>OGSE01000018.1_pt1 | contig 198831 bp, 162 predicted proteins | sample 1573791 | NCBI WGS metagenome assembly OGSE01 (sample SAMN03295813, study PRJEB24534) | human gut metagenome | isolation source: fecal sample 3 from infant 2 | host: Homo sapiens | place: USA: Pittsburgh, PA | collected 2014-07
TCTACCCGCAACCCCCGACCAACACCCGGTCACCCACACTCAACTCGGAAGAGCCAGTAATACGAGCCCGGAAACCCCGAAACCCAGACACTGCAAAAGTCCAGCAGATGACGTTGCTCAACCCCATTGAGAATGCGTCAGTCGTACAGGCATGTGGAAAGGAACATTGTGAGGCTCCACAGTGACAGGCTATGACATCGTGACCGATTCGCACGCCCGAGCGAGATGGACGCAGATGTATACGCAACGGGGCACTATTGAGGTATGAGCATCGACGACGAATCTCACCGCGAACCAAGCCCGCCCACCCCCTCACGGGTTGGCGGTGACCCAGCGGCACCTCGTGCCTTGTCGATTGACGAGGAGTGGGCAGTGATCATGGCTCTCGAGGAGGAACGGGGCCGCGCACACGTAGCTGAGCCAACACCCGTCGCATCACCAGCACCTACACACGAGGATCTGAGCTACCTCGAACCGATCGTTTACCCGGGCACGAACAACCCGGTGAATCCATGGCGCACCCATCGCGCCATAGCCATGCCGGAGGACAACGGGTGGCGTTGGAGGTGGTGGCGCTTGTGGGCGCTGCCGAGTCTGGCGTTTCTTGCGGTCGTTACTGTCGCCGTTGTACGGCTCTATGGACAGGCAGTCGACCATGGTGACCCCAAGTCTCTGATCATGCCATTCCTGTTTCTGGGGACTCTGTGGTGGAATTGCTTGATCCATACCCTCTACGTCGTGTGCGTCAGACGCATGAATCCATCCGTCGGCTTTCATATTGGTGCAGCGATCGCAGCTTTTGTGACGTCCTCGATAGCGGCGTTCGTCTGCGTGTGGGTGTTCGTGACAGCCGTGAATGTCGGCGCACTGCCAGGTTCGTAACGTCAGACACACTCACCGACGGACTAACGCCCCGTTCGCGGTCAGGGCATTACTGGGCACATCAAGACAGTTTGATGCGCCCACAAAACGGATAGACACACATCTCTCACAGCCGAGAGAAGAAACTATGAGTGTTGGTTATACAACCGCCATCAATCTTTCGAGTCCCAGATGAGAGGATCCCAGAAATGAGCAATGGACCCATCACGACACGTTTCGAGGAGCGAGTTAATAAGGAACTAGCACGCCTTGGAAATGACGGCGATGTTCAGGCCTTCTTAGCACGGCTCGTTCGTGCATTCGTCGACACTATCGGCGAGCTGGAAGCACGCCGAGAACTATCTCCTACAGTCGAGGCGCTTCGCGAAACGATTGAGATTATCGACGATATCGATACGAACGCCGCCAATGATAACGGCGACGACGGTGCGCTTGGTGCCAGCTACGCGCGGTACGTGAACGCGCTCGATATCCCAAATTGCTGGATAGCCGGTGTCGAGACCACCCAACACGTGCTCATCAATGTTGCTGATCGACTTGGTGCCACCGGCGGCTCCCGTCACAGACTCCGGGTAGTCATCACACCCGATCTTTCTGTCTATCACGATGATGTGATGATCGGCTACATAACCGGTAGAATCGCCGAGGCTTTCGCAGACCTTACTGCTGACGGCCCCATCGAAACGCTCGCCACTCTCATCTACGCGCGCAGCAAAGACCTGTGGTGCGTCAAACTTGGAGAGACCAGCTAGGGAACCAACCAACGCGTACGAGCGACCACTACTGGCAGCTCACGTTGGCATCGAACCCGCGGACCCCATGCCCACCCCAGACGGAATGGGCGGATGGATCCCCGCGCCATTCAAACCTGCCAGGCGTCGAGATATCGACACATCGGTGCCCCAAGTCGGGCTTGAACCGACGACCCACGGATTATGAGTCCGCTGCTCTGACCGACTGAGCTATTGGGGCGTTGCCATCCTATCGGAGGAACGCGGGCCTCTTCCACCGACACTTCGCCTTGATCCGTCGATCACGCCGAAGCGACATAGGACCTTGGTCATGCCTATTGTTATTTGAGCAGTTCACAGCCAAAGACATGAAGGAGATGGCATGAACGTCGCGGAACAGATCGTGGCTCAGCTCGTTGACGCTGGAGTCCACCGTATCTACGGCATTGTCGGCGATTCACTGAACCCCATCGTCGACGCCGTGCGTAAAACCGGCGGCTCGAAGAAGGGCGGCATCGACTGGATCCACGTGCGCCACGAGGAGGCGGCGGCGTTCGCAGCGTCGGCCGAAGCTCAGCTGACAGGCAAGCTCGCCGTGTGCGCAGGCTCGTGCGGCCCCGGCAACCTACACCTCATCAACGGCCTGTACGACGCAAACCGCACGGGCGCACCTGTCCTGGCCATCGCCTCGCACATCCCGAGCGTCCAGATCGGCACGATGTACTTCCAGGAGACTCACCCGGACCGCATTTTCGAGGAGTGCTCGGTCTACAACGAGCTCATTTCCTCCGCGGCACAGTCGCCGCGCACGGTGAACTCGGCGATCCGCCACGCGGTCGGCTTGGGCGGCGTCTCGGTCATCACATTGCCCGGCGACGTCTCTGACCTCAAGGCCGTTGAGCACGTTCCCACCTACGCGCCCGCACGCCCCGCGACGCTTGCTCCCAATGCCACCGATGTTGAAGAGGCCGCAGCGCTCTTGAACAAGGCCGACAAGGTCGCTATCTTCGCCGGCGCCGGTGTTGAGGGAGCCCACGACGAGGTCATCGCCCTGGCGGACGCCCTCAAGGCGCCGATCGGCCACTCGCTGCGCGGCAAGCACTTCATCCAGTATGACAACCCCTTCGACGTGGGCATGACGGGCCTGCTGGGCTACGGCGCGGCCGCCGAGGGCATGAACGACGCTGACGTGCTGATCCTGCTGGGCACCGACTTCCCCTATGACCAGTTCCTGCCGGACACCCCGACCATTCAGGTGGACACGCACGCGGAGAAGCTGGGTCGCCGCACGGACGTCGGCCTCGCGATCCACGCGCAGGTCAAGCCCTTCACCGAGGCACTCCTCCCCCACCTGCGCGCGAACCGCTCCGATTCCTTCCTGAAGTCCAAGATCAAGAAGCACTCGGAGATCATGCACGCTCCCGTGGGCGCCTACACGCGCAACGTGGAGAAGATGCGCCCGATCCACCCCGAGTACGCCGCCCCCCTCCTCAATGAGACGGCCGCGAAGGACGCGATTTTCACCGCGGACACGGGCATGTGCAACGTGTGGACCGCCCGCTACATTGATCCGCTCGGCACGCGCCGTCTCATCGGCTCACTGCTGCACGGGTCGATGGCGAACGCCCTGCCGATGGCCCTGGGCGCTCAGGTCGCCTACCCGGATCGTCAGGTCGTGTCAGTGTCGGGCGACGGCGGGCTCTCGATGCTTCTCGGCGAGCTCATCACCGCGAAGATGTACGACCTGCCAGTCAAGGTGGTCGTCTTCAACAATTCGACGCTGGGCATGGTGAAGCTGGAGATGCTGGTCAACGGCCTCCCGGACTTCCAGACGGATGTCCCGGACACGAATTACGCGGAGATTGCCCGTGCAATTGGTTTCCACGCGGAGCGCGTCGAGGATGCTTCTCGCCTGGAGGACGCGTACCGCGAGGCGTTCGCTGCGCCCGGCCCCGCCCTCGTTGAGGTCATCACGGATCCGAACGCACTCTCGCTCCCACCGGCCATCACGGGCGGCCAGGTCGTCGGCTTCGCGACCGCGATGAGCAAGATCGTTCTCAACCGCGGCATCGCCGAGGCTTTCTCAATGGCCACCTCCAACATGCGCAACATCCCGCGCCTGTAGGTCATCCACATCTCCGGGGACGAGGCCGAGGCTGGGTCAACGCACGACCTGGCCCCGGCCTCGTTCTATCACGATCTAAACCCAGAATTAATAAACATACCTTTTTCCAAAAGAATGGCTTTCACCCTCTCAAATAACGCTTGACAAGCTAGCAACTTGTACTGCATTGCACAACAACACCATTTGACGCCTAATTTTGCGCGCATTTCCCCTCTAATATGCGAGGCGTTCTATCATTCACGCCACACAGGAGGAACCGCAATGCACGCGCTCGCAGCAATGGCCAGCGCAGCCGGTGCCGTCGACCTCGACACTTTTCCCGCTTGGCTGAGGATCACCCACTTCATCAACTTCATCATGATGGGCTTCCTCATCCGTTCCGGCTGGGAGGTCCTCGCATCACACCCACGTCTGTACTGGAACAATCACTGCACACCCGGATCCGAGTGGCTCAAGTTCACGAAGGACAAGGTATCGACCGTTCCCGGCGAGTTCACAGCGCGCGACGACCAGCGCAACCTCCACCCGCTGATCTCCCTGCCCGGGCGCGGACAGATCGGCCTGGGCCGCGCATGGCACGCACTCGTCACAGCCATCTGGCTCATTAACGGCTTCGTGTACGTCGCCCTCCTCTTCGGGACGGGCCAGTGGCGACGCATCGTCCCCACCTCGTGGTCCATCTTCCCCGAGGCCTGGGAGAGCGCCAAGATCTACATGGGTCTGCAGATCCCCTCCATCGAGCACTTCCAGCCCTATGACGCCCTCCAGAAGCTCATGTACTTCACGGTCGTCTTCATCGTCGCGCCCCTCATGATCGCGACCGGCCCCATCATGTCCCCCACCTTCGCGGGACGCTTCCCCGGGTATGTCAAGATCTTCCGCAACCGCCAGACGGCGCGTTCGATCCACTTCCTGGGCATGGCCTTCTACTGCGTCTTCGTCGTCATTCACGTTGCGCTCGTCTTCATCGTCCACCCGGCGTACAACATCGCGCACATGATGCTGGGAGAAAACTACAACGACATCACGGCGGCACAATTCGCTCAGGCCGTCACCATGCTGATCATCGGCATCGTCGTCGCCATCGCCCTGTGGATCGGAGCCTCCTACTGGTCCCTGTCGAACCTGCGCCGCACCCAGCGCTGGATCTGGGGTGCGACGCAGCCGATTCGCGCGCTCACGATCGACCGTCTGAAGTCGCGTCAGGTCGCGAAGAAGACCTTCACCGAGGACGACATTTCCCCGTTCCACTGGGTCAACACGCGCCCGCCGACAAAGGAACAGTCCGAGGAGTACATCGCCCTGCGCGAGGACGACTTCAAGGACTTCCGCCTCGAGATCGGCGGCCTGGTCGAGGAGGAGAAGTCTTTCTCCATCGACGAGCTGAAGGCACTGGGCAAGGTCACGAACATTACGATGCACACCTGCATGCAGGGATGGACGGGCATCGCGAAGTGGGAGGGCATCCGCCTCAAGGATCTCCTCGAGCAGGTCACGCCCACGGAGGGCGCGCACTACCTGATGGCCACCTCCTTCGGACACGTCGGTCACACCTACGACGGGCGCCCGACCGAGCCCTACTACGAGTGCATCGACCCGTCGATGATCGACGACGACGAGTGCATCCTCGCCTGGGGCATGAACGACGAGCCTCTGCCCGAGATCTACGGCGGCCCTCTACGCCTGCGCGCCGATTCCCAGCACGGCTACAAGATGGTTAAGTGGGTGCGCCGCCTCGAGTGGATCCACGACTACCACGACGTGGGCGACGGCCAGGGCGGCTCGCGAGAGGACTCTGGTCTGCAGCACTACGACGCTCGCGCCTGAGAATCTCTGACTTCGAGCGGTACCACGCCTCCCTCCTCGTCTCCACGCATGCGCGTGCGGGCGCACGGTGGGAGGCGTGGTCTATGCGTACCTGCGGGCGATCGCCGCGGCCTCGGGCACGTAGGAGCGCCCGAAGACGGCGCAGTGGATCATGATGATGTGCATCTGGTGCAGGGCGACGCGCTCGCGCCAGCCGTCCTCCAGGGGCGAGGCCTCGTTGTAGGCGGCGAGGATGCGCTCGTAGTGGGGGCAGCCGAAGACCGCGAGGGCCGCGAGGTCCTCCTCGGCGTGGCCTCCCTGCGCAGCGGGGTCGATGAGGACGGCGCCCTCGGGGGTCCACATGACGTTGCCGCTCCACAGGTCGCCGTGGGTGCGTGCGGCACCGATGCTGTTATGGCGGTTTTTCGCGCCTTCTACGAGGCACGGCTGGCCATGGTCAAGCACGCCGAACTCGAGGCGCTCACAGAGTTTTTCGATGAGCGTTCGTTCGGGGGTCGTGAAGATGCGGTCGTCGAGGTAGGGGGCAATGCGCTCGCGCGCGTAGAAGGCGCCCCAGGATTCACCTTCCGACGACGAGGCCGGGGCCGGGCTCGGGCGGTCGGGTAGCGAGAGGTGGGCCTCCCCCATCCAGCCGTCGCCCTCGAAGCCGGGCGGCGGCGCACCCAGGTGGCTGGCTCCGGCGGCGTGCGTGTGGGCAAGGGCGCGGCCAAAGTCTTCGGCGGCTCGCGGGGTTGGCGCGACAGAGACCAGGCGGGGCTCCTCGAGCCACGTCACGCCGTGATCGAGCACAGGCACGACAGGGGCGCCGGGGTCCGAGGCCTCGGCGAGCCACGCGAGGCCCGCAACCTCGTAGGCGATGCGCCCTCGGCGGCTATCCGCTTTCCTGATGGTGTCCATCGTGTGTGGCCTCCTATCTGCAGAGAAGCTCCGGCGCTCCCCCGTTTTTGGCGCATCAGCGCGCGACGATTCAACGGTATCAAGAGTAGTGCGGGGCATCGGTAACTACTCCGCTGTACAGCATCGTGACAGGTCAACCACCTGACAGCGCATTGCTAGCGACTCAAGTTCCCTATGGATCGGGCAATGGCTTGACCGAGAAGATAGAAGGTGCGGTCTGTGCCATGCAGATTGTCGGGTTCTGGCCCATCTTCCTCAATTGGAGATTAGCGTGCAAGCATTCAGACCTGCTTGTATGCACGCGGGCCCGATAACTCGCACATTGACCCGATGATCTGCGCGCGGGCAGCGGTGCCCACGCGGATGTTCAAAGGTTAACGAGCGCACCGAAGGGTTGACGTACGACATAGCGGGTTTAGGCTCGCAATAGCGGGTTCACATGCGATCAGCACACCTCACGGATGCCGATTTGCCCAAAACGCAGACCACTTCGCCCAGAACTGCCCGTTTTCAACGTATTTCACCGAGGTGGTCTGCGTTTCGGGCAGCAAGCCAGTCCGAGATGCAGCTCCGACACCACCAGTCGGGGGCATTTGCGCCATCCAAGGCTCCGACACACCGACGAAACGCCTCCAGAGGGCTTCGCATGGCGCAAAACCCCACCCCTGCCGGTGCGCCGAGCGCGCGAGGACCAGATCTGGGCCTATGCGGATAGGTTATCGGCATGCGGATAGGTAAATAAGCTATCCGCATCCTCATAACCTATCCATATCGCAATAACCTATCCGCGTGCGCAACCGGATACACGGGTACGTAGGGCAGGCACGCACGGCACGCGCCCGCAGCGGCCCCCGACGGTGTGGAGGGCACCGGAGGGGCCGGCTGTGGCGCCAGTGAACGGCGAAAGGTCAGCAACTGAACACACGGACGGCGCCATGACGACACAAAACTCCCCAATAAGAGCGACGCCGGGCGACTTCGGTATAAAGTTCGCCCGACACACCCCTCCTCATCGCACGTGCGGTATAAAACTCGCCCTGCTCGCTCGAAATGGCCCGTTTTGGCAAGTTTCGTGCGTGCAAGGCGAACTTTGTACCGCATACAAGGTGGATGCGGAGCCAGTCGGACACAACCGCACACCAAGTGCCGCCGGTGTGGAGGGCGCTGGAGTATCCGGTGGGCCTGACCGCGGTGCCGGTGGGCGGCGGCAGGGCCAGGGCGGGCCTCGAGATCGACACTTCCGAGCCGCAGGCTCGCGTGTGGCGATCTCGCGGGCGGGCCGCCGCCCACCGGCACACACAGCGGCCAGGCCCTCAGAGCAGGACAGGACGCGTGGGCGGCCGCCCACGGCGCAGCACGGCCCAGCAGGCACCCGGGTACGCCAAAGGGGCGGGTACCGCAGTACCCGCCCCTCACTCAGCCATTGCCTCGTCGAGGCTCAGGCCGAATGACCGTCAGTCCTGGCGACGGCGACGCATCCACAGGAACATGCCGCCAACGACGGCCGCTCCCAGGCCAGCCCCGCCAATCCGACCGTCGAAGCCCGTGCGCGCAAGACGCTGAGCCACACCGGTATTCGGATCGGTGGCCGGAGCCTCGGGCGCGACGTAACCGAAGTTCACGCCGGTGACCTTCTGGTTGTCGTACCCGATCGTGATCTCACCGGACATGGAGTCGGCGATGCCGTCCGGATCCTCGGTCTGGTCCAGGCCAGCCAGGTCACCGTCAGTATGAACCTTCACGCGGTAGGTACCGGCCGGCAGCTTCACGAAGGAGTAGTCGCCATCCTTATCGGTCTTGGTCGTACCGATAACCTTGCCGTCCTTGTCGAGCAGGTCGACCGTCACGCCGGAGAAGGTTTCTTCACCGTCGGTGTAGGAGCCGGACTTGTCGGAGTCGCGGTAGACGCGACCGGCGATCGAGTAGTCGGGCACGTAGCCGAAGTTGACCTTTTCCTGCAGGGGATGCTCACGGTTCATCGTGTACACCGCGGAGGTGTCGTCGATGGTGGCGTCGGGGTCCTCGGTCTGGTCGTAGTCCTTGATGGACGAGGAGCGCACGACCTTGACGGTGTACTTGCCATCGGGCAGGTGCTGGAAGGCGTAGTTGCCGTCCGCGTCGGTGTCGAGGGTCTGGATGACCTTGCCGTTCTCGTCGAGGAGCTGGACGCTCACACGCTCGAGGCCGGGCTCGTCACCGTTGATCGTCTTGTCGCGGTTGTCGTCGCGGTAGACGGTGCCCTTGATCGTGTTGTTCGCAACGTAACCGAAGTTCACGTTCTCCACGGAGGGGTTGTCGTGGTTCACCTGGACAACGCCAGAGGTGCTGTCCTTGGTGGCGTCCGGGTCCTCGGTCTGCTCAAGGTCAGTGAGGTCACCGTCCTTGACAACCTTGACGGTGTACTTGCCGGCGGGCAGCTTGGTGAAGGAGTACTTGCCGTCCTTGTCGGTCGTCGTGGTGGCGATGACCTTGCCGTCCTTGTCGAGCAGGTTCACGGTGATGCCGTTGAAACCGGGCTCGGAGTTGTTAAGGGACTCGGAGCGATCCTTGTCGTAGTACACGGTGCCGGAGACCGTGTACAGGCCGGTGTAGCCGAAGTTGACGTTGGTGACGTCCGGGTCGGGACGGGTGAAGGTGATGACCTGCGAACGCGAGTCGGCCTTACCGGAGGGATCCTCGGTCTGCTCCTTGTCCGACAGCTTGCCGGTCTTGTCGACCTGGACCGTGTAGGTGCCGTCATTCAAGCCGGTGAAGGAGTAGTTACCGTCCTTGTCGGTCGTGGTCGTACCCACGACGTTGCCATCCTTGCCGAGCAGGTTCACAGTCACGCCAGGCACGTCAACATCGCCCGTGTTCTTCGTCTTGTCGCGGTTGTGGTCAAGGTAAACCTTGCCGGAGATCGCGTGCTTCTTGATGTAGCCGAAGTTGATGTTCTCGCGCACCGGGTTGTCGGCGTTCAGCGTGATCGCGCCGGAGGCGTTGTCCTTCGTGCCGTCCGGATCCTCAGTCTGAGTCAGCTCAGCGAGCTCGCCGGCCTTGGTGACCTTGACCGTGTAGGTCGCGGCGTCGAGATCGGCGAAGGAGTAGTTGCCGTCCGCGTCGGTCGTCATGGTGGCCACGACGTTACCGTCGGCGCCAACCAGCTCAACCGTGATGTCCTTGAAGGGGTCCTCACCGTTGTCGAACGAGGAGGACTCGTTCGCGTCGTAGTACACCTTGCCGGAGAGGCGGTACTTGACAGTACGCTTCTGCTTCACGGTGACCGATGCCGTCGACGAGTTGTTCTTCGGGATCAGATCGTTTTCGGGCGGGTTCACGAAGGCGGCCGTGTTGTTGAGGGTCTTGCCTGACGTGTCGGCGTTCAGCGTGACGGTCACGAAGAGCGAGGCATATTCGCCGGCGAGCATGTCGCCAATCGTCCACGTGGTGCCGTCGAAGGTGCCGGCCTGGTCGGTGCCCTTACATTCCTGCGGCAGACCGCTGGTGAAACCAGAGGCGCACTTGTGCGTCTCGGCGGACACGAAGGTTGCGCCCTCTGGGAACAACTCGTTCACCTTCAGGTCGGGAGCCTTGCCCGGACCCATGTTGCCGGCATCGATGCGGTAGGTGACCTGGTCACCAGGGATCAGGTTGGACGCGTCGGACACGACGGTCTTATTGATAGCGACGTCGAGCGCGAGGGCCATGGCGACCTTGATCGGCTCAGCGGGCAGGATGGCGCGGTTGTTCACAGCCTGGGTGGCCGCGATCGCAACGGACTCGTAGGCAATGCCGGAGGCATCGTTGGGCGCATGAATCGGCGCGATGATCGGGATCGACGCGCCAGCCTTGATCGGGGTGGCCTTGCCGTTGATGTAGATACGGTAGGACTTCACGTCGGCCCACGAGGCCGGAGTAGCGGTCCAGTTATTGTCACATCCGGCGGGGCCAGCAGCCATCGCGTCGCCCTGCTTCATGACCTCGCCGCGGCAGGGGTTGTAGGAGGTGGAGTACTCGATGGTGACCTGCGAGGGGTCGATGCCCGAGCCTGCGCCGACCTGGAGGGGGCCGGTGAGGATGGGCGCCCACTCCGAACCGCGAGGATCAGAATCCATGATGGCGGTGTCGCCAACGTGGGGCAGGATGCCGTACACGGTCATGTCGGACAGGTCCGCGTTACCGGAGTTCGTTGCGGTAATACGGTACTTACCGTCTTCACCCTGGCGGATCATCGACGCTCCGTCGACATACTTCTTGTAGGTCGAGCCTTCCACGGAGCCGAGGCCCTCGAGGACGACGTCGGCGCCAGCCTGCTCGGAGACCGCGAAAGTCGAAGAGAAGGGGCAGACCTGGTCGGCCGTGTTGCCGTCACCGTTGACATCGTAGGTATCGTCAGTAGAACCGTACAAGCAGATCGTGGTCGACTTGGAGGTCAGCGCGTACTCGGGTTCGGCCGCGGCGACGAACGCCTCATTCGTATGGGTACCAGGCATCATTGTCGCGCCGACCTTGCCACGCAGCTGGATGGTGGTGGCACCCTTGGTCTGGTAGCCGGGCCACGTAACCGTGACGAGCTGGCGAGTGCAGCCGGTAGCATCCTGCACTTCGCGCGTGTTGACAGTCATTTCCTTGTCTGCGGGGCCACCGGTGATCGAGCCCTCGACAAGAGTCATGCCACAGGGCAGAAGGTCGGAGATGACGGGCTGGGAGTCAACGACGGGCGAGGTGTTGTTCACGGAGACACTGAAAGTGACCTCGGAGCCGGGGGACGCCAGGTTGCCCTTGAGGGTGGTCTTGTCCGTGTAGTACTTCGGCAGCGCGGCAGTCAGAGCGAGAATATCGCACAGTTCATCGGAAGGAACACCGATGGAGCGAGTACCGTCGAGCGATTTCATAGAGAACTCGGTAACACAGTTCTGAACGCGCACATACTCGTCGGACTTGCCGGCCTTCCACGTGGCAGAGTCGGTGTCGGCCTCGACGTAGGTCGTGCCGTCCTCGGTCATGGGAGTATCGACGCCCACCGTGCCTGTGACGCTGAGAGTCGAGCTCTCGCCGGCGGGAACCGTCTGCTTGTAATGGAAAACAGTCACATACTCGTCTGCAGCGAAGGAGGAGAAGTCAAACAGTTTGTTAAGGAAGATGGTCTGAGTACCGGTGTTGCCCTTGTTGGTCCAGTAGGTGATCTCGACGGGAGTCGTGCTCTGATTATCGATCTTGTTCGGGCGCATGAAGGGCTTGTCGCAGTCCTTGGAACCGTCGGTCGGGGACACGAGGCCACAGGTCAGGTAGTCGGTGTACTCCAGGGCCACCGGAGCGTTGGAGGTGTTGGAGTAGCTGTACACCCAGGTACCAGCTTTACCGCGCTCCATCACACCGAAAGCGCCCTTCCTGAACGTTCCGCCGTAGCGAAGTTCATTGTCGAAACCGGTCGTCGCGGACGCATCTGCCGTGACGGTCTTGGTCTCGTTATTCATTTCCTTACCGGTGAGGTGAGCGGTATTGGTGACGGTGTCCTCCGTGCAGCTATCGCCATAGCGGACGGTGACGGACAGAACCATCTTCATAACAGATGGATCCACATCGCCGATGGTCCACGTCACGGTGTGGGTCCCGGGATCGTAGGAGCTGGGGAAGGTTGCGTTCGCGTTTGTATTGGCAGTCCCCAGAGCCGAGGAAGACACGTAGGTTGCACAACTGGGCAGCGGGTCGGTGACGACGACGTTGGTCATGTTTGACTTCCCGTCGAGCCCGGTCACGTCGGTGTCATACTTCGGCGTGATCTGGTATGTCACGTCCGTGTTCCGGACGGTGGCAACCGGGCCGGCCTTCGTCAGCTGCGGTGTCGGATCAGACTTGACGGTGACGGTCGCTTGGGAGGTTTGCTGGCTTCCACCAGAGGTGAAGGTCGCAACAGGGGTGATGGTCGATCCGCCCGGGGTGATACCGCGGGGAGCCTTGAAGGTGACAACCGTCTGGAACGAGGAGCCCGCGGCGACGGTTCCGAGGTTGTAGGTGACGACGCCGTCGGTGCTCTCGGTCGGCTGGGTGATGACGGGAGCAACAACCGTCTTACCCGATGTCGGGGTGGCACTGAGTCCCTGAGTAATGAGGTCGGGGGTCGTGGTGCCTGCAGGAGTCATGAAGTGCGGCAGGTTAATGCTGACGACAGAGTCAACACAGTCCTCCGTCGTGGAGGCGCAGGCGAACTCGACGACGTAGCGCTGCTCAACGCCGGACAGGTACGAGGTCTCATCGGGGGTGATAGCAAGAGTGAGTGTCGGCGCAGCTGCGAGGGAGGGCAGCGTGACGGCGCCGAGCGTCGCGAGGGCGGTCGTGACCAGCGTGGCGAGCAGCTGGACTGGCCGTAAAGCCTTTGACCTTGTGTGTCTGATGTGCACGGCAGGCTCCTAATTGTCGGAAAACCAAGGGTTGCGCCACAATGTTACAGATTTTCCAACAAGCATAGAAGCGCCCATTTTCAACTAAATCTCCGCCAAATCCCTGCCCAAGGGTCAGCTTCCCAGCTGCCAGAGTATTGAACCGGCCTCATAATCCAAATAGTTTATTCGCAACCATAGATAGCCCCGCGAGTGACAAGCGACATACACAAGTAGAATCGCGGAAACTGTCGCCAAGTGTCCCCCACCATCACATCACCCTTCCGGAATAACCAACCGGTCGGGCTAACACACTCGAAAACTGCAAAATGTAGCCTCCGCAGGATGGCAATGAACAGAACTTGTCGAAAGTCACACACAAGGTTCGCACGTGCCCCGTTGAAAGCAACTGTTACAGTCCAGGCGGAAACCCTGGCCCCGTGTCGATGGGCGGCGGCGGGGCCTGGCCAGGCTTCGAGACAACGCGCCGAACCAGACATCAGCGGCCAGGCACCACTGGTGTGTAGGGCACCGGCGAGCCCGGAGGGCCAGGCTGCGGTGCCCGTCGGCGGTGGCGGGGCCTGGCCAGGCTTCGAGACGACGCGCCACACATCAGCGACCAGGTACCACTGGTGTGGAGGGCGCCGGAGGGACCGGAGGGCACGGGCGGGCTTCGAGGCGCGGCGCCGAACGAAGTGAGGCCCTAGCCTCGCGGGCGGCCGGGCCCTCCGGCACCCGGAACACCAGCGGCAACAAGCACCGCAACACCGCACCGAGACATACAAAAAACCGACATCCGCGATCGGATGTCGGCCTGTGGTGGAGCTAGGGGGATTCGAACCCCCGACCTTCTCATTGCGAACGAGACGCGCTACCAACTGCGCCATAGCCCCAAGGACTCGAACAGCTTAGCACCATCACAATCGGCCGTGCAAGCCGACTACCACCGCGTGCGGCATGACACGGAGCCCGCACATGCGACCGCGCCGCGAGCCCGAAGGCCCGCGGCGCGGCATCAGCAGCTGAGAGGTCCCCTATTGGGCGCGTCGCGCGTCCAGGACGGCATCCAGGTCGAGGGCGACGGCCTGGTCGGCGACGACCTCGGCGGTGGAGCGGGCGCCCACCTGGGCAGTCTGTGCGATCGGGCGCGCCGGAACGGCAGCGGCGATGCGCGGGATACCACGCAGGTCGGTGTCGGCGTGCACGATGCGGCCGCGGACGCGCTCACGCGACGCGTAGGTCGGGGCGGGGACAGGGACGACGGTCCATGCGCGGGCCGGGGTGTCAGCGACCTCGACGACCTCGGGGACGTCGACGTTGAAGACGAGCGAGGGAACGGATCCGGTCTGAGGCGCGACATCTGAAGCTGCAGTGTCCTCCACGGCTTCCTCGGATGAAGAAGAGGCACGCTCGGCGGGGGCGGGGGCGGGAGCCGCAGCGGTGGGCCGACCGGCGCCACGCACGTCGCCGCGAAGCTTGGTGAGTAGTTCGAGCTCGCGCTCAGATGCCTGCTGGGAGCGGACGGCGGCGACACGAGAGGCGCCGAGCGAGGCCACGAGCGCGGCGGCCGGGATGGCGATCCACGCCCACGCAATGGAGGTCGCTGCGATCACGATGCCGAGTGCGATGGTCGCGAGGGCGCAGATGCCGGTGATGACCATGCGGCGGCGTGCGGCGGCATTTTCGGCAGCGATGCGTGCGGCGCGGCGGGCGCGCAGCTTAGCAATGTCGCGGACCGCCTTGTTGTTGCGTCGGTCGATGACGGGGCGGCTACGTCCCGTGGTGCCCTGGTGCATGCTGCCTCCGCTCGTGAGTGCGCGCTCGGCCAGGATGGTTCCGCTGGCGTGATCGCACGTCTCTAATTCTGTCTCATTCGTGTGGATGATGCGCAGTTTCGGCGAAAAACGGTCGATTTCGCGAGACTGGACGATAGCTGTTCGGCGCGCGACGAGTGACGGTACGGTCGCAAAAAGCGCGACGAATACCGCGACGATGACGAGTCCACCGATCTCCACCCTCTCAACGTACGGGCGTTTGACGCGTCGCGCTTTGTGCGTTGGGCGCGTGTCGGGCTCTCAAACCTTTCGGTAAAAAGAGAAGTATCCTCAGGTGTCACACTTGTAACACCAGCATCATTCACACCAAGCAGGAAAAGACGGGAACGCGCTCACAGCCAGCGCATCAGCCCGCGAGCATGCGAGCTCGTCAGTCGATCGCGCTGCGCCCCCACCGCCGCTGCACGAGCCCTCCCTCGGGCAGGGACTCGGCGTCAATAAAGAACGCGATATGGTCGGCCCACTGCCCTCCGATGTGCATAAACCGGGGGCGTAGCCCCTCCTCCACCAGGCCAAGGCCTCGGCACACCCCCAGGGACCGCTCATTCTCGGGGCGCACACAGACTTCGACGCGGTGCAGACCGAGCTCCCCGACGACGAGGTCGAGGACGAGGGCAGCGACGAGGGAACCCAGACCTCGGCCCGCCCACTCCGAGACGATCCAGTAGCCGAGCATGCCCGAGGACATCGCGCCCCAATGGACGTTCGAGATCGAGAACTGGCCCACGTAACGCCCGTCGATCTGCACGCCGAAAATCAGCGCATTGCCGAGGCGCTGATCGCGGTCGGCGCGATGCACGTACTGTGAGAACGTCGGGATGTGCTCGAGGGTATCCGGCGGCAGGGTCGCTTCCCACGGCCGCAACCAGTGCCCATCGGTGCGGCGCACGGTATCGAGCGCGCGGTGCTCCTCGCCGCGCACGGGACGCACGACGAGCTCGCGCGGCCGAGGATTCGACTCGGGCCCAGAGCGCAGGAAACCACGGCCCACCGGATCGGCCACGCGCAGCGTGACCATCTCGATGTCGCGCCCCCACACGCACGCGCGTCGGCGGAGGAAACACCTCATTCGAGGACCAGGCACTGGAGGCTGTCTCCCGCACGCACGGTGGTCACGTCCTCGGGGACGACCGCGAGAGCGTTGGAGTCCGCGAGCGCGGACAGCAGCAACGAGGCCGGGGTACCCATGACGGCGGCGTTGTAGCCGGAGCGGGGGGAGCCGGTGAGGCGCACGCGCACGAACTCGCGGCGGCCTCGCGGGGAGTACCAGGAGCGGTCGATGGCGGCGCGCACCACTGGGCGGTTGACGGCGGTCCAACCCTGCATGTGGCGCAGCGCGGGGCGCACGAAGACCTCAAAGCACACCTGGGCGGAGACGGGGTCGCCGGGCAGACAGACAATGGGGGTGCCGGGCTGACCCTCCTCGGCGCCGACGGTGCCCACGCCCATGATGTGGCCGGGCCAGGCGGCGACGTTGTCGAAGCGGACCGTACCGAGCGCCCCGAGGACCTCGCGCACGGTGTCGCCGCTGCCGTAGGAGATGCCGCCGGTCGTCAGGATCAGGTCCGCGCGCACCAGCTGATCCTCGATGGTCTCGCGCAGGCGGGCACGCTCGTCCGGGACGGCGGCGACGCGGAAGGTCTGGGCGCCAGCGTCCGCGACGGCCGTCGACAGCGCGTGGCCGTTCGCGTCGAAGACGGTGCCGGGACGGGCCTCGCCGCCGGGCTCGACGATCTCGTCGCCGATCGAGATGATGACGACGCGCGGGCGCGGGTGGACCAGGACGCGGTCGCGGCCCACGCCTGCGAGGAGCGCCATCTGGCGGGCGCCGATACGCGTGCCGGCGCGCAGCACCGTCTCACCCTGGGCGACGTCCTCCGCACGGCGGCGAATGTTCTCACCGCTGGCGGGGGCGGTGCGCAGGGCGACCTGAGCGATGCCGTGGTCCGTGAATTCGAGGGAGACCACGGCCTCGGCACCCGTGGGCATGGGCGCGCCGGACGCGATGCGAATCGCCGTGCCGGGCACGAGGGCGGCCGGGTCGACCGCGCCGGCACGGATCTCCTCGGTGACGGGAAGCGTCACCGGCATCTCCAGGGTGGCTCCCTCGCAGTCGCGAACGCGAACAGCGTATCCATCGCACGCCGACAGGTCGGCGACCGGGAGATTGAAGGGAGCCTGCACGTCCTCTGCGAGCACGCAGCTGACCGCGTCAGCGAGCTGAACGTCGAGCGGCGGCAGCGCGTGGGCAACGGCCATGCAGTCCTGGTAGAAGTCGGCAACGCTTCGCATAGTTCTTAGTCCTCGAGCTTGGAGCGCAGGAACTCCTTGAGTTCCGCTCCAAGCGCCGGGTCCTCAAGGGCGAGCGTGACGTTAGCTTCGAGGTAGCCGAGTTTGTCCCCGGTATCGAAGCGTCGCTCGTCGATGACTACACCGTACAACCCTCCACCCTCTTCTTCGGGGAGGTCGATCATGCGCGCGTACCCATCTGTGAGCTGATACTCACCGCCGGCGCCCGGTTCGATGTTCTCGAGGGCCGTGAACACGGCCGGGTCGAGCAGGTAGCGGCCGACGACCGCGTACTCCGACTTGACCTCCTCGAGCGGGGGCTTCTCGGTGACGTCGGTGATGCGCATGAGCTGACCCTCTTCAAGGTCGACACCCTCGGGGATCGGCAGGACCTCGACGGCGGTCGACGCGTAGGCGGTGGCCTGCTCGGGGGTGACCTTCAGCAGGGCGACGACGGTGCCGCCCAGGGCGCCTCGCACCTGGATCATCTTGCGCAGCAGCTGCGAGCCGGGTTCCATGAGGTCGTCGGGCAGCAGGACGGCGCAGGGGGCGTCGCCCACGTGGGACTTGGCCTGGAGGATCGCGTGGCCGAGGCCGAGGGGGTGTCCCTGGCGCACGGAATGGACGCGCGCGTACTTCTTGTACTCGTTGACGTACTCCAGGGCCTTCTCCTTCCCGGCCTTCTCCAGGTCGGCCTCGAGGCCGGGTTCGGCGTCGAAGTAGTCTTCGATTGACTGCTTACCGGCGCGGGTGACGAAGAGAATGTCCTTGATGCCGGCATCCGTGGCCTCGCGAACGATGTACTCGATCGAAGGACGGTCGACGACGGGCAACATTTCCTTGGGAACGGACTTCGTGATGGGCAGGAAGCGGGTTCCGCGACCGGCCGAGGGGACGACGGCGTGCACTACGGGCTGGTTTTTATCTGACATACTTCACAGCGTAGCGAAGAAACGGGCCGAAAGGGAGACGATGGCCACAAAAACAACTCTCCGCGCGGAGGTACGTAGCCGCCGCCGCGCTCGACGCGCCCAGGCCCCTATGTTCGAATCCCTCACAGGTTCCGCCGCCAGAACTGCGCCCACCCCATCCAAGTCCCCGCTCTCCCCGGAGCCCGTCCCCTCCCCCATTCCCGTGCGCAACCGTACCGAAGCGGAAGGAATCGCTCGCCAGGTTCGCGCCCTGGCCTCGTCAATCGGAGGAGTCACGCTGCCCGCACTGTTCGTGCCCACCCCCCTCGAGCCCGACTTGTCCCTGACACTCGGGGCCTTCGATCGCGCGCTCCTGCCCATCCTCATCGACGAGGCCGGCGCCCCCTACCGCTCCCCTCGCTGGGCACTGTGGGAGGCAGGCCGGGCGTTGGTGACGCGCGGGCGCCCTCCCGCTCAACCGGACGGTGAGGTGCTGGGCGCGGAGTCGCTCACAGAGGCGGATCTGATCGTCATTCCGGCGTTAGCTGCATCCTCGGACGGAGCGCGCCTCGGGCAGGGCGGGGGCTGGTACGACCGAGCCCTCTTACACCGCTCACCCGGTGTCGCGGTCGTTTCGGTGGTTTTCGACGACGAGGTGCTGGAATCCGGAGTAATTCCCACGGAGGCGCACGACGTGCCCATCGATGCGATCATCACGCCGACACGCACGATCGCAGCAAACGCCCGATAGGCGTTTTTCCAGTGTTTTTCCTGTTAACAGCAACGCCAACGGCCGTTTGTCACATACCTCTCACACCGGACTTTTCGGCCTAAATCCACACCTCGCTGACCGAATTACAAAAAGTGCGACGAACATTACTCCCTAATCACTGTTCGTAAGACGAAAGTCCCCACTAGTGTTTTCCACGGTAAACGTGCGCCAAACACGCGCACGCCCCGGCGGCAACAGACCGCCACGCCGAGACACTTCGGCGATTCAGACTTGTCGGCCCCGCCGACCCCCTTCACTACAGGAGAACCCATGCTCAAGGGATTCAAGGACTTCATCTCTCGCGGCAACGTCGTCGAGCTCGCCGTCGGTGTCATCATCGGTGCTGCCTTCAAGAACATCGTCGACGCGCTGGTCGACGGCATCATCAACCCGCTGATCGCGGCCGTCATCGGCAAGCCCGATTTCTCGGACGCCTTCATCCTGACCCTGAACGGTACCGACGTGAAGTTCGGCCTGCTGATCACCGCCGTCATCAACTTCATCGTCATGGCCTTCGCGATCTACTTCTGCATCGTGGTGCCCATGAACGCCCTCAACGCCCGCCGCAAGAAGGACGAAGAGGAGACCGTCGAGGAGGCCTCCGACGAGGTCAAGCTCCTCACGGAGATCCGCGACGCGCTCGCCCAGGGCACGCCGCGCCACTGAGCATCTGATCCTTCTTTCTGAGGGACGGCGGGGCCGCGCATCGGCCCCGCCTTTTTGTATCCCCGCGACACTGCGCAACGGCGCGCCCCTAATTTCGCATGCAATTCGGAGACCCGAACTTTCAGCCACCCCGACAAACGTTGAAATTGCAACGCCTATATTTCAAAGCATGAAAAGTTAACAGGGAAATTGCATGCGACATTACCGGGAAATCACGCATCGGATCGACGCCAAGTGCGGCTCGCGGCACGGACCCTACGCCCGCGCTTGGGAGTGGGGCGGCACGTTCTCCAGCAGCCGCGCGTCGTTGGCCCCGTCCCCACGGTCGGGGGCGTCGGCCATCGATCCGGGCCGCGTGTCTTCGGTGCGCACGCGGTCCTCCCAGGAGGGCGGCAGGCCCTCCTCGATGAGGCGGCGGTCCACGTCGGAGACGTAGCGGGCGACGCGGCGGCGCTTGCGCGGCGTCGCCTCACTCATCGGAGGATTCCTCAGCCGCCACGTCCTCGGAGGCCGAGGCCTCGCCGGTCTCCTGCGCGGCCGCGGGCTTCGTGCGGCGCACGACGTTGCCGAGGACCGCGTCGGACTGGAAGCCACGGCGCGTGATGCCCAGGGCCTCGCGCAGCTCTTCGGCGGTCTCCAGGTCGGTGCGCTCTACCCCGTCGGAACGTACCCAGGCGGCCATCTCGTCGAGCTGATCGTCGGAGTAGGCGGCCAGCGGGAGGCCCTTGGCGATCGCGGGGCGAGGCCCGCGGTTCTCCTCGGAGGCGCGCTCCTTGCGCTTGATGGCCAGCAGCATGCCGGTGGTGTCCTCGTCGGCCTTCTTGCGGCGCTTGGATTCCTCGTCGAGGCCGTCGTCCAGCATCGGCATGCGCGGGGCTGCGGGCTCCTCGGCGCCGCCCTCCGATTCCTCCGATTCCTCCGAACCCGACGTGGGCTCAGCACCCGACGTCGGCTCAGCCGAGGATGCCTCTTCCACGCGTTCTTCCTCGGCCTCGTCGTCGACGACGCGCTCCGGGACGGCGACGACGGGCTCATCCTGGGTGGCGTGCAGCTTCTCGAGGGCGTCGAGGACGCTATCCACGATCGCGGAGGCTTCCTTCTCGGGGTCGATGAACAGCGCCATCGACAGGGCGGTGTAGACGGCCCAGCCCTGGGCTTCGAGCCAACGGGGACGGGCGCGGTCGCGCACGCGCTGGCTGGGCTCGGCCAGGTATTCCTCGTCGTCGGTGAGGACGGCGAGCAGCAGGCGTCCCGGGGAGTCCGGGTGCCCGATGGCCAGGGGGATGCACATGCCGCCGGGGATACCGACGTTGGCGACGACTTCGAGGCCACGCGAGTACAGGTGCTCGGCGAGGTCGACGAGCAGGCGGTCCGGCTCGCCAGCCAGGACCGGCCACGCGTCCATGCCTTCTCCGGCGTGCCCCTCCGCGATTTCGATGAGGTCCACGAGCATCCGCGCGCCCGCGTGTCCCAGGCGATCACGGTCGATCTCCTCGCTGTGAAGCGAGCAGACGAGGGTGAGGTCGCCGCGCACGGCGCGCAGAATCTCGGCCAGGGTGTCTGCGCCGCTCTCGGTGGACAGGACACCGAAATCGTGGATGACGCGCCCGTGCGGCGTCTTCGCGAAGCCCACGGACACGATGAGCGATTCGCGGGTGAGACCCACGGCCTGCGAGGGGCCGACGACGACGAAGGGTTCGGGCGTCGCCGGGTCAAAGAACGAGGCCAGGCCGGGTTCCTCGGCGCGCACCGTCTCCAGGGCGTCGCGAATGCGCCCGGCGTGGCGGTCGGATAGGGCGACGACGGCGAGGGAGCGTTCGGGCGATTCCACCGCGTGTTCGATGACGGCATCGACGACGGCACGCACCTCGGCGGCTGTCGATTCGATGGCGTGCGCGCCGGGGGCGGGCATGCCCGTCGCCTCAACCCAGCGGGCGCTCACGGGTGCATTCGAGGCCGTCCACGGCACGGGAATGCCGGCGTGCTCATAGCCGTAGCGGGCCAGCAGCAGGGCGACCTGGTCGTTGAGGCGGCGCGGTCCGGGTTCGACGTGCAGGACCGGGAGGACGCCAGCGAGTTCGCGGGTCGCGCCACCCTCCGAGGCCGCTGCCAGATCGTCAATGACGACCAGCTGGTGGCCGCGGGCAATAATCGGCGCAAGCTCGGCCAGGGGCAGTCCGTCCGCACCGTCGAGCACGACGATATCGACGGTGCGTCCCGTGGGAGCCAGGGTGGGCACCATCGAGGGAACCGTCATCAACACGGGTAGCAGGTGTCGCACGAGAGGGTAGGTGACCAGCAGATCCAGGTCGCTGGGCACTTTCCCGTCGGCAAGGAGTTCACGCAGCTCCTCGTACTGGCTCGGACGCGCCGCGAGGGCGTTCGTGCGGATCCTTCGCACGCCCGTGATGGCCTGCGGGATGAGCGAGGCCACCTGCTCTTCGTCCAGTTCACGCCCCTCGCGGGCCAGGTCCTCAAGCGCGCCGGGATCGACGCCGCCGAGCGCGGGCTGTGCGGCGAGCATGGCGCGCAGCAACGAGGCCCACCACGCGAGGTCGAGCTCGGTGTCGATGGCGCTGTCCTCGACGTGCCGGTCGGCGAGGTCCTGGGCCAGCTTGTCGAGGCCTCGGGCGGCGAGGCGCTCACGCATCGCGAGGCGGGCCGGGACCTCGCGCGCCGCCGAGGTGTCGCCCGCCCACCGCTCGATGAGGGTCGTGAGGCGTTGCAGGTGGGTGCCCACCAGGTCGGGTTCTTCGGCGACGAACACGGGGGCGATCGCGTCAAGGTCGTCGCGCACAGCATCGGTGAGGGCCGAGATCTCGCCGATCTTCGCGGGAAGGATCGGCCAGGAATCCTCGCCGCACACCGCACACCATGCGTCGCGGCGCTCCTGGACGCGGATGAGAGCGCGGTGCAGGTCGGGCACGTGCACGCCGGGGCGCACGAGGTCCTGGGCCTGCTTGACGAGGCGGTTGCGTTCCGAGCGGCTCATCGAAATGTCGTGGTCTTTGCGCCACTGCTTGGGGGCGGTCGCGATGACCATGTCGGCCGCACTGCGTTCGAACACGCGGGGCTGGAACACATCGAGGACGTCCGCGATGCCGTCGAACATGGCGAGCTGGCGGTCCCACTGAGCCAGGGTGCCGGCGGGCTTGATGCCGGCCTCGCCCGCTACTGTGGCGATGTGGACGCGCAGTTCGGGGAGCGTCTTGGCCAGGCGGTCAACGCGCAGCAGCACGTCGGACGCCTGCTCGTCAGAGGTGAGGACCGCGTTACCCCACGCGGAGGATGAGCCCCCCGAGAGGGTGCCTGATGCGAGGGCTTCGCGCAGGAGTGCGCGGGCGCTCTCGCCCTGATCGACGGCAATCTCGTAGAGGGTTTCCTCGGAGAGGCGTACGCGCGTGGTGGGCGCGTTCTCACCGCTCGTCAGGTCGGTGAGGGCGCGCAGCGCATCGGCGGCGCAGACGCCAAAGCGGCCGTAGGGCTCGTGGAGGGCGATCGCGTAGGACGACAGGGCGGCGCGAACCTGACGCAGGCGTGCGCGCATGGCGTCGACGCTCTCCTGGTCGACGACCGGAGCGGTGTCCTCCATGGCGCTCGACACGCGGGCCGCGAGGGTGCGGCGTGCATCCGAGTAGCCGTCGATGTTCGCGACGATGTCGGCCAACCCGAGGTCGGACAGTCGCGTATATGCGGCAATTGAGCGCGAGGGCGAGGTCGACACGTGCAGGACGGAGCGACCGGTTGCCGCGGCGTCGGCGAGGATCGCTGCCACGACCGAGGCGTCGTCACTGTGGGCAGGAATATCAACGAAAACACTGTGCCCCTCGGAGGCTGCCTCGACGGCATCCTGCTGGACGGGGATGAGGTCACCGACGCCTTTTTCTGCCCACGGGTCACGGTCTGCCGGGTTCGGTTCGTGCGCCTGCGCGATCAGGTCGTTGCGAGCGTCCTGGTCTCCTGCGAGCGCACGGATCACCTGGGAGTCTTCGAGTGCCGTGACGTCTTCGGCCAGGCTGGCAGCGAGGGCGGTGGCGGGGTGGCAGAAGAGGCCGATGACGAGCTCATCGCGGATATCGAAGCGCGGCAGCGCGGAGCACAGCTCGCGTAGGACGTTCATCGCCTGTGAGGAGGAGAAACCGTGGGTTCCGCTGGCTGTGGCCAGCACGGTCTCGCCGTCTGCGTCGACCCCGTGGGCGCGCAGTGCGTCGGCCAGTTCGGGGGCGAGGATCGCGCCTCGTCCCAGGGCGATGAGGACGTCGTCGTCGCGTCGCACGAGGCGCACCGGGCGCAGCAGGGCGGGGACGGTGGTGGTGTCCATGCCGCTGCCCCACGTGGCGGTGCCGATCCCCAGGTGGATGGGGCCGGTGCCGTGTGCGGACGCACGCTGCTCGGAGCGGGCGATGAGTGCTCGCGCCCGATCGAGGGCGCGACCGAGGGCGATGGGTTCGCGGATGAGCAGGCTCAGTCGGACGGGATGTTCCGTGTACAGCTGGGCGAGGCCTCCGGGGTGTGCGCCGGACAGGGACAGCGTCGGCAGCGATGCACTGTCGGCGGCAATGTCACGGTCGAGGCGCGAACGCCACGCCTCGCGCGCAGTGCCGACGAGGGTGGTCGGGTGCGTCGAGGTGGACGAGGCTGAGGTGGCCTCGGGCTCGGGGGCGGAACGTCGCGAAAAGATACTAGGAACCACGTTTTAACCCTACGGCAGCACCGCCCTCTTATGTGACGCGGCGCGCCCGGAGGAGGTCGACAACGGAAATGGTCACAACGGCGCCGACGATGAGGATCATCCCGACGATGTCGACGCCGGTGTAGGAGGTACCCATGACGAGAGCGGACAGGGCGGCCGCGGCGATGGGTTCGAGGCTTCCGATGAGGGAGGCTTTGACGGGGCCGATGCGGTCGACGCCCCACAGGTAGGCGGTGAAAGCGACGGTGGTGCCGAGGACGACGGTGATGACCATGGCGAGGATGACGTCGGGCGTCCACGTGATCGCGAAGCGCCACACGCGTCCGACGAGGCCAACGCCGAGCCCGGCGATCAACAGGGCGTATCCGACGACGACGTCGGCGCCGTAGGCCGCGATGAGTCGCGCCGGAAGCAGCGTGTAGGTCGCCAGCGTGAGTGCAGCGACGGCGCCCCACGCGAGGGCGGACGGCGTGATAACGAGGGAGTCCAGCGACCCGTGTGTGCACAGCAGGAAGGTGCCGCTCACCGCGAGGACGATGGCGATGGTTTCGCAGGCTCTGGGCCACCGCCGGTGCGTCAGGCACACCCACACGACGATGAGGATGAGTCCCAGGTATTCCAGGATGGTGCCCGTCCCCGCGTTCGAGGCGCGGATGACCCCCATGTAGGTGATTTGGCAGGCCGCCAGGCCGAAAACCGCGTAGATCGCCAGGTCTCGCCAGTTGCGCGGCGCACACACCAGATCGCGATGTTGGGCCGAGACCCCGCGCGACCGGAGGAGAACGCACGCGAGGGTGAGAAGGCCACCGATGGACATGCGCACGAAGCTGATGAGAGTGAGCTCGATACCGTGGCGGCTCATGAGGTACTCGGCAGAGACACCGGAGGCACCCCAGCACAGTGCGGCGACGACGGTGACCGCATACCCCATTGGATGACGCATACCGTTCCCTTATGTGTGCCCCCGAGACGATTCGAACGTCCGACACCCGCTTTAGGAGAGCGGTGCTCTATCCCCTGAGCTACGAGGGCGTGACAAGTTGTCCGCGCCCACTGTAGCAAAGTGCGCGCGGCGTTGCCCCCTCACCGGCTGCGAACGCCGGGTCAGCGGGCCGTCACTCGCCGATAAAACGGACGAGGCCGGGGTACCCACGCTTCGGTCCCCGGCCTCGTGCCGACGTGGAGTTAGCGACGCTCCCACTCGGTGTGCACCGCGGTTGTCCCCTCTCCCAGGTGGGCGGAGGGAACGATCATGACCGGGCAGGTCGAGTGTCCAAGCACCGTCTGGGAGGTCGAGCCGAGGAGCACCCCCGCCAGGCCTCCGCGCCCGCGTGTGCCGACGACGACGAGGTCGACGGCGGTCGAGAACTCGATGAGCAGGGACGCCGCGGAGCCGTCGAGGGCGTGGCGTGCGACGTGCACGTCCTTGCCGTTGAGAGCAGCCGTGATGGCCGCATCCATGCCCTCGCGTACCTGCGCGAGGAGGGCGGAGTGGTCGACGCCGGTGGGCGTCCACGTCATGACGGAGGGGCCGACCGCGATCGGGACGGCGGACACGGCTGTCACGCGTGCATCCCACAGGCTCGCCTCACTGATCGCGCGCTTGAGGGCGCACGACGGCTGCTCGGTGCCGTCCACGCCGACGACGATGCGCTCGACGGGCGTGAAGTTCTTGCCCGAGGTGTGGCGCGGGACGACGACAACGGGACACTTCGAGTGCGCGGGGAGGGCCGAGGAGACGGTACCGAGCAGGCGATCAGCGAATCCACCGCCACCGCGGGAACCGACGACGATCATGTCGACCTCGGCGGAGAAGTCGATGAGCACGCCCGCCGGGTCTCCCGGTTCGGTCGAGCCGGACACATGCGTGGCGCCGCGCTCGCGCGCCACGGCCTTCGCTTCCTCGACGACCTGCTCAGCCCCGGCTTTCAGGGCCTCGTCGTCGAGCACGGCGTAACCGCCATCCAGGGCGGCGGCTGAGTAGGAGGCCAGCGCGTATGTGCACAGGCAATGAATGCGCGCTCCGGTGCGCGCGCCGCGATCAGCGGCCCAGGTGACGGCGGCAAGGCTCTCCGTCGAGCCATCGACACCGACCAGAATGACTTCGGTAGAACTCATGGTGTCCTCCTCGTGGTGGCAGTCACTTATATTGTGCCGCATTTTGACAGCCAGCGAAAGCCCAACCTGCCCAGACGCACTGATCCCCGCAGCCCGTGCGGGCTGCGGGGATCACCAGCTGTCTATCGCAGGCTCAGTAGCGCACGTAGGTGGCGCCAGCGCGAACCGGCGAGATCTGGGAGAGGCGACCGGGCACCGTGGCCTCGACCATCTGGCCACCGCCGATGTAGATGGCGACGTGGCCGGGGTAGGACACGATGTCGCCGGGCTGCGGGTCAGACACGATGGTGCCACCAGCGGCCTGAGCGGACGAGGAGTGCGGCAGGTTGATGCCGGCAGCCGCGTACGCGTACTTGACCAGGCCGGAGCAGTCGAGGCCCGCGAGGGACTCGCCACCGTAGACGTAGGGGATGCCGGTCAGGCCCAGAGCGACGGACACGATGTCCGAACCCGAGGCGTTCACGGCGGCCTGACGAGCGGAGATATCGCCCGAGGTGGCGTCGGCACGCGACTCCGAGCGGGAAGCAGCGGAATCGGACTGTTCGGCGGCCGGGGTGGCGGCAGCCGGTGCCGGTGCGGGAGCCTCGGCGGTAGCGGACGCGGTCGCGTCCTCTTCGGCGGTCCACGCGATGTCCGGAACCTCAACCGTGGTCACATCATCAACGGCGACGGTCGTGGTGTTCAGGTCCGCGCTCTGCGGCTCAGACTGAGGGGTCGCCGGGGCGGCGTTCGCAACGCCGGCGGCGATCGCGGTCAGCGCAACACCGGCTGCCGATGCGAAGGCGATCGGACGAGCTGCGGCGGAGGCGTTGAGGCCCTCGACCATGGTGTCGGTCAGCGGGCGACGTGCCAGGCGGTGACGCGGAGCAGGCTTAGAAGTCTTCACTCATGTTCTCCCTGTTTCCCTGCGAGGTTAGCTGTCGGGTTCGGACGGGAAGTCCGGCTCGGCTGGCGAGCTTCACCCCAAGGCTCCGAGGAGCCGCGGTTGGGTTCCCCGCGTGAGACGAAATTTCCGCTCTATCCGTCGTCTCACTTCGGGTGCCGGATAGGCGGGTGGTCTGATGACCGGTATTCACTATACCCTGACCAGCCGGCCAATGTCACGTTCTGATAACAGTGACTATCCTCATCGTTACCATTCCGTGACATTTGCTTCCCGCGATCTCTGGAAAAACCCCGCCCCCTCGCACATTTCGCGATTCGAGACACACCCCGTAGACGACAAAAGCCGGGGCTTATCGCCCCGGCCTCGTCAACGAAGATCGCTCACTCACCCCGCACGAAGAGATGAGCCGCCAACGCCATCGGCATCGTCAGATACCCGCGCACGTTCCCAGCCTCGTCGAGGGCCGCGACGCGCACGACGTCGCCGTGCGCCGACAGCTCCACGCGAGCGCCAGGACGCAGGCCCAGCTCATCAAAGGACGCCAGCAGCTCCGCGTCCGCCTGGATCGGCTCGCCAATACGCGCCACCGTGAGGACACCAGCTTCGAGCGAACGCACCGCAAGCTCAGCAGAATAAGCGCCCTCCAGCTGCTCACAGCCGGGCATGGGATTGCCGTAGGGATCCACGCACGTGTTACTGAGCAGCTCCTGCAGACGCGCCTCGACGGCATCACTCATCACATGCTCCCAGCGGCACGCCTCGTCGTGAACCTGAGCCCACTCCATACCGATCACGTCGAGGAGGAGACGCTCGGCCAGGCGATGCTTGCGCAGCACCTCGGTCGCATGCGCGCGACCAGCCTCGGTCAGTTCAAGGCGGCGATCCCCCATCACATGCAGCAGCCCGTCACGCTCCATACGCGCAACCGTCTGCGAGACCGTCGGACCGGAGTGCCCCAGGCGGTCGACAATGCGCGCACGCAGGGGGGTGACCCCGTCCTCCTCAAGTTCGAGGATGGTCTTGAGGTACATCTCGGTGGTGTCGATCAGGTCTGCCATGACGCCCTCCTTTATCAGGCATGTAATAAACACAGAATAGGGTCACCTTCCTTTGCGCACGTGCAACGACGCGTTGATGCGGAAAAACAGGCGTGTCGACGTGTGCACGCTCACGATAATTCGATTAATGAACGTGATGGAAATACACCGCATCAGGGGACTACGCTGTCGTCATGGTGGCTTTTCCCGACATCCCCCAGGCCCTCCTCCCCTCCGACGGACGCTTCGGCTGCGGCCCCTCCAAGGTGCGCAACGAGCAGATCGAGGCACTCTCCTCGCCGCTCCTCATGGGAACCTCCCACCGCGCCATGCCCGTGCGCGACGTGGTCGCCTCGCTGAAGGACGGCCTGCGCACCCTCCTGGCGGTTCCCGACAACTACGAGGTGGTCCTGGGCAACGGCGGCGCCTCCGCATTCTGGGACATGGCTTGCGCCTGCCTCATCTCCTCGCGCGCGGCGTTCGGTTCCTGGGGCGCGTTCGGCGCGAAATTCGCCACCGAAGCCACCCGCGCGCCACACCTGAGCAATCCCCTCATTGACGAGGCCCCCTTCGGCTCACTCGTCACCGTGACCCCACGCGATGGCATCGACACCTATGCCTACCCCCACAACGAGACCTCCACCGGCGTCGCCTCCCCCGTCTACCGCGTCGAGGCCCCGGAGGCACTCACCCTCGTGGATGGCACGTCGATCGCCGGCGCCGCACCCGTCGACCTGACCCAGGTCGATGCCTACTACTTCTCCCTCCAGAAGGCCCTCGGCTCCGACGGTGGCCTGTGGGTCGCCTTCCTCTCCCCCGCCGCCATCGAGCGCGCGCGTCGCATCGAGGAGGGCTCCGACGGACGCTGGGTCCCCCAGTTCCTGTCGCTGACCACGGCTGTTCAGAACTCGCGCAAAGACCAGACGCTCAACACCCCCGCACTCGCGACCATCATCATGGCGGAGCGCCAGGTCCGCTGGCTCCTCGAGCGCGGCGGGATGGACGCGGTGAGCGCCCACTGCGCCCAGGCCTCGTCCCTTATCTACGAGTGGGCCCAGGCGAACCTGGCCGCGCGTCCCTTCGTGGAGAACCCGGCGTGGCGCTCCCCCGTGACCGCCACGATCGAGATCGACGAGGCCGTGGCCGCCTCTGAGCTGGCTGCCCACCTGCGCACGCGCGGCATCGTCGACATCGGCGCCTACCGCGGCGTCGGCGTCAACCAGCTGCGCATCGGCACGTGGCCGAGCGTGGAGGTCGACGACGTGGAGGCGCTCCTGACCTGCATTGACTACTGCCTGGAGCGGGTGCTCTAAGGCAGCGCGCGGCCGACGCCCCTTAGGCCGGGTCGATCGAACGGCTTGGCGCGTCCACTGAGGAATCAGCCTCGATGCCCACCCACGGGAAGGACTGGCGGCGCACGATGCGCCCCTTCCAGTGGATCATCGCCCATACGCCGCACACCAGTGCTATGCCCAGCGATGCGATGCCGCCGACCAGGATCGACCAGCGCGCCCCAAACATCGTCCCCACCCAGCCGACGAGCGGCGAGCCAATCGGCGTCGCACCCAGGAAAACGAGCGAATACAGGGCCATGACGCGGCCGCGCTTATCGGAATCGGTGCGCGTCTGCACGAGGGCGTTCGCACTCGTATTCATCGTCAGCATGCCAAAGCCCGTAGGAATCGACAGGAGGGCAAACCACCAGTACGAGGGCGACAGGCCCAGCAGAATCTCGGCGCTCCCGTAGAAGGCGGCACCCATGAGAATCGTGCGCAGGCGTGGAGCACGGCGCGCTGCTCCCGTGGATCCGAGGATCGAGCCGAACGCCATGAAGGTCGAGAGAATGCCGAAGGAACCCGCCGCCTTGCCGAACACCGTCGTGGCCATGAGGGCGCTCGTCATCTGGAAATTCATGCCAAGCGCGCTCACAACGAAGATCAGCGCGAGAATAATGCGGATATCGGTGCGACTGTGCACGTAGATCACGGACTCACGCAGCTGGCCGCGGGCGCGCGGCACGAGCGTGCGCGGATACAGGCGGTCGCCGCGCATGAGGGCCAGCGCGATGACGGGGGCGGCAAACATTCCGGCGTCAATCAGGAAGACAGGGCCCACCCCCCACCAGTCGATGAAGAAACCCGCCGAGGCCGGACCAATGAGGCGCGCAGTATGGAAAGCGGTCGCGTTGAGGGCGACAGCGTTCGCCATCTTGTCCTGAGGCACGAGCTCGCCCACGAAGGCCTGGCGCGCCGGGGTATCGACGGCGGAGATAGTCCCCGAAATGAAGGCCAGGATGTACTGGTGCCAGAGCTCGCCCGTCCCCGTCAGTACAACGACGCCGATGATGAGGGAGACGAGGCCGACCCCCGTCTGCGTGCACTGCAGGAGGCGGCGCCCGGGGATGCGATCCGCGAGGACCCCCGCCCACGCCGAAAACAGGATGATCGGCAGGAACTGCAGGGCGGTGACCACGCCGACCTGCGAGGCGTCGTGATCGGTGAGGACCGTCAGCACGTACCAATCCTGGGCGACGCGTTGAAGCCACGCGCCGGTCGAGGCAATCAGGGAGGCGACGAACCAATACCGATAGTTCACGTAGCGCATGGACGCGAATGTTGCCGACACGCCGATCCTCCCTCTCTCACTGCTGTTGCCCGCACCGAACGAGGCCATGGCACCCGGCGGCGCTCATCCTTCCTCGACGTATCTTCCCAGGATACGACCGCCCCGCCGGAGGAAGGCTCCGGCGGGGCAGGAAGGGTGTGAAGGGTGACGAATCAGGCGACGCCGAGGAGGCGCTGGATCGGGCCCATCAGGAAGTAGATGACGAACAGGCTGGCGACCACCCACATGAGCGGGTGGACCTTGCGGGCCTGGCCCTTGATGAGCTGGATGATCGCGTAGGTCACGAAGCCCACGCCGATGCCGACGGACACGGAGTAGCCGAACGGCATGAAGGCGATCGTCATGAAGGCGGGAATCGCGACCTCATCGGACTTCCAGTCGATACCCGTCACCTGGGTCATCATGAGGTAGCCGACGAACACGAGGGCCGTGGAGGCGGCCTCGGTCGGGACCAGCTCGACGAGGGGCGCCAGGAAGGTCGACAGCAGGAACAGGATGCCGGTGACCACGGAGGCCAGGCCGGTGCGAGCGCCCTCGGCGACACCCGAGGCGGACTCGACGTAGGAGGTGTTCGAGGAGACACCACCGACGCCACCGGCCACGGCAGCCAGCGAGTCGATGATCAGGATCTGACGGGTCCGGGGCGGGTTGCCGTCCTTGTCCAGCAGGTTACCCTCGGCGCCGACGGCCACCATGGTGCCCATCGTGTCGAAGAAGTCAGCCAGCATGAGGGAGAAGACCAGGAGGATGACGGAGACAATACCGAGCTTGCCGAAGCCGCCGAAGAGGTCCACCTTGCCGAGCGTGTCGAAGACGGGAACGGCGATCGGGGAACCCTTGAGTTCCGGAACAGTCTGGCCCCAACCGGTGGGGTTCGTGTCGGAAATACGCTCGAGGTGAGTGAACGCCTGGACGATAACCGCCAGGACCGTGGAGGCGATGATCGAGATCAGCACCGCGCCCTTCACGCCGCGCACATACAGGATGAGCATGAGGAACAGGCCGAACACGAAGACGAGGGCCGGCCAGCCGTCAAGCGAACCCGAGATACCGAACTGGACGGGAGTTGCGCCCGTGCGCACGATGCCCGCATTCACGAGGCCGATGAGGGCGACGAAGAGACCCAGGCCAACGGTGATGGCGGTCTTGAGGGCCGCGGGAACCGCGCGGAAAACGGCCTCACGGAAGCCGGTGAGGACCAGCAGGAAGATGAGGATACCTTCCCAGGCGATGATACCCATGGCCTCGCCGTAGCTGAGGCCGGCACCAAGGACCAGGGTGAAGGCGACGACCGCGTTGAGGCCAAGGCCGGCGGCGAGCGCCAGGGGGTAGTTCGCGACGACACCCATGAGGATCGTCATGATGCCCGCGACGAGCGCGGTGCCAGCAGCGATGCCCTGGGTCGTAATGGAACCGTCCTTGGGAACTGCGTTGCCCAGGATCGCCGGGTTGACGACCAGGATGTACGCCATCGCGAAGAAGGTGACAAATCCACCGCGGATTTCGTGACTGATCGTCGAGCCGCGCTTGGAAATCTGGAAGAACGAATCAAGTGACTGTGCGAAGCCGCCGTGGGATGGGGCGGTCTTTTCTTGTGTGCTCACTGAACAATCGTGCCTGCTCGGGGGCGAGCACGCAAACAAACTCGCCATGTGCCCACTTGTTGAGAAAGCACCCGAGACGTAGTCTCGGGTGCTTTCTCTCAGTTCATCACGGAAGCGGACGTCAGTCAGCCTGTTCGGAAGCCGCCGACGCCCCGGCCTCGTCCGCCTTCAATTCTTCCGATGCGCGCGACATCGGCTCCGCGTCGAGCGCCCCCTCGTTAATGCGCGACGGGCGCACCGGCCACGCCGTACCGTTCTTGGGAACGTCGGTCTCCGAGTGGGAACCACACGTGTGGTCCAAGGACACGACGGCCCCGTCGTCGGTGGCCCACTCGTTCGCGCACACACCGAACATGGTGCGCATGTCGCCGCTCATCTTCATGAGGAAGCCGCACGAGGAGCAGGTGTTACGCGGGCGACGCCCCGACTTCGGCCCGCGCTCGGAATCGTACCAGCGCTTAGCCGCCTGATCGCGCCCCTCCTGCGACAGGACGCGGGGGCGCCCCAGCCCAAGTTCACGCACGATCGGCAGATCCGGGTCATCGCTCGTGTCCTCGAAGCCCTGCTCAAGGCGCTCATCGTCCGCCTTGTACGGCAAAACGTCGTCGCGCGAAATGTCCGAGGGACGCAGGCGTTCCTCCCACGGCACCCACTCGGGGGCGAGAAGGGCACCCTCGCGAGGAGTCATGTCGACCTCGCACACGGTGGCGACGCGTCCGCGCGGCACACGCGCAACGGTCACCGCCCAGCACCAACCCACGTAGCCAGCGTCAGTCGACGCGAAATAGTGGGTGCCCAGGCGTTCCGACACCATCTCGAAGCCAACGTGATCGCCGACGGGACGCGGGTGGGCCACGGCCTCGGCGCCAGCGCGCGCAACGTCGACGGCGCCCTCCAGGACGGCGTCCTTCTTCACTGCCCGAACACGGGCCACAGTTTTAGGCATCAAATTCCTCTGCGACGGCGCGCAGCACCTTCGCGATCTTGGTCGCGTTGTCCGGGTACGAGCCGCGACGCAGGGCGGCGCTCGACGAGTCGAGGAGCTTGATCAGATCCTCGACGACGGGCACCATCGCCTGCGGCTTGCGGCGCTTGGCTCGGGCAACGGAAGCTGTCTCCTTCAGGAAACGCACGCTCAGGGCCTGCGGTCCCTTGCGTCCATCGGCGACCGAATACTCCACGCGAGCACCCACTCGGGGGTTGGGATGGTCGGCCGGCAGCGCGGACGAGTGGAGGAAGACATCCGCCCCGTCGTCTCCTGCGATGAAACCGAAACCGCGATCCGCGTCGAAGAACCTCACTTTACCGGTGGGCATAGTCCCCTCCTTCTCTCAATAGTCTGTGAGCCCAATGGGGCTCCCCCTATCATAGGGCGCTCTCCCCGTGCGCGTGGGAGACGAGCCGACGCCTGTAGCGAACAGCACCGCGCGCCCCAGGATGAGCCAACTTTCACGTAGACTGACCCCACGGGAACAATCACGCGACGCTGGTTTCGTCACATGCTCGACAGGACTGTGCGGCGTGATGTATGTTTCTCTGTTCGCCACTTCGCAGGAGGACCCAGTGTCACGAATCCGCCGCTTTAGCCTCGTCGCCGTTCTCACGGCGATGCTGCTCGCACTTGGCCTGCCGACGTTCGCAGCGTCGCCGGTCACGATCAGCGGTACAGTCACCGACCCGTCGGAGTGGCTGGACAGCTCGGACCGCGAGTCCATCGAAGAGGCCGCCAGCGAGGCCGCGGCGTCCGGAGTCACCATTTCCTTCGTCTTCGTTGAGGACCTCTCCGGCTCCAGCGTGAGCCAGTGGTGCTCGCAGACCATCGAGAATTCATCCCTCGGATACTACGACGTCGTCTACGTCCTGGCGTACACGGAACGGGTCAACGGCGCCTGCTCCAACAACTCTCAATCCAGCTCGCTGCTCAACACCGCCGTTGCGGCAAGTAATAAGCAGCTCAAGTCCAATCCACTCACCCCGAGCGACGCCGCCAGTGCGGCGGTTGTATTCGCGAAGACGCTCTCCACGAGCCAGGCATCAAGCACGCCCTCCGCCTCCCCCCGGCCCACCAGGGGATCGTCGTCCTCCTCGTCGGGCAGCCTGAACACCCTCTATATCCTGTCCGCCCTCTTCTTCGGAGGCCTGATCCTCATCGGCATCACGGTCGCCATCTCCTCGCGGCGTAGCAAGAAGAGCGCGGCGCACGCCATGGCCATCGACACGGTCGCGGCCGAGAAGGCCGTCCAGGAGGCCAATCGCCAGCTGCTCGCCGCCGACGAGCAGGTGCGCACCGCGACCGACGAGCTGAACTTCGCGCGAGCCCAGTTCGGGCTGACCTCGACGGACGAGTTTGCCCGCGCGATCGAGAACGCGAAGGCAGCGGTCACGCGCTCTTTTGATCTCCAGGTGCGCATGAACGATGCGACCGCCACGACCGAGCGCCTAGAGCTCGCGAAGAAACTCATGCGCGATCTGGGCGCAAACCTGAATCCCCTCAGCCAGATCCAGGCCGCCTTCGCTACCAAACGCGCGGAGGAGGCGACGCTACCCGAGCGCATTCGCGAGGCCCGCGAGCGCCTCGCCGAGGAACTCACCGACCTCGAGCGCGCAAAGTCCGAGCTGGCCACGATCGCGGGCATCTACCCCGCACAGATGCTCGCATCCCTCCAGGACAACCCAGAACAGGCCGCAGCCCTGCTGACCTCGGCGCGCTCCGCCCTGGACACCGCCGACGAGGTGGTGGACACGGACCGCGCCCGCGCCGCCAGCGCCCTGGACACCGCCCACCGCGCCCTGACGATGGCCAACCACCAGACGGACGCGATCTTCACCGCAAAGTCCGACCTCGACGCGATCCACGACCGCCTGGCGGCCGCTATCGGGTCGATCTCCGCGGACATCGCGGACGTCGAACGCCTCGACACCGATGCCACGACCTTCGACCCCCTCGTCGCCGACGCACGAGCCGCAATCTCGGAGGCGCAGGCGGCCCTGGCGAGCAACGGGGATCCGCTCGCCGCGCTCGAGCACCTGCGTGCCGCTGAGGCGACCCTCGACGCGGCGCTGGCGCCGCTGCGCACCAACCAGGAGGCGCGCGACAAGGCATTTGCCGCGGCCAAGAGCCAGATCGCTCTCGCCGAGTCTGCCGTCGGCCAGGCGCAGCGCTACGTGCAGGGGCGCCGCGGCGCCATCGACCTGCAGGTGCGCGGCACGCTCAACAACGCGGAGCAGGCGCTGCACGCCGCGCACGACACCCTCGATAAGAACCCCGAGGAAGCCGCCACCCACGCCGCCAATGCCCGCGCGTTTGCGGACCGTGTGATGGCAACCCCGATCCAGCCGGCCGCGGGTTCTTGGGGAAGCGGCCCGAGCAACAACGGGTCTTACACCGGGTCCTCGCTCGGCGACTTCCTCCTGTGGTCCACGCTCTTCTCCCAGTCCGGCCCGGGCTACCAGGGTCGGCACGACCGCGACTATGATCGCTTCGATCACTTTGACCGTGGCTCCCGTTCCTCCGGTTCCGGATGGTCCTTCGCGTCCAGCTCCGGTTCCGACTGGGGCGGCGGCTTTAGCGGCGCATCGGTATCCAGCGACGACTCCAGTTGGGGCGGAGGCTTTAGCGGCGCATCGGTATCCAGCGACGACTCGAGCTGGGGCTGATCCCGGACAGATCCTCTATCTCTTATCACTGGGAGTTTCTGACTGCGTGACCCGCAGCGAGCGTTTATCAGTTCACCAACGAACAGGAGGGTAACGTGTCACGGATCCGACGCCTCGGCCTCGTCGCCATCATGGCGGTAGCACTGCTCGTCGGCGGCGCGCCCGCGTTCGCAACCGAGCCCCTCACCACAGACGGACACATCACCGATCCGGACTCTTTCCTGAGCGACGAGCAACGCGCGACGATCGAGTCTCCCGCGCAGTCGTTCTACAGCACGTACAACACGATCATCGACGTCGTCGTGGTCCCCAACTTCTCGGGTCAGAAACCGTCCGATTGGTGCAAGGCTACCCTCAAGCAATCACGCACAGGCGAAAAAGGCATCCTCTACGTTGTTTCCTACGAGGACGGCACGGATGCGTTCTGCACGGACGCGAAAATGGCTCGGGAGATGTCGGATTACAGCACCAGGATGATGATGGACAGCGCGCTCAGTGCCGCCCATCGCAAGTACAAAACAACGCCATTGCCCCCCGAAGAGGCAGCGGCAGGTGCCGAGGCCTTCATTCGCGACCTGCGCAGCTCATATGACATCAGCGCGGATCTAGCTGCCAGCCACCGCAAGCGCCAGGAACAAGAGAAAAAGGCGAGGGAAGAAAGAGAGAAGGAAGAAAAGAAGAGGAAACGCGGCGCTAACATCCTCATTTCTGCGGTCGTTGTGATCGCCATTGTCTCCAACGTGTGGGTGTGGGTGCGGAAATTGAACGGAGACGATGAACCCGCTACTGAGACCACGTATCGCACCCCAGAGACCGAGGAATACACCCCGATCGTGGACACCGTGCGGCGCGACGCCCTGAGGGCCGCTACGGAGGCCAGGCGGCGCCTCTCGGAGGCCGAGGAGCAGGTGCGCGCCGCGGAAGAGGACTGGAACTACGCTCGCGCGCAATTCGGTAGCGCTGCGACCGAACAGTTCGGGCGCCGCCTCGAGGCGGCAAAGGACGCTATTGCACGCGGCTTCGACACCTACGAACAGATAGAGCGCACCCCAGACGCTCACGCTAAGCGACGCCTCGCCTCGACAATCACGGCGCATCTCGACAAGAACCTTCCGCCACTCCAGGATGCTCGCCAGGAGTTCGCCGCACAGAGCGAGAAGCGGCTATCGCTCCCCGCCCAGGTCGCCGATGCCCGTGAGCGCCTCGTCGAGGAACTCGCTGACCTGGAGCGCGCGAAGGAAGAGCTGACGAGCATCGCGGGCCTCTATCCCGGTTCCATGCTCGCTTCCCTCCAGGACAATCCAGAACGCGCGGCAACGTTGCTTGAGTCCGCTCGTGCGGCGTTGGAGACGGCCAAGGCGCATCTTGACACCGATCCCACCCGCACCGCCTCCGCACTGGACACCGCTCAGCGCGCTCTGTCGATGGCAAACGCGCAGACGGATGCCATCTTCTCCGCCAAGACCGACCTCGATACATTCCGCGAGAAACTCGCCGCTTCCATCGGATCCGTGTCTCAGTCCCTCTCGGATGCGAAGCACCTCGATTCCGCCGCCGCTTCCTTCGGCCCCCTTCTGGACGAGGCGGAGGCCGCCATCGCCTGCGGCCAGCAGGCGCTGGTCAGCGACGAGGACCCCCTCGGCGCGCTCGAAAGCCTCCGCGATGTGGAACTCCGGCTGGAAGCGGTGCTCGCCCCTCTGACGACTCAGGATGGCGCGCAGCGCAGGGCACGCGAGACCGCCGAGCGCGACATCCGCAATGCCGATGCTGCCCTGACCCGGGCTCGCGAGCACTTGAACAGGCACGAAGGGTCGGCCCTGTTCGACGTCAACAAGCTGATGCGCGAAGCCGAGCAAGCAGTGACCGCGGCACGCGAAGCCCTCGACGAAGATCCCCTGCAGGCAAGCGCAGCGGCCTCGCGCGCCACGACGCTCGCTGAGCGCGCGATTGCGGCACCAGGGCGACACTAAAGGAGGCGTTCGACGACCCAATGCTTACCCCCGTCGGTGCAGGCGCAAGTGTCACCCGTACCTGATCGTCGTATACACTCATCACAGACCAACATAATGTGACAGACCGTACACGATTATGTGGACATCACGATCCGCAATCATGTATTTTTATCTGTTCGCCACTCACCAAGGAGGATCGCGTGCCACGGATTCGAGGCCCTCGGGCACGCGCGCACCATGATGCGCGCACCGTGACGACGATGCCCTCCCCGACACGTACCGGTCCACCATCCGGTTCGGACTCGCTGTAGTCCACCCACCTAGACCTGCGAGGCTCTCTCCTCGCGCACAACCCGCGCACATGCGCACCACCCCACAAAGGAGAACATCATGGCCGAAAAGCAGACGATCATGGGCCGCATCGCCCAGCTCGCCAAGGCGAACATCAACGCGCTCCTCGACAAGGCCGAGGATCCGGAGAAGATGATCGATCAGCTGGTTCGCGACTACACCAACTCGATCATCGAGGCCGAGAACGCGATCGCCCAGACCCTGGGCAACCTGCGCCTGGCCGAGAAGGACTACGAGGAGGACGTCAAGGCTGCCGCCGATTGGGGCCAGAAGGCCGCCGCCGCCTCCGCCAAGGGTGACTCCCTGCGCGCCGCCGGCGACGAAGCTGGTGCCAAGAAGTGGGACGACCTGGCCAAGGTCGCCCTCGGCAAGCAGATCCAGTTCGAGAACGAGATCAAGGCCGAGGAGCCCTCGCTCCAGGCCCAGCGCGACGTCGCCGAGCGCCTCAAGCGCGGCCTCGCCCAGATGAAGGACAAGCTCGCCGAGCTCAAGACGCGCCGCGACCAGCTGATCGCCCGCGAGAAGACCGCCAAGGCGCAGGCCCAGGTCACGGACGCCCTCGGCTCCATCAACATCCTGGATCCCACGAGCGAGCTCGGCCGTTTCGAGGACCGCGTGCGCCGCCAGGAGGCCCTCGCCCAGGGCAAGATCGAGCTGGCCGCCTCCTCCCTGGATGCCCAGTTCGCGGAGCTCGAGACCGACTCCTCGCAGCTCGAGATCGAGGCCCGTCTGGCTGCCCTCAAGGGCAAGTCGGAGGAGTGAGAGGAGCGGCCAAGCCGCACCGAGACTAAGGCCGGGCGGCCCCGCAAGGGGCCGCCCGGCTCGTTTGGTATCTCTGCGCTGCGCGTCGCGCGTCTCGCAGGCTTACAGGAAGGCCATCGGGTCGAAGTCGTCGATGTCGATGATGTGGAGCCTGGGCAGACGTACCTGGAAGGCGTGCACGTCGTATTCGAGGTCGATGATTTCCAGGCCTCGTTCCTCCAGCTCGTGGAGCTGGGAGGAGAGGAATTCCTTGAAGCACATGACCGCGACACGGCGGCCCTGGTTGAGGAGGGTTTCGATCTGGGGCAGGAAGTCGGCGTCATGGCTGGCCAGGATGACGTCGCCGGTGCCGAGCTGCGCGATCGCATCCATGGTGCGCTGGAGGCCGACGTCGACGACCTTCATCTCGGCGGGGCCCGACAGGGGAATGACGGAGTAGTCCATGGCCGTGAGCGCCTGGACAAAGCCCATCGGCAGGAAGCCGGACGAACCATTGAGGAAGAACAGGCCCTTGGCCTTCTGGCCCCAGCGGCCGTGCGCGCTCTCGAGGACACGATCCCAGCGGGGGCGCTCCTCGGGATTCGGGCGACGATCAAGGACAGAAAGGCCCAGCGTCGCGTCAATATTCTCGCCATCTACGACGAGGTATGTCGTTTGATTATTAGGATTTTCCATGGAATTAGAGTAACCGACGATTGTCTGGACCGATGCGGCCTTGGGTCCTAGACAATCTTCCCCATCTCGGCAAAGCCCGTTATGCTCCCGTCACCCCATCGATAAAGAAGGGGGATTCGATGGCTTGGCGAGCAAAGCACTGCGCGTCCTGCCCGCTGCCGAGGGCGGGCGGCCCATCAAGGACGAGAGTGGCAAGGCCGTGAATGTATGCCCACAGAGTCACTTCCGCGTGGGGGTCGTCGGTTCCATAGGCGGTGTGCGCCAACGAACGTAGCTGGGAGCGCGCGGCCAGGCTGGCTTGCCTCAGCCCCGGGTGCGCCTCGGCGTCGTACATGTCTGATCGGAACATGATCCGAAAGACGCCGGGATTTGCCAGCGCGCACGACAGGTAGGCGTGCCCGGCGGCTCGCGTCACGTCCTGCGGTGATGCCCCATCACTACGCTCCCTGGCCTCACGCAGTGCCCGTTCAAGGGAGCGGTAGCCCTCCTCGACAAGCGCCACGAGGATTCCTTCACGCCCCTGGAAGTGGTGGTAGGGAGCTTGGTGCGTGCAGCCCGCACGACGAGCAACTTCGCGCATGGAGAGCGAAGAGGGCCCACCCTCATTGAGGAGATCACGGCTGATCGCGAGGATTGCCTCGCGCAGCCCCTCGGATGTCGTAGAGCGCGTCATGGACTCAGTGTAGCCGAGACAGCAGTCAGACTTGACAGTGTCTAGCGGGCATGTTGTCATAAGTAGACACTGTCTAGTTTTGGGAGTTTCCATGTATGACGCGATCGTTATCGGCTCGGGCATCGGCTCGCTCACGACGGCCGGCCTCCTTGCCGGAGTCGCGGGAGCACGCGTGCTCGTCCTCGAAAAACACTGCACCCCAGGCGGCCTCACCCACTCATTCCGTCGGATGGGCGCTTCCTGGGATGTCGGACTGCACTACGTCGGCGACATGCACCTGGGATCCCGCCCACGCCAGCTCTTCGACTACCTGACCGGCGGCGCGCTCAGCTGGAATCGAATGCCCTCGGGCTACGACCGTTTCGTCCTGCCCGGCTACGGCCTGACCGTCACAATCCCATCCAGTATCGAGGAGTACCAGCGCCTCCTGATCTCCCTGTTTCCACGCGAGAAGAGAGCCATTCGACGCTACTGCCGAGACGTGACACGCGCCTATTCGTGGATGTCGCTGCGCTACATGGCCGAGATGGTCCCACCACTTGCATCCCCCGCCATTCACCTCGTGCTCCGCCTGCGGACAGGATGCGCCCTGGAACGGACAGAGCACTACATGGAGCGCCGCTTCCGCGACCCGGCCCTGCGCGCCCTCCTCACCACGCATTGGGGCGACTACGGGGTCGAGCCCGCTCGCAGCGCGTTCGTCGCCCACGCGATGATCGTGTGCCACTACATGGACGGCGCGTGGTTCCCCCGCGGCGGAAGCGGGCAGATCGCGCGCATGATCGAGGAGCGGATCCGCGCAAACGGAGGTGAGATCCGCCTGTGCCAGGACGTCGACGACATCCTCATCAACAACGGGCGAGCAGTGGGTGTGCGCATCACTGATCGCAGCGGTCCCGCCCCCGTCTGCTACGAGGAGCATGCTCCCATCGTGATCTCCGGCGTCGGCGCGCGCGAAACCTACAGCCGGCTCCTACCAACGACCGGTCCGGTCGGCGCGCTCACTGCACGTGTCCGCGAACACGTCGCCCGCCTCGGGCACGGAGGCTCCGCGGTGACCGTCTACCTCACGCTCGACCACTACCCCGCCGGCGTGGACGGGTCGAACGTCTGGGTGAATACATCCCCAGGACCCGACGACCTGGAGCAGATGACCGAGGGCCTGTGCCAGGGACACCCGCAATCAGCCTTCGTCTCATTCCCGGGAATTAAATCCGGAGATCGCCACGCGACGGTAGAGATCGTGTCCTTCGCCCAGCCGGAGGCCTTCGACCGATGGTCGGGGACGAGGCCGGGGATGCGCGGGGAGGACTACGAACGCCTGACGTCGGCGATGGCACGCGGACTCATCGACCTCGCGGACACGGCCATACCAGGCCTGAAAGACGCCGTGCACTCCGTCGAGGTCGGCACCCCACTCACGATCGAGCACTTCACGTCACACGAGGGCGGATGCTTCTACGGACTACCTCTCACGCCCGACCGCTTCGCCGCCGACCTAGCCTCTCCCTCGACCCCCATCGACGGCCTCTACCTGACCGGACAGGACGCCGGAATGCCCGGAATCGTGGGCTCCGCCCTGGCTGGCATGTCGACGGCCTGCAGGGTCCTGGGTCCCGCAGGATACCCCCGCATCATGCGCTCACTGCGAGCTCAGGTCCCCACCCAGGATCACGCCGCACCCTCCCACGACACGACAACAGAATGCACGGCCGGAGCGACACGCTATCGGGCGACAGCGGGGCGCGCTCGCTGGCTCACTCCCACCACCCGCGACATCACACTTGAGCTACCGGAATGCGCGACGTGGGACGCAGGCCAGTACGCACTCGTTCGCGTCGCTCCATTCGAATGGCGACCTTACTCGCTCGCATCAGCCCCTGGGCGCACCGTCAGGCTCCTCGTTGACGTGCGCACGAAGGGCATGGGCGCCTCCTGGGCGAGCACCATCGCACCCGGCGACGACGTCGACCTCGAGCTGCCCTACGGCCGCTGGCTCATCACGCCAGACCGGGGCACGACCGACGCCGAGGCACCACGCCAGCGCATTTTCATCGCGACCGGCACGGGCATCGCCCCATTTCTCGCGGCGTTCGAGGCTGGCAGGCGCGACGAGGACATACTCATCGTCGGATGCTCACGGACGGAAGACAACCTGACAGGCAGAGTCGACACACCGCTGCCCCGGCTCATTCGATGCGTCAGCCGCGAGGCGGCGCCCGGCGCGTTTCACGGGCGAATCACCGACTACCTGAACGCCGAGGGCATCGACCCTGAGGCTACGTACTACGTGTGCGGCTCCGCCCGCATAGTCCGCGACATTTCGCGCATCATCCAGGCCGGGGGCGCACGCATCTCCTTCGAGACGTTCTAACGCGCCGCTCCCGCGCGCAACGAGGCCGGGACCGCTTCACGCAGCCCCGGCCTCGTCACTGTCTATGGAGTGACAATCACTTCACATCGTCGTCGACCCAGTCGAGCGTACGCGTCACGGCCTTCTTCCACAGGCGGTAGGTGCGGTCGCGCTCGGCGGGCTCCATGGAGGGCGTCCAGCGCTTGCCTTCCTGCCAGTTGGCCACGACATCGTCGGTGCCCGACCAGTAGCCCACGGCCATACCGGCAGCGTAGGCGGCACCCAGAGCGGTCGTCTCGATGACCTTCGGGCGAACGACGTCGACACCGCACAGGTCGGCCTGGAACTGCATGACCAGGTCGTCGTGCGTCATGCCGCCGTCAACCTTGAGCTCCTTGAGCGGCACACCAGCGTCGGCGTTCATCGCGTCGAGGACCTCGGCGCTCTGGAACGCGGTCGACTCCTCGACGGCGCGGGCGATGTGGCCCTTGTTGACGTAACGGGTCAGACCCACAATCGCACCGCGAGCGTCCGAACGCCAGTAGGGGGCGAACAGGCCGGAGAAGGCAGGAACGAAGTAGACGCCGCCGTTGTCCTCGACCGTGCTGGCCAACTCGCCGATGTCCGAGGACTTGACGATCATGCCGAGGTTGTCGCGCAGCCACTGAACCAGCGAACCGGCGACGGCGATCGAGCCTTCGAGGGCATACACGGCCGGCTGCTCGCCGATCTTGTAGGCCACCGTGGTGAGCAGGCCATTGTCGGAGAAGACGGGCTCCGTGCCGGTGTTCATGAGCATGAAGCAGCCGGTGCCGTAGGTGTTCTTCGCCATGCCCTTCTCGAAGCAGGCCTGGCCGAAGGTGGCCGCCTGCTGGTCGCCGAGGATGCCCGCGATCGGGGTGTCGATGAGCAGGCCGTTCTTGCGGCCGTAGCCGTAGATCTCGGAGGAGGACTTGATCTCGGGGAGCATCGACATCGGGATGCCGAAGATCTCGCAGACGTCCTCACGCCAGGAAAGGGTGCGGATGTCCATGAGCATGGTGCGCGAGGCGTTGGTGACGTCGGTGCAGTGCACGCCGCCGTTGACGCCGCCCGTCAGGTTCCACAGGACCCAGGAGTCGGTGTTGCCGAAGTAGAGGTCGCCGGCCTCGGCGCGCTCGCGAGCACCCTCGACGTTGTCCAGAATCCACTTAATCTTCGAGCCGGAGAAGTAGGGGGACAGGCCCAGGCCGCAGATCTGACGGAAACGATCCGGGCCCTCGTCGCCCTCGAGCTCCTTGACGATGTCGGAGGTACGCATATCCTGCCAGACGATCGCGTTGTACACGGGCTCGCCGGTGTTCTTATCCCACACGACGGTGGTCTCGCGCTGGTTGGTGATACCCACGGCGGCCAGGTTGTGGCGGTTGATCTCCGCCTTCTGCAGGGCCTCCGCGACGACGGTACGAGTGGTGTCCCAGATCTCGATGGGGTTGTGCTCGACCCAGCCCGGGTTCGGGAAGATCTGCGTGAATTCCTTCTGGCCGACGGAAACGATTTCACCAGCGTGGTTGAAGATAATCGCGCGGGTCGAAGTGGTGCCCTGGTCAATGGCGAGAACGAACTTTTCGGTGGTCATGAGTGTCCTTTCGGTGGCGTTGTCACGTCGTTGTGTATGCCGCGCCTAGCCACCTGCGCGGCTGTTGGGACTTCCCAGTCCCAGAAAATGTCACCCCGGCGGTGGGGTTTCACGCGGGCGAGGCCCCAGTGGCCTCGCCCGCGCACTCACTCTCAGGCGAGAATGAGGTAGTAGAGAACGGTGCCGACGATGGCGCCGATGATCGGGCCGACGACGGGAACCCAGGAGTAGCCCCAGTCGGAGCCACCCTTGCCCTTGATCGGCAGGATCGCGTGAGCAATACGCGGGCCAAGGTCACGGGCCGGGTTGATGGCGTAACCGGTGGGGCCACCGAGCGAGTTACCGATGACAACGATAATCAGCGCGACGCCGAGGGGGCCGACGTGGGTCTCGGTGTAGCCGGAGACGAAGATCCACAGGACCAGGACGGCAGTGCCGATGGCCTCAGTGAGGCAGTTCCAACCGTAGGAGCGGATCTCGGGGCCAGTGGAGAAAACGCCGAGCTTGAGGGCGGGGTCGCAATCCTCGTCGAAGTGCTTCTTGAAGGTCAGCCAGCACAGGACCGCGCCGACGAAGGCGCCGAGGAACTGGGCGACGATGTAGACCGCAACATTGGTGCCGGTGACGGGAATGTCACCCGCCAGGGTGACGTTGGAGTCGAACATGTGGGCGACGACCTTGGCGATCGTCACCGCGGGATTCAGGTGGCCGCCAGAGCGGAAGGCCACGTAGACGCCGGCGAAGACGGCGAGGCCCCATCCCCAGTTGATGAGCAGCCAGCCGCCACCCTTGCCCTTGGACTTGGGCAGCAGGTTCGTGGCGACGACGCCACCACCGAGGAGCAGGAGGACGGCAGTGCCGAGGAACTCAGACCAGAAAAGCTGGCCCGTGGTCGGGGCAGCCATATCGGCGGCTGCCGGGAGCAGTGTTGTGAGCATGTTTCCCTATCTTTCTCCGGCGCGTCTTCGCACCGGGTCACCGGTGTTGTACCACCGCTAACTGTGTACCGTCGAACAGTATCCACTCGGACATGGTTCGCGGGTCACATCACAGTATGGCACTTGATGCACGTTAGCCCAAACTGAGTGCACATCCGTGCAGGCCTACAGGTGTGACCCTGGTCATCTGCCACGCGTCGTTCCAGATTGGCCGACACTCGCTGCGATCTCCAAAGTCACACATCTGCACGCCTGTGCATGGCACACTAGAAAACGTGACAATACGTGACGAACAGGCTCACGAGGCCGCCTCGATGTACTACCTCCAGGGGCAGACGATGGAAACAATCGCCCGCCACCTGCAGATATCGCGATCCTCGGTCTCGCGACTTCTCGCCCACGCGCGGGAGGTCGGCCTCGTACGCATTTCCGTCTCCGCCTCCCCCGGCCTCAAGGGCACCCTCGCCGGCCAGATCGCCGACCTGTTCGGAGTCCAGGTCTCCGTCGTTCCCGTTCACGACGTGCACACCGAAGTCAATCGCCTGCACAACGTTGCACTCGTCGCGGCAGAACACCTCATCGACATGCTCTTCCCCGGCGTCACCCTCGGCATCGCCTGGGGAAACACAACCGCAGAAGTCACGCGCGCGATGCCCCACGTGTCCTTCCCCGGTTCGACCGTCGTCCAGCTCAACGGCGCAGCGACCGCCACCGAGTCCGGCATGCCCTACGCCGAGGCCATCATCGCCCGAGCCGCCAAGGCGATCGGCGGGCGCATCGTCAACTTCCCCGTGCCCGCTTTCTTCGACTACGCAGACACGAAGGAAGCACTCTGGCGCGAACGCTCCGTCCAGTCGGTCCTCAACACGATCGACAGCGCAGACGTCGCACTCTTCGGCGTCGGCTCGATGTCCGCGCGCCTGCCCTCCCACGTCTACTCGGGCGGGTTCCTCGACCCCAACGAGATCGCCGCAGCCCAGAACGACGGCGTCGTCGGCGACGTATGCACCGTCCTCATCCGCGAGGACGGCTCCACGAACATGCACCTCAATGAGCGCGCGTCCGGCCCGTGCCCGTCCACGCTCAAGAAGATCCCGCGCCGCCTGTGCGTCGTCTCCGGCGCGTCCAAGGCACTCCCGCTGCTGGGAGCCCTGCGCGCGGGGGTCGCCACCGACCTCGTCCTCGACGACGGTGCCGCGCACGAGCTCCTCGACCTCGTCCACACACGCATGTCGTCCCGACGCTCCTTCATCTAAACCGGCGAGGGCACGAACGCGCGAAAGGGCCCCGACCTCGTCCATGATGGGAACGAGGCCGGGGCCCTCTCTCGTCCAAGGTCAGCCCAGGCGCTTGACCAGCGGGAACGGGATCGTCTCGCGAATGCCCTGGCCGGTCAGCACCATGAGCAGGCGGTCGATGCCCATGCCCATGCCGCCGCACGGCGGGAAGCCCTGCTCCATGGCGACGAGGAAGTCCTCGTCCATGACCATGGCCTCGGGGTCGCCGTTGGCGGCCGCGAGGGCCTGCGCCTCGAAACGCTCGCGCTGGACGACGGGGTCAGCCAGCTCGGAGTAGGCGGTGCCCGTCTCGAAGCCGCGCACGTACAGGTCCCACTTTTCGGTCAGGCCGGGGCGCGACCGGTGGTAGCGGGTGAGCGGAGAGGTGTCCTCCGGGAAGTCATAGACGAAGGTCGGCGCCCACAGCTTGGAGGCGACGAGCTCCTCGAAGATGTCTTCGACGATCTTGCCGGAGACCGCGTAGTCGTCGACCTCCAGGCCGATGCGCTCGGCGTACTTGACGAGGGTCTCGCGCGGCGTCTCCACCGTGATCTCCTCGCCCAGGGCCTCAGAGGTGGAGCCGTACAGGTCGATGCGATCCCACTCGCCCGACAGGTCGTACTCGGTGCCGTCGGCCAGGCGCACGATTTCCTCACCCTCGGACAGGTCGAAGGCGTCGCGCGCGGCCTGCTGGATGAGGTCGCGGGTCAGCTCGGCCATGCCGTTGTAGTCCGAGTAGGCCTCGTAGGCCTCCAGGGACGTGAACTCGGGGCTGTGGGAGGAGTCCATGCCCTCGTTGCGGAAGTTGCGGTTCATCTCGAAGACGCGGTCCACGCCGCCGACGACCGCGCGCTTGAGGTAGATCTCCGTCGCGATGCGCAGGTAGAGCTCGGTATCGAGCGCGTTCATGTGCGTCGTGAAGGGACGAGCCGCCGCGCCGCCGTGGATCATCTGCAGCATCGGGGTCTCGAGCTCGATGTAGTCGCGGCGGAAGAAGTTCTCGCGGATCGAACGGTTGACGGCCGCGCGGATGCGGATCATGTCGCGCGCGGCGGGACGCGTGATCAGGTCGAGCTCGCGGCGGCGGATGCGCTGGTCCTCGGACAGGGTGATCTCTTCGCCGTCCTCGGTGGTCCAGGTCTTGGGCAGGGGGCGAATCGCCTTGGAGGCGATGGCCCACGAGGCGTCGGGGGCGGGCAGCGCGGTGGGGGCGGCGTCGTAGGCGGCCTGCGCCTCGGGCGTGACCTCGGCGGGGGTCGCGAAGATCGACAGCTCGCCGCGGCGCGAGGAGATCACGCGGCCGTGGACGAAGAGGTGATCGCCCAGGTCAACGTCGTTCTTGTAGGCGGCCAGGGACTCGGCGCCGACGGAAGCGGCGGAGAGCATGACCTGAATCTTGTTGCCCTCACCGTCCATGAGGGTCGCGAAGCACAGCTTGCCGCCGTTACGCGCGAGGATGACGCGGCCCGCCAGGCCCACGTAATCCTCGGTTTCTTCTCCGGCCTCGAGGTGCGCGTACTTCTCACGCACCTCCTTGATGGTGGTCGTGATCGGCAGGCGCACGGGGTAGGCGGGGATGCCGGCCTCCATGAGGCGCGCGCGCTTGGCCGCGCGAACCTTGACCTGCTCGGGGGTGTCGTCTGCGGGTGCTTGCGTGGGCGTAGAAGAATCGGTCATGCGCCTATCGTACCGGGATTTGCCCCCATCACGAGGCAGGGGCCCGGTTGGGCTCCTCACGCCCCCGCGAGGTCGGCCGCGTAGGGGGCGGACGTGGATCCGCCGATCCCCTGCGTGGAGTGTGCGGCGGCCGCGCAGGCGAGGGCAAGGGCCTCGGGCCACGATACGCGACGCGCGCGAAGCGCCCAGGCCAGCGCCGCCGAGAAGACGTCCCCCGCGCCCGTCGTATCCACCGCGTTCACGTCCGGTGCAGGAACGCGCAGGATCTGTCCGTCGACGCATGCGATCACGCCGTTCTTGCCGCAGGTGACCACGCAGTCGCACCCAAACGACGCGAACCACCGGGCGGCATCCTCCACGCTCTGCGTGCGCGCGTAGGCGAGCGCCTCCTCCTCGTTGGGCGTGCACACGTCGGCCAGGTGCAAGACCTCCAGGTCGGCCGGGTCCCAGGCCCCGGCCTCGTCCCAGGCCGTATCCGCCAGCACCCATGTCCCGCGCTCGCGCCAGGAGGACACGACCTCGCTGTTCGCACTGATTCCCCGCACGTCCGCGAGCAGGCACCCCGGCGCGTCGCCTCCCAAGCGTGGCAGCGCGGTCGTCCCGCGCGTCGTCATCGCCCGGTCGCCGTCGAAGGACAGGGAGACGGTGACGTTTTGATCGCCCACGCGCTCGCACGAGGAGGTGTCCACGCCCTCACGCGCGAGCATCTCGTCCACGAACTGGCCCATCTGATCGACGCCCATGCGGCTGTGCAGGCGCACGGGTACGCCCAGGCGAGCCAGCGCAATCGCCTGATTGGCCGCGCCGCCCGCGCACATGAGCGCTCCCTCCACCCAGGCCTCGCGGCCGGGAACCGGAGGACCGTCGAGGGGACCCATCACGACGTCAAGGAACGTCGGACCGTACACCGCGAACTGAGATGCGGCGGATACTCGAGATGCCACGGGTCCTCCTAGACGTGAGCGCGACTACACTATGTCACTGAGCCACCACTATACGTATCCAGAGAGGATGCCCGCCATGCAGCTCACCATCGTTGGAGGAGGGGGCTTCCGTGTCCCCGCGATGATCGACGTCTTGGCCCGCTCACGGGCGGGGCAGGGAGCCTACGCCTCCCTCGACGTCGACCGCGTCGTCCTGTACGACACCGACGCGCGCAGGCTCGACGCGATGATGGCCGTGCTGTCCTCGCTGAATTTCCCGCACTCCCCCACCGTCCGCGCGACGACAGACATCAATCAGGCGCTTCCCGGGGCCGACTTCGTGTTCTCCGCGATGCGCGTGGGCGGGACCTGCGGGAGGGTCCTCGACGAACACGGCGGCCTCGATAACGGGCTGCTCGGTCAAGAGACCGTCGGCGTGGGCGGCTACTGCTACGCGTTCCGCTCGCTCGGGCCGGCACTCGAGTTGGCCCGGGCCGCAGCGCGCCTGTGCCCCGATGCCTGGCTCATCAACTTCACGAACCCGGCCGGGATCATCACCCAAGCGATGCGGTCCGTGCTCGGCGAGCGCGTCATCGGCATCTGCGACACCCCCATCGGGCTCGTCAACCGGACGCTGAATGCCCTGGACATTCCCGAGGAGGAGCGCGCCGACGTGTCCTTCGACTACGCGGGTCTCAACCACCTCGGCTGGCTGCGCTCGCTGTCCGTCGGCGGCCGCGACGTCCTCCCGCGCCTCTTCGCTAACGAGGCGGCCCTGGGATCCATGGAAGAATCCCGCGCCATCGGCACGGACTGGATTCGCGCGCTGGGCGCCCTGCCCAACGAATACCTCTTCTACTACTACTGCCATCGCGAAGCCATGGCCCGCATCCACCAGGACCAAACCCGCGGCGAGTACCTGCGCGATCAGCAGGAAGCCTTCTACAACGCCGTCCTCTCCCACCCCGAGCAGGCGGGACGGACGTGGACCGATGCGCTCGCCGACCGGGAGGCGACCTACATGGCCGAGGCCCGCGATGTCGACGAGCGTTCCGGCAGGCGCGCCGAAGACATCGCGGGCGGCGGCTACCAGAAGGTCGCGCTCGACCTCATGAACGCGCTCGCCACGGGCACCCCTGCGCGCATGATCCTCAACGTCGGTAATGGCGATGGCGGATTCTCCTCGATTCCAACGCTGCGCGACACGGACGTCGTCGAGGTTCCCTGCGACGTCGACGCCTCCGGCGTGCATCCAATTCCGGTTGCGCCCTTGAGCGGCGCGGCCCTCGGCCTCGTCCAATCCGTGAAGGCCTGTGAGAATCTCGTGATCGACGCCGCCCGCGAGCGCGACCGCAGCCTCGCCTGGCAGGCGCTGGCGCTGCACCCCCTGGTCGACTCGGTCAACGTCGCGCGCGACGTGCTCGACCAGGCGATCCGTACAAACCCGCTGGTCGCCGCCGCCTTCGACTGAGGGGCGCCCGTCCCGCGCTGCGCGCTGCGCACCGTCCTCCCCGCGCCCATCAACGCACTGTGCCCCGGCCTCGTACGGACGAGGCGGGGGCACAGTCTGGCAAACAGGCCGACTACCGGGTCATCACCCGCGGGTGTCCCAGCGGAAGAATTCTTCTCCCCCTGCGTAGCCGTGGGGGTGCCCCGCGTCGCGGGCGCCCTGTCGGATCCATGACTCCATCCGGTCGAGGTCGCCGAATTGGGTGACGTGCTCGCGAACCGCCCTGACCTTGGCGTCGACGTCTGCCTGGTCCAGCTCGACGACGTGATTCGTCGAGGGTCCGCCCTGGAACCACACCTCCTGCACGACGTGGGGCTCCAGGCCCGCGTCGAGCAGCTCGGGGAAAGCGAAGGGGTTGCGCGCCGCGGGGTAGACGGCATCCGTCACGGCAGCGCCCACGGCCCGGTGGTCCGGATGGTTCGCGTAGATGGAGGACCAGTTGTATTCGGGCGAGAGGGTGAGGATCAGAGTCGGCTGCACCCGACGGATGAGGGCAACGATGTCGCGCACGAGGTCTCGGGTCAGGGTCACCATGCCGTCGTGGTAGCCGTCGAAGAACACGAGTTCCGCAACGCCCAGGCGCTCGCACGCGCGGCGCTGCTCGTCGCGTCGCAGCTCGCCCATCTGCTGATGCAGATCCTGGTCGGAGCCTCCCGCGTCGCCGTCCGTGACGACGGCGACGACGACCCGCGAGCCCTCGCGCGCAAATCGCGCGAGCGTCCCGCCCGCGTCCACGTCCGCATCATCGGGATGGGCGTAAATGCCCAGCACGGTATCCATTCGCGTTCTCCTTAGTGAGGCGCCGGCGAGAACGTGTCCCGCCGGCGCCTGTCGCAAGTCTGTGACGACTACTGATCAATCGCCGCGTTTGCGGCATCCTGGGCGGCCTGGACGCCCTCATGCACGCCGGTGCGTCCCAGGAAGACCTCCTTGAGCACGCCGTTGTACGCGTCCATTGCCGCGCCCAGCTTTGCGCCGAAGGGGGCCATGATCGTACCCGTCGGGGTCTTGGCCATCACCGAGGTGTCGATGCCCTTCTCCGACCAGTAGTTGGTCCACGTCGCCTGGGCCTTTTCGTTCGCGGGGAAGCCAGCACCGGTCGAACCCAGGGCGGCGCCACCCTGCTCGCTGGCCAGCCACGCCAGGAGCTTGTGCTGGGCCTCGGGGTTCGCGCTCGTGGTCGAACCGGCGGCGACGACGGAGTTACCGACCGTCACGGCACCGGCAGGGCCCTTCGGCTGGGGAGCAAGGCCCCACTCGAAGGACGCGCCCTCGGACACGTTCGCCAGGTTGTAGGAACCGGACTGGAAGAGCGCGATCTTGCCCTGCAGGAACTGATCGCGGCTGAAGTCGCCGTTATCGTTCGTATCGGCCGCCGAGGGGGCCACGTGCTCCTTGTTGATAAGGTCCACCAGGTAGCCGACCGCGGCGTCGCCCTCGGGGCTCGCGAACGTAAAGTGGCCACTCGCATCCTGCAGAGTGCCACCCGCCGACCCCAGGTACGGGATGAACATGGCCTGGCCATCCAGCGCGGCGTTGTAACCGTACTGAACGATGTGCTCCGAGTCGAAGGCCGGGTCAGCAGCGTTACGGCCGGAGGAGTCCAGCGTCAGCTTGCGGGTGATCTCCCGCAGTGAGTCGGTCGAGGCGTTCGGATCCCAGGACAGGTTCTGCAGGTCCTCGACGCTCACGCCGGCCGCGTCCAGGAGGGACTTGTTGTAGTACACCGCGATCGACGGATCGGTGAGGACCGGAACACCGTAGAGCTTTCCGTCCACCGTGTACTGGTCGATGGCGCCCTGCAGCCAGCCGTCGCGCTCGGAGGCGGGGAACTCCTCGTCAATGTTGACGATCTTGCCACCGCGCGCGTACTCCGTGTAGTTGTTCGTGTTGGACCAGAACACGTCCGGTCCGGCGCCCGCGGCGAGCTCAGAACGCAGGCCCGTGAAGTAGTCCGACCACGGGACCACCTCGACATTGACCGTGATCCCCGTTTCCTGGGTGAACGCGGGCAGCGCCGCCTCGTACGCCTGGGCAGCCTGGTCATCCCACAGACGCAGGGTCAGGGAAGCACCCGACTCGCTCGACGTACTGCCACCCTGCGAACAGGCGGCCATCAGCATCGACGCGGCACCAATCAGAGCGGTAGCGGTAATAAAACGCCTTTTCATGAAGGCCTCCTGTTGTGATGGGTTGTGTTGTTACTTGATGCCCGTCAAGGCAATAGATTCAACGATGTGTCGTTGAAAGACAATGAACAGAGCGATCAGGGGCACGAGCGCAATGGTCGTCGCCGCCATGACGTACGTCCAATTCGCGTTGTACTGGCTCTGCAGGGCGGCCGTGGCGACCGTGAGGACGCGAGGCCTGGTCGCGGCGATGATCCGCGGCCACAGGAACGAGTTCCACTGGCTCACAACCGTGATGAGCACGAGCGTCGCAATGATCGGCTTCGAGATGGGAACGACGATGGAGAAGAGGATACGCACCTGGCCAGCGCCGTCCATCGTCGCCGCATCAATGATCTCCTGGGGGATCTGACGGAACGACTGACGCAGCAAGAACACCGCGTAGGGCGAGGCGAACACGAAGGGCAACACGATGCCCCAGAAGGTGTTGTTGAGCCCCATCTTCGCCATCATGAGGTACAGCGGGATAACGAGGACCGACGCCGGGATCATCATGGTGCCCAAGAAGAGCCAGAAGATCACCTCGCGTCCCGGGAACTCGATGCGCGCGAACGCGTAGGCGGCCAGGACGGAGGACACCAGCTGCCCCACGACCATCACCACCACGACGAGAAGGGTCGTGATGATCGCGTCGCCGAAGTTCACTCGGCCCGTCAGGATCGCCTGGAACGAGGCCAGGGAGGGCGGCGAGGGCAGCGCGAAAGGTGAGTGCGAGGCGAAGTCCTGCGGAGACTTGAAGGCCGTGACGAAGCTAAAGAGCAGCGGGACCACCATGATGAAAGCAGCCAGCGACAGCCCTACGTAGATCCCCAGGGTCGACCACCAGGGACGACGCGAGTGCGACTTAGACGAGCTCATACGTGGTCCTCTTCCGGAAGTACAGGTTCTGGGCCAGCGTCAAGCCCATGAGGAGCAGCATCATCACGCATGCCATCACGGCGGCGCGACCCACGTTTCCGGTCTCAAACGCCTCCTTGTAGATCAGGTAGGCGAGCACCTCGGTGGAGCCGGACGGACCGCCCTTGGTGAGCGCGTAAATCTGATCGAAGACGTTGAACACCGAGATCACCGAGGTGACCGACACGAAGAAGAACGTCGGGCGCAGGAGGGGCATCTTGATGTGCCAGAACACCTGCGAGGAGGAGGCCCCGTCCACGGTCGCGGCCTCGGTGAGCTCACGCGGGATCGCGAGCAAACCAGCGATGAAGAAGAGCGCCGTGTATCCCACGTTCGACCACACGACGACGAAAGCAGCCGCAGGGAGAGCCCACGTGGGCGAGACCAGGATCTCGAGTCGTGTTCCCGCGAGCGCGGAGAGGAGACCACCTGTGGGGGCGAAGATCCACGACCACACGACGCCGAGGGCCAGCGGTGGCGCGATCCACGGGATGACGATGAGCGTGCGATAGAAAACGGTTCCGCGCACTCCCTTGGTCAACAGGTTCGCCAGAAAGAGTCCAAGGATGATCTGGATGGGAACGACGAGGAGGACGAAGAGAATCGTCGTGCGCAGCGACGACAGGAACGCCGGGTCGCTCAGCACGTTCGTGACGTTCGCCAGACCCACGTATCGCGTGTCCCCGATGAGGTCCCAGCGGTACAGGCTCACCCACATGATGACGCCGATGGGCACGACCATGAAGATGAGGACGCCGATCAGGGCGGGCGACAGGAACGCGTATCCGATGAGTGCGTGACGCGTGCGCGACGGCCGCTTACTCATGCCCTACCTTCCTTTCGTTCGGTTCTTCGAGGATAGGTGTGACGAGCACGGCAGCGCCGGGGGAAGACAAGGTATGGACAATTGTGAACGGCACTCGTCATCAAACGAGCAAAGGTGCACGAAAGGAGGCAAAACAAGGGAGCGCCCACTCGAATAAGTGGACGCTCCTGCCGGCCTGTCAATCAGACGCCGGAGCTCTTCAGGCCCAGTTCTCGGGCACGCGCCGAGTCCTCGGGGACACTTCCCGCGTGGTCTCCTGCGCTGACGATCCTGTTGGAGCCGTCGACGAAGACGACGGCGGGCTTAATAGTACGTACCAGGGATTCGGGGACCTGGGCGTAGGCCATGATGATGACGAGGTCACCGACGGTCACCTTGTGGGCGGCCGCGCCGTTGAGCTGGATCGTGCCGCTGCCGCGCTCACCCGCGATCGTGTAGGTCGAGAGGCGCTCGCCGTTGTTGACGTCGACGATGTCGACCTTCTGCCCGGGCACGATGTTCGCGGCGTCCAGCAGATCCTCGTCCACCGTGATCGAGCCGACGTAGTGCAGGTCGGCGCCGGTAACGACGGCGCGATGGATCTTGCCGATCGCCATCTCGCGGGTCATTTCCATCATGCGAGGTCCCCCGCACGCTCGGCAACGAGGCCGGCGTGTTCGGTGGAGGCACCGCGCAGCGGCACCTCCATGTTGTCAATAAGGCGGGTCGTGCCCACCTTGGCGGCGATGAGGATGCGTCCCTCGCGCGAGCCGTCGGACAGGATCGTGGGAGCGGCAGCCCCCTCGCCGACGGGCACGGACTCGGTTCCCGCGAGAATCTCGAAGGTTCCCGCGTCCACGAGCGCGATGTAGTCCAGGTCGATGCCACCCTCGGCGTCGATGACCGAGCGGCACTCGGACACGATGTCCGCATGCTGCGCCCCGGCCTCGGCGGCCTCGGCACCGCGACGAAGCGCGCGATTCAGCGCACGGGCGCGGATGCGTTCCTCATCGCTCAGGTACTGGTTGCGGCTAGACAGAGCGACCCCGTCCTCGGCGCGCACAATCGGCACGGGGTGGACGCGCACGGGGATGTCCAGCTGGGAGAAAACGGTGCGCAGGACGGCCAGCTGCTGAGCGTCCTTCTGCCCGTACAGCGCCACGTCGGGGCGCACGAGGTTGACGACCTTCGTGCACACGAGGGCGACACCCGCGAAGTGCGTGGGGCGCGTCTTGCCCTCGAGGACGCGCGCGATGGGACCCGGATCAATCGACACGGTCGCGGGCGTGGGGTAGACGTCCTGCGGCGCGGGCGCCCACACGAGGTCCGCGCCCACCGTCTCGAGCGCGTCCATGTCCGCATCCAGGGTGCGCGGGTAGGCGTCGTAGTCCTCACCGGGCGCGAATTGCGTCGGGTTGACGAAGATCGTGACGATCACGTGATCGGCCAGTTCGCGGGCTTCGCGCACGAGCTGCAGGTGCCCCGAGTGGAGGGCACCCATGGTCATCACAAGAGCCTTCGTGCCGGGCAGGCGCGACAGGGCGTCGGACAGCTCGGCACGCGTGTGGGTGAGGACAGGACGATGGGTCATGGTTCTATTCTTGCAACTTCGGCCCGCCGGTGCGCAATCGAGTCGCTTTCCTCACGCCTCGCGTTTTCGCGACGAGGCCGGGGTTGCGCCGGTGCTCCATCGCGCGTTTCGGGGTCGGAGGGCGGGCAGTCGTCAGGCGTCCGGATCGAGCAGTGCGGCCTCGACGCTGGTCGCGGCGCGTTCGTCGAGGAGACGCGCGTCGCGCAGCAGACGGGTGAGGGCACGGGTCATGTCCGCGTAGGTGTCCCGCTCCCCCGCGAGCGCCTCACGCGAGCCGAGACAGCGCGCGTGCGCTGCAATCGTTCCCGCATCGGCGCGGGCTGCGGGTCCGGAGATGCCCGCAACCCCCTCGGTGAGGGCGCGGTCGAGGGCCGCCTCCAGGAGGGGGCGCACGTAGAGGGCGGGGTTCTCGATGCCCGCCTGCGCGAGAATGCGCGTCGTCTGCACGGTGATACCGGCGATGAAGTTAGCGCCGTGAGCGAGGCCGGCGTGGTAGAGGGGGCGGTCCTCCTCGGCGACGACGACGGGTTCGCCGCCCATTTCGACGACGAGGGCCTGGGAGATCGGCAGGAAGGGAGCGGCCGCCGTCACCGCGAAGGGCGTTCCGACGAGGCGCGCCACGTCGACGCTGGTCCCCGTGAACGTCATTGCCGGGTGGATGGCCAGCGGGATCGCACCAGCGGCCGCGGCCGCACTGAGCAGCCCGACGCCCGATGCACCGGACAGGTGGATGACGATGTGCCCGCTCTGCCAGGCCCCCAGGTCGGCCAGGCCTCTCACGAGCGGGCCAATCTGGTCGTCGGGAACGGCCACGATGACCACCTCGGAGCGTCGCACGACCTCCTCGGGCGTCGCGATCGGCACGCCGGGGAGCATCGCGTCCGCGCGCTCGCGAGAAGCCTGCGATGACGCTGATACGGCGACGATCTGATGCCCGACCGCGCGCAGGGCGGAGCCGATGACGGGGCCGACGTGGCCCATGCCGATGATGCCGATTCCGAGGCGTCCGGGGGTGCTCATGGCTCCATTGTCGCCGATCGCCGCGCTACTTGTCGTCCTCCGCGCGCCGCGAGGTTGCATCGACGATCTCGGTGACGCGCGAGAGCCAGCGCTCGCTTCCCTCGGCCTCGCGACGAATTTTCGAGGCCTGCGACAGCTGCGCCCACAGCTCCAGCGAGCGGCCCGCCTCGACGTGCTCGGCCATGGACGCGACCGGGCCCGGAACCAGCTCGGCACGCACGGAAGCGACGCCGCGCCACCGCTGAACGGGCCCCTGATGCAGCGAGACCGACTGGATGCGCGTCAGCGGGATGATCGAGAAACGCAGGTTGAAGAACCCGTCGCGGATCGCGAACACGGTGTCGGTCAAACCGAAGGCGCGGCGGCCGTACTCGAGCGGATCCAGGATCCTCGCGCTCGGCGGGATCGGAGTCATCCACTGGTCCTCGCGCGTACCGACGCGCAGCGCCTCAAGGAAGCCGTCAGGATCATCGACGCCCAGATCCGGGATCGCCATCGCAATCGCCTGCATGACCTCCGCGCGAGTGCCGACGGGAAGCAGCACATCCGAGGCCACATCGACCTTCATGCCCTTATTCTTCTCATCCTGCGTGTGCGCCGCGTTGCCGGCCTGCGTGATCTCCACGCGATACCAGCCGAACAGACGCCAGATGAGCGGCTGGGTCACCTCGATGGCATGGATGCGCCCCGGCGGGATCGTCACGTGGCGACGAGCCGTCAGGCCGCGGTCGATGCGCACGCCGTCCGCGGCGATCGCCGCGGTGAAGCCGAACTCCCGATCGAAACGCGCCCAGACGCCCGCCAGGAGACTGAACGCGCCCGCCAGGATACCCAGGAAGCTCATGATCGACGTCACCCCGACGACACCCACAAGGAAGCCGTTAAGACCCAGGAGGAAGACGCCGAAGAACAGGGCAATCACGTTGTCGATGGTCGCCAGCATCGAGACCAGAAGCTTGCCAAAGCCGACCTTGAAGACGGGGCGCGCGGGCGCCTCGAGCGGGGAGGCACCCGTGCGGGTCCCCAGCGTCGCAGCCACAGAATCAGCGGAAGGATCCACGACCTCGTCGATCGCACCCGAAGCGAGCGCGAGGAGAAGCGCACGCAGCTCCTCCAACTGGGCGGCAGGCAGCAGGCCCAGTTTGATATTCGAGTCGGCCCCTCCAGCAACCTCGATGTCCAGGTATCCGAGGCCGAGGATGCGCCCCACGAGCGAATACGACACGTTGATCGTCTGAATGCGCGTCAGCCGCGCGTGACGCTGCGTGCGCGTGAGGATGCCGGCGCGGTACCAGATCGCCGTGTTGCTCACCGCGTAGCGGGTCTTCCTCCACGACAGGTAGCAGTACGCACCCGCGAGCGCGAGAACGATGCCCGCCGCAATCAGAAGGCCTAGGAAAATGCCCGTGGTTGCGAGCCATGGCGGCGTCTCACCGCTCAGCATGCGCCCAATCGCGGACGCATTGCTCAGGGACACCACGCCAACGACGCCTGCGATACTCCCCGCCACGCGAGGAACGTAGGTGAGGGGATGAAGCGGCTTCCAGTCCTCGGGGGCGATGCCGCCCACGGAGAGGTCAGTGCTCATAGGCCCATCAGCTCCGCCGAGCCGCGCTCCGCCAGGACGTCACGCAGACGCGCCGCGTCCGCGACCGGCACGCCGCCCAGCGTCGCGTCGGTCTTCGCGCTCGCGGTCGAGAGCTTGATCGTCGAGATGCCGAGCAGGCGCAGGACGGGCCCCTGATAGATGTCGACGTACTGGATGCGGCCGTAGGGCACGAGGGTCATCGAGCGCTTGAGAACGCCGCGGCGGATCACGAAGTCCGTCTCCGCCAGGGCGTAGCGCAGGGCTCGCACCTGAGCGGGCACGAGCCACAGGCACACCAGCGCGATGGCGGCGGGCACGAGCATGAGCCACCACAGCGCCGGAATATCGACGATGAGGACGAGCGCTGAGATCAGGCCACACAGGGCGCCGCAGGCCGCGAGGGCGTTACCGAGGCGCAGGGTCGCGAGTTTGGCGGATACGTGCTGAAATTCGACGCCCTCGGGCGAGAGGACGTCCACTGAGCTGCGGGATGACATGCTTCAATTCTTGCACATCTTTTCCGCGCCTTTTCTCGTCCTTTGCTCCCGCGCGGCCGCCCGAAGTGGCGAAGCAAACAAAAGCAGCGCCCGCGCTCCCACCTACCTCACAGGAAACATTCAGACACATAGGCGACACTGGTCGCATGAGCACCCCGGGAACTGAAGCAAAACTCCTCGTCGTCGACGACGAACCCAACATCCGCGACCTCCTCGCCTCCTCGCTGCGTTTTGCCGGCTTCGACGTCGTCACCGCCGAGGACGGCAGCGGCGCATTCCACGAAGCCCAGGCCTCGCGCCCCGACCTCATCGTCCTCGACGTCATGCTCCCCGACATGGACGGCTTCACCGTCACCAGGCGCCTGCGCGACGCCGGCATCACGATCCCCGTCCTCTTCCTCACCGCGCGCGACGACATGCGCGACAAGATCCAGGGCCTGACCGTCGGCGGCGACGACTACGTCACCAAGCCCTTCGGCCTCGAAGAGGTCGTCGCCCGCATCCGCGCCATCCTGCGCCGCACCATGGGCTCCGAAGAAGACGACGCACTCCTGCGCGTCGGAGACCTCGTCATCGACGAGGACGCCCACGAAGTCACGCGCGCGGGCGTGCCCATCGACCTGTCCCCCACCGAATTCAAGCTCCTGCGATACCTCGTCATCAACGCCGGACGCGTCGTCTCCAAGATGCAGATCCTCGACCACGTCTGGGAATACGACTGGGACGGCGAAGTCGCCATCGTCGAGTCCTACATCTCCTACCTGCGACGCAAGCTCGCCGTCGAAGGATCCTCCGGCGAACTGATCCATACCAAGCGCGGAGTCGGCTACATCCTGCGCGCTGAGGACTGACGTGCGCCCCGGCCTCGCTCAACGCATCGAAGCGTGGTGGGATTCCAAACCCCTCTCCTCCCAGCTCGTCACGCTCATCACCTCCCTGCTCGCCGTCGGACTCTCACTGTCCGGAACAGTCATGATCGGCCTGTTGCAGCGCCACCTCACCTCCCAAATCGACGACCAGCTCATCGCAACCGCCCACACGCTGCAGATCTCCGCCTCCACAGCCACCTTCTCCGCCGACGGCCAAGGCGGCATCCCCACCCTCTACTACATCCACATCCGCAACACCGACGGAACCGACCGCTACTTCTACTCAGAAGACACCCTCAAAGTCTCGGGCAAACCCGACCTTCCCGACCTCGTCGACACCTCCTCGGCCCCCATCTCCTCGTTCCGCACCCTGCCCATCACCGTCTCCTCCTCGAAGGCGGGCCTCGGGTGGCGTGCCCTCGTCGTCCCCGTGTACGAGCAGGACTCCGGGCAGTTCTCCGGATACATGACCATCGCCCTGCCCCTGTCGGACATGCAGCACACGCTGCGCACGACAGCCTCCTACTTCGCGGTTGCCGGCTCAATCATCGTCCTCATCGGAGGCTGGACCGGGCGCGTCCTCGTGCGCCGCGCCCTCCTCCCCCTGCGCTCCATCGAGTCCACCGCCGGCAAAATCGCCGCCGGAGACCTCACGAAGCGAGTCACCCCCCACCCCGTCACCACGGAAGTCGGCTCCCTCGCCCTCTCACTCAACACCATGCTCACCCAAGTCGAGCAATCCTTCGAGGCGCGCCAAGCCTCGGAACAAAAAATCAAGCGCTTCGTCTCCGACGCCTCCCACGAGCTACGCACGCCCCTGGCCGCCATCTCCGGATACTGCGAGCTCTACGCCATGGGCGGCGTGCCCGCCGAACGCACCGACGAAGTCATGGGCCGCATCGCCTCCGAATCATCGCGCATGGCCACCCTCGTCGAAGACCTCCTCACCCTCGCCCGCCTCGACGAAGGTCGTCCCCTCGACATCACCGACATCGACCTCGTCAAACTCGCCGACAACGCGGTCTTCGACCTTCAAGCACTCGACCCCACGCGCACGGTCGGACTCACCGGCATCAGCGGACGCACACCCCCCATGACCCTCATCATCCCCGGCGACCGCGACCGCATCTCCCAGGTCTTCACCAACCTCATCGGCAACATCGTCCGCTACACGCCCGAAGGCTCCCCCGTCGAAATCGCCCTCGGACGCAGCGGTGACACCGCCATCGTCGAGCTCCGCGACCACGGCCCCGGCATCGACGAAACTGACCGCGGGCGCGTCTTCGAACGCTTCTACCGCGCCGACAGCTCACGCAACCGAAAATCCGGCGGATCCGGCCTCGGCCTCGCCATCGTCTCCGGGATCCTCGCAGCTCACAGGGGCAACGCATCGCTCAGCAAGACGAAAGGCGGTGGACTCACCGTCCGCATCGAGCTCCCCACGACGTGAACGACATAACGAGCAGAACTCACGCTCTCGACTTTTCCGCTCAATTTAGGCCATTTCCACCCCAACAGTTCATGCGAAACGATCGGGATTTTCCCCGATTTTTTACCAACGAACGTGACCTTCGCTCAAAAGCGCACTAGCATGGCTCGGGTATTCCTCAGCAAGGAGAGTGGCCCATGGGTGCTCAAGCACCTCAGTGGCTGCTGACGTCTTTCGTTGACGCCATGCAGCAAATCGGCGCAACCGCGAGCCAAACCGACCTCGAACAAGAGGGCGCCAACCTCGCGGAGCGCTGGAGCGCGCCCGAACGCCAGATGCACAACCTGCGTCGGCTCATGAACACGCTCACCTACATCGATGAAATTTCCTCGTCCGCGCACGATCCCGACATCCTGCGCGTCGCCGCGTGGTACCACGGTGCCTTCCTCAACAAGGCCCTCGAGATCAAACTCGGCGGGTTCCAGGCGAACTTCGCCTCCACCCGCTGCATCGATCACGCGCACAACCGCCTCACCAACCTCGGCGTGCCCGAGGAGGTCGTCGCCCGCGTCGATGAGCTCATCGCCTTCCTGACGCGCCACCGCGCACCCCGCACCGACTTTGACGCGCAGGTGCTCGTCGACGCCGACCTGGCTTGCCTGTCGTGCAGCCCGCAGGATTACAAGAAGCTGCGGTGCTCACTGCGCGCCGAGCTCAGCGAGCTCGACGACCTGCAATTCATCAAAGCACGCATGGCGCTCGTCAAGAAGCTCCTCAGCTACGAGACGATCTACCAGTCCCCCCTCGGCTCCACCTGGGAAGACACCGCCCGAGCGAACCTCGAGGTCGAACTGACCCGCCTCGAGCGCGAGAAGGCCCAACTATGCCAGGCAGCCCAGACCGAGGACACGGACGACACCGATGATGCGGATGACACTGACGAGGTCGTGGAGGACTCCACGACGACGACCGGCACCCTGATCATCAAGCGCCGCTCGATCAAGAAGCGCGTCCCCGTCGCCACCCTGGACGACGAGGCCACATCAACCGGTGTTCTGCCGCGCAAGATCGAGGAAAACACGGATTCCGACGAGGACGTGGAAACCACCTCCTCCCTCGAATCCGCCGTCGAATCCCTGGACCTTCCGACCGCCGACTGACGAGGCCGCGGCTGGCACCTGCTTGTCAGGCCATCCGACGCGTCGACCAATGGAGCCGTCCTCCCCACTCGGGGGGCGGCTCCATCACTTTGCTCTGCACGTTCAGGCTGCTCGGCGCGCCCGTGGGCGGCGGGCCAGCATGATGTCGCGTGTCGCGCTTGGCTCCACCACGATCCCGCAGCACCCGCATCCAGCCCCACACCCCTTATTCCTGCACCGACACCCAATTTCGCATGCAATTCCCCCGCGACTATTTCAAACCTTGAATTCATAACGTTGGAATTGCAACGTTTCCAGACTTTGTTGAAACTTCACCCAATCGAATTGCATGCGACTTTTCTAGAGGAATCCCCTGCCGCCACCCACCGGCACCGCGACCAGGCCCCCTCACCCAGCCATCACGCACGCCATTGCTTCACCCACCCCCAATTTCGCATGCAATTCCCCCGCGACTATTTCAAACCTTGAATTCATAACGTTGGAATTGCAACGTTTCCAGACTTTGTTGAAACTTCACCCAATCGAATTGCATGCGACTTTTCTGGGGGCAAGCCCCACCATCCGCCGGCACCGCAGCCAAGCCCTCGGCAACTCACCCATCAGCAGCGTAGGTATACATCGGAGCCATCCACAGGCACTTTTCCCATCAGGCAGTTATCCACAGGGTTTCATTTCTGCCTGGATCACGCGCTGTCACGCGCGTAGCGTCGATGTCGACGGACCCACCCGGGGTCCCACAAAGGAGTGACATCATGACCGCATACGCCGTCGACGCCGAACAGATTTCCGCCGCAGCCGCCCAGGCTTGCGCAACCGCATCCACCATCCGTAGCGAAGTCGATACGATGATGGCCCAACTTTTAGCACTGCAAGACTCGTGGACCGGCGGCGCTCAGGTGAACTTCCAGGCATCCATCACCCAGTGGCAAGCCGTCCAAGCGCAGACGCACGACGCCCTTGACGGCATCTCCACGCAACTACAGGCGGCCGCCGCGACCTACTCCGATGCAGAGGCCCACTCCGCCGCGCTCTTCGCTGGAGCCTAACCCGCCCACTCGGAGCAGCAATTCCGGCCAGGGCTCCTACGCCTCGTGCCAATGCCTCGGGCTGGTAGACAGACGCCTGGGGGCGGGACCCTGACGAGTCCCGCCCCCAGGCGGATCAGCTTAACGCCGAGCGGCTCAGTACATGCCGCCCATGCCAGCAGCCGCATCGTCGCCACCCGCGGCCGGAGCCTCGGGCTTGTCGGCAACGACGGCCTCGGTCGTCAGGAACATGCCTGCGATCGACGCGGCGTTCTGCAGCGCGGAACGGGTGACCTTGACCGGGTCGGAGATGCCCGCGGCCATGAGGTCGGTGTACTCGCCGGTCGCAGCGTTCAGGCCGTGGCCGGGCTCCATGTGAGCAACGCGGTCGGCGACCACGCCACCCTCGACGCCCGCGTTCTCAGCGATCTGCTTGAGCGGAGCGGAGATGGCCAGGCGCACGATGTTCACGCCGGTCGCCTCGTCGCCGGTGAGAGCATCGAGCTTGGGCAGCGCCACGGTGGCAGCCTGGATCAGGGCGACGCCGCCGCCGGCGACCAGGCCCTCTTCGGAAGCCGCGCGAGCGTTACGAACGGCGTCCTCGATGCGGTGCTTGCGCTCCTTGAGCTCAACCTCGGTGGCCGCGCCGGACTTGATGACGGCGACGCCGCCAGCCAGCTTGGCGAGGCGCTCCTGCAGCTTCTCGCGGTCGTAGTCGGAGTCGGTGTTCTCGATCTCCTGGCGGATCTGGCGCACGCGGGCATCCAGCATGTCCTTGTCGCCAGCACCCTCGACGATGGTGGTCTCATCCTTGGAGACGACGATCTTGCGGGCGCGGCCCAGCAGCTCGAGGTCAGCGTTCTCGAGGGAGAGGCCGACGGTCTCGGAGATGACCTGGCCGCCCGTCAGGATGGCCATGTCCTGCAGCATCGCCTTGCGGCGCTCACCGAAGCCGGGGGCCTTGACGGCCACGGACTTGAAGGTACCGCGGATCTTGTTGACGACCAGCGTGGCGAGGGCTTCACCCTCGACGTCCTCGGCGATGATCGCGAGGGGCTTGCCGGTCTGCATGACCTTCTCCAGGACGGGGACGATGTCCTTGACGTTGGAGATCTTGGAGTCCATGAGCAGGACGTAGGCGTCCTCGAGGACGGCTTCCTGGCGCTCCTGGTCGGTCACGAAGTAGGCCGACAGGTAGCCCTTGTCGAAGCGCATACCCTCGGTGGTCTCCAGGGTGGTGTCGAAGGAGTTGGTCTCCTCGACGGTGACAACGCCCTCGGCGCCGACCTTCTCGAAGGCCTCGGCAATGAGCTTGCCGATGGCGGGATCGTTGGCGGAGATGGAGGCCGTGGCAGCGATCTGCTCGGTGGTCTCGACGGGCTTGGCGTCGGCGTGCAGCTGGGCGACGATGGCCTCGACGGCCTGGTCGATGCCGCGCTTGAGGGCGATCGGGTTAGAGCCGGCGGCAACGTTACGCAGGCCCTCGTGGACCAGCGCCTGTGCCAGAACGGTCGCGGTGGTCGTGCCGTCACCCGCGACGTCGTCGGTCTTCTTGGCAACTTCCTTCACCAGCTCGGCGCCGATGCGCTCGAACGGATCGTCCAGGTCGATTTCCTTGGCGACGGAAACGCCATCCTTGGTGATCGTGGGGGCGCCCCACTTCTTGTCGAGCACGACGTTGCGGCCCTTGGGGCCAAGCGTCACCTTGACGGTGTCGGCCAGCAGGTTGAGGCCGCTCTCCATGCCACGACGGGCATCTTCATCAAACTTGATGATCTTGCTCATTGAAAATGTGTCCTTCCGCGATGCGGATCGGGTTCGATGCCCGCGACGGACGGCCGCTTGTGTGAGACGACCTCATCGAACCGATGCTCTTATCACTCTCCATGTCGGAGTGCTAACTAAGATTTTGGCACTCACCACCCCAGAGTGCAAGGCGAGGTCACTGAGCTTGAGTCGGATGCGCTCAGGGCGTAACACACAAGGCAGAGGGTAAGCACGCATGGCACTCCCCATCGGGGCATGATCGAGGCGTCAGACTGAGGCAACACGTGGCCCTCTCTACATCCGTTCACGAGGTCTCACACAGACCGCGCGCGATGATATGGACGAGGTGACAACACGCCGCCGGCCCCCCATCGAATACGAGGAAGCTCGTCGAAGCCGATGCACGGAGCATGGATCTACTACCCGAGAGTTCCACGTCTCATGCGCGACGACCGTCGATGAATGTCCTCCAGTTGCCTGAGGAACCGGAATTCATCCCGCACGACCTCGCTGGACCATACCCGGTACAAAACTCTCCCAGCACACACCCCCGACGGGCCCACCCGGTACAAAACTCTCCCAGCACACCCGGCTCGGCGACCCACCCGGTACAAAACTCTCCCAGCACGCCCCAAAACGCTGTTTTTGGCCCATTTTGCGCCAGCAGGGAGAGTTTTGTCCCGCTTCCGCCACCAACACGACGAGCGGGGCGAAAAAAGTCACGCACCAACACCCCACCTCACCCCAATCTCGCCCCAGTAATAAACCCCCCAAATTTCGCATGCAATTCGGTTGCCTGAACTTTCAACAAAGCCCAGAAACGTTGCAATTCCAACGATATGAATTCAAAGTTTGAAATAGCCAAAAGGGAATTGCATGCGAAATTACCGTGCCGACAGGGCTGGCCGCGGGGCCTGGCCGCGGGGCCTGGCCGCGGCGCCGGAGGGTCCGGAGGGCCAGGGCGGGCCTCGAGATCGACCACTCCGAGCCTTTAGGCTCGCGTGTGGCGATATCGCGGGCGGCCGGGCCCGACGGCGCCCGGAACACCAGCGGCGCCACCAACACCGCCGGAACACCAGCGGCGCAACACACTACCGAGGCATAGCAAAGCCGCCCGGCCCCGCAGGGGCCGGGCGGCTCACCCAGTATCAGAGGATCATCGAAGAATCACGACAATATCGGGATTACCGAGACCGCTTTCCTGGCGCACGTTCGAGATGCCGAGCTTCGAGGCAATGTCCTTGGCGGTGCCTTCCATCCGGGGATCCTCGTAGAAGACGGTAGACGTCTGAGTGGTCCAGCCGTCGGCGTTCGCGGCGCTGGTCCCCGCGTATCCGGCCTGGTTCAGGATCTGGGCCTGCTGGCTGGCGTACCCCTGAGTGCCGGTGCCGTTGAGGACCTGAATGACGGCGCCGTGGTCAGGCTCTGAGGTAGCCGCCGGGGAGGACGAGCTCGGGGAAGGCGTGGGCTCGGCGGAAGGGGTGGCATCGACTGTGGGCGCGGCGCTGGGGCTCGCGGACGCACTGGGCGTCGTCGCGGCAACGGTCGGCGTGGTCGTGGCCGACGTCGTGGTCTGTTGGCGCGACAGGGCGGTCGCCGCTGCCCATCCGAGGGCCGGAACGATCACGAGGATGGCCAGGAAAGGCCACACGTTCTTCCACTTGGACGGCTTGGGGCGGTGCATGCCGACGGGCATATCTTCGCCGGCGCGGTCAAATTCATCCCTGGGGTACTGAGAACTCACGCGTTCAGACTATCGGATAAGAGGGAGTGGGGCGCAAGTGGCGCGCGGGGAATGTGGCGTGGCTTGTGCGGCATTAGGCTGATGCTATGAGTGAACACAATCCCCGTCCGCTGACTGAATTGATTGATCCGGGTTGGGCTCGGGCACTCGCCCCGGTGGAGGGGCGCGTCCACGAGTTGGGCGCGATGCTGGCGACCGAGGTCGAGGAGGGGCGCGGCTACCTGCCTGCCGGCACGGATGTGCTGCGCGCGTTTACGTACCCGTTCGACAAGGTGAAGGTTCTGATTGTCGGGCAGGACCCGTATCCGACGCCGGGCCATGCGATGGGTTTGTCGTTTTCGGTGCGCCCGGGGGTGGCGCTCCCCAAGTCGCTGATCAACATTTTCCGCGAGCTGAGCGAGGACATGGGCGTGCCTGTTCCGACGTCGGGGGATCTGACGCCGTGGTGCGAGCAGGGCGTGTGTCTGCTGAACCGCGTGTTGACGGTGCGTCCGGGTGCGCCGACGTCGCATCGAGGCTGGGGCTGGGAGGAGGTCACGCAGTGCGCGATTGATGCGCTGGTGTCCCGCACGAGGCCGGATGGCTCGCGTGCGCCTCTCGTGGCGATCCTGTGGGGTAAGGACGCACAGTCGCTCACGCCACGCCTCGGCGAGACACCGATTATCGCGTCGGCGCACCCGTCGCCACTGTCGGCGTATCGCGGATTTCTCGGCTCGCGGCCGTTTTCGCGGGCGAATGAGCTGCTGGAAGCACAGGGGACGTCCGGCGTGGATTGGTCGCTGGGCGCTTCTCATTGACGAGGCCGGGGCACCTCGCCTGATCGGGCGACGGTGGGGTGCGGCTGCGGTGCCGCGGTGAGGGACTCCATGGAGCCGGCTATCGGACTCGAACCGATGACCTGCTGTTTACAAGACAGCTGCTCTACCAACTGAGCTAAGCCGGCGGCGGACACTAGTGTGCCACAGGTGGGGGCTCCGGCGCGCGCGGGCGACGGTGCGTGGCCGGTCGCACGGATGCGACGCGGCGATGACTGTGGGGGTGGGGCCGCGCAGCGGTCCCACCCCCACAGTGCCGACAGGCTCAGTTGGAGCTGTTGGTCGTTTCGGAGCTCTGGGTGTTGTCGGCCCCGCTCTGGGAGGGTTCGGTGGCCTCGGGGGCCGTGGTTGAATCGGTGCCCTGGGTGGCGGAATCGGTGATGCCGTATTCCTGGGCGATGGTCTGGCGCAGCGCGGGCAGCTGGGTGCCGAGCGGGATCACCGTGGAGTGATCCTTGACGAGTTCGGGGGTGCCGAGGCTTCCGTTGCGGCCGCTGTATCCGGCGTTCTGCCAGGCGGTGGTCGAGGCCTTGAGGTAGTCGTCGACCGCGTTCACGGGGAAGGTGTCGATGACGCTGGAGGGGACGCCCACCTCGGCTGCGATGACCTTGACCTGCTTCCAGGAGGCGTCGAGGTTCTGGACGACGGTGCCGTTGGAGGCCTGGAACTGGCTGCGGAAGTAGGCGAGCAGGGCGTGGTGGAAGTCCACCCACTTGTCGGGTGCCTTTTGCGCGACGACCAGGGAGGCGCTGGCAGCGGGCTTCAGGTAGTCCATGTTGACGGTGATGACGGGCTGCAGCTCGATGTTGTAGTGGCCTTCGGCCGCCCACGTGGTGAGGTCCGCACCCATGTACGCGTCGAGGTCGGCGCACGCGTGGCAGGAGTAGTCGAAGTATTCGGTGAGGGTGGGCAGGTTCGGGTCGGCTTCGGCGACCACGCCGTTCGCGTTGACGATGATCGGGCGTCCGTCGGCGTAGGGGCCGAGGACCTGGGACGCGTCGACGTTGTGTGCAGCGTTGACCTGCGCCTGCTGCTTCCAGATGACGCCGCCGACGGCGGCGGCGATGGCGAGGACGATCGCGGCGACGGCGGAGATGACGATGATGCGGGTGCGGCGGTCGGCGCGCTCCTGTGCTTGGCGCATCTGCGCGGCTTTGGCGCGCACGGGGTCGACGGTCGGCTTCTTCTTCTGAGCCATGAACTCACCCTCCAAAGTAGTTGAATGTTGCAATAGTATCGGGCGCGGTCCTCCCGCGCTTAGTGCGCCAGCCCACCCGTGACGATCAGCCACGCACCTGCAAGGAACCCTCCACAGCCTACCGCGAGGAGACCGCGCCCCCATGCAGGACGCACGATCGTGCGCAGCGATGTCGCCATCCCGACGCGCAGATCCTCGGCAAACGGCATCAGCCACGCCGCCAGGAGAGTGACGCTCGCGAGCGCCCATACGATAATCGTCCCACGCGGATCGCCCAACCAGTAATCGTCACGATCAAGGCTCGCGGCGGTGGCAATGTCGGCCGGCCAGGACCAGAGGATGCGCCCCTCGCGGGAGTAGGACACGAAAGCCCAGATCGCGTAGGGAACGAGCCCTCCCACGACAAGGCCGAGGGCGGTGGTGAGGACCGAGCGCACGAGCAGGATCGGGGACATAGCGATGACAGCCGCACCGTCCGAGGCCTTGGGGCCGCGCAGGATGCGGCGCCTCTCGAGCCACCGATTCATGGCGCCGACCAGGCCGAAGGCGGTCAGGGCGATGCCGACGATGAGGGTGCCGCTCATGCCGAGCAGGAAGGGCAGCGCAGCCAGGAGTGCGAGGAGTGCGGCGCTGGAGATCCAGGCGCTCTTCTTCGCCGGGGACGAGGCCGACTCGCCCTGCGCGCCGACCGCGGTCTGGCCGGGGTTCCACTGCTGTCCCGCCCCCATCGGCGAGGACGCGAAGGCCGCTTGAGGCGGGAGCTGCTGCCCGTATCCGGGCGCCACGCCGGGACCTGCACCGTTGCCGCCCCATGATTCCCCGTAGCCGCCCTGGACCCCCTGGTAGTGAGGCTGCGGATAGGGAGCCATCACCTCGGTAGGATCCGCGTCGTCGACGACCTGCCACGTGTCGGTCGCATCATCGTGCCAGGCGACCTCATCGGCGTCATCGTCCCAGTCACCGTATCCCTCGGCGACGGATGCGGTGTCCACGACGTCGGTGTGGTCATTTGCCGCGGTGAATTCGGAGGCGTCGCGGCGCGGGTGCTGCGGATAAGAGACGGCCCGCGCACCTGAGGCATCTGGCCGCTGCCCCGCATCCTCCCACTCGGGAGGCGCGGCGATTTCCTGCGGGTCGGAGCTGACCATCTGCGTGCGCATGCCCGTGTCGAGGAGCTGCGCCCAGTTCACGGTCACGTAGTCGAGCTCCCCGGGCGCCCATCCGACGGCGCTCATGAGATCGGCGACGATCAGGGAGGGTGATGGACGTTCATCCGGATCGGGAGAGAGTCCGTCCGCGAGCGCGCCGGCGACCATGGGATGCAATCCGGCGAGGTCGGGGTCCCCCTCGAGGACACGCAGCATGGTGGCGGAGACGTCGCCCTTACCGAACGGCGGGCGGCCGGTCGCGCAGGACAGCAACGTCGCACACCAGGCCCACCAGTCCGATTCTTTCGTGGCGCCGTGTCCCTGGAGCAGTTCGGGCGCAGTGTATCCGGCAGTCCCGGACACGAGGCCCGTGCTGGTCAGGTGCTGATCCGACGTCGCCATCGCAATGCCGAAATCGATGAGAACGGGGCCGCGCGGCGAACAGATGATGTTGGAGGGCTTGATATCGCGGTGAATGATGTTCGCGTGGTGGACCGCCGCAATCGTGGAGGCCAGGTGGTAGGACAGGGCTGCGACACCGCGCAGCGGGACCGGTCCGGAGACGAGGATTTCCGCGAGCGTGGGCCCCTCGACGTATTCCGAGACCACAAACGGCTGCGTCGCCTCCGTCTCCGCGTCAACGATGTGCGCGACGAAGGGCGAGCGCACGGAGTTCACGGTGCGCGTCTCACGTTCGAGGCGCGCACGCGACGCCTCCGAAGCCGCCATCGCGGGGTGCATGGCTTTGAGGGCGACACGCGTGCCACCCCCGTCTTCGGCAAGCCAGACCGTTCCCGCGCCGCCCGTTCCGAGTCGGCGGATCAGCCTGTAGCCGCCCAGTTCCTCGCCTTCTTCCACGCCCTCAGACTACCTGGCCCCTCCCCCATCTGCGGCCATCCGCGCGGGGCGGCCCCGGCCTCGTCCCTGCGATCAGCGAGGAAAAACGCACCGAGAATCCACGATCTGAGCCGAACTGTACACCCGCGCGCGAGCGTGCTAACTTCCCTATTAGTCGCGCGCGCGGAATGATCCGTGTTCGCGGCTCCGTGGGCGAAGACGCTCCACGGTCACCCACTACGGATCGTCCGGCACGTACCTGCCGGTGGGAAGGAAAACTCCATGGCAACCGTCACTTTTGACAAGGCGACCCGCATCTACCCGGGTTCCGACAAGCCCGCCGTCGACCAGCTCGACCTCGAAATCAAGGACGGCGAGTTCCTCGTCCTCGTCGGCCCTTCCGGCTGCGGTAAGTCCACCTCGCTGCGCATGCTCGCGGGCCTGGAGGACGTCAACTCCGGTCGCATCCTCATCGGCGACAAGGACGTCACGGACGTTCCGCCGAAGAACCGCGACATCGCGATGGTCTTCCAGAACTACGCCCTCTACCCCCACATGTCGGTGCGCGAGAACATGGGCTTCGCCCTGAAGATCGCCGGCACCCCCAAGGAAGAGATCAACAAGCGCGTCGAAGAGGCCGCTAAGATCCTCGACCTGGAGCCCTACCTGGACCGCAAGCCCAAGGCCCTGTCCGGTGGCCAGCGTCAGCGCGTCGCCATGGGCCGCGCGATCGTCCGTAAGCCCCAGGTGTTCCTCATGGACGAGCCCCTGTCGAACCTGGACGCGAAGCTGCGTGTCCAGACCCGTACGCAGATCGCCTCCCTGCAGCGTGAGCTCGGCGTCACCACCGTGTACGTCACCCACGACCAGACCGAGGCTCTGACGATGGGTGATCGCATCGCGGTCCTCGCCGGCGGCCTCCTCCAGCAGTGCGGCACCCCGCAGGAGATGTACGAGCGTCCCGCCAACGAGTTCGTCGCAGGCTTCATCGGCTCCCCCGCCATGAACCTGGGCACCTTCACGGTCGACGGCGAGTGGGCCAAGCTCGGCCCCGCACGCGTGGCCGTCTCCGAGGCCGCCCGCGCCGCGATGACCGCTGAGGACGGCGGAAAGATCAAGATCGGCTTCCGTCCCGAGGGCCTGGAAGTCGTCTCCGGCGACACCGAGGGCACCATCCCCGTCGAGGTTGACTTCGTCGAGGAGCTCGGCTCGGACGCCTACGTGTACGGCCACCTGGCCGGCGCCGCCGAGGGCGAGGCCCTGGGCTCGGGCGCCGAGGGCACCGGCAAGCAGCTGATCGTGCGCGTCCCCCCGCGCACCGCTCCCGCGCGCGGCGGCGTCCTGCACGTGCGCATCCGCGAGGGCCAGCAGCACAACTTCTCCGCTGCGACGGGCGCTCGCCTGCCCGAGTGACGCCTAGCGCTCGCGCACAGCGATAATCGGCCCCGGCCTCGTCCTCTCGTACCTCCTGGACGAGGCCGGGGTTTCACTGTGCCCGCATGTGTTCTTGGCCGCGACTAGGTGCAATATCGAGTCGGGGCTATACGTGAGGCGTTCAAGATGCGACAATAAGCCCTATGGCTTTGGACATCACGGCGGCCGCAGTCGACCCCGCCCTTCTGGACCTCCCCTGGGATGTTCCCCTGGAGGAGTGGCCGTCCAGCCTACTCGCGGCGCTGCCTCGCGGCATTTCCCGCCACGTCGTGCGCTTCGTGAACCTGTCCGGCCGCGTGCTCGCGGTCAAGGAGATCGGCCCGACCGTCGCCCATCACGAGTACGACCGCCTGCGCGACCTGAAGCGCCTGGACGCCCCGTCCGTCCAGCCGGTCGCCGTCATCACGGGCCGCGAGTCCCCCGAGGGCGAGGAACTCAACGCGGTTCTCATCACCGAGCACCTGCAGTTCTCCCTCCCCTACCGCGCGTTATTTTCCCTGTCGATGCGCGAGGACACCGCGACGCGCCTCATCGACGCGCTCGCGCTTCTCCTCGTGCGCCTGCATCTCCTGGGCTTCTACTGGGGCGACGTCTCCCTGTCGAACACGCTGTTCCGCCGCGACGCGGGCGAGTTCGCCGCCTACCTGGTCGACGCCGAGACCGGCGAGCTGTACCCCAAGCTCACCGACGGCCAGCGCGGGTACGACGTCGACCTGGCCCGCACGAACATCATCGGCGAGCTCATGGACCTCCAGGCCGGCGGGTTCTTCCCCGAGGACTCCGACCCCATCGACGTCGGCGACCGCATCCGCACCCAGTACGACCTGCTGTGGAACGAGGTCACGGCCGAGGAGTCGATCCCCAACGACCAACGCCAGTACCTCGTCAGTGAACGCATCCGCCGACTCAACGACCTCGGTTTCGACGTTGCCGAACTGCACATGTCTACCGATTCGTCCGGCGAGCGCCTCGTCATTCAGCCCAAAGTGGTCGACGCCGGTCACCACAACCGCAAGTTCATGCGTCTGACCGGCATGGACGTCGGCGAGCACCAGGCTGCGCGTCTCCTCGCCGACATCGACGTGTGGCGCGCGACGAACGGCTTCCAGGACCTTCCCCTCGAGCAGGCCGCCCACGAGTGGCTCACCGACGAGTTCGCCCCCGTCGTGCGCGCCATTCCGCGCGAGCTGGCCGGCAAGCTGGAGCCCGCCCAGCTGTACCACGAGTACCTGGAGCACCGCTGGTACATGGCCCAGCAGGCAGGCCACGATGTCACGCGTGACGAGGCTCTGGCCTCGTACATCGAGACGATCCTGCCCTCCAAGCGCGACGAAGCCGTCCTCATCGAGCCCGGTCCAGGGCGCTCGTCCATATTCAGCGCGGAGTCGAACCCCGACCTATGGTGAGGGGGTACAACTTCTCACCTCGCTCACGCTAGGAGGATCCATGTCCGAATTCCCCCGCATCATCGCCCATAGGGGCGCGTCCTCGCTCGCGCCGGAAAACACGATCGCCGCGTTCTCGAAGGCCATGGAGGTCGGCGCCCGCTGGTTCGAGTTCGACGTGGACATCACGGGTGACGGCTCCCTCATCGTTATCCACGACGACACCCTCGACCGCACGACGACGGGGTCCGGCTCGTACTACCAGCTCGGGTTCTCCGACATCCGTCGCCTTGACGCCGGCCGCTGGTTCTCGGACACCTACCGTTTCGAACGCATCCCCGAGGCCGCAGACGTCCTGGCTTTCGCCTACGCGCAGCAGATGGGCGCGAACTTAGAGATCAAGCCCTGCGCGGGCGGGGATCGCCTGCGTGAGCGCCTCATCGAGGCCCTGACTGTCACGCTCGCCGACCCGAAGGTTCCGTCGCGCCTCATCGTCTCGTCGTTCGACCACGACCTGCTCGCCGCCTTCCACGAGGCCTGCCCGACGGTTGCGCTCGGCTGGCTGATCGAGCGCGCCGCCGACGAGTGGCACGAGGGCGCGGCCGCCCTCAGTGCGGCCGCGATCCACCCTGGTGTTGAGGGGCTCACGGCCTCCGATGTGCGCGCGATGCGCGACGCCGGCTTCGACGTCAACGTGTGGACCGTCAACGACGTCGAGCAGGCCCGCGAGCTGGCCTCGTGGGGCGTCACCGGCATCTTCACCGATCGCCCGCAGGACTTCCCCGCCGAGGCCCTGAAGGCCTAAGAGGAGTCGGCGCGGTTTTTGGCCGCGCTACCAACGACCCGGAGTGCGGACGGATGCGGGCACGGCCTGCGTCCGCGCTGGCACTCTCACGAGACGGAGGGGGCCGGGAACGCTCACGCGTCCCCGGCCCCCTTTCACGTCTGCTTCTGGCGGCTCTTTACTCCTCGCCCGCGCGGCGCGCGAAGCGCTTGGAGACATGCTTAGCCAGGGAAAGCTCCGCGATCGAATCGACCACCATGAGGCCGCCGACGATACCAGCGAAGCGCATCCACCCGGAACGCGGGGCGGAGGCACGCACGGCGGCAACCAGCATGCCGGTGCCGACGATGGCCTCGGCGGCGACGGCGGCGTGGATGATCCACGGGCGCTCGACGGCCACGGACTCGTATGAGTTCCACAGGGGCTTCACGACCGACTGCGGCTGCCCCATCATGATGTCGACGCTGCGGCCGATCGCGTTGGAGATACCGCGCGCCAGGTGCACGGACACGCCCTCGACGTCCTCAATGTCGGTGGTGCCCAGCAGGAAGCCCGCGACAGAGCCGGGCAGGCCAAGGGCGCGCACGACCTTCCACACGGATTCCTCGCCGGTCGTGGCCACAGAAGCCCACAGTGCTTCGGCGTCGGAGCCGGGGACGGCCTCGGCGATCTCCGCCAGATCAAGGCGGTCGCCCACCAGGTCAATGACCTCACCGGGCAGCTCGGCGGTGCGGTCGTGTCCACCGGGCACGATCGCGGCGTCCATGCCCCAGTTGTGGGACACGATGTGCTCCAGGTGATCGTCGGTGACCAGGAAGACCTGGAATTCACCATCCGTCACGGAGAGAGTCACGAGCGGCAGATCGCCGAAGTTCCAGCCCTCCTTCTCGGCGGGCAGCTCGGCGAGGAGCGCGCGGTGTCCCTCAGCCAGCTCGAGGTCGCCCAGGTCCACGCCCTCCAGGGCGGCCAGGAGCGGCACGGACGACGCGGGGGTGCGGCCGATCTCGACGATACGGGTGGGAGTCGGCTCCACGGCCGCGCCGCTCTCCTCCTCGGAGGGCCACACCTTGCCGAGCGGCGAATCGCCCTCGGGCAGGTGGTCGGCGCTCGCATTGCCGATGCGCACCTCGGCATCAAAGAGGATGGCGAGCTCGTCAGCCAGTTCAGCGGGCGTCGGGCCGGGGACAACCTCGGTCGAGTCGGCGGGCACGGTAGCAACGCGCTCCTTATCGACAGCAACGTTGAGACCCAGCAGCTGCGGCGAGGAGGGGAACCACTCGAGCTGCGCGAGGATCGAACGTTCCTTCAGCTCTCCGGCAACCACGCTGGGGTCCAGATCGTGGCCGATAATCATGCCTTCAATGCGAGTCCAGTCCTGGGCCATGTCACTACCTTCCTGTCCGTGGTGACGTCGTCTCACCACTCTATGGTTCCATTGTGTCGCGTGGGTCGCTATTTCGCTCGCCCGCGCGGTCAGTTACGAGATTTTGTGTTGCTGCGCCCCGCCCCACTCGACCACCGTGAAGCCGGTGCGCGCCGGGGGCGGCGCGAAAGCCTGCGGTTGAACAACGGTGTTCGCATCGGCCTCGCGAATCGTCATGAACACCCTGATGAACGTGTCCGGCGTGACGGCCGCCCCGGCCTCGTCCGTGAAGCTGTAGGAGACGCGCTGGGTGTAGACGCTCGCATCGAAGGAGACGAACGTGTAGTCGTAGGCGCGGATCCGCGGCGCCCAATAGGTGATGAAGTCGGCGGCCTCCCGGTCATTGAGCCCGAGCTGGGCGAGCTTATCCTCCAGGAAGGGCACCGCATCCTCACGCGCAACAATGAACCCCGTGTCGGGTTCCGGGAGCTCCATCGCACCATCCCAGAACAGCGAGGGATAGGTGCGCCCCGCCTGATCCGTCAGCGTTCCGTCGGGCGCGGCCGTCACGATCCACGAGGCCTGGGTCCCCCGCTCGGTTGCGCGCTCCGAGTCCGGGGTCGGGTAGACGGTATCGAGACTGCCTTCCAGATCAAGCGTCACCGTCAGACGCTGCTCGTCCTGCGGGTAGAGGTACAGAACGGGCTTTTCGGGGAGAACATGGTGGCCGTCATTGAGAAGCATGTAGAAGATACCCGTCATGACGACCACGTACAGGACGGCGACGACAGTCATGAACACTTTTTTCATGGCGTCTCCGACTTTCTGCGATCGATCCCCGTCATTGGGTGGCCCTCGCTGCGTTTCACTGCGCAGTTGCCTCATCATACGGCGCGCAAACAGCCGGTTTCAAGAGGCATTGCGCTCTGAACGGCCGAGACGAGGGAGGCACGAGGCGTCACCCATCGACAGGTTTGAGTCCTTCGTCATACGCTGCTATCCTGACCCGTTACGCGGCTCTACGGACAAGCGGGCCGCATCCCTCACCTGAAAGCAGCTATCATGCCTCTCCTCAGCATCGCAGCGATCGCCGTCGCCGCCACTGTCTTTTTCCTCCTGTTCCTGTGGGCGAGCTTCGTCTCCGCGTCGCCGGGCGAAATTAAGGTGATCTCCGGCCCCCGAGGCCAGCGCGTCCTCCACGGCAAGACGGGCTGGAAGGTCCCCCTGCTGGAGCGCGTGGACACCATGACCGCCTCGATGATTTCCGTGGACGCTCAGACCACGGACTTCGTTCCCACGAACGACTACATCAACGTGCGCGTCGACGCGGCCGTCAAGGTCCGTATCGCGACCGACGACCCGACGCTGTTCCGCGCGGCGACGCGTAACTTCCTGTACAAGACGACCGCCGAGATCTCCGAGGAGGTGCGCGACACCCTCGAGGGCCACCTGCGCGCCATCATCGGCCAGATGCGACTGACCGACATCATCACCGACCGCGCCGCCTTCTCCGAGCGCGTCCAGGAGAACGCGAAGCAGGACCTGGAGGAGATGGGCCTCGAGATCGTCGCGTTCAACATCCAGAACGTCACCGACCAGAACGGCGTCATCGACAACCTCGGTATCGACAACACCGAGCAGATCCGCAAGACCGCGGCCATCGCGAAGGCGAACGCCCAGAAGGAGGTCGCGCAGGCGACCGCCGTCGCCCAGAAGGAAGCCAACGACGCACAGGTCGCCTCCCAGCTGGAGATCGCCCAGAAGCAGACGGACCTCGCCAAGCGCCAGGCCGCCCTGAAGGTCGAGGCCGACACCGAAAAGGCGAAGGCGGACGCCGCCTACGAGATCCAGTCGCAGATTCAGCGCCGCGACATCGAGCGTGAGACCGCTCAGGCCGACATCGTCAAGCAGGAGCAGCAGGCGGTCATCAAGGAGAAGGAAGTCGTCGTCACCAAGCAGGCCCTGCAGGCCGAGGTGAACGCGAAGGCCGACGCCGACCGCTACGCCGCCGAGAAGAAGGCCGACGCGGCCCTGTACGCGCGTCAGCGCCAGGCCGAGGCCGAGGCCTTCGAGCGCACGAAGAAGGCCGAGGCCGACAAGCAGGCCATGCTCGCCGAGGCGCAGGGTATCGAGGCGCGAGGCCGCGCCGAGGCTTCCGCGATCGGCGCGAAGCTGACGGCTGAGGCCGAGGGCCTCGAAAAGAAGGCCGAGGCCATGACCAAGATGAACCAGGCGGCCGTGCTGGAAATGTACTTCCGTGCGCTGCCCGAGGTCGCCCGCGCCGTGGCCGAGCCACTGTCCAAGGTCGACACGATCACGATGTACGGCGAGGGCAACAACGCCCAGATGGTCGGCGACATTACGAAGTCGATCAGCCAGATCAACGCGGGCCTGGGCGATTCGCTGGGCCTGGACCTGCAGCAGCTGTTCTCGGCTCTCGTGGGCGCCAAGCTCGTGTCCCCCACGATCTCCGACGCGGTCGAGGAGGGCGTGCGCGACGCAGCCTCCCCGAAGCCTGCGCAGGAGTGAGCGAGGCTCATTCTCACGGCGCGTCACCACGCGTGATGCGCCCGCGTGACGCGACAGCGTCCGAGGTGCACCCATGCGCGAGGTGCGACAGCGTGTGAGGTCGGCAGCTCGTGATACGGGGCGGGATCCTACGGGGTCCCGCCCCGCTGCTATGCCTTCCTGGTTGTCGACGTCCAGCCGTCGGCGCCCCACCGTCGACGCCTCGCCCCGCTATCGGCACCCCACCCCGCTATCGGCGCCCCACCCCGCTATCGGCGCCCCGCTCCATCATCGGCGCCTCACCACTATTACAACGACGTCCCGCCTCCCCAACAAAAGTCGCACGTAATTTAATCCGGTTACTTTTTGAGATAGCTAGAAAACGTTGCAATTCCAATGACGCTACTTCACATGTTTAAGTAGTTGCGGGGGAATTACGTGCGACATTGGTGGGAAACCATCATGTGTCGCGACCTGGCTTCCCGGCGTTACAAGCACGACTAGAATCCAGCCGAACCTAGCGAGAACCTATAGCAAAATAGCGTCAAAACCCTCCACACGACCTAGCCACCTACTTATACTTAAGTATGGAACGCGTAGCGAAAAGCTCCCTCCTCGTGAGGGTTGGGGCCGCTCTGAGTAGCCTCGTTCTTCTCGGTGTGTCAGGACTGGCCTACCTGTTGGTCGCCGACGTTTATGACACGTATCCGCAACTCGCCTATCGCACTGTCTTTACAGTCATCGGTGTGCTCATACCCCTCCCGCTCGCTTTCTTCTTCGGGTTTGTCGCACTTCGCATCCGCACTCTGTCGCTACAGCAGCTGATGACATGCGCAGCAAGATGCATGTGGAGCTTCTTCGGTCTCTTCCTGCTGACCTGGTTGCTTGAGGGACTCCTCATCGGAGAGGCACCCGGCCCCTTTATGTACGTATGCGTCGGCACGCTCATTCTGTCGGCAACAATCGCGCGCCTCCTCATGCTCGGCGCACGCGCCGCGAATCCCGCATAGGACCAGGCCCGGCAACACACAAACGACACGCCCCGACCGATAGGAGGCCGCCGCGGGGCCTGCGGGGCATCGAGACGACGCGCCACCACACACAGCATCGCAGGCGCCGCCGGTGTGGAGGGCGCCGGAGGGTCCGGAGGGCCAGGCCGGGCTTCGAGATCGGCCACTCCGAGCCGCCAGGCTCGCGTGAGGCGATCTCACGGGCGGGCCGCCGCCGACCGGCACACACAGCGGCCAGGCCCAACAAAACAGGCCACGTGGCGGCCGGAAATCTGTCAGGGCAACAAGCAACGCCAGACAATGAATCCGCCAAAGTGCAGACCCATTCAGCCAAAACCGTCGTTTTTGGGTGCTTGTCACCCAATGGGTCCGCACTTTGGCCGCAACAACGCTCCAGACCGAGGCCCCGACGCCACCTAGCGGGGGAATTGCACTACACGAGCGTCTTTTCGGCCTGTCGGACCTGCTGATCTGGCCACCAATCGGGGGGAATTGCACTACACGAGACTCCGACACGCCGGCGACACGCCGCCAGCAGGGTTCGTGTAGTGCAAAACCCCCACGGCCAACTGATTAAAGATCATCGCAACGCCCATAACGCTATACGAGGCCAAATCCAAGTCCCACAAAGCACAGGGACCCCGCTAGCGAGCACCTGCTCACATGGGCCTTCCACACGCGGATAGGTTGTGACGATGCGGATAGGTTATAGACACGCGGATAGGTTAATAAGCTATCCGCATGCTCATAACCTATCCATATCGCAATAACCTATCCACATACGCAGCCGGTTTGGTCGATAAGCAGAGCGGACAAGGTCCGGAAAGCCTGGCCGTGGTACCGACGGACTAAGGCAGGGCCAGCATTAAGCAAAAGTCGCATGCAATTCGATTGGGTGAAGTTTCAACAAAGTCCGGAAACGTTGCAATTCCAACGTTGTGAATTCAAGGTTTGAAAGAGTCGTGGGGGAATTGCATGCGAAATTGATGGGCGGCGGCAGGGCCAGGCCGCGGTGCCGGTGGGCGGTGGCGGGGCCTGGCCGACAACGCACAGACAGTGAGCACCGCCCGATTGGAGGCCGCCGCGGGGCCTGCGGGGCCAGGCCGCGGTGCCGGTGGGTGGCGGCAGGGCCAGGGCGGGCCTCGAGATCGACCACTCCGAGCCGCCAGGCTCGCGTGTGGCGATCTCGCGGGCGGGCCGCCGCCCACCGGCACACACAGCGGCCAGGCCCAACACAACAGGCCACGCGGCGGCCCGAAATCTGTCGGGGCAGCAGGCCACGCGGCGGGCCGCCGCCACCGGCACACACAGCGGCCCGGCCCAACAAACACAACGAAGCCGCCCGGCCCCACAGGGGCCGGGCGGCTCACGCATCAGGCCGCTAGGCGGCTCTCAGCGATTGTTTCAGCGCATCTGGGTGCCGTCGGAGCCCAGACGCTGGCAGGCCTCGACAACGCGGGCGGCCATGCCGGCCTCGGCCGACTTGCCCCACGTACGCGGGTCGTACTGCTTCTTCACGCCGACCTCGCCGTCGATCTTGAGGACGCCGTCGTAGTTGCGCATCATGTGGTCCACGACGGGGCGGGTGAACGCGTACTGCGTGTCGGTGTCGACGTTCATCTTGATGACGCCGTTGGCGACTGCGGTGGCGATTTCCTCGGCGGTGGAGCCGGAGCCGCCGTGCATGACCAGGTCGAAGGGACGGTGGTCGAGGCCGAAGTGCTCAGCGACCTCCTTCTGGATGGTGCCGAGCAGCTCGGGACGCAGCTTCACGTGGCCGGGCTTGTAGGCGCCGTGCACGTTGCCGAAGGTCAGAGCGGTGATGTAGCGGCCGTTCTCGCCGAGGCCCAGGGCCTCAACGGTCTTGATGCCGTCTGCGGTGGAGGTGTAGAGCTTCTCGTTGATCTCGCCAACGACGCCGTCTTCCTCGCCACCAACAGCGCCGACCTCGATCTCGAGGATGGTGTTGGCCTTGACGGACATGGCGAGCAGTTCCTTGGCGATCTCGAGGTTCTCGTCGAGCGGGATCGCGGAGCCGTCCCACATGTGGGACTGGAAGGTGGGCAGCTTGCCGTCGGCAACCTGGCCGGCCTCGATCTCGAGGAGGGGGCGGACCCAGGAGTCGATGTTCTGCTTGGCGCAGTGGTCGGTGTGCAGAGCCACGGTGATGCCGTAGTTCTTGGCAACCTCGTAGGCGTAGGCGGCGAGGGCCAGCGAGCCGGTGACGCGGTTCTTGATGGTGGAGCCGGAGCCGTACTCGGCGCCGCCGACGGAGATCTGGATGATGCCGTCGGACTCGGCCTCGGCGAAGCCCTGGAGGGCGGCGGTGATGGTCTGGGACGAGGTCACGTTAATCGCGGGGTAGGCGAACTTGCCGTCCCGTGCGCGATTCAGCATCTCTGCATAGACCTCAGGGGTTGCGATAGGCACTTGGAGCCTCCTAATCGAGTGACAGTTTTGTCGTGTCCGATTCTCTCACATTTTGCACGAGCGGGGAGGGGATGGAAGTCCCGTTTGGACGGTTTTCTTCCAACCCCTCCCCTGCGGTTATGCGTCGGTTAACGCCTCGGCGAGGCGTCAGTTGGAGCGGCCGACGCGGACTCCGAGTTCGGCGACAGCCATGACATCGGTGAGGGTCTTCGCGACGTCATCTTGCGCGTTCGTGCCTCGGAAGCGGAGGTAGGATCCGTTGCCCGCAACGGGGATGTCGACGGTGCCAGGGACGTTCGCCAGGGTGGTGACGAGGACGGGGTTGCCCTGCGCCTCAGGCTTGTCCTTGTTGTCTCCCTGCCCCTTGAGGCCGTCGAGGCTGCCTGCGAGGTAGATCTGGACGTCCTTCGCACGGCCCGAGGCCTTGGTGCCGTTGCCGTGACGCGGCGTGTAGGAGACGGCGCAGACGTCGTACCCGGCCGAGCCATCACCGATCTTCACGTCGATCCAGTGCGGCCACTTGCGCAGGGGATCCGTGGGGTCCAGGTAGTCCTTGCGCGCCCGGGTGTACTGGGAGTGCCAGTGCGTTATCGGGTCTCCGTCGGTCGCCATTGCGATGGTGGTCATCTCGTTGGCCCAGTCCGTCGAGTCGGCGGCCACGGCCTCGGTCTTGACGCGGGGACCGCACACGCCGATCAGGCCTTGGCTGGCCACGGTATTCTCACCGGAGTGCGAGACGGTGACCGTGAAGGTCGCTTCACCGAATTCGGTGGTGGGGCGCGCCCAGAACTTCACGACGCGGGTCTCGCCGGGGGCGAGGCGGTCGATCGGCTGGGGGCCGTTGGCGAGCTTCCAGGAGTTGGAAACCTCGGGGGTCAGGTGGATGCCGGTGACGTCCGTGGTGCCCTTGTTGGTGACGGAGACCTTGAGGACGCTTTCACCCCAGTTGTCGTCGCCGATGATGTTTAGCGATGCACGGTCCATACCGGACAGGGCATTCTTCGGGTAGGCCTCGTCGCCTTCGCGTTCGATGCTCACGTCGAGGGCCGACGAGGCCTGGGAGGTGAGGGTGAACACCGAGCCACTGTCAACGGTGACGTCAAGGGGCAGCTGTGCGACGGTGCCTTCGGCGGTCTTTGCGCCACCGTTGGGGCGGCGGGACAGGTAGCCGGAGTCGATGACGCTCAGGTACTGATTGGTCGCGGCATTGCGCAGGCGGAAGCCATCGCCGGCGGGTTCAGCGACCCACTTCTGGGGGTTACGCGTCGCGTAGTCGCCCTGGAAGGTGGGGGTGAATTCCTGGCTCATGTCGGCGCACGAGTATGCGACTGCCGGCTGGCCGGGCTTCGTGGACACGTGGGTCTCAGAGTTCGGCGTTTCCTCGGAGTAGACGGCGAGGCAGCGGTTCGCGTTGACCGAGCGGATCTGGTAGTAGCCGTCGGGGGTGGCGGTGAGCTGCCAGTTGTCGGAGGACGCGCTCACGGCGGGGGTGGCACCCGACACGCTCAGGCCTCGTCCGTCGGCCAGTGCGATGGTGTACTGGCCGGGGGTGAGGGTGTCGCGCGTGGGGTCGACGTAGGTGGAGGGCTCGCCGACGGCGTTGATGCGCGCCTTGAAGGCATCAACCGTACTGTCAGCCTTGGGGGTCCGTGCGTTCCAGAACATCTGGGCGCCGTAGCGCAAGCCGTCGGAGATCCAGGCTTCGGTCTCGTGGTCGGTGACCTTCGCCTTGCCTCCCTGCCAGATGGAGACCTTGCCGCCGCGGATGGAGGCGTCGGGAACCTTGTAGTCCTCGTTCTGGTAGAACTTGTTCATGTTCCAGTCTTTGTCTTTGTACACGCCGTCAAGGCCCTGCACCTGCATGACGTAGGAGGCCGGCTGGTTGCGGGAGTAGTACAGGGCGGAGGAGGCGTTCACGAGGGTATATCCGGCATCGACAAGAGTCTTCGCGGGCAGACCTCGGTTTGCGCTGGCAACGGGGCTCTCACCCTTGCCCCAGTATTCGATGATGACATCCTTATCGATGGGGATGCGCGAAATATCGGCGATGCCGTCGTTCCACACGCGCAACGTGCCGCCGCGCGACTTGACGTGGGCATTGACCTTGTTGATGAAGTCGTTGAAGGCGGCGTCGAAGGTCATGGTCTGATCGCCGTAGGCGGCGCGAATCTGAGCAAGGTACTTGCTGAACTCATCGGGGCCCTTCTCGAAGAAGAACTCGTCGGCGCCCATGTGCCATTCGGTGGTTCCGAAGGCGTCCATGTACTCGTCGATGAGGTCGAAGTAGAACTTCTGGGCGGCGGGGTCAATGAAGTTGAGGTGGTTAGCGCTCTTCTCGCCGCTGTCCTTGGCGACCTGGTACTGCGGGAAGTTGCCGAGGATGGTGCCGGTGTGGCCGGGGGCGTTCAGGAGCGGGACGACGCGGACGCCGACTTCGCGGCCGTGTTCGACGATGGCCTTGACCTCGTCCTTGGTGTAGTAGGAGAAGGAGGTGGTGGCCGGGTACTTGTCGGACTTGATGCGCAGCTCGAGGGACAGGTAGTTCATCTTCAGGTCGGACATGCGGTCGATCTGGCGGATGATCCAGTCCGGGGTGATGTGGGTGCCGCACGCACACAGGGTGGCGCCGCGGTCGGGGAAGCGCGGAATGTCGGTGACAGAGCCTGCGGGCACGGTTCCATGACCCGAGCGGACGGCCTGCTCGAGGGTGCGGGCGCCCCACAGGAGGCCCGCGCGGGTGGCGGCAGTGATCTGAGCGCCGTTCGCACCGACGGTCAGCTCGTAGCCCTCATCGCCGAGGGTGGAGCGAGACGGGTCGATCGTGAGGGTGACGGCGTTGGAGGAAGAGGTGGCGGTGCCTTCGGTGATACCGGTGATGCCGACGTCGGTGAGGGCACGGCTCAGCAGAGCGCTGACGCCAGCGGCTTCGGCGGAGTCAGGGCGAACAATCTGGAGACCGCTTGCGGGGGTCCATGCGCCCGAGGCCGGGGTCCAGCCCTCGAGAGAGGGGATCGTCACGGGGACGTTGGACGCGGCCTGAGCGTGCAGGTGGGAGGTCAGGGGGACGAGGACCGCGGTGACGAGCGCACACACGGAGGCGAGGATCAGCGCGACCTTCGCTCGTGAGCGTGCGACTCGCGGGGCCCGCGCATGGCTTGGCGATGACTGGGGCATTAATTCTCATGTTCAGCGGTTTGCTTCCACGCAAACTGTCCAAAGCCCGAATTAAAACGGATAGTCCGTATCCATTCCGACTACTTTTTAGCCCACAAAGCCTATCAAAAGTCGATGCCTCAAAACAATAGAAACGGTTAAATCATGCCCGTTCAGCAGAAACGCAACCAGGCCGCGTTAAATAGCACTAATGAGTTTGACACTTCGCTCGAAACTCACTACTTTTCAGCGGCCTCCAGGCGCGACGCGTGCGCCCACATAACGATCGCAGCGGCGTGTCCAACGTTCATGGACCGAGTCGAACCGCGCTGAGTAATAGCGACGACAATCTCGCACGCTGCGAGCATCTCCTCGCTCAAACCGGAGGCTTCGGACCCAAAGACGAGGCACGCACGCTCCGGCAGCACCGCACCTTCGAGCGCAATCGACCCCTCAACGTTGTCCACGCCCACGAGTGTCAAGCCCTCCCGGGCGCAATGATCGACAAGTTCGCCCACCTCCGGGCGATGATCCACGGGCAGGTAGCGGTCGGTGACCATCGCGCCACGCCGGTTCCACCGCTTGCGCCCCACCACGTGCACGCGACGCGCACCCATCGCATTCGCCGTGCGCACGATCGACCCGATGTTGAAGTCGTGATCGAGATTCTCCACGGCCACCTCGAAAGGCAGCGAGCGGGCGGCGATGTCCGCTCGGATCGCGTCCATCCTCCAGTAGCGGTAGCGGTCTTCAACGTTGCGCCGGTCCCCCATCCGCAGGAGTTCCGGGTCATAGTGCTCGCCGACCGGCCAGGCCCCCTCCCCGCCCGGCCACGGACCGACTCCGACCTGCGCACTCGTCTGCGCCCCAGCCTCGTCACCTACCAAGGCCCCCTGCCGCGCGATGTCACACCCGTTTTCGAACTCGTTCACGGATCCCACCCTAGCGGCACCGTAGAATGGAGGCATGACTGCCCTGACGCACGAACCCACTCCCCTGACCGACCTGCCGCCCGTGACCGCGTGGCTCTCTGACATGGATGGGGTCCTGGTGAAGGAGAATCGAGCGCTTCCGGGCGCAAACGAGTTCCTCGCCGCGCTTCGCGAGAAGAACATCCCCTTCCTGGTCCTCACCAACAACTCCGTGTTCACGAACCGTGACCTGTCCGCGCGCCTGGCAAACTCGGGCCTCGACATCCCGGAGGAGAACATCTGGACCTCCGCGAACGCCACGGCCGCGTTCCTGCACCAGCAATCCCCCGGCTCGACCGCGTACGTCATCGGCGAGGCCGGCCTGACCACCGCGATCCACTCCGCGGGCTACGTCATGACGGAGATCGATCCGGAGTTCGTGGTGCTCGGCGAGGTGCGCTCCTACGACTTCCATGCGCTGACCCACGCGATTCGCCTCATCGAGGGTGGCGCGAAGTTCATCGCGACCAACCCCGACGTGTCGGGCCCCTCCGACGAGGGCACACTGCCCGCGTGCGGCGCCATCGCGGCGATGATTACGGCGGCGACCGGGAAGAAGCCCTACTTCGTCGGCAAGCCGAACCCCGTCATGATCCGCGCGGGCCTGAACAAGATCGGCGCGCACTCCGAGAGCGCCGCGATGGTCGGCGACCGCATGGACACGGACGTGCGCGCGGGCGTCGAGGCCGGCCTGCGCACCCACCTCGTCCTGTCGGGCTCTACCGCCCGCGAGGACGTCAACAATTTCCCGTTCCGCCCCTTCGGCATCCACGAGGGCATCGGCGATCTCATTGAGCTCGTCGAGGCGGCGCACTGACCCACACCGATCCGGAAGGAACACCCATGACCAACGATTCCCACAAGGCGCGCCTGGCTGCCCTCGTCCAGGAGCTGTCCGTCATCCACGAGAAGGTCATCCTGGCCTCGGGCCGCGAGTCCGACTTCTACGTCGACATGCGCCGTTCGACCCTGCACCACGAGGCGGCTCCCCTCATCGGCCACGTCATGCTGGATCTCCTGGAGGAGTCCGGTTTCTCGGTGGGCGAGGAGTACGTGGCCGTCGGCGGCCTGACGATGGGCGCCGACCCGGTCGCCACCGCGATGCTGCACGCCGCCGCATCGCGTGGCCTGGACCTGGACGCTTTTGTCGTGCGTAAGGCCGCGAAGGACCACGGTATGAAGCGCCGTATCGAGGGCCCGGACGTCGTCGGCAAGAACGTCGTCGTCCTCGAGGACACGTCCACGACCGGTGGTTCCCCGCTGGAGGCTGCTCTCGCTCTGCGCGAGGCCGGCGCGAACGTGGTGGCCGTCGCCGTGATCGTCGACCGTGCGACGGGCGCGAAGGAACGCATCGAGGCCGAGGGCTTCCCGTACTTCTACGCGCTGGGCCTGGAGGATATCGGCCTGGCCTGATTCTCCGCTCTCATTAACGAGGCCGGGGCTGGGTTCTGCGCGAACCTGGCCCCGGCCTCGTTGTCGTCTGCGCGCCCTCACATGTGGGGGACGGAACGCATGGCGCGCGCGGTCACCCAGCGCGGGGCGAGCTTCATGGCGCCCATGGCGACCTTGTAGGGGATGGTCGGGGTGACCTGGACGCGTCCCGCGCGCACGGCGTCGAGGGCCTCCGTGACGACCTGTTCGGGGCTGGCCATCAGCCACGAGGGGGTCGCGCGCATGTCGACGCCCGCACGCTCGAAGAAGGGGGTGTCGACGGGGCCGGGGCACACGACGGTGGCGGTGATGCCGGAGCCCTTGAGCTCGGCCGCGAGGCCCTCGGTGAAGGCCACGACCCAGGCCTTGTGCGCGGAGTAGGTACCCGCGCCCGTGCGCGAGGCGACGGAGCCGACGTTGAGGATGGCACCGCGGCCGCGCGAGCGCATGGAAATGCCCGCGTGGTGGGCCAGCGTCATGACCGCGCGAACCATCACGTTCAGGCCGTTCATTTCGTTGTCGAGGCTGTTGTCCAGGAAAGCGGTTCCCAACCCGAATCCGGCGTTGTTGACGAGGAGGTCGACGGGCGCCAGGTCCGGCTTGTCACGGTCGGCGGGCCCTCCCACGTCCAGGCGTGCGGCGACGCGCGCGCAGCCGTCCTCGGTCGACAGATCGGCGGCGATCACCTCGGCGCGCACGCCCGCGACGTTCGCGAGCGAGTCAGCGAGCGCGCGCAGCGCATCCTCACGGCGCGCGATCAGCACCAGGTCGTGGCCCGCGGCGGCCAGCTGCCAACAGAATTCTTCACCAATGCCGGAGGTTGCTCCGGTGACCAGCGCTGTTCCCATGGGGGAAGTCTAGCGCCGCATCGTTTCGGCAGCACGAAGCCGGGGCGGGAACGCTCTCGCGTCCCGCCCCGGCTGGGCACCTCATCGGGTCCGGATCAGGTATCCGGCTCCGCCACCGGCGAGGGCTGCCGGGATGACGAGGAGGACGAGCCAGTAGGGGCTCCATCCGCCCGAGCGGCCAGTATCCGCAGCCGCGGCGACCGGCAGGGATGCGGCCGCGTCGCTGGTTCCAGCCTCCGGGCTCGCCGCCGCACCGCTTTGGGCACCGCTCTGCGCGCCACTCTGGGGAGCGGCTGACGGGCTTGCGGACGGCGCGGGCGCGGCCTTCGGTGCGGTCACGGGCGCCGAGCTGGTCGCACCGGTTGTCCCACGTGCCGCTCCGTTACTGCGAGCAGCGGGAGCGCCAGTCGCGCTACCACTCGTGGCTGCCGGGGCCGACGTGTGAGTCGCGCCGGACGAGGCCGGGGTGCCTGCGTTGGTCGCGGGCGCTGCGGGCACTCGAACCGGACCGCCAGTGGGTGCAGGGGCCGGGAAGGGCGTCGGCATGGGCGCCGGTGCGGGCGCAGGATCGGCACTCGGTGCAGGCGCGGGTGCAGGCGCCGGGTCCGCGGTCGGTGCGGGAGCCGGTGCAGGCGCAGGGTCGACGCTCGGAGCGGGCGCGGGGTCCGCGGTCGGTTCGGGAGCCGGAGCAGGCGCAGGGTCGACGCTCGGCGCCGGAGCAGGGTCGACGCTCGGCGCCGGAGCAGGGTCGACGCTCGGCGCGGGTGTGGGATCAACGCTGGGAGACGGTGCCGGGGTCGGCTCCGGCGTGGGCGCAGGTCCGGGCGACGGCGTCGGAACAGGCTCTTCCTCGACCGGCGCGGGCTGCTCATTGCGGTGTCCGGATCGGACGATCACGGTGAAAGACTGGGGCTCGACGAGGCTGCGCTCGCCGCTGCGCGCGCCGACCTCGATGCGGTAGGTGCCCGGCGTGCTGAAGACCCAGTTGCCGTGCATGTGCGTCGCTTCGGTCGTGTGGACGACGCCGTCGCCCTTACTCGAGTCGAAGTGGACCTTCGCGCCCGCGCCGAAGGTGCCTCCTTGGAAGAAGGCGACTCGCGCGCCCTCGGGAGCCTGCGCGAGGTGCAGGGTCAGGTCGGCGCCGTCGGGCAGCGCCGCGTAGTCGATACCTTCGGTGGACAGGCCGGGCCACACGATGTCGCTGTTCTGAGTCTCCGGCAGCACGTACGTGGCTGTTCCCACCGGGCCGAGCACGTCGTAGCTCGGATCCGACAGGGATGCGGGGCGCACGAAGCGCGCATTGGGGGCGACCGCGAGGGTCGTGGAGCCGACGGTGCGCAGCACGGAGGTGCGCGCGTTGGTCAGGGAGTCGTCCTTGACGGCGAGGCCGTAGGTGAGGCCACCCTCGCCGCTGGCCTGGGTCAGGCGCACGTCCAGGTGCCCGCGCGCAATCTCCACGGGATTGTTCAGCAGGGACGAGGCCGGGGCCGGGGCTGCATCGTTTCCGCCGTTGTCGGGCGCAGGAGCAGGCGCGGGCGTCGGGTTCGGAGCGGGTTCCGGCTCGTCGGGGGCGGCGACGCCGTCACGCATCTTCAGCATGGCGGTGAGGCCGACGTGGGAGCCGACGGTGACGTCGGAGGCATCCGCGACGGTCATGACCGCGTCGGAGAGCGGGTGGGGGCGCAGGGTCACGCGCATGTACATCGGGTCGGACTGGCACACGCCGAGGTCCTGCGGCTTCGTGTCCATGCCGCCCGCACCGAGCGTGCCCTCCATGGAGCACCAGGGACTGAAATCGTACTTGGACTCGAAGAACTCGATCTTGTAGGTGGCGCGCAGGGTCGGGTCGTTCGCGCGCACGGTGGCCGTGTACTGGTCGGTCGTGCCGGGGATGAGGTCGTAGGAGACGTCGACGCGGCGCGAGGAGATCGGCAGGCGGTCGGGGTTCCACACGGGGGCCGGATCCGGGTTGGAGGGGCCGAGGATCGTGTCGGCGGCGCCGACGGTGACGGGCTCGGTGTCCTTCTGGGAGTACTGGACGGTCTGCGAGATCCAACGCGCCGAGGCGGAGTCGCCGGGGATGTAGACGGCCTGCACGGCCGCGGCGTCGGCGCCGAGCAGCTCGGAAACGGTCGCGCGGCCTCCCTCAACGGCGGCCTCGGTGAGGAAGTAGCCGTTGACGGTGATCCATGCGCGCCCCGTATCGGTGGCGACGCCCGTGTCGAGCGTGATGTCGGTCAGGTGGTTGTCGCCGGGGTGCTCGCGCTCGGCGTGATGAGAGACGGTCAGCGTCGGGGTGGCTGCGTTGCCGTCGGTGCGTTCCGCGCGCGCGGAGTTGTAGGCGGCTTCGATGTCCTTGATGGTTCCGTCGGCGGGGTTCGCGCCGCCGACCTGCCAGACCAGCGGGGTGATCGGCGAGGAGTAGATAGCGGTGCCGTCGGCGCTGCGCGCGGTCATCTTGTAGTTCGCAACGTAGCGGCCGGGCTGCGTGAACGTCGTGTACAGGTGCGTGTGGCGCGGGTTGTAGACGCTGCGGTACGCGGTGTCATGGCTGGAGAGGAAGCGGTTGACGCTGTCGCCATTATCGATGAACATCTCCATGCGGCCTGGACCGTCGACGCTGATGAGGTCGAGCGTGTAGGTCTCGCCTTCGAATTTGTCAGTGTCGCCGATCTCGCCCGCGCCGAGGCCCGCCCAGATGGGCGTATTACCGGGTCCAGGGTTCTGGGGCGCGGCGTTCAGGACGGTTCCCTCGGCCCCGAGGAAGGCCAGGTCGGGACGCTTCGCGGGAACGACGAGCTGCGACTTCGCCTCGTCTTTCTCGCCGGTGCCGGTCCAGGCCTTCGGGATCCACAGCGCGGTCTTTTCCATCGGCATGTTGATGGTGTTGAGCGAGAAGCTGTTGGTGTCGTCGTGCCAGACGGGGATGGGTGCATCGACGTGTTGTCCGGTGACGATCCATTCCTTGTCCTGGTCGGGTCCAGCCCACGCGGCGGCGGGCGTGAGTGCCAGGAAGATGGCGAGCGCAGCGGTGCTGATGCGTCGCAGGTGTGACATTCGGGTGCCTTTTCTAGCTATGTTGTTGGTGAGAATCATTATCACTCTAAATAAGGACTCACACAACTCACACCCATCGCGCATGTTTCACGCGCGTTTCACGCAGCCGCTCCCCCACCCCACCGATAGGCTCACACCCATGAGATTTGCGACCTGGAACGTCAACTCCATCCGCACGCGCGTCGACCGCGTCATCGCCTTCCTTCAACGCTCTGACACAGATGTGCTCGCCATGCAGGAAATCAAGTGCCGCCCCGACCAGTTCCCCATCGAGCCGTTCGAGGAAGCGGGCTACCACGTTGCAATCCACGGTCTCAACCAGTGGAACGGCGTCGCCGTGGCCTCGCGCCTGCCGATCCTCGAGGTTCGTGACCACTTCCCCACCCAGCCCGCCTTCGGTGAGCCGCCCGTCGTCGAAGCCCGCGCACTCGGCGTCACCGTCGACACGACCGGCGTCCTTCCCGCCGAGGACGGGCAGGCCTCGTCGATGACGATCTGGAGCCTGTACGTGCCCAACGGCCGCGAGCTCACCCACCCGCACTACGCCTACAAGCTCCAGTGGCTCGCGAACCTCGCCAAGCAGGGGCGGGGCTGGCTGGAGGATCCCACGGCCCGCATCGCCCTCGTCGGCGACTGGAACGTCGCACCCCTGGACGAGGACGTGTGGGACATGAGCGCCTTCGAGGGCGCCACGCACGTGTCAGCCCCCGAGCGCGAGGCATTCGCCGCCTTCGCCGCGGACGGCTGGGTCGAGGTCACGCGAGACCGCGTCACGAACTACACCTACTGGGACTACCAGAAGCTGCGCTTCCCCAAGAACGAGGGCATGCGCATCGACTTCGCCTACTGCTCGCCAGCGCTGGCCGCGCGCGTCAACGGCGCACAGATCGACCGCGACGAACGCAAGGGAAAGGGCGCCTCGGACCACGTGCCCGTCATCGTCGACGTCAACTAAGCGAGGCGACGAGGCCGGGGAACAGTCCCGGCGCGAGTCGAGGCCTGGGTGGGTGCCCAGGCCTCGTCGCGTATTGGCTTAAGCGTGCTCGCGCGCGAGGCCCAGCAGCTGCGAGTTAAGCGCCGACCAGTTGTCATGGTGCCAGGGTCCAAAAGGCTCCGCGCCGACAAAGGCCGCACTGGCGTCGAGGTCACGGTCCGCCCACACGAAGGAGCCGGACTGCCCGAAGTGCCCGATCGTGCGCGGGGAGGCGTCGGGGGCAGTCCAGTGCGGGGACTTCTCGCCGCGAATCTCGAGGCCGAGACCCCACGGACAGGGAGTGAAGCGCCCGTAGCCGGGTACGACACCGGCGAGCGCGGGGAACTGCGAGAGCCCCGCGAGAGCCGCCAAGGGGCCACTCACGAGCGTCGGGCGGGCAAGCTCGGCGCCAAAGAGGCTGACATCCGCCGCACTCGCAACACCGGCATGGGCGGGACTGCCGGGAATATCCGCCGTCGTCATGCGAAGCGGCTCGAAGACCGTGCGGCGCACCCACTCGCAGACGCCGACGCCGGTGGCCGCCTCGACCACCTCGCCGAGAATGTCGAAACCCTCGTTCGAGTAGATGCGGCGCTTCTCGGGCGCGGCAACGGGGCGCCGCCCCTCAAAGGGCAGGCCCGAGGCATGGGCCAGGAGATGACGAACCGTCGCCCCCTCGGGACCCGCAGGATCATCAAGCGAGACGAGGCCACGATCAACCGCGACCAGCACGGACCACGCGACGATCGGCTTCGTCACCGACGCGAGCGGGAACTCGCGATCAACGTCGCCGTGCGAATAGACGACGTCGCCCCCGACACGAAGGACGAGGGCGACATCGAAAGACGGCAGTGTGCCGATCACGCGGTGGCCTCCGGGGCCGCACCAACCTCGGCGGCCGCGGTGGTCTTTTCGCTGATCTTACGCAGTGTGCGAGCGTAGACCTCAGCAACTTCCTCGGGCACCGAAGCGCCGAGCTTGAGGACGTAGTGCGCGGGCAGGTGCAGGAGCTGCACGCACACGGCCAGGAAGTCCGCGACGAACTCGCGAGCGTCGATCGGCTCATCGTTGTAACGAGCCGAGACGACCGAGCCGTACCAGTAGCGGATGAGGATCTTCGCCAGGGTACGAGGCGTGGTACCGATGTCGGCACCCTCCTCCTCGACGAAGTTCTGGATCATCGCAGTGAGGGCTTCCTCCATCTGCTGCGTGCGGTACTTGTAGTGGGCGTGCGCCGGGTGCGTCTCAGAAGAGGACTCGGCCCACAGGACACAGTCCAGAGCGATGGCCGCGTCAGCGCCGGGCTTCATGGCGAAGCGCATCTCTCCGACCGCCCAGTCAACAAACGAGCCGGCGGTGATGCCGCCCTCGTCGAAGCCACCTTCCGATTCTTCATTAATGGTGACGTCGAAGAGAGCGTTCATCTCCTCGTGACGCTGGATCGCACTGCGCAGGATCGCTTCCTTTGAGGGGAAGTGATAGACGACGGCGGGGTGCGAAATACCGACTCGACGGCCGAGGTCGCGCAGAGAAAAGCCGTTGTAGCCTCGCTCTGCGATCAGAACCATCGCTGCCGAGAGGATGGATTCACGCGTCGCCTGTCCTACGGAGTAGGCGCCACGGGCCTTCCTCTGGGTTGTCATATCATCTCCTGCTGTTGCAGACGCCACATACCGCGCGTCCGAAATACACACTGGTAGTCAGTGTACCGCGCAATCTCAGGGTTTATCAACATTCATGACAAGCCCGTCGATGGAGTCGTTAATGTCAACTGTCACATTCTGACCATCTTGAACGTCTCCACCGAGCAGCAGAACAGCCAGTCGATCACCGATCTCGCGCTGAATCAGGCGACGCAGCGGACGGGCACCGAATGCCGGGTCATAGCCCACGCGAGCGAGCCATCCGCGGGCCGGTTCGGTTACTGTCAAACCGATGCGACGCTCGCGGAGACGAGACTCGAGCGACGCGACCAGCAAATCGACGATCTCGCCCAGATTTTCGCGGGTAAGCGCGTCAAACATGACCGTCTCATCCAGCCTATTGAGGAACTCCGGACGGAACGCCGAGCGAACAACAGACATGACAGACTCCCGCTTTCCTTCGGGTGTCAAGTCAGGGTCCGACAGGAACTGCGAACCGAGGTTCGAGGTGAGGATCAGGATGGTGTTACGGAAGTCCACCGTCCGCCCCTGCCCGTCCGTGAGACGTCCGTCATCCAACACCTGCAGAAGAATGTCGAAAATCTCAGGATCAGCCTTCTCAACTTCGTCCAAAAGGACGACAGAATACGGACGACGACGCACAGCCTCGGTCAACTGACCGCCCTGCTCGTAGCCCACGTACCCCGGAGGGGCACCGACGAGGCGTGCAACCGAGTGCTTCTCGGAGTACTCCGACATGTCAATGCGCACCATGGCGCGCTCGTCATCGAAGAGGAACTCCGCGAGCGCCTTGGCCAGCTCGGTCTTACCCACGCCCGTCGGGCCGAGGAACAGAAACGAACCGGTCGGACGGTTGGGGTCGGACAGACCAGCACGGGAGCGACGGACCGCATCCGACACTGCTCGCACGGCATCTTTCTGACCAATGAGGCGCTTTCCGAGCTCGTCCTCCATGTGCAGGAGCTTGTCGGTCTCAGTTTGCAGGAGCTTACCCGTCGGAATTCCGGTCCACGCTTCGATCACCTCGGCGATTTCTGCGGGGCCAACCTTCTCAGCGATCATCGGCTCTTCATCACCGCGAGCATCCTGAGCTTCAGCCTGAGCTTCCGCCTCGGCAATCTGGCGCTCAACCGCGGGGATCTCGCCGTTCTGGAGGCGACCAGCCTCTTCCCAGCGACCCTCGCGCACGGCCAGATCCAGCTGAGTGCGCAGCGTATCGAGCTGAACACGCAGATCACCGACGCGGTTGTGACCGGCCTTTTCGGCCTCCCAACGGGCAGTGAGCGCACGCAGCGTCTCCTCGCGATCCGCCAGGTCGGCGCGCAGCTTGCTCAGGCGATCCTGGGTGGCCTCGTCGAGGCCCTCCGGATCGGACTCGGTCAGGTAGGACTCCTCCATACGAAGGCGATCCACACTACGGCGCAGCTCGTCGATCTCGACCGGCGAGGAGTCGAGCTCCATGCGCAGGCGAGACGCGGCCTCGTCGATCAGGTCGATGGCCTTGTCGGGCAGCTGTCGACCCGTGATGTAGCGGTTCGACAGGGTGGCCGCGGCGACAAGAGCACCGTCGGAGATGGTCACCTTGTGGTGCGCCTCGTACTTCGGGGCGATGCCACGCAGGATGGCGACGGTATCCTCGACCGAGGGCTCACCGACGAACACCTGCTGGAAGCGACGCTCCAGCGCGGGGTCCTTCTCGATGTTCTCGCGGTACTCGTCGAGCGTGGTCGCGCCGACCATGCGCAGCTCACCGCGGGCGAGCATGGGCTTGAGCATGTTGCCCGCGTCCATTGCGCCCTCGGAGCCGCCTCCCGCACCGACGACCGTGTGCAGCTCGTCGATGAAGGTGATGATCTGACCGTCGGAGCGCTGAATCTCAGCGAGGACGGCCTTCAGGCGCTCCTCGAACTCACCGCGATACTTCGCGCCAGCAACCATCGACGACACGTCGAGGGAGACCAGGCGCTTGTCGCGCAGGGATTCCGGGACATCGCCGGCGACGATGCGCTGGGCGAGGCCTTCGACGACGGCCGTCTTACCAACGCCGGGCTCACCGATCAGAACAGGGTTGTTCTTGGTACGACGAGACAGGACCTGGATGACGCGACGAATCTCGTTATCTCGCCCGATGACCGGGTCGAGCTTGCCTTCGCGGGCAACCTCCGTGAGGTCGCGGCCGTACTTGGACAGGGCCTCGAAGGATCCCTCGGGGTCGGCCGAGGTAATCGGGTCGGGGCGCAGCTGCGCGAGCGCCTGCGTGAGAGCGTCGGCACTGGCTCCACCCTGGGTGAGGATTCGACCGGCCTCGGTCTGCGAGGCGGCCAGAGCGATGAGCAGGTGCTCGGTCGAAATGTACTGGTCACCGCCGGCCTCGGCGCGCTCGCCAGCGTCGCGAACGATCGCGAGCAGCGCGTTCGAGGGTTGAGCACTCCCCGTGGAGGCGCCCTGCGCGCTCGGGAGAGCCACGAGGGCGTTGCGGGTGCGCGCACCAATCGCGCGCACATCGGCGCCAACAGCCTCGAGAAGAGACAGCGCAATACCTTCGCGCTGCTCAATGAGAGCTTCGAGCAGGTGGATGGGCTCCACCTGCGGGTTTCCGGCCGCACCAGCAGCCGCGAGCGCAGAGGAGACGGCCTCCTGCGCCTTTGTTGTCATTTCACGTGCCATGAAATTACTCCTCCAAATGGTTTGTCTGGTGGCGCCGAGTCACTCGACGCCTTCTGACAGACACAACGAAGCCGAAGTTGAGTCTATTCCACTCAACTTCAAATTTCTGGAGGATGTGAGTCAGTTCTCCGGAAGCCAGGTGGGACCACCAAAGCCGCGCTGATGCCCACCAGCTGGACCGGACCCCTCGTCTCCCTCGAGACCGTAGCGCTCCTCGAGCGCGCGGAACAGCTGCAGCGTCGTCGCGAGCGCGCACATCACCTGCTGAACGAGCTGCGCATCCGTCGCGCCATACTCATAGTCAGCATTCACCTCGGCGACAACACGGTCACCCTCATCCTGGTCAGCGACGTACGCCTTCGGCCACAGGAACTCACCGTGCCAGGCCTGCAGGAAGTCGCGCAGATCCTCGCCAAATTCGATGGGAACGAGACTCTTCATGAACGCGACGATCGACAGCACCTCGCGAGAGTCTCCGAGGAAGCGGAAGCAGAACAGGTGCCCCTCCCACAAACCACAGAGATCCCCGTCGTTATCGATACGCCAAGTCCAGCCCTCAGAATCGAACAGGAGACCCAAGCGCTCCTGCGTGATGGGGCGAACCATATCGAAACGATTCGCTTCAAACTCCGAATTACCCGTGACAATTCCTTCCGGAGGTGCTGCTTTGCTACCTCCCCATTGTTCCATATCAGAGGCGGTATCGTCCGGCAGATCGCGGCGGCGAGGCGTCTCCTCACCGTCGGTTCCTCCGTCGGCATCCGCCCGCCAAAGCCAGCCCATGATGTTCCCCTATTCGTGCCGATATTCATTGACGCGCCACTGCGTCGCTACCGACGGGGCGAGAGCGCGTCGACCGCCCCTAACGATGGTCCACATATGCTTTCCCATTGGCGCCTCCTCCGCTCACCTCATCGTGTTACCAGCACGTGTCTTGGTGCTTTCACAGTAGCGTAGAAACCGCGAAAAACCAATGCCCCCAAGGCTTTTACGCCACCGCTGAACGCCACCTTCAAGACGGTGCGTCACCATCGTCGCAGCTCATCCGGGGGGCCCGAGGCAACTATTTTTAGTTTGTATGCTTGATCACATTTACGATTAGCTCTTGCAGAACACAAAACTTTCTACTAAATAGGGCAATTTGCATTGGTGGACCCCGGTGAATCCTGCGAAATCCCGCGGGGCCCAGCGCCAGAAACCGGCGGCATTGACAAGGACGGTCCCGGTATTGCCGCCCCCGAACCGACCGAGGCGGCTGGGAATGCGAGCGGCAAGGTGGGCAGCGGCAAAGGCCTCGCCGTCTTGGCAACCAGCCAACGCAGCGCCCACTCCGCGGGACCACGAGAGGTTCCCCCGACCTCGGCAATCACACAGCCGAAGCCAATCAGCGCCCAGACCCCCAGTGCAAGAAGCCCCGAAACCGCAACCCCCAGCACACGAACGCCGAACGCGCCAAGCACGCCGAACATAACAATAAAGAGCAGCGTCTGCGACAGGTAGGCGCTCATCGAACGGCGACCGATCGCACTCAAGAACGCGCATACCGAGCCGAGACTCTCGCGTGGGCCACCTCCCACGAGCGCGAGAAGCGCCAGCCACCCGCAGGCTCCCGCAACACCCGAGGCATGAAAGAGCGGATACGACCAGGCAGCCGACCCGACAAATGCCCAGTCCAGCTGCATAAGGGCGAAGGGAACGGCCCCGAGCGCTCCGATCCCCAGGCCCACAAGCGCGATGCCAACCAGGAGCGGCCCGCGCCCACGCGGATCCTGCAGCAGCCCCCAGCGAGCAACACCCACGCCGATCATCACGCAGGGGACGACGAGCGCCGTCAGGACAGTCATTGGCGTCGCGATCAGCCAGGAGGCGAGCGAGACCAGCAGATACGACGCGTCCAACGCGACGGGTCCATGGCTCTCCAGCACCATCGGCTCGCGCCCCACCATCGCCGCCATCGACCAAATCCCGAGCATGCTCAAGGAGGCGATGATCGCGCTGACCAGCACGCGCAGCCAGGGCCGCCGCATGACAATCACCTCGGCAAAAATGACCGCCACGAGACCGTACGCGCCAATAATGTCGCCCGCGAAGACGATTCCATGCACCAGGCCGAAGGCCAGCATCCACCAGCCGCGGCGGCGAATCAGGCGTGAGGCCGCGCGGCGCGCTCGCCGCTCGACGGAATCCCGGACGTTCTCCCACTGGACGGTGTTCCACCCGGCGCTCAGCTCGGGGGGAATCGCGTCCATCGCGAAGCGGCGCTCACGCTCGATCGTGCGCGAGGCCATGATCGCCATACCAAAGCCGAACAGAATCGAAAACAGCGGATACGCGCGACGGTCCACAAACAGGGTTCGCACCAGGTACCACCACTGATCGGCGTCGTTCATGGCCGCCAGCGCCGCCTCGCCCACCTGCGGCGCATCCGGGAAACAGCGCAGCCAGAAGGGCACATTTGCCAGCGCGATGAGCGCGAGCATGAAGCCTCGCGCGACATCGGGGGCGGGGAAACGCACCTGGCGTGCGCCCGTGAAAGACAGGGTGTGCATGGCGTCCTTACTCGAGGTGGTGTCGATGCAGCAAAGGGGCGAGGCCGGAGATCCTCCGGGGCCTCGCCCCTCGCGTACGGAGTGCTGTCAGCCGATGGCCGACATCATCGCCTGCTGTTGAATCTCTCGACGCCTGCCGTTGGCTTTCACCACCAGCACGATGCCGATAATCATGATGATCGTGCCGCTGACGCCGACCACCGTGGACCAGATGAGGCCGTTCGTGCTGGACTTCGTGATGTCACCAGCACTGACATCCATGCCCGCAATGTCGGCTCCCGCAGGCAGACCCTCACAGTCGATGCGGTAGGTACCCGCGGGCAGATCCGTGGCCGTGTAGTAGTTGTTGACCCCGGCAAACGTGTGCATGTCGTACACGTCGCCGTCCGTGTCCGTCATCGTGCACGACGTTGCCTCAGCCTCGCCGAGGAGGATCGTGTACTGCCCGTTGGCACCAACCTCGACGGTCCCGCCATTGGTGATGCTGACGGCGTTAACATTCTCGGGCGTCTCCGTGTTGAGGCCTGAGAAAGCGACCACAGCGAAGATGACCGGGGCGACGATGAGCATCATGAGCAGGCCGACGACGATCATAATCGTGCCGGGGGCTCGACTGGGCAATTTCATGGTGGGCATGACCGCGGGACCGCTGTAACCGGTACCCGGATAGGCGCCCTGGGCGGGCATCGCGCCGTTCGCACCATCTTGTCCGTACTGCGGCCAGGGGGTGCCCTGCTCGCCGGGGACTCCGTAAGGCCTGGGGTTCGACATGAGGAAAGCCTTCCTAGGAATTCGTTTGTGTCAGCATAGCAACGCGGGGGCTCAGCGCGGGCGTTCCCGCAGACCCATCAGGCCTCGTGAACGATGCGTAGACGCTCAGCGCGCAGTTGGGCGACGCCCGGGACTTCAAGGGGCGCGAGCTCAGACCCCGTGGCGCGCTGCAGCAGCAGGTCCGCCAGCTCCGGATTACGCGCGAGAGCAGGGCCGTGCATATAGGTCGCGATGATGGATCCCTGAACGGCGCCGTCGTAGCGCACCTCGGGTGGGGTCGTGCCGCGAGGCGTGCCGTTGCCAACGCCGGACAGCACGCGTCCCAGCGGGGCGGCGTCAGGGCCGAGGACGGTACCGCCCCCGTGGTTTTCGAAGCCGGTGAGCGTCTGGGTGAGGCCATCAAGGACGGGCTCACAGACGAGTTCGCCGATCGCACGGTGCCCCTGAGGCTCGGTCGTGATGTCGAGGACACCCATGCCCGGCACGCGAGCGCCGCGCGCATCCTCGTACCAGTGGCCGAGGACCTGCAGGGATGCGCAGATCGCCAGGAGCGGGCGCCGGGCATCAAGGGCGCGGGCGAGGCCCGAGGTGCGGCGGAACTTGTCGGCAGCGAGCGCCTGAGCGGTATCTTCGCCGCCGCCGAGCGTGTAAATGTCGAGGCTGTCGGGGATTTCATCAGTCAGCCCAACGTGGACGACCTCGGCGTCGATGCCGCGCCTGCGGGCGCGCTCGGCGAGGATCAGGGCATTCCCGCTGTCGCCGTAGGTACCCAGCACCTCGGGCATGAGGACGCCGATTCGCAGCGTGGAGGCGCTCATCGCGTGCCTTCCTTTCGATCGAGCAGGACCTTGAAGTCGCGCATGGCCGTGTAGTTGAGGAGCATCTCGACGCGGCCCGGCTCGCAGAGCGCCAAGGCATCCATGGGCAGCGGGACGAGGTCGCAGTGCACACCCGCGTATTCGAGGCGCACAGCCAGGTCGGCACCGCGCTCACCACAGGCGACGACGCGGCGGCCGGGCTGCTTGACGGCGGAAAAGTCGACGTCCCACAGCCAGGAGAGGTCCTGGCCGTCGGGAACCTGACCGTTGACGCCGATGACAACCTGGTCGACGCGCGGGTCGATCATCGTCATGGCTTCCTGCCATCCAGCCGGATTCTTCGCCAGCATGAGGCGGGCGCGGCGCCCGTTGACGTCGTGCACGGAGTATCGCCCGGCGACCTCGGTAACCCCGCTGACGGCCGAGGCTGCGACGGCTGGGTCGATGCCCATCGCGACGGCCGCGGCGACCGCCTGCGCGGCATTGCCGAGGTTCGCGCGCCCGGGAAGCTGCAGGTTAAGGGGGACGCTGATGCCGTCCGGTCCGCGCAGCGTCGCGCGCGGGCCTTCGGGGGAAAGCTCAACGTCCTCGAGCCACCACTCGGGCTGCGGACGACTCGTCAGTTCCGGCAGTTCCTCCCCCTCGAATGCGGGGATCAGATGCCAGTCGTCACCGCTGCGGACGACGCGGCCACCGCGCGGATACGCGGCAGAGTCGCCACCCCAGCCTCCACCGGCTGCGACCCACACAACGTTCGGATTGTCGGCGGCAGCCGAGACGATGAGAGGATCATCGCAGTTTGCGACGACGACGGCGTCCGGATGAGCCGAGGCCCCCTCACGCAGGCGACGCTCGACCGTCCCGATCTCTCCCACGCGATCGAGCTGGTCGCGCGAAAGGTTGAGATAAACGAACACGGCCGGATCCACGTCGGCCGCAACGGCGGGCACATGCATCTCGTCGACTTCGAGGGCGGCCCGCGTCGCGCCCTTGCCCTGCATGAGCGCCGTCAGGACACCCGAGGTCATGTTGTCGCCGTTGATGTTCGAGGCGACGCGACCGGCGCTTTCGAGCGCCGCACGCACCATGCGCGTCGTCGTCGACTTGCCGTTGGTGCCGGTGACGATCACGGATGCATAAGGGGCGGCCAGTTCACGGAGGAGCTTCGGGGAGATACGCAGCGCAACCTCGCCGCCAATCATGCCGCCAGAACCGCGCCCGAGGGCTCGGGACGCGAAGCGCGCGGCACCGCCTGCAGCCGTAGCAAGGCGAGAGCGCACCGACAGGTGATGCGAAGAATTCGTCATGCATCCACGTTAACGCATGCGGGGCGCTGGCCGCGTCGTCGACGCATATCGAGCTCCCCCACCAGGACGAGGCCGGGGGCCACCAAGAGGGTGTCTTTCCTCGCGCGACACGCGGGCGTGTCCCTGACCTGCACAGATAGTTACGCATTGCATACCGACGTTACATACGCCATTTCTGTGTGACGGCGTCGATATTGTTCGTCGGTTAATTTCGACCGCTCAGCCGCCCGACAACACCGCCCGAGCAGCCCACGATCTCAGCATTTTCAAGGAAAACACCTCATCATCAACAAACGTGCAGGTCAGAGGGCATTTCAGAAAAAAGAGTTGCGAATTAGACGCACATTTTTCCCGCGCCCCCTGCACGTTTGCCCCAAGCGAGGAACACCCCAAAAATCGACTACCGAAACCCGCCGTGACCTGGTAAAACTATGTTCAGCGGGCGCAAGCCTGCCGCCTGTTCCAGGCTTCGGTCGGGGATCCTGTGTGCCCCCGGATCCTCGATCGAATATGCTGCGGGACCCATCCTTTGGATGGGTCCCGCAGTCCTTTATGTTGCAATGTCGCACCAGTGTCGCACCGCTGAGAAACGATGCAGCCTTCTCAGTGTCGTGCCGATCAGAAACGATGCATGCTACCGCTGGGAGACGATCGTCCCTTCGATGACGTCGTGCGCCTTCGAACGCGGCGGCGCCGGAAGCTCCGAGCGCGCCGACGTCTGGGCGGCCGCGAGCGCGGCAAGAGCGCGCACAGGGCTCCACACGGTGAGGGAGCCACCGGAGCCATTCGCTCGCCGTGACGTGCGATCCCACGGCCGTTCGCCTCGCCGTATCGGCATGACCTGACCGTCCGCGGATGCCGCGAACACGCGATTACGTTTGGCCTCAGCAGCCGTGACCGCGTCGCGCAGGGCGTCCCGCTCCTCCTCCAGGGCCTCGACGCGGCGCTCGAGCTCGAGGATGCGTCGAATCCCAGCGAGGTTGATGCCTTCTTCCTGGCTCATCCGCTGCACGTCGCGCAGGCGCTGCACGTCGCGCTTCGTATAGCGGCGACCCCGCCCCTTGGTACGGGCGGGGATCACCAGGCCGAGTCGGTCGTACTGGCGCAGGGTCTGCGGATGCATGCCCGCCAGCTCGGCCGCAACCGAGATGACGAACGTAATCGCGTCGTCCGTTCCAGTGCTCGCCATCGCTTACTCCTCCGAGGCCTGAGCGAGAGAGGCGCGCACGTCGAGGTCGCCCTCGGCCGCCGCCAGCTCCTTCGCGAGCTTCTTGAGCTCGCGGCTCGGCTTCTCGGGGACGCGGATGGCCACGCGAGCGATCAGGTCGCCCGTCGCCTTGGAGGTCTTGACGCCCCCTCCGCGCACGCGGATCTCAGTACCCGAGGAGGACCCTGCGGGCACCTTGACCGTGGCCGTGTTGCCATCGATCATGGGCACGTCGACGACGGCGCCGAGGATGGCCTCGGAGACGGTCACCGGCAGTGTCACCACCAGGTCGTTTCCTTCGCGCGAGTACACCGGGTGCGGCTTGACGGTCACGGCGACCTCGAGGTCGCCAGTGGGACCGCCGTGCGTGCCGGGCTTGCCGTGGCCCTTGACGCGCACCTTCTGGCCGTCCTTGATGCCCGCGGGGATGCGGACCTTGATCGGAGAGCCGCCGACCTTGATGGTCAGCGTCGCGCCGTTGAGGGCCTGACGGAAGGAGATGGCCAGCTTCGCGCGCACCGTGCCGCCCTTTTCGGGGGTCGGTGCCTTCTGCTGGGCGTGAGCGCCAGCGCCGAAGGGCGAGCCGTAGGGGTCGCCCCCGAAGCGCGCGCCCGCACCGCCGCCACCGCCGAAGAGGCCGGAGAGGATGTCCTCAAAGCCAGCCCCGCCGCCGGGCATGCCGGAGGTCTGGAAGCGCACGTTGTGGCCGCCGCCCCCAAAACCGCCGCCGCCGAAGCCGCCGAAGAGATCTTCGAAGCCACCGGCGCCGCCGGATCCGGCGGAGAATCGAGCTCCACCGCCGGCCATCGCGCGAATCGCGTCGTAGCGCTTGCGATCCTCATCGTTGGACAGGACCGCATATGCCTCGCCAATTTCCTTGAACTTGGCTTCGGCCGCCTTGTCGCCCGGGTTCTGATCCGGGTGCCACTGCCGCGCCAGCTTGCGGTAGGCCTTCGTAATGGCCTTCTTATCCGCTTTCTTATCGACTCCCAGGACCTTGTAGAAGTCCTTCGAGAACCATTCTTGTTCACTCACGCGCGTTTCACCTCACTTTCAGTCACGAGCGTGTTGTCGCTGTTATTCAGGGTTGTTCACCAGCACCTTCGCGGCGCGCACCACGCGGTCTCCGCGGCGGTAGCCACTGGTGAGAACCTGCCCGATGACGGGATGGTCAACGTCCGCGCTGGTCGTCGCCATCAGGGCGTCGTGCAGGGCCGGATCGAAATCGTCACCCTCGGCGCCGTAGCGCTCCAGCTCGAAGCGCGTCTTGAGCGTCTCCTCGAGCTTCGTGGCGATCGACGCGAAGGGACCGTCCTCCAGGTCGCCGTGCGCACGGGCTGCCGCGATGTCGTCGAGAACGCTGATCAGCGACTCGATAACCTCGTCCTGGCCGGCGGTCTTGTGACCGGGAATAGCCTCCTTGGAGCGACGCACGTAGTTGGCGTACTCCTGGCCCTGGTTGTACAGCTCCGCGTTGGCGCGGGCCAGCTGATCCTCGACGGCCGCGATGCGCTCGAGGGCCTTGGCGAGGTCAGAGTCCTCAATCTGATCCTCGAAGGCACTCATATCGTCGGCCGAAGCCTCGGACGAGGCCTGGGCTGCGTCACCCGCACCGGGTGCGGCGTCGTTGTTCTCGGCCGCCTGGCCGGCCGGGGCCGACTCGACAGAGTCGGCCCCGGCGACGTTGGCGTCTTCGTTGGGCGCCGAGAAACCGTTGGTTTCTTCGGTGCTCACTTGTCATCCTCGTCAACGATCTCGGCGTCCACGACATCGTCCTGGGCAGGAGCGGACTGCGCGGCGGCCTCGTCGGCCTGCTGCTTGGCGTAGATCTCCTGACCGATCTTCATGCCGGACTCGGACAGAGCAGCCATCGCGGTCTTCACGGCCTCGATGTCGTCACCCTTGAGGGCTTCCTTGACGGCGTCGACATCCTTCTGGACGGCCTCGCGGGTCTCCTCGGAGATCTTGTCGGCCTCGTCCTTAAGCAGCTTCTCCGTCGAGTAGACGGCCTGCTCAGCCTGGTTGCGGACGTCGGCCTCTTCGCGGCGCTTCTTGTCCTCGGCGGCGTGCTCCTCGGCCTCGCGCACCATGCGGTCGATGTCCTCCTTGGGCAGGGAGGAACCGCCGGTGATCGTCACCGACTGCTCCTTGCCGGTGCCGCGGTCCTTCGCGGAGACGTGAACGATGCCGTTCGCGTCGATGTCGAAGGTGACCTCGATCTGCGGCACGCCACGGGGAGCCGGGGCGATGCCGGACAGCTCGAAGGTGCCGAGCAGCTTGTTGTCACGGGCGAACTCACGCTCGCCCTGATAGACCTGGATGAGCACGGAGGGCTGGCCATCCTCGGCGGTGGAGAAGATCTCCGAGGCCTTGGTCGGGATCGCGGTGTTGCGATCGATGAGCTTCGTCATGACGCCACCCTTGGTCTCGATACCGAGCGACAGGGGGGTCACGTCGATGAGCAGGACGTCCTTGCGGTCACCCTGGATGACGCCGGCCTGCAGGGCAGCGCCCACGGCAACGACCTCATCGGGGTTGACGCCCTTGTTGGGCTCGCGACCGCCGGTCAGCTCCTTGACGACCTCGGTGACGGCGGGCATACGGGTGGAACCACCAACGAGAACGACGTGGTCGATCTCGGAGACGGTCACGCCGGCCTCGGCCATGACGTCACGGAAGGGCTTCTTGGTGCGCTCGAGCAGGTCCGCGGTCAGTTCCTCGAACTTGGCGCGCGTGAGGGTCTCATCCAGGTGGATGGGGCCATCGGCGGTCATGGACAGGTACTGCAGCGAGATGTTCGTGGAGGTCGCGGAGGACAGCTCCTTCTTCGCCTGCTCGGCAGCTTCCTTCAGGCGCTGGAGAGCGACCGCGTCCTTGGACAGGTCGGCGCCGGTCTTGGCCTTGACCTGGTCGATCAGCCAGTTGACGATGCGCTGATCCCAGTCGTCGCCGCCCAGGTGGTTGTCACCGGAGGTGGCGCGCACCTGAATGGTGGAGAAGCCGTCATCATCCTTGCCCACCTCGAGGAGGGACACGTCGAACGTGCCGCCACCGAGGTCGAAGACCAGGATGAGCTCGTCTTCCTTGCCCTTTTCGAGGCCGTAGGCCAGGGCCGCGGCGGTGGGCTCGTTGACGATGCGCTCGACCTTGAGGCCGGCGATCTGTCCGGCGTCCTTGGTGGCCTGACGCTGCGCGTCGTTGAAGTAGGCGGGAACCGTAATGACGGCCTCGGTGACGGGCTCACCCAGGTAGGCCTCGGCGTCCCTCTTCAGCTTCTGGAGGATACGCGCGGAGATTTCCTGCGCGGTGTACTTCTTGCCGTCGATCTCCGTGGTCCAGTCGGTGCCCATGTGGCGCTTGACGGAGGAGATGGTGCGGTCGACGTTGGTGACCGCCTGACGCTTGGCGATCTCGCCAACCAGGACCTCGCCGGTCTTGGAGAAGGCGACGACCGAGGGGGTCGTACGAGCGCCTTCAGCGTTCGGGATGATGGTGGGCTCGCCGCCTTCGAGGACGGCGATAGCGGAGTTGGTGGTGCCGAGGTCGATACCGACTGCACGTGCCATGGTTGTTGTCCTTTCATTCGCTAGGCCATCTCCACTGCCGGAGCGGCTTGCGTTGGTCTGTGTGGTCTATGTGGTGCCGGGGGCTCCCGACACATCCTTGAGTCTGATGTACTCAACTTTAGGAGCCGGGTCTTCATTCCGCAACCCGTAGCTCTCAAACCTGAGTCTGATGTACTCAACTTTGGAGGCCTAGGTTTTATTCCCTCACCAAAGCCCTCTCAGCGTGAGTCACTCAAAACTTGAGTCTGATGTACTCAACTATCTTTTCAGACTTTTATTCCATCCCGACATGACAAGCCCAAACATGGCTCATTGATGCGGAAACATGCACAGCGTCAGCCATTCGTAAGCCAAGCGAAAGTCTGTCGTAAGTTTTTACAAAACTCGAAAGTGGCGCACTACACCCCACCTCTGGCAAACTAGAAACGCTCTCAACGACTGAGAGCCCCGTCAATCAATGGAGACTTGATGCGCATCACGAAACGACTGGCTGGCAGCCTCCTCGCCGGCCTACTGACACTAGGAATGGCAGGTCCCGCTTTGGCCGACACGCCAGCAGCCGACGGCGCCCAGTCGGGCACCACCGCCCCCCAGACCACCTACGACGCACGCTACGCGATCCCCGCGGCCGTGCCCGCCTCCGGCGAGGCGAAGGTCGCGCAGTGGCAGGACATGAAGTACGCCATGTTCATCCACTGGGGCGTCTACTCCTCCTACGCAGGCTGGTACAAGGGCCAGAAGCAGGAAGTCGGCTACCCCGAGCAGATCAAGGCATGGGGTCACCAGCAGACCTGGGATCAGCGAATCCCGCTGCAGGGCATCCCCCGCGAGGAGTACCTGGCCACCGCCCAGACCTTCGAGGCCCCCAACTTCGACGCGACCGCGTGGTGCCAGCAGGCTAAGGACAGCGGCATGAAGATGCTGCTCATCACCTCCAAGCACCACGACGGCTTCGCCATGTGGGACACGGCCACGACCGACTACAACTTCACGAAGCAGTCCCCCTCGCACCGAGACCCGATCTACGAACTCTCGCAGGCCTGCCAGAAGGTCGGCATCAAGTTCGGCCTCTACTTCTCCAACATCGACTGGGAGAAGCAGCCCGAAAACCCGTGGATGAACAACAACACCCTGGACGAAGAGGGCTACATGGACTACATCCATGCTCAGCTCAAGGAACTCCTCGGCGGCAAGTACGGCGAGATCACCGAGCTCTGGTACGACATGGGTAAGCCCAACAAAGAGCAGTCCGACCAGCTGCGTACATGGGCGCACGAGCTCCAGCCGAACATCATGATCAACTCGCGCGTCGGCAACGACCGCGCAGACTTCGAGGTCGGCTGGGACAACGAGATGCAGTCCGAGCAGACCCAGGGCCCCTGGGAGTCGGCCGTCTCGATCTTCCACAAGTCGTGGGGCTACGCCAACTGGGACGACGCCGCTGCCACCTACAAGGACACCGGCTACCCGGACTACACCGAGGAAGACTGGGACCACATCCAGCAGGTCGACAACACGACGGCCCTGCGTAAGGCCCCCGGCGGCGCCCACATCAAGACCACCGAGATCGTGGGCAACATGTTCTCGACCGTGGCCCTGGGCGGTCAGTTCCTCTTCAACGTCGGCCCGAAGTTCGACGGCTCCTACGACCCGTGGGACGCCTCGGTCCTGAAGGGCGTCGGCGACTGGAACCGCGCACACCCCGGAATTCTCAACAACTCGCGCCCGACTCACTACCCCATCGAGACCTGGGGTAAGACCATGGTTGATGACTCCCACATCTACCTGGGCATCGAGAAGTGGCCGGCCGACGGCACGGTGACGCTGCGCGGCGCCGGCGCCAACGGCATCGCCTCGGTGAAGCTCGACGGCTCCGACGCGGCTCTGACCTACAAGGTTGAGGGCAACGACCTCGTCATCACCCTGCCCGCACAGCCCGACGAGATCCTCCCCGTCGTCACGGTCACCACGAACGGCACGCCCAACTACGTGCCCACCGGCCTGACCACCATCGGCGAGCAGGCGACCACGATCCCCGCTACCAGCCTCGAAAAGTTCAAGGCCCCCACCCCCAAGACCGGCGAGACCAGCTTCACGGCGTCCATCACCTCCGGCGACAAGGTCGCCTCGGGCGTGACCGTCTCCTTCGACACCGAGGGGTTCACGGACTCCTACGCGAAGTACAAGGTCACCGTCGCAGGCCAGACAATCAAGAACCTGACCGTCGCTGACCTGAAGGCGGGCGTCGGGCCCTTCACGATCGGCCCGAACCAGACCGCTCGTGCCACCCTCGAGTACGACAACCCGGCGTACGTTCTGAAGGGCTTCGGCAAGGACACGACCGTCAAGTCGGTCACCGTGAAGGCCGAGAAGTTCTCGACCCCGGCGGTCACCGTCGAGCCGTCGACCGTCGAGGCCGGCAAGACCGTCACCGTGAAGGGCACCGGCTTCGCGCCCGAGTCGACCGTGACTCTCACGCTGCACTCTGAGCCCGTCGAGGTCGGTACGGCCACCACGGACGAGACCGGTGCGTTCACCTCCGAGGTGACGGTCCCCGCCGCCACCGAGGCCGGAGACCACACGGTCGTCGCCGAGTCCACCTCGCCGGTCGCCTCCGCGACCGCACCGCTGACGGTCACCGCGCCTCCCGCGCCTGCCGCGGACCCGAGCGCCGCTCCGAGCGCCCAGCCCTCCGCAGCCCCCTCCCCCGCCCCCGAACAGGGCGGCAAGGGCGGCCTGGCCCGCACCGGCACCAACGCGCTGCTCTTCGCGGCAGCCGCGCTGATCGCCGCGGGAGCAGGCACGACGTTCATCCGCCGCTCGCGCATGGCCAAGGCCTAATCACCGCGTGGGCATAACCACCACAGGTGGGGGCGGGGCGCAGCTGACGGCGCGCCCCGCCCCCACTTACACTTGAGGGATGCGCTGCGACCACTTTGACGCCGGAACCTGCCGGTCCTGCACCCTCCTCCCCCAGCCCTACGAGCGTCAGCTCGCGGATAAGGCCGAGGCCGTCGCAGCCACCCTCTCCCCCGTCCCGGGAGCCGGCGATATCGACTGGCTGGCCCCGGCCTCGTCCCCAGAGAAGGGATTTCGCACGAGCGCGAAGCTCGTCGTCGGAGGAACCCGCCGCCGCCCGACCCTGGGCATCCTCGGGCCCGACCGGCGCGGCGTCGACCTGCCCGGATGCCCCATCCAACACCCCGCCATCAACCGCGCGACGCCCGGCCTCAAGCGCTTCATCCGTTCCCTGAACCTGACGCCCTACGACGTTCCCACCAAGCGCGGGGAGCTGAAGAACATCCTCATCATCGTGGGCGAGGGCGAGCGTCTCATGATCCGCTTCGTTCTGCGCACGCGCGATCGCGTCTCCGACATCCGCTCGGCGCTGCCGCTGCTGCGCGACCTCGTGCCGACCGCCCACGTCGTCACCGCGAACATCCACCCCACGCACGAGGCCATCGTCGAAGGCCCCGACGAGATCATCCTGACGCGCGCCCGCACGCTGCCGCTGTCCGTCGAAGGCCTGGAGCTGGGGCCACGTTCTTTCGCGCAGACCAACGCGCACGTCGCCTCCGCCCTCTACGAGCAGGCAGCGCTGTGGGCCTCGCGCCCCTTCGCCGACGGGCGACTTCCCGAGAGCCTGTGGGACCTGTACTGCGGCGTCGGCGGCTTCGCCCTCGCTGCCGCGCGCGCAGGATTCCCGCGCGTCACCGGCGTCGAGGTGTCGTCCGGGGCGATCTCCTCGGCGATCAGCGCCGCACGCCACGCAGGCCTGTCGCGGTCAGCTGCATCCTTTATCGCAGACAACGCGACCTCGTGGGCGCGCGCCCAGTCGCCCGAGGACGTACCCGACGTCATCGTCGTGAACCCGCCGCGTCGAGGCATCGGCGCGGACCTGGCCGCCTTCCTCAACGAGTGCGACGCACCCCGCGTCATCTACTCCTCGTGCAACCCCGCATCGCTGGCCACGGACCTGGCGGCCATGCCCACGCTGCGCCCCGTCGAGGGTCGCCTCTTCGACATGTTCCCGCACACGACCCACGCCGAGGTCGCCCTCCTCCTCGAGCGCGCGTAGGCCGGGCGGCACACCCCGGCCTCGCACTAGACCAGGTGCGACGCCAGCACGGCGAAGGCCCCTCGCATTCGGCCAAAGTCACTCTCATCTATCGCTCATCACCGTCGGTCACCTATCCCGCATGTCGCCCAATCACGTCGGTTCACTGCCCCGTGCCGTTACAATTGGACCTAACGTTAGGAGAAACATGACCGTCGAACTCATCACCGCCGCCACGCCCGAAATCCACGAGGCCATGGGGCGCCTGATCCCCCAGCTCTCCCGCTCCGCCGCCCCCATGAGCGAGGCCGACGTTGAGCGCTTCCTCGCCCAGTCCGGCGTGCACCTCTTCGTGTTCCGCCCCGACACCGCTGACGCGGAAGGCAACCACCCAATCCTCGGCATGCTGTCGCTAGCCACCTTCGAGATCCCCACGGGCGTGCGCGCGTGGGTCGAGGACGTCGTCGTCGACGAGGGTGCCCGCGGTCAGGGTGCCGGCCAGGCCCTCGTCGTCGCCGCCATTGAGCACGCCCAGAAGATCGGTGCCCGCACCGTCGACCTCACCTCGCGACCCTCGCGCGAGGCCGCGAACCGCCTCTACCAGCGCGCCGGATTCCAGCTGCGCGAAACCAACGTGTACCGAGTGACGCTCGAGAAGAAGTGAGTCCGCGACGGTTGCACCGCTAGGTTCGGTTGGGACGCTTGCGTTGCTTGCGCTGCTTGCTGATGCCTGGTGGGGCTAGCGTTCCACGTGTCGCTCGCGTTTGCTTACACCCCATACATTCTTTGCGATACCGCCCGCCCCCGCATGATGCGTGGGCGGGCGGCTTGCGTGGGGCAATGAACGAACCGACGGATCCGGAATGCGGTTCCCGCTGGCCCCGGTTGGGCATGGCCACCGGGCCCACATGTAGCGGCAGCGCATGACAGCGGCGTCTATGGGCGGGGCGTCGATGGCCGCGAGAAAGGCCCTATGCAAGCCACGTCTGGCCCTCAGCGAGACAAAACTCGCCCTGCTGCCCGGCTCGGCGGCCCACCCGGTACAAAACTCTCCCTGCCGCCCGGCTCGGCGGCCCACCCGGTACAAAACTCTCCCGGCACGCCCCAAAACGCTGATTTCGGCCCACTTTTCGCGCGCAGGGAGAACTTTTTACCGCTTTCGCCACCAACAACCCGAGCAGGGAGAACTTTATCCCGCATGCAGAGCCGCTTCCGGTACAAAACTGTCCCCGCTCATGGCCTCAGCGGGCGATACCGGTAGAAAACTCTCCCGGCACACACCCCCGACGGGCCCACCCGGTATAAAACTCTCCCAGCACGCCCGGCTCGGCGGCCCACCCGGTATAAAATTCTCCCAGCACGCCCCAAAACGCTGATTTCAGCCCATTTTTCGCCAGCAGGGAGAACTTTGTACCGCTTCCGCCACCAACACGACGAGCAGGGCGAAAAAAGTCACGCACCAACACCCCACCTCAGCCAGCCAACACCCCACCTCAGCCAGCCAACACCCCACCTCAGCCCAGCAACGTGCCGCTCTCCAAATTTCGCATGCAATTCGATTGCGTGAACTTTCAACAAAGCCCAGAAACGTTGCAATTCCAACGATACGAATTCAAAGTTTGAAATACCCAAAAGGGAATTGCATGCGAAATTACCGTGCCGACGGGGCAGGCCGCGGGGCCGACGAGCAGCGACAGGGGCAAGCCAGGCAAAACTCGCACATAATTTCCTGCGGTCACTTTTGGAGACCGTCCACAAACGTTGCAATTGCAACGACGTCAGTTCATGATTTGAAGTAGCCTCAAGGGAATTACGTGCGAAATTGCCGGGCGAGGGCGAGGCCCAGGCAAAAGTCGCATGCAATTCAAATACACAAGTGACGTAACAGTGCATACTGACACGAACTAGCACTTTGCTGGAGGAGAATTGCATGCGAAATTGCTGAGCGGCGGGCAAGCGGGCAAGACGGTGCAACGCACAGCAGACCAGGCGTCGCCGGTGCGGAGGCGCCGGAGGGACCTGCCGCAGTGCCGGTGGGCGGCGGCAGGGCCAGGCCGGGCTTCGAGACGACGCACCGAGCGAAGCTCGCGGCGCGGACGGGTCGCGGGCGGGCCGCCGCCCACCGGCACACACAGCGGCCGGGCCCGACCGCGCCCGGAAAACCCGTGGTGCCACAAGCACCGCCGTAAATCAGGCGGAGCAACAAGCCCCGCCCAAAAGGTCAGAACTCCTCGTAGTACTCCGGGTTCTGGTCGGCCTGGCGGCCGTCGGGGCGGCCGAGCGCACTGATCGCAGCCATCTGCTCAGGCGTCAGTGAGAAGGAGAAGATGTCGAGGTTCTCGCGTTGGCGCTCAGGGTTACCGGACTTGGGCAGGGGCATGGCGCCGAGCTGGTAGTGCCAGCGCAGGATGAGGCGCGACGGGGACACGCCCGCCTTGGAGGCAAGAGAGACAATCGCGGGATCCTCGACGATACGCCACTTGCGGCCCAGCGGGCTCCAGGACTCGGTGAGCACGCCGATGCGCGCGTGGTACTCAAGCGCGGAGGCCTGCGGGAAGTAGGGGTGCAGCTCAATCTGATTGACGCTCGGGTATTCGCCGGTCTCGGCGTGCACGCGGTCGAGGTGGTCGGGCAGGAAGTTGCAGACGCCGACGGATCGAATGAGGCCACGGTCGCGCGCGTCCAGCAGGGCTTGGAAGGCCTCGACGTACAGGCCGCGCTTGGGGTTGGGCCAGTGGATCAGGTACATGTCCCAGTAGTCTAGGCCGGCGCGCATGAGGGATTCCTCGACGGTATAGACGGCCTCGTCGTAGCGCTGGTGGCGTCCGGGGAGTTTGGAGACGAGGCGCAGGTCCTCGCGGGGAACGCCGCAGCGACGGACGGCGGCACCCAGGGCACCTTCGTTTTCGTAGTTGAAGGCGCTGTCCAGCATCCGATATCCGGCGTCGACGCCAGAAACCATCGCGGACACGCCCGCGGCACCACGCAGGTTGTAGGTCCCCAGTGCGATCGCGGGGACGTCCAGGCCGTCGTTCAGGGTGTATGCGGGGATCTCACTCATGTGTCAATCGTAGGCCGGGCCTCGCTGAGAGTTCTACCATGGGAGGTATGGCACAGCTTGAATTGGACGAGGTCCACGCGAACGCGGTGGACTATCAGCATTTCCTCCTTGATTCTCCTTCCCCCTATCACGCGGCCGAGGTCGTGGCGCAGCGCCTGGTGGACGCTGGCTTTACGCGCGTCGACGAGAAGGGCGCGTGGGATGCGTCCCCGGGCGGTCACGTGATGGTGCGCGGTGGCGCGGTGGCCGCGTGGTTCGTGCCCGAGACAGTCGCTGACGACGCGGGCTTCCGTATCGTGGGTGCGCACACGGATTCGCCGGCGCTGTCGGTGAAGCCGTCGGTGCAGTCGACGACGCCGGATGGCTGGGGCCAGATTGACGTCGAGGTGTACGGCGGCATGATGTGGAACTCGTGGCTGGATCGCGAGCTGACGCTGGCAGGACGCCTGATCCTGGCGAATGGCGAGGTCGTTCTGGCTCGCACGGGTCCGATTGCGCGTATTCCGCAGCTGGCGATTCACCTGGATCGTGAGGTGAATCCGGTTGGTTTGAAGCTGGATCCGCAGAAGCACCTGCACCCGGTGTGGACGGTGGATAACCCGTACGGCAACGTGCTGGAGTACGTGGCGCGCACGGCTGGCCTGGATGACGCGTCGCAGGTCGCGGCCTTCGACCTGATCCTCACGCCCAGCCAGGGACCGGGTTTCTTTGGTGACAAGGGCCAGTTCATCGCGGCGTCGCGCCAGGACAACCTGTCGAGCGTGCACCCGGGCCTGGTGGCCCTGGAGCGTCTCGCGGCGCAGGGGACCCCGGAGAGCGGCGACGTCACGGTGTTCATGTGCTTCGACCACGAGGAGGTGGGTTCCGGCTCGCGCACGGGCGCGGCTGGCCCGATCCTGGAGACGGTGCTGCGTCGCACGGCGACGGCGCTGGGTCGCGATGAGGATGGCTTTGAGCGCATGCTTGCGGCCTCGTCGTGCGTGAGCGCGGATGCGGCGCATTCAGTGCACCCGAACTACGCGGATCATCACGATCCGGATAACCGTCCGGTGATGGGTCGCGGCCCGGTCCTGAAGATCAACTCGAAGCAGCGTTACGCGACGGACGGCGAGGGCATTGCCCTGTGGAATCGCGCGTGCGCGGCGGCGGGAGCGGTGTCGCAGAGCTTCGTGGGCAACAACGCGATGCCGTGCGGCACGACGATCGGCCCGATCACGGCGACCCGCCTGGGGATCCTGACGGTGGACGTGGGCGTGGGCCTGCTGTCGATGCACTCGGCGCGCGAGATGAGCCACGTGGATGACCTCCTCACGCTCTCCCAGGTGCTCGAGGCGTACTGGCGCGGCGCGTGAGCGCATGAGCGCCCGGATCGCCCGCGCGCGGTGAGCCCGAAGGGTGAAGCCGTGCGCGCGGCACCCGCAGCGCGGCGCGTGAGCGCATGAGCGCCCGGATCGCCCGCGCGCGGTGAGCCCGAAGGGTGAAGCCGTGCGCGCGGCACCCGCAGCGCGGCGCGTGAGCGCATGAGCGCCCGGATCGCCCGCGCGCGGTGAGCCCGAAGGGTGAAGCCGTGCGCGCGGCACCCGCAGCGCGGCGCGTGAGCGCCTGAGCGCCCAGATCGCCCGCGCCCGGCGAACCCGAAGGGTGAAGCCGTGCGCGCGGCACCCGCAGCGCGGCGCGTGAGCGCCCGGATCGCCCGCGCCCGGCGCCTGACGCGCGTGAGCGCCTGAGCGCATGAAGAAATCCCGGCCTCGTCAATCAGTCGACGAGGCCGGGATTCTTGCGTCTGTCAGGCGTTTCCTCAGAGGGAGGCAACCGCGGTGACGGTGACGGGCACGTTGCCGCGCGTGGCCTTGGAGTAGGGGCACAGCTCGTGGGCGCGGTCGACGAGGGCCTGGGCGCGGTCGAGCTCGACGCCGGGGATGACAACCTCGATGTCGGCGGTCAGGGCGAAGGAGTCGCCTTCGGGGCCCAGCCCGATCGTGGTGCGCACGAGGGAGTCGGTGGTGTCGATGCCCAGTTCCTTGGCGGCCAGCCCCATGGCGCCCTGGAAGCAGGCGCCGTAGCCCATGGCGAAGAGGGCTTCGGGGTTGGCGCCGTCGCCGGGGCCGCCCAGTTCCTTGGGGGCGCGCATGACGTGGGTGATGCCGAGTGCGGGGACGGAGGATGTGCCGGCGCGGCCGCCCGTGGAGTCGGCGGTGACGGAGTATGCGATCTTGCTAGGTGTATTCATGCCCCTATTCCACCACTAGGACTTCAGTCCCGCAAGGGGTTTGACACAAAGACAAGTAGTTCCGCGCGCTCAAGGACGAGGCCGGGGCAAGCCAGCAGGAAACGCGACCTCAGGCGGTCAGGAAGTCCGCGTCGGGGCGGGCGCTCAGGGCTTTGGCGACGGCGCGGCGGAAGCGGTCGTTCATGGGCGGGAGCTGGTCTCCGCGGAAGAACGCAGTCTCGCTGTTTTCGCCGTCTGCGGGGTTGGGGTCACCACTCACCCACTGCGCTGCGAAGGCGACGTCCAGGTAGGTGGTGACGTCGCCGTTGTAGTAGGTGACGGGGCCGACAACCTCGACGGAGAGGAGGCGGCGCACCTCGATGCGAACGTCGGCTTCCTCCAAGGCCTCGCGCGCGGCGGCGATCGCGGGTTCCTCGCCGGGGTCGACGATGCCGGTCACGGGGGTCCATGCTCCGTTGTCCGAGCGGCGCACGCACAGGATGTCGACGGCCTCGGGCGCGATGGGACGTTCCCAGTCGATGGGCGCACAGCCCGCGGCGGGGCGCAGGATGACGACGGTCGTGCCGGGCATCCACAGGGGCGCGTGACCGACGTGTCGGCGCAGCTCGAGGACGAAGTCGGGGGTAGCCATGGCTCTAGTCTACGGCGCTCACAGGAAGGACGTAATGATCGGCAGGAGCAGGATCTTGACGATGATCGCGAAGGCGAAGAGGGTCGCGTAGGCGGCCTCGATGCGCTCGTCGGTCACGCGGGCATCGGCGGCCTGCAGGACGGCCGGCTGGCCGAGGAAGCCCGCGACGCCACCGGCTGCACGAGGCGCCGACAGGCCGATGAACTTCGCACCAATCGCCTGGAGGCCGCAGCACACAACGACCATGACGGCGGCGAGGAGGGCGGCGCTCCAGCCGTCGGGGCTGCCGAGCAGGCTCGCGAACTGCGGGCCGGCGTTCAGGCCGAGGGCCGCGAGGAAGAGCATGAGGCCGATCTGGCGAATCGTCAGGTTCGCGGCGGCGGGCAGGGTCCACACGAGCGGGCCGGTGCGGCGCAGCGCGCCGAGCAGCATGCCGACGATCAGCGGACCAGCGGCGGCACCCAGCTGGAAGCCCTGGCCGCCCGGCAGCGGGAAGGACACGATGCCCAGAAGCAGGCCCAAAACGAGGCCGATGCCAAAGGCCATGCCGTCAACCTCGGCGACGCGGCGCTCGGAATCGCCGAGCCACTCGGCGATGTCGTCGAGCTCCTCCGTGGGGACGACGACCGCGACGTGGTCGCCGAGCTGGAGGTCGAGGTCGTCGCGGGCCAGGAGGTCCAGGTCGCCTCGGCGCACGCGCGTGATGACGGCGCCGAAGCGCTTGGTGACGTTGAGCTCGGAGACGCTGCGGCCCGCGACGTCAGGGTTAGACACGACGATGCGCTCGAATGCCAGGTCGGAGCGATCATCCTCGAGGTTGTGGTCGAGGATCTCACCGACGAGGGGTGCTGTGTCCTTGATCGACGTGGGATCGCCGACCATGACGACGTGGTCGCCGGGCAGCAGGTCCTCGCCGGGGGCGATGACGCGCGTGCGGCCATCACGTCGCAGGTAGGACAGGCGCACACGCTGCTCACGCCACGCTGCAATATCACGGGTGTTGATCTGCTTGGTCACGTGCACACTGACGGCCTCAAGGGACGCGCCCGCCAGGGAAGGCGTGTCCTTGGGACCCAGCCACTTCCTCGTCACCGTGAGGGTCACGATGAGGATGCCACCGATGACGCCAACCGGATAACCGAAGGCGTAGCCGACCGCGGCATTTGCGTCCCCCGTGAGACGCGTGGCCGTATCGAGGGCAGGCGCGGCGGTGAGGGCGCCCGTGAACAGGCCCGAGGTCAGGCCGGACGACAGGCCGAGGAGACGTCCGCCCGCGAGCGCGATAGCCGCGCCGACAATACACACGATCGTCGTCAGCGCGAGGAGGTTCGTCTGCTTGCGCAAATCCTGGAAGAAGGTCGCTCCCGCAGAGATGCCGACGCAATACACGAAGAAGGCCAGGCCCATCGGCTGGACGATCGACATGTGCGTGCTCACGACCTCGGGGTGGACCGCCGAGACGATGAGGCCGACGAAGAGCGCGCCGGCCGCACCGAAGCGCAGCGGGCCGATCCGGATGGCCCCGATCGCCGCACCCAACGCAACAACGACAAAGAGCGCGAGCAGGGGCGAAGACGTGAAAAGAGAGGCCATACCTTTCAGAGTACCTGTCATCCCGAACACGATCAGGGAGAGTGGATAACTACGCACGTTATGAAGCTCACGGATTGGCTACACTGATGCGAGAAACTGAAAGGACGGTCATGTCTCAACCAGCACCCGGATGGTATCCAGACCCCGCAGGCTCTCCCCGCCTGCGCTGGTGGAACGGTGGCATGTGGACCGAGCAGTACCAGCCGATGCCCACCCAGCGCCAGGCCATGCCTCAGCAGGCCATGCCTCAGCAGGGCTTCCCCCAGCAGGGCATGCAGCAAGGCTTCCCGCAACAGGGCGGCCCCCAGCAGGGCGCGCCACAGAACTTCTCACAGCAGGGCTTCCCACAGCAAGGTGGACCCCAGCAGGGTATGCCGCAACAGGGTTTCCCCCAGCAGGGTATGCCGCAGCAGGGAGCTGCCACCAGCGCTCAGGCTGGCATCGCACAGGGCGGCGGCGCACAGCAGACGAACACCCAGAAGGGCCCCCACCTGCCGTCCAATAAGCAGGCGCCGACCGTCTCATCGAATCCCTACGGCTCCGAACCCAAGTTCGACCAGCCGAAGAAGGACTCGCGGGATAAGAAGAACGAACACACCAAGGACTCCAAGACCTCGTCGCGCTGGAAGATCGCGACAGTCGCAGCGTGGGTGGCCGTCGTCGTTTTCGCAGTGACGACGATCATCGCGGGCACCTCCTACAGCCACGCACGTGCGGAGCTCGCACCCGCGGTCAGCGAACGTGACGACGCTCAGGCCCAGCTCGACCAGGCACAACAAGAGCTTGATCAGGCCCAGAAGGAACTTGAGGAGTTGCAGAAGTGAGTTACGTTCCCACCCCCGCGCAAGCACCCACGCGACAGGCTTCAGGGTCCCACAGCGGCATGAAAGTTCTGACGATCATCGGCGCCTGCCTCGCCATCCTCTTTCTGATCCTGTCGGTTGGCCTGGGACTCGGTGCGCGTTCCACCCATCAGGCCGCCCGACAGGCGCAGAGCGACGCCCAGTCCATGCGTGATCAGGCCAAGGAAACGGAGACCGAGACGGCGACGACTCGCACCAAGATCGCCGAGGAGACCAACAAGAAGGAAGCTCAGGCGTGGTGTGACGGGCTGACGAGCGCGAATGCAGATTTCACCTCGCTTGACCTGAAGGCGCGAGAATACACGAACCTGACGGCGACGCGCCGCGAGGCCATCGGCCACATTTGCCCGCAGAAGAAGAACTTTATCGAGGCGTATGCGAAAGACGCATCGCAGGATATGATCAAGCAAGACACCCCCTCCTGCTCTGCGGGGGCATCCTCGGTAACAATCACCGGATCCGTATCCATTACCGGAGCGAACTTGGCTGGCCTCTCAGCGTACGATGTCGGCGTCGAGTTCTACCTCGTCCCCAGCTCTACCATCAAGGGTTATCAGCCCTCGGACAAGCAGACGGTCACCGTCCCCGCGGGCGGATCAGCCTCGCTGACATCGACTGTACCGTTGCCTTCCTTCGACTCGGGATCCTGCATCGTCCGCGCTGTGAGCATCTGGCCCAGCGGGGTCTGAGCATATAGTTGCCCGCCATCCCTGCGGCGACTAGACTCCCTGACCATACCCTCGGTTTTGACACGACACGGGAGAGAGAATCACGATGAGCGAACCCGCGGAAGGCTGGTACGCCGACCCGACCGGTGCCGCGCAGCTGCGCTGGTGGGACGGTCATGCCTGGACGGAATACGTCGAACCCTACGAGTCGACCCCCGCGCAGTCTGAGACCGCCGAGGCGATCCCCGCCTACGACGAGGCCCAGTACTACGCTCAGCAGGAGCAGGTAGCGGCGAACGTGCCGGTTCAGGACGCTGCCGAGGTCCCGCCGATCCCCTCCCCCGAGGAACCCTCGTACTGGGAGGACACCGTACCCGCCCCCTCCCCCGAGGAGACGGCGGCGTGGGAGACCACCCCCGCCTCGTCGATGGACGAGGCAGGCGCTGCCCCGATCCCGATGCCCGACGAATCCGAGCCCTCCCAGGAGACCCCGAAGCGTTCGGGCACCCTCAAGTGGACACTCGGCTGCGTCGCTTCCTGGATGCTTGTTGCCGTCTTCATCGCGGTCCTCGTTCTCGCGTGGTCCCACCTGGGCGCCAGCGGTCGCATCCACGATGACGCGAAGAACCGCGCCGAAACCGCGCAGCAGGAGCTCGACACCGCGCAGTCCACGCTCGCGGACATTAACCGCCAGATCGAGGAGGCCAACAAGTGAGCGCACCCGCACCACTGCGCGCAGCGACCGTCGCCGGAGCCGCCCTCGCGGTCATCTTCATCATCCTGTCCGCCGTCGTCGGCGGCATCAACGTCTGGCGTTCGCATTCTGCGTCCAGCTACGAGGCGCAGGCCGAGCAGGCGCAATCCGAGAAGGCCGCGGTCGACCAGCAGATCACCGACGCGAAGACCCGCCTTGACGCCGCCAACGTCCACAAGGACGCTAAGGCATGGTGCGATTCCGTCACCCGCGACACGGCCGCCTCGATCCGCGACGCCATCAAGACCTACGATTCGGCGACGCAGGCCGTCAAGGACGCCATTCACCAGGAATGCGCCCCCAAGGAGACTCTCGCCAACGCGCAGCGCGCCGGCGCCGGCGCCGACGCCGCCTTCAGCCCCGGCGTCCCCGAGTGCACGACCGACCAGGTGACCACGACGATCAACGGCACCATCACCTTGAACTCCGCGAGCCCCATCTCCTCGCTCGGGCCGCTCGAACTGACGATCTCCGGATACACCCTCGACAAGGGCACGACCCTGAACCCCTCCTCCCCCTACCAGGGGACCACAACTGTCACGCTCACGCCGGGAACCCCCGCTACGTTCACAATCTCCGTTCCGTACGACCCGGCGATGACCGACAAGACCGAGTGCGGGTTCACCATGACCTCCTGGTGGCCGACCAGCCTCTGACAAACACGTGAGGCCCATCACTGAACAGATTCCACCATTTGGCGCTGACCTAGAATTGGCGGGACACAGTGAAAGGAGCCTCCCCGTGAGCAACCCCGTTCAGGTGCCTGCTGCGGCCACACCCGCGGCAGCCAAGCCCACCGCGCAGCCGCCCGCCTCGCAGATCGTCACTGCCGCGATCCTGGCGCTCCTGACGTTCTTCTTCATCGTCGGCGCCGTGCTGGCCGGCGGCGTGTACGTCCGCGACGGGGAAGACCTCCAGCGCGCTCAATCAACCTACAATCAGGCCGAGCGGGACCTCCAGGAAGCGAAGGACGCGGGCAAGTGAGCGAGAATTCTTCCCCGACCTCCCTCCGCCCGGCGACAAAGGTCGCCACGAAGAGCCGAGGCCTGAGCATCGTCAACTGGATCATGGCCATCATCGTCGTCATCAGCGCGGTCGCAACCGTCGCCCTGTTGTCGCTGGCGGCCTCCCGCAGCGCTCAGGTCCGCGAGCTCACAAACGACACGGAGAAAACTAAGAAGCGCACGCTCGAGGTCAAGGCCGCCACTTGGTGCGACCAGATCGTCCCAGACAACGCCGAGAAGGTGCCCGACCTGTACAAGGACTACGACGCAGCGTCGTATGACCTCAAAGCGGAGATCGAACGACAGTGCAAGGCGCGCGTCTCCATCGCGGAAATCATCAGACGTGCGGATCCCCTGTACGACTTCACGGTCGATCCCGAGTGCACCCTCAACGAGTCGCAGGACACCGCCTCCTGCACCGCTACCGTGAACGCCAGCCCAACGACGATGCGGCTCAAACTCGCGAACTATCCATCAACGACCGCAACTCTGCGCATGCGCGTCGCGGACACCCAGACGAGCTTGGTGACCCAGCCGCACGTGATCGACAACGTCGCGACCGTGACGCTCGATTCGAGCGGCAGCGGGACCGTGACCTTCGATGTTCCCGTCGACCCCAGCTGGGGCAGCGCGTACGACATTCAGGTGAGCTCCTTCTTCCCAAACGAGTAACACCTGAATCGAACGAGGTCCCGCTACCCCCTATTCACGTGAAGCCAATCACTGACCGGATCAATAAAATTGATGCTCCCATAGAATGAGGGGGACACAGTGAAAGGAGCCTCCTCGTGAGTAACCCCGTCCAGGGCTGGTACGCAGACCCTGCAGGAACCGACCAGCTGCGCTGGTGGGACGGTGCGCAGTGGACCGACCGCTACCAGGCCGCGCCCGCTTCCAACACCGCCACGAATTCCGAAACCCCGAACGCCGCAGGCGATGCCGCGGCCACCGGCGAGACCGCGGCCACCGCCGCTCAGGCCGTGCCGCAGCCCACCGACACCACGGTGCAGTTCACCCCCGTGGCCCAGACGCCTGCCACCAAGGCCACCGGCGGACAGATCGCCCTCGCCGTCATCGCCTCGCTCCTCGTCGTCCTCTTCCTGGGCACGAGCATCATTGCGACCGGTATGCACGGAAAGGCGCGCGAGGACGCCGCGCATTCTCAGTCCATCCTCGATGACGCAAAGAGTGAGCTCCAGAAGGTGCAGGAGGCAATCCAGTGAGTGACCTGAACACCGCAGCGTCCCCTGCGGCCACCGCAGCCACCGAGGCTCCCACCGCGACCGCGGCCACCACGAAGCCCGCTAAGAGCAAGGGCCTGTCCATCTTCAACCGCGTCACCTTCATCGTCGCAGCGCTCCTCGCAGTCTTGACGATCGCCATGCTTGTTGCGACCGCGATGACCGCCAAGTCCGCTACCAACATGCGCGACGAGGCCCAGGCGACTCGCGAGCAGGCCGGTCAGGAGCTCGCCTCCTACTGGTGCTCGCAGATCACACCCGAGAATGTCGCGAAGTTCGACGAGCTACGTCAGCTCTACCTCGACGTGAGCGAGACGGCTCAGCACGCTGTCGATCAGCAGTGCCAGAAGAAGGTCACCATTAGTGACCTCGTTGCTAACAACGATCCCAACTCGGCTTTCGACACCACCAGCGAGTGCACTATTAATGCATCACGCACGAAGATCACGTGCACCGCGACCGTTAAGGCAAACGACACGATCAAGAAGGATCTCGCGTCCTTCTCCTCCACGACAGTCACGCTCGACATGACCGTGCGCGCGACGAACAACGCGTTCACGTCGAAGGGCCACGACATTAACAACGTCGCAATCGTCACCCTGGACAGCAGCGGTAACGGCAGCACGCTGATCGAGGCTCCCTACGACCCCACCTGGGGCGAGTACTACAAGATCACCGTGTCATCGTTCTACCCGAACGAGTAACGCGGCGCTCCGACACGCGAAACCCCGTCGCCCCGTGGGCGGCGGGGTTCGTGCATTCGCAGCCGACGCTTGTCGGTCGAGCCCCGGAAGCAACTCAGCCGCGATGACACCCCCGCACGCACCCCACCGGGCCGGCCCCGGCCTCGTCGATGATCTTAGTAGTGCTCGTGGGAATCGTAGCCGCGCAGCCTATCGAGCTCGCGACGCTCCTTCTTGGTTGGGCGCCCACTGCCCCTCTCCCGCATGGCGACGGGAATATGCACGCGCGGACGCTCCGGCGTGCGATCATCGTAGGCGGTGCGCGCCTGCGGGTAGGAGACGCGCTTAGTCAGCAGCAGGACGACCCCGAGGATCCGGTCGAATCCCTCGATGCGCAGGCGCACCTCGTCACCCACGCGCACCTTGTAGGCCGCCTTGACGGGCTCCCCGTTCACGCGTACGTGCCCCGCGCGCACGGCGGCCGTCGCCTGGGAGCGGGATTTCAGCTGGCGGGTCGCCCACAGCCAGGTATCGACGCGCACGGACGACGATGCGAGCGCGCCGGCGGGGATCACGACGTCGTCGGGGGTCTCACTCATCGGCGTCCCCTAGTTGATGCGACGCAGACGCTTCTGGTGGCGGGGCGTCAGGACGATCGCGACGAGCGCGCACAGGATCGGCATGCCGATGAGCATGCCCAGGAGCGCACCCCACGGCACGACCGGCCACAGCGTGGTCAGGGTCGGGAAGATGCGGGAGCGGGCGAACGTGATGACGGCGAGGACGCCGACGACGAGGCCGGCGAGGACCGCCGTCGGGATCGCATTCAGGGCGAGGACAACGCCCTGCCAGGTCGTCACATGGCGACGCATCGCGGGGGCAGCACCGATCGCATCGAGCGTATCGAGGTCGGGGCGCATATCCGAGGCCGACAGCGCCACAACGAGAGCGACCGTGGCGGCCGCGGCGACAACCGCGATGAGCGCCGCGACGTAGGGCAAGACAAGGGAGCGCATCGTCGGTACGATCACCTGGGCCGAGGCGCCGGGCACCTGGCGCGCAATCGTCGCCTGGAACGACGGAGCATCGACGGGGCTCACCGGATGATCGACGGTAAGGAGCTCGCCCAGAGGCCGCACCTGGAGGCCGAGGTAGGACGCCGCAGTCGGCGATAGCACGATGACGTTGACGCGAGTCAGGGGCGAGGCAACGAAGGTCTGCACAGTCGTCACCTTGGCGTCCGGCAGGTTATCGTCCGACGCTCCCGCCGCCTTCGCCTCCGCGATGGCACTCATGTCGAGGCTCCGCAGCGTCACCTGGCCCGCACCGTCGATGTAGTCCGGGTCGGGAATGAGGACGCCGCCGGCGTTCAAGGTAGCGATCGCACGCACCATGTCGTCCTCGTTGCTGAAGTACCCAGCCTGACGCAGATACGTGCCGTCATCAACCATGTACGCCACGTCCAGTTCCGTCATGGTGCCCATGTTCGTCGACATCGTGAACGTCGAATTGTTGTACGGGTGCACCGCCTCGACCATCGTGGTCGGGCCACCCGGGCCGCTATTCCACGCCAAGCCGTTCAGCGTCGCCTGCGAGGTGACACCGCGCTGGCCGTCGACCGCATCAACAGCCGACTTCATGAGGTCGCGCGAGCGCTTGACCGAATCCGTGCGGTCAACCGTCGACACGAAGACCTGGCCCCGCTGCCCCACGTGCGGGCGCGAGTTCCAGCCGGCCTCGTTCGAGGAAGACAGGGTGATGAGCAGGCCGCACGCCACGAACACCGTCGTCAGGATCGAGGCCATGGCCGGGAAGGTGCGGTGGCCATTGCGAACGGCGTCGCGCAGCGCCAGGCGCATGCTCATCGACGCGCGGCGGTTGGGAACGCGCCACCGGGTGAAGATGTAGGGGATCGAGCCGATCAGGCCCGCCTCCAGCAGGCCGATACCGACGACGAGAGCGAGCACAGAACCAAACCAGGCGGCGACACCGAGGAGCGGCAGACCCGCCAGAAGCGCCAACGGGTAGATCATGCGTCGACGCACGAGGCGCGACGGCTCCCACACGCGACCGCCGATAACGGCGGAGGTGTCAATATGGGACGTCGTGTGGGCCGGTGACACCGACGCCATGAGCGACAGGAGGACCGGCAGGAGCACGGACAGCGCGAGGGGCCACCACGGGACGATGCCGATGCCCAGGCCCGACCACATGCCGATTCCCACCATCGCGGCCGCTGAGAAGGCCGCGGAAAACACAGCAGAGTAGAGGCCGATGATCACGCCGTGGGCGATCGTAAGTCGACGGCCGTCGGTGCGGTCACCACCATTCGCAACAATCATCGCAGCCGTGCGCATGACCGAGCGCTGAGCGACGGTGTACAGCGGCGAGATGAGCAGGATCATCTCCGTGAGGATCAGGAGAATACCGGCAACGAGCAGCAGGTACTGCCACGGGTTGGCGCTCCGAGTGCTTTGGGGGACCTCGTACTGGGCGATCTGCGAGGGCAGGGCCGAGGCATCGGGCGGGTTTGCCAGCACCTGACGGGACAGGACCGAGAAACCGGACGCGTTCAGCTCGCGGATCTTTTCCCAAGACACCGGCGTCGGTCCCGTCACGAACCAGGCAGTCTGCGTGCGCCCCGCGACCGCGAGGCGGTCAATCGGAAGCGTCCCATCGCCGATAATCGCGCGTTCGGAACCCCCAATGATGGAGTCGATCACGACGTTACCCTTCAGGGATTGAGTCGCTCGTTCCTTCGCAATCGTCAGGGACAGGTTCACCGAGTCGCCGACGCTCACCGACAGGGCCCGGGCCACGTCCTCGGAAATGACGGCATGGCCAGCGGCCAAGGGCCCGCTCTTACCACCCGCATTCACGCGCGGCGCCTCCAGCGAGGCCGTTTGCGTGCCGTTGTCGACCGTGAAGCCCGTGCCATCCGCCGTTTCCAGACGCAGCTGGTAAAGCGTATCGACGGCGACCAGCTGATCGCCCTCGGGCAGCCAGCTCTCGAGGGTGTCCATCGACACCGAGACCTCGTCGCTCGAGGCCGTCTTCGACAGGCGGTCCGCGGTGAAGTCCTGCTCAATAGCCGTCGACGACCGGTGCAGCGTCACCGCCTGGACGTCGCTGCGGTGGCCGAGCCACGACGAGGCCTGGTAACGCTGCGAGGTCGTGACGTCCCAGAAGGTGATCGCCGCGATCGCAATGATGATCGGCAGGGAGATCAAGAAGACCGCCGTGGCCGTACGGCCCAGGCTTTGGCGCGCATCACGAGAGGCGATGCGGAGTACCACTCCCCATCGCCTCATCCGTGTGTTGAGCCGGTTCATCAGATCCTTGGTGCAGTGTCTGCCAGCAGATCCTTCAGCGAATCCCCCCTCGATCGGTCGACAATGCGACCGTCACGCAGGAAGACAGTCCGATCTGCCCATGCGGCCATTCTGGCCTCATGAGTCACGAGGATACCGGCTGCACCGGCATCAATGTGATCACGCAACACCAACATGATCTGTTCACCGGTGTGAGAATCGAGCGCACCCGTCGGTTCATCAGCAAGAATGACCGAGCGGTTACCCACGAGTCCGCGGGCGATTGCGACGCGCTGGCGCTGGCCACCGGACAGGAGCTCCGGGAAACGATCCGCCAGGTCCGCAACGCCCACCTCCTCCAGCGCGGCCATCGCGGCCTCGCGCACCTTGGAGGGACTCACACCATCGAGCTGCAGCGGCATCTCAACGTTCTCGAGGGCCGACAGCGAGGGGATCAGGTTGTAATCCTGGAAGACGTATCCAATCGACCGACGACGAACCTCGGCACGATGAACGCTATCCAGGGCCGCCAGGTCAACCCCGTTGATATAGACATGCCCGCGGGTCGGACGCTCCAGGCCACCGGCAATCGACAGCAGCGTCGACTTACCGGAACCGGAGGGACCCATAACAGCGAGAAGCTCGCCGGGTGCGACCTCAAGGTCGATCCCGTCGAGCGCTCTCACTCGGACGCCGTCAGCGCCGAACTCATGTCCGACACCCGCCATCCTGATCGGTAGCGGCACAGGCTGGCTCATCGCACCCCGGCACGCTCCGAAATGCCGGCCTCAGCCTGAGCCCAGTTCATCGAGCGACCCTTCGCAGCGGCGAAGGCGGCGCGACGCGCGGCCTCGGAGACCGCACCGGACTCAATGTGGTCGAGCCAGTTGAGCTCGGCCTCGAGGTCGAAGATGTGACGCTCAAGAATGAGCTTCCACGCGAGCTCACCCTCATCGGCCGAAGCCTTCAGGCGGGTCACATCGCGCAGGGAGCCCAGGGTCGAGCGACGCTGGGTCTGGATCATGGCCTCGACGTCGACCGTGGGATCGGCGGCAGCCACAGCGAGCTTCATAACGAGCTCATCACGTTCGGGATGTTCGCGGGGAACGGGGGTGGACCACCAGGCGTTGAGGACATCGCGGCCAGCATCAGTCAGCTCGAAGACCTCGGAATCACGGCCCGCGTTGGTCTCAGCGTGAGACACAACCTGGCCGTCGCGCTCGAGGCGCTGCATCGTCTGGTAGACCTGGCCAATATTCAGCGGCCATGCTCCGCACGTCTGCTCCTCGAACATCTGCTTCAGGCGGTAGACACCGGCGGGCTGCTGCGCAACAAGCGCCAGCAGGGCATTGCGAACCGACATAACTCTCCGTTCGTTGTCTGGACGTGTAGACGATTGTGGTTGAACAGTATCTATCGTACGCCAAAATCGTTGTTAGAGCGGGGAATCGGCGGTGGGTTACCTAACATAAACCCTACCAGCTGGTTAGACAGGGGTTTCCGAAATGACGGGGAATATCAGGCAAATCGACCGTGACACCAATAAAAGTGCCAACCACGTTGCAGATGCCTTTTTCAAGTTTTTCAGTGATATTCCAACAAAGCACCCGTCAAACAGCCAGAGCCCTCCAAAGTCGAGGCGAACATCCTCCAAAACCAGGAAAAACCGCCCTCGAGGGCGCTCTGACCATTGGGACAGAAATTATTTGTCAGCCGACAGTCTCAAATTTTGAGATCTATCGCTCACGCGGGGACCTACTCGGCGAGAACGTCCTCAATATCTTCCCAGAGCACCTCCGGCGACGACGGCGCAACAGCCGCCCAGAATCCGCCATCCTTATCCGCCAGCAAGGGCACCTCATCGGGGTACAGCTCGGCGAACTCCACGCCCGCCAGCACCTCGCACACGTCTTGGCTGGTGGCAAGCAATCGCCAACTGTCGCCCGACAGATCCGGGTACGACACCGCATCAACGACCCGCACGGCGAGCCCCACCCACGCCTCGTCCGCGACGTCCGCCCAGAAGGCTCCCGTCGCCTCGTCGACCTCGGCATCGATCACCTCGGCGATCTCGCGAGCAACGCTCGGCACCTGTTGGAGGATCTGTGGGACGTCGCCCCGTTCCAGGGCAGTGAAGATCACCTCGGGCACCGCCGTCGGCACAATCCCCTCGCCCGACGGCTCTCCCAAGGCACTGAGCTCGAGGAACGTCTCCCTCAGCTGCGCAACATCGATCGCCCACACCGACAGCATGTCTTCCTCGCCGCCGTACATACCTTCATCGTCACACCGCGACACGACGACGGAGCGCGGGCCGACGAAGAAGGTGACGAGGCGACATCCGGCCGGAGCGACGACCCAGGCGGTGAGCACCTTCGTCGCCTGCGCGAACCCCTCGAGGACCGCGGCGAGGTGCGGGACAGGAGTATCGCCGACGACGAGGCCTTGGCCGCGCAGCAGCTCAACGAAAGGATGCGCGGGGTCGGCGAGGAACCCATCGGCGTATGAGCGCAGCGCGTCGCACTCCAGCTCGCTCATATCGAAGACGACGCCGTCCTCCGTCTCGCATGCGTTGATCATGATTTCTCCTGTGTTCTCGAACGGGCGCCCACACGGCGCCGAAACCAGGACAACGCTACGGCACACCGACCGCCAGCGCGAGCGCCGACCGCGACCGCCCCCGACGCGGGAGGCTACACTGGTGGCGACTAGGAGGATTCACCGATGAACACCCCGCTTCCCGCAGGCCCCGCCCCGGCCCCGTCCCCGATTCCAACCCTCGCGCTTCCGACGGGCACGCCCATCCCCGTGCTCGGTTTCGGCACCTACAAGGTCGCACCCGAGGACACGTACGACGCAGTGAGCCGCGCCCTCGAAGTCGGGTACCGCCACATCGACACCGCCCAGATGTACGGCAACGAGGCCGAGGTCGGGGCAGCGCTCGAGGCCTCGGGCATCGCCCGCGAGGACCTGTTCGTCACCACGAAGGTCGACAATTCCAACCACGAACCCGAGCGGGCTGCCGCCTCGATCGAGCGTTCCCTCGAGGACCTGCGTACCGACTACGTCGACCTCCTCCTCGTGCACTGGCCGCTGCCCACGCTCTACGGGGGCGACGTCGCCCTGCCCTGGCCCGCCCTCGAAGACGCTTTTACTGCTGGCCGCGCGCGAGCGATCGGCCTGTCGAACTACGAGCGCGAGCACATCGAGGCCGTCCGAGACGTCGCCACGGTCGCCCCGCACGTCCTCCAGGTCGAGGCCCACCCCTTCCTGCCCAACGCCGCGCTGCGCGATTACGCGCAGGGGCTCGGCATGGTGTTCGAGGCCTGGTCCCCCCTCGCGCGCGGACGCGCCGTCACCGAGGCGACGCTCATCGAGATCGGGACCCAGCTCGGCGTGAGCCCCGCCCAGGTCGCCCTGCGCTGGGCCCTCGACCGCGGCCACGTCGTCTTCCCCAAGACACTGAACCGCGAGCGCATGGCCGCTAACTTCGACGTGTTCTCCTTCTCCCTGTCGCCCGAGCAGAGCGCGCGCATCGACGCGCTGGACGCGGGCGAGGCCGGGCGCATGGGGTCGCATCCGGCCACGATGGACCGACTCTGAAGACGGGTACGATACAGGCATGGCTTCCAAGCTCACGCGCGCCGACCGCGCCATCGTCCGACTGGCAGACGGCACTGTCAAACAGCAAAACCTCCTGACGGGCACAGAGGTGTGGACCGTTCCGGGCCGCGGCAACCGGCCCCTGACCGCCCCGCACGCGGACCACAACCCCATCGACCACGAGGCCGACGGGCACCACTGCGCGTTCTGCTCGGGACGCTACCTCGAAACCCCTCCCGAAAAGTCGCGCCTCGTGCGCCACGAGGACGGGTCCTGGGAACAGCTGGACGCCCTGGGTGCCGACCAGCTGACCGACACGGTTGCGCAGTTCCGACGCATCCCGAACCTGTTCGAGATCGTCTCCTACAACTACTGGCACCTCAACCACGGCCACGTCCCCTCCGAGGCGGACCGCCGCCGCATGGCCCACTACCTGGCCTCGGACGCGGGATACGAGCACGTCATGAACGTCGTGCGCGCCCGCATGCTGGCCTCGGGCATGAGCGAGGGTGAGTTCGCGGCTACCAGCGAAACCGCGCGCCTGCAGGCCGCCAACGGCTTCTTCTCCGGCGGCCACGACCTCATCATCGGCAGGCGCCACTACGTCGACGGTGCCACCGAGGCCCACCAGCTGGCCGGGTCGGGCACCCTCACCCCCGAGGAGCACGCGCAGTACACGGCCTACACGGCCCGCTCGATGCGCGACCTCTACGACCTCGACCCCGCGGTGCGCTACGTCGCCACCTTCCAGAACTGGCTGCGCCCCGCCGGCGCGTCCTTCGACCACCTCCACAAGCAGCTTGTCGCCATCGACGACCTGGCCGTGCAAACCGAGGCCGAGTTGGAACGCCTGCGCGCCCAGCCCGACATCTACGACCAAATCTTCACGGTCGCGGCCACGCGCAAGCTCCTCATCGCCCAGAACGAGCACGCCGTCGCCCTGGCCGGTTTTGGGCACCGCTTCCCCGGCATCGCGATCTGGCCCCTCGGACGGGCCGCCAACCCCTGGGAGGTCAGCCCCGAGGCCATGCGAGGCATCTCCGACATCCTCCACGCCGCGCACGCCGCAACGGGCGTCGAGGTACCCGCGAACGAAGAGTGGTACCACCGCCCGCCCACCGTCTCCACCCCCATGCGCTGGCGCATCCTGCTCAAGTGGCGCATCTCGACCCTGGCGGGCTTCGAGGGCGGCACGCGCATCTACCTCAACACGATCGACCCGTGGAAGGTCGTCGAACGCACCGTGCCGCGCCTCCTCGAGCTGCGCGAAGCGGGCCTCATCGCCCCCATGCGCATCGGGGAGGAATGCAAAGTCAGCCCCGCAATGCTGCGAGGCTGACTCAACTCGTGGGGGCGCGGCGGGGCTACTCCTCGTCGCCCGGATCGTCGTCGCCCGTCTCATCCGAGGGCGCCTGATCCTGCCCTGCCTTGGACGCGCCCGGATCGGTTCCCGCGTCGGCGGCAGGAGTCTGCGAGGGGGTGGGTGCAGGCGCTGCCAGCGCCGAGGACCACGTGGCCAGCCAGGCATCAAGCGCATCCAGTGAGCCCACCGTCTCGTCAGCAACGACCGCCTCGCCCGTGATACCCATGAGCCAACTCGCCTTCGTGTCGGCCGCGAGCGCACCATCAATCGGATACGCAGCACCCGTCGTCGCCAACGAACGCTGAGCGCTTTCTCCCTGCAGCCAAGCAATCAGCGACTCCGCGCCATCAGAAGCCGACGACCCCGTCGCCGCCGCGTACATGATGCGGGCAATGCACGTCGACGAAATCGGCGTGCCGTAAGAGTCCGCACCCGTGTTCGTCGCGGCCGCGGCAGCCAGCGAGCGCGGTGCCACAACCAGCGGATACGCGCCCGACGTTCCCGCGGAGGCACCCACGACCTCGGACAAGTACCCATCGGACACGTGCGCGCCAGCGGTCCACGCGCCCACCGTCGCTCCCAGCGACGGGTCCACACGCGGGTTCAGAGACTGCGCGAACGACCCCAAGCCCTCGCCCGTCTGCGCGGCCGCCTCCTGCACGAACGCGCGACCCACCGACGACGAGGCCGGGTCCGGGACCGCGAGCAGCGCGCGGATACGCGGCGACGTCAGATCACCAAACGAGGTCGGCAACGGACGCCCATTCGCGCTCATCCACGACTTGTCGGCGATGACGCAGACATCATCGCGGCCGTAGGCGACCGCGCCAGCCGCGCCCTCCACCGCCGTACCCGACAGCGTCACCGTATCTTGCGGCGCGACCGTCGCAATCGCGCCCGACGCGCTCGCCTGCAACGCGTCCGCGCCATCGAGACCCAGAACAACGTCCGCGTTCGTCTTCGCGAGCTCATCCACACCGTCCACCGGCACAGCCGCCACCGTAAAACCGGTCGCCTTCGTAAACTCCTGAGCCGTCTCCATCGGCAGCTGCGCGCCACCCACGAGAGCGACCGTCACCGTGCCCGAACCGCTACGCGGGGTCGGCGCATCAATCGTGCCATGCCCGGCCGCGCTCGACGACGCGCGCGCACTCTGGCCAGGCACAATCGGCGACGCAAACGGATCCCGAGGCGCACTCGAGGACACGGACGGCGAACAAGCCGCCACCGTCGTCGCCGCAACAGCGAGGGCCGACAACGCAAAAACAGAGCGGGCGCGAGCCATGAGGAATCCTTCTGACGGGGACACTACCGTTCAAGCATAGGGCAGCACGCCCGTGGCCCTCGCGCAAGAGCCCCGCGTGGGGCATCATGGAAGCACGCGCACGCGCGAAGGGACAACCACCCCCCCACGCCAGGAGGCAACCATGGACTCAGCCACCATCGAAAAGGTCGCCACGACCGTCGTCATCGCCGGAGCGGCCTTCGCCGCCTCCAAGCTCTTCGAAGCCGGCTGGAAGATCGCAACCGGCCGACCGATTCCCGCCGAGGACGCCGACGACGTCACCATGGCCTCGCTGGTCCTCTTCGCAGCCTCCTCCGCCGCCATCGCGGCCGTCGCCCAGCGCTACGCCTACAAGGGCTCCCAGAAGTGGCTCGCCCCCAAGCTCGAAGCGCGCTTCGGCATCCCCCAGCTCGAGGCCTGAGCCCCACACACCGAGGCCCCTGCCTCGTCACCTGCCCTGTTGTTCACACGAGCGGCAGGAAGGGCCCGAGGTCCGTGCGCTCACCCGAAGCGCTCACCGCAGACCCTGCCACGGCCTCGTCCCACGTGAGGAGCCCGCACGCGAGCGACAGCCACGTGCGCGGATCCGTCTCCACGACGGCGGGCGGAGTGCCACGCCGGTGAGTCGTCCCCGGCAGGATCTGCACCGCGCCCGCGGGAGGCACACGCACCTCGACCGCGCGCCCCGGATGCAAGATGCCAAGCTCCTCGAGAGTGAAGCGGACCGCCGTCAACACGACCGCACGCGACGGCTCCTCGCCGCGCTCCACCGCGTCGCGCCACGAGCGCAGCGCCACCATTCCCTCACCCGGGTCAATCCGTCGTTTCGCCATACCCCGATTCTACGCGGCGCGACCACACCCACTCCGGGCGTGCAATCCGACCACTTTGTCAGGCACAATGGTTGTGTCCAACTTCCAACGAGAGGCCCCACGTGAGTGACACCGCTTCCCTGATCACACTGCGTTCGATCCTCGACCTCGAGATCGCGCGCAGCTACCAGTGGGACGCTGCCACCATCATCGCCATCTCCGGCGTCGACCGCGCCGGAGACCTCACCACCCGCATCGTCGAAGTTCCCGGCTCACTCTCAGACATCGCCGCCGAAGGCTTCTCGCCCCACTCCGCCGCCGGGCACGCCCTCTCCCACGAACTCCACGACGCCATCCAACGCCGCGTGCGCCTGTGGATCGCCAACATCCCCACACGCGACCTCCCCCGGCTGCGCGACGCCCTCGGCGCCGACATCATCCACGAGGCCGGAGTGGCGCGCGACGGCTACACGCCCGTCGCCATGTCCCCCCTCGAGCTCCTCGAACACTGGGCATCCGGCAGCGACGAACAGCGCGAGTTCATGCGCGTCGCCATGGCCGGACTCGACACGCTGACGACCTCCTCGCACGCGACGCACGCCTCGCGAGCCGTCGGCGCCTCCATCATCGAACGCGCCGGCTTCCTCAAGCTGTGCCGCAACCCCAAATTCATCGCCTACGTCGTCGTCCTCGTCTACTCCATGGCCCGCGCCGTCCCCGTCATGTACGTGCCGCACTTCCGGGGCGACTGGCGCATCCTGTGGGCCATCGACATGATCACCGCCATCCCCTACACGTGGGGGCTCATCGAAATGGTCGCCGGCCAAAAGCTCTGGCACCGCATCGTCGGCGCGGCCACCGCAGCCGTCACCTTCCTCGCCCCCTACGTGTACTTCCTCATGTACGGGCGCCACGCTCCCCCGGGCGTCTGGACCGCCATCGCCTGCATCTTCTTCGGCGGGATCTTCCTCGAAGTCTTCCGCTACCGGCGCGACCGCGCCGTCAAGAAAGGCCTCGCGGAGCAACTGTAGGCGCGCCAGCGGCTACGTCCCGCTGGTGTTCCGGGCGCCGGAGGCCCCGGTCGCCCGCTACAACCACCCGACCACGGCCTCGCCCCCGGGCATCGCACACCCCGCCCCGGCCTCGTCGCCGTCGCGGCGACAACCCCGCCTGCACGACAACGGATCCGCCAAGAACAAACGTCCCCCGAGCGCAAGGCGCGGGGGACGTTCGTATTCGTTGGTGACGAGGAGATTACTTGTCCTCGCCGGTCGCCGTGCGAATGAAGCCGGCGATCATGAACCAGCCGCCGCCCACCCAGAACAGAATCAGAGTCCACAGGGGCTGCACCGGGTAGACGACCACCAGGTACGCGCACGCGACAATCCACGCGGCCGCACCGATGATGTTGGGGATCTGGAAGCGCTTCACGCGCGCCGGGTGCGTGTAGTGCAGCGGTACCAGCGTCATAATCGCAAGGAAAATCGTCGCCGCAATATTCACCCACGCGGGAGTCTGAAGCACGTACATGACGATCGCCACGCAGTTCCACGCCGCCGGGAAGCCCACGAAGTAGTTGTCGTTCGACTTCTCCCCGTCGTTCGCGTAGCAGAACACGGAGGAAACGATGATGACGACCATCATGATGACCGGGACGGGCTTGGGTCCAAACGGCAGGTACATCGCCATGAACAAGGCCGGCAGGAACGTCCACGTCAGATAGTCGACGAGATTGTCGACGACACCGCCATCGAACCAGGGGATCACCTGACGAACGCCGACCTTGCGGGCCAGGGTGCCGTCGACGCCATCCACGATGAGCGCGATGGCGAACCACAGCCACATCATCGGGATGTTATTGTCGAGCATCGCGAAGAGCGCGAGCGTCGCCCACGCGAGTCCGGAGATAGTGAACGCGTGCACCGCCCACGCGGCGATCACACGGCCCAGGCTGGGTTTGCTGGCAGCCTCCGACGAGGCCGGGGCCTGCTCAGTTGCAGTAGCCTGCTCAGTTGCAGTGGGGACGTTTTGCTCAGGCACGGACAGCTCCTGTCGTGGCGGATAATTTCCGCCCTTCAGTATGCCAAAGATTGACGAGCTTTTAGTAGGACTTCGACCATATGGCATGGCTTCGGAGCGTTGTCACAGGTCTGCCGCGCGTCGTCCCCATGCACCGCGACTGCAAATTGATGACACTTCGAATCGGTCCTGGCCGGTCTCTGGCGAGATTGTGTTTGCGCTTGCACACACCCCGGTCCGATGGGTGGTGGCCCCGGCCCGCCAATGCGCACGCGGGTCCTTCAATGCGCACGTTAACCCGATGACCTGCGCGTGGGCCCTCTAACTCGCACGTTAACCCGACAGGTGGCCACGTGGACCCTCTCATGCGCACGTTCACCCGCTAATACGCGCCTGGGCAGCCCCGACCACACTCCACATAGCGGGTTTGCGTGCGCGCAACACGCCACGACAGGCACCGTTGCGCCCAAAACACAGACCACCTCGCCACTAACAGCCCGTTTTCAGTGTTTTTCACCGAGGTGGTCTGCGGTTTGGGCGCCCCAGCACTGCAAACCGCGGCCTCGCCGTCACCAGTCGGGGGGAATTGCACTACACGGGGGTCCGACACGCTGGCGACACGCCGCAAGAAGGCTTCGTGTAGTGCAAAACCCCCACCGCAGCCAGCCCGAAGTGCGCCGCATCGCCTACAAGTACTGGGCACAGCACCGGTCGGCACGAAAAAACTCGCCCAGCACGGCCCCTCCCGCGGCTCTTCCGCGAAAAAGTTCGCCCGGCACGGCCCCTCCGGCGGCTCTTCCGCGAAAAAGTTCGCCCAGCATGCATAAAAACGCCGAATTTGGGCCATTTTGAGCGCGCGGGGCGAACTTTTTCGCGCGCGCAGACGTAGGCCCTCCCGTGCACTACCCATCAGCGACCCAGCCCAACTGGTGTCGAGGGCGCCGGAGGGTGCGGAGGGACCGGAGGGCCAGGCTGCGGTGCAGGCTGCGGCCGGTTGGCAGGGCCAGCATGGGTCGGCGGGGCTAACGCCAGACAAATTTCGCACATAATTTCCCACGGTCACTTTTCGAGACCACCCGAAAACGTTGCAATTCCAACGAACTGATTTCAATGTTTGAACAAGCTGCTGGGGAATTACGTGCGAAATTGCTCAGACGGCGGCAAGACCCCAGCCAAACAAATTTCGCATGCAATTCGATTGGACCAAAATTCAACAAACTCAGAAAACGTTGCAATTCCAACGATGCAAATTCAATGTTTGAACAAGCTGCGGGGGAATTGCATGCGAAATTGATGATTGACAGCCAGAACTGGGCTACATGAAGCAACCCATATACGACGGGCACAGCACAGGGGGCGCGAGCCCGCAGGCCCGCGCCCCCTGACGCTACAACTCAGACGCGAGTGCTCAGAAATACTTGCGTCCGGTCTCGCTCAGCTCACGCAGCTCGTCAATCGAGGCGATCCAGCCGCAGCCTTCGCCTTCGGCGGCGAGCAGGTCGACGCCACTGATCGCGAGCATGTCGCCGCCCGTGGTGCCGATGCGCACGGCGTCCACGCCCTCGGCCTCGGCGGCCGCGAACACGGCCTTGACGGCCGCCTCGGGCACCGCGACGAAGGCGCGGGCCTGGGACTCGGACAGGAGCATCTCGTGGTCGCCGACGCAGTCGCGGCGGGCGGCCCCGGCCACGTCGAAGACGCCACCAATACCGAAGCGCAGCGCGGAATCCACGAGGGCCTGCACGAGGCCGCCGTTGGACAGGTCGTGGGCGGCGCGCACGAGGGGTCGGCCGTCCGGGCCATCGGCGGCGCTCAGCGCGCGCACGACGTTACCGAGGGCGACCTCTGCCTTCAGGTCGACCTCGGGCGGCAGGCCACCGAGGTGCGAGCGGGCGATGCGCGCCCACGCGGACCCGTCGAACTCCTCGCGGGTGGTGCCCAGGAGGATGACGGCAAGGCCCTCTTCGGTGAAGCCGGAGGGGTTGGCGCGCGTGACATCGGGGAGGATGCCGAGCATGCCGATGACGGGCGTCGGGTTGATCGACGAGTTCGGCAGGCCCTTCTCGGTGCCGGACGAGTTGTACAGCGACACGTTGCCGCCGGTCACGGGGATCTCGAGCTCGATGCAGCCGTCCGCGAGCGCGGTCATGGCGGTGACCAGCTGCCACATGGCGTCCGTGTCTTCGGGGTTGCCAAAGTTCAGGCAGTCCGTGATGGCGACGGGTTCGGCGCCGACGACGGCGACGTTACGGTAGGACTCGGCGAGGGCCTGGCGGGCTCCCGCTGCCGGGTCGAGCTTGGTGTACCAGCCGTTGGCGTCGGTCGACAGGGCGACGCCGAGGCCGCTTTCCTCGTCGATGCGGATGACGCCCGCATCGTCGGGCTGGGCGAGGGCGGTGTTGCCCTGGACGTAGCGGTCGTACTGGTCGGTGACCCACGCCTTGGAGGCCTGGTTGACGTCGGAGAGCACGGCGCGCACGTCGGCGATGAGCTCCTCGCGCGTGGCGGGACGCGCAAGGTCCTCGGAGGTGGCGGCCTGCAGCTCATCCTGCCACGCGGGGCGCGCGTAGGGGCGGTCGTAGACGGGGCCCTCGTGGGCGACGGTCTTCGGGTCGACATCGACGATGCGGTGACCGTGGTGGTCGATCGTCAGGCGTCCGTCGCCGGTCAGGTGGCCGATAACCGCGGCCTCGACGTCCCACTTGTCGATAATCTCGAAGAAGCGCTCGCGATCCTGCGGGGTCACGATCGCCATCATGCGTTCCTGGGACTCGCTCATGAGGATCTCGCCCGCGGTGAGCGTGGGGTCGCGCAGGAGCACGTTCTCGAGGTCGACGTGCATGCCGGAGTCGCCGTTGGAGGCCAGCTCCGAGGTCGCGCACGAGATGCCCGCGGCGCCGAGGTCCTGGATGCCCTGGACGACGTCGGCCTCGAACAGGTCGAGGCAGCATTCGATGAGGACCTTCTCCATGAAGGGGTCGCCCACCTGGACGGAGGGGCGCTTGGCGGGCATGCCGTCTTCGAAGGTCTCGGAGGCGAGGATGGACGCGCCGCCGATGCCGTCGCCGCCGGTGCGCGCGCCGAAGAGGACGACGAGGTTGCCTTCGCCGGTCGCGTTGGCCAGGTGGATGTCATCGTGGCGCAGCTTGCCGATGCACAGCGCGTTCACGAGGGGGTTGCCCTGGTAGGAGGGGTCAAACTCGGTTTCGCCGCCGATGTTGGGCAGGCCCAGGCAGTTGCCGTAGCCGCCGACGCCGGAGACGACGCCGTGGACGACGCGCGCCGTGTCGGGGTGGTCGACGGCGCCGAAGCGCAGCTGGTCCATGACGGCGATCGGGCGGGCGCCCATGGAGATGATGTCGCGGACGATGCCGCCCACGCCGGTGGCCGCGCCCTGGTAGGGCTCGACGAAGGACGGGTGGTTGTGGGACTCCACCTTGAAGGTGACGGCCCAGCCGCCGCCGATGTCGACGACGCCGGCGTTCTGGCCCATGCCGACGAGGAGGTTCTTCCTCATGGCGTCGGTCGTGCGCGCGCCGAACTGTTCGGCGAGGTGCTTCTTGGAGGACTTGTAGGAGCAGTGCTCGGACCACATGACGGAGTACATGGCGAGCTCGGCGTTGGTGGGTCGGCGTCCGAGGATGTCGCAGATGCGCTGGTATTCGTCCTCTTTGAGGCCGAGTTCCTTCCAGGGCATGTCCTGGTCGGGGGTCGCGGCGGCGTTTTCGACGGTGTCGGGCAGCTCGCGGGTGTTTTCGGAGGTCATTCGTGTTTCCATTCGAAAGGTCTGGGACGAGGCCGGGGCTCCCTCACGGGTGAGGGCGCGGTGGCGTCGTCAGCCGACGAGGGATGCGAGGACGGAACGGAAGATGCCCAGGCCGTCAGTGCCGCCGTGGTGGCTGGCGCCGTCGGGGCCGAGGGAGAGCGGGCCGAAGCCGGCTTCGGTCGCGTGCTCGGGGTGGGGCATGAGGCCGACGACGTTGCCCGCGGCGTTGGTGACGCCCGCGATGTCGTTGGCGCTTCCATTGGGGTTGAAGTCGACGTAGCGGAACACGACGCGGCCTTCGCCCTCGAGTCGTTCGAGCTCAGCGGGGGAGGCCTGGAAGTTGCCTTCGCCGTTCTTGAGGGGCACGGTGATGGTGTCGCCGGCGCTGTAGGTGCGCGTCCACGCGGTGTCCGCGTTTTCGATGCGCAGCACCTGGTCGCGGCACAGGAACTTCTGGTGGTCGTTGCGGATGAGCGCGCCGGGCAGCAGGTGCGACTCGCACAGGACCTGGAAGCCGTTGCAGATGCCCAGGACGGGCAGGCCTCGTCCGGCCTCACGCACGATCTCACTCATGACGGGGGCGGTTGCGGCGATCGCGCCGCAGCGCAGGTAGTCGCCGTAGGAGAAGCCGCCGGGGATGACGACCGCGTCAACGCCGTGCAGGTCGGCGTCCTTGTGCCACAGGGACACGGCCTGCGCGCCCGCAATTTCCACCGCGCGGGCGGCGTCGCGGTCATCGAGGGTGCCCGGGAAGGTGACGACTCCGATGCGGGTCACTGCGCGCCTCCCGCGTAACGAGCGTCGGCCTCGTCGATGGCCTCGACGCGCACGACGTCCTCGATGATCGGGTTGGACAGGACCTCTTCGGCGGCCTTGCGGGCCTGGTCCAGGAGCTCGTCGGTGACGGGACCGTCCACGCTCAGGTGGAAGCACTTACCCTGGCGCACGGCCTCGAAGCTCGTGATTCCGAGCCTGGGCAGCGCCGAACCGACAGCCTTACCCTGGGGATCCAGGATCTCCGGCTTCGGCATCACTTCCACGATGATTCGCCCCACGGCGTTCCTCCTTGTGTTGTTGGTGAGGATCCCGCCGTGCATCTTGCCCGGCGGGCAAGTCAATTTACAGGATGGGGTCCGACCCGGTGAGTCGGCGGTAGGCCTCGACGTAGCGCGCGGCGGTCGCGGCGGCCACGGAGTCGGGCAGCGCGGGCGGGTTGGCGCCCGAGGCGCGGTCCCAGCCGGACTGGTCGGAAACCAGCCAGTCGCGCACGTACTGCTTGTCGAAGCTCGGTGTCACCTGGCCCTCCACCCACTGGTCTGCGGGCCAGAAGCGCGAGGAGTCGGGGGTGAGGATCTCGTCCGCGAGCACGAGGGCGCCCGTGGTCACGTCGATACCGAACTCGAACTTGGTGTCCGCGATGATGATGCCGCGCTCGGCAGCGATGTCGCGGGCGGCCTTGTACAGGGCGATGGACAGGTCGCGGATCGCGACCGCGAGCTCCTCGCCGATGCGCTCGGCGGTCTGCTCGAAGGTGATGTTCTCGTCGTGCTCGCCCAGCTCGGCCTTCGCGGCCGGCGTGAAGATCGGCTCCTCGAGGCGCGAGGCTTCGGTCAGGCCCTCGGGCAGAGCGATGCCACACACGGAACCGGACTGGCGGTACTCGGCCAGGCCCGAGCCGGTCAGGTAGCCGCGCACGACGCACTCGATGGGGATCATGTGCAGGCTGCGGCACACGACCGCGCGCCCGTCCACCTCGGCGGGAACCGTGAAGCGCGTGGGCTGGGCGCCCTCCAGGGCGCGCGAGGCCTCGGCCGGGGCCTTCGTGCCGACGGCCAGCAGGTGGTTTTCCGTGAGGGGACGCAGCTGGCCCATCCACCAGATGGCGAGCTGGTTGAGGACCGCGCCCTTGCCGGGGATCAGCGTCGGCAGGACATAGTCGTAGGCGCTGATGCGATCCGACGTCACCATGAGCAGCGCCTCCGGGCCTGCCTTTGCGTGGCGGGGGCGTCCCGCCGGGGTGGCGGTCTGCGGCGCGGGGCCGACCACGGCCTCGTCGGGAGCGTAGATGTCGCGAACCTTACCCGCGCTCAGCGGGGTCCAGCCGTGGAGGGTGGCGGTCATAGTGTTCCTCAGTAGGTTGTCAGTCGAGGGTGACGGTGAGGTCTGCGGGCCACGTCGCGATGTCGCTGCGGTGGTGCTCCCCGTCGAAGTGGATGAGTTCGACGCCGCGGTAGGCGAGCGCGCGGGCCTCGTCGAGCGTGGCCGCGCGGGCGACGACGTCGAGGACTCGGCCGCCGGAGTTCACCAGCGCGTAGGTCGGCTCGAAGCCGCAGCATCCGGCCGCGACGTCGGTCGGGTCGTCGGTGATCTCCTCGGAGGTGCCGGCGTGGATGACGTGGACGCCGTCCAGCGCCTCGGCCGCCTCGATGCCGGTGATTTCGTGGCCCGTGTCGGTGGGCCCTGGGTATCCGCCTGAGGCCATGACGACCGTCACGGCAGCGTCGTCGCTCCACACGGGGGCGGGAACCTTCGCCAGGGTGCCGGTCGCGGCCGCGTACAGGATGGGGGCCAGCGGGGAGTCGAGGCGCTCGAGGACTGCCTGGGTCTCCGGGTCGCCGAAACGCACGTTGAATTCGACGACGCGGATGCCCTTCGAGGTCATCGCGAGGCCGCAGTACAGGAGGCCGCGGAAGGGGGTGCCGCGACGCGCCATCTCGGTGATGACGGGCTGGGCGACCTCGTCGACGATGCGCTGCGTGGCCTCTTCGGGCAGCCACGGCAGGGGGCTGTAGGCGCCCATGCCGCCCGTGTTCGGGCCTTCGTTGCCGTCGCCCACGCGCTTGAAGTCCTGCGCGGGCTGCAGGGGCACGACGGTCGCGCCGTCGGCGAAGCAGAAGAGGGAGACCTCGGGGCCGTCGAGGTAGTCCTCGATAACGACCGCTCCCCCGTCGCGCGATAGGCAGGCGCGCGCGTGGTTCGAGGCCTGGGCGCGGTCGCTGGTCACGACGACGCCCTTGCCGGCGGCGAGCGCGTCATCCTTCACGACGTAGGGGGCACCCAGGTCGTCGAACGCGGCCTCGACCTGGTCCATCGTGGTGCACGTGAAGGCGCGAGCGGTGGCCACGCCAGCATCGGCCATGACCTGCTTCGCGAACGACTTGGAGGCCTCGAGGCGCGCGGCGTCCTTCGTGGGGCCAAAGACGGGGATCCCGTAGTCCAGGACCGCATCGGCGACGCCCGCGACGAGCGGGGCCTCGGGGCCGACGACCACGAGGTCGACATTCTCGGACGTGGCACGGCGCACGACGTCCTTCGGGTCCAGCGGATCCATGGTCAAGGAGCGGCCCAGCTGCTCCAGCGCGGGGTTACCCGCCTGGACGACAAGCGACACGGGATGCTCAGGGGTGGACGTTCGTACAAGCGCACGGGCGATCGCGTGTTCGCGACCTCCGTTACCAACGAGAAGAACCTTCACGCTACCAGCCTATCGGTGTTTGACGGCCACCTGGGCCGCCGTTGGGTTTTATGGGTGCACGTCACAGCGAAAGTGAGACGGGTTAGCGTCCCTCACCACGCGCCGTTCGGGTTGCCGTCGCGTTTGCCGTCCTGGGCATCGCGCTGATTCTGCTGCCGGTCCTTGTTCTGACCCTGCAGCTGCTCCCGGCGCTCCTTCTCCTCCTGGGTCTCGCCCTCGTAGGGGTCCTCGGAGGGGCTGGGGCTGGGCGACGGATCCGTCTGCTGGTCCTGCTGTTGCTGCTGGTCCTGCGATCCGCTCTGCCCCTGAGACTCCTCCTCAGTCTGCTGCTTCTTGTCCCCGACGCGCTCCTTGTTTTCGTCGGCGGGGTTGTTGGATTCACTGCCCGACTGCTGGCCCGACTGTCCACCCGACTGGTTCTGGTCGCCGGACTGGCCGCCTCCACCGGAGGCGGTCTGGCAGGGGGAGATCGTATCCTCGGCCTCCTGGTAGACACTCACCGCGCTAGCGGTCGAGCCCGAGGCGCGCAGCTGGTCGCCCTGAATCTCCAGTCCGATAGCGAGATTGACGCGCACGCGACACTCGTAGGAGAAGGGCTCGAGGCGACCGGGCTGAACCTCGGTGGCCTTAGGCACGAGGTCGAAGGCGGTACGCAGCTCTTCCACGCCCTCGTCCACGCGGTCCTGGCGCACGAGTGTGGTGCCGAGGTTGTAGTGGGCGACCCAGGCCTCGATACCGATACCCGTCCACGTCCGCTGTCCCTCGTAGCCGGCCTGCGCGGCCTCGTACTCCTGGGCGTGCCAGTGCTTCAAGGACGACTCGGACCAGAGCTTCAGGCCGATCAGGTACCCGGCGATCACCAGGGCGATGACGAGAATCGGGATGGAGTACCACAGGGGACGCAGCGCGCGCGGGGAGCGCTGCACTTTCTGCTTGCCGTTGGTGGCCTGGCCGAGCTGCTCACGAACCGAGGAATCGACCGGGCCGCCCGAGAGGGCGCCGAAAGGCAGGAGGTCCTCTTCGGGCAGGTTGTTGTTAGAGGGCATGCGAATTCCTCAGCTGTTGAGCGCGCAGCGCCAGGGTAGCGCCCTCCCACGCGAGGAGTCCCCCGAGCAGGAGCGCGAACGGCCAGATGATGTAACGGTACGTGTCTTTCATGTTGCGCTGTTCGGAGATCTCCGTCGCGCTATCCATGATGGTGCGCGCGTGGGACTCGATCGCCGACTTGTCGGGCGAATGCACGTAGTCGACGCCGATGCGCGATGCGACCGACTGGAGGGCTGCCTCGTCGATCTTCGAGATGGCGACCGGGTTGCCGGGCTGGGACAGGTCGTGGATGTAACCATCATCGCCCGCACTCTGCGACTCGCTGTTTCCCAGGCGCAGCACCTTCATCCGCCCGCCCGCTTCGGTGCCGTAGCCGATGACGAGGCCGCCGTCGGCGTACTCCTTGACGCGGTCCCAGTCCTCCTCGGACCCACTGGGCGCGCTCGACCAGTGATCCTGGTTCGAGGTCTCGCCGTCGGAGAAGATGAAGACGACGCGCAGATTCTGGGGGTGGCGCTCCTTGTTTTTCGCGAGGAGGGCCGCCAGGTCCGCGGCGGGGCGGTTGATCGACGATCCCTGGGAAGATGCGGATAGCTCTCGGTTGAAGCTATCCATGTACGAGGCCACAGCGGAGGCATCACTCGTCAGCGGCATATCCGTGTGCACCGAGGAGTCCCACGTGAGGATCGAGAAACGAGAGCCCGCGAGCGAGTTCATGAGGAGGGAGACGTCGTTGCGCACGCCGTCGATGCGAGGCTTGTTGCCGTCCCAGTCCTCTGCCGCCATGGAGCCCGTACGGTCGATGACGAGGTAGACCTCGAGCGCCGAGGAGACCTCAACGGCCTCGCCGGGGATCGACGGACCGGCACCCATGACGATGACGGTCAGGACGATCAGCGAGCGGCGGATGATGTCCATGACGCGCTTGCGAGCGGCGCGCCTGGCGGACAGGAACACGAAGGTTGCTGCGATCGCCAGGATGAGGACCAGCAACACCGGGTGGATCACGGGGCGAAAAATCATGTCAGAGCCTCCCGAAAGCAAGCAGACCGAGCAGGGACAGGACACCGACGATGGTCCAGCCGAGGGCGGCGCCCGGGCGGTCGGTTTCCACGAGCTTGCCCGCGGAATCGAGTTCTTCCTTCTGCTCCGATTCAATCTGCCGAACGACATCATCGACGGCGGAAGGAGACGACGCGTCGTAGAAGTCGCCGCCGGTGGACTTGACCTGGTCCTGCAGCTCCACGCCCTCGTCCTTCATCCCGTACTTCGACCCGGGGTACAGGACCGAGACGGTCACGCCCTGGCTCTTCGCGAATTCGATAGCTTCGGACAGGTTGTAAATGCCTTCGCCGAACACCTCGTTGTCGGTCGCGAGCAGGATCGTGCGCGAACGCTTCTTGTCGGTGTGGTCGAAGCCCAGCACGCAGGAGGCGAGGCCATCGCCAACCAGGGACCCGCGCTTCTCATCCGGGTTACCGAGCGTCGGCTTGAGGTAGGCCTCGAGCTCCTTGGTGAAGTAGATCTTGTTACCGATCTGGCTGAAGCCTCGGTCGATTTGTTGGGCCATCTCGGTGAGTACGTCGTCGGCCATCTCGTAGTCGTCGGTGAGCGGGAACATCGTCATCGAGTAGGTGTTCCACAGCTGCAGCGAGATTCGCTCACCGTTGAAGTGCGCGATGATCTGCTTGAAGGCGTCGCCGATCTCCGAGTCGTAGGGAAGCATCGAACCGGAGGCGTCCAGGCACAGGACGATGTCGCGGCTCGCGGACTTGTCGTACTTCGTGTAGCGATCCACGGGCGCGCCAGCCGACACCGACGTCGCGATGACGGCGATGATGAAGCAGACGACCGCCATCGCGAGCGACGAACGGGTACGGCGCACGAGCGCCTGATACTTGGGAAGGTCGCGCAGGAAGCCAGTGTTGGCCACCCAGCCCTTCTTGCCCGAACGCTCGCCAGCTCGGCGGGCGAGCATCCATCCGATGACGGTCGCCGCGACGACGACCAGCAGGACGACGGGAATAAGCCACCCAAACCTCATACGTTCACCGCCTCCACAGCCATGGTCAGAACGCGGGTGACAGCCTCATGCGAGGGCTGTCCCTGCGGGATGTTGTCACCCGTGAAACTGGGAACTTCACAGGCCTGAAGGATGTCGGCCAGGCCCGGCCACACGGGGACGAGCTCGCGCACCTCGGAAACGGTTGCGACCTCGAGGTCGCGGCCCGTACGCTCCGTGCCGAGTGCACGCATGAGGCCGGCGAGCGCGAGGTGCACGCCGCGCGCATCCAGGTCGCCGTCGGCGTAGCGGTCCGCGATCTGATCGATGAAGGTCAGGTACTTCTTGCGGCGCGCATCCGTGATCGTCTGCAGCTCCATGACCTCGCCGATGCGCGAGGTCCACCAGCGCCACACGCTGTACAGGATCCACCCGATCACGCCGACGACGATCGCCAGGCCGAGGACCCACATCCAGTTCGGATAGGGGACGGGATCCTGCAGGTATTCTTTGAGGTCACCGGACATGTGCGCCCCTTTCGAGAGCGCGCATGAGGGCGCGCGGCACTTCTTCACTGGACGAGACATCCACGTGGATGACCCCCCTCTTATCAAGCATCTGGGTCACTGCGGCGCGTCGCATCGCCATCACGTTCGCGGCCTCACCCGAGAGCTGGTCGTCGCGCAGCAGGAAGTCGGGCAGCGGCCCCTCGTTCACGTCGACAACGTCCGTTCCCTTGTCCAGGGACGTCGGATCGATATCGGCCACGCTAATCTGAATGACCTGGTGGCGCACCGACAGCGACTTAATCAGGTCATCGGACACGCGCGTCGGCTCCGGCTGGGTCGCATCCGTGACGATCACGATGAGGCTTCGCCGCTGGGTGACGGTACGGGCGCGCGCCAGGAGCTTGGGTACGTCCGAGTGGGGCGAGGACAGGGTGATGTCCTCCTCGATGCGACGCATCACCGTCTCCGCGTGCGCGTTGCCCGAGCGGGCAGGCATGAAACGCACGCGCTCAGAATCGCCGGCGACGAGGCCAATCTGGTCTCCTCGGGCGACGCTCAGCCATGCGATCGCCTCGCATGCCGTCAGCGCCACCTCTTCCTTCGTCTCCCCGGAAGGGGCCAGCGCGCCCATCTCACGCCCTGTGTCAACGACGAGCATGACCTGCAGGTTAGCTGTCGCCTCGCGTCGCTTAATGACCGGCGATCCCGTGCGCACGGTTGCCGGCCAGTCGATGGCACGCACGTCGTCGCCCGCCTGGTAGGGAGCCAAGTCCATGAACTCCCAGCCGCGTCCGTGCCTCAGCGCCGAGTGCTGGCCGTCCATGATGGACAGCAGCTTGCGCAAAACGGGCAGCTGGATGCGCGACGAGAGCGAGTGGATTTCGCGCGAGCGTACAGGCATAGCGTTCCTCTAGAAAGTCGACTGGCGTGTGGGGGCGGGGGTTCTTTACGGAACGGGAACCGCGTTGAACACGGCGTCGATGAGGCCCTCAATGGACACGTTGTCGGCGAGCGCGTCGAAGGTACGGATGATGCGGTGACGCAGGATGCCGTAACGCATCGCCTTAATGTCGTCGGGCATCACGTGGTTGCGACCGGACATGAGGGCGATTGCCTGGGAAATCTGCATGAGCGCGATGCCACCACGCGGCGAGGCGCCGACGCGCACGTGGTTGTTCCACCCCGGCAGAGGGTTAGGACCGGCGCCTCGCGTCGTGTTCACGATGTCCACGATGTACGCCTTGAGCGTCTCGTGGACGAACACGCGGCGGGTCGCCTCCTGCAGGGTGCGCACATCGGCGAGCGTGATCGGCGTCGCCGACGACTTCGCCGCAATCTGGCCGTTGTCGATACGCGTCAGAACCTCAAGCTCCTCAACGGGCGTCGGGTAGGTGATGACCTCCTTGAGGAGGAAACGGTCCATCTGCGCCTCGGGCAGCACGTAGGTGCCCTCTTCTTCGATGGGGTTCTGGGTCGCCATGACCATGAAGGGGCTGGGCAGCTTGTGGTTGACACCGCCGATGGTGGTCTGGCGCTCCTGCATGGCCTCCAGCATGGCGGACTGGGTCTTCGCGGACGAACGGTTGATCTCGTCCATGAGGACCATGTTCGCGTGAACGGGACCCAGCTGGGTGACCATCTCACCGCGTTCCTGGCTCCAGATCTGCGAGCCGACGATGTCGTTCGGCATGAGGTCGGGCGTGCACTGGATGCGGTGGAAGGTACCAGAGACCGCGGACGCGAGTGTCTGTGCGGCGGTCGTCTTCGCGAGGCCGGGGACAGATTCGACCAGCACGTGGCCACCCGCGAGCAGCGCGGCGGTCAATGCTCGGCGCAGACCCTCCTGGCCGACGACGGTGTGCTGGAAAATATCGTTCATACGATCGAGCAGCCCCTTGGCGTGGGCCAGCTCTTCGTTGGTCAAGTAGTTGGGCACGGGCTCTCCTTGCGTGCGCGGTCGGATGCAGTCTCAGTGTAGCCGTCTCCGCCGCCGCGCACGCAATCCGGTCAGTTTTCGCGTAGATATCGCACGACAGGACAATGTGTATTGCCGTGTTGCCCAGCGCGGTGTCAGATCGCGGCGTGTCCTGTCAGCCCGCTGCGCGTCCGCGCTGTTCCTGCGGCGCTGCCTGTCGCATTGCCTGCCGCTGTAGTGGGCCCGGTTGCCGTACGTTGGTATTCTCCTGGTCGCTGCACTGCGGCACCGCGGCCAGGCCCTCCGGGCCGCCACTCCCTCCGGCGCCCTCCAGACCGGTGGCCAGTGGGGGTTTTGCGCCATGCGAAGCGCTGCGTCGGCGTGTCGCCGGCGTGTCGGAGCCTTGGATGGCGTAATTCCCCCGTCGAGGGACCTACCTGAAGAGCGCGGTGCCCACAACGCAGACCACCTCGCCAAATACCGATGAAAAAGGGCTGTTTGGGGTGAAGTGGTGAGCGTTCCGGGCGATCGGCGACATGGGTTACTAACGCACGCATCAGCAAGCAATCCCGGGCGCATGGGCTGCTCACGCACGCGCAGGCGGGCGCCCGTCCGGGGTTCTGACAGTCCAACACGAGCTGTTACTCGCACGTTAACCCTTGAATATGCGCGCAAACCGCATAATACGCACGTAAACCCCTCGACATGCACGTGGGCGGCGCTGCCCACACGCATATCATCGGGCCTGCGTGCGAGTCGTCGGGCCCACGCGCATCTTCAGGGGACAGCCAGCGGGCGCGATGCGGTTGTCACATCAACGAGACACACACGGCCACCTCAAACAGAACCCCCTGCGACAGTGCAGAAAAGTCAACAGCCCAGCAACACGATTCGTCCATCCTCATAGCCGGTCCCAACCCACTAAAATACCGACTTTCCCGCATCAGCATGCCAAAAAGCCACCCCTTGAGCAACACGTCGTATCCGATAACTCTAGAAATGACCGAAGCACAGAAACGGACACACAAAAGGGGCGAGCCCCGGAGTTTCCTCCGGGGCTCGCCCTCAGATCCGCGCGGATCAGGCCTGCTTCGCGGCGGCGATGCGCTCGCGGAACTTGGCCAGCTGCTCGGTGATGGCAGCGGGGAGCTTATCGCCGAACTGCGAGAAGTACTCCTCGGTGTCGTTCATCTCGGCGGCCCAAGCGTCGGGGTCGATCGCGAAGAGCTTCGCCCAGACGGTCTCGTCGATGTCCAGGCCCTCAAGGTTGAAGTCCTCGAACTTCGGGTAGCGGCCGGTCACGCCGTCGATTGCCTCGACCTCGCCAGCCGCGCGGCGAACGATCCAGTCCAGAACGCGGGAGTTGTCGCCGAATCCGGGCCACATGAAGTTGCCGTCTTCGTCCTTGCGGAACCAGTTGACCTGGTAGACCTTCGGGAACTTCTCGCCCAGCTTGTCCTGCATCTCCAGCCAGTGGCCCCAGTAGTCGGCCATGTTGTAGCCGCAGAAGGGCAGCATGGCGAAGGGGTCGTGGCGCAGCGAACCGGCCTTGACGTCGGTTGCAGCAGCGGTGACCTCAGAGGCCACGGAAGCGCCGATGAACACGCCGTGTGCGGGCTCGTACTGCTCAGCAACCAGCGGAACGTTGGTTGCACGGCGACCACCGAAGAGGATGGCGTCGACCGGAACACCCTCGGGGGCTTCCCAGTCGGGGCAGATGATCGGGCACTGCGAGGCGGGGACGGTGAAGCGGCTGTTCGGGTGAGCAGCCTTCTCGCCGGACTCGGGGGTCCAGTCGTTACCGTGCCAGTCGATCAGATGGGCGGGAACCTCACCGTCGATGCCTTCCCACCACACGTCACCATCGTCGGTCAGTGCAACGTTGGTGAAGATGGAGTTGGCCTTGCCGGTCTCCATGGCCATGGGGTTGGTCTTGTAGGAGGTTCCCGGTGCAACACCGAAGAAGCCTGCCTCGGGGTTGATGGCGCGCAGGCGGCCATCGGTTCCCGGACGCATCCATGCAATGTCGTCACCCACGGTCTCGACCTTGTAGCCGGGGATGGTGGGCTGGAGCATGGCCAGGTTGGTCTTGCCACATGCGCTGGGGAACGCTGCGGTCACGTGGTACTGCTTGCCGGTGGACTCGCGGGTCAGGCGCAGGACGAGCATGTGCTCTGCCATCCAGCCATCGCGCTTTGCCATGGTCGAAGCGATACGCAGCGCGAAGCACTTCTTGCCCAGCAGTGCGTTGCCGCCGTAACCGGAACCGAAGGACCAGATTTCGTTGGTCTCGGGGAAGTGGGTGATGTACTTCTCGTCGTTGCAGGGCCAGGTGGAATCTTCCTGACCGGGCTCCAGAGGAGCACCGACGGAGTGAACGGCGGGAACCCACACGCGGCCCTCGTTGATGAGGTCCATTGCCTTTGCACCCATGCGGGTCATGATGCGCATGGAGACAACAACGTAAGGAGAGTCGGTGATCTCAACGCCGAGCTGGGAGATGGGGCCACCCAGGGGGCCCATGGAGAAGGGCACCACGTACATGGTGCGACCCTTCATGGCACCCGTGAACTTCTCGTGCAGGGTGGCCTTCATTTCCTTGGGGTCGGCCCAGTGGTTCGTCGGGCCGGCGTCCTCTTCCTTCTCACAGCAGATGAAGGTACGGGACTCAACACGCGCCACGTCGGACGGCTTGGAGCGAGCCAGGAAGGAGTTCGGGCGCTTCTCCTCGTTGAGCTTGGTGAACATGCCACTCTCAACCATCTGAGAGGTCAGGCGATCCCACTCCTCCTGGGAGCCGTCGGAGAACTCGATGGCGTCAGGGGTGGTCAGCTCAGCAATTTCAGCAACCCACTTGATGACATCTTCGGGAGCGTTCGCCGGAGCGGCTGCACGCACGTCCTGTTCGGTCACGGACATTTTGCCTCCTGAGGCATTTCGGATTGTCGAGGCCGCAGTTGCGTCCCCGATTGACAGAATCAATCATGCCGGACCCTTCACCCGCGCTTACGGGCGCTTGGTCCCGGTCACACCACAATCCTAGTCGAACGAGTCACACACCGCCCGGCCGACAGGGACCTTCAACCCACCCTGGGGCCGCCACACTTCACGCCCAACCCAGCCCCGACCTCGTGAATGAGACGGAAGTCGGCCCATCACCGTCCTCCGTGAGATAGACCACCTGATATGGGGTCACAAATCCATCACTGAACTTGAAGTCTCACCGCCCCATGACCGACGATTACAGGTAGCACAACAGTGCTGTTCGCCATTGGAAGGACCGAGTACACCATGGGATTCCGAAACAAGACCCAAGGCCCTGACTTTTTTGAAGACTTCACCTCCCAGGCCCGCCAGCTCGTGCAGGCCGTCGAATTCCTGACGCACATCTACGCCGCCTCCCCCGAGGAGCGCATCGCCCTGCGCGATCAGCTCCACGAGGTTGAGCACCGCGGCGACGAGCTGAACCACGCGATCGTTCAGCGCATCAACTCCTCGTTCATCACGCCTTTCGACCGCGAGGACCTGCAGTCGCTCGCGTCGCACCTGGATGATTGCCTGGACTTCATCGACGAGGCCGGCGACCTCCTGGTCGTTTACGGAATCGCCGACATCCCCTCCTCCCTGGTCTCCCTGCTCAACGAGCAGATCGCGGTCATCAAGCACTGCGCAGACCTCACTGCCGAGAACATGCCCAAGCTCAAGTCGCCCGTGGACATGCGCGACTACTGGATCGAGATCAACCGTCTCGAAAACGAGGGAGACCTGGCGTACCGTCGCACGCTGACGGCCCTGTTCGACTCGGGCCTCGACCCGGTCACGATCATCAAGCTCAAGGACATCGTCCAGGGCCTCGAGTCCTGCGCCGACGCGTTCGAGGAGCTGGCCAACGTCATCGAGTCCCTCGCACTGAAGGAATCTTGAGCCGTGGATCTGAATCTGATCCTCGTCTGCGTCGTCATCGCCGTCGCGCTGTTCTTCAGCTACACGAACGGCTTCCATGACGCGGCGAACGCGATCGCGACCTCCGTGTCGACGCGCGCGTGGACTCCCCGCGCGGCGCTCCTCATGGCCGCGACGATGAACGTCATCGGCGCCATGATGGGCACGGCCGTCGCGAAGACTGTCGGCAAGGGCATCATTTCGATCAGCGACTATGCCGAGTCGCCCCTGCCGGAGATGCAGCAAAAGGGCCTGGTCATCATCCTGGCCGCCCTGCTGGGCGCCTGCATCTGGAACCTGATCACCTGGTGGTTCGGGCTCCCCTCGTCCTCCTCGCACGCCCTGATCGGCGGCATGGTGGGCGCAGGCCTCATGAGCGGCACGGTCGTGTACTGGTGGGGCATCATGAGCCACGTCGTCATCCCGATGTTTGCCTCCCCCATCATCGGCTTCGTCATTGGCTACATCGCCATGAAGATCGTGCTGTCGCTGCTGCACAAGGCGCAGTATCACCGCACGATGCGTCGCTTCCGCGCCGCGCAGCGCTTCTCGTCGGCGGCTATGGCCCTGGGCCACGGCATCCAGGACGCGCAGAAGACGATGGGTATCATCATCATGGCGCTGCTGGCCGGCGGTTACGGCGAGACACACAACATCCTCGATCCCGTCACGGGTGAGATGAACGTGCCGCTGTGGGTGAAGATCTCGGGTGCTCTGGCGATCTCGCTGGGCACGATGGCTGGCGGCGGGCGCATCATGCGCACGATCGGCCGCAAGATCATCGACCTGGATCCGGCTCGCGGCTTCACCGCCGAGGCCGTGTCCGCCTCGATCCTGTACCTGTGCTCGTACGTCATCCACGCCCCGATCTCGACGACACAGGTCGTGTCGACGGCGATCATGGGCGTGGGCTGCACGAAGCGGTTCTCGGCTGTGCGCTGGGGCGTCGCCGGCAACATCGTCATCGCGTGGTTCCTCACGCTGCCAGCCGCGGCCATTGTGTCTGGCATCGTGTACCTCCTCGTGGCGCTTCCCCTGGGGGTCCACTAGTGGTGCGCTCTCGCCTCATCGGCGCGATCGCCGTCGTCGGACTCCTCGCCGCCCCGCTTGCGGCATGCTCGGACTCGTCCGTCATGCACATGCGGGTGGGCCAGTGCATCCTGCTGCCGGAGGGGTCGGATGAGACCACGGCGACCACCCTCGAGACGACCGGCTGTACGCGTGAGCACGACGCCGAGGTCTTCCACATCGACACGGTGGCCGACGGGGATTTCCCGGGTGCGGACGAGCTCAACAGGCAGGCCGAATCGATGTGCATCTCGGCGTTTGATGAGTACGTGGGCGCGGATTATCTGACGTCATCGCTGGATGCGACGTGGATGATCCCGACGAAGGATTCGTGGGCGCAGAAGGACCGCACAATCGTGTGTTTGGCTCGCCCGCTGGATCATTCAAAGCTCACCTCGTCGGTGAAGGAGTCGGGCCTGTAGGGTTTCCTCCCCCTCGACATGTCGATGGGTGGTGCGTGGTTCATTCCGCGCACCACCCACTACTTTTACCGCGCGGTATTGTGATTGTTACAATTCGTATCGCGCCCGCTCACAGGACTCTTCTGAAGGCTTCCTCCCGGCCCGCGCACACCCCCATCGAACACGCCCCACTGTCAAGGAGCACCATGTCCCGCACCCTGCCTCGCGCCCTGGCTCTGACGGCATCAGCCCTCGCCCTCGCCCTGACGACGTCGGCCTGCAGCCTGCTCTCCTTCGGCCCGCGCACCTCCGCTTTCAGCATGAAGGTCGGCCAGTGTGTTCAGCTGCCCACTGGCGATGGCGATAACGTCACCGACCTGGAGACTACCGACTGCTCTGCCTTGCATGACGCCGAGGTCTTCCACCTGACCCAGGTCACCGAGGACGAGCGCCCGAGCGACTCCGAGCTCGAGGATATGGGCGGCGACGCCTGCCTGGCGGCCTTCGCGGGATACGTGGGTATCCCCTACGAGGAGTCCGAGCTGGACTACACGATGCTCTACCCGTCCCCGGGCAGCTGGGAACAGGGCGACCGCGAGATCATCTGCTTTATCATTTCCGGTGACGGCACGGACACTCAGCTGTCCGGCTCCATGAAGGGTTCCAACAAGTAAGCGGATACCTTCGCACCCCAAGGAGAATCATGTCCCAACGTTCATTCGCATCCCGCACCGCGCGCCCCGCGCTGATCCTCGGGGTCTCGGCCACCATCCTGAGTCTGGGCCTGTCCGCATGTTCCGTGTCGATGTCTGGAACGCGCAAGCCTTCGAAGGACTCGCGCACACCCGCGGCCTCAGCGACGGCCGATACGCAGACGCAGTCACACATCGGGGAGTGTTTCCAGTACGGGCCCAATGAGGACAGTGACGTCACCAAGGTCGACTGCAACCAGCCTCACGATGGGGAATACTTTCATATTTTTGACTTCGCAGGCACGACCCTCCCGTCCGACGACGAATTTGACGAGGAGAGCGACGAGATCTGCGGCCTGATCTTCGAGCACTACGTCGGCAAGCCCCTCGCGGACTCCACGTTGGACTACGACTGGTTTCCGCCCGGCCCACAGACCTGGGCAAAGGGCGACCACACGGTGCAATGCTACGTCTTCGCGAAGGACAACAGTAAGCTCACCGGTTCCGCGAGGAACTCCAACATGTGACCCCGCTTTTAAGCGTGCTCGTGGCGGCTCGGCTTGTGCCGGGTCGCCTCAGTGCTTCTTGGAGGCCTTGCGCGCGTGGGTGGCGGGGTTTTTCGTGGTGACGCCGTGCGTTTCGAGGGCTGCGACGACCGGCCCGTCGGGACCGTGCTCGACGTGTGCGACGAGGACCTGGCCGTAGGTCAGGCGCGGTGCCTCGCTGCCGGCAACGGCACCGGACGCGTAGGCGCGGATCTCCTCGATGACGGCCTCACGCGCGGCGCCCGCGACGGACAGGACCGTGGGGGACGCGTGCTCGCGCAGGCGCTGCGCCGCAAAGGCGCGGACACGACCGAGGCGCGCCTCGTCGCCGATAGATGCGTCTGAGCCGGTGGCGGTCAGGTCGAGGGAGTCGACGAGCGTCACCGATCCCCCACCCATCGACGCCCAGGGCGTGAGGCTCTGTCGCGAGCGGGTAGCAGGCGACGCGAACGCACGGGCGACGCCGAAGCTCGAGAGCAGGTCAATGAGATCGAAAGCCTGGCGCACGCCGAATCGACTGAGCGCCGGGTCGACGGGTTCGCGCGCAGCCTCGGCCTTCTTCGCCGAGGCCTGCTCCACCTGGGCGGCCCTCCTGGCCGCGGCGGACGCGACCATCGCGGGGGTCGGCGCGGGGCGAGGCTTGGCGGGTGCCGCAGCCGCGGCAGGCACGGCAGGCACGGCGGAACCGCCGGACGAAGCGGAAGACCCGGACGAAGCGGAAGGCGAGGCGGAAGCGTGGGCGTCCCCGGCCTCGTCGAGGCGCGGGGTGACGCCCTGCCCGGGACGCAGAACGAGGAGCGTTGTCGTCACGAGGCGGCCCTCGCGGGCGCGGGCGACGATGTCGGCGAGGAGGCGGCGGTCGCCTCGGCGCGTGAGCATGTCGGCGGCGCGCTCGGGCGAGGTCCACGCGGTCTGGTCGATTTCGGTGCGCGGGGCGCGCGCGACGGGGGCGCGCAGGCGCTCGGAGGCGTGGCCGGCGGGGACGGGAGTGCCCACCCAGTAGTGGACTTCCTTCGTCTGCCCGCCGCCCAGGCGGTAGCGCTGGGTCGTCAGGGGCGCGCCGAGCGTGACGATCTGTCCGGTCTCCTCCTCGACTTCACGCACGGCGGCGGCAACGAGGGACTCACCGTTCTCGGTCTTACCCTTGGGCCAGGACCAGTCGTGGTAGCGCGGACGGTGGACCATCAGGACTTCGATGTCCGCGGGGTCGATCGGCTCGCCGGGAGCGGCGACGCGCGCGGGGTCCGTGAAGCGCCAGACGAGTGCGCCCGCAGAGCGAACGAGTCGCTGGGGGCGTGGGGCTGGCATCGGGCGCATAGGGAATAGGGTAGTCGCCCGGGCGCGCCCTTGCCCTGGTGGGCGCGCCACGTCACCCCGGGTCACGCCCGGTGCGAGGCGCCCCGGCCTCGTCGGCGAGGGGTCAGTCGAGGGTGCCGACGGCCGCCTCCCGCGCGGCGACGTCGAGCTCGTCGGCGGTGACCAAGAGTGCGGAGTGGCGCATGGTGACGCGGTGGGCGAGCGGGTCCGAGGGGTCTTCGATCCACAGGGCACCGGCCTCGCCGGCGGCGAGCACGCGCATCGCCCGCGACGCCTGGGCGAGCACGTACTCGAGGTCATCGTCGGTCAGGTCGCCGCGCAGCAGCGAGTCAATTTCCTCCATGATGAGGTTCAGGGGGCGTAGCTCGACGGGGGCCTCGAGGCCCTGAATGATGGGCGCGCGCGAGCCCTCGGCGTAGCGCTCGGCGACTAGGAGAGGGTCGCGGTGGTACCACTCGTGCAGCAGGTAGACGCGCCAGAGCGCCCCGGGGAGGGTGAACTCGGGGCTGCGCGACCACACGTGCGCGATCGTATCCACGCCGCGGGTGCGCACGGTCTCGCGCAGGCGAGCGACGTCCGCGTCGGTGAAGGTCTCGTCTCCCACGCCCATGAGGGCCCAGGCGGCGGTGTGCGCAACGGCGGCGGTGGCCGCGGGATCTTCGTCGCCGACGATGGCCTCAGCCCGGGCTGCGTCGAGCATGGCGGGGCGTCGCGGCATCTTCGATTGGGCCATGGGGACTTCTTCCTCCTACAATGGGGCTGCTGGGCCTATAGCTCAATGGTAGAGCAGCGGACTTTTAATCCGTAGGTTGGGGGTTCGAGTCCCCCTGGGCCTACTGGTCGCCTCGGAACGTTCCGGGGCGTTCACGCTATCTGCGGGCGCGCGCCCGCGCTGGAGGTGCAGCATGGATCCTCGTTTTTCTCGCGCGTACGGCGCCCTGGCTGGCCTGGCGCTCGGCGACGCGCTGGGCATGCCGACGCAGGCGATGTCCCCCGAGCAGATTCGCGCGGTCTACGGACATATCACGGGCCTCGTGGACGGTGACGCCTCACAGCCCTACGCGCCGGGGATGCCGGCGGGGTCGGTCACGGATGACACGGAGCAGGCTCTGCTGATTGCATCCCTCCTGGTACGAGGCCGGGGCACATCCTCGGGTCGCGTGGCCCTGGAGGCGGGCGAGTTCGCCCACGCGCTGCTGGCCTGGGAGGATTCGATGATCGAGCGCGGATCGCTCGACCTGCTGGGGCCCTCCACGAAGGCGGCGCTCGAGCGCGTGCGGGCGGGCGAAGACCCGCTGACCGTGGGCGGTGCGGGCACTACGAACGGCGCGGCAATGCGCGTGACCCCGATCGGCATCGCGATGCCGACGGCCGATCCGGAGGCGTTCGCGGACGCCGTCTGGTCGTCCTGCCAGGTTACGCACGCGACGCGACAGGGTTTCCAGTCGGCTGCCCTCGTGGCCGCGGCCGTGTCCTTTGGGATCGATGCCGCATGCTCGCCTTCCTTAGACCTGAGAAGCCTGCTGTGGAAGGCCCTCTCCTACGTCGATTCCCTGCCCGAGCGCGGCGCATGGACCCCCGACCCGGACGTCGTCGCGGCGACACGCCGGGCCATGCAGCTGGTCGCTAACCCCGCCTCCTCATCCCTGGCGTGCCTGGTCGAGCAGGTGGGCACGTCCGTGGCATCCGCGCAGGCGATCCCGATGGCCTTCGCGCTGCTCGCACGAGACCCCTCCCCACAAGCCCTCCTGGACGCCGCCAACATCGGCGGCGATACCGACACGATCGGCGCGATCGCGGGTGCAATCCTGGGCGCCGCCCTCGGCTTCGAGGTCTTTGTCGGCCGCGGCCTCGCCCAGGTCGAACTCGCCTCCCACCTGGACCTGCCGTCCGTCGCCCTCGAGCTGTTGGAGCTGCGTGCGGCTCACGAGCCTGCCGCGAGCGCACCCGCAGCCTCCAAGACTGAGGACTCGAGCGAAGCCGCTTCTCCCGAGGCACCCACCCCGACCTCGTCCTCCGATCCCGGGGTGGGCCGGGTCGTCCTCATGGGGCAGATCCTCGTGGACCGTGTCCTTCAGGGGGCGCGTCCGATTCACGGCGGCGGCTCCGAATGGGCGCGTGACGGGGGCACGCACGTGGGCGGTGGCTTCAACGCGCTCGTGGCGGCGCGCCGGATGGGAGCCGAGGCCATCTCCCTCAGCCCGATTGGCGCCGGACCCCACGCATCAATGATCGAGGCGGCCCTCGCACGTGAGGGAATCGTCGATGCCGGACCACGCGTGGACGGCGTGGACAACGGATTCTGCGTCGCCATGATCGGTCACGACGCCGAACGCACCTTCATCTCGACGAAGGGCGCTGAGACGATGGCGCCCGAGACCGCGTGGGCGGACTTCGTGCGGACGATGAGCCCCGGTGACGTGCTGTACATCGACGGATACCTCATGGACCACCCCGCGAACCGCGAGGCCGCAGAAGCAGCGCTGCGCGCCCTGCCCGAGGGTGTGCGTGTCGTCCTGGACGTCTCCCCCGTGATCGGCATCCCGGACGGACTTCCCACCGACGGGGTCATCGTGTCGATGAACCATAGGGAGGCCCAGGAGATCGCTCACCAGAGAGGTGAGGCGAGCGTTCGCGACCAGTGCCGTGAGCCTCGCGAAGCAGCGCGTGCGATGGTCAGCCTGCTGCATCGCCCCGTTCTCGTGCGCGCAGGCGCACAGGGCGCCTATATCTGCATGCCCGCACAGCCGGCAGTGAACACCACCGATGGCGTCACAGCGATACCGACACCGAGGGTCGAGGCGATCGATACAAACGGCGCGGGCGACGCGCACTCCGGAGTCCTGGCTGCTTCCCTCGCGCAGGGGATCCCCCTGGAGAGGGCACTTCTCCTCGCCAACTGCTCGGGCGCCCTGTCCACGACGGTCGTTGGCCCGGCCTCGTGCCCGACACGTGACCAGATAGAAGCTGCCGCCGACGCGCTGGCCGCACAGGAAGGATGACCGATGGATCTTCGTTTCAACCGAGCCTGCGGGGCAATGATAGGCCTGACGTTCGGCCACTCGATCGCAGCAGACACAATCGGTGATCCTATCGAGGAATCAACAAGTATCAGCGAACGCATCCTCACGCTGCTCACAGCCGACGATTCCAACGGAAATCCCGTCGAAGCGTCCTTCAGCGGGAGCCACAATCGAACGTACGATCTGATCATCTCCGCCATCAAAGCAGGCATTGCGACACCGACCGGCAACCACCAGACATTCTCGAACGCTGTGTGGGACTACTGCGCGCTCTCCGACATAACACGTCCGGAGTTTCAGGGGGCCGCCCTGGTAGCGGCGGCAATCTCTCTGGGCATTGACAGCGCGAACTTCCGAGTCGAGGAAACGCTCATCCGGTCCGTCAACCTTGCGGCCTCCTTGGAGTCGTATGGCTCATGGAGCCCGGAACCAGACGTGCTGGCCACAACGCGCAGAGCTCTGAACGCTGCGTGCGGAATCAACGAGCATGCCGGCTCCCCTATCGACCTTTTGGTTGAGCAGATCGGGGCCTCCGCTTCAGTTACTCAGCTCATCCCTCTGGCCTTTGCTCTGGCCTCGCACTATCAGGACAGTCGCCTTCTCTCTGCTCCTCTTCGCGTTGGCTCACAAAAGCGCGCCATTATGGCTCTCATGGGCGCCTTGGTCGGTTCCGTTCGGGGTGCTGATTTCTTTGAACCCTACGGGTCCGCGCGGGTCGACGCCGCCTTTTCAGGGAAATTGACGCACTTCGCAGAACAACAATTCTCAAAGCGCGTACCCTACCCGGACGATATCCCCGACGCGGATGAGAAGATCTCGTCCTGCGTACCCCCAGCCCGGGCTTCGTTCATCGACCTGGCCTCCTCCCTCCGCTCCCGACAGAGTGCCTTCGAGCCCGTCGCCCCTCCCGCTCCTCTCGGCGCCCTGCGCGGGAGGACCAAGCCCGGCCGAGTGCTCTTCCTCGGTGAACTCCTCATCGATCACGACATGCTCACCGAGGAATACCCAAACCGCGGTAGTGATGTCTGGGCACGGGACCTGGGACAGTCACCGGGAGGCACCTTCAGCGCGCTGGTTGCGGCGCGGCGTATGGGGGTACAGGTCGTCTCGCTGTGCCCGCTCGGACGAGGTCCGAGCGCCGGCTTGATCTCACAGGCCATGGAGCGTGAGGGCATCGTTGACGCCGGTCCCCGCCTCGAAGGAGACGACAATCGATACCGGCTGCGTGCCTCCTCTGAGGACGGCCCGGACCTGAACATTTCGACGAACATCGCTCTGCCTGATCATGCAGCCCGCACGTGGGCAGAAGCTATCGCGGCGATGGGCCCCTCGGACGTACTATTCATCGACGGGGCGCTCCTCGCCGACGAGCGTTACGCACATGCGCTGAGCGAAGCCGTGCGGTGGCTCCCTGAGCACGCCCGCGTTGTCTTCGATGCTTCTTCGCACGAGGGATTCGTGCCAGGTCTCCCCCTCGACAACCTCATCATCTCGGTGCGTGCCTCACGATGGGCCTTTGACAGTGCGTTCTTCCAGCATTTCAGAGCAGGGAGACCCTACTCCTCCCCCCTCTATGACCATAGAGCTCCGCTCGAGCATCAGGCCTCAGCCTTGTCGCTGTTGACCGAACGACACGTAGCGGTGCGTGCAGATAGTGGCGAGGTGTGTTTCGCGCGGCCCACTCGTGACGATCAGCGAGTTATCCGACCTACGCTCACGCGCGTCCCGGCCCCTTCGTTGACATTGAAACAAGCCCTGCAGACCTCAGGGGTCCACTCCGGCACCCTAGCGGCGACCCTCGCGCTCGGCATGCCGCCTGAGCGGGGGATTTTGTTCGCCAATTGCGCGGCCGCCCTGGCGACCCCCACGTCATTGTCCGCGCGAGGCGCCATCGAGGCGGCCGCCGACGAATTGCTGGCACGCGACCTGGACTGAGAAGGAGAGAGCACATGGATCCACGACTTCCCTACGCGCTCGGGGCACTGGCCAGCATGGTTCGCGCGGACGCAGCGAATGAGGCAGCGTCCGGCTCGCCGGATGGCACGGTCTCGGACATGATGCGGTCGGCACTGACCGTCGCCAACCAGCTGCGACGAGGCCCGGGCAGCGTATACGCCATACGTTCGGGTCAATGGAGCGCCCCGGCCGGGAGCGCTCGCGACCGACTCCTGTGCGCGGTCCCCATCGGCATCGCGATGTCGACGATCGACCCTGAGGCTTTGGCCGAGACCGTGTGGGTCGCCTGCGGATGTACGAATCGCAACGAATTCCAGTCTGCGGCGCTCCTTGCCGCAGCGTTGTCCCTGCTTATCAATAATCGGAACAACTCCCCCATCACCCCCCTGTGCGACGCCGTTGATGTCGTTTCTGCGATGAAGCCACGCGGAGAGCGCCAGGAAGGGCCCGATGTCCTTACTGCGACCAGGCGTGTCCTCAACGTCGCGGCGAACTCGCACTCTCCTCTCGTCCGAGTGCGAACGGGCACCCTCATGGTCAAGCTCGCCGACATCTCTCCCTCTCACCGGATCATTCCCCTCGCCTTCTTCCAGGCCCTCTATCTCTGGGCGAAGGAATTGCCCCCAGTATTCCGAGAGGAGAGTGGTGACCCCGCACTGTACGACGCGGTTTCCGCGGCGTTGGCCGGTACGTGCGATACGCACAGCGCGCTGCGGGACCTCGACGTCATCCCCGTTGCGGGAGTTTCTCACATCGACGTGCTGGGGATCGCCGACCAGCTCCTGACGCTGTCCGCACACACTCCCCTCGAGTGGATCCGTCGAGCGGCGGGGCTTGCTCCCGATCGTCCGCCGAGGAGCGGGCCGTCCTCTTTCGAGGAACCCGATTCCGATCTCCTCAACCGACATGCCCCCTTTGAGGCTGAAAGCGCGCCCACCCCTCTGGGCGCGGCCCGAGGCGACGCACCCGCTGGACGCGTCGTCTTCATGACCGAGCTTCTGCTCCGATTCGATGGCCATTCCGAGGACGACGTGCCCACCGAGAATGAGTGGGCCACCCGCGAGGATGTCCACCTCGCGCTGCCCTTCACGGCAATGTGCGCCGCCCGCGCCATGGGGGTCGAGGTCGTCTCCCTCAGCCCGATCGGGCAGGGCCCACGGGCCTCGATCATCGCCGAGGCCTTGGCGCGCGCGGGGATCGTCGACGCTGGACCCCGCGTGGAAGGATGTGACAACGGCTTCCTGTCGCCACCTGTGAAACAGTACGGTGCGAGCATGAGCTCGGTCATGACGGACATGCCCGAAGATGCGTGGGACGAGGCCATTCGCACTCTGGGCCCCTCAGACGTGCTGTACGTCGATGGCGGCATTGAATTTGAATCTAAGGCAGTTCTGGCGGCGTGCGAGCATGCACTCGCCTACTTGCCCGATCACGTGCGCGTCGTCCTCGACGCTTCGCACGGACACGTCCGTCAGCGTTCCCTTCCCAACGACAACGTCCTGATCATGGTGGGGTATGACTCGGCGGAGAGCCTCTGCCGGAGCGTCTCCTACGAGAGGCCGTCCGGCGATTGCACGGATAACCCTCGTCATGGTGCGTACAAAGTCCGCTCGGAGTTCCATCAATACACGCTGAACTGGGGCCAGACGCATGAGTCCTACCTCGCACGTGCGGAGCAGGAGTATTCGTCCGACGGGGAGGTCACCTGCTTCCCCGCCCCCGCGGTTGTCTCCACTGATCTGCGCGGCGCGCTGCATACCTCCATGGGTGTCCTCGCGGCCGGTTTCGCCCTGGGTTATACCCTCGAGCGGAGCATTGTTCTGGCGAATTGCGCAGGAGCGCTAGCCTCGACCATGCCGGGGGCTGCCTCATGCCCGACGCGCGAGGAGATCGAAGCAGCGGCGGACGCGCTGGAGGAGCGCGCGGACGAGGAGTGAGCGCCACGCCACCTCAGCATCGACTGAGAGGCTTCAAGACCCGATCCGCCATGTTGCGGCGCCGCCCTTTGCCACCGACAGGCCACCTCCGTCGTCTGGCACCCGCAGCATCCACGACCCGCACCATACGCAACCGCCTCTGTCGGGTGACATGGCACAGCGCGCCCCACAAAGCCCGCTCATACGCCCTCACTCGTGCACCATCAGCAAGCGCACCGAAACATCCAGCGTCCGGTTCCTCCAACGCACCCAGCACGAAACTCGTAGGAGCCCCGCGAAAGGCTCACGCTCCCGGCTGTTGTTACAAACGTCGTCAATCTGCAGCATTTTCAACGCGTCTTTGACCCCGGATGTTACAAACGTCGTCAATCTGCGGGCTAAAACGCCAGAAAAAGCCGATTTCGGGCTCGGATTGACGACGTTTGTAACATCGCAACGCACACACATCCGGATAGGTAACGCACATCCGGATTGGCTATTAGCCTATCCGGATCGTCACAACCTATCCAGATCGCGATAACCTATCCGGATCGCTGCGGGCCCGCCACCACCACACCCCCGTCGCGTCACAGTGCTCGTCCGGCGCCAGCGGAATGCCTCAGTCGCGCGAGGCTAGCCACACCGCGACCGACACCAGGACTAGGCCGATCAGCTCGAAGACGCCGGGGATCTGGCGCAGCATGACGGCTCCGACCAGCGCGGACGTGGCCGGCAGGATCGCGGCAAACAGCGCGAAGGTCGACGCCGCCAGGCGCCGCATCGCGAGCGCCTCGAAGGTGTAGGGAATCGCCGTGGACAGCAGGCCCACGCCGACGACGATGGCGATCAGCTTCCACGAGGCCGTGGCCGCCATCGCACCCGGACCGAGGAAAGGCGCAAAAAACAGGGTGCCCCACGCGCAGCCGAGCGCCAGGTTCGTCACCCCGTCGCGCGTGGTCGAGGCCTTCTGCCCGACGACGATGTAGGCCGACCAGGCGAGGGCCGCGAGGAGGATCCAGGCGACGCCGACGCGCACGCTCGCCACGCTCAGGTCGAGGGCGAGACCGCCGATGCACGCCACCCCCGCGAACGCGAGGACTGCGGCGATGCGCGGACGCCAGCCACGGCCTCGGAGAACGGCGACGGCGACCGGGCCGATGAACTCGATGGACACGGCAGTCCCCAGGGGAATGCGCGCGATGGACTCGTAGAACGAGGAGTTCATCGTCAGGATGATGATGCCGAAGAGCGCGGAAATCGCCAGGTCAGAGCGCGTGAGGCCGCCGCGCCACGGGCGCTTCCACGCGAGGAGGACGACCGCGCCGGTCAGGACGCGCCACCAGGCGACGGAGGCGGGTTCGACGGACGCGAAGGCGATGACCGCGAGCGCCGCGCCCACGTACTGGATGAGGCCGGAGCCGACGATGTAGAGCTGGGGCGGGATGCGGTCGGTGACGGGGCGCTGGTCGGGCGCGTTCACTGGGGGCGCGCGTTCACTCGGCAGGCGCGAAGGTCAGGGCCGCCGAGTTCATGCAGTAGCGCATGCCGGTGGGCTGATCGGGCGCGTCGGGGAACACGTGGCCGAGGTGGGAGCCGCAGGTCGCGCAGCGCACCTCGGTGCGGATCATGCCGTGGCTGGTGTCGACGCTCTCGACGGTCGCGCCGTCGTGGGCCTGGAAGAAGGAGGGCCACCCGCAGGAGGAGTCGAATTTCGCGTCGGAGTCGAAGAGCTTGGATCCGCAGGCCGCGCACGAGTAGGTGCCGACGCGCGCCTCGTCGAGGAGCTCACCGGTGAAGGGGCGCTCGGTGCCGGCCTCGCGCAGCACGTGGTAGCGCATGGGGCTCAGGAGCTTCTTCCACTCGGCGTCGGTGCGGGCAGCGGGATCAGTTGCGTTCATGGATCTATTGTCCCGCGCCGCCCGCGCCCTCGCACGCGTGCGGCCGCTCTCCTCGCGCGCCTCCATCGACGAGGCGGGGGCTCAGTCCGCGCTCACCGCTGCGAGCCCGCGTTTGCGAAAAAATCGCCGCGGGCGGCGGGATCGGGGGCAGTCATGCCTCTATTGTCGCGGACCGCCCGCACCCGTGCACGTATGTGCGTGGGTGCGGGCGGTCCGCTTTCCTCGCGCCGACCTCAGTCACGAGGCCGTGGCCCGTTCACCTGTCCCCATCACTCATCGGTGGCGGGCCCAGCGCCTGAGGCCTTCTTCGCGGCCGCCTTCTTGGGAGCTGCTTTCTTGGCGGCACCCTTCTTGGCGGCAGTCTTCTTCGCAGGAGCCTTCTTGGCGGGAACCTTTGCGGCCTTGGCGGGGGTCGCGTCGGCTCCCTCACCGGCTGCGGCGTTGTCGCTGCTCACGGTTTTCTTAGCCGTCGTGGAGGACTTTTTTGCGCCCTTTTTCGCGGTCGTCACCTTCTTAGTGGCAGCCTTTTTCGCGGGAGCCTTCTTCGCGCCAGCCTTGGTGGAGGCCGTCTTCTTGGCGGTCTCCTTCTTCGCCGGGGCTTCCTCTTCCGCTGCGGCGTCCTCGGTCTGCGAAGCGGGCTCGACCTCGGAAGCCGGCTCGGCGATGGCCGCCACCGGCATCACGAGGGTCTCGTCCACGGGCTCGTCGACCGCGGGCAGGACCTGCGTCTCGTCGGAGTCGCGGGCTCCGGCCTCGGCGGCCTCCACGGGATCCATGACGGTGGTTGCCTCGACGTCATCAGCCGCCTCGTCGGCGTCCGATTCCTCGGTGCTTTCCGCATCGCCCGGCTCCTCCGCACTCTCCTCACCCTCCGCCTGGGCGGCGGACTCGTCGGGGGCGGCGGTCTCGTCGTCGCCAGGGGCTTCATCCACGTCCTCGGCCTCCGAAACGTCAGCCTCGGGGGCACCCTCATCAGACGCTGACTCCTCGCGCTCCGACGGTTCCGGGTTCGCGACCTCGGGGGTCTCGGACCCGGCCTCGTCCGTCGCAGTCGCGGCGGATTCGCCCGCATCGGACTCCTGCTCGAGGCGTTCGACGACCGGGATCTGGCCGGTGACGGCGCGCAGGACGTCGGCCTCGGCGCCCGTGGGGGCGACTGAGGGGAAGAAGTCCATGATGGACACGCGCGCGGGCTTCACCGTGGGCGTGGGGCGGGTTTCCGCGTCGAGGCGCGCCTCTTCGGCGACCGCGTACCAGCCGGGGTGGACGGTGGGCTCGTCGGGGGTGTCCTCGTCGGCGAGCGACGCGGCCATCTCAGCGGGGGTTGGCTCCGGCGGCGGCACGAGCGCGGGCGCGACCGCCTGGACCGTGTCGGTCATGACCGGTCGGCCGGTGCGCACGGGCGGGGGCACCTGCACGGGATGTTTCACGGATGTTTCACGCGCGGGGATCGGCGTGGTTTCCTGCTCGTCCGGGGAAACCTCACCATCCGACGAGGCCGGGGCCTCCCCCTCGTCACCCCTTTCCTCGGGCGATTCGGGGGCAGGCGCGTCCTCGCGATCAGGTTCGTCGGCGGGGGCGGGTGCGTCCTCGCGCTCGAGCGCGTCGGCGGGGGCGGTGTCCTCCTGCGCTGCGGCGGCCTGGGCGTCTGCGGCGTGCGAGTCGCCCGAGTCAGCGGATGCGCCAGCGTCGGGTACACCCGCCTCGGCGGCAGACTCAGTAGCGGCCGTGTCGGCGTTCACGGCGCTCTGCTCGGAGACCTCGTCAACCGCAGGCACCTCGGAGGGGGCCTCGGTTTCGGGAGCGGGCTCGTTAGCCTCGGGTTCACCACCCTCGGAAGCCCCAGCTTCGGAGTCGGCAGCTACGGCGTCGGCGTCCGCAGGGACACCGGACTTTTCGGCGGCGGCATTGGCCTCGGTGATCTCTCCGGGCGTGACGCTGTTCGCTGCGGACACAACGGACGCAACGGATGCGACGGACCCTGCGGACGCGACAGCCCCCTGAGCCGCGCCGGAACCGGTAGCGTCACCGGTAGCGTCCGCGGTGTCCTGCCCCGGCTGAGCCTCTCCATTCTCGGGAACGACCGGCTCGACGCCAACGGCCGCCAAGGCGAGGGTCGCCTCGGGATCCAGGGTGTCTGAGCTGCGGTTCTTGTAGCCTTCGCGGCGTTCCTGGGCGCGGCGGACCTCGGCCTCGCGCTCGGCGTAGGCCTCTTCGCCGGGTCCCTCGAGGGCGGCGGCGCGCTCATCGGCGTCGGCGGATCCGGAGAAGAAGCGCTCTCCTCGTCCGATGGAGGTCGCGGTGAGGGTCTGTGTGAGCTGCGGGTTCGCATTACCGGCGGCCTCGATGATCTTGCGCAGCGCGGCCTTCGAGATCACCTGGGTTTCGTCGCGCGAAGCGGTGGGTCCGCCCTCGGCGAGTTCGCGCTGGCGGTCGGCCATCGCGCGGCGACGGGCGCGCTTGGCCTTACGGCGGGCGGCGACCATGCGCGCGGCGTGGGCGGGATCCTTGGGCGAAACGCCCGCAGGCATGGCGCCAGCGGCGGACGCGGCGCCTCCCGTCGCACTACCTGCGGCCGTGCGCTCCCCTGCGACGGGGTGGGCGCTCGACACGCCCGTGGCGGCCACGGCCTCGTTCGTGCCGGAGATCCCCGCAAGCTCGGCGGCCAGGCGCGCGATGCGTTCGCGGCTCATGTCCTTTTCGACGGTCACGGTCTGGCGCGGCTCGATGCGCTGAGCGGGGCGCGCCCACGGCTCTTCCGTGACGATCCACGAGATGAGCTGTTCGCGCAGGTACGCGCGCAGGTCGGACAGATGTCCAGAGTTCTTCGCGGAGACCAGGACGCGCACGGTCACCGTGTACTCGTCCGAGTCGGTGATCTGCACGCCCCACGTGCGCCCGTCCCACAGGTCCGTGGAGGTCAGGAGCTGCTCGACCTTCGTGCGGATGAGGGTCATGGGCGCGGACCAGTCGAGCTTGAGCTCAACGGTGCCGAGCTGGGCGGCGGCGCGACGCGTCCAGTTTTCGAAGGGCGTCTGCGTGAAGTAGCGGCACGGAATGATGAGGCGGCGCTCGTCCCAAATACGCACGACCACGTAGGAGAGTGTGATTTCCTCGACGGAACCCGTCTCATGCTTGTCGCCAGCGACGACGACGTCACCCACGCGGATCGCGTCGGTGAAGGCCAGCTGCAGGCCGGCGAACACGTTACCGAGGGTCTGTTGGGCCGCGAGACCGGCGATGACCGAGAGGACACCGGCAGAGGCCAAGACGGTTGTCATGGCCTGGCGGGCGACCTCGAAGGTGCCGATAATGGCGACCACGCCGACGACGACGATGATCGACTGGGTGAGGCGACGCAGCACCTGCGCCTGCGTCTCAAAGCGGCGCGAACGCCCCTGGTCAGATTCCTGGCGAGCCCTGGCGGCGTCCTCGAACACCCAGGCGGCGGCGTAGGCCATCCACGTCAGGCACGCGAGGGCGAGGATGAGGAGCACGTGCATGAGGAAGGTCGTGATCGACGTGCCGTTCCAGTCGGACAGATTCGGGTTGACCAGCGCGATGCCGAGCCCCGCCCACGCTCCCCACGCGGCGAAGGTGAAGTGACCCGGGCGGCGCACGCGCGCCAGGATCGACGAGGCCGTGGCAGCCTTCGCGAAAGCCTTACGCAAGAGCGCGGACATGACGACCGAGACGACGACACCCACGAAGGCGCCGACGATTGGGCCGAGAATCAGGAGGGTGAAGTCAATGGTCGTGGCGACGGCGGCCTCCGCCCCGGATTGAGGGTCGGTAATCGCCCGCGTGAGGGCGTCCGAGGCCTGGGCGAGGGCACCGAGTGCTGGTGTCATAGTCATGCATCAAGGGTAGGTCGCCTAGCTGATGAAATCCTGTGAATTCCGCACAATTGCAACGTTTTCCAGTAATGTGTCAGCTGTCACTCGGTTTCGTTTTGACGTGCCGCGCGCGTTCTGCCTAAACTATCTCCCGTCTTCGGACGCCAGTTCGACGGCCAAGCAGGCCCCCATCGTCTAGCGGCCTAGGACACCGCCCTTTCACGGCGGCGACACGGGTTCGAATCCCGTTGGGGGTACCACCGGTCGCTATCGTGACTGGAATAATTCAATAGGTCTTACCTGTTGTAAGGCCCCGTAGCGCAGTTGGTTAGCGCGCCGCCCTGTCACGGCGGAGGTCGCGGGTTCAAGTCCCGTCGGGGTCGCCGACCAGACCTTTTGGTTCAGGTCTTGGCTCTGTAGCTCAGTTGGTAGAGCGTTCGACTGAAAATCGAAAGGTCACCGGATCGACGCCGGTCGGAGCCACCAGCAAGTCCCCGAAGCATCCGCTTCGGGGTTTTTGTTTTGCCCGCGACGAGGCGGAATTCCCCTTTTGCTCGAGGTAGCCACAGCACTGCGCCCCGGCCGCCCCGCATACGGCCCCACATGCGGCCCCACATGCGCGCGACCAACACACCCCACCAGACAAATTTCGCACGTAATTTCCAACGGTCATTTTTCAAGCACACCAGAAAACGTTGTAATCCCAACGATCAATATTCACAGTTTGAAGCACCCTCAAGGGAATTACGTGCGAAATTTCTAGAGACCACGAGACCTGCCGCCACAGCCTCACTGCCACCCAACGGGGGGAATTGCACCATTAGGGGCACGACACGCCGACGACACGCCGACAGCCAGCTCCTAATGCTGCAAAACCCCCATCAATGCCGAAGCATCGAGCGAACCTCGCGAGCAGGCCGCGAGACCCACACGCCACAGCGCCCGGCCCGTACATATGTCGCATGCCATTTCGGACTGCCATTTTGAGCACACCCAAAACGTTGCAATCCCCAGGGCAAATCAGGTCCTATGACCTTTAGCTCGGGGAACGCGAACGCGCCCACGCGGGGCTCGCCATTGCCGGGAGAGTGAGGTGGAGACCGGCGGCGAGCGGTCGCGTGGGCGCGTCCGTTTACACAGGATGTTTCACAGGAGCGAGAGATAGTGTGATAGAGAACTCCTGAGGAACAGTGATCAGCGTAACAGGCAACGGGTTATCGCGGGCATGTTTGGATGATCGTTTTTCGACGTGTTCTCGCTTCGCTTTTCGCGCAGCCGCTAGGGGCCGCCCAAGCTGCAACGAAAGGACTTCTAGCCTTCGTCGGAGTCACCCGCGATGCGCTAGGGCTCGAGGATGAATTGTTCTTCGTCCCAGTCGTCGTCGTGGATGTAGGCGCCGTCGAGGCGCTTGACCATCTCGGAGGCGCGGGTGCAAGCTTCGACGGCCTCGAGGATGCCGAGGGTGATCAGGGCGCGGCCACCTTCGCTGCTCAGGCGATCCGTGTCGACGACGAGGGTGACGTGGGCGAGGGCCTTGGAGAGGTGGAAGGGGTTGACGCGGACCTCCCAGATGTCGTTCCATCGGCCAACGTGGAGGGTCGGGGTGGTCGTCTGCCACGTGGCGCCGGTGTCGACGTCCGTGAGTTCGAAGGAGATGTCGCGGATGCGGGCGCTCCAGTCGGTGATGCAGAGCTCGCAAGTGCGCGCCACTTAGTAGGCGTCAGTTGATCGGTCTTGATGGTGCCATAGGTGCCGATTTCAGTTCGTGGCCTAACCATGCGATTTCACTGTCTCTTGGTGGGGGTCTTCATTGTGTTCATAGGCGGAAATGTCTCCATTGGTTAATGCTGGATCGATACGCTTTTTCAACTGAAGGAACTCTACGGCATCTTCGACGTCGATATTCATGTACCACAAAGGCAGCTCACTGCTAAGATAGATCCACTTTTCGTAGTCGTCCTTGAATGCTGCTTCATCGAATTTAGGGAACATCTTCCTGAACATTGCCCTAATCATCAGCTGCTGGAACTCATCACTAGTGATCTCATACGAAACTTCTCTGTCCTCGTGCAGCGCTTCATGAAAAGTGAGTACCCTTTCCCTCTCTTTCTCGATAAGCTCTGGGGCTTGCTTACGGAGCCGCTTCCTCTCAGCCACAGCCTCCTCGTGCCCAAGGCGTTCTTCGAAGTAGTCGCGAAGATCGACGGTCACAATCATTCGCATCTGATGATCTGTGACCAGATAGGGAGAAGACATTCCCAGCTTCTCCTTAAAGTGGCGCGTAATTCGTCTCTTCATTGCTTTGCGATCCGCATCGCTCAGGGTGCGCTCAGGGTACTTGTAGCACTGACAAGCGTACGCCAAGACGTCGCCGACTCGTCGATTCGGTGAGTTATTCATGATGAGAGTGTCGCATTTCGGGTACTACTTTGTCTACTTTTGAATCGAGACCACTGTATTTTGGCCATTATATGGGTCTATCGATGTCTACTTTTATGTCGCTATATTGATGACAGCCGCACAAGGCGGCGAAGAACAGAATCTAAAGGAAGGTGTGATGTGCACGACACAATGTACTTGATCGACGCGGGCGAGCTCGGCCGAATTCTCGGCATCTCGCGCACTTCGGTCTACCGGCGCCGCAGCGTCGGTCAGCCGCTCCCCAGATCGATCACGACGGGATCCTTGGTCCGATGGCGACCCGAAGATGTCAAAGAGTTCCTCAGGGAGCACCTCGAGACCACACAACCCAAAAGAAAGGAAACAAAATGAAAACGACAAACCCATCCCTCATTAGCGAGCGAGATATTTCGTTCACGATCCATCAATTGGATGAATTTTCCCGGCCCGATGGAGCCTGGTTACAGCGAGCTGTTTGCCGCGTGGACCTCGGCCACCTGGCGACTATTACGGTAACCACTCGCGACGCGGCCATCGCCCTCGCGGATCTCCTCCGCACAACCCAGAAGAAAGGAAAACAAATGAAATCGACCAGCCCACCCCTCATTAGCGAGCGAGATATTTCGTTCGCGATCCATCAATTGGATGAGTTTTCCCGGCCCGATGGGCCCTGGTTAGTGCGAGATGTTTGGCGCGTGGACGTCGGCCCCATGGTGACTATGACGGTGACCACTCGCGCCGGGGCCATCGCCCTTGCGGATCTCTTCCGCGATGCGCAGTCCTGGCGGGAATATCAAGACGAACTCGGTTAGTGAGGAGAAGACAATGCTCAAGAGATTGGCAGAGTTTAGGCAGTTTGATTGGGAGCGTTTCGCCGATGGAAAGACGTTCGCAACCTCGGCCGTTCGACCGTGGTTCGAATTTCGAGATGGGCACCGAACCCATAATCGACTTGGGACCTCAGTTGAGGTCGTGATTCTCCACGACCACACCAAATACCGTGATCGCGACGGGGAGCGAGTTAGCAACCGATTCGAAAAGCTCGTCTTCAAAGTGCCTCGGGTGATCGATATTCCCGTTGATGCGCAGGTTGTTCCAGTTGATGTCGTCGCCACCGTGTATGGAGAGTTTCAAAATCAGCTCGCCGTGAAGTGTGCTCGGATCAATGAAGTGAAAAAGCCGGCTGCCTCGTGACTCTGCGCTGCTTTCGCCCCGAGAGCCCCTCCTGAAGTGGTCTTTGCCAACTACGAAGGGAGGGGCCATTGGGGGGTTGGTGGCCTTGATTGGTGTCTGTCTGTTGGTTGTTGCGGGCGTTCGTAACAGCATTTGCACGAACTGCTGCAACTGCGTCAATGTGAGGCCCATATGCATATAGCACCGCTGTCATTTGCTTGCTGAAGCTCATCTCAGTGGAGATTTATCCACCTAACCAGAATGCCGCATTTACTCCGCACATTCCACCGAAGATCAGGAAAGGATAAAGAAGCCAGAATCGTTGCAAACACTGAGCAAACAAAACCCAGCGAAGTCCGCGTAAACTCATCAAAACAGTGACTTAAAAATCGAAAGGTCACCGGATCGACGCCGGTCGGAGCCACCAGCAAGTCCCCGAAGCATTCGCTTCGGGGTTTTTGTTTTGCGCGCGACGAGGCGAAATTCCCCTTTTGCTCGTGGTAGTCACCCCACAGCACTGCACCCCGTACGCCCCGCATGCGGCCCCACGTGCGCGCGACCAACACGCCCCACCAGACAAATTTCGCATGCAATTCCCTCACGGCACGAATCGGCCCAACCCCAAAAACCGCAGAATATCAACGATCAGATTACATAGTTTGAAATATGCTCACGGGAATTGCATGCGAAATTTCTGGAGACCACGAGGCCCTGCGTCGCACCCAATAAGCGCAGCAGCTCATATGCGCTTCGCCACACGCATGACTGGGCGACAAAGAATAGTGACGCCAGTCAATTAATTACCGAACAACCAGAACGCCCTGCAACTACTCGAATCTTCAACCAGCTAAATTCATGACGAAACATTGGACGACCAAAACAAACCCTCCATAACGTGGACAGATAGGCGAAATTAAACGCACAGACTATTACAGATAGGCGTAGCCTTCTCATTAGCATCATTACTTGCTAACCACAGCGGATGGGTAGCCACCCCGATGAGCACGCCACGGCCTCGGCCCCATCCATGACGAATGGAGACTCACGTGCACCCACGCAGTATCGGGCGCCTTTTCCCGCTCGTTGTCGGGCTGATCGTCGCCGGCCTGCTGGCCGCGTTCATCGCGATCGCCCCCTCCTACGCCGCCTCCGTCGGCGTCGTCAGCAACATTTCGCTGGCGCGCGAGGACAAGGAAACCACCGCGCCCACCGTCGGCATCCACGTCATGACCATGTCCTTCGACATCGACACGACCGGCAAGGACGTCGCGCCCGGCGACACGTTCACCATCCAGATTCCCCCCGAGCTTAAGGTTATCTCGGACTCGGGCAGCTCGACGCTGAACTTCAGCATGCTCAACGACGACAAGGTCCCCGTCGTCGACTGCTCCGTTCCCGCGGGTGAGGGCGTGTCCATGACCTGCACCTTCGGCGAGTACGCAAGGGACCATCACAGCATCATCGGCCACGGCACCGTACGCACGAAGGCGGTGCACGCCACGACCTCGTCGACAGTGTCCTTCCCGGTCAACGGCACCGCCGTCATCGTGGACCTGCCCGGCGGCTCGATCTCCGGCACGTACGAGCGTACCCTGCCCAACACCCAGAAGTGGGGCATGCCCAAGGAAGGCGACTCCTCGCGGATCATCTGGGAGATCGACATCAAGGGATCCCAGCTGCCCGAGGGTGCGACCGAGGTCGAGATCGTTGATACCTTCGACATGAGCTCCGGCGGCTACTCGCTGGTGCCCGGGTCGGAGAATCTCTACTACTACAACAACGACGCTGAGTTCCAGGCCGATCAGGCGCCCGCCCTCAAGGCCGGTGCGTCGATCGGCGACGGCACTTTCAAGATGGAGGCCAGCGCCGACGGCAAAGGGTTCACCGCGACGTTCCCGCGCCTGACGAACAATGGCACCTACGTCCTGCAGTACGAGGCCACGATCAACAACTTGGCCACGGTTCGTAACGGCGTCACCTTCCACAACGACGCACTCATCAACGCGAAGCTGTACACGGGCGGCGTGGACATCCACTCGGACGGCTCGGGCGACGCGAACGGCAACGCGAATCCGACGCCCACCCCGTCGGTGACGCCGACGCCGGAGCCGACGCCTTCCGCGACACCCACGCCGGAGCCGACGCCTTCCGCAACACCCACGCCGGAGCCGAGCCCGACCCCGTCCGCGACCCCGTCTCCGACGCCGACGCCGACCGCAACCCCGTCCGAGAGCCCTTCTCCGACACCGACGCCAACCGCAACCCCGACGCCTACGCCGTCGGTGACGCCCGAGCCGACTCCGTCGACCACCCCGACTCCTTCGGCCACGCCGACCCCCTCGGCTCCCTCGACGCCGAGCTCGTCCACTCCCCCGGCCACGCCGCCCACTCCATCGACTCCCGCGCCGAAGCAGCTGGCTCGCACGGGCGCCGACATGGCTGGCATCCTCGCTGGCGCCGGCATGCTGGGTCTGCTGGGCGCGCTGGCGGTGGCGGCTCGCCGACGCGGAGCCTGACCGTCCCGCCCTCCGCGTGAGGGTACGCATCAGACGCGCTGTGCCCCGGCCTCGTATCGACGAGGTCGGGGCACAGTCATACGTTCAAGGTTCCCCTAGTGTCCCCTCAGGAGTTCCTCGCCGAGCATGTCGTAGAAGACGCTCTCAGGGAGGATTTCGATTTCCGTGCCCTTGAGGGCCCACTTTTCGGCCTTCTTCTGTTTGTTGCTCTTGCCGTCTTTGATGCTCGCGCAGTAGTCGTTGTTGCCGAGGATCAGATAGCGAGTCGTCTTGGTGACGCCGTCCTGGTTGATGCCGCCCAGGTCGGCGACAATCTGCATGGCTTCGGCGCGCGTGAATTTTTCGAGCTTTCCTGTGAAGACGCAGGCGCACCCGAAGATCGGACTGTCCTCGTCGATTTTCTCAGCGTCACCCTGAATGTCGGCCGCCTTGACGGAGTGGCTGCCGCCCGCTCGGTACCCCTCGTGCACCGAGTCATCTCCTTCGGGTACCGAGCGACGCCGCTTGCGCACCGAACCGAATAGTTCCTGAAATCGCTCTTCACTTCCGTGATGCTCAAACGCTTCATCCTTCAGGCGTGCGAAGCACTCGGCGGTTGCCTCGACGTCACTCATGGCGCGGTGCGCATCGTTGTGGGGGACACCGAAATGGTCGACGAGGTCTGCCAGCCGGTGGTGGGGCATCTCGGGGTGCAGCTTGCGTGCGACGCGCAGACTGTCAATGTAGTCGTTGGAGAGCGGTCGGCCCAGGTAGCGGTCGAAGGAATCGTAGAGGAAGTTGATGTCAAAGCCGACGCAGTGGCCGACGAGGGGCGTATCCCCAACGAAGGATGCGAACTCCGCGAGCACGTCGGGAGCAAATGGAGCGCTTTCGAGCATCTCGTCGGTAATGCCAGTCAGGGCCGTGATGAACTCATCGACGAAGGCTCCGCCCGGCATGCTCGGTGGTTGGATCAGCGAGCTGAAGCGTCCAACCTCCTGGCCGTCCGAGATTTTGAGTGCCGCAACTTCGATGATGTGGTCCCACTGGGGGCTGCGCCCCGTGGTCTCAACGTCGATCACGCAGTATGTGTCGGGGAAGGCGATGATGCTGCGCCCCTTGGATTCACGGATCGTTTGCGCGTTCGACAGGGCCTGCAGGTGCGTATCTGGCATGAGAACTCCTTTGTCCGGGCCAGTATACGCTTCCCATGTAACCCTATAGTCAGTTCTGGGCAACAATTTCAACGACTCTTCACACGGATGCCACCGCCAGTCCTAACATGTCCATCACATAGCCATTCAATCTCACCTCGTAACGAACGCGAAGATGCAGGCTGCGACCAGTTTCCAAGAGATCACAGCCATCCACCCCACCCACTTCCGCGCGCCACTGCGACACATGGGGCGCGATCCTGAAACAATGGGGGCATGTCGAATGACCCGCGTGAAAACCTGCATGGCTCGGACAGCGAGGAGCTGGCCGACGTGACGGCCGACGCCGCGCGCACCGGCGCCGAGCGAGCCGCCTCGACCCCCGCCCACACCTCCGACGAGGCGCCCGCCCAGCGCAGCGCCCTCTCGTCGTTCGAGGAGATCCTCAGCGGCGCCACCCACGAGGCCGACGCCCCCATCGCCGACACCCCCGCAGAGACGCTCGCCGACGACGGCGCGCAGGACCTGCAGGAGACCCTCGTGTCCTCCACCCCCCTCGTCACAACCGACGAGGCCGAGGCCACCCCCGCCGCACTCACCACCGACGCTGCCGGAGCAACAGAGACCGCCGCGGAGACCGCCAGCGACGTCGCGCCCGAGACCGCGCCCGCCACGCAGGCCGGGCCCGACCAGCCCGCCCAGGAACTCACGCCCGCCAACAGCGCAGCCGCCAGCACCAACACCACAGCCAACACCACCGGCAACGACCTCGTCGTCGCCGCACCCGTGCACCTGCCGCCCGCCGAGCCGCGCCCCTGGTACCGCTCGCGCCGCTCCTTCTCCGCGAAGGGCCGCGGCGGCCGCGTCCAGGTCGCCGGCCTGGGCATCACCTACACGGATCACGCGTCGGGCGCGGTCCTCCTGGCAAACATCGACCTGGGCTTCCGCGCGCGCTCGCTGAGCGCGATCCTGGATCCGACGGGCCGCCGCGCCCGCGCCCTCTTCCTGATCCTTGCGGGCCTCGAGGAGCCGCAGGCGGGCCGCATCGTCGCCGCGCCCTCGCGCTCGCTGGCAGCACGCCTCGCAGGCCGTATCGGCTCGGTCGCGCTGATCCGCGCCGACTCCCCGCTCGACGAGTCCCTGACGATCCGCCAGAACATCCTGGCCCCCCTGTCCGCGACGGGCTCCGTCGCCGACTGGGATAACCTCGTGGGCGCCCTGCAGATCACGGGCCTCGCCCAGCGCGTCGAACTCCACCCCTCCGAGCTTTCCGAGTGGGAGCGCTTCAAGGCCCTCATCGCCCGCGCGATCGTCTCCGGCGCGGAGGTCTTCCTCGTCGAAGACCCGATCACCCTGCCCCCCGCCGCCCGCACGGAACTCGGCCCCCTCCTGCGCGCCCTCGCGGACGCGGGCTGCGCGGTCGTCCTCGCAACCCCGAACCCCGAGGTCGCCGCCGCCACCGACCGCGCGATCCTCCTGACGAACGGCCGCGTCGCCCTCGACGCGCCCGGCCCCTCCGTCGCGCTCATCAACGCTTCCCTGGAAGCCAACCCCGAGGACCCGAAGGCCCTCCTCGGCCCGATCCCCTCGGCGCTGCCCTCATCCTTCGACGAGGTCATCTCCCCCACCGGGTCCTCCTCGGCCCCTGCGTGGCACCCGCTCGGCGCCAACGAGGCCGGGGCGCAGAGCGCGAACGCGCAGCAGGCATCCGCGCCCGAGGAAACCCCCACGATTGGGACGGCCGACCACGCCGAGGCCGCCCTCGACGCGGCGACCACCCGCATGGAGACCACGCCCGCGCAGGCAAGCCAGGCAACGCAGGTGCCCCAGGCCTCGCCCGAGCCCCGCACCGAGACCGCGATGCGAGGCATCCCCGTCGTCGACACCGAGGACCCGGCCATGGCCGAGCCCGAGGTCTCCGACCTGGTCGTGCGCGCACGCAAGATCCTCTCCGATCTGCCCGGTTCGATCGCCCCGCAGGAGTAACGGACCGGTCACTGCGAGCCGACCTCCTTCATGAGAGACTAGGCATATCAGGCGAGGCGCCGCCTCGCTCACCCGCACGCGCAGGAGCACCCATGACTCAGCCCACCCCCCAGCCCGGGCAGTACCCGCCGCCGCCCGTCAACACCGCGCAGGCCGCAGGCGAGGCCCGCCCCAGCATCGGCGCCCTCTTCGCGTCCGTAACCGGCCAGATCTCCGGGATCATTCGCGGCGAGATCGAGCTCAACAAGGCGAAGCTGCGCACCTTCGCAGCCAAGAGCGGTAAGGGCGTCGCCCTCCTCGTGGCCGCCGCGGTCTTCGCGCTCTACCTGCTCGGCTGGACGCTGCACACCGCCGAGATCGCGCTCGCGCTCGTCCTGCCCGCGTGGGCGGCGTCGCTCATCATCGTCGGCGTCCTCCTCCTGATCGTCCTGATCCTCGCCCTCGTCGGCGCCCGCTCCCTCAAGAGCGCGCAGGCGCACCGCCCGGACCCTGCCGCGTCGGTCGCCGCCACCAAGGAAGCCATCGAGAAGGGACTGGGCAAGTGAGCACGAACCTCGATCCGCGCAACGTGACCGTCGGCGAGTCCGCCCCCACGTACCCCTCCTCTGAGCCGCGCACGGAGGCCCAGATCGCGGCCGACCTCGAGCGTCAGCGCGCCGAACTGGCCGCCACGATCGACCAGCTGTACGCGCGCGTCCAGCCCGCCGCCCTCGCCCAGGAGGCGAAGGACGAGGCCAGCGCCCGTTTCGCTTCCATCAAGGAGTCCGCGTCGCTGACCCTGCAGGACGCGGCCGGCGGCAACGCCGAGGCCCTCAAGAAGGTCGGCATCGTCGCCCTGTCCGCGATCGGCACCATCGGCGTGATCGTCCTGCTGGCGACCCGCTCATCGCGTCGTTCGCGTCGCGAGGCCCGCCGCGCAGCCCGCGAGGCCGCCGCGCACACGCTCGCTGCCCTCAAGTCCGATGTGACCGAGGCGCTGTAAGCACCAACTGACGCGAACCGGCGTAACTCCGGCCACACCGGCCGTGGGTTGCGCCGGTTACATTTCCCCGTTTTCGTGGGCTTTCGCGGGCCGAGTGCCGCTCAGCTGAGCGCGCAAAACACGATCCAAGGTGAGGTCAAGGCCCGTCTTTAGCTATGATGGTCCCACGAAACATTTTGAACACCCAGGGAACCGCTTTACGCGGACCCGAACGACGCGGAGGGGGTCGACGCCATGGGGCGCGGCCGTCAAAAGGCTAAGCAGATGAAAGTCGCTCGGAAGCTGAAGTATTTCAGCCCCGACACCGACCTAAACGCACTTCAGCGCGAGCTGGCGGATGAGGACTCGTACCTGGCACACGTGCCGGCGGACGAGCCCGAAGAGGACGATGCAATCGACGACGACCTCTACTCGAAATACGCCGACTTCGCCGAGATTCCCGCAGAAGACGACGACATCGACCCGAAGCAGCTCGATGAGTCCTTCTGGACGGGTGGATCCTCCACCAAGTAACGGCTCAGCCACACGGCGGACCGAGAACCGGTCCGCCGCTTTGGCGTGCCCGAAACACGTTTCCTGATCACTGCGGGCTCATCGAGGGCTGCCGAGGCGTCGCACGCGCATGCGCGCGTCCACACACCCGCACTCGCACCCCACGCACACGCACAACAAGGGGCCGAGGCCCGCAGGCCTCGACCCCTCTCGCGCGCTCACGCCCAACAGGCCTCGCTCAGCCCACGCGGTACTCGCCGTGCAGCAGCACGGCGCCCGCCTGGACGCCCTTCGTGCCGGAGATGAGGCGCACGCCGGAGGAATCAGCGCTCAGGTCAGACACAGACCCAAACCCAGCCACAGTGCCGTCGGCGCCGGCCGACGTGACGGAGCCGAGGACCCACGCGGCCACCCCGGCCTCGTTGATGGCGGCCAGGACCTCGGAGGCCACGGACGCGGAGACGACGGCGACCATGCCGACGCCCAGGTTCAGGGAGTCCTCCATGCCGACCCAGGTGACGTCGCCGCCGCGGCGCACCCAGTCGAACACGGCGGGAATGGTCCACGTCGAGCGGTCAACCGTCGCCACCGCGCCGACAGGCAGGACGCGCGACAGGTTCGCGGCCAGGCCGCCGCCGGTCACGTGCGAGTAGGCGTGAATCCCCTCAACGCCGAAGCGCTCGACCAGGTCCAGGCACAGGCGCGTGTACAGGCGGGTGGGCTCGAGGAGTTCCTCGCCGAGGGTGCGGCCGAACTCGGCGACGTGGGAATCCAGCGACGCGCCCACGCGGGAGACGACGGAACGCACCAGCGAGTAGCCGTTGGAGTGCAGACCGGAAGATGCCATCGCGATGACGACGTCTCCGTCGGTCACGCGCTCGGGGCCGAGCAGCTTGGAGGCGTCCACGACGCCGGTTGCCGCGCCCGCGATGTCGTAGTCGTCGGGCTCCATGACGCCGGGGTGCTCCGCGGTCTCGCCGCCGATGAGGGGCGTGCCCGTGGCCTCGCAGGCGCGCGCGATGCCGGTGACGATGGAGGCAATACGCTCGGGGACGACGTGCCCGCAGGCGATGTAGTCGGTCATGAGGACCGGGCGCGCGCCGATCACGACGATGTCGTCGACGACCATGCCGACCAGGTCCTGGCCGATCGTGTCGTGCACGTCCATGGCCTGCGCGATCGCGATCTTGGTGCCGACGCCGTCCGTGGAGGTCGCGAGCAGCGGCTTCTCCATGCCCAGCAGCGCCGACGCGTCGACCATGCCGGCGAATCCGCCGGTCGCGCCCAGGACGGTGGAGTCGTGGGTGGCGGCGACGGCGCTCTTCATCAGTTCGACGGCGCGGTCGCCCGCAGCGGTGTCGACGCCAGCGGTCGCGTAGTCCAGGGGGGTGTCGGTCATGGGTGGTGCCTTTCGCAGGTGGCGCTCGACGAGGCCGTGTCGGGTGGTCGGGGTGAGAACAACGCCCGCGGTGCTGGTGCGCCGCGGGCGTAGGGGTTAGCAGGGGGTGGCGTCGGGGGTTCCGGGCACGGGCGTGCCGGCGGGGATCGTCTCCGGGTATTCGCCGGTGAAGCAGCCGAGGCACAGGGACGTGCCCTGTCCGGTGGCCGCGACCATGCCGTCGATCGACAGGTACGCCAGGGAGTCGGCACCGATCGAGTCGCGGACCTGCTCGACGCTCATGGACGAGGCGATGAGCTCGGCCCGGGTCGGGAAATCGATACCGAAGAAGCACGGCCACAGCACCGGCGGGGACGAGATGCGCACGTGCACCTCCGCGGCCCCGGCCTCGCGCAGCATCTTGACGAGCGCGCGCTGCGTGTTACCGCGCACGATCGAGTCGTCGATGACGACGAGGCGCTTGCCTTCGATGACCTCGCGCAGGGGGTTGAGCTTGAGGCGGATACCGAGCTGGCGCAGGGACTGCGTGGGCTGGATGAAGGTGCGGCCCACGTACGCGTTCTTGACCAGGCCCTGGGCGAAGGGGATCCCGGACTCCTGCGCGTAGCCGATCGCGGCGGGCGTACCCGAGTCGGGCGTGGGGATCACGAGGTCCGCCTCGATGGGGTTTTCGCGCGCGAGGGCGGCGCCCATCTCGTGGCGCGCGGCCACGATGCGGCGCCCGCCGATGGTCGTGTCGGGGCGGGCCAGGTAGACGTACTCGAAGACGCAGGTGTTGGAGCGACGCACTGCGAAGCGGCGCGAGTGCACGCCCGAGGCGTCGATCGAGATGAGTTCGCCGGGCTCGACCTCGCGCACGAAGGTCGCGCCACACAGGTCCAGGGCGGCGGTCTCGGAGGCGACGACCCACCCGGAGGCGAGGCGGCCGAGCACGAGCGGGCGGTAGCCGTGGGGGTCGCGCGCGGCGTACAGCGTGTGCTCGTCCATGAAGACCAGGGAGAACGCGCCCTTGATGCGCGGCAGGACCTTCAGGGCGGCGCCAACGAGGGGCGCGGGCTCCAGGTCGTCCATCGACGAGGCAGGGGCGGCCTCGTCCGCACCCGTGTGCCCGGGCGTCACGGACGGGGACGCGATGAAGGGGGTCGGCCCCGGGATGCGGTCGGCCATGCCCAACAGCGCGGTCACGAGGGAGGTATCAGTGGATGCCCCGCGTTCGAAGTCCTCGCCGTCGTCGGCGATCTCGGAGGCCAGCGCGCGCAGCTCGACCGTGTTAGTGAGGTTGCCGTTGTGGGCCAGGGCGAGGGTACCCGTGGGGGTGGGGCCCAGCGTCGGCTGGGCGTTGCGCCACACGTCCGCACCGGTCGTCGCGTAGCGGACATGGCCCAGCGCGATATGGCCGCGCAGGCCTTGGAGGGACTGCTCGGAGAACACCTGCGACACGAGGCCCTGATCCTTATACACGAGGATCTGCTTGCCATTCGATGTCGCAATACCGGCGCTCTGTTGGCCGCGGTGTTGCAGAGCATAGAGGGAGAAGTAGGTCAGGCGGGAAACATCCTCGCCCGGGGCCCACACCCCGAAGACGCCGCAGTGATCGTGCGGGTGATCGTCTCCGAAGAGTTCCTGGTCGGACAGTGTCAAGTCTGGCTGCGAGACGGGAAGCACGCTCTCACTCTCCCATACTTTTCCCCTCCTCGTGGCATATATCCACGTTGTGGCGCGCACACGCGGGCCCAGCAAACACGACGCGCAGCGCGTAATTGCGCACGCTTTGCCAGGCAGAATCGGTCTCCTCATGGTCGAGATGACACAATGGAGTGCAGCAATCTTGAGGAGGAAACGTGGCCAATCCGACGCTGAGCGCCATCATGTGGGGACTCGCCCTACTGGTGAGCGCTGTTGCCGTCCTGTCGTTCGCGCGAGGCCTGACACACATGTGGCGCACCATCTGCGCGGGCACGCCCGACCCGGGGCGCCTGACCCCCGTGGGCAAGCGCCTCTGGGGCGTCGTCTCCGCAGCCCTCACGCACCGCGAGTTCAAGGGGCGGCCCTGGATCAGGTGCGCCCACTGGCTCGTCATGGTCTCCTTCCCGATCCTCTTCCTCACCCTGGTCACGGGCTACGCCCAGCTGCGCGTCCAGACCTTCACGCTGCCTCTCCTCGGACATTTCGCGCCGTGGGAGTGGCTCACCGAGGTCTTCGCGTGGGGCGGCCTGGCCGGCATCATTCTCCTGATGATCGTGCGCCAGCGCGCCGGGCGCGGCACCGCCGCCGAGGCGGCCCTCTCGAACGACGACCCCGACGCCGCAGCCGCCGCGGCCGACCCCGAAGGAACCCCGCCCTCGTCCCTGGCCAAGCCCCACCCGCGCGACTCCTCCCCGCGCGGCCTGGCCTCCCGCTTCCTGGGCTCGACCCGCTGGCAGGCGCTCTTCGTCGAGTGGGTCATCCTCATCGTGTGCGCGTGCGTCGTGGCCCTGCGCGGCCTCGAATACGCACTCTTCAGCGTGACCCCGGGCCTCGAGGCCCACGCGAGCGCCCTGCACTTCCCTCTCACCGCCTGGCTGGGCACGCTCTTTGCGACCGCCACCTCCTCCTCGGCCGCATCCCTGTCGAACGCGATCGTCCTGGTCAGCGCCCTCAAGGTCATCACCTCCATGACCTGGCTGACGGTCGTCGGCATTCAGACCGGCATGGGCGTCGCCTGGCACCGCTTCGTCGCGATCCTCAACCTGTACACGCGCCGAAACGCCGACGGCACGAAGTCCCTGGGACCGGCCGACCACATGCTCATTGACGGCAAGCCGGTCACCAGCGAGGACGACTTCGACGACGTCCCCGAGGACACAGTCCTCGGCGTTGGCACGATCGACGACTTCTCGTGGAAGGCGCGCCTGGACCTGTACTCGTGCACCGAGTGCGGCCGCTGCCAGGAGCTGTGCCCCGCGTGGAACACGCAGAAGCCCCTCTCCCCCAAGCTCCTCATCATGGGCCTGCGCGACCACATGGAGTCCGCCTCCAACGTGCAGATCGTCGAGCAGGAGGAGGGCCACCAGAAGCTCGAGGACGGGGAGGTTCTCCTCGATAAGGGCGTGCCGGCCTCGCCGCACTCCTTCGACCTGGTCTCCGCCCTGTCCCTGTCGGGCGCGACCGGCCCCGAGGGCGTCTCCGCGGTCACCGCTCCCCTGGTCCCCGAGGTCGTCTCCGAGGAAGTCCTGTGGGACTGCACGAACTGCGGCGCCTGCGTCGAGCAGTGCCCCGTGGACATCGAGCACATCGACCACATCCTCGACCTGCGCCGCCACCAGGTCCTCATGGAGGGCGCGTTCCCCCGCGAGTTGGGCCGCGCGTTCCGCGGCATGGAGTCCAAGGCGAACCCCTACAACCAGCCCGCCCGCAAGCGCATGGACTGGGCGAAGAAGCTGGACTTCGACATCCCCGTCGTCGGCGAGGACATCGAGGACGCCTCCGAGGTCGACTACCTGTTCTGGGTGGGCTGCGCGGGCGCCTACGACGACACGGCGAAGAAGACCAGCGCGGCCGTCGCCGAGCTGCTGCACACCGCGGGCGTGTCCTTCGCGGTCCTCGGCTCGGGCGAGTCCTGCACGGGCGATCCCGCCCGCCGCGCCGGCAACGAAGCGCTCTTCCAGATGCTGGCCGCCCAGGCCATCGACACACTCAAGGAAGCCAAGCCCCAGAAGATCGTCGTCTCCTGCGCCCACTGCTTCAACACGATCGCCGGCGAGTACCCGGAGCTGGGCGGCTCCTTCGACGTCGTCCACCACACGCAGCTCCTCAACCGCCTCGTGCGCGACGGCCTGCTCACGCCGGTGGCCCCCACTTCCGCTGCCTCCACGGGCGCGGACTCCACGGACGAGGCCGGGGCGGCCTCCTCGGACACGGCACCCTCCACGGGCGCTCCCTGGGTCGGTGCGCCCCTGAAGGTCACCTACCACGACGCGTGCTTCCTGGGACGCCACAACAAGATTTACTCCCCGCCGCGCGAGCTCGTGGGCTCCCTGCCGAACGTGGAGCTCGTCGAGATGCCGCGCAACCGTGACCGCGCGATGTGCTGCGGCGCGGGCGGCGCGCACGCCTGGTTCGAGGAGACGCGCGGGACCCGCATCGCGGACGCCCGCATCGTCGAGGCCGCATCCACGGGCGCGGACGTCGTCGCGACGGCCTGCCCCTTCTGCTCCCAGATGCTCGGCTCCGCCTCGGGCACGTCCGCCGGCTTCGTCTCCTCCGACGCCGCCGATCAGGTTTCCTCGAGCGCCGAGGGGGCCACGGCCTCGCCGGGCGGAAAGCTCCCCGAGGTGCGCGACGTGGCCGTCATGCTGCTCGAGTCCGTCAAGCGCGGGCAGTAGCGCACGCGCGCACGCCGAGCAGCACAGCGCGCACATCGCGCGCCCACGCATCACGTACCGCGCGCAAGCACCACAAACAAAGGGGCGGCCCCGCAGGAAAACCTGCGGGGCCGCCCGTCAACCTCAGAACAATCAGTCCTCGACACCAACGATGACGTTGGAGGCCTTGATGACGGCGACGGCCTTCGAACCGACGGTCAGGCCGAGCTCCTCGATGGCGGAGTTCGTGATCGACGAGGAGATGACCAGACCGGGGGCCACCTCGATCTTGACGATGCCGTTCACGGCACCCTCGGAGACCTCAACGACGGTGCCGGGGAGCTGGTTGCGTGCGGAGAGCTTCATGGTGTGCCCTTTCGTTCATAGTGGTTTGCAAACATACTTACCCTAGCGGGCGCGCGGCGCTCCTTCTACGGATGCGACCTATTCCTGGTCCTCCGGGGAGATTTCCTCGAGGCCGACGAGGAAGCCGTCCTCGTCGACGACATTGCCGCCCACGAGGGTCGCGATCATGCCGGCGGCCTTCTCCACGTCCTGCGTGGAACGCAGGCGCTCGAGGCGCGCGGTGCGGCTCATCGCCCCCGCTCCCGGCGTCGGCGCGGACGTGGGCAGCCAGCGCACCTGGTATTCGATGATGGCCCCGGCCGTCCATGGCTCCCAGCGCAGGACGCGCGGAGGCGTGGGGACTGCGTGGACCTCGATCATCATGTCGGAGCGGTGCCCGATCGGGCTCATGAGGGCATACCCGTCGACGACCTGCGGCTGGTCGCGCTGGGCCTCGAGCTCCTCGCGAGCCTTCGCGATCTTCGAGGCGATGTCCTCGCGCACCGGGCCGAGCTCAGCCTTCAGCTTTTCGATCTGCGCGATCTGCGCGGGGGTGAGCGGCGGGGGCTTGGGGGCCTCGGGCGCGATGTCGCGCGCGTCCTTCATCTGTTCGAACCCGGCGCGCTCACGCATCGCGGAGAGCAGGTCCTCGGGATTAATCCAGCGCGGCGAGTACACCGTCAGGTTCACGGCCGAGTCGGCGTCGGGGACCATGACGTAGCCGCTGCCCGCGATGCGCAGGCCGCCGGCGAGGCGGCGGGCCATGCGGCGCAGCGCCTCGAGCACGCGATACTCCAGGCCCGTGGGCAGGCCCTCGGGGAAGGCCTTGTCCCACTCGCCCATGACGCCGTTATTCTGCTGGCGGGCGTGCGCCTGAGGGCAGCGCAGGACCCACGCGTTCGCGAGCGAGGCCGGGGTACCCAGCGCTGCGCGCGTCGGCTGGTCGAGCGCCCACGGCCCCTCCAGCTCAGCCTCGGAGGATAGGCGCAGGCGTCCCGGGGCGATCCAACCGGCCTCGTCCCACATGGAAATCGCGAGCGCCTCCAGTTCGGCGGGATCGACCGCGTCGGAGACGAGGAAAAGATGATGGGCGCGTGCGTCCTCCAGATCGATGACGCCGGCGGGTTCACTCACCTCAATGGCGGCGGCGATCGGGACGGCGGCCTCGGCGCTCGTGACCTCGCCGTCGGCCGCGATCTGGAACGCCGCGTCCGTTGAGGTCATCGTCGCCAGCCCGACGTTCGTCTGGGTGAGCGGATTGTCCGTCGCGCTCATCGGCGTCGGATCCGCGAAGGAATGAGGGGTGGCCGCCATGCGTTCCTTGAGGGAACGCCTCACCGGCGAGGCCTGGGGGGCCTCGTCCCTGTTGGTGACCTGCTCGGCGCGCGGAGTCATGCCGGGCAGCGCGACGCCCTGAATGACACCCGTGCGCGCCTGGGAGGGCGCGACCGGTGGAATGCCGACCTCCGCCTCGCGGCGGCTGCTTCCCTGCGGGGCGGCGTGCGCCTGCGGGACACCCATGACGGGCGTCGGCGCGGGCGGCTCCGGCAGCGGCGGCACCGGCAGATCCGCGGGTTCGGGAGTGGGAGGCTCGGGCAGGTCGGCGGGATCCGGCGCAGGCGGATAGCTCATCTCGCGAGCCGCGCGCTCGGCGCGCTCGGCGCGCATGCGTTCACGCCGGGACGGCAGCGGAGGGGGAAGGGCCGACATTGAGGCTTACCGTTCGATGCGCGTACGCGTGAAACGCTCGTGGGTGCGCGACGGCGTCGGGCCGCGCTGGCCCTGGTAGTGAGAGCCGAGGCCCTGGGAGCCGTAGGGGTGCTCGGCCGGGGAGGACAGGTCAAAGAAGCACAGCTGCCCGATCTTCATACCGGGGTAAAGCAGGATCGGCATCGTCGCCGTGTTCGACAGCTCGAGGGTCACGTGACCGGAGAAACCGGGGTCGATGAAGCCCGCCGTCGAGTGGGTGAGCAGGCCGAGACGACCCAGCGAGGACTTACCCTCCAGGCGCGCCGCGATGTCATCACCCAGGGTGACGAGCTCGTAGGTGGCACCCAGGACGAACTCGCCGGGGTGCAGGACGAAAGGCTGGTCGGGGCCCACGTCCACCAGGTGAGTGAGGTCCGACTGATCCGCCGCAGGATCAATCACCGGGTAGCGGTGGTTATCGAAGAGGCGGAACAGGCGATCCAGGCGCACGTCAATGCTGGCCGGCTGAACCAGGTCCCGGTCCAGCGGGTCGAGCTGGATACGCCCGGAGTCCAGGGAGGCTTTGATGTCGCGGTCACTGAGCAGCATGACACGATTGTCGCACACTCAGCGCCGCGACAACAGCCTCAGCGAATCACTGGAGGGGCTGACCCTGAGCGTCGTAGGCGTAGGAGCCGGAGTGGGCCAGGATCAAGACGAACTCGATGAGCGCCCAGATGGCGGCGATGGGCGCACCGATCATGGTGATCGTCAGAATCAGCTGGATGATGCCCTTAGAGGTGTAGCCCAGGTAGAAGTTGTGAATGCCCAGGGCACCCAGGAAGAACGCCAGGAGCAGAGCGACGATCCACTGCTTGGGGGCGCCGACGACGGGCTGGCCGAACGCGGGCTGGGCGTAACCGGACTGTCCGTAGGCCTGCTGGCCGGCGGCGTAAGCGGCCTGCTCGTAACCGGGCTGCGCGCCATAGCCGGGCTGCGCACCTTCGGGCGCACCGTAGGGGGCCTGGTTCGCGGCGGCCTCGGGGCCCGCCTGGGCGGACGTAGCATCGTAGGCAGTGCCGTAGGTGGTCGAGCCGGGCGTCGCTGTCGCCTCGTCGAAGGAGGGGGCCGAGGCCTGGGGGAAGGACGGCGCCTCGGGCGCGGGGACGGCGTCGGGGGCCGCAGCAGTATCGGGCGCGGGAACCGCGTCGAACGCCGGAACCTCGGGGACCGGGATCTCGCCAGCAGCGTCAACCGCGGGAGCATCGGGAATCGAGAAGTCGGCCGAGGGGACCTCGGGGGCGGGAACCTTCGCGGGATCCTCAGGGGAGAAGGGGGTGGCCTGCGGGTCGGGCGTCGTCATGGGTGAGCCTTTCGGTTGTCGTGGGGGGCCGCGGACGGCCGTACTGACATAGCCTAGCGTGCTCACACCCTCGTGCGAGAGTCGCGTCCACCCCGAAACGCCCCTGATTGATCCCGGAGGCCGCGAAGCCGTGCCGTGGTTCCTCGTCCTGAAATGATCGCTCTCACCCTCGAGAGCGCGTTCCGCCACTGAAAAGACGTGGGGCCCGGCATCAAGCCGGGCCCCACGGGGTAGTCTGACGCGCGCATCACGCGCGGAGCGCAGGTGCTCAGACGGTGGGAACGCCGTTGGCGTCCTTCTCGTAGATCCACTTGCCCATGAAGGTCATGATGGCCACGACGAGCAGAACGACCGACCAAACGTAGCTGAGCAGCGTGATGATGTTCGAGAGGAAGCCGAGATCCAGGAAGCCCAGCACCAAGATCGCCACGGAGATGACGATCTTGTAGATGCCGTACTGGGTGTAGCCGAGGTAGAAGTCACCGACGCCGAAGCCGCCGAGGAACAGGTTGAGAAGGCCGGCGACCACGCGGGACTTGCCCTGGACGGGAGCGTTGTAGCCGGGCTGCTGAGGAGCGGACATGTTGTCTCCTATGTGTTGATGGCCCCTGGGACAGGGGTGCTTTCTGAAAACACGGTCAGACTACCGAAGCATTCATATTTTGTACAACACCCTCCCCTTTTTATGTCAGGGATCACAGGTTAATTTTTTTCGTTCGTCGCATTGCAACTTTCTTCCATAGACTGACTGGGTGTTCACAAATCCGACGGCCGAGGCCTCGCGATCACTCCTGATCGACCTGCCCCACTGGTTCGCCGCACATCAGCGAGACCTACCCATGCGCGCGCAGGACGTCTCCGACTGGGGGACCCTCGTCTTTGAAATCATGAGCCAGCAGACCCCCATCTCACGGGTCCAGCCAATCTGGCTTGAGTGGATGGAGCGCTGGCCTACCCCCGCCGATCTCGCCGCCGCATCCTCGGCAGACATCATTGTCGCCTGGGCAAACCTCGGATACCCCTCCCGCGCCCTGCGCCTCAAGGCCTGCGCGACCGCGATCGTCGAGAAGCACGACGGCGAGGTCCCGCTCACCATGAAGGAACTCACCCTGCTGCCGGGCGTCGGCACCTACACCGCCAGCGCTCTCCTCGCGTTCCGACACGGAATCCGCGTGCCCGTCCTGGACACGAACGTGCGTCGCGTGCTGGTCAGATTTCTCGATGGCCGGGAGTTCCCGCCCCACTCCACGCCCTCAAAAGCGGAAACGACCCGCGCCGAAGCCCTCCTCCCAGAAAATGGACACGCCGCCGCCGACGTCAGTTTGTCGCTCATGGAATTCGGCGCCCTCGTGTGCACCCAGCTGAGCCCCTCGTGCGACGAGTGCGCGATCCACGCGAATTGCTCGTGGGCCGCCGCCGGATACCCCAAGGACGAGAAGCGACCCACGCCCCAGCCCTACGTCGGCACCGACCGCCAGGCGCGCGGCCGCATCATGAAAGCCCTGCGCACCGCCCACTTCGAAGGCAAGGAAGGGCTCACCAAACGCCGAGTCCTCGACGTCGCCCGCATCGATGGCGGCGACCGCTACCAGCCCTCACGCGTGTACCGCGCCCTCCTCAAAGACGGCATGATCGTCTACGACGAGGACACGAAGCGCGTCACGCTCCCCCGCTAACACTCTCAGCACGAGGCCGGGGCCGGGGACCCTTCACCCGAGGAACGCGGCCCCGGGAGGCACCCACGGCCTCGTCGATCAGTCAGTAGCGGATCGCGTCGATCGGCTTGATGCGCACGGCCGCGAGCGCCGGGATAATCCCGCACAGGGCGCCGATGCTCGTGGAGATGGCGACGCCCGCGATGGCGGCGCCGGCCGGGAAGGCCGGAGTGTCGCTAAGCGTGACGCCGAGGGCCTCGAGGGGCAGGAAGCGAACGACGACGACCGCGATACCCACGCCGATCACACCGGCGACGAAGGTCGCGACGACGGACTCCATGAAGACGGCGAAGAAGACGCGCGCCGCGGAGGCGCCGACGGCCCGCCGGATGCCGATCTCGCGCACGCGCTGGCGCACGGTCACGATGGCGACGTTGAGCAGGCCCAGGGCGCCCAGGAACACGATGATGCCGCCGATGACCATGATGACGTTGGAGATCGTGCCGAGCTGCTCCTCGCCGATGTCCTCGTGCTCGCCGCCGGAGACGGACACCCGCCAGCCCTCGCCGAGGATCGAGGCCAGGGCGCGCGGCAGGTTCTCGCGAGCCTGGTCGGCGTTCTCGGTGCCCACCCACGCGATCATGGCCTGGGAGGTCATCTGCGGGAAGGACACGCGCGCCGCGTCGTAGTGCGCGAACACGGTCGGCATGTCGTAGGAGCTCTTCGACTTGGTGACGCCTACGACGCGCATCGCGACGCCGTCGCTCGTGTGCAGAACGATCGGCACCTGGTCGATGGGGGCACGCCCCAGCTGATCCCAGAGGGACTGCGAGATGACGACGGGAATCAGGCGCTGGTCGGCGTCGCTGCTCTCGACCCAGCGTCCCGCCAGCATGCGGGTGCGGTAGATGACCGCGTAGGAGGGGTCCACGCCCTGGAACGCGACGCCGTCGATCATCTCGCCGACCTTGGTCAGGGGGTAGCCGCGGAATTGTCCGCTGGCCCTGGCCTGGCGGGCTTCGACGATCTCTCCACCCCCGCTGGAAAAGCGCGACCAGTAGTGAATGTCCGTCTTGTCGGCCAGGGTGGCCATGGCCTCCCCGATCGTGTCCTTCTCGTCGGGGCGCTTGGCATTCTGCTCGCCACTCGACGAGGCATCGGCTCCCGTCCCGGACACATCTTGGTACGGGCCGCTGCCTGATGGCCCCTCCGGCGAGGCCGAGGAGCTTTCGGGGGTCAGGCGCAAGGTGACGGAGCGTCCCTCGTAGAGTTCCGCCAACTCGCGCGAGGACTGCAGGAGCAGGTCACCGAGCGCAATGACGATCGTCATGGCGGCCACGGCCGCGACCACGCCCACGAGGGAGAGGACGACGCGCGCCTTCTGCACCTTCACCTCGCCCCAGGCCTCGATGAGCGCACCGAGAATCTGGCTGACAGCGTTCACTGCTCGTCCTCCTCCGGAGTCGCCGGGTCCGAGGCTTGCTGCTCCTCGCCGCTCTGCGCTCCCTCGTCGTCGGCGGGCGCCGGCGGGGGTTCGGGTATCGCATTGCGCACCCCGGCCTCGTCGCCCGAGTGCCCGGCCTCCGCGCGCTGCGTGAGCGCAGACGCGTCCTCGACCTCGTGCAGCGTGCCGTCGTAGAGCTCGTAGGCGCGCTGGGCTCGCGCGGCCACCGCCATGTCGTGCGTGATGACGATGAGCGCGGCGTTGGACTCGCGGGCGACCTCCTCGAGGAGGGCCATGACGACGCGGCCCGTGTCCGGATCGAGGGCGCCCGTCGGCTCGTCGGCGAGGATCACGCGCGGGCGGCGCACGAGGGCGCGCGCGATCGCGATGCGCTGCTGTTCGCCGCCGCTCATCTCGCCCGGGTAGGAGTCGGCGCGATCGGCCAGCCCTACGCGCTCCAGCATGTCGAGCGCGATCGAGCGCCTGCGCAGCAGCTGCGGGCCCGGCGCGTACAGGAGCGGAACCTCGACGTTTTCGGCGGCTGTGCGCGCCGAAAAGATGTTGAACTGCTGGAACACGAAGCCGAAATCTTCCCCGCGCATCCGCGCGCGGCGCCCCTCCCCCAGGCGCGTCGTGTCCACCCCGTCCAGCTCGTAGATGCCCGAGGTCGGGGCGTCCAATAGGCCGATGATGTTCAGCATCGTGGACTTGCCGGTACCCGAGCGACCGACGATGGAGACGTGCTCACCCTCGGCGACATCCAGATTGACACCGCGCAGAATGTGCAGATCCTCCCCGTCAGGCAGGGTCACCGTGCGGATCACGTCCCGCAGGCACACGAGACTCATTGCGCGCCCGCCCCGCCGTTCGAGCCGCCCGCGCCGCCAGCCCGACCGGAGTCCGCGCCGCCCAAGGGACCGTCCTGGTCGCCCTGATCGTCCTTGTTCGAGGTCGGGGTGAACTCGAGGATCTCCTCGCCCTCCGTCAATCCCTCCTTCACCTCAACCATCTTGCCGTCAGTGATGCCCAGGGTGACGGCGCGCTTGTCAGGCTTCGTCGGGTCGGCGGTCGGCAGGTAGACATAGCCGGACTGGTAGCGTCCCTCGACCGCGGAGATCGGCACCGCGAGGACGCCCGTCGCCGAGCCGGCCGTCATCTCAAGGGTCACCTGAAGGCCCGCGAACACCGTCTGGTCTGCGGGGATCGCGCAGCGGGCCTTCAGGTCCGTCGAGGACGAGGTCCCGGTATCGGACCCCGCGTTCGCCTTGGGATCCTGCTGCTTGCCGGTCGGACTCACCAGCTTGACACCCGAGCACTCAAAGGGCGCGGGACCGTTCTTGATCGTGACGGTCGCCGTCGAGGGCGCGTCCTGCAGGCGGTACATCTGGTCCGCACTCAGGGAAGCGACCGCGGAGAAAGTCGCCGGGGCGACGGTCGCGACCGTGTCGCCGATCGCGAACTGCTGGCCGACGAGCACACTCGTCGACACCGTCCCATCACCGGGCGACACGACGGTCTCGTACTTGTACGTCGGATCGGCGGTCTCAACGCTCACGTTGCCGTCCTCGTCGGTGACCTGGCGGGTCTCACCGGGGATTTCCTTGCGAATCTGGACGAGGGAGTCGCCCTTGGACACCTTGTCGCCATCGTTGACGAAGGTCCGCACGACATTGCCGTCCAGAGTCGCGCGGGCGACGACCGGCTCGTCCGCCTGGATCGTCCCCGTGACGCTCACTGTGTTCGTGATGTCGGCGCGGCCCACCTCGGTCGTCATCTGCCCGAAGCTGCCGCCCGGGTCCATCCCGTCGGTCCCCTCGTCCGCCTGAGCGGCCGGGAAGAACGCGAACTTCACCAAGGAGATAGCGATAACTACCCAGGCCAGAACCTTGACAACGTCGAGCACCTGGGCGGTGCGGGTCTTGTGTGCCACGTGCGTCTCCTTCGATGAACAGCGTTGCTCAATTGTAAGGTGCGCCTCATTCAAGCAGCAAGGTTTCCCGCTTCTTATCAGGGTTTTCTCAGGGGCGGTTCCACCGTTTGGGCGGCCCGCTTCCATCCCCCTACGATGGGAACAAACCGACGAAAGGCCGCCATGATTCGCCGTGCCACACCCACAGACGCCGAGGCACTCTCCCACCTCTCGCGCACCTGCTTCACGCAGACCTTCGGGCACCTCTACGCCCCCTCCGACCTGGACGCCTTCCTCGACGAGGCCTACTCCCCCACCGTCCTGCGCGCCGAACTCAACGACCCCGAGCGCTCGACATGGCTCCTCTTCGAGCAATCTGCCGACGATGCAGCGTGTGGGGTGCTCACCCCCACCGATCACTCGGGTACACCCGAACCCGGAGACGAGGCCCCGGCCTCGTCCATCTCACAAGCCCCCATCGGCTACGTGACCGCATGCCCGGCGCACCTGCCCCACCCCGACGTCGCGCCGGGCGACGGCGAGGTTCAGCGCCTCTACATCCTGCAGGGACACCAGGGCGGGGGCCGCGGGACCGCGCTGCTGCGCACCGCGCTGGACTGGCTCGAGCGCGACGGACCGCGCACGATCTGGATCGGCGTGTGGAGCGAAAACTACGGGGCGCAGCGGTTTTATGCGCGCCACGGCTTCGAGATTGTCGGCGACTACTCCTTCATGGTGGGCGACCACGCCGACCACGAACTCATCACGCGCCGCCTCCCGCGAGCGATCACTGCGTGAGCGGCGCGTCAGCGGCGCGTCAGCGGCGCACGCACCAACGCTCATAGACGAAAGGGCCCCGAGGCGTCATACCTCGGGGCCCTCCCCACGTTGTGTCGCTCAGGCCTGCTCGGACTCGGCGATCTTCTTGCGCACGTCATCCATGTCCAGGTTCTGGATCTGCGAAATCAGATCCTCGAGCGCGGACAGCGGCAGAGCGCCGGACTGGCGGAACACCGCGATGCCATCGCGGAACGCCATGAGGGTCGGGATCGACGTGATCTGCGCGGCCATCGCCAGCTGCTGCTGATCATCCGTGTCGATCTTGCCGAACACGATGTCCGGGTACTTCTCGGAAGCCTCTTCAAAGATGGGGCCAAACTGGCGGCACGGGCCGCACCAAGTCGCCCAGAAATCCACCAGCACGATGCCGCCAGCGGACACGGTCTGCTCGAAGTTCTCCTGCGTGAGAGTAACGGTAGCCATGATTCTCCTGTTGTCGCCGGCTAACCCGACGGTGGTCGAGGCGCAGGCTTGATGCCCACGCGTGAACTGTCTTATTCAACGGGCGCGGCGCGCCCACTATTCCCCTGAGGGAAGATCCGCAGTGGTGACGTGGCGCACGTTCTCCTCCGAGGCGCCCAAGCCTCGCAAAATGAACGTCTCCACCAACGTCAGCGCAGACTCGCGATGCTCCGGATCCTGCGGCAGACGCTGCCCCTGCAGCGTCGCATGAATCAGGTGAACCGCACCGAGCGTATTCTGCTGGGCGATCAGCCCACGCTCCATGGCCTCGTCGAGGATGCCGATGAGGACCTCACCCACAACACCCGCATGATCATGCAGGTGCGAGGCGCCCTGGCCGGACATGTGACGGCGCAGACCCATGCCAGCCTTCACGTGGTAGCGGCCGATCATCTGCAGGTGCGAACGAATGTAGATGCGCAGTCGCATCAGGGGATCCGGCTCGGCTTCGAGGCGCTGAGTCAGCACACGCGCAAACTCTCCCGTGACCTCGCGCATGTAGGCGAGCAGGAGCACCTCCTTATCCGCGAAGTGGTTGTAAACCGCCGTGCGGCCAACACCCGCACGCTCCGCAATCTGGCTCATCGTGATCGACTCGAAGGACTGCTCGCCCATGAGCGACCCCAGGGCCTCGAACAGGCGCGTGCGAGTCAGCTCGCGGTGAGAGGCAAGGGACTCCCCAATAATCTTCGGCATGCGCTTATTCTGACATCTTTCCCCTCAGTGTCGTCAAATTGTGGCTGCGCGCCGCTTGCCCATCCTCAGCGAGCGCAGCGGGCGACCACGGCCTCGACGATGGGGAAGTCTGCGACGATCCACGGCAGGTCACCCAGGTCCGCGAGAGGCACCCACCGGGCCTCAAGGTGCGACGCGCCCACGCGCGGCTCTTGCGAGTTCGACGCAACCTCAGCGAGCCACACACCCATAACGCGTCCGCCCAGGATCGGCCACCACTGGCCGCCCTCCGGGCACACGCGTTCACCCATGGTGAGGCGCGCGCCGAGCTCCTCGGCGATCTCGCGCTTGAGGGCGTGTACCGGATCTTCGTTGTCCTCCACCTTGCCACCGGGCAGTTCGAACTGGCCGCGCAGCTCCTGCGGGTAGGCGCGCGAGCAGGCGAGCAGCATCGTGGGCGCGCTCAGCGAATCGACGATCGCGGCGGCCACCACGGGACGAGGCATGGGAACTCCAATCAGTCAGGCGAGCCCAGTGTATCTGGCGCCCGTGTGCGCGCCGGATGTGGACGGCAGACGTCAGCGGCATGCACCTGGCGGCGCCTATTGCTTTACCTTCTCGAGCCGACAAGTGGCGCCAGTTGCGCGCCTATCCGGCGTGACGATATGATCGACGGGTCGATTCCTTCGGGACGATGAATTGCGGGCGTAGTTCATCGGTAGAATGGAAGCTTCCCAAGCTTCAGAGGCGGGTTCGATTCCCGTCGCCCGCTCCATTTTGGCTCCGGATTTGATAAGTCCGGAGTCTTTTCGTTTGCGGGTGTCTGACCAATGTTGGTCGGCAGTGTCATGGGGTGAAAGCGATTTGTGTGGTAGTGGCGCAGGTGGCCAGGCCAGTGCGTGCGCGACCCTGATCGAGCGCACCACCGGCTAGCAAGGACGTTCAGGAACGTATAGTGTCGGACAAATTGTTCTCCCAATTGGAGGTGTCACGATGGGTTCCCGGTTAGGTGTTTTTCTTAAGACTTACTCTGGTTGGGAGATCTACTACAACCACTCGGCGGCCCAAACGGTCGGACTGGACATTGCGATCGACGGTATGGAAGCCACCTACGAGCGTGTGCGTTGTATGTCTCCGATGGGTGTTGATGATCCGCATGCTTGGAAGGGGGCGACGTGGATTGAGGGCACACTTCTGATCGACGAGACCAGGAAACTGGTCGTGTGGGCAGAGGAGAGCGAGGCACTCTACATGCCTCGACTTATCAACTACCTCGTTGAGCACACCTGGCCTGGGTGGACGGCCGCCTGGTCAGCCGAAGGAACCAGGGGAACTCTTCGGGCTGCGGGCGTCGATCCGGCCACCATCTTCACACACCGTTCTGATCGTTTGCCTTGTGATCGCGCGCCCAGTCTAGAGCCATGGGATGAGTGGCACGGAGTTGATCCCATCACCGTGCGCATGGCAGACGGCACCTTGGTCACCTGGCGCGCCTACGGCTTCCTGGATGATCTTACTGGATGCGGTCCTGAGAATTTCCTGGCTTTGGCTCGCGAGGTCGCCTCCCGGCTACCGGATGAATCGGATGCGTGGGAGCAGACCTTGGGTGACTATGTTCCGACCACGGGGATATTCGTGGACTACCGAGCACGCTCGTTGCGTTGGTGGTCGCTCCAGGACAGGGACATGCACCTGGAGGATTTCGATGCGCTGTGGCCGGGATGGACACTAACCAGCAGTTCGGACGACTACTCCTGGCACCAAGAACTCACCGGGCAGGTATTCCGTACCTGGACTGACGATGTCGACGAATGTCGCTCCTGGATCGTGAGAGCTATTGAAGAACGTACACGAGCCAACCCGCTAGCAAGCTTGGCTAACGCCCTGTCAGGTCAGGGTCATCAGATCAGTCTGTACGCGTCCGCTCTGGAGTTCGTTCCCTCCAACCGTCAAGCCGCGATGGAAACCTTCAACCGGCTCCTCAATGTCGTTCGAGACGCGCCGTTGAAGCCCGCGCGATTTATCGACCGACACGGAACTATCACACCCCCGTTCGAGGAGGGAGAGGCCGGATTCTAGGGGTGGTTGCAAGACGGGTTATGTCCTGAGCAGCAGTTCGAGGCGTTGCTTGGGTGCGTCCCAGTGGGGCGTTTTGCCGGGGCACTACTCCAATCGTCAGCGATGACGTCCAGGTTTGCGTCGCTCGGGGTCCAACGATCAGAGCCTTTGGGCATGTAATTGACGCAGTGACCGCACCCATAACAAGCAACAGGCCGACCACCCACGATTACACCACTATGCGGGACGCTACTGAAAACGTCTGGGTGGACAAGAACCTCATCACCGCCAACTCAGCCGCCGGACTGGACCGAGCAAGAGCCATACTGGCTCTTCAGAGTTGAGTGTGGGTGGAGGCGTCTAGGCCTCCTGCGATGAGGAGC
>OGSE01000019.1_pt1 | contig 194133 bp, 181 predicted proteins | sample 1573791 | NCBI WGS metagenome assembly OGSE01 (sample SAMN03295813, study PRJEB24534) | human gut metagenome | isolation source: fecal sample 3 from infant 2 | host: Homo sapiens | place: USA: Pittsburgh, PA | collected 2014-07
CGTAAAGGAGCGCAGCGACGCGTACGTCCATTGCATCAGGTTCGACGAAGCCCTAAAGGATGTGCTGTCCATTAAAACATTGTATTATATATTGCCATGGGCGAGTGTGATAGGAAGCCGCGGCTAGTGGTAGGAGGCAAATCATATCCATCCAGTAACGCGGTGCGAAGTACCAATGTTACTGAACCGTACAACTGTTGAACTTCTTCAAATACTTGTAATTAACCGATACCACAGTGCGTAGCACCTATGGTATCGCATCGTAAAATGGTTGAGTAACTCTAACTTTATGTAAATTACTATTCTACTACCTCCCCTTGATATATCGAAAAAAAATAGATATAATAGTATTGAGATATATGAACAATCATTCATATATAATACAACTATTATGAATCCTGTAAGAACAATTGAAAGAATTATTAAAGCTCCTGATATTCATTGGGTAGGCACTGGATTTAGAGTACGTCAGTACTTCCCTGATAGCGATGAGTCACCTATGCTTGATCGTATGTCTCCATTTTTGTTACTCGACTATAATGAGCCATATTATTTTGAGGGCAGTCCTTTTGATACAGGTGACACTCCACATCCCCATAAAGGCTTTGAAACGGTAACATTATCTTTTTCCGGCTCCATTGAACATAAAGATGCAGCTGGTAATAGTGGTGTTATCCACTCTGGTGATGTGCAATGGATGACTGCAGCTAGTGGTGTTTTGCACAAAGAGTTTCATGAAAAAGAATATGCAAAGCGGGGACGTTTGTTCCATGCTTTACAATTATGGGTAAATCTACCAGAACGTCATAAAAATGATGCACCTGCATATCAATATATACCTGCTACCACAATGGGGCGGTATCAATCTCTTGATGAAACAATCGATGCTATCGTTTACACCGGTGCTTTCAGACATATAACAGGTCCTGCTAAATCCCATACACCGATGAATATTTACAAATTAAAACTTCAACCGAATTCATGGATCTCTATTTCTGAGAATATGACTTGGAATACAGGCTTTCTTGTGATTAATGGTACAGGTACTGCCAATGGTGAAAGCATAGAATCTGGAGACTTTGTACTTTTCAACAATGATGGAGAGCGCTTTGAGGTAGAGTCTGGTGATGAAGGTCTTGAAATCTTCGTTCTCGCTGGAGAACCACTCAATGAACCAGTGGTAAAACAAGGGCCATATGTTATGACAAATAAAACAGAGGTTCTCCTCACTTATGGAGAATACATAAACGGTAAATTTGGCCGCGAAGAAGCTATTATGTAATACGTAAATCTTACTCTACAAGAAAAGATACACCCCCTATAAGCCACGTTAACTAGCTTATAGGGGGTTTGTTTTATACTAAACTTATCTTTACTTGTTTATCTAAAGCAAATGCAATCTTACAGAGAGTACTAATACTTGTATTTGCACCTTGTTCTATTCTTGCAATTGTGGATTGAGGGACACCAGATTTTTCAGCTAAATCACGTTGTGTTAAACCGGCTGCTTCACGAGCTTTTGCAATCACTATAGCACTTTCTAGATTAGCTGATTCTTTTTCAAATCTGGCTTTAAACTTTGGATCTTTTAATTGTTCTTTCAGAAAATCGTCAAATTTAATTGTTGGCATAATATTCCTCCTCAAACTCGCGCCTAATTTGTTTGGCATGAATTATCTCTCTTTTAGGTGTTTTCTGCGTTTTCTTAGTAAATCCATGTGTAATAATATATCTATTATTAATTACATGAAAGTATAATGCCCTTTGAATACTATTAGGACATTTAAGACGGATTTCATATAGATTTTTATCCACTTTCTTTACCCACTGCATATATTGAGCAACTAACAATCCTGAATCCTGGATTTTATGTATTAATGAAAACATTTTATCCGAATCAGATTCAGTAAGTGATTCTAAAAATTCTAGAAATTCATTATGTCCATTAGGTCTTGTATAGAACTCAAACTTAGGTTTCTCCATCCCAATCCTTCTTTCTTCTATGATAGCATATATGCTATCATGCTTCAATTTTAAATAGTTTTATATCCTCTAAATTCTTATCTTTACTATATAGATACGTGAATAGTTTTTGGTAGCTTAAAGAATTAATGGGGATGATTTAACACCTTTGTAATTACTATTCAAGTTTATATTGATTTGCCTATCTTTTAAGAGCGTTCAACTGGAATTTCAAGTTATATCATGTTTATTGATAATACATATATAGTTATATATATCTTATATTCACTTATGTGCTTTAAGATACATCATTTCTCAATACATATGTTATACTAAAGTTCAAACTATACTTTAATAGGAGGTCTTATGTCTAAGAAAATTGCGGTTCTCGTGAATGAGGATACAATGCAGCGCTGTTCTTGTGGCGGTTGCTTAAAAGCATTTATGAATAAAGCGGATTCCTTTGAGCGTTATGCAGATGAGGATATTGAGTTGGTAGGTTTCACCCATAGTGGTGGTGATCTAGCCAAGAAAATCGAGTCTTTCAAGAAAAAAGGTGTTACTACCGTCCATCTTTCTACATGTACGCGTGGTAAGAATGAAAATTATGAAAGCATTGCAGAGCAGTGTGCAGAGGCAGGCTTTGATGTAGTGGGCTATACCCATGGTGGTGCCGTTTCTAAAGATGGTAAAGAAGCGATAGTACTTTCAGCTAAACCAGTAGTGGACAATGAATAACTTGTACAATCTTTGATTAATTTTCGATGGTTGAGTAATGTATTATATTTGAATGTTAAGTAGTTACGTTAAGTAGTTAAATTAAGTAGTTAAATTGCTCTTCATAACTGACGTATAGCTAACAGATGAATGATTGTTCCATTATTCATTCTATATTTACGATGAAGATTTACTATATTCATAGTGTGTAAATGTTAAAGTACTATTTTGATTAATTATGATATGGTTATATCATTGAAAGGTTGAGAGAATGAACAAGAAAATTACAGCAACTACATTATCTGTAGCTATGGCTGCGACAATGGCGCCTGCTATTATGCAAACTGCTCCAGTGAATGCTGCATCTAGTGCAGTACAAACATTGGCAGGTGGTGCTGTTGCTATGGCTTATGTATCTACTGCATTAAATAAAATGGATAACTCCGAACAAGGCCAACAAGAAAGCTTGGCACGTACTAAGGAGAAAACTGGTTACCTGAACGATAGTGCAGCGCAAGCACGTGTACAACGTATCCTGAAAACGTTAGAGGCTTCTCCTAGCGTAAAACGTTCTTACGTTGTTTATGCAAACCCTGATACAGAGTTTAATGCCTTTGCAACGCTTGGTCGTGTTATGTCTGTTAATAAAGGTGCTTTAGATACCCTTGATGATGATCAATTGGCGTACGTAATGGCCCATGAAATTGCTCATGGTGAGCATAAAGATATTATCAATGGCGCTAAAAAACAAATCGGCCTTTCTACAGCAGTCGGTATTGCAGCTGGTGGTAGTGAAGGGGCAGCGTTATTATCTAACGTAGCCGGCAACTACTTGTCTAACCAAGTATTTACAATGAGCCAAGAAAAAGCAGCCGATGAACTAGGCTTCAAGATTTTAAGTGAATCTCCTTATAATGTGGGCGGTGCAGCTGGTTCTATGGCGGTACTACGCAATAAAGTGGGGGAACACTATCGTGAAGGGCTTTCACAAGTAGTGGCACCTAATAACCATCCTAAGTTAACAGATCGTGTGAACAATAATATTGCTCGCATGTACACATACTCTGGAAACCACGTAAACGTGTCTAAAGGCGCGGTTTACGTCAATGGCGATAATATCTATAGCCCAGCAGGTAGCGGCCGTTATACAGGGGAAGAACGTGCGTATTACATGGCTGGTAAATTGGCACGTTTGTACCATAACAACCAAATTACGCCAGGCTCTGCATCCTATAGCGGTGGCACTGTAACGGTAGCCGGACAATCCATCGTATCTACCCCAAGTTCTGATGTAGCCCTACAAGTGGCAACAAACCTTAATAATGCCTTTGTTAAACCAGCAGGTGCAGCGGTTAATGCTAAAAATCCTGTAAAAGTAAAACAAGAGAAACCTAAAAAGGCTAAACAAGAAAAGGCTAAACCTGTGAAAGCAGAAAAAGCTAAACCGGCTAAAGGTAAAGAAGTAAAACCTGTTACTAAGGCTTCTACAACAAAACATACAGCTAAAGCTACAAATCATTCACACTCTACGGACAATGGACGTAAAACAATCGATAGATAATTTGAGTATTTAGTTGTTTGATTGTTCATGTGGCCTACAAGACCGAGCTCAATGGGGCTCGGTCTTTTTTGTATGCCTTGAAGGCTACTGTATTACTTTATGGAACGAATAGTATATATGTGAGTCCGTATATGTTATAAAACTATAGATTTTCTATAACAAAAGCACTATAATATTATGTATCTATATATATCTATGTATTTGTATAATATGTTTTGTGATGTATCAAATATTTCCTTGTAAAGTAAGTGTTTTTGTTACTTTCACAGTTAGCATAGCCTCCCATCGAGGCAGTTTCTTTTTTAGAGGAGTTGGATCTGAATGAAACAACCAGAATTGTCGCCGTATATGATGGCTCGAAAGCCATCTGGCATTCGCCTAGGACAAATTAAATTCTTGGAACGTAAGAACCCACCAATTTTGGTGAATGGTTCTATTGGTAATGTAATGCGTCCTATGCATCCCGCCATGCAGCGTCGGTTGTTCGATTTGGGCGGTGTGAATAGTCCGTTCCATAATGGTATCGTGCCATACGTACCAACTACGGGGACTGATGAATGTCGCGAAGCATTCCTTCACATTTTACGCAGCCAAGGTTTCGATACAACTGGTCTTGATGTACTCGTAACAGATGGTGCATCCATGGCGATGGAAATCATCATGCTTGGCGTATGTGGCGGTGCTGGTGAAGAGGAACGCCCTCTTTTAATGTTCAACCCATCTTATACAAACTATGATGCAGTAGGTCTTCGTATCGGTCGTAAAACAGTCACTGTTGATCGCGAGCTTAATGAAAATGGCGAGTTTGAATTGCCATCCGTTGAAACTGTTGAACAACGCATTATCGATACAAAACCGGGTGCGTTGCTCATCATTCCTTACGATAACCCAACAGGTCAATTATTCAGTAAAGAAACATTGATTGAATATACAAAATTATGTGTTAAACATAATTTGTGGATTATTTCTGACGAAGCGTACCGCGAATTGGCTTACGAAAAAGGGAAAGAAACATCTAGTATCTGGGCTTTAACTGATAAGGATGTACCTGGTATTGAAGGCCGTCGTATTAGCCTTGAAACGGCTAGTAAGGTATGGAATGCTTGTGGTTTGCGCATTGGCGCCATCATTACAGATAATAAATTGTGCTATGAAAAATCTGTAGCTGAATATACAGCGAACCTTAGTGCTAATACACTAGGCCAATATATCTTTGGTGCTTTGGCTCATGAAAGCCACGCAGAGCTTCATAACTGGTATGAGCAACAACGGGACTACTACCGTAAGATGATCTTTGAACTCTATGAAGGTTTTAAAGCGGTAGAACCTGATTTCATCGTATCTCGTCCAGAAGCATCTATTTACTTTGTTATCGACGTACGGAAGGTAGCAAAACCTGGCTTTGACGGTGTAGAATTTGCCTCTTGGTGTGCTGAACATGGTGCAGTAAGCCTTGATGACGGCAAAGAGTATACACTTCTCATGGCTCCGCTCAATGGTTTCTATAGTGGCAAAAAAGGTGAAAATAATCCAGGCAGAACGCAATTGCGCGTATCCTTCTGTGAAAACCCAGACCTATTGCGCTTGGCACCTGAATTACTATCTAAACTATTCAGAGCCTACGAAGCACAACGATAGAAGAAGTATAATTCCAATATAATAGATGCCCTCCTTTTGGAGGGCATTTTTAGTTGAATTATTATTACCATAATATTGTTAGTAAAATTAATAAAATAATGATAGAATTATGATATAAAAATCAAAAAGAGCTATAATTACATGTATTATAGCTCTTTTTCTTTTATCCCTAAGTATAGTGAATAAGGGAGAATTTTATTTTCTGTTTTCATCATGATCGGATCCCTTAGTATTGATTTCGGCAGCGAATTGCTCGCCAGGTGCAGAGGTTTCCTCTGTTGTAGGATACGAAGTGTCTTCTAAGTTAAGCGTTTTTAATAATTTATCGATATCATCCGATTGAATGAATACCTTTTTATCATCCGATTGGATGGATACCTCTTTGTTATACCATTCGCCGAACTCACGAATTACTTCTTCGTTACGGCGGAAATAGGTATACTGATCAATCTTGCGAGACTCTACGAGTTTCGCATTTTCTAAGATGCTCATAAATGTAGAGATGGAAGATTGAGATACACCACAGCGCTTTTGAATACTCTTAACACTTACACTGTTAGGGAAATCGATAAGAGTATTAGTGTGTACTTGTACACCGAATTCTTTCTCTGGGTGCTTTAGCCACAATATAATATCTAACCGATGTGGATTTGATAATGCTTTCAAGATTCTTAACGGGTCCATATGGCCTCCTCTGGTAATTCCAAAATAATGAGTGCCTAACCTTGACCGTGGTCTTGCATTATGCGGTCGTATTATACGCGTGTTGCTCCGTATAGGGTTTTTCCTACTTTTATCATACGCTACTTTTCCTTTGAAAGCTAGATAAACTTATAAATTTCACGAATTGATGAATTTTGTTGCACCTATTTATAACAGAAAGTATGCAATAGTATAAACATATAATGAGTATATATACATCCTATAGACACATTTATAATATAAAATCGTAAAATATAGAATATATTCATTTTTTTATGGTAATTTTTAAAGGTATTTTAGTTCTTAATAGAGAAATATATATACTATATGAACTTATGTAAGTCTAAGCTTTGATTTAAAGGAGCTGAGTATATGGCAATTGATCGCAATGAAACATTTGACGTTATCGTTGTTGGTGCAGGGCCAGCGGGTTCTGCGGCGGCATTACGCCTCGCAGAACAGCGAGTAAAGGTTTTGCTCATTGAACGCGGTACCGCACCAGGCGCTAAAAATATGATGGGTGGACGTATTTATACGCATTCTTTAGAACGGTTAGTACCGGACTTTAGAGACCGTGCCCCATTGGAACGAAAGGTGACAAAAGAGCGCATTTCTATTGGCGCTGGCAATGAAATGACGACTATTGAGTACAGCTACGAAGATGGTCAACCGAATGAAGAGTCCTACGTAGTATTACGTGCTAAATTCGATAAATGGCTCGCTGAAGAGGCTGAGAAAAAAGGAGCTCTTCTCGTATCCAATGTACAAGTAACAGATCTCATTACTGAAGGAGAAGGCAAAAAACAACGCGTTGTAGGCGTTCGGTGCCACGATGATGAAGTGTATGCAAAACTCGTTATCATCGCAGAAGGCTCCAATACATTATTATTAGAAAAAACTGGTCTCACAGCGCCTACCGATCCAAGTACAATGGCAGTAGGTGTAAAAGAGGTATACAAACTAAAGAAAGAAGATCTTGAAAATCGTCTCATGCTGTCTGGTGATGACGGTATGGCATGGCTCACTTTAGGCGATATGACCTCTGGCTTATTAGGCGGTGGTTTTATTTACACAAATAAAGATAGCCTTTCTGTAGGTATGGTTGTAGGCCTTGAAGATATTGGCAAAGCCGATCGTTCTGTAGACGATATGCTGTCAGCTTTCACAAGCCATCCAAGAATCGCACCATTGTTGAAAAATGGCCAATTGAAAGAGCATAGTGCCCATCTCGTACCAGAAGGTGGCTATAAATCTATGCCTAAGTTGGGCGGTAATGGGTATGTTATCGTTGGTGATGCGGCACGTATGTGTATGAATCTTGGCTATACCATTCGCGGTATGGACCTTGCCATCGAGTCCGGTATGTGTGCAGCAGATGCGGTTAACGTAGCCTTGCGCGACGAAAATATGGAACGTGTGGCTAAGTTGTATGAACGTCAAATCAAGGCTTCTTGGTTATTGAAGGATTTGAAGCGTTACAAGAATATGCCTAAATTCCTTGCTACACATCCGCGTATTTTCAATGAATACCCAGCATTTGTTAACCATTTGATGCGCGACGTATTCACTGTAAACGGTGATGGTGCAGTGCCAATGATGAAAAAAATTATGCGCCGTGTCGGAGACATTGGCCTATTTACCTTGATTCGTGATGCTTGGAAAGGGGTGCGTTCCCTATGAAACTAGAAGAGCGTTTGGGCACCAATAAATATTATGTAGATGAAACGTCTCCTCATATCTTGGTGGATGGCGCTGGTTTTAGCCTTGAAGAGAAAATGAAACTCGTAAACGGCTGCCCTGCCGGTCTATATACATTACAAGAGAATGGCGATTTAGCCTTTGATTTCGCTGGTTGCTTAGAGTGCGGTACATGCCGCGTTCTTTGTGGTGAAACAATCGTAAAAACATGGAAATATCCGCATAACGCTAAGGGCGTAGAATTTAGACAGGGGTGAGTGTATGGAGTTATTAGTATGTATCAAACAGGTTCCAGATACATCTGAGATTAAGCTGGATCCGGAAACAAATAATCTCATCCGCACAGGCTTGCCTAGCATTGTAAACCCTGACGATATGCATGCGTTAGAAGCGGCTCTTGCGGTGAAAGACCAATATGAAGGTAGTCGTGTGACCGTTCTATCCATGGGCCCTCCACAGGCTGAAGAAGCGCTTCGCCAGTGTTTATCCCTCGGTGCCGATGATGCGGTACTCGTTACAGACCGCGCGTTCGGTGGTGCCGATACCTTGGCTACTAGCTATACCATTGCATCTGCCATCCGTCATATTCAACGGACTATGAACCGTCAATTCCAAATTATCTTCTGCGGTAAGCAGGCTATCGACGGTGATACGGCACAAGTAGGTCCTCAAATTGCAGAGGAACTCGGTATGGCACAAGCAACGTATGCTTGTAAATTTGCTGTAGATACAGCGGCTCAAAAAGCAACTGTAACACGGGAGCACGAAAATGGTTACGAAATCGTAGAGGTTCCGTTGCCATTGCTTGTAACGGCTACAGCTGAGCTCAACGAGCCGCGCCAACCAGGCCTTTGGAGCTCTATTTATGCGAAACGTTACACTATTACTCACATTACATTGCGCGATATGCCACATATTGATGAAAGTCGTATCGGTCTTAACGGCTCTCCTACGCGGGTGCGCAAGGTATACCAACCACCTCTTCGTGGCAAGGTAGAAATGTTGCCATCCATCGAGGAAGGGGCTAAAAAGGTTCTTGAATTGGCTTATCATATTAAGCCTGAAAAATTTGCTCATTTATTGGTGTCAAATGATGCACCTGTTGAGGTAGTTGAGGATAATGATGAGGGCGTAGATGTAAAAGACCCTGTGCAACGGGCTGCGTCTGTGGAAAGCGTGTCCCCTAGTGAGTTTAAGGCGGTAGCAGCTGCTAAAGGTGATGAAAGTTCTAAAGGAGGTGACCGGTAATGGCCGTAACAAATTTTGATGAATATAGAGACGTCTTTGTTGTAGCCGATACCATCGATGACGTGGTACATCCGGTTACGTATGAACTGATCGGTCAAGCTCGCCGCATTGCTAAGGAATTGGGCCAGCTCGTTCAAGTTATGCTCCTTGGTGAAAATGTGCAAACCGAAGCAGAGGAACTGGTAGCACATGGTGCTGATATTGTTCACGTTTTTGAAAGCCCCCTTTTGAAATACTATACAACGGATGGCTATACTAAGGTATTAACAGACTTCTTTGAAGACCATAAGCCGAATATCCTCTTGATTGGTGCCACTAACAACGGCCGTGACTTGGCGCCTCGCATGTCTGGTCGTATGCAAAACGGCGTTGTTGCGGACTGTACGATCTTGACAGTAGATACGAATGAAGGCCTTGTTGAATGGACACGTCCTGCCTTGGGCGGCAATATTTTGGCGGAAATCATTTCTCCAAACCATCGTCCTCAAATGGGTTCTGTACGTCCTAACGTATTTAAAAAACCTGAACGCATCGCAGATAGTTGGGGTCGTATCCAAATTGAACAATTTGACCTCAAGCCTGAAGACATTCGCATGAAGCGTCTCGACTTCATTCCATTCAGCAAAGATGGTTACAATATCCAAGAAGCAGATATCATCGTAGCCGGTGGCCGTGGCATGGGCTCTAAAGAAAACTTCGATAAACTTTACGAACTAGCCGATGCTATCGGTGGCGTTGTAGGGGCTACACGTCCACTCGTTGAAAAAGGCTGGATTGAATTGCCATACCAAGTAGGCCAAACAGGTAAAACTGTAAGCCCTAAACTATATTTGGCATTCGGTATCTCCGGCGCTATCCAACACGTGAGCGGCATCTCCGGTGCTGACACAATCGTAGCTATTAACAACGATCCAAACGCAGAAATCTTCCAACACGCTAACTATGGCATCGTGGGGGATTGCATGGAAGTGTTAAATGATATGTTGGCGCATCTGAAATAAAGAGCAAGAGTATTTGAGCTCTCCTCGTAAAACTTAATAAACCATAGGGATACCTATCCTCAGCCTTCATGGGTACGCGTAGCGCCCAAGGTGGCTTCGAATAGGTATCCCTATTTATTTTCTAGCTGTGGTAGAGCTCAAATATTTTTGTCTTACATACAGATGCGCCAGCATATCATTCTAGAGAATAGCAGAAGGCTCCAATGTATACACTATTTTTATCGATTATAGGGGGTAGGGTAGCGTTTTTTTATTTTCATAATGGTATAATTAACTTATTAGAATAAAACGGATTGATGATGTGGAGGCTTTTATGGCTCATAATATTTTTGTCACTGGTGCAACGTCTGGTATCGGTCTTTGTATTGCTGAGGCTTATGCAAAGCATGGCGATAATGTGTTGATTTCTGGTCGTCGTGCTGAGTTATTGGGCGAGGTACAGGCTCGTTTGTCTAAGGAATATGGCGTGCGTGTTGAGACTTTAGTTCTTGATGTGCGTAGTCGCGAGGATGTTGAAAGCAAGGTTCCTGCAGCTATCGAGGCTTTTGGTGGCGTCGATGTGCTCGTTAATAATGCGGGTCTTGCACAAGGGCTTGATCCTTTCCAAGATAGTGCTGTTGATGATGCGGTGACTATGATTGATACCAATGTGAAAGGCCTTTTATATGTAACAAAAGCAGTACTGCCTTTTATGATTGATAAAAATGAAGGTCATATTGTAAATATGGGTTCTACTGCAGGCATTTATGCATATCCTAATGGTGCAGTGTACTGTGCTACAAAGGCGGCGGTAAAGACATTAAGCGATGGCATTCGTATGGATACCATAGCTACAGATATTAAGGTTACTACCATTCAACCAGGCATCGTAGAAACTCCATTTAGCGAAGTACGATTCCACGGTGATGCGGAACGAGCTAAATCTGTCTACGCTGGTATTGAGGCTGTTCAACCAGAGGATGTGGCCGATGTTGTACTATATGTAACAAACCAACCTAAACGCTTGCAAATCTCTGATGTAACCATTATGGCGAACCAACAAGCGGCAGGCTTTATGGTGCATAAGAAATAATAGGCTAAATACTAAGCTTGTTAAAATGATATAGGTAGCATTTATTACTTGAAATCCTATATCATTTAGGATATACTTATTAAGCATATTTTAATAAATATAATTTTACAAAATTTGTTTTTGGAGATTGTTGTTATGACAGCAAAGATAAAGACATTACTAGTGGCTTCTTTAGCATGTGTAGCTATTGGTTCCTATAGCATTACTAGTGCTCACGATCCACCTGTTGGAGATCGTTCTGTGCCTATGACTGGTGGAATCTCAGTTGAACCTAGGGAACCAAATTTTATTATGCCGAGTCCTGTACATGTGTTCACCACTGTAGAAGCAGCGTCTGAATATATAGGGTTTAGACCTCAAATGCCAAAGCTGTTGCCAGTAGGATTTAATATTCAATCTGTCATTACTATTGAGAAAGACATTTTGCAGGTTGTGTACGTGTATGAACCCGGTATAGATCCGTACGTAAATAAGGCCGGTGGTGCTCTTATTTTTTATCGTACATCTACTACATTAAAAGGTGATATCAGCGATGACCGTAAGATTCATAAGGTTATAGAAACTGAAAGTGTAGATGGTACAAAGGTTACTTTCAAAGGTGGTAAGAAAATGGTCTATCTTGCATCGTGGATGAAAGATGGACAAAATCATTCTTTAGATTTTTATCGCCCCGTTACACGAGATATGGCGAAGGCTATTATCCGTAATATTGTTGAGGAAAAATCACATACAAAATAAATGTGTTTTTAATAATTTTTATGTTACGCGAAGGGAGATTATACCCATGGTCAAAAAATTTGTATTACTAGCAGTTGCGTGTGCTTGTGTAGGTTCTTACACTGTTGCTGGTGCACAAGGTACTTTAGATGTAAAACCAGATCCAGCTAAACCTGTAGTTGCAGAACAGGCAGCTCCAATGGTTGGTATGCCAAGCCCAATTCATGAATTTGCTACTATTGATGAAGCTGCTAAATACATGAATATTATGCCTCATCTACCTAAAGTATTACCTGTAGGCTATAATATTGAGTCTGTAAGCACAATCAATAAAGATGTTTTGCAAGTTGTGTATGTTTACCAAGCTGGTGAAGATACAACGCGGAACCAAGCGGCAGGCAAACGTATTGTGTATCGCGTAGGTACTACAAAAGGTGATATCAGTGGTAATCATAAGGATTATCGCGTTACAGCTACAGAAAAGGTAAACGGTACAAAGGTTACTTTCAAAGGTGGCGAAAAAATGGTATATCTCGCTGGTTGGACAAAAGATGGTCAAAACCATGCGATGTACTTTGAACGCCCTGTAAATCGCGACATGGCAAAAGCGATCATTGCTAACACTGTAGCACCTACAGCACATACAGCATATACAAAATAATATAACAGTCCAGCCTAGTGGGATAGGCATGCGAGCTGTGGTGAAGCACTCGCATGGACACTGTAAGGGTTATATAAGAAGCGGCTCCTCTCATGAGGGGCCGTTTTTGTTGCTATGCAAAACTTTCATAATGATAACGATTCTAAATACCCACATGGGTATATCTATCTAAGTATTACATTGATAGAATATAAATATAGCTATTTTGTGATAAAGAAGGCAGGTGATGTATTGTATCGATTAATACTACAGCGTTTGGCGAGTATTGTAGGTATTTTATTGGTAGTTACTATCGGTACATTTGTATTGATAAAATTATCTCCTATCGACCCCGTGTCGATGAAGTTTAATCTTGTAGGGGCTACACCAGATCCAGTTGTAGTTGCACAGATACGAGAGCAGTTAGGGCTCAATGACCCTTGGTGGCAACAATACCTACGTTGGTTAGGTCAAATTGTACAAGGGGACTTTGGTGAGTCTATTCTGTATGCTTTACCAGTAGCGACCATTCTTGGTGGCGCCTTGCCTAATACCTTGGGGCTAGTATCCTTAGCTCTTGTTATGGGGGTTGCAGTAACAATACCTCTTGGTATAGTATCTGCAAAATATCAGGATTCTTGGATCGATCATGGTATACGTCTAGTAACGTTTTTGGCCTTAGCTATTCCTGGGTTCTGGGTCGGTTTATTATTACTGTACTTATTCGGTGTTAAATTACAGCTAGTGTCGGTAACGAATACCAATGGTTTTTCTGCCTATGTATTGCCCGCGGTAACCCTTGCTTTATGGATATGTGGCCTCTATATTCGTCGGTTGCGCAATGCTATTTTAGAAGTGTCGCGACAGCCCTTTGTACAGGGGGCGCGAGCATTAGGCTTGCCAGAATGGATGGTCTACACCCGTTACATATTCCCTCATGTGGGACTTATGTTATTGCCCATGATGGGGGTAACGATGGGTGCCATGCTAGGTGGGTCTGCCGTTATTGAAACGGTATTCTCCATAAAAGGTATTGGTTACATGATGGTACAAGGCATTATGGCTCGCGATTATATATTGATGCAAGGTTATATCATCTGGATTACCTTGGTGTTCATCGTAATTAATATTATCATTGATGTATTGAGTGTTTGGCTGAATCCGAAGCGAAGAGCCGCCATAAAAGGAGGCTCTTATGAATAGACAAAAGCCCTATACTTTATACGTTATGTTGGTATTAGCAGCTCTATGGATCGCATTTTTCTTATGCGCTCCCTATATAGCACCATTTGATCCTGAAACGACGAATATCGCGGACCGCTTACAAGACATTAGTAGTACCCATCTATTAGGTACTGACCAACTCGGTCGTGATGTGTGGTCTCGTATTTTGTACGGTGGTAAAGCCTCTTTAGGGATTGCTTTCACCATCATTGGCATTAGTGGGGCCATCGGTATCGCTATTGGTGGGTTAGCAGGATTCTCTACACCTAGCATTGACCGTTGGTTATCTCGCTTGATTGATTTGGTACTAGGGTTTCCGAACATGGTGATTGCCATTGCTTTCATCGGTATTATGGGACCTAGCATAACGAATGTAATCATTTCCTTGTGCATTACGAAATGGGCGGAATACGCCCGTATCACTAGAGGTCTCGTACAGATTGAACGCCACGCGGAGTACATTACTTTTGCGCGTATGTCAGGTGCTTCAAATCTACGAATTCTGTGGCGCTATATTCTGCCGAATGTATTGCCACCGTTGGTGATTGTTATTATTCAACATCTAGGTGATGCCATCATTTTGGTAGCCAGTTTCTCGCTCATAGGCATCGGTGTGCAACCGCCGGATCCAGAGTGGGGCGCTATCTTGTTGAGCTCCCGAGATTTTCTACAAACGGCGCCGTGGCTGCTAATTTACCCGGGGCTCGCTATTTTTATTACTGTTGTTTTATTTAACTATATTGGTGATGCGTTGCGCGATGCTCTCGATGTATCTCGCTAACCGCGCTGTGTATAGAGTTTTATGGTGAAAGCCTCTTTCACAGAGGCGATGTTCAAAAAAGGAGAAGTTATGAAACGTTGGTTATTAGTGTGTCTAACTATGCTGAGCATGGTAGCTCTCTTGGTCGGCTGTGGTAATGATACTGCTAAAGACAGCAAACAAGGGAAGCATATGAATGTTGGCTTGTATTGGTTTGGTGAAACATTAGACCCAACTCACGAGTGGGATGCGTGGACATTGACGCGTATCGGCGCTGGTGAAACATTGGCAACGGTAACACCAGATATGAAATTTGCTCCACAATTAGCAGACTCCTGGGAAAATGTGGACCCTACAACATGGAAATTCCACATCCGTGAAAATGTTAAATTCCACAATGGCACTCCAATGACGCCACAAAAGGTAAAAGAGTCCATCGAGTACACAATGAAACAAAGTGCTCGTTCTGCAAAAGCTGTTAAGATTGAATCCATCGCAGTAGATGGTCAAAACTTGATTATTAAAACAACAGAACCTAATGGTTCCTTGTTATCTAGCTTGACTGAACCAGCTTTCGTTATCATGGACACTGCAGATCTTAAAGATATAGCATCTAAACCAGTTCTTACAGGTCCTTACAAAATCACTTCTTTCAAAAAAGGTGAAACAATTGAACTTGCAGCCTTCGCAGATTACTGGGGCGGCAAACCAGGTCTTGATTCTGTAACTGTAAAAGACATCGAAGACAATAACAAACGCGCTATGGCGTTGCAATCTAAAGACGTAGACGTAATTCAAAAAGTGGACTCTGCTAACCGCAGCTTGTTCAAAGACGGTTTCAATATTCAAGACGTTGCTGGCGTTCGTGTGTTTATGTTGAAAGCAAACAACACAGAAGCATCTCCATTACATGATAAAGCTGTGCGTTCCGCTATTGCTCATATTATTAACTATGATTCCATGGCTAAAATCATTGGCAATGGCTCTACACCAGGGGCGGCACCATTCCCGCCATCTGCCAACTTAGGCTATGATGCGATTGCTAATAAACCGATGACAGATGTAGCAAAAGCTGACCAAATCTTGACTCAAGCTGGTTACGCTAAGAATGCAAACGGCATGTATGCAAAAGATGGCAAAGAATTAGCGATTACTATTGCTATTTGGGGTAAAGACACAAGCTTATACGAAGAAATTCAACAAGAATTGAAACAAGCGGGAATCAATGTAACACTAAAAAAACTACAAAGTCCTGATGAAGTAGATACACTTGGTACAGATGGTTTCGATTTAGTAGAACGCAATGTAGTGACTATGTCTACAAACGATCCTTACTGGTTCCTCAGCTTATTCTACAAAACTGGTGCGAAATCAAACGTTGGTGGCTACTCTAACCCTCAAGTAGATGCGTTAATCGACCAATTGTCCGTAACATTTGATCAAAACGAACGCTCTAATATTGCAAAACAAGCGCAACAAATCTTAGTTGATGACGTAGCAGATATCTATTTGTTGTATCCAAGTGCAACGGTTGTATCTACTACAAAAGTTAAAAATGTACCAGTACATCCAATCGATTACTACTTATTAACAAAGGATTCTACTATTGAATAAATCTGATTGTATCGTATTTGATAAGGTTACAATTTCATATGGTGCGGAAGAGGCGGTGCGTAATGTATCCTTCTCCGTGCCCAATGGTGAGGTCTTTGCCATCGTTGGTGAAAGCGGATCTGGTAAATCTACGTTAGTTCGTGCCGCTTTTGGCATGTTGAAACAAGCTACCATTAGCGGCCAAATTTTGCTAAACGGAACCGATGTTTCTACATTGAGTGATGGTGATTGGCGACAATTGCGGGGCACGAAGATTTCTATGATTTTTCAAAATCCTAGCGCCTATCTAAATCCAAATCGCACCGTAGAAAATCACTTCAAAGATTTGTTCCGTGCTCATGGTGAAAGCTATGAAATAGCTCGCGTCATTGATATGTTGAAGTTAGTTCATCTCAATGATGGTGAGCGGATTTTACAGTCTTATCCGTTTCAATTGAGCGGTGGCATGCAGCAGCGATTGGCAATAGCTTTGAGCCTCATCTTGAAGCCGAGCATCGTATTTGCCGATGAACCAACTAGTGCCTTAGATATGCTGGTGCAAGCCTCTGTATTGGATCTTATGAAAGAGGTAACACAAGCTCTTGGAGCAACGGTGATTATTGTAACCCATAATATCAAGGCGGCGGCGCGCATTGCCAATAGTATTGGCGTTATGAATAAGGGACAGCTCGTTGAAGTAGGCTCCACCGAAGAGGTTATGGCATTCCCAAAAGATGAGTATACTCGTATTTTGTTAGATTCTGTAATGAAAGTGGTGTAGTATGATTCAACTCGAGAATATCTGTAAACAATATACAAACCACAATCATACGGTTCGTGCTGTTGATGATGTATCTTTTTCTGTAGCGGAGAATGAACGGGTAGGTATTGCTGGTGGTAGTGGCTCTGGTAAAAGTACATTGCTTAGGATAATTGCCCTGCTAGAAAAACCTACATCTGGCACCTTGCGACTCTTTGGTGAGGATATCCATTCCATTCAAAATCATACAGAAATATATCGCTCTATGCAGATGATGTTCCAAAATCCCTTGGCGGTGATTCCGCCTAGAATGAAATTAGAAGCATTTCTCTTAGAGCCGTATATCAACTATGGGCTTATGGATGTGGCGTCAGCAAAGGACGATATCCGTAAATGGATGCAACGAGTAGACTTGCCAGAAAATACGGTGTATAAATACCCTCACGAAGTCAGCGGTGGTCAGCTACAACGTGTCGTATTGGCACGGATCATGTTGATGAACCCCAAGCTAGTACTCTTTGACGAACCTACATCAGCCCTTGATGCGGTGAATCAAAAACTAGTGTTAGACCTATTACAAAAACTCCATTCGGAACAACCCTTCGGCTACGTATTCGTCAGCCATGACATCGGACTATTACAAGCCGTAACAGACCGAATCATCGTTATGAAAGATGGGCAAATTGTAGAGACTATCGAATCAAAACGACTTAAAGAAGCGGTACACCCATATACAAAATCACTTGTGGAAGCGAGTGTGTGAAAAGAGCCCCTATGCTTTGGCATAGGGGCTCTTAATTATCTTTCATAATCCTCCCTTACGATAAAAGAAATCATATATTTTTTTCAGAAAGAGGGGTTAACTATGACAGCAGTAAAGCATGAATGGCGCAAGCACGAAAAGGAATTGTATTGTCCAAAGCAGTAGGCGGTGCAGGTTACGGTGCCGAGCATGAAGTTCCTTGTGCTGGAGGCGCTTTGGAAGCAGATCGAGCATACGGAGCAGTTTGATAAGAATAATCTGCAATATCGGGTGATGATCAGACAACCTGATTTTGTGACTCCTGACGTGTTGGAGGCGGCCATTATGAATGTATCCAAGAAAAAATCGTTGTCTCGATTTAAGGATGTGCGGCTCGAATCAATTGAGGATGGGGATTGCGTGCAGATATTGCATGTCGGGCCTTATGATAATGAATCGGAATCGTTTATGAAAGTAGATGAATTCTGCGCTGCTCATAATTTACAACGTGCTAACGACGAGTGGCATCGGGAAATCTACTTGTCTGATGCGCGAAAGGTGGAGCCCGCTAAATTGAAAACTGTACTGCGTGTGCAAGTTAAATCAATGCAGTTTTAAAAATTTAATAGTGGATAAATTCTTGAGCCTTCTGTGTTACAATGATAGTAATATAGAAGGCTTCTTTTAATTTAACATATACTAATTTTAAGATTTGATATACATATATTGAATTACTATGGGCGTAATGGTAGAAAGGCTTTCAGATGAATAATATAATTATTTATAATACTGAAGATGGAAAAGCTAAAATAAATCTTATACTTGATGATGGTTCTGTTTGGTTAAGTCAAAGTGAAATAGCAGAATTATTTCAAACGACAAAACAAAATATTAGCAAGCATATTAAATCTATATTTCAAGATTTGGAATTGTCTGAAGAAGAAACTGTCAACTATAAGTTGACAGTTCAAAATGAAGGTACTCGGACAGTTGAAAGAAAGTTAGCTTATTATAATCTAGATATGATTTTAGCCATAGGATATCGTGTTCGATCGCCGCGAGGAATTCAATTCAGAAAATATGCATCAACCGTATTAAAGGATTATTTGATAAAGGGGTTTGCTATTGATGATGAGCGACTGAAAGAATTAGGTGGTGGCAGCTATTTTAAAGAGTTATTAGATCGGATTCGAGATATTCGCTCTAGTGAAAAGGTTTTTTATCGTCAAGTGCTGGACTTATTTTCTACTGCTGTTGATTATAATCCGATATCCGTAGAAGCAAAATCATTTTTTGCTACAGTACAAAATAAGATGCATTTTGCTGTTCATCATAATACGGCTAGTGAAGTTATTTATAAACGTGTAGATAGCAAAAAAGAGTTTATGGGATTGACTACTTTCAAAGGAGAATTACCTACATTGAAAGAGGCTCAAATTGCTAAAAATTATCTTACAGAAAAAGAATTACAAGGGCTCAATCAATTAGTTTCAGGATACTTGGATTTTGCGGAAAGACAGGCCCAGCGTGAAGTCCCTATGACAATGGCTGATTGGATAAAGCATATAGATGCGATTTTGTCAGCTACAGGCGAAGCTGTATTACAAGATAAGGGACATATATCTCATCAACAAATGCAAGCGAAAGTCCTTTCTGAATATCAAAAATACCAGAATCAAACTATTAGTCCTGTTGAACGAGATTATTTACGGGAAATAAGAGTTCTTGATACATATGTAAAAAAAGGTGGTAAATAGTTTTACTTGTGAACGAGGTATCTTATGGATCTGAATGGTTTTTTCTTATTATTCCCGAGCATTTTTATATTGCACGAACTTGAAGAGATTCTTCTATTTCCACGATTCATGCGAAGGAATCCTAAACTGCAACAACAATTTTTAGCAGCCACTTTTACACCCTTCAGATTTAATGCCATCGTCTGTCAGGAATTCATACTCTTGTTGATTGTGCTGGGCTTGAGTATGTATTTTGAAAGCTTCGACATTTACATCACTGTCATCATAGCGTATATATACCATGTGATTGGGCATGTAATTCAAAGTATTTTTCTGCAACAGTATATACCGGGCGTTTTTAGCGGTATTGTCACGGCTGGATATTGCACATATCAGATATATGATGTGGTATCGGCGAACTGTATGCTATTAGGCTATTCGTTCGTAACACTGTTGATTATTTTCGTTAATATCGCTGTGAGCTTTAAAATGCTTCAACGGATACAAAAGAATGTCTGAGTAGACTGTGGAAGTAAAGCTTTCACAAATATATTGTTCCGTAAAACGGCTTCCCCATGAGAGGCCGTTTTTGTATATGATGAATTGTAAAATATATTGCGACAAATAAAAAGACTCATATTGGAGATCTCGTGTAAAATGTAAATAACCACAAATACATGACACGGAGGTCTCTAATATGAGTTATATACATCTTACCATAGAAAAACGAAGTCAAATAGAAGTTTTACGAAAAGAAGGATACTCTGTTCGTAGAATCGCTAGCTTAATCGGCGTTCACCATTCTACTGTAGCAAGGGATTTAAATCGCGTTGAAGGTGAATATTCTGTGATTAAAGCACAACAGCTAGCAATTAGTAAGTTTGCTAATAAAGGTAGACCAACAAAGTTAACACCTCAATTAGCGGCTTTAATTGAATCCAGGTTACAACAAACTTGGTCTCCAGAAGAAATAGTTGGTTCTGAATTAGTTGGTGTTCTAAGCTTTAAAACAATATATTCTTGGATCCATCGTGGTTTTCTTGCTGTAACAGAGAAAGTACTTCGCCGGAAAGGCAAAAAGCCTGGTACTCAAGAAAAGCGTGGACGGTTCAATGTGAAAAAGACCATTAAGGACCGACCTCAAGAAGTTGAAAACCGTGAGACTTTTGGTCATTGGGAACTAGATACAATGGTGTCTTCCAGAGGTCAAAGTAAAGGGTGTTTAGCTACATTTGTTGAACGTAAAACTCGATTCTATATAGCAATAAAGATGGATGACCGATCTAAGGATTCTATGTTTTTAGCTATTAGTTCCCTATACAACACATTAACAAGTAAATTACTTAAAACCTTTACCGTGGACCGTGGTAAAGAATTTGCGTGCTTTGAACAGGTTGAAACCGAGTTTGGGATACCAATGTATTTTGCTGATGCTTATGCAGCATGGCAACGTGGCTCTAATGAAAATAGTAATGGTTTACTTCGAGAGTTTTTTCCTAAGAAAACCGATTTAGCTAAAGTAACACTAGATAAACTAACAGAAGCACTAGTGCTGATTAATAATCGACCTAGAAAATGCCTTGGGTTTAAAACACCATTTGACATGTTTAAACATGAGATTAAAAAATTGATTTAATTTTGTCGCATTACTTATTGCAATTCAAGGTATAAAAAAGTGGTTATCTACAATGTGTAGATAACCACTCAATAGGTAATATTCTGTTTATAGTATTATACAATTTCTGCTTTCAAATCGATAATTTTTTTACATGCTACGCATGCATCACAGTCACAGAATTCAGCGCCTTCAGCTTTGATGTCTTTAGCGTGTTGTAATAGTTTAGCTGCGCCTTCTTCGCCAAGGCTTTGTATAGCACGTTCAGAGCGTGCATAGTCGATTACTTCGTCGATAAGTGCAATGTTTTGTTCTGCTACGGATACGAGCTGTTTTGTAAGCTCTGCTTGTTTTTCTGTGCCCTCTGCAGCGAACCAAGATTGAGCGAATTCTTTTACAGTTGGATTGCTTTTTGGCGCATCTAATAAAGCTTGTACGAGTTGTGATAATTGTGTATGTGTCATGATAATCTCCTTAATATAACTAGTAAATATAAGTTTGAAAAGATGCACTTACTATCATATGAGCACCTGTTCATTTTTATAAGTTCATTATAGCACTACAATAATTTTAAATAGTAGAATTATTTGCGATAGATACTATCAAATGTGATAGATTTATGATGATAACTGGTATAAATTTTTTGGGGAATAGAAAAGAGGAATGCTTTCACATTCCTCTTAAGCTTAGTTAGAATAAATCTGAGTGGCTACCCGTGCGAGTTAAAGATAATACTAATATGTCATCTTTAATTGCATAAATTAGAAGCCAATCTGGCTCGATATGTAATTCTATAAATCCTCAATCATTTCTTTTACATTAGCATATGATTTTGCTTTTATTTTTCCTGCTAATATATCTTTCGTTTCTTGAATAGCAGCTTCTGTTTCTGCATTATAACGAGGTTGTTTAGGTTGAAATGGGAATCCGCCTTCCATTAGTGATGTGTGGAGAAAAATATTAATCGCATCAGTTACGGAAATGCCAAAGCTAGCATATAGTGCTTCTAATTGTGCTTTTACAGCTGGCTCGATACGCAAACTGATAGAGGCCGTTTTAGCCATAGTATCACCTCCTATTACTTATATTGTAATGCAAATGCTTTATATTCGCAATCATTAAACTGCGAATTGCATGCATGATGCTTATCTTTTCCTGGACGAAAAATACTTATGAATATAAGAATATTAGCTTTTTAGGTGATATAATTAATTTACTATATGTTGTTTATGGGCTTTGCATCTATTGGTTCTATATAAGTTTTTATATTGATATCAAGAAACAACGTAAAACTTTTAGCAAGCGATATATAAAAAATGGCTCCTTATAAGGGAGCCATTTTCTATATATTCTTATGCAATTTCCGCTTTCAAATCAATAATATTTTTAGCAGCTACACAGCCAGGGCAGTCGCAGAATTCTGCGCCTTCTGCTTTAATGTCTTTAGCATGTTGTAATAGGTTAGCTGCGCCTTCTTCGCCAAGGATTTGTGTAGCAAGTTCAGAGCCTGCAAAGCCGATTGTTTCGTCGATAAGTGCAATGTTTTGTTCTGCTATGGATACGAGTTGTTTTATAAGTTCTTCTTGTTTAGGTGTACCTTCTGCATTAATCCAAGATTGAGCGAATTCCTTTACTGTTTCATTGCTTGTAGGTGCATCTAATAAAGCTTGTACGAGTTGTGTTAATTGTGTATGTGTCATGATTATTTCCTCCTTATAATTACTAACTATAGTTTTGGAATAGTGCATTTAGTATCATATGAGCACCTGTTCCTTTTGTTGAGTTCATTATAACACCTACAATAATTTTGAATAGTAGAATGATTTGCGATAGATGCTATCAAATAGGATAGATTTATGATGATAGCTGTTTTAAATTTTAGTGATATAATTTACTTGATATATATAGTTTGTTTGTAGGGGAATATATAATGAAAAAGGTTGTATGTGCATTAGCTACGTTAGCTTTTATAGGTTCCATTAATGTTGTGTCCGCAGATGATTCGACTCGTTTTAGACTCAATGGTAATTCGATTTATGATCAGCCTTATGGTGATCGAAATGAGTTTCCTTGTCCAGATAGACTTGGAAGTTGTACTATGACTGATGAGGATTATAGAAGCACTCGTAAAGGTCAATCTCTAGAGGTGTTTGATACCCTATATGAGGCTAAGCAACATTTGAACTTTAAACCGCAGTTGCCAAGTGGTTTAGAGGGATTACGTTCCGTACATGTATCCATTGTGGATCACGATGTACTACAAGTGGTGTATGCCTATCATGAGCTTTTAAAAGGAACATATTTTGACCGTGTAGATGATATGCCAAAGTATATTAAGTATCGCGTATCGACTCTATCTGGTAATATCGCAGGTGATTATAAGGATTACTTACCTCAGAAAACAGAGGTTGTAAATGATATAATTGTTACCTATCGAATGGTGGATGATTTTGTCTATCTAGCCTCTTGGGAACATGGGGGGCAGAACCATGTGTTTTTATTTAATGAGCCAGTTTCTGTTGAGCGGGCTAGAGAAATGATTAACAGTGTAGATACTAATTGAGTTTATTACTGTACTATCTTTTTAAGCTTGATTAGCTTATAATATACATATAAAGAGAGCCCATTAACGTGATTAGGGCGTTAGGCTCATCTAAAACTGAACAAAATTATGATGACGCCTAACGTGTTAGAGGACTGCACTCCTCTATACGTTAGGCGTTTATCGTTGTACTACTTAACTAGTGCAATGATAGTGACTACTGATAACAGAACTATGATAATTACATAGGTAACTTCATGATTTGTCATAGTATCACCTCCTCGCGGAGATGAACCTAACTCACGTCAACGGACTCTCTTCGTAATAAGTATAGCAAAATACTTTTTACACAAATAGCGATATACAGTCCTCTTTGTTGTGGTTGATATTAAAAATAATGGAGCTTTTATGAACGCAGATAATTACAAGATTTCAACGTTGCCATATATAGAAAATGCTAGCAATGAGATAATGGAAAAGTACAATATAAAAGCACAATATGAAACGGAACCACCTCATGGAGATGCTATATATTCTATTTCTATAAAGGGGAAAGTATTACCGTTTTGGATTTATGGTAGGGACGTTACTTTCATAGGTAATAGTATGGTTATGGTCGAGTCTGTAAGATGCAAAACCTGGGATCCCATTGAAACCATTATTATTGATTTAGAGAATGAAGTGTATGCTAGTTTAAAGGAATGGTATACAGATATTTCATTTGTTAATAATCGAATAGAGTTTTCCAATCAAGTGGTAAAAATGGATAAACGAATTTTAAATAATTTTGAGAATTTAGAGTGGATAAGCTTTTAAGAGTGATTGCGTAGAGGATTTATTGACTACACTATAGTGAAGTGTTATTCTATATATGACAAGGGATGTCAATATGTGACATAGTCTCATATGAACGAAAAAATAGCAGGGTGGCAGCCCTGCTATTTTTATTGTGCTAGTTACTAACGAGAATGGGGTTATAGGACAAAACGTGTTGGTTTTATAGGCGATGGAGCCAGTAAATTACTGGCTCCATCGCTATTTTAAGTTCTTTTGATAAACTTAGAGGGTGGACAAAATGTGTTGGTAAAAAGTCCCAAAACCCTTGATTTTACTGGCTTCAATAAGGTTATATCTTCTTAGAAAATCGTGTTCTAAGTGGAGGGAATAATCATGCTGGTAGGATGTATAAATTGTGGATTTTCTTGTCAAAAATATGGGAAAACTAAAGCTGGATCACAACGATGGCATTGTAAGCAGTGTAACATCACCTTTACACAAACTATTGATAATACTACTAAATGTTTTCATCGATTTCTAAATTGGTTATTTAGTAAAGAAACACAACAGGACATGCCTGGGCAGGGCCGTACATTTCGTAGACAGATAGCTGATTTCTGGCAAATATGGCCTATGCCGCCCAAAATTGAAACCTCGAGAGATGTGGTATTCGTTGATGGTATTTACTTAGCTAAAAAAGCTTGTATTTTGATCTGTTATGATGGTGAATATGTATTAGGGTGGTATTTATGTAGGTCAGAACAGTCTCGCTCATGGCAAGCTCTTATGCAGCGAATAGCGACCCCCATTGTGATCGTTTCTGATGGTGGACCTGGTCTTAGAAAAGCATTAAAAAAAGTTTGGCGTACCGCCAAGCTTCAACGTTGTATTGTTCATGCCGTATGGCAAGTACATCGTTACACTACTAGGCGGCCTAAGACATTAGCAGGCATTATGTTAAAAGATTTAGCAAGCGATTTATATAACGTAAAAACACAGGAAGATGCAAAAATATGGATTCAACGATTATTTAATTGGAGGGTGACTTTTAAAGAGTTTCTAAATGAAATGACACGTGATAGTAATGATAATTTAAGAGCTACGCATGAACGATTACTAAAAGCCTATAACTCTCTAGTGGTATTAATTAATACAGAGACAATGTTTCGATATTTAGATGAAACATTGGTGTTGGATAAAGAATGTCCGAGGACTAATAACCCTTTTATCGTCTAGTTGCCAACCCATTTTCAGATGAGATATTAATAGGTCGAGGTATTACCTCTAGAATTAATATATTCCCTCGTGCTATATTACATATGAGTAGTATTTTTACGTTCATATGTATAAGGAGATACTCTATGTTTAACTTTTATAGTGAGTTATTATTACGTTTACAGAAACAATTTGTATCCGAACATGAATCTGATTTCAAATCTATTGAGGATTTGTTAGAAGCATTTATGACTCAATATAATCGTGGTGATTTTAATAATACGATAGAAATGAAATTACGTGATTTATATGAGGCTGCAGAAGAGGCTGATACGAATGAGAAATCAAGGAAGTTATACAATGAAATCCTTGCATTATGTCCTGATGAAGTAGATGCTAAACGAGAACTCATAGCCCTTGAGTTACATCCAAGCTTTCAAATTTATCAGTTGAAACAGCTAGTAGAATCGTTGAAAAAACCAAAGAAAATAGATTGGAATATAATAGAGACGCGTCCTTATATGCGTTGCCTCATCGACATGGGGATGATATATTTAGAATATAATATGTATAATGATGCGATTGCCTGCTTTACGCCAGTTTTTCACGGAGACAAGCAAGATCATTCGGGATTTCTTGTGTATATGATGGTTGCTTGTTGTGGAGCTGCCAACTGGGATCGCGGCCGCAAGGTATATCAGCGATATCTTGCATGTTGCGATGATATACAAAATGCATTTAATCAGGCTCCGGATATCATGTTGCCTATGCATATGCTGTATATTCTATTGGCTTTGCAGTGTGGTGAAAGCAAGATAGCCCATGATGTATTAGCAGATCTTGTTGATGAATATGAAGATATTGATTGGTTATTACAAGATGCAACGCGCTGGAACGATTTTGTAGAAGATCATTTAGAGGCTATTATGTATATGGTAGACCAAGTGAGCAATATAGATTCTGACCCACGAGAATTAATAAGCTTATATACTGCTATCTCATTTTTACCAACTCAATTAGTGGATTTTGAAAGTCCATTATGGCAGACTCTATATGATGCGTATGAACGTGTTACCGGTCGAACTGTTATAAATCGGTACTCTAATGATAGTTATATGGGAAAACGCGAGTCCGCTCATATGAGCCCCGTAGAGGTTGCTAAAGGTGGGGCTTTGCGTGGAAATCCGGTATATGACAATATACGGTTCGGTGCACAAATTACACTTTCACAAGCCGGCCTATACACAGTAGATGATTTTAAAACAATTACTAAACAAGAAGTATTGATGCTACCGGGCATTGGTAAAAAAACAGTGGAACAACTAGAGCATAATGGTGTTATATTTAAAGCCTAAGATGTGACTTGAATTTAATAGCGATCCTAGGATAACGAAGGGCTATTTGTCTTTTTCATAATTAATATAATCCCTTTGATGAGTATCTTGGTACTGATCAAGGGGATTTTAAATTACTACAGGGTTGTACTAATTTTTGTCCTATAACCCCATTATTACGCTAATGTTAGAGCGTTGGGCTAGTTGCTAAATAAAAGAGCTAGAAAAGCGTCTAACCACTTGCAAATGTAGTAGGCGAATACATTTAGCATGACGGCTAGCCAAAACAAATAAAATAGCTGCCACAAATACGAAATAGACATCGTAATTTATGACAGCTATTTGGCAGTACATGGTCAATCTTATAGTGTAATTATTTAGTTATATTCTATTTTTTAAAAGCCTCACCGATGGAATAAATTCCGTCAAATAAGAAACCGAAGGCGATGAAATAGATAAATGCTTCACCAAAAGCGATCGGCTCGAATATAAGTAATAGGCCTAATAGTAAAAGAATTAGTGCAAGCCATTTTGCATTACGTCCCATGAGTGATACCATGCTGTCGGACTTTCTTGATTTAATGAAAATAAAGATGGCTTCAATTACCATCCAGATGCCGATTGTGATTGGGAGTACTAATGGTAGGAATGCAAATCCGCCGGATATTAAATAGATACCGAATAGAGCATTGATAATGCCGCTGATAAGATACCAGCCGCTACGTAATTCAGACGATAACGTAAAATAATTTATAATAGAGCTGACCGCACTGACGAAAAAGATAATAGAAAAAAGCCAGGCAAAAGCTATGAGATTAATAACGGGATTTAAGAGTAAGAATATCCCCAGGATAATGCTTACAATACCCGATAAAATAAAGAAGAATTTACTTGAACCACTCATAATAATTCCTCCAATCATTGGTACTGCCTATTTACACTATACGTGAGATCATGGGGGATGTCAAATTGTAACGATAAAACTGTGTTTTCACAAAACTCACATGTCCATCCTGTTGACACAGTTCTATAGAATACCGTATAATACCTTTATATCTTAAATACGAGCTATGAATGGGTATAAAGGTTTACAAATCCTGCTTTCAGAGAGTTGCCGGTTGGTGCGAGGCAATAGAGGTTGTACGCTGACACTCTCCCGTGAGCTTTGGTGGCGAATGCAGCAGTAGTCATCGACGGTGGTTCCGTTATACCCGCAACGAGTCCCAATTAGGGTGGTACCGTGTTATGAATATAACGCCCCTTTGAGCAACGACAGTTGTTCTGAGGGGCTTTTTTTATTGTAAAAGTCTAGTAAAATTACTGATTTGATGTATCTACGTTGGCTTCAGCCGAAATAGCGTTGAAATCGGCGGTTTTACTAAACTTTCACAATGGATAGATATAATACAGTGTTATGTTTTATTAGTATAGAAAAGGTGAAGATTATGGATCAAAATCGCGTATATTTCTTCGATACAACCCTTCGTGATGGGGAACAAACACCAGGTGTGTCTTTACAAACTCCTGAAAAAATTGAAATTGCGAAAGGCCTAGTACGCCTCGGCATCGACGTAATCGAAGCTGGTTTCCCAGCAGCATCCCCTGGGGATTTTGAAGCAGTACAAACGATTGCACGCGAAGTGAAAGGCGCAACAATTTGTGCGTTGGCACGTGCTAATGAAAAGGACGTACAAAAAGCGATTGATGCATTGAAAGATGCGGAACGTAGCCGTTTGCATGTATTCATTGCTATCTCTGAACTTCATATGGAATATAAATTAAAAATGACTCGCCAAGAGGTATTGGATAAGGTTAAATCCGTATTGGCATATGCAAAAGGTAAGGTTGATGAAATCGAGTTTTCTGGTGAAGATGCGGCACGCTCTGATTTAGATTTCGCATGCCAAGTATTTGGTGTTGCCATTGCTGGTGGTGCAACAATTATTAATGTACCAGATACAGTAGGTTACATGAACCCTAATGAGTTCGGTGATAAAATCCGCTATATTAAAGAACATACACCAGGCATTGAAAATGCAATTATCTCCGTTCACTGCCATGATGACTTAGGTCTTGCTAATGCAAATACGTTAGCTGCTATTAAAGCAGGTGCACGCCAAGTAGAAGGCACAATTAATGGCCTAGGCGAACGGGCTGGTAACGTAGCGATTGAAGAAGTTGTAATGGCTCTTAAAACACGCCATGATTACTTCGGCGACCTTCAAGTGAACATTGATACAAAACAATTTACGAAAGTTTCTAAACTAGTAAGTCGTTTGACAGGTGTTGTAGTTCCTCCAAATAAACCAATCGTTGGATCTAATGCCTTTGCTCATGAGTCTGGTATTCACCAACATGGTATGATGAGCAATCCTGAAACATATGAAATCATGACTCCTGAGTCCGTAGGGGCTGAAAAAACAGACCTCGTATTGGGTAAACACTCTGGCCGTCATGCCTTTGCTGATCATTTGGCAAAACTTGGTTTCCAATCTTTCACAGAAGAGAAAATCAACGACCTCTTCGCTAAATTCAAAGAATTGGCTGACCGTAAAAAACAAGTATACGATGATGACATTATCGCTCTTGTAGTAGACAACTTACATCATAAAAAAGCATTCGAGCTTGTGGCTCAATACTACAAATTGGGTGAAAAAGGCTATGCTTACGCAGACGTTCGTCTCATGACTCCAGAAGGTGAGAAAGCAGATGCTGCCGTAGGTGACGGTCCAGTAGACGCATCCCTTAAAGCAGTTGAACGTGTAGTTGGCTTGCCAATCAGCTTAAAAGACTACCAAATCCGCGCTATTACAGCAGGTAAAGATGCCCTTGGGGAAGCAACCCTTAAGGTAGAATACAACGGTCGTTTATACCATGGTCGTGGTATCAGCACCGATATCGTTAAATCAAGTGTAAATGCATATATTAATGCAGTAAACTCAGTATTCCTAGCTATGGAGCTAGAACAAGAGGAGGAAAAATAATATGGGTATGACCATTACTGAAAAGAATATGGCTCGCCATGCGGGTCTTGATGTTGTAAAACCAGGCCAAATCATCGAATGTCATTTGGATGCGGTATTGATGAACGACATCACATTCCCACCAGCGCGTAAAGAGTTCTTAAAAATCGGCAAACCTGTATTTGACCGTCATAAAATTTACTTGGTACCTGACCATTTCACACCAAACAAAGATATTCAATCCGCTACACAAGCTAAAGTAATGCGCGATTTCGTACGTGAACATGGCATTACAAACTACTTTGAAGTGGGTAGAATGGGTATTGAGCACGTTATTTTGCCAGAAAAAGGCCTTATCGGTCCAGGGGAAATGATGATTGGTGCTGACTCCCACACTTGTACATATGGTGCAGTAAATGCATTCTCCACAGGCGTAGGCTCCACTGATGCGGGCGTAGCTATGGCAGAAGGTAAAACTTGGTTCAAAGTGCCTGAAACAATTAAGGTTGAGCTTATCGGCAAACCTAACAAATGGGTAACTGGTAAAGACGTAATTCTTGATTTAATCGGTCAAATCGGCGTAGACGGCGCTCGTTACATGGCTCTTGAATTCGCTGGCGACGGCGTACAACACATGACTATGGCAGATCGTCTTACAATTTGTAACATGGCTATCGAAGCTGGCGGTAAATGTGGCGTATTCCCTTACGATGCAGTAACTGAAGAATACATCAAAGGCCGCGTAAACCGTCCTGTTGAGCCAATCGCTCCAGATGCTGATGCAGTATATGCTCAAACGATTACAATTGACTTGTCCAAATTGCAACCAGTTGTAGCATTCCCTCATTTGCCATCCAACACACATTACATCAACGAAATCGACAAAGATATTAAAATTGACCAAGTTATCATCGGTTCTTGTACAAATGGCCGTTACGAAGACTTGGTGGCAGCTGCAGAGATCTTCAAAGGCCGCAAAGTAGCTCCATTCGTTCGTTGTATCGTAATCCCTGGTTCCCAAGATGTATACGACCAAGCTATGAAAGATGGTTTGTTAGACATCTTCATTCAAGCTGACTGCGCTGTGTCCACACCAACATGTGGTCCTTGCCTTGGCGGTTACATGGGTATCATGGCTGAAGGGGAACGTACAGTTTCCACTACAAACCGTAACTTCCGTGGTCGTATGGGTCACGTTGATTCTGAAGTATATTTGGCGAGCCCTTACGTGGCGGCAGCAAGTGCTGTATTAGGCCGCATTGCAGGCCCTGAGGAGGTTTAATATGGATTTTGAAAGCAAAAAAATCTGGCGCTACGGCGACGATGTAGATACAGACGTAATTATTCCAGCTCGTTACTTGGCAATTGCTGATTGGAACGAATTGGCAGAACATGCGATGGAAGATATTGATACAACTTTCGCACCTAATGTGAAAGCTGGCGAAATCATGGTAGCAGGTAAAAACTTTGGTTGTGGTTCCTCTCGTGAACACGCACCAGGCGTTATCAAAGCAAAAGGCGTACCTGTTATCATTTCGCACTCCTTTGCACGTATCTTCTTCCGTAATGCCATTAACATCGGTTTACCTGTAATTGAAATCGGTGAACAAGTTGATCGTATCGATGCAGGCGATGCTATCGGCGTAGACTTGTCTAAAGGTATCGTATACAACTTGACTAAAAACGAACAATACCAAGGCACTGAATTGCCACAATTCATTCAAGACATTGCGGCAGCTGGTGGTCTTGTGAACTTTGCGAAAAACCGTAAATAATACTACGTTACCGATCCTCGGTGATGCGCTGCCGCTCCAGCTAGCTTAACGGTCTGCGGCGTAGCCTTGACCTACTAAAGTCGCGTTAGCGCATGCACCTCGGCTCTACGTATTTATCTTTTACGGTTTTGAGCAAAATTAAAATCCCTATAGCTAGCAATATGTTGAATGATTTGTGGCGGAGGGAAATTACATATATTGGAGAGATAATATGAGCGAAAAGAATATCGTATTGATTCCTGGTGATGGTATCGGTACTGAGATTATTGCTGCAGCGAAGGCTGTGTGTGATGTGGCTTTTGAGAAAGCTAATGTAAAGGTTAATTGGATTGATAAAAAAGCGGGCGGTGCGTCTATTGATGCATATGGTGTGCCTTTGACTGAGGATACGATTGAGGCTTGTAAAGCAGCTGATGCTGTATTGCTTGGTGCTGTAGGCGGTCCTAAATGGGATAATGTAGATCCTGCTATCCGTCCTGAAAAAGCAATCCTCGGTCTTCGTAAGGAGCTTGGTTTGTTCTGTAACTTGCGTCCTGTAAAAATCTATCCATCTTTGCAAGAGTATTCCCCACTTAAAAAGGAACTCGTTCAAGATGTAGATTTCGTTATCGTTCGTGAGTTGACTGGCGGTATTTACTTCGGTGAACGCGAAGAGGCACAAGGTGAAGGTGCTAACGAGTTTGCTTGGGATAAAGAAACTTATAGCCGTTACGAAGTAGAGCGCATCATGGACATTGCTATGGAAACAGCTCGCAAACGTAATAAAAAGGTTGTATCTGTAGATAAAGCAAATGTATTGGCTTCTTCTCGTTTGTGGCGTAAAATAGCTCAAGAAAAAGCGGCAGCTAATCCAGATATCGCAACAGATTACTTCTACGTAGATAATACAGCGATGCAACTTGTTGTAAATCCTGCACAGTTTGACGTTATCGTTACAACAAACTTGTTCGGCGATATCTTGTCTGACGAAGGCGCTGTCATCTCTGGTTCTATCGGGCTTTTACCATCTGCATCCATGGGTACTGGCACAGCATTGTACGAGCCAATCCACGGTTCTGCACCAGACATTATGGGTCAAAACTTGGCGAACCCATTGGGTACAATCTTGTCCGCAGCTATGATGTGCCGTCACTCCCTTGATTTGCCTCAAGTGGCTGACGCTATTGAAAAAGCTGTTGAACAAGTGCTCGTTGATGGTTATCGCACAGGCGATATCTACCGCGAAGGCTTGAAACGCGTAGGTACCACAGAAATGGCGCAAGCTGTTATCGAACGTCTATAATCGTAGGGAACAAGGTTTTGAAAGCTCATCAAGTGAGCTAAATCATTTGAAAATCTTATCATATACTTTATAATGCAGAAACATTATATATAGGTTATTATATAAGAGAGGGCTAGTCCCTCTCTTTTTTGTGGGAGGAGTTATGTTATCTTATTTTTTACTTGCCTTATCTATAGGGCTTGAGCTATTTGCTACGACCATGTTGAAAGCATCTGATGGCTTTACGCGGCCGTTACAGACTATTGCCTGCGTATGTGGCTATGTAGGATCTTTCTATACATTGACGCATGTACTGAAATATATTCCTCTTAGTGTTACTTATGCTACCTGGTCTGGCGTAGGCCTCGTGGTGACGGCTCTCATTTCGGTCTTTATCTTTAGTGAGGGCTATAATATGTACACTATTTTGGGGATAGGTCTTATTGTGGTTGGTGTTGTTATCCTTAACTTGTGGGGCAGTGTAGGAAATTAAAGATATTTATAGTCCGTATTTAATATATTAAAAATTTATGCATTAGAATATTGTAGATGTAATCAGTGGGCAAAACATTTCCAAGGAGGCCTTTATGAATTCTTCCATGTATCGAAATTTAACTATTACTGCGTTATTGATGGCATTAGCTATCATGATTCCTATTATGATGCCTCTGAAAGTTGTCATTCCACCGGCTTCGTATACATTGGCTAGTCATGTACCTATATTCCTGGCTATGTTCTTGTCTCGTAAGATGGCTGCTTGTGTTGTTATCGGCTCTACGCTAGGTTTCTTTGTAGCTGGCTTCCCTATCGTTATCGTTATGCGCGCTGCATCTCATATCATCTTTGCCTTGATGGGGGCCTATTATATTAAACATCATCCAGGCGTATTGACTGGGGCTCTCTCTTTTGCTACGTTCAACCTTGTATGTGCCATCGTTCACGCTATCGGTGAAGTATTAGCATGCCTCTTGTTCTACACTACGACTACGATGCCAAATATCGATCTTATCTACGTCGTATTTGTCCTTGTTGGTGGCGGGACCATCATTCATAGTATAGTTGATGGATATATTGCGTTATATATCTATAAAGCTATCCCAGGATTATCTAAGCCTGAAAATAAATAATCGGACGTTATCCTAGCTTATTTAAGCTAGATAATAAACAACCCGCTATTAAAACTACATATGCTCGTAACCACTCATAGGAAATCTATTGTACGCTAATGTATAGAATTTGATTATCTATGAGTGGTTTTTTAGAATAATTATCAAATCTGTACCTGCAGATACAGACTTAACTATGCGATATGGGTATAATAAAACCATAGTTAATGACCGAGTTGTGATATATGCATAGGTATATAGATAGGTACATATACACAGATACCACATAGGCCATACATATTGTTAATTGTGAAAGACTTTCACAAGAATTATGGAGGTTATTATGAGAAAGCATATAAAAAATAACGTATCTTGGGTTGGTAAAATTGATTGGGAATTGCAAGAATTCCACGGCTCTGATTACAGCATTAATAATGGATCTAGCCAAAATGCGTACTTGATTGAAGAGAAGAAAACCGTCCTCATCGATACCGTATGGAAACCTCATTCCTCAGAGTTTATAGACAATTTGGAATCTGAAATTGATCTAAACAAAATTGATTTTATCGTATGTAATCACGGCGAAGTCGATCACAGCGGTTCCTTGCCAGCATTGATGGAAAAAATTCCTAATACGCCGATTTACTGTACAGAAAATGCCGTTAAGTCCTTGGTTGGTCAATATCATCATCCAGAATGGAATTTTAAAACTGTGAAGACAGGTGATTCCGTAGATATTGGCAACGGTAAATCTTTGGTATTCGTAGAAATGCGTATGCTCCATTGGCCTGACTCTATGGCAACCTATATGACTGGCGACAATATTTTGTTCTCTAACGATGCGTTCGGACAACATTTTGCGGTAGAAGAATTGTGGGCCGATAAGGCTGATCAATGTCGTTTATGGGCAGAGGCGATGAAATATTACGCCAATATTTTGAATCCATTCTCTCCATTGGTAAAAGCTAAGGTTGAAGAAATTCAAAAGCTCAACTTGCCAATTGATATTATCGCTACTAGCCATGGTGCAATTTGGCGTGAAAATCCATTGCAAATCGTAGAGAAATACTATGAGTGGTCTCAAGCATACCAAGAAGACCAAATTACAGTCGTATATGACACTATGTGGGATGGTACAAAGAAATTAGCCCATAAAATTGCTGATGAGATTGCTAAACAATCTCCTGATACACGGGTTAAGATCTTTAATATCAGTAAAACAAATAAAAACGACATCATGACAGAAGTATTCAAATCAAAAGCGATTGCCGTTGGTTCTCCGACAGTAGGGAATAGTGTTATCTCTTCTGTAGCTGGTTGGCTCGACTTTTTGCGTGAATTGAAGTTCAAGAATAAAAAGGCTGCCGTATTTGGTACCTACGGTTGGTCTGGTGAATCTACGAAGGTACTTCGTGAAGAATTAACTAAATATGGTTTCTCCGTGGTGGAACCTGAAATTAAATGTAACTGGAACCCAGATGCAGATGATTTTGGTAAATCAGAAGAACTTGTAAAAGCCTTGTTGGCTTAATATATAAAAGCTCCTAACGTTCAAGTAACGTAGGAGCTTTTTGGTTTTATGATAGCTATGGAAAGAATATGGATGCTGTATATATAGATTAAGCCTTGTTTTGTAAACTTATGCGAATATTTTGGGTGATATGTGTATACTTATTAAGTTATTTAAGTAGATATAGAATACTATTAAGAGTAAAAATAAAATTATTATAAAATCCAGAAAAATGATTAATTATTCTCTCATTGGAAGTTCAGAAAGTGTTCATGAAGTTAATGTGAATAAGGGCTGGTGGGCTACTTGAAATATTCATAAAACTTATTAAAATAGCAATTATTTATAAGTTATACAAAATATATTCTGTAGAATCTTTAAAAAGCTGTGATTTTTCTTACTCATCATTAAAAATGATGAGTATATTGATACAACAAAGAATGCCAGTAATCATGCTATTTTTTGGAATTATGAAGAGCTATTAATGAACTTTATATGGGAAAAAGGCTTGTTTATATCGTAAAACTTTGATATGCTATGCGGGTAATCAACAATATAAATTTTTCTTAAATTGAATCAAATATATTTCTTATGTGAGAAGTAAGAAGTATATTTTATCAGCCCGAGGAGAGAGGCGGAACTTAGAGAGGTTGAAAAATTGTATTGTGTTTGGTTAAGAATTTTAATTTAGTGAGGGTGTAAGATGAGAGAAAACAAACATTCCAAAAAATTAGCGTTTGCTGTATTGGCTGCTGCTGCAGCTGTAGGTCTATCTGCAACTGCACCAGTAGATGCGGCAGAAATTCAAACAGCACAAGGTTTTATCTTTGCTTCCGGTAATGCTACTGCATCTCCTGATACTACACATAATAGTGTTGCTTATGGTACTGTTGCTAATGGTACAGCTACTAGCATCGCTGTAGGTCAAGGTAATACAATTACAAGCGCTAATGGTTCTAGCAGTGCATACGGTAACCAAAATACAATCAATGGTAACCAAGCTAACGCATTTGGCGATGGTAACACTGTAACAGGTGCATTTGCACAAGCTTTCGGTGATAGCAACGTAATTAACGGTACAAATGCTATCGGTTATGGTTATAACAATACTGTAGATGGTACAACTAAAAACTACCGCGATCGTACTTTCGATAATGAATCTGATGCAGCTACACTTCAAACTGGTTCTTGGAACAGCAATTCTGTAGCTATCGGTTCTAAAAACACTGCATTAGGTAGCTCTGCATTAGCAGTAGGTAACGAAGCAAAAGCAAAAATGAGCGAATCCATTGCTATCGGTCATGAAGCTCAAGCTGACAAAACTTGGGGCATTGCAATCGGTACTCGTGCAACAGCTTCCGATGTACGTTCTTTAGCTCTTGGTCACCAAGCAAAATCCACTGGTTACAAAGCTAATGCTATCGGTGCTGATGCTACAGCTAATGGCAACCATGCTAATGCTATTGGTTCCTCTGCAACAGCTACTGGCGATCATGCACAAGCATTCGGTGCTGGAGCTCAAGCAACAGGCGTACGTACTAACGTATTTGGTTCTGATGCAGCTGCAACTGCTGATTACAGCATTGCAATCGGTAACAAAGCTAATGCATCCACTGCAAATTCCATTGCATTAGGTGCTGATTCCACTACTCGTTCTGCAACAAACGTAACTAGCGCAACTGTAGCTGGCCATACATATGGTGGCTTCGCAGGTACTAGCCCTGTAGGCTCTGTATCCGTTGGTAAAGCTGGTCAAGAACGTCAAATCCACAACGTAGCAGCTGGTAAAATTTCCGCTGATTCCACAGATGCTGTAAACGGTAGCCAATTGTACTCCGTAGCAAATGATTTACAAACTCAAATCAACAACTCCACACCAGGTCAAATCAACAATAATATTACTAACTTGAACAACCGAGTTGGCAATGTTGAAAAACGCGTTAATAAAGTAGGTGCAGGTTCTGCTGCATTGGCTGCTTTACATCCATTGGACTTCAACCCAGATGACAAATGGACAATCGCTGCTGGTTATGGTCACTACCACAATGCTAACTCCGCTGCATTGGGCGCTTTCTACCGTCCTAACGAAGACACAATGTTCTCCGTTGGTGGTACTGTAGGTACTGGCGAATCTCAATTGAATGCTGGCGTATCCATTCGTCTTGGTAAACGTTCCCCTGAGTCCCGCTCTCGCGTAGCTATGGGCCGTGAAATTGCTGAATTGAATGCACGTCTTCAAGATATGGAAAACAAATATAACAACTTGTTACAAATCTTGACTCCACATGCAATTGATCCTAGCAAAACTGCTGAATTCCCAGACGTTCCTCGTAACCACTGGGCTTACCAATACATTAGCCAATTGGCTGGCAATGGTATCCTTGTTGGCTACCCTGATGGCACATTCAAAGGCGATGTTAAGATGACTCGTTACGAATTCGCTACTATGTTGTACCGTGCACTTCAAAATGGTGCTCCTATCGATGACAACATGAAACGTGCAATGAACGAATTTGGTCCTGAATTACAAAATATCCGTCTTAACCACTTCCGTGTTGATCGTATTTCTGGTGCTGACAACGATCGTCATAAAACAGAACGTGTTCGCGTTAACAACGAACCTAAAACTCAACGCGACGTATACGGTTCCCGTATTAATCAATAATATATTGATAACTTCCCCTCGAGCTTGTGAAAGCTCAAAAACAGGATGTATCCTAGTGATACATCCTGTTTTTTTGTATTTATATAGATATTAATATATTGCCTCTGAAATATTAATATTTATACATTCCATGTATATTGGGTAACTTTTATGGTAGAGCAGTATTGATGCTATAAAAATATCTATATTACAATATATCATCCTCTATTTTCTTCTTAGGCATTAAAACTTCATGCAATATTTATGTAAATATATTGCAACTTAATACGCATAAGTGTATAATAACATTCATAAGTAATAAATATGCAAAACTAGTGAATAAAAACATAAATATGAGGGAAAGACCATGAAAGAATTTAGACAATTAACTGTAGCAGATACAGCGGAATATCATAAGGTGTTAATTGACGGCTATGCAGCGATTAAGGACTATCCGATTACATTCGATGCTATCGATTTTACAGAGGAAGAATCCAAAGAATGGATCGAGACCTATCCTGTATATGGATTGTATATTGATGGACAACTTGTTAGCTCTATTACATTCTGTATGCCGTGGGTTAAATATTCTACACCAGATAAATTTCCACACATCGCTCACTTTGTAACAGCGCCTGAATTTAAAGGCAAAGGCTATGCTCGGGAAACATTGGGCTATGCTGAAGAATTATTGATTAACCAATTTAAAACACCTGCTGTTACATTGGGGACTGCAAAAGAACATCCGTGGTTGCCTAAAATGTATGAATCCTTTGGCTTTAAGGCTTATGATAAAGTTCATTTTAGAGGCAAACAACATACTACCATACTTTTCAAAAAGGATTTATTATAGAGAGCAAACCTTATACACTACTTACCTTTGATTTAGAATGTCTTTATAATTCGACATAATAACAGAATCAAATGTAATTGATGTATAAGGTTTATTTGTTTATGCAAAAAATATATGTTTGGGTATATAATGTAAACATATGTAGTATGTCTATGGACTATAGGGTAGGATCATAGATGTTTTTTTGAAAGGATGTGAGACTATGTTAGTCTTATCTGGTATTTTAGTGATGGTCATCGGTCTGATGCTGCGCTTTAATGCCTTGTTAGTTGTCGTAGCCGCAGGTTTTGTAACGGGCCTTGCAGGTGGTCTCAGTATCAACGATATCGTTGGTGCCATTGGTGAGGCCTTTGTTAAAAATCGTTATATGTCATTATTTATCTTGATTTTACCTGTTATTGGTCTTATGGAACGTCACGGCTTGCGTGAACGGGCAGAAATTTTGATCGGTAAGATCAACGCAGCTACTGCTGGTCGTATCTTTATGATTTACTTATTTGTACGCCAAGTAACAGTTGCCTTTGGTATTAACATGTCCGGTATGGTTGCCATGGTTCGTCCACTGATCGCTCCTATGAGTGAAGCTGCGGTAGCACAAGGTCGTCCAGTATCTCAACGTACACTTGATAAGGTGCGCGGTATAGCTGCTTCTGCAGATAATACAGGTAACTTCTTTGGTCAAAACTTATTCCTTGCTGCTGGTGGTTTATTACTCATCAAAGGCGTTATGGAACAATTAGGCTATTCTGTTGAATTAACAGATATGGTATTGTACGGATTGCCAACTGCTGTTTGTGCATATATCGTTAACTTCATTCGCTTTATTATCTTCGACAAAACAATTCAAGCCTATGTAGCTCGTGACGAAGCGGATATGAAAGCTGGTAAATTAGTACCTAATGAATTCAATATCCTTGTTACACCAGAAGAATTAGCGAAAGGGGGCAAATAATATGTTAGAAATACTCTATAAAATGCAGCCCTTAGATTATGTATATCTTCTTGTAGGGATTATTCTATTTATCTTTGCCATTCAATCATTTTTAGATAAAGAACATAAATATCGCATTGGTACAGGCCTATTCTGGCTATTGTATAGTGTATCTTTTATCTTTGGTTCTTATCTCTCCAAGGAAATCAATGGTTGGCTCGTAATTGCCATGGCGGCTATTGTCTTAGTAAAACAACTCGGCAAGGGCCATTACTTTGAATCTGCCATCGAATTTAAAAAAGGCGAAGCAGTTCGTATTGGTAATGTTATTTTCGTACCGGCTTTACTTGTTGGTATCATCACATTTATCATTGGCTTCTTTACTAAATTAGGCGCTCTTGTAGGCCTTGGTATTGCAGCCATCATTGCTATGGGTGCTGCTCTTTACATCACTAAGGGTTCATTTAACCAAGGGTTCCATGAAGGTCGTCGTCTCATCGATGCTATCGGTTGGACTGCTATTTTGTCCCAATTATTAGCGGCCCTAGGCTATCTATTTAATTTGGCTGGCGTTGGTAAAATTATCTCCAGTGCTGTAGCTAGTGTGGTGCCTGCCGATAATGTATTCCTCGTAGTTGTAGCTTACTGCATCGGTATGGTCATCTTCACAATGATCATGGGTAACGCCTTTGCAGCCTTTGCGATGATTACAAGTGCTATCGGGGTTCCAATGCTCGTTGTAGCTCATGGTGCAAACCCCGCTGCTATTGGTGCTATCGCAATGCTTGCTGGCTATTGCGGTACTTTGATGACACCTATGGCGGCAAACTTTAATATCGTACCGGTAGCGCTCCTTGAAATGCGCGACCAATACGGCGTTATTAAAGCCCAACTTCCAATTGCATTGATTATGCTCGTATTAAATATCTTATTGATGTATTACTTTATTTAACCCTTTTCTATGAAAGTATGATATTCTTATGAAACAATATGATAAATCCTTTTAAGATTACGTGTCATGTTTGATTATTCTAATGCACCATAAGATATATCGTTATGAGGTAGTGTGATGAAAACAATTTTGATTACCGGTTTTGATCCATTTGGCGGTGAACCTATTAACCCAGCTTGGGAAGCGGTAAAAATAATGGATGGCTATACCGATGGTGAGTATAAGGTAGTAACTCAAATGGTTCCTACTGTACGTTACAAATCTGTTGATACTGTGAAAGCAGCGGCTGAACAATGCCAACCAGACTTTATTCTATGTGTAGGTCAAGCAGGGGGGCGCCCAGATATTACAGTAGAACGTGTTGCTATTAACTGCGATGACTTCCGCATTCCAGACAATGGAGGCAACCAACCTGAAGATGAACCTGTTGTAGCAGATGGCCCTAGTGCCTATTTTGCAACGTTGCCAATTAAAAACATCGTTAATGCATTGCACCAAAATGGCATTCCTGCAAAGGTTTCTAATACAGCCGGTACCTTTGTATGCAATCACTTGATGTATGGAGTGTGTCATTATGCAGCACAAAAAGGCAATATTAAGGCGGGCTTCATGCATATTCCGTACTTGCCATCTCAAGTTGTGGATAAACCAAATCAACCAAGTATGGCTGTTGAAACTGTACGTGCCACATTGGAAACCATCGTTCACGTATTAGCTCATGGTGAAAGCTACAAGGCACAAGATATTAACTATACAACACCTCACGAATAAATGTGATATCTATATGAGAGAAGGTCTTTTTAATGAATAAAAAGTTGGTAGCAAGTTTAGTTTCTTGTATGGTATTGGGTTCTGTAAGTGTGTATGCAGCCAATCCATTTTCCGATGTAGATGCTTCTAGTTGGGCGTATCAATCTGTTGAGCAATTAGCAAATGCAGGTATTATTAATGGATACCCTGATGGAACTTTCAAAGGCAGCAATCCTATTACGCGTTACGAAATGGCTCAAATGGTGGCTAAAGCGATGGCTAACCAAGATAAAGCCAATGCGGAACAACAAGCGATGATTAATCGATTGGCCGATGAATTCAGTTCTGAACTCAATACATTAGGTGTACGAGTAGCAAAATTAGAAAATCAAGTAGGGAATGTAAAGGTAACTGGTAATTACCGTTTGCGTTACCGCGGCAGCGAATTGAAAAATGATACCTATGCATATGGTAAACATTCTTCCTTTGATTATCGTGCCCGTGTTATCTTTAATGCTAAAGTTAATGATAAAACTGATGCTGTTGTACGTATTCAAGGCTCTAGTGAACTCGGTAATAGCAATGCAACACAAGGTAAAATTAATCTTGCCTATGTAGATCATCATTTCGGTAAAGACACAACATTGCGCGTAGGTCGTCAACTCTATACACCAGCTCTAGGTCTTATGTATGATGATCTTGTTGATGGTGCTCGTCTTATGTACAAACATGGCAAGCTTGATGTATCCGCTAGTTATGGTTACTGGTTGGGCGGCGCTCCTACATACCAAACCAGAGAAAATACAGTTACGGTAGCTATGGTTGAAGTTAAGGGTAAACTTAATAAACATGTTACCCTTGGTGGTATGTATGGTCGCTTCCATAATGGTAAATTGTACCAAGGCCAAGATGTGGATGCACTTACTGGTAAACAAGTTAAATCCTTTATTGATTCTCCATATAAAAACATTTGGGGACTCAACGCAAACATGAACTTTAAACGTTGGAACGTCTTTGGTGAATGGCTTACAGCGCCAGGCGTATCTGATTCTCATGCGTGGATGGCTAGCCTTGGTTATGGTAACTATGACATTAAGAAAGCTCATACTTATAGCGTACGCGGTCAATACTACTATGAAGAAGCAAATTCTCCAATCTTCAGTAGTGCCTTTGCGCCTGCCTATAGCTTCTATAATCAACACTATGTAGATAATAAGGGAGTCGGCCATGTACGTAATGGCTTTAAAGGCTTCGTAGCTAATGTAAACTATGTACCATTCCAAAACGTATCCATCGGCGCTTACTATGGCTTTGGTAATAAAGATATGGACGGTAATAAATTAGGTGATTACTGGCGTACAGATGTAAACTTCATGTTCTAATATATGTTGTTTGCATAACACATAATAGTTATATAACAGCTCATGTTTACATAGCGTATAACATTTACGTAACACATGATCTAAATAAAGCTCGAGTTATATCTAGAAAAGATATAGCTCGGGCTTTTTTATTTTTACATCTAGTTATTATTTTATATGTAATCACTATTGGTAGTTTGTATGTAGTCATTATTTTATAGTTTTATCTATTGAATGATGGTTTTTAACTATTTATAGTTACTATTTTGTTAATACATGTAATGTTATAATAAATGAAAATGTTACTATTTATGGAGTGTGAATAGGATGTATGAAATCGTAAATGAACCAAATTTAACCATTGCTTTTGATATGGATACGGAGTTATCTCAATTTGGTGTGTTTGGCGTATATATTAAACAGGGCTATAATATCTGTGCTGGGTACATTGACCCTAGTGACTGGTCTGGTATTCATAGGGGATACAAAGAATTAGTTGAGCTATATGAGAACTGCAAAGGGACAGCCACCTTTACTTATGTATTAACTGGAGAAGGGAATACGCTAACATTCTCTTTAGATCAAAAGGGTGCTCTAACGATGGAGATTAACATTTGTACCACTTATAATTACAAATGTAATATGACTATTGAAAGTTTAGATCAAACGTATTTACCAAAATTCATTACATTTTTCAAAGAGTTTTTGGAACGAGAGCCGAAATAAAAAGAGTCGCGTCTTTAAGATGCGACTCTTTTTCTGTACCCAGTTTCTATATACAATTATTTTGTAACAACTTTAAGATCTACAGGGATTTTAGCTTCTACAGCTTCGCCTTTGATAACTTTTTGAGCTGTATCGATAGCGATTTTACCCATTTGGTCTGGTTGTTGAGCAATTGTTGCAGCCAATGTGCCGTCTTTAACAGCTTTGTCTGCGTCAGCAGTACCGTCGAAGCCTACGATGAAGATTGTTTTGCCTGCGGATTTAGCTGCTTGAATAGCGCCCAATGCCATTTCGTCGTTATGAGCGAAGATAGCTTGTACATCAGGATTAGCTTGCAAGATATTTGTTGCTACGTTCAAACCTTTTGTACGGTCGAAGTCAGCACTTTGTTTTGCTACTACTGTTAAGTCTTTGTCAGCTACGTTGTGGAAACCTTGGCCACGTTCACGAGTTGCGGAAGCACCAGGGATACCTTCGATTTCAGCTACTTTTGCAGCTTTGCCTACTTTATCAACGATAAGTTGTGCAGCCATTTCGCCACCTTTTACGTTATCGGAAGCGATGTGAGCTACTACTTTGCCTTTATCAGCAGAGCGGTCAACAGTGATTACAGGAATGTTTTTAGCATTTGCTGCTTCTACGGAAGTAGAGATAGCTGCAGAGTCTACAGGGTTAACGATCAATACGGAAACGCCGCTTTCAAGCAAGTCGGAAATATCGTTTGCTTGTTTTGCAGGGTCGTTTTGAGCATCAACGATTTTAACTTTAAGACCAAGTGCTTTAGCTTGAGCCTCAACGCCTTCCTTCATAGTTACGAAGAATGGGTTGTTCAATGTGGAAACAGAGAAGCCGATAGTGCCGGATTTTTTGTCGCCGCCGTTATCAGCGCTTTTACCACAGCCTGCTACAAGACCGATAACCATAACGGCCATCGCCAACAGTAACAATAGTTTTTTCATAGGAACCTCCTAGGCTTTCTTACGGTCTGCAAGAACAGCCAGTAAAATAACAATACCTTTTACAACTTGTTGATAGAAACTGGAAACGTCGAGAATATTTAACCCGTTGTTGAGGGTACCGATAATTAGCGCACCAATTAATGTGCCAACGATATGACCACGACCACCAGCAAGGCTGGTACCGCCAAGAACTACGGCTGCGATAGCGTCAAGTTCGTAGCCTGCACCTGCTGTAGGTTGTGCAGAGTTAAGACGAGAAGTGATGATTGCACCAGCGATACCACAGAGCATACCAGTCAAGGCATACACGAAGATTTTAACGCGGTCAATCTTGATACCAGCAATGTAACTTACCTTTTCACTACCACCTACGGCATATGTTTTACGGCCTAAGGATGTGCGGCTCAATACGAACCAGAGGATGATGAAAGCAAGGAACATTGTGATGGCTGGAACTGGAAGACCTGCAATATCCCCTTGGCCAAAGCCGTGGAATAGAGGATCTTGAGTAAGACCGGAGATTGGGTTACCGTCTGTGAATACTAGCGTCGCACCACGGTAGATTGTCATGGTCGCCAAGGTAGCGATAAATGGAGCTACGCGGCCATAGGTAATAACGAGACCGTTAATACCGCCCAATACAAGGCCTGCACCGGCTGCTAATACGATAGCCAATACAGGGTCAGTACCAGTTACGATGAGGTTGGCCATCACTGCACTAGAGAGGGCAAGGATAGAACCAACGGATAAGTCGATACCGCCCGTTAAGATGACGAACGTCATACCAAAGGCGATGATCGCATTGATGGATACTTGGCGCAATAAGTTACGCAAGTTAGAGAATTCAAGGAAACTGTCGTTCATGACAGAGATAATGATAAATAATAGGATGAGGCCGATGAGGGGGCCTAATTTTTTTACATATTGTAGAGCTTTGCTGTCCATTATTGTCCTCCTGTGGCTAATGTCATAATCGATTCTGGTGTTGCATCGCAGCGGTCCAAGATACCTGCTACGCGACCTTCATGAATGACCATAACGCGGTCGCTCATGCCGAGCACTTCTGGTAACTCAGAGGACACCATGATAATGGACACACCATCGTTCGTTAATTCGTTCATTAAATCATAAATATCACGTTTCGCGCCGATATCGATACCTCGCGTCGGTTCGTCCATGATGATAATGGATGGCTTTTTACCAACCCATTTAGCGATAACCACCTTTTGTTGGTTACCACCAGATAGGGACGATGCCGGTTCGTGAATAGATTGTGTTTTAACGCCTAGCTTTTTAGACAATTCGTCAGCAAAGGAATTGAGCTTGCTCTTATCTAGTACATGAGATGGACAAATTTCGCTAAGGTTCGGCAATGTAATATTGGAACCGATGGAAAAATCGAGGATCAAGCCTTCGCTCTTTCTATTTTCTGTGATGAAAGCAATGCCAGCTTTGATGGCATCTTCTGGTTTTTTACAGTTGAGAACGGAGCCGTTAACTGTTACGGTACCGCCATTATGTTTATCTACACCAAAGATAGCGCGCATGATTTCTGTACGGCCAGCGCCCATGAGGCCTGCTACGCCGAGGATTTCGCCTTTGCGCAAGGAGAAGGAAATTTCATTGTCGAAACCTTCTGGTTTAAGGTTATCAACACTCATCACAACTTCGCCTGGCGTAGTTGTACGAGCAGGGTAGAACTCGTCGATAGAACGACCTACCATGTGGCGTACTACTTCATCTACAGAAATCTCAGCAGTTGGTTTTGTAATGATGGTGTGACCATCACGCATAACCGTTATAGTATCGCATTCGCTAAATACCTCTTCCATACGGTGAGAGATATATACGATTGCCACGCCGCGGGCTTTCATTTTGCGCATCATTTTGAACAATGTCGCCGTTTCACGCTCTGTGAGGGCCGCTGTCGGTTCGTCCATGATGACAACCTTGGCATCTAACATCAAGATACGAAGGATTTCCGTCATCTGTTGGTGACCGACGGAGCAAAGGCCTGCTTCCGTTGTAAGCGGCAATTCGATGCCTAGTTCGCGGCACGTATTTTGTGCTTCTTCGAGCATCGCTTTTTTATCGAGCATACCGAATTTATTGCGCTTCGGTCTCATTAAATATAGATTTTCTAACAATGTTAGATTTGGCCAAATGTTGAGTTCTTGGTGGATGAAAGCTACACCGTTTAGCTCGGCCTCTCTTGGGTTCGGGAAGGTCCGCTCTACACCGTCGATGGTGATTTTACCAGCATCTGCCTTATGAATGCCCGTAAGGATATTCATGAGGGTGGATTTGCCGGCGCCGTTTTCACCCATCAAGGCGTGAACCTCGCCCTCCTTGAGGGTAATACTTACATCGCGTAGTACTTGGTTCGTACCAAATGCCTTTGCAATGCCAGACATAACAATTTCCATAACTACTCCTATATGATTGGTGAAAGTATCTCTTAATCTATTGCTCTAGGGACGATCGCTGAAAATACAATCGGCGCGCAAGATAATGTTGGCATACGGAGATGCTTCACCAGTTCTAATAATGCATTTGCATTGTTTTGTGGCTTCTTTGAAAGCTTCATGGCTTGTTTCAATCCATTCGTATTGGCTGGATGGGAAGGTAGACTCCAAGAAGTCATAAGCCTTAGGATTGTTTTCCTTAATTTCTCCTGCCACATGAACTGCTTCGGATTTCATATGTTTAGCGATGATGGATACTACTTGCTCAAAGCTTGGTACACCAAAATCTAAAGCTAAGTCGATTTTTTGAACCCCTTCAGGTACTGGTAAGCCACAGTCGGAGATACAAATTGTATCTGTATGACCAAGATCTGCAAGCACCTTAGCGATATGACTATTTAAAATGCCGTGTCGTTGCATGGTAAACTCCTTTTATATTCTGATGGTTGAGGTTTAACACCTCGGCCATTAAATCTCTTTTTTATAGATAGCAGATACATTCGTTATATGAGAATGCATAACTTGTATTGAATAGAGGTTTTAAAGTCCTATTCAATATTTTAATTCTCTGCTAAGAATGCAGTGACCTCGTCCTTTGTAGGCATGCCACCTTGTGCTCCTAAGCGTTGGATGGAGAGGGCTGCGGCCGCGTTGCCGTAGTGCAATGCGTCGGCTAAGCTTTTACCATTAACGATAGCCGTTGCAAAGGCACCGTTGAAGGTATCGCCTGCGCCAGTAGTATCGACTGGTTCAACCTTAAAGCCAGATACGGTGTGGATTTCGCCATTATCTGCATAACCTACGCCCTTGCTGCCGAGGGTAACGATGATTTTATTTTCGTTCGCTAGTAATGTTTCCTCTGTAGATTGCTTAGGGTAGAGAGCAGATAGCTCATGCTCATTAGGCGTAATATAGGTTGCCAATTCTAACCATTCAGGATTGAGGTCCGCCGCTGGAGCTGGATTTAAGAGGACTTTTACATTCGCCTCGTGACAACGACGAACGATGTATTCGATGGTTGGAATAGGAATTTCGTTTTGCACCATTACGAGATCTGCTTGCTCGATAGCAGACCAAGCGTTATCTACAACGTTTTTGTCAACCTTAGCATTGGCGCCTGCAATGACGATGATGCTGTTATCGCCTTCAGCCAATGTAATGTGGGCTGTACCCGTCGTAGTATTTGGTACAGTAACGATGTAATCTGTATTGATGAAATTTTCTTTTAGATTATCTAAGATCATTTGGCCGTATGCATCTTCGCCGATGCAACCAACCATAGTAACCTCTGCACCGAGACGAGCAGCAGCTACCGCCTGGTTTGCACCTTTACCGCCGTGGGCGATGTGCAATTCGTTGCCCATGATTGTTTCGCCTGCCGCCGGACGTTTATCCGTGAGCACTACAATATCCATGTTGCAACTACCAATAACAACAATGCGATTCATAATAACTCCTTAATCAGCCTCAGCCCTAAGTGGGACTAAAAATGGATATCGTTAATTTTTATACATAAATTTCTAGAAGTTTTATGCGGAGAAATGTATATATAAATGGTATCGATAACCGCATAGGCGTTTACTTTCACATATCTATTAGTATAACTTAATCATTTATTAGTATAGCCTAAATACGAAAGTTTATCTATATAAATAACTATAAAATATGGGCATAAGAAAAGGTATACCCAAAATCTATATTACATGAGTAAAAATGTACCGATTAGATTTTGGATATACCTTATTATTTAAGAATTAATATATTATATTATTTATATTTTATCTAGCATTTGGTCTATACTATCAAAGGAGTTATCTAGGGATAGAACACGTCCTTGGATAATATCATTTTGGCCTTCTACAAGAGCAGATAAGATATCTATCTTAGCCTGCAAAATGCTAGTTGAAGTATCATTAATATTTATTGTATTACTGTAGCTTTTACCTATATTCATAGTTTGTTAGGCCTTTGTTCTTAATATAGTTATATATTAGTGAAAGCTTGGTTTGTCGTAGTGTGTGCCTGGTTCGCCGATACCGATGCTTGCGCGGTGGAATGGAGTTTCATCATCTACATGCAAAATGTCGAAGATGGCTTTTACTACAGCTTCCCGTGTAACTTGGGCATCGTTAAATTGAACGCCTTCAGGAATGAGCTCATAATTTGTATTTTCTGGATCATTGTAGAGCCATGTGAGGCGTAAGATTGTGTAGTTTAAGTTAGATTCGCGCAAAACATTACGTGCCTGACGTTCGCCTTGGACATAGCTAATAGGCAAGCTGTCGAAGGTCCATTTTTCAAGTGCTGCAGGGAATTCACCAGAAAGACCAGCCATAGAAAGGCCGATAACACGGCGTACGTTTTTACGGCTCAATGCTTTCACAATAGCTGCCATATCGCTGCCAGACTCCATAGCGCCTACAAATACGATCTCTGCGTTTGTTACCGCTTCCTCTAATTTTGCAGGGTTTTGGAAGGAGCCCTCGATGACAGTAACCCGTTCATGCTCTAAAATTTCTGGATGCAAACGAGTACTCAATTGGCGACCATATAATGTAAGGTGCATATCTGTATATGTTAATAATGTAGCAGTCAACTTTTGTGCAATTTGGCCAGCAGCCCCTAAAATTGTAATATATTTGTACATATAGACCTCCTATGTCCTAGGCATAAGTATTTGTATGCATTATATCACAACTATATGACGAGAAAGTGAGAATAGAAATTTAATTATGATAGTAAAAGTTAGTTTTCTCAGCTGTAAAATAAAATTAGATGTGGTATAATACAACACAAGAAGAGCCAATTAACGTTCTGAAAGGCGTTAGGCTCATCTCCTAGGAAATAAGAAAATGAGAAATGGCCTAACGTCCCATTTGGGGTGTTAGGTCATTCTTATTTTACAATAAGAACGACTAATATTGCGAAAGCAATCATTAATGATATAGATTCAAATGGGAAAGGACGGGATGCAATTATGGATATTCAAGATTATGAACGTGTAATGGACATGATAAAACTTATGGATGCTTTAGAGGCAGGTCGTAAATCTGGTGAAGAACAAGGATGGATTTCATCAGAGCAACTAAAGAGTGAATTAGGGGTTTAATCAAGAATAATCAAATTAGCTAAGTACCACAAGCTAGAAAAGACGGTTTAATATTCTAAGGATATTAGAGCGTTTTTATTTTAAATGGGGCAGGTATAACTGCAAAGTGTTATAATTCTATATAGGAAGTTTGCTTTTGTTTGGTGTATGGGTGGTTATTTTAAAGGGAGTGACCGTATGTCGGATGGTCCATTTTTAACACCAAGAGAACAGGTAGAGCATAGTATATCTAAAGGTATTACCTTTAATAATATTACTGAAGCAGAAACAGAACAATATTTAGTAGAGAATAATAACTATTTTAAACTTAGAGCCTTTAGGAAGAACTTTTTAAAATCTACAAAATCTGGAAAATATGTAAATCTAGATTTTAGCTACTTAATTGATTTAGCATGTATTGATAATAGATTAAGACGAATTATGTTAGAGATGGCTATTGGGATTGAGCATTTTTCAAAAGTTCACTTATTATCTGCCTTACAGCAGGGTAATATTGATCCATATGTTGTAGTTGAGGATTATATGAATCAGCTAGAGGAATCTAATTTTGAACAATTACAGCATGACTTATGGAAAAATAGTGGTAGCTTATATTGTGGTAATTTATACGCTAAATATATTGAAGATCAAAATAAACGTTGTCCTGTATGGGCTTTTCTAGAAATGATTTCCTTTGGACAGTATTTATACTTCTACAAATATTGTGCAGAATTATTGCAAAATACTGAGATTACAGAACGATTATACTTAATGTATACCGTTAAAAGTTTACGGAATGCATGTGCGCATAATAATTGTATTATCAATGATATAAACTCTAAACATAATAAAAGCATTAATGCTGATTTATCAAGAGAATGTGCTAAATTTATAAAATCGCCATCAAGCAGACGTAGACATTTAAGACATATTTCTACTTATCAAATCTTAACTACGATGTATGCTCATCAGAGAATATGTATTAGTACTGGTGTTCATAACCATATATGTGTTGAATTAGATGAACTTAAGCAACGCTTTTTCCGAGATAATGATTATAGGGTACATGATAATATAAAAGCTACATTTGATGTGCTTATTAGAGCTATTGACACATGGTTCCACATAAGGTAATATTTAGGTACATAGAAAAACCATTTTTGGTTTCAAGCGGCAGCATCGTTAATTCGGTGTTGCTTTATTTTTATATAGGCGCCCTCAGGGGCGTTTTTTTATGCTCTAAACTTTCACAATACCCATATAAATGTTACAATAAACACTATATATTCATTTTTAGAAAAGAGGCTATTATGGAACGGATTCAAGATCTTGTGTACACGCATGTGCAGGGTGGCCAGTTTAGATGGGTTACTGTCAGCACATTGATGCTCGCATTGGGCACGATATTGCATTTGGTGAGCCCTAGTGTGGCTGGGGTAACGCCAAACTGGACAATTGCTACGTACTGCGTAGCTATTTTATTGACTCGCCCTAGTTTGAGTCAAACATTAGGGATTGGCCTTGTAGCGGCCCTCATTAACGTATTGACGTCTAAGTCAGCATTTCCTTATGGCAACTTGTTGTCAGAGCCAGGCGGTGCGTTGACGGCAGCTCTCGTGACACGCGCTATGTTGTCCGTGAAGTTCCGTAAAATCGGTGGTTTTGATTTAACGCCAATTCTATCTGGCTTTTTAGCGACTGTTGTATCTGGTGGTATCTTCGTTACTATTTTGTGGAAAGTATTGGGCTTACCAGACAATGTATATATGTATGGTATGTGGCCGATGGTTCTTATCGTAGGCGCTTTGAATGGTGCCATTACGCCAATCTTGTACATTCCGGCGCAACGTCTATTCTCCAAACGCGGTATGTTGCCAAGTACAGATCAATTGACATCTGACCATAGTCACATGACGATTTTGCCTGAGCGCCAAGCTAAGATTTCCATTGAACACGTAAATTACTACCATCCTAAGGCGACGACACCATCTCTTGAAAACATCAATCTCGACGTACATGATGGGGACTTCCTCGTTGTGACTGGTCCTGCTGGTTGTGGTAAAAGTACTCTTTGCATGGCTATGGTAGGGGCTGTGCCTAAATTCTACGGCGGTCGCCTTGAAGGCATGGTGTTCGTAGATGGTAAAGCGACTACGCAAATGGAAATTCCTGAATTGGCTAATCACATCGGTGTAGTTCTTGCCGATTACGATACACAACTCGTAACGATGACTGTTCGTGAAGAAGTGGCCTTTGCCATGGAAAATCGCGGTTATGACCGTGAAACCATCAAAGCACGTTCTGAAGAGGTGTTTGCACAAGTTGGTCTTATCGGCTTAGAAGATCGCAAAATTACTAGTCTATCCGGTGGTCAACGCCAACGTTTGGCGATTGCTTCCGTATTGGCTACGAACCCAACTGTTCTTGTTCTCGATGAACCAACGAGCTCCCTTGACCCAGATGGGACTGCCGAATTATATCGCCTCGTAGGTGATTTGAACAAGAAACACGGTATTACCGTTGTCGTTATCGACCATGACTTACACGCTGTATTGCCGTATGCAAACCGCATGGCTCTCATGGTGGATGGCTCTATTGCATGTGACGACGATGTACCAACTACGCTTCGTTACATGTACGAACACAATATTCACGTTGATGCGTTGCCATCCGTGTTCACTACGTATATGGAACTTGAACAAGCGGGCTTCCACAGCGATGAGCCTTGGCTTAGCATCGAGTCTGCTATCAAGGGCTTGCACCAAATTGAAATGGCTCACGCCATCCAAACTGAGGTGCATGGTGAAAGCAACTCTAGAGTAAATCAATCTAAAACAGTAGAAAATTCTACTAATCAATCCAATACAGTAGTAAATAAACAACCAATTCAACGCGTTGATGATGTACAAGGAAAGGACGGTGGCGCTCATGCTTAAGGTTGAAAATATCCGCTTTGGCTATGTGCCATCCGTAGACATCTTCCGAGATGTGACTTTCACCATCGAAGGTGGCGAATATATTGCCATCGGTGGTCGTAATGGTTGTGGTAAAACGACGATTACTCGTTTGCTCGTAGGCCTTGAAAAGGCTAGCGAAGGCCGCATGTACTATAACGGCACAGATATTACATCTATGCCACCATCTAAACGTGGTCAATTTATTGGTTATGTATTCCAACAACCGGATCGCCAAATGTTTAGACCAACCGTAGCTACAGAGGTTGCCTTTGGCCCTGAGTCCTTGGGACGCAGTAAATCCGAAGTGAAACAAATCGTCGATGAAGTGTTGGAGCGTACAGGTATCGCTCACTTGCGTGAAGCGTATCCTCCAACATTGCGCCGTGGCGAAAAGCAACGCGTTGCTATCGCATCTGCATTAGCGATGCAATCTAAAATCCTCATCCTCGACGAACCAACAAGTGGTCAAGATGGTAAGGAGACTAAAGAGTTGTTAGCATTATTACGCCAACTCAATCAAGAAGGCATTACGATCCTTCTTATTACACATGATATGGAAATCATGGCTAGCGAATGTAGCCGTGCGCTTATCATGGGCAATCAAACAGTTGCCTTTGATGGTAGTCCAGAAGAATTATTCAAGAAATCTACGGACGAATTGCAAGACCTAGGCCTTACAAAACCGCCAAGTGTGGAACTTTCACTAGCGGTACCATCCTTAGGCTATTGCAAATCCATGGATGAATTGAAATCTAAGTTAGTGGCTCAGTTGAGTGGAAAATAGGAGGGACATATGGAACGTTTAGTACCGTTAACAAAAATCTTGATGACCCTCGCCGTATCCGTGTGGGCCATTCTCTTGCGCGACTGGCAATCTCTATTGGCCTTAGTCGTTGTAGAACTTGTTGTGTTATTCGTAGCAGGTCTATTGATCAAACAACGTAAAGCTGTAGTGGCGTTGACTAGCTTTGCCGTATTCCTTGGCGTTGTTCAATTCCTCGGCAGCGGCGATGTAACATCTGCTATCGTATCTGGCTTGCGTATGCTTGCCATGACACTTGTATTCATCTGCTTGTTGGCAACTACAAAATTGCAAGACCTTACAGCAGCGCTCGTAACACAATGCAAAATTCCTTATGAATACGCATTTATGTTCACTGCCGCACTTCGCTTCGTACCTGACTTCATTGCTGAAAGCCATGCTGTACAAGAGGCACAAGCGTGCCGTGGTTTATCCTTAGAAGGCAACTTCATTAAACGCATCAAATCCTATGCATCTGTTATTCAACCATTGCTCTTAAAATCCTTGGGCCGCTCCGAAACAATGGCGCTCTCTCTAGAACTACGTGGCTTTGGTGGTCCAACACATAGCTTTGCTGCATCTGTAGGATTGAAAACTATGGACTACGCAGTAATTGGTGCTTTGATTGTTATTACAATACTACTATTTGTTATTGTGTAATGAATAAATTAGACAAATTTATAGAGTTAATTGTGTTATAATTAACTTGAAGAGTATGGGGTGCCTCAATTGGTACACCTGAAAAGACACCTGGAAATGGCCAAATTTCTAGGTGTCTTTTGTTTATCTTTTGTACATTTATTTATGGTATACTACTAATTGGTAGTAAAGCGTACAAAATATTGCCTACAATATAACAAAAGGACGAGTTGCAGCTCGTCCTTTTTCTTGCGTATTAGCGTTATTTTTATATATTATGTTATATAGATATAATATATAAATAATTTTAGTTTCGGATACCGGATTTTGGATACCCACAATTTTGAGGAATTCTTATGAGTGAATTAGTAATTCGACCAATTACAAAGGATGATATCGCAGCTTGTTTAGATATTTATAACTACGAGGTTGTGAACGGTGTAGCAACGCTTGATCTTGAGGCGCGTACGTTGTTAGAGTGGCAGGAGTGGTATGAGGCTCATCAAACTTCAGAGCATTGCATTTTTGTAGGTCTTATAGATGATGTAGTTGTAGGCTATGCATTGCTTTCACCATATAGAACAAAGGATGCTTTCAAAAGTACTGTCGAATTATCTATCTACATTCATCAAGAATATAGAGGCAGAGGTGTGGCATCTAAGTTGATGGCCCATATTTTAGACCACGCAAAAGAAACGGATACATTGCATACGGTGGTGTCTGTTATTACTGCAGGGAATGCAGCGAGCACGGCATTACACGAGCGTTTTGGATTTACTTATTGTGGGCTAACACCTCAGGTTGGTTTCAAACATGGTAAATATCAGGATACCGAAACATACGCATTATTGGTATAATAAAACGTAGATATTAAAGTAAAGACTAATAATGTACAGATGATAGATAAGGGTTCGTCATGGGTTAGGGCGAATAGGGTGATTGAATGAACATGAAAGATGAACGGCAGTTCGTTGGATACAGCAAGTATCGCAGCCGTCTTGTAGATGGTCATGTGCATACAGAATTGTGTCCCCATGGTAGTGGGGATCGAACTGCATTGATGATTGAAAAGGCCATCGAGTTGCGCATTGAAAAGGTATGCCTTACAGAGCACGCGCCGTTGCCAAAGGCTTTTGCAGCTGAATACGGTGGTGACCAAAAGGCTTATGACACAGCGTCTTTGAAATTGAACCAAGTAGATACCTACTTAGAATTAGGTCGTCAATTGCAACGTGCTTACGGCACGCATATCGATATCTCCCTCGGCTTTGAGGTGGATTACATTCCAGGCTTTGAGACAGATATTCAAGAGTTCCTCGACCGTTATGGTCCATTAACAGATGACAATATTTTGTCTGTTCACTTCATGGAAGGCGTTAATAATGCCTTTTATTGCTTAGACTATAGCCCTGAAGAATTTGAAAAGGGCTTTGGTCCATGGATTCAAAAGCAATATGAGTTATATTACAAATATTACTCCACCGTGCGCCAAGCAGTGCGTGCTGACCTTGGCGAATATACGCCAAAACGAATTGGTCACTTTGATTTGATTAAGAAATACCAACACCACTTTGGCTTTGAGCGTCACTTGGATCGCCGCAATGCGCAGGTAGTGAGCGATATTTTGCATATCATGCGCGTACAAGGGCGCGAACTAGACTACAACATGAGTGGCTTCTTTAAACCAGACTGCCGTGAAATGTACCCAAGCCGCTTTATTCAAGGCATGGCTGCTATCATTGGGGTACCATTTGTACTAGGCTCTGATGCGCATAGCATAGCAGACATAGGACGAATTTGGGGCTAGATTAATGAGAAAATTATTATTTTATCTGATCATTTTGATTACCCTGATAACAGCTTTTGTAGCTTATATGTTTTATCATGAACCATCATCAGATGAGCTGGTTGGCCGTAGTGTAGTTTTAGAGTTTGGGCCTAAGAATGAAATTTATATTAGCAAATTTGGTAGCCAATTTATTGTATCTGATACTAGTTTCTCTAATTCTAAATTTCCTTATTTCTTTGATGCCTTTGTAGAGAAAGATAAGGCTGGCAGCTCGTATCTATACTTATTATGTAAGGATAATATGATTGTCTTTGATAATAATATGAATTGTATTCTATTCTTCTCCAAACAAAACCAAGAGTCCAAAGCTTTATTAGATCATGTAAAGAAATATTATCATTTTGATGCAAGTAAAACGAAGTATAAGATTGAAGACTTAGATGAAGTTGATAGGTCTATATATCTATCGTTACAAAGGCAAAACTGATCTTTAATTACATATATTTAAGTATAATCTATAAGTTGATTATCTTTATATTAATAACGTGAAATCTTAACGGTTCTATTGACAATTCTATAGAACCGTTATATTATAATTTCATACTTTAACAAAGTAAAGTGATAAAATAGAAAAGTATCGATATAGGTAAAAATTTTCTCATAGTAAATAGAAGGTTCATATAACGCATTTAAAACTAGTTATATGATGCTTTCACAGGCATGAGAAATGAAATGATAGAAAGGATGTTTACGATGGTACAGCAGCAATTACCTACGGGGTTCCGTGATGATATAGGGGCCGTAGCGGAGCGCAAGGATGATGTGAGCCAATATGTGCTTGGTCTATGTCGTAGCCGCCAATACACAAAGATCTCTACACCGCTTGTGGAGTACAAGGATGTATTTAATGGCTATGCAATGGGGCGCGGTCAGCATATGTACGAGTTCATGGATAGTTCTGATGAGTCCGTCGTAATTCGTCCTGATTTGACTATGCCAATTGGTCGTTTCTTGGCCACAACCAATATTGAACTACCTCGCACGTTCTATTATTTAGGCGATGTATTCATGAAAAATAAAAAGCACCGCGGTGATGTGAACCAAGTAACACAAGGCGGCATTGAGCTGGTCGGCTATGAAGGCATTGAAGCCGAGCAAGAGTGCTTTGCCATCATTAAAGAGGTAAACGAAACGCAGCTCGGTAACAATTTGCTATTAGAAATTGGGGATGCTCGTTTCTCTCGCGCTATTACTGATGCACTTGGTCTTAGTGATAAAGAAAAATCTGAGCTCCTCGATGCTTTGTTTACTAAATACTTGCCACGTTATAACGAGTTGATTTCCGACTTTAAAAATAGTGCGTTATATCCATTCTTGACTGTATGGCCTCGTTTATTTGGTACGGTACAAGATATCAAGGATGAGCTCAACAAAATCATCTTGCCTGCAGCGGCGCAACGTATTTTAGATAATCTCGTAGATATGGCGAACCAAGTGGCTCAAACAGGCCAGCAGGTTCGCATCGACGTCTCTACTGAGCCGCTTCAATCCTACTATACAGGCCTCACATTTAGAGGCTATGTGGATGGCGTGTCCCAATACATCGTCAGCGGCGGTCGTTATGACGGCTTGTTATCTAGCTTTGATGGTACACCAATGCCTGCGGTTGGGATGGCTTTCAACATCGACGTGTTGACCGATGTAACTTTGAATGGTGAAAGCAACAATCAAGATAATGGTAAATTGCGTATCGCTCTTACAAAGGGCCGCGTAGAGAAAGATTTTATTCCTCTCTTGGAGTCCTGTGGCGTAGATTATGAGCCATTACGGAACAAGGCGCGTAAGCTTATCATTCCGTTGGGCGATGCTATTGAGGTTATCCTCGCTAAAGGCCCAGATGTAACGACATACTTGAAAAACGGTGTGGTAGACCTCGGTATCGTTGGTAGTGATGTACTAGATGAACAAGACGATACAAGCTATGAAATGCTAGATTTACAAACTGGTAAATGCCAATTTATCTTGGCCTCTCTTGCAGGCTATGATCCTAAAGAAGGTCGTCGTCAGCGTATCGGTACAAAATATCCAACCATTACAAAACAGTATTTTGGTGCCCAAGATGTAGAAATCATCAAAATTGAAGGCTCCGTTGAGTTGGCACCTCTCGTAGGACTCGCTGATGCCATCGTAGATATTACAGAAACAGGCACAACCTTACGGGAAAATAACTTAGAAATCTTCGACTGGTTACAAAAGATTTCTACTCGTTTAGTAGCTAATCCATTAGCGCTAAAACAAAAGAGAAATACTATTTTTAAACTTATAGACCAGCTTTCAGAAGCCATTAATAAATAAGAGATAGAACTAATAGTGCGAAGAGCATAGATAGGAAGAAGGATAAAACATGAAAATTTATAAGGAATCATTAGATACGATGCTTAGTATCGTTCGAAATTACACTCAACAAACTACAGACATGGAAATTGAGCGTCGCGTGTACGATATCATCGACGATGTTCGCACCAATGGTGATGCGGCTTTAAAGGCATACTCTGAAAAATTTGATGGTGTATCCATCGAAGATTTCAAGGTGCCTCAAGAGGAAATCGATGCTGCTTATGAGTCCTTATCTGATGATTTGAAGGCTGCCTTGTTAAAGGCAAAGGCTAATATTACTGAGTTCCACAGTCGTGAAATTGAACAAGGTTTTGTGGATATGGATACACCGGGCATCATCCGCGGTCAAAAGGTTATTCCATTGGCTTGCGTTGGCCTTTATGTTCCTGGTGGTACAGCAGCGTATCCTTCTACTATTATCATGACTGCGTTGCCAGCTAAAATTGCAGGCGTTAAAGAAATCGTTATGGTTACACCTCCTCAAAAGGATGGCATTAACCCTGCTGTACTAGGTGCTGCAAAACTTGCTGGCGTTGATGCAGTATACCAAGTTGGTGGTGCTCAAGGTGTAGCGGCTCTTGCGTATGGTACGGAAAGCATTCCAAAGGTTGATAAGATCGTAGGCCCTGGCAACATTTACGTTGCCACAGCAAAACGCCAAGTGTTCGGCCAAGTTGATATCGACATGATTGCAGGCCCTAGTGAAATCGGCGTTATCGCTGACGATAGTGCTAATCCAGTACACCTTGCAGCAGATCTTTTGTCTCAAGCAGAACATGATCCTCGGGCGCGCGCTATTATGGTTACTACTAGTGAAAGCTTAGCAAATGCGGTATCCGATGAGGTTGAACGTCAATTAAAATTATTGCCTCGTGAAAGCATCGCTCGCCCAGCTATTGAAAATAACAGTTATATTGCTGTTATGGATAGCGTTGAAGACATGTTTACGGTCATGAACGAAGTAGCGCCAGAGCATTTGGAAATCCAATTGCCAGACCCAATGGGTTACATGAGTCTCGTTCAAAATGCGGGCTCCGTATTCCTTGGTGCCTATGCATCTGAGCCATTGGGAGACTACGTAGGCGGTACAAATCACGTATTGCCTACCAGTGGTACAGCACGCTTCTCATCTCCACTTGGTGTGTATGATTTCGTAAAACGTACATCCTTTACACAATTTACAAAAGAACGATTAGAAGACGTGGCAACACACATTACTACATTAGCTCGTACAGAAGGTCTTGAAGCACATGCGCGCGCTATCGAAGTACGTTTTGAAAAATAGTTATAAAGAATAGTTATAAAGAATAGTAGAAAATAGAGTTGGCAGCTATATTTATATACATATTTAAAATATAGATTGAATACTAGATTATAAAATAGATTTGAGGTATAGAGGTCGTTATGATACGCACAGGTACGGTGCAACGCACCACTCAAGAAACAGATATTAAAGTAGAACTTACCCTTGATGGGGCGCAAACGAGCTCTATCTCCACAGGCATTGGCTTTTTTGACCACATGTTGACACTGCTGGCGAAACATGGGCGCTTTGGTCTCGTAGTAGAGGCAAAGGGTGATACCTATGTAGATGCTCACCACACTGTGGAGGATATCGGATTGGCTTTAGGGCAGGCCTTGGTGAAAGCCCTTGGCGATAAGGCTGGCATCGAGCGTTACGGTGATGCGTGGGTTACTATGGACGAAGCTTTAACGCAAGTTGTGATTGACTTGAGCGGTCGTCCGTACCTCGTATTCCAAGGTGAATGGAGCACTCCTGTTCTAGGTGGTAACTTTGAAACCGAACTAGTAGAGGACTTCTTCCAAGCTCTTGCTATGAGTGCTGCTATGAATTTACATGTTCGCAATTTATATGGTCGTAATACACATCACATCATTGAAAGTATGTTTAAGGCTACAGGTCGTGCATTGCGCAAGGCCGTTACGATTAACCCAGATATTCAAGGGGTAAATTCCACAAAGGGCGTTATTTAATATAGTCATTGAATAAAGGAGAACCTATGATTTTTCCAGCTATAGATTTACAAGATGGTCGCAGCGTTCGCCTCTATAAAGGTGACTTTGCACAGGAAACGGTAATCAATCCTGATCCAGTAGACCAAGCAAAACAATATGAAGAGGCTAAGGTTGGGGCCCTACACCTCGTCGATTTAGACGGTGCTAAGGCGGGCAAACCTGTTAACATAGACACTGTAAAAGCAGTGCGTGAAGCTTTCACAGGTATTCTTGAAATCGGTGGAGGCATCCGAGATAAAGCGGCCGTTGACCTCTATTTAGGCTTAGGCGTTGACCGTGTTATCCTAGGTTCTGTGGCCCTCAAAAATCCAGAGCTTACGAAACAAGTGATTGCAGAATACGGTGCAGAGCGCATCGTCATCGGCGTAGACGGTAAAAACGGTAAGGTCGCTGCTGAAGGTTGGCTCGATCAATCCGATGTGCCTATGACGGATTTAATCGGCGCTATGATTGAAGGCGGCGCAAAGTACTTCATCGTTACCGATGTGGACCGTGATGGTACCATGCAAGGCGCTAACGAGGACTTGCTGGGAGATTTGCAAAAAGAATTCCCTGCGGCACGTATCGTTGCCTCTGGGGGCGTTCGTAATTTAGAAGATATTAAATCCCTTGAAGCCAAAGGCGTTATGGATAGCATCGTTGGTAAGGCTTTGTATGAAGGAACGATTACATTAGAGGAAATTGCCGGGTACAATCAACGGTAATTATATTGCTGATGCTATTCCTGTAGTATTTACAACATGTGTTGTTTAGCATGACCGATGAAATAGATTGATAACATTTAGTGGGGAGTAGAATTATGTTAGCGAAACGGATTATTCCGTGCCTTGATGTGGATGATGGGCGCGTAAAAAAAGGGGTTAACTTTGTTAATCTCGTAGATGTAGGTAGTCCCGTAGATATTGCGGCCTCCTATGAACAGCAACAGGCTGACGAATTAGTATTCTTAGATATTACGGCTACTGTCGATGCACGGACCACCATGCGCGACGTGGTGCAAGAGATTTCTTCCCAGGTATTTATGCCGCTCACCGTTGGTGGTGGTATCAAGAGCATTGAGGATATGACGGCTTTGTTGAAAGCTGGCGCCGACAAGGTATCTTTGAATTCGGCAGCTCTTGCAAATCCTGAACTCATCACAGAAGGAGCTCAAAAGTTTGGTAACCAATGTATGGTAGTGGCTATCGATGTAAAAACAGACGAAGAGACTGGCGAATGGTACGCTTATACGCATGGTGGTCGTAAGCGCACCGAATGGAAAGCCCTCGATTGGGCTAAGGAAGCTGTCTCTCGTGGAGCAGGGGAATTGCTTGTAACGAGCATGGATAAGGACGGCACTAAATCTGGCTTTGATATCGAACTATATAAGGCCATTGAAGCCTTTGTAGATGTACCTATTATCGCATCTGGCGGAGCCGGCAAGGTTCAAGATTTTATAGACCTCTTCGAGCAAACTGGCGTTACTGGTGCACTAGCTGCATCTATCTTCCACTTTGGAGAAATTAAAATTCCTGATCTTAAAAACGAATTACGAGCTCGAGGAATTACCGTACGATAAAAGTAATTTACATAATTAGAGTATGGTAAACGGCTTAAATGCCTCCACTATGGTAAAGGTACTAAACAAAACATTGAATTTTGAAAAGATTACTTGTATTAAAGGATTACTATATGAAACCGGATTTTGAAAAAGGAAATGGCTTATTGCCAACGGTTGTGCAAGACGCAGACACAAAAGACGTGCTCATGGTGGCGTGGATGAACGAAGAAAGCTTTCACAAAACCCTAGAAACAAAGGAAACGTGGTTTTGGTCTCGTTCTCGCCAAGAACTATGGCACAAGGGCGGCACGAGTGGCAATGTGCAGCATGTGGTGAGTATGGCCCTCGATTGCGACGGAGATACATTGCTCATTCAAGTTAAGCCAGAAGGCCCTGCGTGTCACACAGGAAGCACAAGCTGTTTCTTTAATGATGTAGATTGGAGTTAGTTATGGCACAACAAACATTGAACGAATTATACGAAATTATTAAGAACCGCAAAGCGCAACCTAAGGAAGGTTCTTATACGAATTATTTATTTGATAAAGGTCTCGATAAAATCTTGAAAAAGGTAGGCGAAGAGGCGACAGAGGTTGTCATCGCTGCAAAGAACGAAGACCCTCAAGAGTTGATTTACGAAACAGCAGATGTGTTGTATCACTTGCTCGTATTATTAGCAGAGAAAAATATTCCTTACGAAGCCATTGAGGCAGAACTTGCGAGCCGTGAAGGGGTAGTGAGTAAGACTACAGATCGCCCAGAGATTACGAATTTATAATGCACGCTATTGTATGAGCTTACATCAGTTCATATGAGTTTTAATAAATGTATTTGCATTGAAATACGTACATATGAGTTTAGACGAGTATATAAACAAAAAATGAGTTTGAACGCGTGTATATACGTTAAGAAAATAGTTAGAAAGGATAGCCTATGAAAGAGATAATTCGCACATTGAAACCCTATATACCAGAGGAGCCTGCTACAGCGGTAAAGGAACGCCTTGGGGTAGACCGATTAGTGCGCTTGTCAGCCAACGAAAACCCATATGGTACATCTCCATTAGTGCGTGAGGCTATTCTTAGCTATGTCACATATAATGATGCTAACTATTATCCTGATGGTAACGCTACTGATTTGCGTATGAAATTGGCTGCGTATTGGAAGGTACAACCAGAGCAACTCGTTATCGGTGTAGGCCTTGATGAGGTTATTGCCATGGTCAATAAAACCTTGATTAGCGCTGGTGACTCTATCGTGGTAAGCGTGCCAGCCTTCTCCGAGTATGCTTTAAATGGCCTCGTTGAGGGTGCAGAAATTCGTGAAGTTGAGGCGGATTTTGAAACAGGTCACTATGATTTCGCCGCACTGTTAAAAGCTGTAGATGACACAACACGCCTCGTATGGATTTGTAATCCTAATAACCCTACAGGTACCTATGAGACTGTTGAAGATATCCGTAACTTTATTGCAAAAGTACCAAAAGACACACTAGTTATTATCGATGAGGCCTATATTGACTTCGTTACATCCGTAGATGTTCCTACAGCACGTGCATTACTAGATGAGTTCCCAAATGTAGCTATTATGCGTACCTTCTCTAAGGCGTATGGCCTTGCTAATTACCGTGTAGGCTATATGATGACGCCTTTAGAGCTTGCTAACTATATGCAAACTATCCGCTTGCCATATAATCTCAATACTTTATCCCAAGTAGCCGCAGAAGCAGCCTTTGATGATCAAGCATTCTTAACAAGAACGATATCTCAAAATGCAGAAGAGCGGGCTAAATGGGAAAGCTTGTTTGATGAATTAGGCATTCACTACTATAAGAGTGAAGCAAACTTTATATTCTTTACAGCACCTGATGCAGAAGGCTTAGCCGATGCATGGCTAAAAGAAGGTTATCAAGTGCGCCGTGGACAACGGGAAGGTTGGTTGAGACTTACCATTCCAATGGCTCAAGATGGAGCTGTTATGCGCGGTATATTAAAACAATTCATGAATTAATCAATATGGGATATATCATATATACTAATGATTCGCGCCTTATGATATCAACTTTCATTCTATAGAATGGAGTTTAGCTTTTACCTAATTGAATGGCAGGAGTTTGTATCCTGTTTAGAGAATATATATAACGAAAACGACGTGAACGACGAGCCCTAGTAATGACTGGGGCTCATTAAGGCTGTTGAAAGGAGTATATTATGATTGCCATTATAGATTATGATGCGGGCAATACATTTAATGTCCAGAAAGCGTTGGCCTACATCGGACTTGATGCAGTGCTAACAGCAGATCCTGAGGTTATACTAAATGCTGATGGCGTTCTCTTGCCAGGTGTAGGCGCCTATGCATCGGCAGTAGCCGTTCTTAAGGCGCGTGGTCTCGTCGATGTCATTCATGAAGTGGTAAAACGAGAAATACCATTATTAGGTATTTGTTTAGGTATGCAGCTATTATTTGAAGAGTCCGAAGAATATGGTCCAACACTAGGTTTAGGACTTATTCCAGGCAAGGTAAAAGAAATCCCTCGTGACCTTGGCCTCAGTGTACCTCACATGGGGTGGAACAAAAATACAGTGCACCATCCAGACAGTGCTTTCAGCAATGTAGACAATCAATATACCTATTTCGTTCATTCCTATTATGTAGATACAGACCCTGAATTTATTACATCCACTGCAAATTATGGCATCGATGTACCTGGCGTTGTGGAGCGCGGTAGGGTGTATGGAATGCAATTCCATCCTGAAAAAAGTGGTGTAGTAGGCCTAAACTTGTTGCGTACATTTGGCAATATTACAGAAGCCTACGCAGCGGTGAAATAATAGGAGGGCTATTCTATGTTAGCGAAACGTATTATTCCTTGCCTTGGCGTAGCAAATGGTCGCGTTCAGAATGGTGTGCAATTCCGTGATATGGTTGATGCTGGCGATCCCGTTGAATGTGCGGAACGTTATGAGATACAAGGGGCGGACGAACTTGTATTATTAGATATAACGGCTACAACAGAAGCCCGTAAAACCTTTACTGATATAGTACTCAATGCATCGGATAAGGTATTTATGCCGTTAACTGTAGGTGGTGGCATTACGTCTGTGGAGGATATGACGCAGCTTATGAAAGCTGGTGCCGATAAGGTTTCTATTAATACAGCGGCACTATCTAATCCATCCCTTATCACAGAAGGGGCAAAGAAGTTTGGCAATCAAGGCATAGTCGTGTGCTTAGACGTAAAATATAATCCTTTTGAAAAAATGTGGTATGCTTATGGACATGGCACATCCAATGATCCGGGGGCACAATGCAAAAATGCTTTAGAATGGGCGAAAGAAGCGGTTGACCGTGGTGCAGGTGAGTTATTGGTAACGAGTATCGATAGACACGGTACAGGTCTCGGCTTTGATATCGAATTATATCAAGCCTTGGCAGAGGTTGTAGATGTGCCTGTAACAGCCTTTGGCGGAGCTGGGAATATACAGCATTTTGTGGATTTATTTACAAAAACAAATGTAACTGGAGCCCTCGCTAGTGCCTTGCTACATAATAAAGTATTAACAATAAAAGATATTAAAAAAGCACTTCACGCAGCAGGCATCGTGGTAAGACAATAGATAATTACTATCAAAATAAAACGCTAAAAGCATTCTCTTATTAACGGAGAATGCTTTTTAATTATGCTTTTAACTCATAATGTACATTCAAAATGAGAAATCGATAATTGACACTTTTATGTTTAGATATACAATAATTATTGTAAGTACTAAAAGTTTAGAGAGCCAATGTGGCATGGATGTGCAAAAGATTTATCAGATATTTTTATATAACACCATGTCACACAAGACAATTGGAGGTGTTTATATGGTTATGAATGGTATTTACTTAGTTATAGCCTCCGCGTGTATTCTAATTTTAGCGTACCGCTTTTATGGGGCTTTCATAGCGGCTAAGGTGTTGACCTTGGACCAATATCGTCCGACGCCGGCTATGGTTCACAACGATGGTCACGATTACGTGCCAACTAACAAATGGGTAACCTTTGGTCATCACTTTGCAGCCATTGCAGGTGCAGGCCCTCTCGTAGGTCCTGTTATTGCAGCCCAGTTCGGGTATTTGCCTGGTGCCTTATGGATCCTAATCGGTTCTGTATTGGCTGGTGCTGTACATGATATGGTTATCTTATTCGCTTCAGTTCGCTATGACGGTAAGTCAATCGCGGATATTGCGCGCGAAGAAATCAGTAAATTAGCTGGTTTCGGTGCGATGCTTGCTACATTGTTCTTATTGATTATCACCCTTGCGGGTATGGCTGTAGTAGTAGCTAACGCATTGCATAACTCCCCATGGGGGTTCTTCTCCGTATTTGCTACAATTCCAATTGCAATTTTCATTGGTATTTATTTGAAATGGTTGCGTCCTGGTAAAATCCAAGAGGCTACTATCATTGGTGTAGCGTTAATCTTCGTAGGCATTATCTACGGTCCTAACATCGCAGCTAGCGAATATGCTTCTTGGTTCACATACGACTTGCAAACTATTGAAATTATGCTTGCCGTGTATGGTTTCTTTGCAGCAGCATTGCCAGTATGGTTATTGCTCGCTCCTCGTGATTATTTGTCTACATACCTTAAAATCGGTACAATTGGCGCCTTGGCTCTCGGTATTATCATCGTAATGCCTGAAATCCAAATGCCAGCTGTTACTCCTTATATCTGGGGTGGCGGTCCTGTATTGAAAGGTTCTGTATTCCCTTACATCTTCATTACTATTGCATGTGGTGCGTTATCTGGTTTCCATACTGTTATTGCAACTGGTACAACACCTAAAATGCTTACTAATGAAAGAGAAATCTTACCTATCGGTTATGGCGCAATGTTAACAGAAGGCTTCATCGCTATGATGGCGTTGATCGCAGCGACTGCATTGCATCCAGACGATTACTTTGCTATTAACTCCACAGTAGAATCCTTCAAAGCGTTAGGACTTCAAGTTCATGAATTGCCAGCGTTGTCCGCAATGGTTGGTGAAGACTTGATGCACCGTCCTGGTGGCGCCGTATCCTTAGCAGTAGGTATGGCTCATATCTTCTCCAGATTGCCTAACATGGATCACTTGATGGGTTACTGGTATCACTTCTGTATCATGTTCGAAGCCTTGTTCATCATGACTTTGATCGATGCTGGTACTCGCGTAGGTCGTTACTTACTTCAAGAATTATTAGGTCATTTCCATCCTAAATTCAACGACCAACATTGGGCTCCTGGCGTATATGGTTGTGCAGCTTTAATTTGTATCTTGTGGGGCTACCTAGTTCTACAAGGTAACATCGGTATTATTTGGCCTCTATTCGGCGTATCTAACCAATTATTAGGTACTATGACATTGGCTGTAAGTACTACAGTTATTATGCGACTTGGCCGCAAACGCTATGCATGGGTTACAGGTATTCCATGTATCCTAATGGCTATCGTTGCTATTGCTGCAGACTTTGAAAACGTATTTAACAGCTATATCCCAGCTGGTAAATGGATCCTAGTAGCATTCAGTGCTGCCATGTTCCTCATGATCCTTATCGTATTAGTAGAAGCAGTTCGCAGCTGGATTCGTTTGTCTGACATTCCTCAAGACTATCGCACTCAAGAAGAAATTGAAGCTGAAAGCCTTGTAAAATACGGTAAACAAGCAAAAGCATAACATCTTAAAGATTAGTGGAGCTATTTTATTTTAATGGGACACTCCTTTCAATATTCAGGCCGATATGTTTTGGGGCCCCATTAAAATAAAAATATAAATGCATCATGATATAATAATGCTATGAAATATTACATACGTTCCTATTGGACAAAATATAAACAATTGTATAAGAAAGGCCTAAAAGGCATTGCTGCTTTTCTTGCCATTGGAGCGATTATTTTCTTTGTATTGGCTACAATAGCGAGTCGTGGGATGGGTGTTATCTTCAACGAGGTTATGGCGCGACAAACGATGATGCGTGGTTCTGTAACCGTAGAGAGTTTAACTGCAACGCCGTGGGGGACATTATCCTTTACCGATTTGGTGTGGAAGGACCCTGAAGGTCGTGAATTGCTCACCGTTCCCAGTGGTAAGATACGCGTTAATATGTGGGACGTAGTCACTCGTAACTTTAAGGCTTCTGCCATAAACGGAATCGAGCTAAATGATGCGACCATTGTAGTCGATTTAGATGATAACAACCGGCTCGACTTCGTGCCTGCCTCACCTGATGTGAATAAGCCTCTTGATGAGGTGGAGCCGCGACCTAAGCCGCCTAAAAAGACGACGCAAGATCGGCAAGAGGAATTGGCTAAAAAGGTTCGTAATTTTAATTGGGAAGGTCAACATTTGGACCTTACCATTACACTTAGAAATAATCAGCTAGAAATCTTTCAGAAAAATCGTCACTATGTGATGAAGAATGTAGAGGCTAAAATCCATCTTGATAGTAAGCGCGCTATTCGCATTGATATGGAAACCGGTAAGTTTGGTGGAACCGCTATTGGTGATGGAATGACACTAAAAGGTCGCGTTGATTTAAAGGATGTGTTAAAGCATCGCATGCCTCAGTTAGATTTACAGTTTGATGTGAAAGGTGTGGACCCCGCCTCTCTTGGTTTTGGCGATGATATTCACGATGCTATGACCTTGCTGACGCGAGTAACTGGTGATTTTAATCGACCGTTGGCTAAAGGCCGTGTAACGATGCCTATTTTACGTATTCCTGCGCTTACCTTTGAAAACGTAGTGGGTGATGTGACGTACCAAGATGGCATTTTAAATTTTGAAAATGTTAATGCTAATGTATATAGTGGCAAATTAGAGGCAAAAGGTGTATATAATCTAGATACAAGAGCCTATACGATTACAGGGATAGCAAAGGACCTTGATAGTAGTGAGGCTCTTAAAACACCTGAATTTGTTGTACCGGTGTCGGCTAATTTGAACTTTAAAAGCGAAGGCTTGCCTCGTGATATGGAGGTGTGGGGTAATTTCTGGTCTGGAGAAGGCCACTATATGCTTATACCGATCCAAAGCATTACTGGGAACTTTCACAATAAGGGGCGGCATCTGTCCTTTAGTGATGTGAAGGTGAATACGAATATTACGACCATTTCCACAGATGCGCTTCGCATCGATAATGGTCAGCTTACAATGGGGCCACTCAATATTACGTCCCACGGGGGCAGTAATTTTATCATCTACGACGAATCCTTCGATGAGATCGATGAGAATATGGATCGGATTAAAGCTGGCATGAAGCAAGCTGGCGAAAATAGCAAACGTGCATCTGAGTCGTCTAAAGATCTCGATAACTTTAAGCCTCCTGAGGATTTAAAAGCATCCTTTGATAATGTAAAACGCCAAATGGATGGGGTGAAAGATGCTTTCAAAGGTATCAAAATAAAGTGATAAATGAAATATAAATGATATTAACTCTCTTTCATTGTGCGTTTATGTAGATAGTTTATAATAAATCTCCGTTATCATAATTTTTGATAAAATACTTTTATGTTATTTGGAGGTTTTTTATGAAAGCATCAAAACAATTCTCTATCGTTTTGGCAGCAGCTGTACTTGCTTTTGGCGCTGTTACAGTAGCACCACAACAAGCAGACGCTTCTTATGGCTACAAATATACTGATTCCCAACGTCCACCAGTATCTACTCCAACAGGTTATGTTAATCCAGCCATGGGTTCTACAGTAACTGTTACAGATCCTGCACCTACTACAAATAAATTAACTACTCCTAAAGCTAGTACTACTATTGAAAACATTACTGTGACTAATGTTGCACCAAAATACTCTGATTACAATGATATTGCAGCATACTCTCTAGCAGTAGCTGACTATTTCATGGCGAAGATCATGGCTATATATGGTAGTGGTAATACAGCACTTAACCGTTATGGTTTTGGCAGATAATATAGCCATCAAATTTAGTAAAACTAATTTTGAATAACTATATACGTTATACAAATAAAAAGGTCCCGTATGGGACCTTTTTATTTGTATAAATTTTTCGATGCGTTGAGAGCTTGTTTAACAATCTCTTAGCTTCGCTTATCGATCTAATCCGTTAGCGCGTTGGTATTCAGATTTATCTGTAGATTGAGCTTGATCGTCTGTAGTTACAGTATCTTTAGCTAAGGATTTCTTAATTTTAATAAGAGGTTTTTCCGTAGCCTTTGGACCTTCTTTTTTCTTTACATCATTTTGAGATGGTGGCAAGAATGTGTTGAGTTCATTCTTGTGAGATACCTCTGTGTTTGTAGTAGACGCTAATTGTGCGCGTTGAGGGGCGATGAAGATTTCATCCTTCGTAACTTTTACATCGTTCAACAATAATTTGAATACTTGTGGTTTTACAAAGATAGTACCATCTACCTTGCGAGCTGCAGGCAAGAAGGATTCAGTAGTATCAAGGTTAATGATTTTTAATTTACCATGACGTACAACTTCTGCAGAATCTGGTTGGATGGCTAGTGTAGCAATGTTCATGTCTACTAATGCTGTTTTAGTAGGCTCATCCCATGCTACTTTATAGCCTAATGCTTCAGATACTTGGCGCAATGCTACGAGCGGTTGACCATCTACATAGATTACATTTTGCTGACCATTAATAGGCTCAACAACCTTGCCATCTACATTGATATGATGGGCAGTTGTAACAGATGCAGGCTTTTCAAGGTTCATAGCTGGACCTGGATTCTCCATGCCAATAGCCGCTTGTGCAGGTTGTGCCGTGCCAAATGTGAAAGCTAATGCACCTACAGCGATGCTAGATAAAATAAGCTGTTTTAATTTCATAAGTGACCTCCATAAGGTATTATATCGTTCTGAATAAACTAACATTACCAAATGTATATGAATATTTTATTATAAATTTTAATTTTGTACAATCTATATGTGAGCGCAATATAATTGAACTAGAGTATGGGGATAGGATAGTTTATTCAGAGACATAGGATGAACTGGTCATTTAACTATAGTCTGAAATCGTTTATCTCTATAAGTAGTGTATTCTTTTATATGCTATAATTAAGTGTTACATGAATTATTCAATATATTTAATTATAGAGTTCTAGAAGATATAGAAAGAGGTTCTTTATGGCATCCGGCAGATCTGAAAAAGAGTTACAAGGGGTAACGATGTTAGGTCACAAGACCGATTACCCAACTGATTATGCACCACAGGTATTAGAGGCGTTTGATAACAAGCACCCAGACAACGATTACTTCGTTAAGTTTAATTGTCCTGAGTTCACTAGCTTGTGTCCTATGACAGGTCAACCAGACTTTGCCACAATCTATATTTCTTATGTACCACATAAGAAAATGGTTGAGTCCAAGTCTTTAAAATTGTACCTATTTAGTTTCCGTAACCATGGGGATTTCCATGAAGATTGCATCAATATCATCATGAAAGACCTTATCAAGTTGATGGATCCAAAGTACATCGAGGTATGGGGCAAGTTTACGCCACGCGGTGGTTTGTCCATCGATCCATACGCAAACTACGGCAAGCCTGGTACAGAGTGGGAAAAGACGGCAAAAGAGCGCCTTCATTTCCACGACATGCAGCCTGAGCGCGTAGCATACCGTTAATATGGTATATGAATATATAACAATGGGCACATCGTTCATAATGTTTTTTATGATCGGTGTGATCTTGTCTATTCACCCTGCATCCATAATCGTAGGGGAGCATACGCAGTTGTCACATCTCAGCAGATGGACTCGGTGGAATGGGTATCTTATCTTTATATTGACCCTGTTTCTTGTGGATGTACTCATAACAAATGGTATATATGCTGCATTTTATGATGTTTATGGTAATTTATCGTCTTTGAGTGAGCTAACATTTGATCCGATGGCTCTATTCTTTAGTGAAAGCTTCCAAATAGGCGTTGTTTTCGTCTTTGTTTTAGTATTGTTACAAGTGTTAGGCCTCGTCGATTTAGCGCATGGTGAAAGGAATTTATCATTTCACTATGACCAACTACATCAAGGCAAAGAACAACCGTCTTGGATGGAACGGTACATGGCACATACAAAGGGCACGTTGGGTTCAGGTATGGTTGGTCTGCTTTATATGTTGCGGATGACCATGAGAACTATGTGGCCTTATATTATATGTCTTATATGGTTCAAGCTTATAGCTATACTCGCTAATGTGCTACTTTCACCAGTCATCAATCGTTTAATGCATGTTGAACCGATGACATCAACGCATATCATACTAGATCCTTATGTAGCGATATATTTGATAGCAGGATTTTTGTGGGGCTATGTAGCGCTACACTATGACATAGACAAAGCGTATAATGTAGCGAATAGCACTGTTATAGCCATCATTCCGCGGCTTACCATTATACTAGGGGTAGCCATCTTTATTGGGCTTGCGCTAGCTATCATTGTGGTGCCTATTACCTGGGGTGTGGTGGTAAACACGTTGACAAATTTATAAATAAACCTAGTTATTTCCTGTATTTTTAGGGTTTTAAAAGCAGTTCTCATTCTCTTGACAATGCATAGATGCAGGTGATAGAGTATGAGTGTATTTATGGGAATACACAAATGGTTATATCCAGTGTATAGAGAATAACAAGGTGAAAATCATATCGTCCTTGGGATGTTCCTGAGGACGATTTTTATCATCTATCGCCAAAAGGAGGATCAGATGAGCATAGTCACAAATCAAACAACTAAACTGATTGGTAAAACTCCGGTATATCAATTACCAAACACCAATATCTATGTAAAACTTGAAAAATATAATGTAGGCGGTTCTGTGAAAGACCGCGCTGTACTTGGCATGTTGCAAGACGCTAAGGAAAAAGGACGCCTTCACGAAGATAGCATTATCGTTGAAGCTACAAGCGGTAATACAGGTATTGCTCTTGCCATGGTGGGCGCCATCTTGCATATTAAAACTGTTATTATTATGCCTGAAAGCATGAGTAAAGAACGCCGTGAGCTTATTAAAGCTTATGGTGCACAGCTCATCTTAACGCCGAAAGAAACGGGTATGAGAGGTGCTCTTGAACGAGCTAATGAAATTTTAGTTAAATACCCAAATGCTTTCACATTGGGCCAATTCGTAAACCCTGCAAACCCAGATATGCATTATCGTACAACTGGTGCCGAAATCGTAGAACAAGTACCAAATGTAGATGTATTCATAGCGGGTATCGGTACTGGTGGCACTTTCACAGGTGTTGCAAAACGATTGAAAGAGCATAATCCTAACCTAAAGGCTATCGCCGTAGAGCCAACAGGTTCTCCAGCCATTACGGAAGGTAAGGGCGGCCCTCACAAAATTCAAGGCATTGGGGCTGGCTTTATTCCTGAAAACTTTGATCAAAGCTTAATGGACGGTGTACAAACTGTAAGCGATGAAGAGGCTTTTAGCGAAGTGCAAACCTTTATGCGTGAAAGTGGTGTTTCTATTGGCCTTTCCTCAGGAGCAGCCATCGTTGCGGCAAAGCGTATCGCTCGTGAAGAACCAAAGGCGAATATCGTGGTGATTGCGCCAGATGGGGTAGAAAAATATTTATCCCTCTTGGACTTCGCCAATAATGAATATGTAAAGTAACGGATTTCGCATAGATAAAGCATCTTATGTATAGGAATACATACCACATATGTTGTATACTATATATTATATATGAGTAGAGTTATTTGAGATGGAGTCGCTATGATACAAGGTTTACGCGAATTATGGGGCAAAATTCAATATAATATTAAGCGCGTAATGGATTCTGACCCGGCAGCAACAAATGTGTGGATGGTTATTTGGACATACCCGCATATTACAGCCTTGTTCTGGCATTTCTTTGCGCATCGCCTTTATAAGGCGGGATGGCCAACCTTGGCCCGTCGCGTAGCGCTTCACTCCCGTCACGTAACCGGCATTGAAATCCATCCAGGTGCTACCATCGGTCGTGGTTTATTTATCGACCATGGCATGGGTGTCGTTATCGGTGAAACGGCAATCGTAGGGGATAATGTGACCTTGTTCCACCAAGTGACGTTAGGTGGCATGTCCTCTAAAAAGGTAAAACGCCATCCGACCATTGAAGACGAAGTGCTCATCGGTACAGGTACGAAAATCTTAGGTGATATTACTATTGGGGCACGCACTAAAATTGGTTGTAACCTCGTTATCAAACACGATATACCTAAAGATATGGTTATCTTTGAAACAGATCCAGAAAATATGTATGTCCGTAAACCTCGTCGTACTAATAATGGCCAGGCAGAGGAAAAGAAAATTCCTGATGATTACATAGAATACTATATTTAATATAGTGTAATAAAACCGCATATAATATAGAAGGATAGAACCTCTAACTATTAGTTGAACTAGTAGTTAGAGGTTTTTTTATAAAAATATTCAAAAAAATCGATTTAATGTATTGACAAGGAAAATCATTATTGGTAAAATAAATCATGTAATCAATACTGATTACAAATTAGATAAACGAATTGATGGCATAGAAGCCGACTGGGTTTATTCTGCTTTTTGAATAAACTATATTTGAGAATTAAAAGAAAAAGGAGAATTACTATGAAAAACTTACAACAAGTAAACCAATATTTAGCAGATCTTTCCGTATGGAACGTAAAATTACATAACCTACATTTCAACGTAACAGGTCCACAATTCAAATCCATTCACGAATATTTGGAATCCATCTATGATGAAGCGTTTGAATACTTCGATGCAGTAGCAGAACACGTGAAAATGCAAGGTCAATTCCCATTGGTTAATTCTGCAGAATACGCTAAATTGACTAAAATTGAAGAATTGGGTCAAGAAGATATCCCTCAAGCGAAAGTAATTGAAATTCTTCTTAAAGACTTCAAATACATGAATGATCAAGCTGTAGCAATCCGTGCAGCTGCCGATGAAGAAGGGGACTTCTTGCTCGTAAGCATGATGGAAGATCACGTTGCATACTATGTAAAACAAATCTGGTTCATCGAATCCATGTTGAAATAATACGATTGACAATGCCTTATTGGGTATGATATGATTACCCAGTAAAGCATGGAGGATTACTCAAGAGGCTGAAGAGGACGGTTTGCTAAATCGTTAGGGCGGGTTACCGTCGCTAGGGTTCGAATCCCTAATCCTCCGCCATGCTGAGACCTCACATCACGCGATGTGAGGTCTTTTTGTTTATTGTGGTATTTACTGGGGATGGACTTAAAAGTGTAAGGGCTCAAGTGAGCCTGAGGTCTTGTAAATATTGATTTATACAGGTGTGTAAGGTTATAGAGTTGACGTATGATAAGGGGTTTCATATAATAGATTGTATAAAATGTAATTTCAAGGAGACTCTTATGAATACAAAATATACATGTCACATACATTTACTTCGTCGCGCTATGGGCATCGGTGCATTATGTCTCGTTGCCTCTGTTGGTTTCGCTCATGCTGAAAGCATTTCTATTCCAAGCGCACGTCCTATGGTAGATGGTGTGAGTGCCGATGTAGAGACTGTTAGTAGCTCTAGCAAAGCACAACATCACGCGAGTGCAGGTGTGATTACGCCAAATGATTGGACGTATACAGCGTTACAAACGCTAATTAAGCACGGTGCTATTACGGATACACATGGTTTTGTCTTTGATGGCAATACAAGCTATACTAAGGATGAACTCATGCCTCTTATCGATGAAGTTGTAACTAAACGGGAGCAAATGAACGATAACGACCGCCAATATGCATTGCGTATTTACCAAGAAAATATGCGTGATGTAATGGATTATCGTATTGCTCGCGATAAGAAGGTTACCCGAGAGCGCCGTCAAAAATTAGACGAGAAACGTGCTGAAAAGGCAAAAAAATCTGGTAAAACATATCAAGTATCTAAATCTCAACAAGAGGCTTTAGATGCAGCTAATGACGAAGTGGCAAAACCAGAAGAGCGCGCGTTAACTGATGAACAAATCAAAGAAAAAATGAAGAAGTTCAAAATTGATGACTCTCGCGTTAAAGTAAATAATAATGTGCGCATCCGTTATACCGGTGGTAAGGATACAAAATCTAAAACCGATGCTCGTATGCAAACGGAGATGACTTTCACTCTATAACCCTATTTAAGGAGTTATAATGATTGATTTTTTAAAGAAACAGCTGTTTACCGTCCACCAAAACGGTAAGCAGCAGGTGAGCGAGGTCTTTAAATATATAGGACCTGGCATCATCGTAACGGTTGGGTTCATCGACCCTGGCAATTGGGCGGCCAATCTCGCTGCTGGTGCTAGTTATGGTTATGAACTATTGTGGGTAGTTACGCTATCTACGATTATACTTATTTTATTGCAACATAACGTGGCCCATTTAGGCATTGTACGAGGCCAATGTTTATCCGAATGTGCTTATGAATTCTTGCCGCGTTACGTGTCTAGGTTCGTATTGAGTACGGCGGGCATTGCAGCGGCAGCGACCGCACTGGCCGAGTTTATCGGTGCAGCCATCGCATTGAAAATGCTTTTTGGCATTCCTCTTTTGATAGGTAGTGTTTTGACGGCTATTATCTGTACCATTATGCTCATAACAAACTCTTATCGGAAGCTAGAGCGTATCATTGCAGGATTCGTATCCCTCATTGCGTTGGCGTACCTCGTAGAGGTCAATATGGTAAATGTAGATTGGGCGGCAGCTGGTATTGGTTGGGTAGACCCTAAGGTTCCTAATGAATCGATGCTCGTTATTTTGAGTATCTTAGGGGCGGTTATTATGCCTCACAATTTGTTCTTGCACTCAGAAATCATCCAAAGTCGCCAGTTCAACACGCAAGATCCTTCTGTAATGAAGCGCCAATTGCGTTATGAATTTCTAGACACTCTATTATCTATGGGTATTGGCTGGATGATTAACTCCGCCATGATCTTATTGGCGGCGGCAGTGTTCTTTGCTCATGGCATTGAAGTAACGGAGCTTGAACAGGCTGAGGAGTTGTTACGACCTCTCATTGGACCTGCAGCAGGCACTATCTTTGCTATCGCATTGCTCTTTGCTGGCTTTGCATCGTCTGCTACGGCAGGTATGGCAGGGGCGAGTATCTTTGCCGGTATGTTTGGTGAGTCTTACGATATGAAAGACTTCCATACAAGATTAGGCTTGGCATTAACCTATATTCCAGCATTGCTTTTGATTGTATTCGTTACCGATTCGTTCCAAGCCTTGTTGATCTCTCAAATGTTCTTGAGCTTGCAACTACCTATCACAATTTTCTTGCAGCTTTATATGACTAGTAGCCGCAAGGTAATGGGGCAATATGCGAACCATACATATACGAATGTACTATTATGGGGCATTGGTATTGTGGTAACTGTTATGAATATCTACTTACTCTATGTAGGCGCATAACATATAAGCTTATAGTAGGTGTATAATACACAATCTCATATTTGAATGAAGCTAGTAGACTAGTAGTAAGGCTTAGAAAACAATCGAATTGTTAGCTCACAGTGTAAAGCTAATAATGATAGAGAAAAAGACCGCGTTGGCGGTCTTTTTTTGTATTCGGTTATGTATATTGATTATGTAAAAAGCGTATCCAAGAATACCCATGGGGGCTATAAAATATGTTACAATTAAAGATAGCATAAATCTGTAGGGAGAATTCCCCCACCAGTGTAATAGATAGAAATTAGGAGGACCTAATGGCAGACGAAGTAAAAGTACAAGATGCAATGCAATCTGATTTCAGTGTTGTAGTAAACGATATTGCAGAGGAATTATTAACGCGCCTAAATATGGATGAGGATGGCTCTATTATCGACATGTTCCAAACAGGTTCTTTTGATCCTTGGCAATTATTCGTATTCTTTGGCGCTTTAGAAAAAGCGCTCGTTGATTTTAGAACAGATAAACGCAAGAAAACTGTTATTGTTCATGCCCAACCTGAGGCCCTTATCGGCATTGGCCGCGTAGTGACACCTGTATCTACTATGCTCGAGCATGTGTTGATGTCTCGCTTGAACGACATGAGCGAAGGTCGACTAGAAACAGGTATGCTTACTGTGTCTGCTGAAAGCATCGATTACGAAGGTGTAAACCTTAAAGGTCGTCACGTTGTTATCGTATGTGACCTTGTAGACGAAGATTCTGATTACCTCAAAGAATGCATTAGATTATGTAAAGAATTGAAAGCTAGCCACGTTGTGGCGGTGCCTCTCATGTTGTGGAATCCAGAATTGATTGACAATTTGACAGAGGAAACTATCAAGGCGGAATTATCTCATGAAAATCGTCCTCTCTCCTAGTAAGACAAAAACAATTATCGATGCTGCGAAGAATGATGGGGCAGTCAATCATGCAGTTCGAGACGGTCAGTTTCAGCCGCACATCACGCAAGAGATTGTAAAACATGTACAGTCCCTTGATGTAATGGCCCTTGGCAAGGCTTTAAAGCTAAAGGATGACAAGGCCCAAGCTCTCTTTGATTTCTATCAAGATTTTGAATCCCATCCTGTAGGCCTAGCTTGTGAAAGCTACGATGGTATTGCTTTCAAATATTTGGATTGGGGCAACCTATCTAATGAGGCTAAGGCCTTTGGTGAAAGCCATCTTGTTGTGATGTCTGCCTTGTACGGCGTTGTAGAGCCTATGATGGGCGTTAGAGACTATCGACTCGATATGGTGGATAAGGTAGGCATTAACTTATATGACACGTGGCGTGAAGCGGTAGATGCATACTTTCACAAGGAAGATTGGATTCTCAATCTAGCGTCTAAAGAATATGCTAAAATGGTAAACCATCCAAAGGTAGTGACCGTTGAATTTTGGGAATTACGAGGCGATACATTTAAACAGATGAGTACGTCCTCTAAAATGAGTCGCGGTGTGATGGCTCACGAATGTTTAACTCGACAAGTGAAACATGTACGAGATTTGCCGCGTGAAATTAATGGATTTATCTGTGTTACAGATATTGAATCCATTACCATACCAAGCGAATCGATGACGGTTCGTTATGAAAGGAAGTGATTGTTTGCAAGTGCAAGATATTCTTGGGAAAGACCTCGTCGGCGATGAATGGCTAACCGAGGATGAGCTAAGATTTCTCATGTCTGTAACTGATGAAGAACAGTTGCAGTTAATATATAAAAAGGCATACGAAGTAAAGGCGAAATATGTACAGCCTGTAGCGTACTATCGAGGACTCATCGAGTTTTCGAACCGATGCATCAAAAACTGTAATTATTGCGGTATCCGTCGTGAAAATGACAAGACGGAACGCTTTGATATGAATCGAGAAGATATTATCAAGATGGCGCAGTGGGCCTATGACCATGAATATGGATCTATTACACTCCAATCTGGTGAACGCAGTGATGATATATTTGTCGATTATGTGGTAGATCTTATTCGCGAGATTAAAGCCATCGGCGACGGTTCCCTAGGCATTACGATGTGCGTAGGGGAGCAAAGCGAAGAGGCGTACCGCCGCATGCGTGAAGCTGGCGCTAGTCGTTATTTATTGCGCATTGAAACAACAAATAAAGAGCTGTATCATAAAATTCATCCTCAAGATGAATTGCACTCCTTTGAAACGCGCGTTAAATGCTTACGTAGCTTGCGCCGCGTAGGTTTCCAAGTAGGTACAGGTGTCATGATTGGTTTGCCTGGTCAAACAGAAGAAGACTTGGTAAATGATATCTTGTTCTATCGCGATATGGATATCGACATGATCGGCATGGGACCGTATGTGGTACATCATGATACGCCGTTAGGCCAAGAAGCATTAGCTATGGGCATCGATGACGAAGCTGGTAAATTGCGCCGTATTCAATTGGGCCTTAAGATGATTGCTTTAACCCGCTTATTCTTGAAAGACGTAAATATTGCTGCTACCACAGCGTTGCAAGCACTGGATAAACTGGGCCGTGAAAAAGGCCTTGCTGCAGGTGCCAATATTTTGATGCCTATCATTACGATTCCTGAACATCGGGCAAAGTATTTGTTATATGATAACAAACCTTGTGTAGATGATAATGCAGATAAATGTAAAGATTGCTTAACGCGCCGCGTTATGTCTATCGGTGATACCGTTGGCTGGAAGCAAAATGGTGACTCCAAACATTACGGTAAACGGACGGGAGAGTTTTAGTTTTCTCTGTGTATCTAATTCATTGATCCTATTATAAGTTTTGGGGTAGTTTTATCTATATATAGATGGGGCCCCATTACATGAGGTGTATTATGGAGACAAAATGGTATTCTGATTTTTGGCAGTTATTTGCGAATCCGTTTAAAGGCGGTATTGATCAAGTTGTACAATCGGGGACATTGCAAAAAGGATTCTGGGGCACTGTGTTTCTGTGGGCTATCCCATATATTATATTGGCTTTATTTGGGACTATGTTAATTCCATTTCTCCCTCATAATGAATTTACTGCTTTAACCTATTTACTCGGTATCGGTGCCAGTTTTATATTCATCTTTGCATGGCTTATTAGTATCGGCTGGTCCTTTGTGATGGTTGCTATCGGTTCCTATGTATATAACTGGGTTATCACTAAGATGGGTGGTACCGACAATGTACAGGCCATTATGAAAGTTAGCTGGTATCTACAAGGGTATGGCGTACTGTTATTTAGTATTGGCTATATGATAGTCTTGCTCTTAATGGGGCTATTAGGTCTTGTATTTGATAGTAGTGCTATTGCAGGTTTCGTATATTTTGTAGGAACCGTGGCATTAATTATTATTTCTATCTGGGTATCCTTAGAACTTATGGCAAGACAGGTCATGCTTACTAAAATGAAAGTTTTCATTGCCTGTATCATTACATCCATTATCTTTGTTCTTATCTGGGCAATCTTCATGGCACTTCTTGGCGGCTGTGCCTCTTTAGTGGGTAGATAATACTAATTTATAAATTAATATTAATAAAGAGTCCTCTTTTTTTGATAAATTTTTTCGGAAAAAGAGGACTTTTCTATTTAGGTGTCGAAATGTAATAGCAAAAGCCGTAATTTGCCATTAAGGAGGCGATTCCGATGAAAGAGTACAGTAGTGATAAAATTAGAAATGTTGCTGTTGTTTCCCACGATGGTGCGGGTAAAACAGCTCTTGTCGAATCTTTGTTGTTAACCTCTGGTGCGGTTGATTTCGTAGGTAAAGGCCAAGACAATAAACATATTATGGACTTTGAACCTGAAGAAATTAAACGTAACGTAACAATCCAATTGGGCATGGCTCCATGTGAATGGCATGACCATAAGGTTAACTTCGTAGATACTCCAGGCTATAATGAATTCCATGGTGAAGTTCGTGCCGCTTTGCGTGCGTGCGATGGTATGTTGATGGTACTATCCGCCACATCTGGTGTAGAAACTGACACAGTTCGCGCATGGGATTATGCAGTTGAATTACAAATGCCACGCATGGCATTTATCAATAAAATGGATGTGGATGGTGCCGATTTCTTCGGTACTATTGAAAGAATGCGGGAATTATTTGGTAAAGGCATTATGCCATTGCAGATTCCTATCGGTGAAGGCGCCAACTTTGAAGGCGTCGTAGACGTAGCAAAAATGACTGCGTTTACTTACAAGGACGGCCAACCAACAGAGATTGCTGTACCAGCTCACCTTATCGAAAAGGCTCAAGAAATTCGGGAAATGACCGTAGAAGCCGCGGCTGAAGGTAGCGATGAATTGTTGGAAAAATATTTAGAAGGCGAAGAATTATCCTTAGAGGAAATTCGCCAAGGCTTGCGTGAAGGGATGATTAGTGGCCGTGTGTGCCCAATCATGTGTGGCAGTGCCACATCTCGTATTGGCCTAGATCAAGTATTGGATCGTATGATTCGTTACATGCCGGATGCAACTAAAAAAGTGATGACCGCAACTGATGCGGAAACCGGCGTACAATGTGTAGTACATGTAGATAAACCTTTAACTGCATTTGTATTTAAAACATTGTTAGACCCATTCGCAGGCAAACAAAGCTTTGTACGTATCTTCTCTGGTGAACTAAAAGAAGGCGATCGCCTTTATGATGTTAACCAAGGTGTAGAAGAAAAATGGGGCAAGATGGTTACCCTTATCGGGAAGCAACAAATCCCTGTATCTGCCGCTAAAGCTGGCGATATCGTAGTGATACCGAAATTGGCTAATGCTAAGACTGGCGATACATTAACTGCTCCTGACTTTAAAGTGACATACGATGCTATCCGTTTCCCTCAACCTCTATACACAGTGGCATTGGAACCTGTGAAAAAAGGTGAGGAGGAAAAATTAGCTGGTGCTGTTCTAAAAGTAGCAGAAGAAGATCCTACTTGCGTAGTAGTGAAAAATGCTGAGGCCCGTCAACTACAAATCGATTGTATGGGCGAGGTTCATCTCGAGCATATCCTCAACAAAATGGATCGTAAATATGGCGTACAAGCTAAACTTGTGACTCCATATATTCCATACCGCGAAACAATTAAAGGCTCCGCTGAAACCGAGTCTAAATATAAGAAACAAAGTGGCGGTCATGGTCAATATGGTCACGTTAAGATTCAAGTGGACCCATTATTCGATGGAAGCGAATTTGCATTCGTAGACAAAATCTTTGGTGGTGCTGTACCTAAACAATACATACCAGCAGTGGAAAAGGGTGCCAAAGAAACCCTAGATAAAGGCTTAATTGCGGGATATCCTATGATTGGCGTGCAAGTGACACTCTTGGATGGATCTTACCATAGCGTAGACTCCTCAGAGTTAGCATTTAAAGTAGCTACGTCACAGGCTATCAAGGATGTAATTCCTAAGGCGAAACCAGTCCTATTAGAACCAATCTATGAAGTTAACGTGTTTGCACCAGATGCTTTCATGGGCGACATCATGGGTGATTTGAATAGCCGTCGAGGTCGTGTATTAGGCATGGAACAAAGTGAAAGAACAGGTATTTCTGTTGTTAAAGCACAAGTACCATTGGCTGAAATGGCCGACTATGTAACTGCATTGCGCTCTATCACTCAAGGACAAGGCGTATTTAACCGTCAGTTCTATACTTATGAAGAGGTTCCACATAAGCAAGCGGAAGAAATTATCGCTGCTCGTAAGACTCAAGAATAAAGTTAAGAACATGTCCACGTACTGTATCAAATACAGTTAGAATCACTACAACTAAATAGATAATTGCATATCGTAACAACTTAATAGCATAACAATTGACGTAAGTCATAAATTTGAATAGTATTTTACACGAGCCCTCCATATATGTAGCGTATGGAGGGCTTTTACTATATTTGAAATAGATTAGGATAGAGCTTAATCGATACTGGAGAATATGGGGAACTAATCATTGGTATGTATAGATGCAGTGGAAATAATAGAATTGCTAGTCCTTTATGTATATATGTGCTAACATTAAGATAATATAATTGCTTATGTATCGGGTATTATTTCCATATATCGAGAAAGGATCGTATATGTTTTTCTCTAGCATTACTGCAGATTATACAAAAATGGGCTATCCTAAAGCCATCGTACGAGCTTTAGATTTCTTAAAAAATACAGACTTGAAAGCATTGCCAGGCGGCCGTCATTCCATTGAAGGGGACATGATGTACGCCAATGTAGACGATGTAGAAACAAAATTGTTTGAAACTACAAAACCTGAGTCTCATCGCAACTATGTAGATATTCAATTCATGGTAGATGGGGAAGAAAATATGGGCTTTTTTGTAGATAAAGGCCTTGTAAAGCCTGTGGAGTCTTATCCAGATCGTGATTGCTATTTCTACCCAAACGAAGCTGTTGATGAAGGACACATCCATTGTCCAGAAGGGTATTATACAGTATTCTTCCCATCTGATATCCATAGACCACTATTAGCTGTTAATGATAAGCCTATTAAAATTCGCAAGGTTGTTGTAAAAGTACATGTAGATCTCTTAGGCGACTAATCCTATGAAGCGATATGAAATTATAGGTGTCTTACTAACCCTATTAGGAGCTGTTTTATGGGGCGTATCAGGTGCTTCAGTACAGTTCTTAAGTAACTTTAGGGATATGAACTTGGAATGGCTAGTTACCATGCGATTAATTACAGCAGGACTATTGACTGTTATCTATGCATGGTTTAAATATGGTAATTCCATCTTCCATGTCTTTCGTAGTTTGAAAGATACGGTAGGGCTTATCGTTTTTGGCGTATTTGGCATGGCTTTATGCCAATATACATACTTTAAATCCATTGCTTTAGCAGGGGCCGGTATTGCGACGGTGCTTCAATACTTGGCGCCATCCATGATTATTATTTATATGCTTGCCCGTTATGGTAAAAGGCCCTCTAAAGGGGAAATTATTTCCGTTATACTGGCCTTGGTAGGTACGATTTGTTTGATGGGGAATGATGGCTTTTCTATGGAGCGATTCCCATTGGCAGTGCTCGCATGGGGACTTCTATCTGCTGTAGGCGTCGCTGTATATAGTGTTTCTCCTGTAGATTTACTATATAAATATGGAACCTTGCCGATTGTAGGATTTGGTATGCTGCTCAGTGGTATTGTTGCTGCTATTTTATTTCATCAGCCAAATTCGTATGCTATGTGGGATGTATGGACTGTTATTGGCTGTTTCAATGTTGTCTTTCTGGGGACCATTGTATCCTTTAATGCTTATTTAGAAGGTGTTAAGAGAATTGGTGCAGTGCCAGGATCCATCTTGTCATCTATTGAACCGATTTCGGCAGCTTTCTTTGGATGGGCTTTGTTAGGCAACCAATTTAGTGCATTAGGGCTAATTGGCATGGCCATGATTATTGCTACAGTTATTATAATTGCTCTAGAAAAACGTACATAGTTTGAGGTCTCTTTGCTGGATATTGCGGTTTAGAGGCCTCTTTGTTATGATTGTACATAATGTGAAAGTAGTTATGATAGGAGGTTGTATGGAGGAAAAACAATGGAAAGGTATGGCCCTTGCCATTTTAGGAGCCCTATTTTGGGGGCTTTCAGGCACATCTGTACAATTCCTTGAAAATGCAAAGCATATCAATGTGGAGTGGCTTCTAGAAGCGCGTTTGCTCATAGCAGGTATATTGACGATAGGACTTGCTTATATAAGGGATGGTAAGCGTATTTTCTCTATCTTTACAGAACCTAAGGATATAGGGAAATTATTAATATTTGGTATTTTAGGTATTGCTTTATCTCAGTATTCATACTTCAAGTCCATTGCCATTTCAGGAGTCGGTATTGCTACGGTCCTTCAAAATGTTGCGCCTACGCTGATAATCATCTATTTGTTTTTGAGATACTTTAAAAAGCCATCTGTACCAGAGTTTTTCTGTATTATATTAGCCTTGGTGGGAACACTCTGTATCGTCATGCAAGAAGGGCTAGATGTTTCTAACTTTAATGTGCTTGCTTTATTCTGGGGGCTTGTATCGGCAGCTAGTATCTGTGTATATACATTGCAACCTATTGAGCTATTAAAGAAATATGGCACCACATCCATTGTGGGCTTTGCCATGTTTATCTGTGGTATTTTATCCTTAGCCATGTTTCAACAAGTAGAATCAGAAGCCCTCTGGGATGGCATGACCTGGTTAGGATTATTTGCTATCATCATACTTGGTACGGTCGTATCCTTTAATGCTTATATGGAAGGGGTTACACTCATTGGTGCTTTACAAGGCTCTATACTTTCATCATTAGAACCAATCTCAGCAGCGATCTTTGGATGGGTATTGCTAGGGAATCATTTTACGCTGGTCGGTATTTTTGGCATGATTTGCATCATTGCAACCGTATTCATTATCGCTTGGGATCGACACCGTCAAATCAAACGAGAAGTACTAGAAAAACTGAATAAAGTAGAAATGAAATAAACAAACGAAAACACATATACCATGAGGTATATGTGTTTTTTGTAATCAAATATTATATTTTTTCTAATATTTTTTCAAATAATAGTTCTAGTTTCTGTAAGTCGCCATGTACGGTTCCGTTCATATAGGTATTATATACAGTATCATCTTCAGAAACACGAATTTGAGCTTTATACCCCTTTGATAATGCTAATACTCGAATAACTTCACGTTGTGTGCGACCATTACCTTCCCTAAATGGATGAAAGAAATTTAGGCAATCTAAGATTTTAGCTAAGTTCTTAATTATACTTTCTTTTGTATTGGTTCTTAGCCAATTTGTAGTTCCTTCCTTCTGTTTGTAACATAATTTTTTAATTCTAGAACTGATTCAGTTGTAGGAGTGAAGTCTTCAATCATAGATGAACCTACGGCATACCAAACTGCATCAAAGTCCTCATAATTATCAAATTGTACATCTAAAATGGTGAGTTTTTCTTTATTAACATTTAATGTCATAGGCACCTCCTTTGTTACTATTATTATATCATAGCTAGTCTCTTTATATTGTATACATGACCTATTTGGTTGACTATTTACTTATCTATTCATATAGTTAATATATAAGTACTAATTAATTTTTAGGAGGTTCCTATGTCTGTAAAAGATTTCGTACAACAACGCCGCGATGATTTTATTGCTTTACGTCGTGATTTTCATATGTATCCAGAGCCAGCTTGGCTCGAATATCGTTCTGCCGCTAAAGTAGCTGAAAAGCTAATTGCCTTAGGTTATGATGTGGCACTCGGTGCAGAAGTGCTTGATTTAGATTCTCGTATGGGCTTGCCTAGCGAGGATGTTATGAAAGCAGCCATGGCTCGTGCTATGGATGAAGGTGCTGATCCTGAACTAGTAGAGAAGATGGGCTATGGTAAAACAGCTATTGTGGCAACTATGAAGTTTAGTGATGATGGTCCTGTAGTAGCGTTCCGTGCAGATATGGATTCCAATGATGTAATCGAATCTAAAGCATCTAACCATACTCCTGCTAAGAATGGTTTCCGTTCCCGTCATGAGAAGGCTATGCATGCTTGTGGTCATGATACACATATGACAATGGGCCTTGGTCTTGCTGAATATATTGCTACACATAAGGAAGGCTTGAAGGGTACTATTAAACTTATCTTCCAACCAGCAGAGGAAGGCGTACGTGGTGCTAAAGCGATGGTAAAGGCTGGCGTAGTAGATGACGTTGACTTGATGTTCGGTATGCATATCGGATTTAATGAACAGTTATCTAATTGCTTTGCTTGTAGTGATCATGGCTTTTTAGCGACTACAAAACTTGATGCTGTATTCCATGGCTATTCTTCCCATGCAGGTGGTTCTCCAGAAAAGGCTCAAAATGCCATGCTTGCAGGCTGTACAGCTGTTATAAATTTACAAGCCATTGCTCGCCATAGTGGGGGTGCATCTCGCATGAATGTAGGCGTTTTTGAAAGTGGTACAGGTCGCAATGTTACTCCTGATGTAGCAACACTTAAATTAGAAACTCGTGGTGGTACTACAGAAATCAATAATTATATGATTGAACGCACTAAGACCATTATTAAAGGTGCTGCAGAAATGCATGATTGTACCTTTGAAATTACAAAACAAGGTGAAACTCCTGCAGGCCGTATTAGCGATGATTTAGCTCGCGAAGTACAATCTATCATTGAACCATTAGGTATCTTTAGAGAAGTTCCATTCGATTATAGCGGTGGCGGTAGTGAAGACTGTGCGTATTTCTTAAATCGTGTTATTGATCGTGGTGGTCGAGCAACCTATATGGTATTGGGCTCTGCTATTAAAGCACCTCATCATAATCCATTATTTGATATCGATGAAGAAGATATGTTAAACGGCATTGTTGCATTAGGTACAATTGCTACGCACTATTTAAAATAGGCTATATTGATTGAGATATTGCGATGTATATATCCAAACTATAGATGCATAACTATATAGATGCATAACTATATAGATGCATAACTATATAGATGCATAACTATATAGATGCATAACTATATAGATGCATAACTATATAGATGCATAACTATATAGATGGATGCATAGAAATATGTATAGTGTGCTATATATTAGCTGTAATATGGGTATTAGATTGTGAGGTGTTATATGATCCAACGAGAGCGTTTAGCTAAGGACTTTGATGCTATGGCACAGTTGACTGCACCTGGTGAAGGTATAAATCGTCTAGCTTTCACCGATGCAGACTGGAAGGGGCGCCAATATATTATTGATTGTATGACTGATGCGGGTCTAACTGTAGAGATAGATGATTTTGGAAATGTGCTAGGCTATAAGGTTGGTAAGAATCCTGATTTACCGGTTGTCATGGTTGGTTCTCATACGGACAGCGTGCCTAATGGGGGCAATTATGATGGTGTGGTGGGTGTATTATCTGCTATCGAAGCGGTTCGCAGTATGACTGATGATGGTTTTGAACATGACCATACCATTGCAGTAGTAGACTTTATGTGTGAAGAGTCTAGCCGCTTTGGAGCAGCCACATTGGGTAGTAAAGCTATGCGTGGTGAATTGACATTGCAAGATTTACATCGCTTAGTAGATAAACAAGGCATTTCCTTGTATGACGCATTAAAAGCGCGTAATTTAAATCCAGATGCTATTGAGCATATGGAATATAAGAGACCTGTAAAGTCTTTCACAGAAATTCATATCGAACAAGGTAAGGTGTTAGAGCACAAAGCTAAACCCATCGGCATTGTAACAGGAATTGCTGCACCAGAACGATTCTATGTAACCATTCGTGGCAATGCGGACCATAGTGGGGCCACACCAATGAACTTGCGTCATGATGCACTCTGTGGGGCTTCTAAAATCATTCTCGGTATTGAAGAGATTGCATCCATGCAAGAAGAGCCTCCAGTGGTGGGTACAGTCGGTGTTGTTGAGGTAACACCGGGCGCGATGAACGTTATCCCTGGAGCCGTTAAACTTGGTGTAGATATTCGCAGTATTTCTAAGGTGGCCCGTGATTCTGTAGTTACCCTCATTAAGGAATTTATTGATGTTGTTGCAGAGAAACGAGGCTTATCCTATACAATTGAACCTATTGCACAGGATCATCCTGTAGTGATGAATCCAGCCATGATTCGAGAAATTGAAGAGGCTGTTCAGTCTGTAGGCGTAGACTATATGACCATGCCAAGCGGTGCTGGTCATGATGCCATGCATTGGGCTGATGATGTTTCTACAGGAATGATTTTTATCCCATGCCGTGAAGGTATCAGCCATAATCCAGTTGAATTTGCAGATATGGATGACATCGTTACGGGAGCTAAGATATTAGACACGGTGCTAAGAAAGCTTAGCTTAGAAAGTACTAAACTTAACTAGGTTGAGTACTGTGGAATATTTGATGTAGATATAATTTAGTTAGATCTGTGTTAACTAGCTAAGATATCATGTTTTACGTGGTTAGAAGGGTGTATTCCGTAATAGAATGGCAGAGAATACTTGCTATTGATAGGGAATACATGGATTGGAGAGATTATGGTTATTGCTGGTATTGTTATCGTAGTGGCAACGTTTATTGCCATTATTAAGCAGTTTGAAACACGGCTTGTGTTATTATTATCGGGCTTATTAATGTGTTTTATTGGTGGACAGCTTAGTGCTGGTACGACAGCCTTTGTAAAAGAGCTTACAAATCCAGGTCTTGTACCAACTATTTGTACAGTGCTTGGTTTTAGTTATGTTATGGAGTATACAAAATGTACAGAGCACATGGTATATTTCATCTCTGCAGGCCTTAAAAAGATGACTAAAATCATCATCCCTGGTGCTGTTATTATTACGTTCTTGATCAATATTGCGTTGCCTACAGCGGCAGGCTGTGCAGCGGCAGTAGGTGCTCTATTAATTCCTGCACTTATTCGCTCCGGTGTGCATCCAGCGATGGCAGGCTCTGCTATTTTCTTAGGGACTTGGGGTAGTGCATTGAGTCCTGGTCTTATGTTTAATCCTCAAGTGGCACAACTCGCTGGTGAAGACGTAATGACCGTTATTGCTAGCTTCTCTATGCAAGCTATTATTGGCATTGTCGTAGCAGCTATCTTGCTCAATATCGTAGCTATCGTTAAGAAAGAGCATACAGGATATGTATTAAAAGATGCTAACGAAGAAGAAGGCAAAGAATTTAAAGTAAATTATTTATATGCTATCATTCCAATTATTCCGCTTGTATTACTCGTACTCGGTAGTAAACAAGTAGCAGTGATTCCTGAAATTTCTGTTCCTGTATCTATGCTCATTGGTACAGCTATCGGTATTATTGCCGTACGTCCTAATGTAACGGAAGCAGTTAAAAAATTCTTCCGCGGTACTGGCGATGGTATGTGTGATGTAGTCGGTCTTATGGCTGCGGCGGCAGCCTTTACTGCGGGTATGCAGTACATTGGACTTACAAATGCACTCATTGATGGTATGAAGAACTCTCAACAAATCGCTCAAATTGGTGCGGCCTTTGGTCCATTCTTATTAGCTGTTATCTCTGGTTCTGGTAATGCAGCAGCCCTTGCATTTAACGGAGCTGTAACACCTCATGCGGCAGACTTTGGCTATGGCATCATGCAACTCGGCTCTATGGCCCAATTAGGTGCTGGCATCGGTCGTAGTATGAGTCCAGTAGCAGGTGCAGGTATCATCATTGCTGGCCTTGCAGGCATTAACCCTATGGAAATGGCAAAACGCAATGCTGTACCATGTATTATTGCTACAGTAGTGATTATGCTATTGTTACTATGATTAGATTAAAATGTAGCTGTAAAACTATAAATTCATAAATTACAGATATATTAAAGACGTTAAACTTTAGAATACACAATAAAAGAACCCTATTTTGACATAAAAAACTGCACCTCCAAAAATTGTGCCCAATTTTTGGAGGTGCAGTTCAATCATGATAGGGTTCTTTTTATATATCTTTATATTATTTAAGTTTGAAGCCAATCCAGAGAGCGGAAATGATAAATAAGCCACCGCTAACCCAGAATAGGGTAGTAAAGCCTAGCCATGCCATAAGGCTAGCACCACCGACGGATCCTAAGAAGTAGCCAAAGAATAGACAAGATTGATTGTAGGAGAATACTTGTCCTGTAAATTCACGAGGCGTTTTTGAGGATAGATAGGTGTTTAAAGCAGGCAACATGCCACCTAAACCAAAACCTTGTAGGAACCTGATGATTGCAAGTTGATATACATCAGAAACATAGGCTTGAGGGATATTTAGAATCCCTACATAAATAAGAGATACTACTAATACTTTCCGTGGCCCGATCTTGTCGACTAATTTACCTAGTGGAGAACTACTCATAAGTTGAGCAATACCCATAGCGGAGAATACAGCGCCTGCAATAAATGCTAGATTTTCTGTATCACTAGGAACGATTCCCTTAATATATACAGAGATAACAGGTTGTAAGGACATGATGCATATTGCATAGATAAAGGATGCTACACATAATGCGACAATACTATTAAATTCAGGTATTTGCTCTTTCAACTTACGGATGGAAAGTTTTTCAGGATTCGGTTGTGGTACATAATTTTCATGGATGAATATAGTAGCCAGCACACCAGCTAAACCCATGAGCGTACCGACGATGATGAAGTCATTGCGAATGCCTACTGTATCTGCAATATATCCACCCAATAAAGGCCCTATTAGTGAACCAGCAAGATTAGCAGATGCTAATAATCCTAAGGCCCAACCGGTCCGCTCAATAGGTGATTCTGAAGCTATTAATGTAATTGATGCCGAGTAAAAGCCACTTACTAGACCTTGGACGAGCCGGATTAACACAACCCCTTCGGGTGTAGTTTGAAAAGCAATTAATATATTACATAATGCCATGCCAAAGCTAGAACGTATTAATGTAATTTTACGACCTTTTTTGTCCGCAACACGCCCCCAAAATGGTGCTGCTAAGCAAACGATTATATAGGTTGCACCTGTGGCTAATCCAGACCATAAGGACATAGCTTCTGGAGTTTGCACGCCTAAATCATGAAAGTATAAAGGCAGAATTGGAGCTAACTGGCTTACACCAAAGGCTGTACAGAACACACAGACTAAACTGATGTATACCGTTCGTTTCCACGTTTCCAAAACATCCCTCCTTTCTTAGTCTTAGTACGTTCTTAATAAAATAATACGCTTATTTCTTTTTAATTTCATCCCAATCGCTTAAGTCCGGAAGTTTATTGCTTGTTATAGACTCCTGAATCCAGTAGTTGATGGAGGTTAAGTTGCAAGACTCTCGTTCAAAGCCATATACGTTGTCTTCGTCTACCGTGGCATAGAGTCGAATGCGTAAGTTTTTACCTTTTCCGCGCTCGATGAAGTAGCTAATACCCGGATCGTCGAGGTTAGATGGGCGAACCGCAATGATATCGTACTTGCCATTGGCTACGCCTTCTAAGGCATCCTTAATCATTTGATTGGAAAGTTCATATTGATTGAGGTAGAAGATATCGTTGTCACAAGTTAATACATATTCTCGAGGAGGCGTAGTGTTTTTGTACTGTTTCTCCCAACTTTCATCAATAACAGGTAATGTAGCATTATCATAGAAGTCTTTAATTAAAGCGAGACCTGCAGGAATGGACATTTCTTTAAAGTATCTTATTTCATATACTCTAGGATCCACGTTTTCATCTAGTTCGCTAGGCTCCTCAATGTAGCCGTATAGATAGATAGTACAAGAGTTTGTATCTTCATTGTGGAACATAACGATACTGTACACATCGTAAATTACGTTTTCTATGGATTGGCGATTATCGTAGATGATAAAGCTGAGATATTTTTGTGTATCCCATTCTCGTTGAATGAAATTCCAGTCGTATTTATTCGTGCGCCAACCAGTAGTAGAGTCCTCAAAGATTTCTAATACATCTACGGAGTTTTGAGGCCAAGCAGGGGGCATAGGATTACATGTTGTAGAAGATTGCGTTATTACTTCTTTGTACTGATAATGTCCATCAACGAGTTCAAAGGCCTCTAATCGCTCAGATGCTTCGTCAGGAATTGTTAACGGCTCACCAGTGCCTAACCAATTATCATTTCTTGTGTTGAGACGATTGATGCTTTCACGAGCATGCTCGTAGAACGTAACGGCTTGGTCTAAATCAGGTTCTTTTGTCATGGCCCCAATTTCGTAGCAATAGCCGGCGGCCAGTTGCCATAGATGGTCCGCATAGTCATAACTACCGTATCTATCGTAACATTTGCTAGCCTGATTGACGCACTCTATGGCGGTTCTTATGGCAGGGGTATTACCTTTTTTGAAAGTAAATACATAAGCGAGATATGGCCAAATACCATCGAGAGTGTAAATAGCTGGTTGTTGTAATAAGTGAGCGATGCGAGACCAGTCTTGAGACTGACCATCGATATTCAAGGTGCGAAGAATGATGGCTTGCATTGTAACATAAGCGTGGTCGTTAAAGTCTAAATAATCTGGGCTTATAGCAGCACGCTCGTAGTATCTGAGGGCCTTTTGAATATTCTGAGGGATTCTTTTGTTAGACTCACAAGGTTTTGCATAGTACTCGGCAGCTTCACGCAAACACATGCCATTATTCATGGCGGCACCGCGCTCAAAATATTCGAGCGCTCGTTCATGCTCCCCGCGAGACTTACAAATATCGCCTGCTAAATACATCATGAGTGGCAAATCTGCTGCAGCCCCTTCAAAAATAACTTGTTCTTCCATTGCCTTATTATTTTGCTCGGCATAGGTAAGGCGCAAGTTGCGGTACGCAATGACAAGACCTGCCGCTGCAGATTTATGTAACCATTGCTGCGCAATGGCCGTTACTTTATTTGCCAATCTACGTTGATCTACTTGTACAAATAAAGATTTAAAAAAATGGACAACACCAGATGGTTCACCTTCATTAACTATCTTTCGTGCAGATGGCAAGAGGCGGTAATCGCCCCATTGGAATACATTGGCAATGGCGTAGGCACAGTAGGAACAACCTTTTTGGGCGCCCTCATAGACGCGCTGGAATGCTTGGTCCTTCGTCATAGGCAACTCTTTTTCAATAGTAGGTGTAAGGGCACCAGAGGTACGCATAGCCTGTAAAATAGCGATGGCACTGCCTTTGCGAATAGCCGTATGTAAATAACTATACGCCTTAGTATCATCCTCGGGGAAACCTGCTTCAATCCAGGTGAACTGAGGGCCAGAATAGACGCGTGCCAAAATAGCATACACATCGCCAATACCTGGAATCTTTTGGCCTTCCTCGTCAAGTTTCACAAGGGCATCAAGCTCAGCTTTGCCCGCCCAAGCTATATCTTTATTACACTGGTGGAATATTTTATTGAAAGACTGCTGTATTTGATCAGTGAAATAAAAACTCATACTCTCTCCTCCGCATAATAATCAGTAGAAGCTGATAACATATGTAGTTTCAGTATACTATTAGTGTTTAGAGGAAAACAATATAAATATTCTGAATTTGGAGGGGACTAGGGAAATCAGTAATTGGATTATATATGGGTATTAGGTGATGAACAAATGTAAGGATAAGGTGAAAGTTGAGATTTTTCTTGACTTTCATTCTATAGAAACATTATAATCAGATTATAATTTTATACTCGCCTAAAAGAAACCGATGAGGTGGAGATAAAAATAGGAAATGCACTCACAGAGAGCGGGATTAGCTGAGAACCCGTAGTACGCAGCTTATTAAATGGACCACCGAGGGCGCATGGAACAGAATGAATTTCATTCCTAGTATGGTGCGACGTCACACGAGCGTTAGTCGTGAGGGATATGTTAGTATCCTGCGAAAGAGGAATGCGCTGCATTCAAACAAGGTGGTACCGCGATTTATAGCATAATACAAGTATTTTCTAATACTCTTGTAAAAATAGAACTATAGACTCGTCCTTGACGTTATATTGTCATGGGCGAGTTTTTTTATTGGCCAACGCCAGATGGAGGTTCTCATGATTTTTCCTAGTCTTGACCGTGTGAAAGCTATCGCACCGGGCTACGATATCGTGCCTGTATATATGGAAATTTTATCCGACGTACGCACACCGATTAGCGTGTTGAAAGCATTAAAACAAGTGAGCAGTCATACGTACTTGCTTGAAAGTGCGGATAATAGTAATCATTGGGGCCGTTACTCCTTCTTGGGCTATGATCCTAAGATTGAGCTCTTCTGCAAAAATCATCAAATGACTATCAAAGACGGTACAACACGTACCTTTGAATGCTCTAATCCAGCTGCAGAGATTCGCAATATTTTGAGCCAATATAAAAGCCCTCGCTTAGAAGAGCTACCAACCTTTACAGGTGGCTTTGTAGGGTACTTTGCTTGCGAATATATCCGCTATATCGAGCCAACTCTTGATTTCCCAACACCAGATGATGACTCTGCTATGGTCAACGATGTAGACCTTATGCTCTTCGATAAAGTAATCGCCTTTGACCATTACAAAAACAAAATCTACCTGATTGCTAACATCAGCACAAATGATTTAGAACGTAACTACAACAAGGCTGAGCTTGAATTAAAAGCATTAGCTGATCTCGTTGTAAACGGCAAAGAGGCAGATGTTCCAAAAGGTATTCTGAAAACAGAGTTTACTTCTGAATTTACAAAGGACGAATTCGAAGCAGTTGTTAAAAAGACACAGCACTATATTAAAGAAGGGGATATCTTCCAATGTGTTGTATCTAACCGCCGCGAAGCCGAGTTCGATGGTAGCTTGTTAAATGCGTACCGCGTATTGCGTACGTTGAACCCATCTCCATACATGTTCTACCTATCTGGTGGCGATGTTGAGCTTACAGGTGCCTCTCCAGAAACATTGGTAAAATTGACAGATGGCAAAATGTACACATTCCCAATTGCGGGCACAATGCGCCGCGGTAAAAACGAAGCAGAGGACCTCGCTATTGAAGAAAAACTCATTAATGATGAAAAAGAGTTGGCTGAACATAACATGCTCGTTGACCTTGGCCGTAACGATTTAGGTAAAATTGCTAAATTCGGTTCCGTACAAGTAGAGGCGTTACATATGTTGCAACGTTTCTCTCACGTAATTCACATTACGTCTACTGTAAGCGGTGACATTCAAGACGGTAAAGATGCTCTCGATGCTATAGGTGCTACATTGCCAGCAGGTACTTTGTCCGGAGCTCCTAAGATTCGTGCTATCGAAATCTTACACGAACTTGAAAAAAGCCCGCGCGGCGTATACGGCGGCGCTGTAGGGTACATCGATTTCTCCGGTAACATGGATGTATGTATCGGTATCCGTATGGCTATGAATAAAGGCGGTAAGGTCTATGTTCGCGCTGGTGCTGGTATCGTTCGCGATAGCGTACCTGCTAGTGAATACAATGAAACTTTGATCAAAGGCCAATCCATGATTTCCGCAATTACAGATGCACAGGAGGTAGAATAATGGTACTCCTTATAGATAATTACGATAGCTTCTCCTTTAACTTATACCAATTAGTAGGCTCTATCGATCCAGATATTAAAGTCATCCGCAGCGATGAATTAACAGTTGAAGAAATCCGCGCTTTAAAACCAGACTATGTGATACTTTCACCAGGACCGGGTAGACCAGCTGATGCGGGCGTATACGAAGACCTATTGCGCGAATGCAAAGGCGAATTCCCAATCCTTGGCGTATGCCTTGGTCACCAAGCCATCGGCGAAGTATTCGGTGGCACTGTATCTTACGCAAAACAAGTTATGCACGGCAAACAAAGCGTAGCCAAACAAGTACACCCATCCAAAATCCTAAAAGGCGTACCTGAACAATTTGAAGTAGCACGCTACCACTCCTTGGCAATCATTGACGAAACCATGCCAAGCGAACTTATCGTTACATCCATTACAGACGACGGCGAAGTAATGAGCGTAGAACACAAAGACTACCCAATCTACGGCGTACAATTCCATCCGGAATCCATCATGACACCAAACGGGGAACAAATGATTCGAAATTTCTTAGAAAAATAATCACTGTTTTGTATTCGAGGGGCCATTCTTAGGCTCTAGAACGATAGGGCAGAAATAAGGTCTCTCGGAACTCCAAGTGGCCAACACCCCACTACGTGGGCCCGCCAAGTCGTTCCTTAAGACCTTATTTCCTGCCAACTCAACCTTGGCAGTACCTATAATAGCCCCTCTACAATACATATATCAAACAGCAACTATATTTTTCTAAAGAAATATGCGAACCAGAACCCCTAATATAAGAAAAAGTGGTGCGTAGCACCACCTTTTCCACTCTCCCGATAAAGGGATGACCTGTGCGTTACTCCATATAATGCGCAGGATCATTTAAGAGATATTGAATTGTTGTTCATTTTATTGTGCGTGTGACAGTGAGTAGGGCATATAAAAGATTAAGTGTCCTAGTGTTTATGTGAGTTCACGGGGTTCTAGGCCCGACTTTGGCCCTGCGAAGGCCGCAGGCCGTAGTCAGACCCGGCCAGTGGAGGGCATAGGTCCACGTGAATCACATGTAGCATTAAGGCAGGTATATGCCCTATTAACGTGGAACCAAAGAAAATGAACAACAAGTAAGGAGCTATAAAATGATTAAAGACGCATTATATGCAGTAACGCATGGTCAAGATTTATCCTACGACCTTGCTAAAGATACAATGAACAAGATTATGAGCGGCGAGGTAGCTGAGGTTCCTATGGCTGGTTTCTTGTGCGCCTTGGCTGCAAAAGGCCCTACTGTAGATGAGGTTACAGCCTTTGCTGAGGTTATGCGCGAGAAGGCAGGTTCTGTGCCTCATGAAGGTACTGTTGTGGAAATTGTAGGTACTGGCGGGGACGAAGCGAATACGTTCAATATTTCTACTACTTCTGGTTTTATCATTTCCGCTGCAGGTATTCCTGTAGCAAAACATGGTAACCGCAGTGTATCTAGTAAATGTGGCGCCGCTGATTTGATTGAAGCGTTAGGCGCTAAGTTAGAGCTTAATGGTGAACAAAATGAGGCAGTCCTCAACAAAGCAAATATGTGCTTCATGTTTGCTCCTGTATATCACCAAGCTATGAAGTATGCAGGCCCTGTACGTAAGGCATTAGGCGTTCGTACTGTATTCAACATCCTTGGGCCGTTGGCGAACCCAGCAGGCGCTACTGTGGAGTTGATGGGCGTGTACGATAAATCTTTAGTAGAACCATTGGCTCGTGTATTGGCTAACCTTGGCGTTAAACGCGGTGCTGTGGTACACGGCTTCGATGGCCTTGATGAAATTACAGCTACCAATAAAACGTACGTGTGCGAAATTAATAATGGTACTTTCACAAGCTACGAATTCGATCCTAAGGACTATGGTTTCGTATACGCTGATAAAACTGAGCTCGAAGGTGGCGATGCTACGGTAAATGCTGAGATTACTCGCCGCGTTCTCGGTGGTGAACAAGGCGGTAAACGGACCGCAGTTCTCCTCAACGCTGGTATGGCGATTTACCTTGCAAAAGATGGCCTTACATTGGCGGAGGGTATTGAAGAGGCGAAAAATATGATCGACTCTGGTAAGGCTCTTGCCACAATGGAACAGTTTGTGAAAGCAACCCAAGAGGTATAACCATTGATTTTAGATAAGATTGTAGAGGCTACTAAAATTCGAGTGGCCAAAGAAAAAGAGGTGGAAACGCCTGAGGCTGTAAAAGCAGCGGCCTTAGCGTTACCATCTGATACAGGATTTCCTTTTGAAGCAGCCCTTCGTCAGCAAGACTTTAACTTCATTTGTGAAGTAAAGAAAGCATCTCCATCTAAGGGCATTATCGCTGAGCACTTTCCCTATTTAGACATCGCCAAAGAATATGAAGTGGCTGGTGCTGCGGCTATCTCTGTACTGACAGAGCCAGACTTCTTTAAAGGTGATAAAAAATATCTCCAAGAAATTGCAAGCACTGTTAAAATCCCTGTACTTCGTAAGGACTTTATCATCGATGAATACCAAATCTACCAAGCAAAGGTATGGGGCGCTAGTGCAATCCTATTAATCTGTGCATGCCTCGATGTACCAACATTGACCAAGTTCCGTGAGTTAGCGGACTCTCTTGGCTTATCCTCCTTGGTAGAGGCTCACGACGAAAAAGAAGTACAAATGGCTATCGATTGTGGAGCACGCATTATTGGTGTTAATAACCGTAATTTGAAAGACTTTACTGTAGATGTACAAAATAGTGTGCGCTTGCGCAATCTCGTTCAAGACGATGTGATTTTTGTATCTGAAAGCGGTCTAGAAACACCAGAGGATATCCAAGTATTGCGCGATAACAATATTGGAGTAGCCTTGATGGGTGAAACCTTCATGCGTTCTCCTAACAAGGTTGAAAAGTTGGCATATCTCTATGGTCCCACATACTACACTCCAAAGGTTAAGATGTGTGGCATCTCTAAAGTAGAAACAATTCCGGCTGTTGTAGACGCAAAGCCAGACTACATGGGCCTTGTATTTGCACCAAGTAAACGACAAGTCACTGTAGCCCAAGCTAAAACATTAGTGGAAGAACTTCATAAACAATACGCAAAAACATATAGTGCAGTTGAAGCTCCAATGAATGCTGGAACAGTAGGGATTAAAGCATCAGAAAACGTGCAGATCTTTGAAGAAAATACTAATTCTGACGCTATTAAAACGGTAGGCGTTTTTGTAAATGAAACATTAGAGAACCTCGTTACAATTGCTAAAGAAGCCAATCTTGATGCGGTGCAATTGCATGGTGATGAAGATGAAGCTTTCATCCAAGCTCTCAAAGAGAAAATAGATGTAGAGGTTTGGAAGGCTGTTCAAATCCGCAGCGCTGCAGATGCAGAGGCGTGGATCGATAGTAGTGCGGATATGCTATTATTTGATGCGTATCATAAGGATGAACGAGGTGGTACGGGCGAAGTGTTCGACTGGTCTTGCTTAGATGAGTTTGAACGTCCATTTATGCTTGCCGGAGGTCTTGACAGTACTAATGTGGCGCGTGCCATTCGTACGGTCCGACCTTATGGCATAGATATCAGTAGCGGTATTGAAACAAATGGCGTGAAAGACGATGAGAAAATTAAAACTTTCACAAACATCGTGAGAATCATAGCTCACTAAATGTTGAGAGAATAAGGCCTATTATAGGCGAGTAATCATAGAAAATACATAAATCTAAGATATAATAATATTTTAGACACATCCGATGGAATTCATCGATTGTTGAGATAGATGCCAATAGTAACGCTGTACAGGCGTGTTAGTAGGAATGGCATATGGAAAGGTAAGTTATATGAGTGAACAAAGACATGGTTATTTTGGCTCCTTCGGTGGCCAATTTATGCCAGAAACATTGATGAATGCAGTCATCGAATTGGAAGAGGCATACAACAAGTACAAAGATGATCCTGATTTCGTACGCGAACTTGAGGATTTACACAAAAAATATACAGGTCGTCCATCCCTTTTATACTATGCAGATCGCATGACAAAAGACCTTGGTGGCGCCAAAATTTATTTAAAACGTGAAGATTTGAACCATACTGGTTCCCACAAATTGAATAACGTAATCGGCCAAATGTTATTGGCAAAACGGATGGGTAAAACTCGCGTTATTGCTGAAACTGGCGCAGGTCAACATGGTGTAGCAACAGCTACTATCGCTGCGTTGATGGGCATGGAATGTGAAGTATACATGGGCGCTGAGGACTGTGAACGTCAAGCACTTAACGTATATCGCATGGAATTATTGGGCGCTAAGGTACATCCTGTAACAACTGGTACAAGTACATTAAAAGATGCTGTATCTGAAGCGATGCGCGAATGGACAAACCGCATGTCTGATACACACTATGTATTGGGTTCTGTTATGGGGGCACATCCATTCCCGATGATCGTTCGTGATTTCCAATCTATCATCAGCCGCGAAGCGCGTGAGCAAATCCTTGAAGCAGAAGGCAAATTGCCAACAGCTGTTATGGCTTGCGTAGGCGGTGGCTCCAATGCGATGGGCATGTTCTATCACTTCATTCCTGATGAAGGGGTTCGTCTCATCGGTTGTGAAGCAGCTGGTCGTGGTGTTGATACAGAGGAACATGCAGCAACAATCGCAAAAGGTTCTGTGGGTATCTTCCATGGCATGAAATCTTACTTCTGCCAAGACGAAGACGGCCAAATTGCTCCCGTATATTCTATCTCTGCAGGCCTTGATTACCCTGGCATCGGACCTGAACATGCGTACTTGCACGATAGCGGTCGTGCTGAATACGTGCCTGTAACAGATGATGAAGCGGTGGATGCATTCGAATACTTATCTCGTTTAGAAGGTATTATTCCAGCTATTGAAAGTGCTCATGCAGTGGCACATGCTCGTAAAATTGCTCCTACCATGAGCAAGGACGATATCATTATTATTTGTTTATCTGGTCGCGGTGACAAAGACGTAGCGGCTATGGCGAAATATAGAGGGGTGGATCTTCATGAGTAAAATTAAAGACGCTTTCACAAAGGGTAAGGCATTCATCCCATTCATCAGCGCTGGTGATCATGGCATCGAGAATACAGAACGTTATATTCGCGTCATGGTGAAAGCCGGCGCCGACATGGTAGAAATTGGTATTCCATTCTCCGATCCAACAGCGGAAGGCCCAGTAATTCAAGAAGCGAGTACACGTGCATTATCTACAGGCGTAAAAATTCACGATATCTTTGATATGGTGCGTCGTTTGCGCAGTAGTGATGATGCAGTGACAGTACCACTCGTGTTCATGACCTACTTGAACCCAATCTATGTATTCGGTCGTGAAAAATTCTTTACTCTCTGCGAAGAGGTTGGTATTTCTGGTGTTATCGTGCCAGATATGCCGTTTGAAGAAAAAGGGGAACTCGCGAGTGTAGCTAATAAACATGGCGTTGAAGTGGTATCCTTAATTGCGCCAACATCCGAAAACCGCATCGAAATGATCGCAAAAGACGCAGAAGGCTTTGTGTACTGCGTGTCTTCCCTCGGTGTTACAGGCATGCGTAGCGAAATCAAGACAGATATTAAATCCATCGTTGAAACCATTCGCAAATATACAGATATTCCTGTAGCCGTTGGTTTCGGTATTTCTAAGCCAGAACAAGCGGAGGCAATGGCTCGTGTATCTGATGGTGCTATCGTAGGCTCTGCTATCGTTAAAATCGTGGCAGAACATGGTGAACATGCAGACCAAGCGTTATTTGACTACGTACAATCTATGAAGCAAGCTGTACTAAAAGCTGACGCATAATAACAGCTACCGCATAATAAAATAGATAATACAATACATACCAAAAAGGACGTTATACATGTGTATAGCGTCCTTTTTAGGTTAGTTAGTTTAGTTATGTGTTATATGACTGGATAACCAGTTATGAAAGGGGAATGATTAGCCGTTTGTAGATTCGGAACGTTGATGTTGTTCACTACGTTTAGCAGTGGCATTTTTATCATGTTTTTCACGTTCAGAAATTTTGTGTTTTCTATGTTTCTTTTGATCTGCTTTGAACCATGGATGAGCACTGCTGTCCACTGTGCCATCATCGTTCTTTACCATGCGATGGTTTTCACCAATTTGGAAGTGGTAATCTTTGGCTTGTGCTACATTGGCACCAATGCCTACTGTTAAGAATGCTGCCAAGCTGGCCATAGCTACTACTTTAGTCAATTTAGCGTTCATAATTATTATCTCCTATACAAACTTAATTGCACGAATTTTAGTTGTAAAAAATATATTATTAGTATAGGTAAAATTAATGAAGAAAAAATGAAATGAGAGCCTTGATGAAGCATAGTATAATAGGATTATCTAAGTTTGTATCATATCTAAATATAGTAGGAGTTTTATGAAACAGAGAGTATATGAAATCCTCTATCGCGAGCTAGTAGAAAACTATGCAAATGGTAAAGGACGAACAACGACAGCCGATTTTTGGCTCACCATAAGTGCTATGACCTTTGTATACGGTCTAGTTACATTCATAGCAGGTCTTGCTACCTTCATTCCTTATGGATTTTTATATGCTATATCCTTAGGGGGCGGCGTATTGACTGCATTGACGGTATTATTAACATTGCCGACTATTATGCTAGTAGCAAGACGGTTGCGTGATTCCAACAATGATCCAACATTGATGATTCTTGTCTTTGTTCCTGTTTTAGGATGGTTGGTTTTGCTCTACCTATTATGTAAGCGGTCGGCTCCAACACAAGAAGTAAACGTAACTAATGAACAGATATCTGCAGAACCAAGTATAAAGGAAAAGAAATCAATTTCGGGTGTATTCATCGTGGCTATCCTTGTTTTAGGTTGGATTACTAGCAGTGTAGGGACCTCTATGATGGGGCATAATTATATGGTAGAAGAAACAGCCTTTGGTAATTTAGGACAAGGTGCTTTTACCAAAAAAGCAAATCGTTTACTACATAGTGATTCTGCTACAACAGAAGGTTATCTAGTTGTGAAAGAGTATTACCAAGCACTTGCGAATGGGGATTATCATAGTGCGTATCGAGAACTGAGTAGTCGTGAAATGGAACGATATGGCACCTTTGATCTTTGGCAACAAGCTAAGACGAAGGAACAACGTTCTGCTGTGAAATCTATACAATTAGACTATGTGTCTCAAGATATTGATGATGATGTAATTGTGGATTATATCGGATATAGAGTGGACTTTGTAGATAAAAGACCATCTATGTTAGTACGTTTATATAGTGTGGGTAACGGTTGGAAAATCGTAGGTTTTGAAGAGTTTGAGGAGGACTAGTATGGCATCTGTAAATGTATATGATTTAAACTATACCGATGCCTTCGTGCTAGGCATCAAAAACTACGCCAATTTTAAAGGTCGTGCGAGCCGTAGTGAATACTGGCGATTCATGGCTGGAATGATGATGGTTCAAGGAACACTAGGGGTAGTGGCCATTCTTTGTAAAGGTATTGGTCTTTATAACTTCGAGTCTATTATTGATACGATTAGGTTGTTAGTCACGTTATTTTTCGTGATTCCCAATATCGCCATCACAACGCGACGTATGCATGATATTGGCCGTAGCGGCTGGACTCAGCTCATCTCCTTTATTCCCATTATAGGCTTCTTTATATTCTTGAACTATGAATTGAAACGAGGCGATGAAGGAGAGAATGGTTACGGTGAAAGAACTGCCTATATACCTATTACTAGGAATATAAGTGAATCTACAGGGCTTGAAGCAACTCCATCTCGAAAACAAGACTGGGTTATGGGCATTACCATCTTTGTTCTTCAATCCATCGTCTTTGGTGATACTATCGGTGATATATTATGGTATGGCATTAATGCCAATGGCTACATATAGTAATAACCTGTATCAAATAGCATACTTATTATTTTATTTTATAAAAGTTTAACAACTCCTTTATAGACAATATAACACTTTGTAGTAAAATGAAATCAAGATGAATTTAAAAAAATAGATATGGTTACGTTACAACATATCTAAGTTACTATATGTGTTAAGAACAACAGGACTTTATGAGCTTCACTGTTTCCTGCTGTGAATGGAAGGAGTTTAGTATGAGACCTTGTCCCTATTGTGGACACGAGGTGTTAAAAAGTGAACGATACTGTCCAAACTGTGGACGTATTCGTAAAGCACCCATTTCGTTAGATAAATATAGTCTAGGCATGATTGAAAACTTTAAACAATGTTTTGTTTATAAATACGCTGATTTTGAAGGGCGTGCTAGCCGTAGCGAATATTGGAATTTCTTTTTGGTGTATCAATTGCTATTTGTAGCTATTTTATTTACTTGTGCATTCTTGAGCTATATCAGTCCGCTCTCTAGTGTGGTTGGCGTTGGTTTCGGGCTAGTCATTCTTGTACTTATGTCCGTCGTTATGGTCATCCCTAGCGTAGCTGTTGCAGTACGACGCTTGCACGATCAAGGCCGTTCTGGCGGACTTGTCTTTGTTGGACTAGTTCCTGTCATTGGTACAATTATATTGTTAGTGTTAATGGCTCTTCCTGGTGAAAGCCATACAAACCGTTTTGGATTACCAACAGGGCACGTTATTCTTACAAAACAAATGGCTCATGAAATTGGCTTAATAGATGCTACACCTACCACAGGCCTTACAGCAGGATTACTATGTGCAATCTTTGTGCTGTGGTTCCTGGTAGATCGATTGTTAACGACAAGTGTGATGTAAAAAAATAAAATATATATACAAATAACAGCTTCTTGCATGGTGCAAGAGGCTGTTTTAGTTATTAAGACTTTAAAATCTTTGTAAAATTAGGTAATGAAATATTTGACAATCTACCCTCGAGAGCCCTATAATTATCTATTATATGAATATTGCGTTGAAAAAGACGGCACATCTCAGACGGATTTAGTAGAGACCAAACTCATGGGCTGAAAGGTTTGGAAATCTAGAGATTTGCGGATCACTTTGGAGCAAGCAGGAATCCTGCCGGTGAACACCGTTATATGTCTAAGTGGCTTTCACAAATTGAAGTCTAGTTATTTCGTATGCTCGGAATATTCTAGCTTTCACAGAAGGTCAGTAGGGTGGTACCACGGATATTACGTCCGTCCCTTCGGGGGCGGGCGATTTTTTATGTAAAAGGAGCATATCATGGATTACGGTAAGACGTTACATTTGCCTGAAACAGAATTCCCAATGCGCGGCAATTTGCCTAAGCGCGAACCAGAAATCTTAAAATTCTGGGAAGACAACAAAATTTATCAAAAACGTTTGGAATTGCGTAAAGACGCAAAACCTTTCATTTTGCATGATGGTCCTCCATATGCGAACGGTAAATTGCACATCGGTCATGCCCTCAACAAAACATTGAAGGACATCATCATGAAATACAAGACTATGACTGGTCACTATACACGTTATATCCCAGGTTGGGATACACACGGTTTGCCAATCGAGCATGCGGTTATTAAAAATACTGGTCTTAACCGTCATGAAATGGCGCCTCTTGATTTGCGCAACAAATGTAAGGAATATGCATTAGAATGCGTAGAAACTCAAAAACAAGACTTCATTCGCTTTGGTGTATTAGGCGAATGGGAGCGCCCTTATTTGACATTGCGCCCTGAGTTCGAAGTAAAACAACTTGGTATCTTCGGCGAAATGGCAAAACGTGGTCATATCTATAAAGGTCTTAAAACTGTATACTGGTGTACTCACTGCGAAACTGCATTGGCAGAGGCAGAAATCGAATACGCTGAGAAAAAATCCTTCTCCATCTACGTAAAATTCCCTTACGTATCCGAGAAAAAGGTAACATTGCCAGCTGGCGTAGATCCAAAACAAGCATTTGCTGTTATCTGGACAACTACTCCTTGGACAATGCCTGCCAATGTAGCAATCTCCGTTAACCCAGAGCTTGAATATGGTTGGGTAAAAGTAGGAGACGAATACTACTTGATGGCTACTGAACTCGTTGATGCAGCTATGAAAGATATCGGTATCGAAGACTACGAAATCGTAAATCGCTTCTCTGGTGCAGATTTAGAATTGGCTGAATTCAAACATCCATTTGTTGAACGTAATGCTACAGTATTGTGTGGTGACCATGTAACACTCGAAGCAGGTACTGGTTGCGTACATACAGCTCCTGCACACGGTGAAGATGACTTTAACATCGTTATGCGTTATAACAAGGAAGGCAAAACTGAACTTCCTATCGTATCTCTTGTTAATGAAACTGGTAACTACACTAAACAAGTGGACGACAACCGTTATGGTGATACTGAATTCCCATTGGCTGGTGTAGAAATCCATGATGCAGAGGTGCCTGTAATCAAAATCTTGGCGCACAACAATGCATTGCTTCATAAATCTAGCTTGCGTCACCAATACGCTCACTGCTGGCGTTGTAAAAACCCTGTCATCTACCGTGCTACAGAACAATGGTTCTCCTCTGTAGATGGGTACCGCCAACAAGCACTTGATGCAATCGACAATCAAGTACAATGGATTCCTAAATGGGGCCATGATCGTATCTTCAACATGGTTCGCGATCGTGGTGACTGGGTAATTTCCCGTCAACGTATTTGGGGCGTGCCAATTCCTATTTACTATTGTGAAAGCTGTGGCGAGCACATCATCAACGATGATACGATCAAAGCATTACAAGAAAAAGTAGCCGTAGAAGGCTCCGATGCTTGGTGGGCTCACAGTGCAAAAGAATTGTTACCAGAAGGTTTCAAATGTCCTCATTGCGGTCATGATGAGTTCAAAAAAGAAACAGACATCATGGACGTATGGTTTGACTCTGGTTCCTCTTGGTCTGGCGTACTTGAAGTTAATGGCTTAGATGTACCATGTGCTATGTACCTTGAAGGTTCTGACCAACATCGCGGTTGGTTCAACTCTTCCTTGTTGACTGCAGTAGCAACAACTGGTAAAGCACCATACAACTCCGTATTGACTCACGGCTTCGTTGTGGACGGCGAAGGTCGCAAAATGTCTAAATCTGTAGGTAATACAGTAGCACCTAGCGACATTATCGACGTATACGGCGCTGACGTTATGCGTTTGTGGGTATCCTCTGCGGATTACCAAGCAGACGTACGTTTGTCCAAAGACATCGTAAAACAATTGTCCGAAGTATACCGTAAGATCCGTAATACATTCCGCTTCTTGCTTGGTAACTTGGATGACTTCAATCCAAACACTGATAAAGTGGCTTATGCAGATATGTCCGAATTCGACAAATGGGCATTGTTGCGCTTAGAAGAAGTACGTCAAAAGGTTACTGATGCGTACGAAAACTATGAATTCCACATGTTATACCATGCAATTCATAACTTCTGCACAGTAGACTTAAGTTCTATCTACCTTGATGTAATGAAAGATACCATGTATGCTGAAAGCAAAAACAACGTAGCTCGTCGTTCTGCTCAAACAGCAATGTACGAAATCTTGAAAACATTGGTAGCTATGGTATCTCCAGTACTTTCCTTCACAGCAGAAGAAGTTTGGAAATACATGCCTAAAGAAGAAGGCATGCCTGAATCCGTTATGCTTCAAGATTGGCCACAAGGTCATCCTGAACACTTCAACCAAGAATTGGCTGATAAATGGAACCAATTGTTAGACTTGCGTACATCCGTACAAAAAGCATTGGAACTTGCTCGTCAAAACAAAACAATCGGTCACCCACTAGATGCATCTGTTACAGTATACGCTGAAGGTGCTGCATTCGACGCATTGAACGCCCTTGGTGAAGAAGGCTTGGCTAAACTTGTTATCGTATCCGAAGCTCACATCGTAAACGGCGCTGCTCCAGCAGAGGCTGTAAAAGACGAAGAAACAGGCGTTGCAACAGTAGTTGCTCCATCTGAACTTGAAAAATGTGAACGCTGCTGGATCCACCGCGATACAGTAGGTCAAGACAGCGAACACCCTACACTTTGCCACCGCTGTGCAGAGGTAGTAAGAAGTATATAACATATAATGAATATAAAGCGAAAAATGATTATATTTATCTGATATATCGGTTATAGTGACTTTATTAATTTTATCTGATTATAATATTGGACCTTTTAAGGTATAATGATTATATATAGAGGTTTCATTATTTTTGAATGGAGGGCTATATTATGTCCATGACAAAAAAAAATAGAGAAAAAATTATTGGATAAAGAAGAAAAGCGCGCTAAAGAATTATTAGATGAGTTAGGTGTGGATAAAAAAGACGATTCCGACGTTAAAGTGAATGTGGAAACCGGTAATAAGCTCTATGATCGATTATTGGAAAAAAAGACAAAACGGTTGTATGTACAAGAAGAGGCATTAGGGATAAAACCTGATTCGGATAAAAAATAAATTTAGGTCAAGACAGCAAATACCCTACACTTTGCCATCGATGTGCAGAGGTTGTTACATCTCTATAATCCAAAGAACATAATACATACTATGATTTGTCTATTATGTATTAACTTCTAAATAGGAAACCCTTCTCTATACTATCTTTAGTTATTCTTATACTAAAGTAGTGAGAGAAGGGTTTTCTTGTTATATGTATCTGTCCTGTAAGTACGTTTATGAAAATTTACATCCCTTAGTTTGTTAATTATTAAAATTTTATAGAAATTTATGAATTCATTGTATGCTATCTTTCTCATATAACTAATCGTATTAATTGCGACATTGTCATTTCCCTCATGAAAAATTAATGTGTAAATTTTTACTCATTTCACATTAGATTTAATGTCCTAGTTTAAGATGTTTATAGTTAGTTTAGTTATTGTGCTTATATGAGAAGGAGGAAGAGCAATGGTAGCAACTATCATTAAAGCAATTTTGGCTGCACTTACTGGTTTAGCAAACGCAATCTTGCCTTTATTCAAATAACAATTTCATTCCCCAGAAAAAAGACCACCCAGCTTGCGGGTGGTCTTTTTCTTTTGCCTGAAAATAGAAATCAATTTGTAACATAATGATTTAGAGAATCTTTAACTATCGTTTAACTATAGGGCTTTATATTGACTATGGAAAATAGCATACCTATAATTAAGATGAATAAACCATGAAATAAACGTGAAGGGCGGATAGGGTTGTGTGGTTTTATTTCTTATACAAAACGAGGGGAGCGTGTAAGTTATGAGAAAAAACATAATTATTAAGGCGTTAGTTTTAGGATCTATAGGATGTGCTTTCACTATTACAGGAATGGCAGCCAATGGGCATGGGCAAGGTTACGCAGATTCTACTACAGAAGTGAATGGGGCAAAGCATGAAGCAGTTCGTTCAAATTGGATGGATCGCACAGATATTACTGTAGGGGCTCAATCTAAGATGGGAGCTCAAGTTTCTGTTGAAACATTACAACCTTTGACCCATTATGATGAAAACTCTAAATCAGTGTTCTTTGTACAAGGCGGCATCGGTAAAGGTGGACAAGAAGATAAGGCTAGTTATTTCTCTGGTGGTAATGGAGGATTTTGGTATCCGTACAATCCAATTACAAAAAAAGGTGAACAACGGTATAGACCTGAGGAACATCATGATACTAAGTCATTGGGGACTGTTGCCAATGTTGGGTTAGGCTATCGTGTTCTCAGTAAGCATGAACATGCGTATGTAGGCATTAATACGTTCTATGACCATTCTTTCTCGAAAAAATATAACCGTATCAGCGGCGGTTTGGAATATGTATCTGGCCTTAATGAAGTTCGCGCTAATATCTATAAGGGGTTAAATAGTACAAAATCTGAACCTTATAATGTACCTTTATATGAAGGTTATTTTGAATTCTTGTTAGATGGTGGCCCTGCAGGCTATACAGTTTACAAATCTCAAAAAGCATTGTCCGGATATGATGTAAGCTATGCACGCACCTTTAAAAATGCTCGATGGGCACGTGCTTATGTAGGAGCTTATCATTGGAATGGTTTAGGTGTTAAAACTCATGGTGAAGGACCAGCCTTAGCTCTTAATGTTGGTAAAAGCCACGGCTGGCAAGCTGGTACTACATTGCAACTTACACCACATGTTTCTCTAGATGTAGGGTATACATCAGATAATAATCATTCTAGTGGGGCCTATGGCTTTGTTAAATATACATTGGGTACATCTAAATTTGCTTGGCATGGTGGTAAGCACAGTGATGATACCATTACCAATGCACGGGCTAGAATGTTAGATGAAGTAGATCGCAGTCCAATGCGAGTAGGTAATACCTATGAAGAATTCTGGATGGTAGTACCTTATGATCACTTATAAAGGTTAGTGGGGCGTAAGTAATATATGAAAAGCAAGTTAGTATTTAGAGCCATGGTATTAGGTGCCATAGCATGTGCATTTAGTGCTACAGGTTTTGCAGCAGATGTACAAAATGGACATGGACAAGGTATTGCAGATTCTACTACAGAAGTAAATGGGGCTAAGCATGAAGCGGTTCGTTCCAATTGGTTAGATCGAACAGATATTGCTATAGGTGTGCAAACTGGGGGCTCATCTGATTCACACAAGGGGATGTTCCCTAGTGATTATAATAATAACTTTTACAATACAAAATCAGATTACGGGAATATCACTAAAGCCTATATAGAAACATTGCAGCCTATTACCCATTATGATGAAAATTCTAAGAGCGTTGTGTTCGTACAAGGTCGTATTGGCCGTGGTGGTGAGAAAATCTCCTCTAAAGAGGTAAGAGGTTATTTCACTCCAGACCTTGTAATGTCACCATTTGGGTTTGATGTTTTTACGGAAATCAATACAGATGAAAAAACATCTGAGTCGTTAGGAACGGTTGGTAGCTTAGGTGTTGGTTATCGTATTCTTAGTAAACATGAACATGCTTATGTAGGTGTTAACGCTTTTGTAGATCGTGCTTTCACAGGAAATTACAATCGTATCAGTGGTGGTGTAGAGTATGTGAATGGACTCAACGAAGTATATGCCAATGTGTATAGAGGCCTTGGTGATAAGGAACTCGTAAAAGGCGGTGGCGGTAATCCATATCCTAAACGATTGTATCCTAATGGCTATCCAGATACATTCCCATACAATACCATTCCTAGTGAAAATTATAATACCTATGTAGGTGGTGGCGTGTTAGATGGATATGAAATAGGGATTGTAAGGTCCTTTAAAAATGCACGTTGGGCTCGTGCCTATGTAAATGGGTATCGTTGGAATGGCAATGGATTTAACCACAAACAAGAATATAATTGGGGTCGTCCAGGTCATTGGTCCGTGCCATGGTTTACTGCACGAAATGCTAACCATTATAAAGGCATTAAAATTGGTGCTGAATTACAGTTAACACCACATATATCTTTAGATATTGGGTATAACAATGCCAATAACATGTCGAAAGGGATGTATGGCACTCTTAAATATACATTAGGTACATCTAAATTTGCCTTCTGGGGTGGCAAGCATAGTGATGATACGATTACTACAGCTCGCTCTAAAATGCTAGATAAGGTACGTCGTCAAGACATGATTGTAGAATCCTTTGATGACATTGAATACGATTATTTGGCGCCAATTGATCATCTATAATACCACTGTAGTTTAGATTATAGATATTAAATAAGACATGTAATAATAGGAAAGTAATTTATATGAGCAAGACATTAATGATAAAAGCAATGGTTTTAGGTGCTGTAGCATGTGCATTTAGTGCTACAGGTTTTGCAGCAGATGTACAAAATGGACATGGCCAAGGTATTGCAGATTCTACTACAGAAGTGAATGTGGCTAAGCATGAAGCAGTTCGTTCTAACTGGATGGATCGTACAGATATCGTAGTTGGCGTTGGTATGAAAAATTCTGAAGAGTCGAGTAGCCATCACTTCCATAATTTTACGCCTTGGGAAAATCATCCTATTGTGGGGACTTCTGATAAATCCAAATCTACAGAACTCAACAAGTTATACATTGAGACATTACAACCTATAACCCATTACGATGAAAATGCTAAAAGTGTTGTCTTTGTACAAGGTCGTATTGGACGCAGTGGAGAAAAGATAACCTCTAATAAATTAAATAATTATTGGGTTCCAGCTAGACCTGCAGGGACGTTTACGGTATATAATGGGCAAACAGATAAGGAAGAGTCCTTAGGTGTAAATGCTAATGTTGGTGTAGGGTATCGTCGCCTTAGTAAAGGTGAGCATGCTTACGTTGGTGTTAATGCATTCTATGACCATGCATTTAAAAATGGATATAAACGTGTTAGTGGTGGCTTAGAATATGTGGTAGGGCTTAATGAATTCCATGCCAATATTTATAAAAATTTAGGATCTAATGAAAGAAAATATATAGGCCTTCATGGGCGAACTGATACATGGTATGATCCTACAGGATTGTATCCATATGGAATGGATCCTGATCAAAGTCTTTATGATTATGCTAGGGTTGATTATGAAAATCACTGGGCTCTAAGTGAAAATACTGTAGCTAGAGGTTATGATATTGGCTATGCTCGAACATTTAAAAATGCTAGATGGGCTCGTGTATATGCAGACTATTATAACTGGCGTGGTAGAGAGGCTGTAAAAGTAGGGTATTATAAATTACCAAAACGCGATGCTATTAAAGGCTTTAAAGTGGGGGCAGAATTCCATATTACACCACATCTTACTCTTGATGCGGGTTATAAAACAGCGTCTCATCATTTGAGTGGTCCTTATGCAACTTTGAAATATACAATCGGTACATCCAAGTTTGCTTGGCGTGGTGGTAAACATAGTGAAAGTGCGATTACAACAGCTCGCTCTAAGATGCTTGATAAGGTACGTCGCATTGATATGGTTGTACAAGAAACTGTAGAAGAAACTTATGATCATGGCGTTGTCGATGTAGGCTTATAGGGGCTTTTGCGTACATTATCGTCATAATCATTTATAATAGTTTAGCTTGTTCATAGGTTATAAAAAAGGAGCTAGTACATTATGTACTAGCTCTTTTTATGTTCTTGGTTATTTCTATTGTAATGCCTTAGGTACGCTGAGTTTTTTCCAGTTGTCTAGTTCAGGGATTTCTAAGGTATTAATCGTTTTTTGAATCCAGTAGTTTAATGATACTTCGTTACCTAAATGTTGTTCAAATAAATAGGTATTACCTGGCGTATCTAGAGGTTTTCCATCTTTGTCGATGGAGTGACGCACGGATTCTTTCAAATAGAGTTGCACTCTAAATGGATTTGCGTGATTACCTCTGAAAATGAAATAAGATGGGCCGATAAAGTCATGGGTACGGACATTAATTTGTTCGTACTTTTTATCTTTTAAGCCTTGTAATGCGGTTTGTATCATTGCGTTAGCATCGTCGTACTCCTCAAGTAGGAATGCTTGTTGATCTACATCGAGTACATAATGCCACGTTGGTTTTTCCTCGTTCGTTTCGATGGACCAGTTATCTCCTAATGCAGGTAATTGGTGCGTATCGTAGAGGTCTTTTAATAGCTGAATGGTATTCTCTTTTTTGAATAGTGCTCGATAGATCATCTCTTGACCTTCTGTAGGGTCATAACCATGTATTCTGACTTGGTACGTATCACGTAGCATACGCTTTACATCTAGCTTAAAAATGTTGCGTAGCTTGTCTGGAACGGATAGGAAATGATTGTAAAAGCTAAGTTTCATTTCGTCTTGTGATGCTAAGGCGTGCTCGATGGTTTGCCAATCATATAAGGTAGTGTCCCATAAGAAGTCATCCATGTTTACAGATAAACGTGCTGCATTTTGAGGCCATTCAGTATGACCAGGACGTACTGTTGTAGTAGACTCTTTAATACCTTCCTTGTAACGCCAATGACCATCGACCTCTTCGAAGGCCGCTAATCGTTCTTCTGCTTCATCATCGATAGGAATACCCTTTAACTCTTCATCTAGATTAGCTTTGTGAGACAGTATGTATTGATGGGATTCTTCGTAATAGGCTACAGCAGTATCCAAATCAGGTTTGCCTGAAACATAGCCTTTTTCATAGGCATACCCTAAGGCAACGCGCGTTAAAGCTCGTGTAATATCGTAGAAGAGAACGCGGTCTTCCTCTTCTAAGGCGCGTTTTTCTTCATCCAGTACACGTGTTAAGGACTGTACACCAAAGCGTATATTTTTCGTTACACCGAAGCCGTGGATGCGCATATAACCAATGTATGGCAAGGAGAACATAAAGCGCTCTTTTGTGGCTGCCATGTGGGTTAAGTCGGCAATGAGGCCCCAGTCTAGCGGTAGGTGACCAATGTGGAAGATATAGCCAAAGGCGGCTTGTAATGCAGCATAGCCGGCATCACTAAAATACTTAGTAGCTGCACGGCGGTAGAGTCCAATTGCTTTTACAGGATCATAAGGAATGACTCTGCGTAGCTCTTTAGTATCATAGAAATGATAGTAGTAATCTGCTAATTCAGCGGTACTTTCAGCTTGACCTAAGGCGGCACCTTTCGTAAACCATGTGAAAGCATCCTCGAATTTTCCATGTTCGTGACAGTCTAGACCGGTGTAGAGCATCATGGTAGGGTTACCAAGCTCAGCAGCGGTTAAAGCTACGCGGCGCGCATTATTAAAGTCGCCTTCGTCGATATAAATGTTGCGTAGATTGCCTTGGAACATGGCGAGCCCGTTATCGAGCGCTTTGTTAAACCATTCCTTGGCGAGTTTAGTGGCATTTTCCTGTAATGTTTCGTTGGAAATAGTACCTTGTAAGGCTATAAGGCGTTCCTGTATAGAACCTTTTTGGAAGCTCTGTTGGATGCGTTTTGCCAAACTTAGGCGAGGTGGTGTAATCATATCCCTCGCAAGGCTAATACGATCGTCATCACGCCAGAAAAAGACATTGCCTATAATGTATTGGCAGAAAGCATCACCTTGCTCCGCGTAGTCGTAAACGATACGAAAGGCGTCATCAAAGGAGATTAACATATCCTTTTCAACAGTAGGTGTAATCGTTCCATTGATACGCAATGCTTGTAAGGTACCAATAGGACTACAGCGACGAATGCTATCGTGCAAGCATTGATAGGTACGCATGTTATTTTCAGGGAAATTAGATTCCTCCCACGTAAAGCGTGGACCTGCGTAGATACGAGCCAATAAAGCATATGCATCAGCTATCTCTCGAGACTCTGGATTGTTTGCTATTTTTAATGCGTCCTCTTTAGTGTCAATTTCGTTTTCCAGAGAGGTAGTCATATCGTTGCGCAAGGCTTGATGCTTCGTTTGCTCAGGGCTTTGCTGATTGTTTACGATGAGCTCTAATTGGCGTAAGCCTTCTTGAGCCATCTCTTGATTATATGATGTGAAAATCATGTGGAAGACCTTTTCTAGGCGTTCCGTAAAGTACTGTGCCATAAGGCCTCCTTTATATTAATTACATTTACTATAGAATACATATTTATTATATAACGAACGTAAGAGACCGCAAAAGAGGAAAAAACCCCTCTGAAGTCTTTCAGAGGGGTCATATTTATCCTAGTTCATAGAGATAGATATTATTTTTTGTTGTAATCGCCGAACCATTTGTCGTAGATTTTTTGGTAAGTGCCGTCTTCTTTAAGTTCTTTAAGAGCTTTATTAACAGCTTCTTGTAAAGCTTTGTTGCCTTTTTTCATGCCAAGAACTGTACCTTCAGCTTTAGTAGGTTCGCCTACGAGTTTAAGGTCTTTGTCAGCACCTTGTTTAAGGTAGTACATAGCCACTGCGTTATCGATGATAGCACCGTCGATTGTACCAGCTTTCAATTCCATGAAGATATTAGCATTGGAATCAATTTGTTTTACTGTTGTATTAGGGATTTTTTGAGCCATTTCAACAGGGATAGTACCGATTTGAGCACCTACAGTATGACCTGCTAATTCATCCATGTTATGGATTGTTGTGTTGTCTTTACGAACAACTGTGATGAAACCACCTTGATCGAAGTATACATCGGAGAAGTCCAATGCTTTTTCACGTTCAGGCGTAGCATTGATGCCTGCTGCGATCATGTCGATATCGCCAGATTGAACTGCTGGAATCAAAGCATCGAAGCCCATGGATTTGAATTCCATTTTTAAACCTAATTTTTTAGCAATTGCTTCGGACAAATCAACATCGAAACCAACGTATTTGTCGCCTTCAGTAAATTCGAATGGTGGGAATGTAGTTTCAGAACCTACACGCAATACACCCTCTTGTTGTGTCATTTTTGGTTTGTCATTACCACAACCAGCCAATAAACCCATTGCTGCTACCGCTACGAGGGCGATGGCTGTCAACTTTTTGAATTTAAACATAGAAACCTCCTCAAACATCCATATACATGATTTATCAAATTCTGTTTATATTGTACGGAATTTTACAATAATAGGCAATAACATTGTATAATTAAGAGTAAATGAGTTTTCTATTCTTTATTGTAGAGTACTAAAATTCTTTACAATAATTTGGATATATACATGGAGGTAATATGTCCCTTACGAATACCTTTTCAGATCTTTGTAAAAGCTTTGCACCTGATGCGTTTGCTATTAACTATACATTAGCTAAGAACCCAGAGCTTTCTAGTCATGAATTTGAGACCGTAAAAACGATTGGTGCTGTTCTTGAAAAATATGGTATGGATGTAACTTATGAATTTTGTAATCTACCAACAGCATTTAAGGCATCTCCTGTAAAAGTAGATAACCCTAAAGGCCGTTTGGCTATCCTCTGTGAATATGATGCGTTGCCTGAAGTAGGGCATGCATGCGGTCACTGTGCGAGCGGCTCCCTGAGTGTACTCGCAGCATTAACGCTACGCAAAATGCAACAAGACGGCGTTGCTTTCAATATGGACATTGATATTATCGGTACACCAGATGAAGAAGCCACAGGTTGCAAGGTGGATATGTGTAATGCAGGCGTGTTTAAAGACTATGATTTAGCTATCATGGTTCACCTCGATGGTGAAGAAACACGACCTAATTCACAATTCTTGGCACTAGACTGTTTCCGTGCACGCTATCATGGTAAACCAGCCCATGCAGCAGGTGAGCCTTGGAACGGCATTAATGCGGTAAACGGCGTACAACTTGCTATTCACGCGATGGATATGATGCGCCAACAAGTGCGACCTGAAACGCGCATCGGCACATGGATCATTGCCGGTGGGACTGCATCTAATGTTATCCCTGAGTTTGGCGAGTTAGAAGTAACCGTACGTCATACAGAACGGGACTATTTGAATGGCTTATCTGAACAGATTAAGAAAATCTTTGAAGGGGCTGCCCTTTGTACTGGAACAACAGTGGATATAGAATTTTACGGCAATCCCTATGATGATATGAACCAAAACCACCGTGGTACTGCTCTTATTGAAGCGGTCATGGCAGATATGGGCCTAGACTTTGAACCAGGACCAGCAGCCCTCGGCGGTAGCTCCGACATCGGTAATGTGAGCTATCAATGTGCGGCGTTCCACCCTAAATTACGACTTGCTGGGGACGATAAAGTATGCCACTCTAAAGAATTCGCAGCCGCTATGCTAGAACCAACCATTGAACAAACAATCCTTGATGGAGCCAATATTATTGGTCGTACATTATTAAGTTTGGTAGAAAACCCAGCAGTATTAGAAGAGATTGTGGCTGAATTTAATGCATCTAAGTAGTTGAATTTAATGCATCTAAATAATTTTATTTGTATGCAATCTCACCAACTAGCATTTAGATAAGGGATTAATGCTAATACAGTGCTTTCTATATCGATGGGGCGAGCTGTAATATCTTAGATAAAATTCATTGCCTCCTTCAGAATTACTGATAATAGACGATAATGGGATGTTGCCATTGATAAAACTTTGAATCTTGGTGAAATAGGCACCTAACTCACGGTCGTGATAATAGAGCGTCCAGACCACGTTATTTCCCGCGATGACCGGAATGTACTTAAGCTCAAGAAATTCGAATAAACCGGCTATGGATATATCATCTGGTACGATAAATTCTTCGCGATGCCAACTAGCATCATCGGCTGCACAAACTGCATCTCGATCAATTATGATACGCATATAGTTTCACTTCCTATCTATGCCTTATATACTATCTATGTCTTACATACTATCTGTGTATTCTTTTAACAGATATATTTGTAACTATTACTGTACTACTGATTGAAAATAATATCTATCCATTTATATACCGTATTAAAGGAGGCTTTATGTCCTCAACTGAAACATTACAAATTAAAAATTATATAGGTCTCACCGGTGATAAACCCATCCGATTCATTGCATCCGACGTAGATGGAACCTTGGTTAATGATGCGAAAGCAATTCCTAATGAGGCTATCGAGGCGATTCGTGCTGCTCGTGAAAGCGGCATTCGTGTAGCCATCGCTTCTGGTCGCGCTTGGAATGAGATGAATGATGTTATCGAGAAACTACCATGTTTACGCTATTTCATGTGTACCAATGGGGCCTATGTAATGGATAAAGATGAAAAACGCACTTTATTCCATGTAACCTTTGATAAAGAACAGGCCTTATATTTATTGCGTAAACTTTTAACCTATGGCGTTTATGTAGAGGCCTATGTGAAAGATAAAATCTTTGGTATGTATCCGCCGTCCAGATGCATTACGCCTGAACGATTAAGCTCATGTGCTAGTGATTGTAAATCGCCTAATACAAAAGGTTCGGTTGGGCTCATGGATAATCATCTACCTAGCTTAATGAATCATCCTCAACTTGATGTACCTGAGGGACATCTACCTGGTGAAACCCATGATCACTATGCCTTAGCTGAAGGTGATGAAGCAGCAAATGATAACTTATCTGAATGTGAAGTAGAACAGTCTAATTTCTTCTTTAGACCTAATATTCGCCCATTTATCTTAGCAACGCGTACTATGGTATGTGACCTACTAGCTCATATGGAATCTTTGGACGAAGGTCCTGAGAAAATTCAAATATTCTACGGTGATGAGCCTATGCGCCAAAGAATCTTACAAGATTTGCGTGATGAATATCAAGGTATGTCTCATGATGGTACAGGTCGTGAACGCTTTTATGATGTACTGCTCTCTAGTGAAGGTAATCTCGAATTCGTACTACCACATACCACAAAGGGGACCGCTGTAGAAGCACTGGCAAATCACTGGAAATTTAGTCCCGATGAAGTCATGACCTTGGGGGATAGTGAAAACGACCTATCCATGCTACGATTTGCAGGTGCTAGCGTAGCTATGGGCAATGGGAAGCCAAATATTAAAGAAGCAGCGCGTTATGTGACGACCGATAATAACCATCATGGCGTGGCAAAAGCAATCTACTCAGCTATTGCGTACAATAATGAATTACTAAAAAAACAGTAATCATACCTCAAATTAGAGATACTACCAGTTAAAAGTAAATTTTTCTAATTTGGATTGTGTTCGATATGTGTAAATCTGAGATACTACCAGTTAAAAGTAAATCTTTCTAATCTGGATTGTACTAGATATGTGTAAATCTGAGATACTACCAGTTAAAAGTAAATCTTTCTAATTTGGATTGTGTTCGATATGTGTAAATCTGAGATACTACCAGTTAAAAGTAAATCTTTCTAATCTGGATTGTACTAGATATGTGTAAATCTGAGATACTACCAGTTAAAAGTAAATCTTTCTAATTTGGATTGTGTTCGATATGTGTAAATCTGAGATACTACCAGTTAAAAGTAAATCTTTCTAATCTGGATTGTACTAGATATGTGTAAATTTGAGATACCACCAGTTAAAAATAAATACTTTTAACTGGTAGTATCTGAAAAAACTATATATATTTGTTTGTCTGTTTGTATTCCAATCGGTTTTATAGTGAGGCATTGCTCGAAAGTGTATTATAGGTAATACATTGCTTTAGCTGATGTTAGAGCGAATGCTAAGTTAAACCTGTAGGAGGTGATGTAGAATGGGAAATCTAAAGTTTAATATAGATGATACTTGTGTTAAGTGTGGTGCGTGTGCCGTAGATTGTCCTGTTCAATGCATTACCCAAGGGGAGACTCGGTTTAATATAGGTAAAGGTTGTATCGGATGTGGCGATTGTTACTCCATCTGTCCCGTAGGTGCCGTAAAAATGTCTAAACGTGAGACTGATAAAGAATAGTCTCTTGAAAGGGTAGAGCCTCTTATAGGTCATCTCATTGTATTGAGTTTTGTATAGAGTAAAACCAAAATCCGAACATTAAAATATTAATCATAAATTTCATACGGAATATATGGAGTCCGTATACTTCGTATGGTATAATGAAATATAATGAAATTTAGCGTTTTGCTCGAGAAAACGCACCGCCAGTACAGAAATGTAAGGGCATTAAAAAATAGTGAATATACTTTCACAAATAGATGCATATGGAGGAAGGCATGGAAAACAAGGAATTTGTTATTGTTGTTGACTTTGGTGGTCAATATAATCAATTGATCGCGCGCCGTGTTCGTGAAAATCACGTATACTGCGAAGTATATCCATACAACAAAGCGCTGGACAAAATTAAAGAATTAAAACCGCAAGGTATCATCTTCACTGGTGGCCCTAACAGCGTGTATGAAGAAAACTCTCCAAAAATCGAAAAAGAGATTTTTGAACTTGGTATTCCAGTTCTTGGCATGTGCTATGGTATGCAATTTATGGCGCATACATTGGGTGGCGAAGTTAAATCTGCTGACAACCGTGAGTTTGGTAAAACACCTACTAAAGTGGACACTACATCTCCATTGTTCAAAGGCTTGGACGAAGACCAAGTTGTGTGGATGTCGCACGTTGACTATGTAGCAAAAGTTCCTGAAGGGTTCGAAATCATTGCGCATACAAAAGACTGCCCTGTTGCATCTATGCAAAATAAAGAACGCAAATTATATGCTATGCAATATCATGCAGAAGTATTACATACTGAACATGGTAAAGAAATGCTTCACAACTTCTTGTATGAAGTATGTGGTTTCACAGGCACATGGACAATGGCAAACTATGCAAAAACTGCTATTGATGAAATCCGTAACACTGTAGGCGATGGTAAAGTATTATTAGCATTGTCTGGCGGTGTAGATAGCTCCGTTGCGGCAGCTCTTATTTCTAAAGCTGTTGGTGACCAATTGACTTGTATCTTTGTTGACCATGGTTTAATGCGTAAAAACGAAGGCGACGAAGTTGAAGCAGCTTTCAAAGATTCCGGCATGCATTTCATCCGCGTCGATGCAGAAAAACGTTTCTTAGATAAATTGGCTGGTCTTGAAGATCCAGAAGCTAAACGTAAAGCTATCGGCGAAGAATTCATCCGTGTATTCGAAGACGAAGGTCGTAAAATCGGCTCCGTTGACTTCTTGGCACAAGGTACAATCTACCCTGACGTTATTGAGTCCGGTACTGGTGAAGCAGAAGTTATCAAATCTCACCACAACGTAGGCGGCTTGCCTGCAGTTGTAGACTTCAAAGGCCTTATCGAGCCATTGCGCAACCTCTTCAAAGACGAAGTACGTGAACTTGGTTCTGAATTAGGCTTGGCTGACTACCTCGTATGGCGTCAACCATTCCCAGGTCCTGGCCTTGCTATTCGTGTAATGGGCGAAATCACAAAAGACAAACTCGACATCTTGCGTGATGCGGACTACATCTTCCGTGACGAAATTGCAAAAGCTGGCCTTGATCGTGACATCAACCAATACTTTGCAGTATTAACATCTACACGTACTGTAGGCGTTATGGGTGACTTCCGTACATACGATTACACATTGGCATTGCGTGGCGTAACAACAACAGACTTCATGACTGCTGACTGGGCACGCATCCCTTACGACGTATTGGACACAATCTCCCGTCGTATCGTAAACGAAGTACAACACATCAACCGCATCGTGTACGATATTACATCTAAACCACCTGCTACAATTGAGTGGGAATAAGAATAACAAATAACTTTAGTTATTACTAAGCTAAATAAGCCTCCTGTCTTTTAGATGGGAGGTTTTTGTATTTTTTACAGAAATTGGTATACTGATTTTAAGTTATAGATTTTTGTTTAAATAGTTGTTTGAAAATAGAGGGGCTATGAATATAACAAGGTCTTTTGGCGAGTATCCAAAATATTCTCTCCATGATGCAAGGGTACAAAAAATAGAATACACAGATGATAATTTGATCTTTACATTTAATTATATTTTCTCCTATGAAAGCGGTGCTGAACAAACTCATAAGGCTCAAGTTGTATTTGAGAAATGTGATGTTGATGATCTAGAAATTCTCGTTTTTAATAGTACAATATTAGATACTTTTAGAGGTAAAAGAATTGAGTTGCCTCAGTATCAGCAGGAATATAGTGAAAGTGAATTTGAGGTCATTACGGAGACCTATAATTGGGGACGAGCTGTATTGCAGGGTTGGTTATGGACCGAAGGGAATCCTGTACATTGTATAATGAACATATACTTTAAAGGTGATATGGTATATGTAGTTGAATGAGGCCTGAAGTGAGTAATTTAGATTTTACTATTTGCTGTATAGTTACTTTCTTCAGCAGGAAGAGGAGAACTCCACCGAATCTGAATAATGGAAAGTATTGCCCTCATTTTGTTATAAAGGGCGCTGAACAGTTGTTAGGTGTAAACTTTATTGATGGTGAAGATGTTATCTTTGATAAATCAATACGTGCCAATGCGTTGCCAGTTTATGAAACTGTAGATTATTCGGCGTTACAAGCAGGTACTGAGTTTCTTATTATGGAAGGTGGCAACATTGTTGGAGAAGGGATTGTAAAAGAAATCTTTCAACATAAATCGTATGGGAGTAAATAACTATGGGGTATAAAAATGTTTGTATCAACTGTAGGGTCTCCTTGTCGGAGGGCACAAACTACGAGCTGTTTAATATCAATAAAACTTGCCCCACATGTAAAGGTAAGATGTACTTTGTGAACGAGAAGTTCAAAGCCCCTAAAAAATCTAATGACAAAGAATGGAAGATTATCGAGTATTTGTTGTTGAGCGGCTATGATTTCCGTAATCCTTATTGTGGACATGAGCAATGTATTTATTTTGAGTTCCCTAAGAACCTACAAGAGGCAGAGGCGTTTATTCGTGAGATGCGAAAGTTAAAGTAATTACTATGATTGGAGTTTAAATGATTAAAATTGTTGATGGAAAACCGTATTTAGATCAGGTAAAAGAGCTAATTATAGAGTATACGCAATGGCTTGGTCGCGATTTGTCCTTTCAGAATCTAGATAAGGAATTAGCAGATATAGCAGAGAAATATACGGCGCCAAATGGTGAATTATTGGTGGCGATAGATGACAATGGCGTTGTTTTTGGTATGGTGGCGTATTATCAGCATAGCGATACCCGTTGTGAAATGAAACGACTCTATGTGTGTCCTGCAGGGCGCGGTCATGCTCTCGGTGATCGTCTGGTTGAAAGTATTATGGAACATGCTAAGACCTCTGGATATAAAGAAATGGTACTAGATACAATTGAACCGTTGCAAGCAGCAATCCATTTGTATAAGAAGCATGGCTTTGTTGAATGTAAACCGTATTATCATAACCCTATGGATGATGTTATCTATATGAGCAAGGAACTCGATTGATAGAAACTATTTAGTTTAATAGAGCTTAATTAATCTTATAGTTTATTAAAATGGTAGATACCATTTATTTGATAGCATATATCTCGGGAGTTGTTGGAGGAGCTTTTATGGGGATTACGTATACCGAAGAAAGAAATTTTACCCCTCAACAGGTGTCAGATTTATTCTTGTCTGTTCGTTGGGTGGTAGGGAAAAATCCCGACCGATTGCATAAGGCGCTCATGAATTCCTCTCGTGTGATAAGTGCTTGGGATGGTGACCGTTTAGTTGGTCTTATACGGCTGATGGATGATAGCGAGCTAGTATGCTTCATAAACTATGTGCTAGTGCATCCTGATTATCATGGCCGAGGTATTGCAGGTCATTTGCTAGAAATGGTGAAAGAGGCTTACAAGTCGTACTTGTACATTAATGTTATGATTGGTGATAGCAAGAATGTAGAATTTTACGAGAAGCATGGATTTAAGGTAAAAGAGAATGCCTTGCCGATGCAGTATCGTAATGTACCTAAATATACGAAGAAATAGGAGAAACAATTTTAAAGACGAAGTACGTGAACTTGGTTCTGAATTAGGTTTGGCTGACTACCTCGTATGGCGTCAACCATTCCCAGGTCCTGGTCTTGCAATTCGCGTAATGGGCGAAATCACGAAAGATAAACTCGACATCTTGCGTGATGCGGACTACATCTTCCGTGACGAAATTGCAAAAGCTGGCCTTGATCGTGACATCAACCAATACTTTGCAGTATTAACATCTACACGTACTGTAGGCGTTATGGGTGACTTCCGTACATACGATTACACATTGGCATTGCGTGGCGTAACAACAACAGACTTCATGACTGCTGACTGGGCACGCATCCCTTACGACGTATTGGACACAATCTCCCGTCGTATCGTAAACGAAGTACAACACATCAACCGCATCGTGTACGATATTACATCTAAACCACCTGCTACAATTGAGTGGGAATAAGAATAACAATAACAAATAACTTTAGTTATTACTAAGCTAAATAAGCCTCCTATCTTTTAGATGGGAGGCTTTTGTAAATATTGCGGTAATCGTATATTGTAGTGTGACAAACAGAAGTAATCCTATATCATATGTCTAGTTGTTTTGCTTACTGAGGAGACATATCAATATAATGGATTGTTAATATTAGGGTTACTGATGTACGAATGGATTAATTGGTATGTTTATAGAAAGTAAACTAAAACTTTTAAAATATACTTTATTATTTTGCCATCGTAAAGTTATTGTTTCCTTTTAATATATTTCTGATATAATTTAAATGATGAAATTAAAGTGAATGTATTATGGTTACTTATAACTACAATCATATCATAATAAATAAAAATACATCTGTAAAATATCAGAGAGTTATGCTGAAATTTGGTAATGCGATCTACTTGACTCGTAATATAGGCATAAGTTGTAATGTGATATAGTACAATTTTATCTTAAATCTAATGGATATTCTTGTTTGTGAGCCGATAATAAATGATAAATAGAAATTTATTCAGATGATACTATTTTTTTGTAAGTATATACTAATACTGAATTTCATTTATAACTGCAATGGCGGAGGTATAGAATGAGAGTTAGTTATAATAGATTATGGAAACTTCTTATAGATAAAAGCTTAAAGAAAAAAGATCTAATGAAGCAATGTCGTATTAGTTCAGCATCTGTTGCAAAGCTTACGAGAGGCGACAATATTACAACAGATGTTTTGCTAAGAATATGTGAAGGCCTTGATTGTGATTTTGCAGATATTATGCAAATAATACCTGATGAAGAACCGGAAGAAAAAGAAGTTTAATTCTCCGGTGGAGGATGAATATGTCAGATACAACAAAAGTGACTCTACAGGCAGCGAGCCCATATAATGCTGCCATAACAAGAGAACAATTTTTATTTTATGAGGTACGGACTACAGCCAAGTTACTTCACGAAGGATGCAACCATGAAGAAGTAGTAGAACGTATCGTTTCAGATAATTTATTTCAATATCCGACAGAAAAGTCGGTGAGAAAGATGGCACTTGCCTGCCTGAGAAGACTGGATGCCCTTGAGGACAATTCTCTGGTGGAGGTAATCGCAACACAACCGTCCGATGTGGCAAAGCAGATATGTCTGTATGCCATGATGAAACAGTACCGATTGATTTGGGATTTTATGATTACCGTCATCGGTGAGAAGTACAGATTATCGGACACTACTTTTGGTAAGATAGATTTGAATAGCTATTTTCTGCGTTTGCAGGAGCAGGATGATTGGGTGGCAACTTGGAGTAATTCCACAGTTACGAAGTTGAAACAGGTCATTGCAAAGATGCTGGTGGAGAATGAGTATATCGATAGCATTAGAGCGACAAAGCTCAATCCGGTATGGCTCCAGCCAGTTCTGGAGATTGCAATCCGTGAAAACGGAGATGAGATTGCACTTCCTGCATTCAATTGCTTTTCGTAAGGAGGTAGGCCTAAATGAGTGAATTAAAAGAACGATTGGACAACCTCAGAGCCTTGATGCAGGAGTCAGAATTTCTTGAAGGCAAAGGATTGAGCAACGAGGTAAATATAAGAATCTTCTGCTATGACCCATCCGATGAGATGATGGTCAGACACTTTATCGAGCAGATTATGACAGACCAGTCTATGAACTGTCATTTGATAGAACATAACTTATATGAAGTATTTCTTTCCGTCTGTGAAGATAAGCGCATCACAAAAACAATACCTGCGATGGAAGAGAAAAAAGGTAAAGAATTTATTCGAGACCAAATGAGCCGTATGGCCAATAATACGGCGTTTGTAATAAAGATGAAATATGAACCACATGAGGCTGGTGATGTACTTGTCATCACGGGCGTAGGTGATGCATTTCCGTTTATCAGAGTCCATGACCTGTTAAATGCGATGCAGCCAGAATTTCCAGATGTTCCGATTCTGGTGTTCTATCCGGGTAACTATGATGGGCGTGATGTGCAGCTCTTCAATCGCCTGAAGAAAAATCCTTACTACCGAGCTTTCAATGTGATTTAAGGAGAAACAGCAATGGTTATTGGACAATTATTCCAAGATGATATTAATCGTAAAATCAATGGCGTCGTCAAAGTAGACCAAGATGCCACAGATGTTCTTGTTCAGGAATTGGACGAGTATGTTATTACCAGAGATTTGAAGAAGCATTTCATTACCTTCTTTAATAATTATGGTGAGTCCTTCCGAGAAGGCACCGCAGATATCGGAGTTTGGATTTCCGGTTTCTTTGGAAGTGGTAAATCTCACTTCCTGAAGATGCTTTCCTACCTGCTTAGGAATCAGGAGGTTCAGGGCGTTCGTACCGTAGAAAGATTCCGTAAAAAGTTTGAGGATGACCCGGCAACATTCATGTTGATTGATTCTGTTACTAAGGGTCATACAGACACCATTCTTTTTAATATCGATATCGAAGGTTCCATTAACAAGGACAAGACTGCTGTTCTTCGTGTTTTTGCAAAGATGTTCTATAACTACCTTGGTTTCTATGGAGAAAATCTTAAGGTGGCAAAGCTGGAACAGTTCATCGAAAAGCGTGGAAAGACAGCAGCGTTCCGTCGTGTATTTGAGGAGAAAAATGGTGGCCCTTGGCTTGAGTCGAGAGATGCCTTCGCTTTCTTTGAAGACGATGTTGTTGATACCTTGAAAGAAGTCCTTGGTATGAGTGAGGATGCTGCACGTAACTGGTTCAATGGAACGGAAACTGTGGAGACTAGCATTGCACAGCTCGTATCTGAGATGAAAGAATATGTGGATAATAAGCCGGATGATTTCCGGTTGCTATTTATGGTCGATGAGGTTGGCCAGTATGTAGGTGGAGACACAGATCTTCTTATCAACCTGCAGTCTCTTGTTGAGAAAATCGGTAGTGAGTGTGGTGGTAAGATTTGGGTTGTTTGTACCGGTCAGGAGGCTATCGATGAAATCATCAAGGCTCGTGAAAATGAGTTCTCTCGTATTCAAGCCCGTTTCAAGACCAGACTTTCTCTGACTTCTTCTTCCGCAGACGAAGTTATCCAGAAACGTATTTTAAAGAAAAAGCCTGAAGTCAAACCATCATTGGAGCAAGTGTATAACCAGAACGATTCCGTTCTCCGTAACCTGTTCAGCTTTACCGACGCCATGCTAGACATTAAGGGATACACTGGTCCTCAGGACTTTTCCAGAAACTTCCCGTTCGTGCCGTACCAGTTCATTATCATGCAGAAGGTATTTGCTGAAATTCGTAAGCATGGCAACTCCGGTAAGCACCTTTCTGGTGGCGAGCGTTCGATGCTTTCTGGATTCCAAGAGGCAGCACAGAAGATTAAGGATAAGGACGAGTATGCATTAGCACCGTTCTATCTGTTCTACGATACCGTACATACATTCCTTGACAGCTCTATTCGTCGTGTTATTGAGCGTTGCCAGAATGCAGCAGATAACGGAGATGGCATTGAGCAGCAGGATGTGGACGTTTTAAAGCTCCTGTATCTTATCCGTTATGTCGATGATATTCCGGCAAACCTTGATAATATTGTTATCCTTATGGCGGATGATTTTCGTTTGGATAAGATTACAATGCGTGAAAAGGTACGTGGCAGTCTGGACCGTCTGCTTAGCCAGAACTATATCGGAAGAACCGGTGAAACTTATAATTTCCTGACTGATGAAGAGCAGGATATTCAAAGAGACATTTACAAAAATACTCAGGTTGATACCTCTGCAATCGTGGAGCGTATCGGGCAGATGATTTTTGCTGATATTTATACAACAAAGAAATACCGTCACGGAAAGTACGACTTTCCATTTGACCAGATGGTAGACACCACAAGCATTGGTGCCGTGACCGGTGGTATGAGACTTCGCATCATGACGGTAGCAACGGACACTGTCGAAAAGAGCGAACTTCGTCTAATGACAGAGTCTAAGAATCAGGCAATCGTTGTGCTTTCCGAAACTCCTTACTATGAGTCTCTGGAAAGAGCAATGAAAGTGCGTAAATATGTAAAGCAGCGTAATGTAGCACAGCTACCGAAGTCCGTACAGGACATAATTCGAAATCATCAGGATGAGGCTACCAAGTATGAGTCCTCTGCAGAAGAAGATTTGAAGAAGGCTATCATCGGTGCTGAGTTCTATGTGGACGGAGAGCATATCGAGATTAAGGGTGGCGATGCTAAGAGCAAGCTGGATCAAGCACTGGAGTATTTAGTTACTCATGTTTATAGTGAACTTGGTCTTATTACAAAGAATGCGGATACAGATGCTGATATATTGACAGTACTTCAGGGTGACCATCTGAATGGTGTTATGGCTGGAATGGAAGAAAACCATGACGCAGCTGTGAAGATGGAAGAGTATCTTGAAATGCAGGATGCAAAGAAACTTCCTACTTCGATGGCAGATGTACAGAGCCGTTATCAGGCAATTCCGTATGGCTGGAAAGAAATCGATATTGCAGTTGTAGCTGCAATGCTGATTTATGACCAGAAGGTTACCATCAAATATGGTGGAGAAACTATCCAGCCGGGTAATCCGAAACTTCCGGACATGCTCCGTAAAAAGAGTGAAATCGGAACAACCAGCATCTCTAAGCGTCAGGTTATTACAGCGACTAAGATGCGTGCGGTCAAAGACCTACTTCGTGAATACTTCGATGTAATGGATGTTCCGGATGATGAAGATGGACTTGTTAGATATATCGTTGAGAAATTTGAAGAACAGAAGGCACACTATGAGGAGCTGAACAAGCGCTACGATGGTCATAAATATCCTGACCACCATCTTGTGATGAAAGCTCTCAGCCTTATGGAAAGTGTACTTTCTCAGCGCAAGGATAATACAGCTCTGATTGACAGGCTTCTAAAAGAGGAAGATAACCTTCTTGATAATAAGGATGACATGCAGAGCGTAGAGGGATTCTTTAAGAATCAGGTACAGGTATTCGATGCAGCTGTTCGCATGGAAGCAGAGCTAAGAAACGACCTCTCTTATCTTCAGAAGGAAGAGGAGGCAAATCAGGCTCTGAATCAGATTCGTAAGATTACCGTAGTGGAAGCTGGACAGAGCAGCGTTTATAAGAGAATCCCTGAACTGAACGGATTGATGGATACAGTTCGTGCAGGTCACGGAAAACTTCTCGAAGTAAAGCGTGCTGAGATTCTTGAAATCATTCGCCAGTGTTTGGCTGAGATTCATACTCTTGCCGGTGATGTCTATGATGCCAGAGCAATATCTGAGCGTGCAGATAAATTCTTTGATCAGCAGAAAGCAAGAGTGGCAGAGCTGGAAAGCCTGCAGCTTCTTGATGGTCTGGTGCCTCAGATGTGGGGATATAAGGATGACACAGTCGATAAAATCGATGGTATCGTTCATCCAAAGACTCCGGTTGCACCTCCGGTCAAACCGGAAGAAGGTGGAGTTGTGACTCCTCCGGCTCCGAAGAAAGTCATCAAGAATGTATACCGTCAGGCGGCATTCCCTTCTAAGACTTTGGAGAGTCAGGAAGATATCGATGCCTATGTTGAAAGAATGAGAGCATACCTCACAGCAATGATGAAGGATTGCGACGGAATCAAACTATGCTAAGGGGACCGTTATGAACAAGAATGCGATAAAAAAATTCGCCACAGAAGCTCGCAGGGAGTTAATCTCCCGCGTGGGCCAGAGGGCGTTGAAATATGGCATTTCCGATAAAGAGGTCGGAAATCCAAATGACGATAATGTCAATGGTCATCTGCTTTCTTCTACTGAAAAGAAGCAGAGAGCTGCTCTGATTGAGCAGATTAAAGAAAAAGGATATGAGCAGGTTATGGAGGAGGTTGCCTACACATGGTTTAACCGTTTCTCTGCACTGCGCTTCATGGAGGTAAATGGATACCTCCCTACCAGAGTGCGTGTTTTTACAGACGAAAACAGTGCCTTCAAGCCTCAAATTCTGACAGAGGCAATTCGCATGGAGCTGGACGGACTCGACATGGAGAAAGTCTATGCTTACAAGGAAGCCAATGATAATGACGAGCTGTATAAGTATCTTCTGATTACTCAGTGTAACGCACTGAATAGTGTGCTTCCGGGCATGTTCCAGAAGATTGCTGACTACACAGAGCTTCTGTTCCCGGAGAATATTCTTCGTGAAGGTAGCGTCGTTCAGCAAATGATTGAGCTGATTCCGGAGGAAGATTGGAAGGATGCTGTTCAGATTATTGGATGGTTGTATCAGTACTATAACAGCGAAAAGAAAGACGACGTATTTGCCGCACTTAAGAAGAATGTAAAAATCACAAAGGAAAATATTCCTGCAGCAACTCAGCTGTTCACGCCGGACTGGATTGTTCGCTACATGGTTGAGAACTCTCTGGGACGTCTGTGGGTGGAAGGTCATCCGAATGATGAACTGAAATCTCAGTGGAAGTACTATCTGGAAGAGGCAGAGCAGGAACCGGATGTTCAGGCTCAGCTTGCATCTATTCGTGAAGAGTACAAAGCTCTGAAACCAGAGGATATTCTGTGCATCGACCCTTGCTCCGGCAGCGGCCATATTCTAGCCTATATGTTTGACGTGCTCGTTCAAATTTATGAGGCTTATGGTGTTGATACCAGAACGGCAGTTACAAGCATCGTAGAGAACAACATATATGGTTTGGATATCGATGACCGTGCAGCACAGCTGGCATACTTCTCCGTTATGATGAAGGCGTGCCAGTATGACAAGAGATTCCTTCGTCGCAAGGTACAGCCGCATGTATACGCGATTGTGGAAAGTAACCATGTGGATCGATATGCTGTGGAATACTTCTGCAATGGTGATGAGAAGCTGAAAGAGGCAATGGATACCATCATTAAAGAATTGTATGATGCAAAGGAGTATGGTTCCATAATCACTGTTAGCCAGCAGGATTGGGATGCTCTTTATGCTCGTTTTGATGAAATTCAGAATGAAAGTGTCATGTCGATTTACACGGATGCTACGCTTGGATTAAAAGCTATGGTACAAGTGGCTCAGGTAATTAGCCAAAAGTACGATGCAGTCATCACAAACCCACCATACATGGGTAATGGGAATATGGGTGAAACACTCGCAAATTATGCTAAAGAGTATTATCCGAATACGAAGGTTGATATGAGTACTGTTTTCATGGAAAAATCATTAAAATTAAGCCGTAAGAATAGGTTTATATCAATGATAAATATCCCGGTTTGGATGAATCTGGCTGGATGTGAAAAATTCAGAAATATCCTTATTAACACATATCGTTTAGTAAATATGCTTCATTTCGGTAGAGGAGTTTTTGGTTCCGATTTTGGTTCGACTGCATTTGTATTTGGAAATAATTATATATCTGATTATACAGGAAACTATAGAAGATTGTTCTTAAAGCAAGGAGCCGTAGATACAGTTGAGCAGAAAGAAAAGTGGTTTTTTGAAGGAATAGGTAAGTATTCTGTAAAGCAAGATAGATTTACGGTAGTTCCCGGTAATGCATTTACATATCAAGTAAGTGAAAAAGTATATCAACATTTTTTGTCCGACCAGAGAATCGGTAGTTATGCAGCTGCAAAGCAAGGATTGATTACAGGAGATAATGACACGTTTCTCCGCTATTGGTTTGAGATACCTAGAGAAAATATGCAGGATGATTGTCAAAGCCGAGAAGCCACAATTAATAACGGGATTAGATGGTATCCGTATAATAAAGGTGGCGAATATAGAAAGTGGTATGGAAACTACTGGTATGTAGTTGATTGGGAAAATGACGGTTATAAAATTCAGAACTTTTATAACGATAAAGGAAAATTACGTTCAAGGCCACAAAATCTGATGTACTACTTTAAGCAAGGATTAAGCTGGACAGCGTTGACAGCTGGAAAGTTTTCTATGCGATTTTCTCCGAAGGGCTTTTTATTCGATGCGATGGGACCGGAATGCTTTGTCAGCGACCCTAATCTTGAAAAATATGTATTAGGAGCTTTAAATTCTAAAATTGGAACTTTATTCCTTAGAGTTTTGTGCCCAAATCTGAAGTTTGACCAAAAACCTTTAGAAAACGTACCAATTATTTTTGAAAATGTAGAAAGAGTTGACTATTTGGTGACGGAGTGTATTTCATTGTCGAAGAATGATTGGGATTCTTTTGAGACAAGTTGGAACTTTACCAGACACCCCGTATTAGAATCTGGTAGACAAAGCATAAGCATTTCTTTTGCTGAATGGAATCGTTTAATCAAAGACAGACGCTCCAAGCTGAAATCTTGTGAAGAAGAGATAAATAATCTCGTTATCTCGGCTTATAAATTAATTGGAGAGGTAGAAGAAACTGTTGAAGATGAAGATATTACATTGTGTGATGTTGATGAAGTAAGAGACGTCAAATCGTTTATTTCTTATGCAGTAGGCTGTATGTTCGGACGATATTCTCTCGATGTGGAAGGTCTTGCTTATGCAGGTGGAGAATGGGACGATTCCAAGTATTCTACTTTTGCAGCGGATAAGGATAACATTATTCCTATCAGTGATGATGAGTATTTTGAAGATGATATCGTTAGTCGTTTCGTGAAATTCGTAGAAGTGGTGTATGGCAAAGATACTTTGCAGGAGAACCTGAAGTTTATTGCTGATGCACTTGGTGGTAATGGTCAGCCTAAGGATGTTATCAGAAATTATTTCGTAAATGGATTCTATGCAGACCACTGCAAGATGTATCAGAAGCGTCCGATTTACTGGATGTTTGATTCTGGTAAGAAGAATGGCTTTAAGTGTTTGATTTACATGCATCGCTATCAGCCGGACACTATCGCTCGTCTTCGTACTGATTATGTGCATGAGCAGCAGGCTCGTTATCGTACAGCGATTGCTGACTTGGAGACACGTATTGCAAATGCATCTACTAGTGAGAGAGAGAAGTTGAACAAGCAGCTCAAAACACTGAATGACCAAGCTACAGAAATCCACGAATATGAAGAAAAAATCCATCACTTGGCTGACCAGATGATTTCCATCGACCTTGATGATGGCGTGAAGAAGAATTACGAGATATTCAAGGATGTCTTGGCTAAGATTAAATAAGGAGGTGGCAGCATGGCTAGTATGGATTTAGATACAATAATCCGAGATTTGAATAAGCGATTTGCTGCACCGCTGCCGGAGTTTTATAAGCGTCGTATCATCTTCTGGTATGACGAGGATAGAGAGTTTGTGGACAAGCTGGATGATATTCAGGTGGATAATGCAAAGTTGCTGGTGCTTACAGGGACCAATAACTTTTCAGCCAAGAAACTGTTGAATGTAGATGATACCACCAGTAACTATCTGATTTACAGCCCAATTTCCTATGAATCACAGGAAGACAACTGGCTTTTGAATATTGAACTTTACAGTGAAGAATTCAGGGCCGACTTGGTTTCTATCTGGATGAATGAGATTGACCTTCCGGCCACTCCGGACTTCCGTAGACTGGTAAAGATCTATAAGAAGTTCTTCGGAGCACAGACCAGGAGAGCAGCATTCGTAAAGCTGAATAAAGGTATCAGCACTCCATCACAGATGCATCTTACTGTTATGGCTGCTATCTGTGGTACTGATGATGCTCAGCCTAACAGCATTGTAAAAGCTGTCATTGGTGGTGGAACCGAAATGGAGTCCAATGAGGCATTCCAGAGCCTTGTGAACTATGGGGCCGAGGCACCTTTCTGGGCGCTTGTAAAACAGGCGACCGGATACTTTGAAGGAGAAGATTCTACCATCGAGAAGTTGGTGACACACATCCTTCTTACAGCAACTACCAGAACACTTCGTATGGAGTATTTGGCAGGACTCGATAGCTTTATTTCCACACCGCATCAGGCGTGGTGCTATGATTTCGTATCTGAGTGGATTACAGGAGATGCCAAGCATGAGCTTGTCGAAATTCTACGAAATGTGGAAGAAGAGCTCATTCTCAGAAAACGCTTCAAGCAGGTACCATTGGATGACTTGGTAGGCTCTGAGGTGTTCCCTTGCGTCAACGAATGCATCCTGACACAGCTTATGACTGAAATCAGCAATCACATTATCAATGTAGATGTGATTACGAATACGGTCGAAAAGCGTCGAACTTTGGCATGGTATGAGGATGTGGAATGCTACTACGAGGGTATTCTTCAGGTGGCAAAGATGCAGGCGTTCTTCTTGGAGCACTCTGCAGGTTTCCATACCGTAGAGGCAAGAAATATCTGGAAAGAGTACACAGAAGATTACTATCACATGGATACCTATTATCGCCAGTATCACTTGGCATTCGGAAAGAGCCTGACAGTGGGCAACGACCATCTGGATGACCTTTTCAAGCAGGTAACCGATAAGGTGGAAGGCATTTATACCCACTGGTTCCTTGGTGAGCTGGGTAAAAATTGGTCTGATGCCTGCGCAGATGAATTGGCGGAATATGGACGCATCATGGAAGTTTCTCAGCAGGAAGACTTCTATAACCAGAAGATAAAGAGCGAGGACAACCGTGTATTCGTCATTATCTCTGATGCACTTCGCTATGAGGTGGCGGCATCTCTGGCAGAGCAGCTCCGCCGTGAGACGCAGAGTAAGGTTGCACTAGGTTCTTGCGAGGGTATTTTCCCGACCGTTACAAAGTTTGGTATGGCCGCATTGCTTCCTCATAAGCAGTTGTCCATCAAGGAGCGCAGTAACGGTGACCTGCAGATTCTGGCAGATGGAATGTCTACGGATGCAACTAATCGAGATAAGGTTCTTAAGGCTGCAAACAGTAATAGCGTAGTCCTGAAATATAAAGATATTGCACCGATGAAACGTGCAGAGAGAAGTGCATTAGTTAAAGGCATGGATGTCGTTTACATCTATCACGATAAGGTGGATGAAGCAAGCCATACTTCTGACAGCATGGTATTCCCGGCATGCGATGATGCAATCGAAGAGATCAAAAATATTGTGAGAATCATCCGTAATGAGTTCAGTGGTACTCGTGTGTATATTACCGCCGATCACGGATTCCTCTATACCTACAGTCCTCTTTCTGAGGATTCTAAGGTGGACAAGACGACACCGAGTGGACAGGATGTAGAGATTGACCGTCGTTACTTGATTACCCGTAAGGGCGCTACTCCGGATTATTTACTTCCGGTAAAGTTCATGGATGACGGTTACGATGCTTTCGCACCGAGAGAAAGTGTCCGTATTAAGAAAAAAGGTGGCGGACTCAATTTCGTGCATGGTGGCATCAGCCTTCAGGAGATGGTGGTTCCGGTTATTGAATATCATTACCTTCGTAACGATTCCAAGGCTTATCAGCGCAACAAGGCAAAGTACGATACGAAGCCGGTAGAAGTAGGACTTCTTTCTGCAAGCCATAAAATCAGTAACATGATATTCTCGCTGAACTTCTATCAGAAGGATGCCGTTGGCGATAACCGCAGAGCAGCAAACTATTTGTTGTATTTTGTCGATTCCAATGGAAAGCAGATAAGTGATACAGCAAAGATTATCGCAGATAAGACCAGTGATAACGGACAGGAGCGAACGTTCCGTTGTAGTTTCAACCTTAAATCACTGAAATATGATAATAGAGCAAGTTACTATTTAGTCATCGCAGATGAAACAGGTCTGCAGATGCCGCAAAAAGAAGAGTTCCAGATTGACATTGCATTTGCGGTAGATGAATTTGACTTCTTTAGTTGATACCGCAAATGGGAGGATTGCAAATGGACAATGTATTTGAAACGGGCGAAAGCTCCCGTGAAGTTATAAAAGACAAACTCCGCCAGCACTTTGATGGTAAGATTGTCCGTAAAGACCTGACCAAGAAAATCAAGGAAGGTGCTAATGTACCTGTTTATGTTCTTGAATTTCTGTTAGGCCAATATTGCAGTTCCGACGATGATGAGGTTATCGAGCAGGGTATGCAGAATGTAAAGCGCATTCTTGCTGATAACTTTGTAAGACCAGATGAAGCGCAGAAGATTTTGTCAAGGCTTCGTAGTCGTGGCAGCCACACAGTCATTGATATGATAACGGTTAACCTCAATATGAGGGATAATATCTATCAGGCTGACTTCTCTAATTTAGGCATCAGAGGAATACCTATCGCTGACGAATATCCTGAAAAATATGATCGCCTGCTTTGTGGTGGTATTTGGTGTATTGTTCAGCTGAGTTATGAGTACATTGAAGAAGAAAAAAAGAATGGCACACCGATTCGGATTACAAAGCTGACTCCGATTCAGATGCCACATGTAGACATAGAAGATTTGAAACAGGGCCGTCAGGCTTTTACCAAGGAAGAGTGGCTGGATGTTATGTTGCGCTCGATTGGCATGGAGCCAGATGAATTATCCTATCGTGAGAAGTGGCTTCTTCTGACCCGTATGATTCCGTTGGTAGAGAACAATTTCAATTTTTGTGAACTTGGTCCTCGAAGCACGGGTAAGTCTCATCTTTATAAGGAGATTTCTCCGAATAGTATCCTTGTGTCTGGTGGACAGACGACAGTAGCAAACCTGTTTTACAACATGGGACGTAAAACAGTTGGTCTGGTTGGATTATGGGATTGTGTTGCCTTTGATGAAGTAGCAGGTATCAAATTCAAGGATAAAGATGGCGTGCAGATTATGAAGGATTACATGGCATCAGGTTCCTTCGCACGAGGTAAAGAAGAGAAAGCTGCATCTGCATCTATGGTATTTGTAGGTAATATTAATCAGAGTGTGGATGTTCTTCTGAAGACATCAAGTCTATTTGACCCATTCCCTCCTGAAATGGGAACTGATACAGCATTCCTTGACCGTATTCATTGTTATTTGCCGGGGTGGGAGATTCCAAAGTTTCGTCCGGAGCATTTTACAAATGACTATGGATTTATCAGCGACTACCTTGCAGAGTTCATTCGTGAGCTTCGTAAGGAACAGTATGGTGATGCCATAGATTATTATTTCCGTCTTGGCAAGAATCTCAATCAGAGAGATACCATCGCCGTGCGTAGAATGGCAGATGGATATTTGAAGTTGCTGTACCCGGATGGCAGTTTTACAAAAGAAGAAGTAGAAGAAGTTCTCCAGATCTCTTTGGAGATGCGTCGCCGCGTTAAGGAGCAGTTGAAGAAGCTGGGAGGCATGGAGTTCTACGATGTTAACTTCTCTTACATAGATAATGAGACCTTTGAGGAACATTATGTTTCTGTGCCTGAGCAAGGTAGCGGTAAACTCATTCCAGAAGGAATGTGCAATCCGGGACAGATTTATACTGTCTCCCAGGGGAAGAGTGGCATGCTTGGTGTATTCCGCTTGGAGAGTCAGATGCTTCCTGGTAGCGGAAAGTTTGAGAGAACAGGTATTGGTAGTGACCGTGATGCTAAGGAATCCACAAACACTGCTTTTAACTTCCTGAAGGCAAATGGAAAGCGTATCAGCGCTTCTATCAGTACCACAACAAAAGATTATATTATCAATTACCAGGATTTACAGGGAATAGGCATGACTGGAAAATTGGCCCTTCCTACATTGATTGCGATATGCTCTATTGCCCTCGGGAAACCAACACTTAGTAGTCTTGCTGTACTTGGTGAAATCAGCATAAGTGGAACCATGATGAAGGTGGACGAGTTGGCAAATTCTCTGCAGGTATGTTTGGATAGTGGAGCAAAGAGAGTGCTCTTACCTATTACATCGGCAGTAGAGTTGGGTGCAGTACCGTCAGATCTGATTGGAAGCTTTAATTTGATTTTCTATAATAGTGCTGAGGATGCTGTTTTTAAAGCCCTTGGTGTAGAGTAAAGTGCTATAGAAATACATTTGTCTAATGAAAAAATGATATGGGATATACAAACAAAGAATAATAATTTATTTCTGTATGAAGATATTATGATTTCCAATTTGAAAGAAATAGACGATTTTGGTTAAACAGTTGTTTGAAAATAGAGGTCCTATGAAAACGACAAAATCTTTTGGCGAGTATCCCAAATATTCTCTCCATGATGCAAGGGTCCAAAAAATAGCATACGCAGATGGTAATTTAACTTTTATCTTTGATTATATTTTTTCTTATGAGAATGGTGTTGAACAAACTCATAAGGCCAAGATTGTATTTGAGAAATGTGATGTTGATGATTTAGAAATTCTCGTCTTTAATAGTACAATATTAGATACTTTCACAGGTAAAAGAATTGAGTTACCTCAGTATCAGCAGGATTATAGTGAAAGTGAATTCGAGGTCATTACAGAGACCTATAACTGGGGTCGAGCTGTACTCCAAGGTTGGTTATGGACCGAAGGGAACCCTGTACACTGTATAATGAACATATATTTTAAAGGTGATATGGTATATGTAGTTGATGAGGCCTAATATGAGCGATTTAGATTTTACTATTTGCTGTACAGTTACTTTCTTCAGCAAGAAGAGGAGAACTCCACCGAATTTAAATAATGGAATGTACTATCCTCATTTTGTTATAAAAGGTACTGAGGAATATCTTGGTATTAACTTTATTGATGGTGAAGATGTCATCTTTGATAAGCCAATTCAAGCTAATGCTTTACCAGTATATGAAACTGTAGATTATTCTGCTATACAGGTAGGTGCAGAGTTTCTTATTATGGAAGGTGGCAATATTGTTGGAGAAGGGATTGTAAAAGAAATCTTTCAACATCAATAATATGCAAACGAATAATTTTTTTCTTCTTTTGAAGACGGGTAATTCTGCTTAAATAAAATAGAGGAATATAAAATGAAATATGTTGCATTTTTAGATATATTAGGATTTAAAAATATACTTGATGAGAAGAATCAAGAGACAGCAAAAGATTTTATTATGCAGTTTTCTAAAACGATTTTTAAGGTATTTCGAAGTTTTGAAGGGGCGTTAGATTTTAAAGTAAAAGGTTATATTGTAAGTGATTCGTTAATTTTATATTCAAATGACTCTAGTAAAGAGGCCTTAGTAAATTTAATAGAAGTTGTTGAAACAATATGTAGAGATGAATATATTAAAAATGGTATTTTGATTCGTGGGGGGATATCTAAGGGAGATTTTGCTAAAATTAAAGCATCTGAATTGCCAAATTTAGAGAAGGCCTTGATTGTTGGTAAATCTTATGTTAAGGCGTATGAACTTGAAGGTGCAAATAAAGTAATTGGAATAAATCTTTCTAAGGAAGTATATCTAGATATTTTAGAATATGATAATCAACTAGATAGAAAGTCTACAAATTGGCCCAAATTTAAATCACAAGCTATTAAGTATGGAAAAAAGAAAGATACGTATTATTTATTTAAATATATTACTTTAGATTTTTTGCTTAAAGACAATAACTTATCTCAGTTTGTAAAACTTGCAAATCAATCTAATTGGCTAGAACATTATTACAATACTTTATCTTTTGCTCTTCAAAAAGAACGGGGGAGTAAAAAAAAGAAGGAACTATTTGTTAAAATAGTTCAAATTATAAGTGAGAGTAAGGAGAACTCATTAGACCTATTTATTGAAAATGCTTTTAAGGATGGTGTAGAAAAGCGCTTTAAAACTTATTTTTTGAAGCATATAGGTAAGACTTTACTTGGTAAAATTTAATAATAATATTCATATTTTCATTGTCGTTTTATGCGTAAATAATAATGGGTTATAAAAATGTATGTGTAAACTGCCGGATCTCTTTGTCAGAGGGCACAAACTACGAGTTATTTAACAGAAATAAAACCTGCCCTACCTGTAAAGGTAAAATGTACTTTGTGAACGAGAAGTTCAAGGCTCCTAAAAAATCTAATGACAAAGAATGGAAAATTATAGAGTATTTGTTGTTGAGTGGTTATGATTTTAGGAATCCCATTTATGGTACTGAAAGATACATGTATTTTGAGTTCCCAAAGAATTTACAGGAGGCGGAGGCATTCGTTCGTGAGATGAGAAAGTTATAGTAATTAATCTATTGGAGTTTTTATGATTAACATAGTTGATGGCAAACCGTATTTAGATCAAGTAAAAGAGTTAATTCAAGAGTATACTCAGTGGCTCGGTCGTGATTTGTCCTTTCAGAATTTAGATAAAGAATTGGCTGATATTGCTGAGAAATATACGGCTCCGAATGGTGAGTTATTAGTAGCTATCGATGATAATAACGTGGTGCTCGGCATGGTGGCGTATTATCAGCATAGCGATACTCGTTGTGAAATGAAGCGCCTTTATGTGCGCCCTGAGGGGCGCGGCCATGCTCTGGGTGATCGTCTTATTGAAAGTATCATGGACCATGCTAAGGTTTCTGGTTATAAAGAAATGGTGCTAGATACAATTGCACCATTGCAAGCAGCGATCCATTTGTATAAGAAGCATGGCTTTGTTGAATGCGAGCCGTATTATCATAACCCTATGGATGATGTGATCTATATGAGCAAAGAACTTGTTTAATAGAGATTATCTATTTGATAGAGCATATATCTCAGGATTTGTTGGAGGTGCTGTTATGGCGATTACCTATACTGAAGAAAGAAATTTTACGCCCCAGCAGGTAGCAGATTTATTTCTATCTGTTCGTTGGGTGATAGGCAAGTATCCTGACCGATTGCATAAGGCTCTAAAGAATTCTTCTCGCGTGATTTCTGCGTGGGATGGTGACCGTTTAGTCGGTCTAATCCGCATTATGGATGATAGCGAGCTAGTGTGCTTTATCAATTATGTGCTAGTGCATCCTGATTATCAGGGACATGGTATTGCAGGCCACTTACTTGAAATGGTGAAAGACGCTTACAAGTCGTACTTGTACATTAATGTTATGATTGGTGATAGCACTAATGCACCGTTCTATGAGAAGCATGGGTTTAAGATAAAAGAGAACTCATTGCCGATGCAGTATCGAAATGTACCTAAATATACGAAAAGATGATCGTCGGATAATCTGTATAGCAAGTAAGTGGTCACATTGTTAATAAAAGGCTGCACGTACATAGCGTTACGTGTAGCCTTTGTTATGTAAACAGTATATACTAAAACGGATATGTAGATGCGATGGAGAAGAATATGGATATATTAATACGAAAAGCGACACCCGAGGATTTAGATTTAGTTACGCATATAGAAGCAACTTGTTTTCCTCCGGCAGAGGCGGCATCTCGTGAGGCGTTTAAGGAAAGATTAGACCATTATGCAGGTCAGTTTTTAATTGCCTTTGACGGGGATACGCCAATCGGTTTTATCGATGGTTTTGTATCTGATGATGAAATATTAACAGATGAAATGTTCGCCGATGCTTCCTTGCATAATCCTAACGGAGCATGGCAGATGATATTTGGACTAAATACATTGCCAGCGTATCGGAATCGTGGCATAGGTGGTAAGTTAATTGAAGCTTTTATCGACCTTGCGAGAGAGGAAAAGCGTAAGGGTGTTATTCTAACCTGTAAGGAAGAAAAGATTCATTATTATGCCAAGTTTGGCTTTGTGAATGAAGGTGAATCTGTATCTGATCACGGTGGTGCTAAATGGTATCAGATGCGTGTTGTGTTCTAGCTCTATAATTACATACAAAAGAAGAAGCTGAAATCTTGCAGAGTAGCATTGATTTCAGCTTCTTTTTTGTTGGGAAGATATGTATTTTTGAAGGATTTTGATTAAAAATAATTAAATGATTTCCTTGACCTGCGCTACACCTTTATCGGTGAGCATGTAATACCCATTTGTCACATACAAGAGACCTTGTTTCTTAAGGTGTGATGCAGCTTGGTGTGTATAGTCTGGCTTCCAGTTCAGGTGTTCGTGAATGGTGCCGATACCGTTTTCAATGGCCGCTATAGGTGTATTCATATGGGTATAGATGTGACAGAGCATCATCATTTCACGATAGTGACGGCGCAAGTGGCGTTGGCGTCGATAGGTGGCGATATACCCCGTCTTTGGTGTACATATAACGGCGATTAATAGGGCGAGACCTATGGTCGTTGCGATAGCGCCTGCAATGGATACGTCTAGTGTGAAAGCAACTTCCGTACCAATAACGGCACAGATAATGCCGATGATGATACTGCTAATGAGCATGGCTTTCACAGAGTCCGTCCATAAATAAGCAATGACCGCAGGACCAATCATGAGGCCAATAACGAGGATGGCGCCTACCGCTTGGAATGAAGCCACTACAGTAAGGGATACCATGGTCATGAGCACGTAATGGATGAGAGCGGGCATGAAGCCGAAAAGCCCTGCTAGGAGTGGATCAAAGGTAGAGAGTTGGAGTTCCTTGTAGAAGAGCATAACCAATACGAGATTGATGAGCGCTACCCCTAGAGAAATCCATAGTGATACAGGGCCCAAGTCTGTGCCGTTTACAATCCATCTGTCGAATGGAGCGAAAGCGATTTCGCCCAGTAATGCCGTATCTACGTCGAGATGTGCGTTGCCGCTGTAGAGACTGACGAGGATGATGGCAATGGAGAAGAGAAGGGGGAAGATGATACCAATGGACGCGTCTTCGTTGACGAGGCCCGTGTTATGAATCATCTCTGTAAGCCACACGGTTCCTACACCGACTACGGTTGCCCCTACTAAAAGCAAGGGGGAGTTTAAGTCTTCCGTTACAAAGAAAGCGAGCACGATACCGAGGAATACGGTATGCGTAATGGCGTCTGCCATCATGGACATGCGGCGCAGCACGAGGAATACACCAGGAATAGCGCACGCAATGGATACCGCAATGGCGATGAGTAAAATCTCTGTATGTACTGTCATGGGGCACCTCCTATGCGAGGCTGTCCACCCTCTGCTCTATATATCTTTTGATGTAAATCGGCAGGACTTATCTTTGCGGTTTCTGATAATAAAGCTTGTTTTGATTGTTTGTTTCTACGATATTGCCACAAGATACCTCTATTAGGTGCAAAAATAAGGCTCAATAGTACGATAACCGACAGAATGACGATGATTGCAGGACCTGTAGGCAGTTTTTGTACTGTTGTACTCCAAATGGTACCGCCGATAGCAGATACCATGCCGAAACATCCAGCTAGTATACACATGGTACCTAGCTTGTTCGTCCACTGACGGGCCCCTACGGCTGGTGCAATGAGTAGGGAACTGATTAAGATAGCACCTACTGATTGAATGCCGATGATGATGGTCATGATCAATAGAGCACGATATAAAATGAGGGTAAAAGTGACGGGAATCTGCAATGTTTTAGCGTATTCTACGTCAAAGGAGATGAGCTTTAGCTCCTTCCAAAATAAGGCTGTTAAAACGATAATGATGAGCGCTGCCGCCGATGTAATGTACACATCGCGAGCTAATATAGTGGCGGCCTGTCCAAATATAAATTTTGAAAGCCCCGCCTGACCTGCATTATTTAGACTTTGAAGGTAGGTGAGTAGAACCATACCAAGACCAAAGAAAGCAGATAGTATAGTAGCCAGAGCACCATCGAATTTGATTTTACTGTTTTCGACGGTAATGGTAATGAGCCAAGCTGCAGTAATCGAGGATAGGGCGGCCCCAGTGATGAGGACTTCAATATCCTTTATGCCTGTCAGCAAGAAGGCGATAACTACACCAGGTAGTGCCGCATGGGAAAGACCGTCACCGATGAGGCTTTCCTTGCGCAGTACTGCGAAGGTGCCCGCAATACCACTGGCGAGGCCTAAGAGCGCCGTGCCGAGCAGTACCATCTGCGTCGTATATGATTGGAGTATGGTCATACAATCCTCCCCTTGCCGTAGGTGCGCTCGATGGCTTCTTCCGTAAATGTATCTGCTACAGGGCCGTAGGCAACAGTCTGTTTGTTCACCATCGTTACCCAGTCGAAATATTGAGGTACCGTATTTAAATCGTGGTGTACGACGATAACCGTTTTACCGCGCGCTTTCATTTCTTGTAACAGGGAAATAATAGCATGCTCTGTCGTTTTATCGACGCCCTTGAAGGGCTCGTCCATGAGGTAAATATCTGCTTCTTGTACGAGGGCACGAGCTAAGAATACACGCTGTTGTTGTCCCCCTGAAAGTTGACGAATTTGCCTGTTTACATAGTCACTCATGCCCATTTTATCAATCATGGAGAGGGCGAGATCTTTATCCTTTTTACTAGGTCGTTTGAACCAACCTAGATGACCATAACGGCCCATGAGTACGACGTCTAATACGGTAGTAGGAAAGTCCCAGTCGACACTACCACTTTGAGGGACGTAAGCGATTTTCTTGTAATCATGTTTGTCCATCGCTAAGTGGTGATCGATATAAAACTTAACACTCCCTGAGATAACTGTTAATAAGCCAAGCATGGCCTTTAATAATGTAGATTTTCCGGCTCCATTAGGGCCGACGATAGCCGCTAAGGAACCGATGGGCACCTTCATATCTACGTCCCATAATACGGGTTTTGTCGTATAGGCTACGGTCATATCTTCAACTTCAACGGCCCATTCCATAGAGACCTCCTTTTAATAATGAGTGCTACCAGCAATGTATTACTAGTAGCACGTGTACTTACATAGGGACATACATTTTATGTCGTCCTTGTTTTGAAACGTTATTTGTTATTTAAGTGCTTTAGCGATGGTATCGATGTTAGCTTTTACCATGCCAATATATGTGCCACCTTCAGTGCCTTCAGAACCGAGGGAGTCGGAGTATAATTCACCACCGATAGCAACGTTCCAGCCTTTAGCCTTAGCTGCTTCTTGAACGGCTTCGATTGTTTTATGTGGTACAGAAGATTCTACGAAAATCGCTTTAATTTTGTGATCTACGATAAATTGAACAAGTTCATTCACATCTTGTGTGCCAGCTTCTGTAGCAGTACTTACACCTTGCAAACCTTTTACTTCAAAGCCATAAGCGCGAGCAAAGTATTGGAACGCATCGTGTGCTGTTACGAGTACGCGAGATTCTTTAGGAATCGATTCTGCTTGTGCTTTGATGTATGCATCTGTTTCATCTAATTTAGTGAGGTATGCATCATAGCGTTTTTTGAAATCCTCTTTGTGAGCTGGATCTGCTTTAGCAAGACCTTCATAGACTGCTTTTGCTGCTAGTTTCCAGTTAGCTACATCGAACCAAATATGAGGATCTTTAGTTTTCACGCCATCTTCTTCATCAAAGTCGAGTAGAGTGGCTGAATCAATAGCGTCGGATACGCGGATAGTAGCTTTATTTTGTTTTGTTAAATTGTCAAAAATGGAACCCATTTTACCTTCTAAGTGAATGCCGTTGTACACCACAACATCTGCTTTAGACATAGTTGTTACATCGCCGGCGCTCGCTTGATAGAGGTGAGGGTCTACGCCAGGCCCCATGAGCCCTTGTACAGACACATGGTCACCGCCAATTTCTTTTACTAAATCCGTTAACATTGTAGTAGTAGCTACAACATTTAATTTTTTCTGATTGTCTTGGGCTGCATCTTTTCCACAGCCTGCTAATGCGAATAACATAAGTGCTAATGATACGACGATTAGTAAGATTCGATTGAATTTCATAATAAACCTCCTTTTTTAGTTAGTAAATTTAAAGTCTTTAGTTATTTTGTTAATTACCCTTAATTTAAACGGAAAAATAGCCGCTACTAACGTAGCGGCTAGTGGCAGTTATACGGTTTTCTGCTAAGGTCATGATCGTTTAGTGGATGAGAGATTGTAGATGGTTTGGCCCAATGAGGGCAACAATACCAAGTACCATCATGACCTTCATTTGAATACGCTTTCTACGTCTCATGATGAACCTCCTTTGTGTAGTTTTTTGTCATATCAACCTGATATGTAAGTCCGAACAGTTATCTTGAACCCAATATATCATAAATGAGAAAATTTATCAATAAGGAAATGTTCTTTAAATATTCATCTTTATTTAGTATGATATTATTCATAGACTTAAAATAAATAAGGAGGCATATTATGAATAAATTATTCCGATTCACTGCGGCGGCTTTACTTGTTGCATCCTTTGGCGTATTAGGTAACTATACAGCTGATGCGGCTAAGTTCTTAGAATCTCCGCGCGAAGTGGAAATTGTAAAACCTGAGTTGCCTGAGGTTCCTCAAACAGCTACGGTAGCGCCTAATATGCGCGTACGCTTCTTAATTGATAAAAAAGGTAACGTTAAAAACGTATTCGTAGAACGTTCCTCTGGCTATGCTCCAATTGATGAAGCAGTGAAAAAAGCCATTCTACAATGGAAATTTACACCTGCTATCGGCGTGGATCAAAAGGCTCATGAATCTATTATTGGGATGACAATTACTCTACCTAAACAAGCTGTAACAGCTAAATAAGGAGAATGTGATGAATAAAGTGTTGCGTTGTACTGTATTAAGCGCATTGTTTGCAACGAGTATGGCAGCCACTGTGTTGGCGGCTCCATTTCAATTGCCTGTAGCAATATCTACACCACCTGTAGATCAAATTAATATTGCTGGTTATGGCGATTCGATTCAAAGTGCAGATGTGCGTTTTACCATCAATGAAGATGGCTCTGTAGGGGATATAGAGGTTGTAAAATCTAGTGGGGTTACTGCTCTTGATGAGGCTCTTGTTGAGAAAATCTCCACATGGCGTTTCAATCCGGCTACAGACGCTAATGGTAATCCTGTGGCATCTTCTAAAACTGAATATATTGATTTTAGAAATTAATAGAAGGCACTCATACTTTGTATGGGTGCCTTTTTTAGAATCTTTCAAATATATCTAAATATGTATCTATGGCAACTGAAAATTACTTTCAAAATGGGTATAATGAAAATAAATTATACATTATGCATAGCAATAACATATTGCATATAGGAATAGCATTGACCCATGGAGGTATAAGCATATGAATCCATTACAGCAAAAGCTAGATATTAATAGTGATCGTTACAGAATTATTGTGTCTGTGAAAGAAGATTATTTAGACGGTAAATTATCCTTGGAAGAGGGTAACCGTATTCTAAAAGAGAAGTTAGGCACTTGCACGCCTGATGAGTTTGCTTATGCAGAGCAAAGTTTGAAAGGTGTCTATAAGGATGAAGAAATACTAGACAAGATGGATGATTTGTTGAATTTATTTGACGGTGTATTAGTGCGTGCCGAAAATGAGTACCCAGAGAATCATCCATTGTGGGCTTATTTAGAAGAAATTAATGCGGTTGAAAAGGTAGCTCTTGAAGCGGATGAATTGTTAAAACAAGATAAGTTTATTAAAAATCCTTGGCTTGGCGTTTTTGATTCCTTAGCAGAATGGCGTATCCATCTATCTCGTAAGCAAAATCAATTATATCCAATGTTAGAAAATCATGGGTTTGATCGTCCAACGCGGATTATGTGGACCTTTGATGATGGCGTACGCGATGCTATTTCTGCATCTTATGCATTACTTCGGGAAGATAAATACGAAGAGTTCTTAGCATCCGTGCCGGAAACATTGGCAAAGTTACGCGATTTGAACTCTAAGGAGTTAGAGGTTTTATTGCCAACATCCTTTAAATTATTAAGCGATGAAGAGTTTGTGCGCATGAGCAAAAATGACCATGAAATCGGTTATGCTATTATTAACGCACCAGGTTTATATGTCGTGCCAGGTATTAACGATTCCGCAGCCTCATTAAATGGAAATGCTGCTAGTCAAAATAGTGCAGTATCTAATGAGTTTCTAAATGATTTGGCAGGCTTATTATCTAAGTATGTAGGTCCTGTAGGTGGAGCACAAGTTGGCAAGGATACAGTCCTCGATGTGGCGACAGGCAAATTGACCTTAGAGCAAATCAATTTGCTGTTCCGTCATCTTCCAGTAGATTTGTCTTATGTTGATGAAAATGAACTCGTTAAGTTTTACAGTGATACGCCACATCGTATATTCCCTCGCAGTGCCAATGTTATTGGTCGTGAAGTGAAGAATTGTCATCCAGCTAAGTCTGTTCATGTTGTAGAAGAAATCGTAGAGAAATTTCGTTCTGGTGAGCAAAACCAAGCTGAATTCTGGATCAATAAACCGGGATTGTTTATCTACGTTATCTATACAGCGGTACGTGATGAAAATGGTAAATTCCGCGGTGTCTTAGAAATGATGCAAGATTGTACTCATATTCGTGAACTTGAAGGCTCTCGTACCTTGTTGACTTGGGATAAGACTGATTTTGTAGGAAATACAGATAATAATGGTAATGATAAATCCCTAGCTCAAGAGGCCGCAGAAGAGGTTGATGAAGAACCACTTACTACCGATGCAGATGGAAGATTCCATATCGATGCGAAGACTACGCTATCTAACTTAATCAAACAAAGTCCTGAAGTGGTAGATTATTTAATTTCTTTGAACCCTAAGTTTGAGAAATTGAAAACTCCGATGGTAAAGGTTATGGCTAAGGTGGCTACTATAAAGATGATCGCAGAGCGTGGTGATTTTAATGTAGATGAGCTAGTCGGCAAAATCGATGCCTTCATTAATAAAGCTAGAAAATAAATATGTTGCACTAATTCCAGATAAGCATGCATTAACTTCTTATAATTCATCTCTTTTGTGTATACAAATTTGTCTGAAAAGGGTACAATAAAACATAATGAAAGTATTTGCCGAGGCAGTATTTTCTTATCTTAAACTACTTTTACAAGAGAAATTACGTATATATTAAAGGTGAGGATCTGGATACTATGTCGACAAGACGCGTTTGGAAGCAAAGTGAAATTAAAACAAACCCATTATTTTCTAAGATGCGCAGTACTATTGAAACTGCATTTTATGGAAACAATGTAACGCCTATTACATCTGTGGCACAAGCGTACCAATTTGCCACTGAAGAACCAGGTGTTATCGTCCTCGATATGCCTGTATATAAGCCATGCGAGCAAGGTTTGCCAGCTGATGCAAAGGTACTTGTTACAAACGATGGTAAAACTACAGGTCGCTATGCAAAAGCTCGTCGCATTATTGGCGATGAAGGCATTGACGAAGTGGAACTCGCTAATATTGCACGTGATGCAGTCTATGATAGCCGCGGTAAAGAATGGATTTCTGCTGATACTATCGTAGGTCTTGATAAAAAATTTACTGCTCGTGCTCATTTGATGATTCCAAAAGATCACGCATCTATTTTGTATTCTTGGATCATGAACTTTAAGTTCTTTGATGCAGCTGTAAAAGAATTCTACAATGATAGCGTAGAAATTCCAGAAGGCGATATTTATATCTATTCTGATCCTGACTATGTGGTACCAGGTCATCCAGGTGGGCTTGCTATTTTTGACCCAGCTCATAACTGCGCTATGATTCTTGGTATGCGCTACTTCGGTGAACATAAAAAAGGTACCCTTACATTGGCGTGGTCCTTGGCGAACCGTTTCGACTATGTAGCATGCCACGGTGGTATGAAACGTTACAATCTTGACAATGGTAAAAGCTATACAATCGGTGTATTTGGCTTGTCCGGTTCTGGTAAATCCACATTAACTCATGAAAAGCATGATGGTCGTTATGATATTTCTATCTTGCATGACGATGCGTATATCATCAATACTAATGACTTGAGTTCTATTGCTCTTGAACCTACATATTTTGACAAAATGCAAGACTATCCTGTGGAACATCCGGCTAATGAATTCTTGTTGACTCTACAAAATGTTGGCGTAACTATGGATGAGGATGGCCATAAGGTTGTGTTGGCAGAAGATGTGCGTAATAATAATGGTCGCGCTATTAAATCTCAATTCTGGACAGATAATCGTGTAAACTACGTAGATCAACCAGTTAATGCCATTGTATGGCTTATGAAGGATAAAACGTTGCCACCAATCCTTAAAATTAATGACCCTGTTTTGGCATCTACAATGGGCGCAACACTGGCGACACGTCGTTCTACTGCTGAAAAGCTGGATGCTCACGTTGATCCAAATGCACTTGTTATCGAACCATATGCAAATCCATTCCGTACATATCCATTGGTTCGTGACTATGAAAGTTACAAAAAATTGTTCTCTGAATGTGGCGTACAATGTTACATCATGAACACAGGTTTCTTCTTGGAAAATAAAATTCCTAAAGAGGTAACTCTTGATTTATTGGAACGTTTGGTAGAAGGTGCATTGGACTTCAAACCATTCTATAAATATGAAAACCTCTCTTATGTTGAGGTTCCTGGTTTTGAACCACCATTCCAAGTGCGTGAATACCATCACCAATTACACAAAGCTTTCGAGTTCCGCTATGACTATGTAGAAAAACTTATTGGTCATAAAAACGAATTGCCACAAGAAGTATTGGATGTATTAAAAACTCTAATGTAATATATTGAGTCAGTTGTATTTCTGTCTTGAGATTATTTAAAACTTTAAAGAAAGAGCCTTCCTTGTGGAGGGCTCTTTCTTTTGTGGTAATATATACTTATGATAAATCAATAATGTTTTGTTATAAGGTGTTTTTATGGATATAAAGGATATTAAATATATAAGTACCATCGTTGAGATGGCATCATTTTCAAAGGCATCTAAAAAACTATATATCTCTCAACCCGCATTGAGTCAAAGTATTCGTCGCATTGAGGCTGAATTAGGTGTACCTTTATTTGCTCGAGATCGGACAAAGGTTGTACCAACCGCTGCAGCCTTACAAATTGCTAAAGAGGGTATGCCTTTAGTAGGAAAGGTAGAGGCTTTAACGCAGTCGATCATTAATCAAGGGTCTGATGCGGCTTATCATGTGCGTATTGGATTATCTCAATTCTATGGTCACCATATGTTGGGAAAAACATTAAAGAGCTTTCAACAAATTGAGCCATCCTGGGAATTTCACGTAGTAGAAGGGGAGTCCCATTTTTTGGAGCAACAAATTTGTGATGGATTGGTTGATGTAGGTCTATTCCCAACACCAATCTACTCTCAGGCCCTTGAAAGTTATCCTGTGTTAGATGAGCAAATTTTATTAGCTGTTAGTGTAGAGAATAAAAAAGCTATAGCTATTGCTGACTCGCTCATGACACCGAATGGAATACATGAGATAGCGCCATTTGGGTCTTTTCCTTTTATTCTCATAAGAGAAGGCCTTAAGTTGCGAACCTTGGTAAATCGTCTATGTCAGGCTGAATCCTTTGTGCCTAAAGCGGTTATTGGCTCTGAAAATCTTGACACTTGTAGATCCCTGGTAGAAGATGATTATGGTATTACTTTCTTGCCAAGTACATTAAATAGTAAGGGCGATGATGATAAAGTTAAATTCTATCCTTTAGCATCGAAACTATGTTTCCGTCAATTAGTTCTTGTAGCGAGATCAGATAGAGCAAAGCGATTCCATTTGCCTGAAGTGGCTCAAGTTATGCAACAATTCTTATAAATTATACAGATGGAATGTTAGAGTATTAAGTACTGCTTGCAAATAATAATTCATATAAAACAATATATAAATATAGTATTCTATAGATAAAAGAGGTTAATTCCCTAAGTTCACAGGAATTAATCTCTTTTGATTTGTGAAAGAAAACTGAAAATATCGAATTTAATAAATATAGTAATTACAATGTTTTTTGAAGTAAATGAGTCAAAAAATTCTCAAAAAATAATTGACAAATGTCCTGGCAAAAAATATACTATAATTAGGTTAAAACATATTTAGGAGATAGGATTTAAAACCCACAAGTGTGGTGGATTTAAAAAATAAAATAAAAGTAGAATATGTTTTCTTATTATTGTTAGTTGGCCTACGTAGGCCCCTAGGAGGTTTATTATGAATAAAGATGTGGAAAACAAAAACACCCATGACCACAGCCATGGCGAATATCATCACCATCATGATCATGACCATCATCACCATGACCATGACCACTGCCATTGTGGCGGTCACCATCACGATCACGACCATGATCATCATCATGACCATGACCATAGTCATGGTAAAGCGTTGCCAACGGATAAATGGGTGCCACACACTCATGAACCAGGGGTACCTCATGAACATGGCGTAAACGATTACATGAAAGCCGTTGCTGAGTATCGTAAAACTTGGCCTACAAAACAAGATGTTATCGAACAAACACCAGATCCAGCTGTACGCGAAATGATTCTTCGCATGGAGCAAATTGGTTGCGATACAGTATTTGACCGTTTCGATAAACAACAACCACAATGTACTTTTGGTATTGCTGGCGTATGTTGTCGTGTTTGCTTCATGGGTCCATGTAAAATTACACCTAAGAGCCCTCGTGGTGTCTGCGGTGCTGATGCTGACCTTATCGTAGCTCGTAATATGACACGTGCTGCTGCAGGTGGCTTAACACAACATGGTGCGCATGCTCGAGAAATCTTGATTTCTTTGAAAGCTGCTGCTAACGATCAATTGGATATTCCAATTTTAGGGGAAGAAAAAATTCGCACAGTATGTAAAGCTTTCAACATCCCTGAAGAAGGTCGTTCCTTAAAAGAAGTGGCTAATGACTTGGCAGATGTTCTATTAGAAGATTTGAGCCGTGCATTGCCTGGCGAATATAAAACAATTACAGCGTTAGCTCCAGCTGAGCGCCGTGAAGTTTGGAAAAACCTTGATATCTTACCTATTTCTGCGTACAATGAAGCCTTTGATGCATACCATCGTACATGTGTAGGTACAGATGGCGATTGGGAAAGCAACATGAAACAATTCTTGCGTTGTGGTCTTGCTTTCACATTCACAGGCGTAGTAGCAGCGGACATCGCAACAGATGCATTGTTCGGTCAAGGTGGTCGTCGTACATCCAAAGTTAACATCGGTGCATTGAAAAAAGGTTATGTTAACATCGCTGTTCATGGTCACTTGCCAACATTAGTATCACAAATTTGTACAATTGGTGCCTCTGAAGAGTACTTAGAAAAAGCAAAAGCTATCGGTGCTAAAGGCATCCAATTCTACGGTATCTGTTGCTCTGGTTTGTCCAGTATGTACCGTTATGAAAACGTTATTCCATTGTGTAATGCTATCGGTGCGGAACTTGTACTTGGTACAGGCGCTCTTGATTGCTGGGTAGCTGACGTTCAAGACGTATACCCTGCTATCATGGACGTAGCACGTTGCTTCAACACAAAAGTTATCACTACATCTGATGCAGCTCGTTTACCAGGTGCAGAACACATTGGTTACGATCACCATCATACTAACTTGTCTGAAACAAAAGCATTGGCTCGCAAAATCTTGGATCGCGCTCTTGAAGCTCATGAATTGCGCAAAGGCATGCCTGTATTCATTCCGCCATACGAAATCACTGCTGAAGTTGGTTTCTCTCCAGAATCCACTGTTAAACATTACGGTTCCTTCAAACCATTGGCAGAGGCTTTAAAATCTGGTAAAGTTCGTGGTATTGTAAACGTAGTAGGTTGTTCCAACCCTCGCGTTATTTATGAAAAAGCAACTGTAGATATTGTTGATACACTTATCAAAAATGGCTGTATCATCTTAACAAATGGTTGTGCATCCTTCCCATTGATGAAACTTGGTTACTGTAATACAGATGCTATTAAGAAATGTAGCCCTGCATTGCAAGAGTTCTTGGGCGATGATCAACCACCTGTATGGCATGTCGGCGAATGTGTAGATAATGCACGTTCCTCCGGTATTTTTGCTGGTATTGCTGGTGAATTAGGTCTTAACTTACCACAAATGCCATTTGCTATGTCTAGCCCTGAATGGTCTAACGAAAAAGGTATCGATGCATCCCTTGGCTTCCGCTTGATGGGTATTAACTCTTACCATTGCGTTGAGCCACCTACACAAGGCTCTGATGCTGTTACAAAATGGCTTAAAGAAGACACTAAAGACATCTTAGGTTCTGTTATGTATGTAAATACTGATCCTGCTAAAGTAGCTGAAAAAATCTTAGCTGATATCGATGCTAAACGTGCTGCTTTAGGTTGGGCTGAAGTAAAATAGTTTATCCTTTGATAGATTATAATTTGTAGTTGCGTATAAAAACACCCTCTATAGATCTTATAGTTATTATGACTATTAGAATTAAGAGGGTGTTTTTTATTGCTTGTGGATAGATTTTTTACTTGTCTTGTATTAGCCGTAGTATAATGTACTAATTGTTTTAGACCTATTAAAGTGTGATGGTTTCACCATCTTCAGGCACTGCTACATGGCTTTCAATATTGTTGCCTTTGATAAATTTGCGTACATCCTTACGACTTGTTGCAGTATGATTAACTGTATCCATGTGAACCGCAATAATTTTAGCCTCTGGTTTGCGTACCACCATGCGGCCAATATCTTTTGTACCCATAATAATACTATCTTCAAAGCCTAAAATTTGAGCATATCCAGTGTTCATAATAATAACGTTAGGGTCGAAGCGAAGGAGGGCCTTCTCTACATCACTTGTCCAAACTGTATCGCCTACAAGGTACACAGTTGGTTCGTCTGCTGCTTCAAAAATAACGCCCATCGCATCGCCTGCTAATTGTGCGAGAACTGGATTCGTATACATTTCTACCGTGCCGTGAGAGCCACCTGTTTTTCTTAATGTAATACCATTAAACTCTAGACTTTCAAAAATGATACGTACATCATTAAAGCCTTGTGAAGTAATAAGTTCTTTATCCTCTGTATTTTGTACAAAAATAGGAAGTGATTTTGGAATAGCATTAATTGCCGTATCATCCCAATGGTCAAGATGTGTGTGTGTGACTACCACTGCAGTTACATTGCTTAATAGATTGTCCATTGATAGAGGTAAATCAACTATAGGCATTCTTTGTTGATAGTTAAATGTTCCTTCAAAGCCAGGATAAGTATCTTTTGGTGCTAAAAATGGATCAATAAGGAATGTTGTATTTTTTATTGTTAATTTTCCTGTAGCATTTCGAATGTGAGTATATTGTGTCATAGTTATCTCCTTAATTAAATTATTGTCGATTTAATTGAATAGATTATTATTTGTAATCTCTAGAACTAGTGTACCTTGTTTTGTTATACTAGTCTCAACAATAATTAACACTATGTTTATTAATAGACACATTGTATAAAAGTGTCTATGTTGGAGGTTATATGATAACTCGAAAAGAAATGACACGTATGTTGTTAAAAGAAGGCTTGCTTAGTTATTTAGCAAACAATTCTTTTGAGTCTGTAACAGTAACATCGTTGTGTAAAGCTTCAGGTATAACTCGTTCTACTTTTTATTTACACTATAGCAATATCATGGAAATTGTTGATGATTTAGTGGATGATGCAATCGCTTATTCGAAGCCAGGAATGGTAGATAACAACAATTTACAAACTATAGCTAATACCTTATCAGCTGCTTCTAATTCTGTTTCGTTGAGAGAAGCATACGATTCTATTTTTGATAGATTGCCATTATGTCAGCGTATTATACGACATAAAAAGTATTTACCTTTATTTTTAGATGAACAAATTTCAGAATATGTATTACAACGCATTATAGGACGTGAAAAAGATCGACAAGGGCTCGTTATGGCAGAATCTCTTGGCGTTTCGTTTGATGTTGGGGTATCTGTTTTTGTATTTTTAGTACACGGTCTATATGCTGTTAATAAACAATATAAGTGGTCTCAGAGCGATGAGTGGTTAGAAGCTCAGAAAACTATTTTTGAACTAGTTTATCGTGGATTACAAAGTAGATAGAATTTATATACGCTTATATTTTGAGATTCATTAAAGCTTTATACAACGAAAAAAGGACTCCAACTGGAGTCCTTTTTTCATGTAAGGGGAGTGTTAGTATTAATATCAAATGAACCATGTATTTAAACAAGTAGTAGGTTTGGGGTTAGTAATACTTGTCGGGAGATAAATACACGTATGGTAACCAGGGAATTGTTACCTCTATTTATCATTTGACATTGTCATTATAAGAACAATAAATGAGTTAAAAATGAAGTTTTTTAAGAAATTTCTTTTAATTTCTTGAAATTCTAAAAAAGATAATAATTAAGTTTAATTATTGTTGATAAATATGGGGCAATTTTGGTATTATATATAAAGGAGAAGTTGTATATTTTATAAAGGTTTAATGGCTATTAAAGTTTTATAAAGTATACAGCTCTAAGGCATGAGAGGAGCAGTCATATGAGGAAAATATTAACCATATTGTCCCTTTTGTGGCTACTCAGTATAGGGGGGACCGCTAACGCAACGGACTGGTATTATGTTGGACCAGATGCGTCAGGAAACCAATTATTTATTGACAATGACAGTGTTCAAAAAAGTGATTATGATGCGCTTTTGTGGCTGCGGGTCAATGAACTGGGTGGCGACGAATTGCGATATAAAGTGTATATCAGTAGATATAATCGTACCATGGAAACGTTAAAGGTAGATGCGTACATGGCAGACGGTACACCTTATGAAAATGTAGAGTATAATGAAAACCCAGAACCTATTGAAGGCAATACAAATGGTCAAGCCATTTATAATTTATTGTGGCAATAAAAGAACCATCTAGCACAGCAAACTAGATGGTTCTTTTTTATATGTGTAAAAAATTTATAAATCTTAGGAATATTTTTTATATACAACATCCTCAAATGAGAATGGTATATACGAAAACTTAAACTTGGGCAGAATTGCGACTTAGCTCCAAGTCTTGAATCATTTGGAGATCGTCTTGTGGAGAACGACCACCAGTTGTTAAGTAGCCACCAACCATGATGCCGTTAAGGCCACCTTTTAAAGCATAAGCTTGTAAGTCACGAAGATTTACTTCACGACCGCCAGCTGTACGAATCAATGCGTTTGGCAAGATGAAACGGAATACAGCGAAGGTACGTAAAATATCTAGAGGACGTAATGCTTTATTACTTTCAAATGGTGTACCTTTAACAGGATTTAAAATGTTGAGTGGTACAGAGTCAATATGCAAACGTTTAAGCTCGAATGCCATCTCTACGCGTTGTTCTAATGTTTCATTAAGCCCGAGGATGCCGCCAGAGCAAACGCGAATACCTGCTTTTTGAGCATTATCGATAGTAGACATTTTATCTTCGTAGGAATGAGTTGTACAAATATCTGGGAAGTGACTAGGTGCTGTTTCGATATTGGAGTGGTATCGAGTTACACCTACTTCTTTTAATTTGAGAGCTTGTTCGTAAGTTAACAAACCAAGAGAACAGCAAATTTCGAGACCTACTTCGTTTTTAATACGGTCTAATACGCGAATGATTTGGTTAAATTCGTTTGGGTTATTAGTATTACGACCACTCGTTACGATAGAAAAACGAATAGCGCCTGCTTCTTTAGCTTTGCGCGCCGCATCGAGGATACTTTCATCATCCATGAACGGATATACTTGAACACCTGTTTCGTGATGGGCAGATTGGGCACAGAATTTACAGTTTTCAGGACATTTGCCAGAACGTGCATTTACAATGGCGCATACATCCACGGAGTTGTCATTGAAATGTTGGCGAATTTTATCGGCCATAGCAAGTAAAATCATAGTGTCATCATCTGAAGTATGAATCAGCTCGATTGCTTCTTTCTTAGTGATTTCGCCGCCGTTCATAATGCGGTTGGCAATAGTAAGAATTTTTTCGTATGTACCCACTTGGGATGATTGTTGATCTGTAGGCAAAGCCATAATAGCCTCCAAGAATTGTTAACTTAATAAAAACATAAAATATTGACAATTTGATTGTAAACGTTCGTGTATAAATTGTCAACTTAATGTATTTTTAAGTTAACAAAAATATCGCAGTGGGTTTTAGACCATTTTTAATACAGGTAAGGCGTATCGTTTAAATCTAATTGGAGATACTATATTTTAGTATCTATTTTGATAGATTGATTGATAGTTATTTTTAAGTAATCTTTACGGTTTTGTAGTATAATAAAATATTGTAATTACTATATATAACTATAATAAAAGTACTAATACAAGGAGTGGATATAGATGCAGCCATTTCGATTTATACACTGTGGTGACCTGCATTTAGGGGCACCCTTTCAATATGCTACAGGTATTAGCCGCGCCGTTGATCGCGCCGTGAGCGAAGCTACCTATGTAGCTTTTGATACAATTATTGACACTGCTATTGATGAGCATGTTCATGCGGTTGTCATCGCTGGTGATATTTATAATAGCGAAGATCATAATCTAGAGGCACAGGTGCGATTTGTGCGCGCCATGTATCGTTTGGCAGAACATCGCATTGCAGTATATATGGTGCAAGGTAATCATGATCCTGCTGAAAGCTGGAAGGCTCAATTGCAGATGCCGGATAATGTGCATGTATTCTCTAGTGAACAAGTACAACGTTTCCCATTAATTGTTAACAATATAGAAATTGGTGGCGTTTACGGCATTAGCTGTGGCCATGGTAATGAAAGCGACAATTATGCGCGCCAATACCGTGCCTTTGAACGGGATGAGTTTTCTTTGGCTGTCATGCACGGGACGGTAGGTTCTAGTGCAGGCTCTGAAAACCATAATGTGACCGGCCCGTGCAGTTTAACTGATCTTGCAGAGGCGGCTATGGATTATTGGGCGTTAGGACATATTCACAAATCTCAAGTTCTTAGCGAGGAACCTCTTGTTGTCTATTCCGGTAATCCACAAGGTTTACACCGTAAGGAAATAGGCCCTAAGGGGTGCTATCTCGTCTCTGTATCTCATAATGGTCATTGTGAACCTCGTTTCATTGAAACAAGTGCAATCCGTTTTGAAGAAATCAAAATTGATATTGCAGGCATGAAAACAGAAGCAGAATTCTTAGAAATTTTACGCCATAAAAAAGAGAATCTCCGTAAGCAACATAAGAAAAATATCTTGCTTTCCATCGTTCTCGTAGGTACAGGTCCATTGCATCGTTTATGTACACAAGAAGGTGTGCGCAAATTATGGTTGCAAGAGTCCCAAAGTGAAGAGAAAAGCAAGTCTATATTTGTTATGCCGTACCGCGTGATGTGTAATACGCGACCTAGCATTAATTTGGCTGAACGTAGATTGTTATCCGATGTAGTAGGGGATTATTTACGTGCCTATGATGATATGGTTGATGGCAATGCGGTACAGACGGTACGTCAAATTTTGGCAGAACGACCTGAGTTTAAACGCTTAGGTGTATATGCCGAATTGTTGAGTGATGAATTATTGCTTCGCGCCTTGAAGCGCTGTGAAATTGAAGGTGTTACTGTATTGATGGGGGCTAACGATGAACATTAAACGCATACGATTTGATGAATTTGGCCCGTATCGCGACTGGTCTTTCACTACGGGGAATCATGGTGTTCAGCTCATGTATGGACCTAATGAAAGTGGCAAAACATCTCTTCTTGAAGGGATGCGCACCCTTTTATTCGGTGGTACGCATAAGGCTTATGGGCCTATGACGGGTGCCCTTGATGTAGATCGTAATGGTGAAAGCTACTACATTGGTCGTAAGGGTAAACAACTAGACTTTTACAGTCCTGGAAATCCAGCCATTCATGAGGAGCCAGCTCAACACTGGTGGCATGGTATTGATAAAAAAACATATAACCGCATTTTTGCATTGACCCTTGATGATTTACAAGGCCTCGATGTTCTACAAGAGGTAGAGGTTCGGTCTCGTTTCTTCGGTGCTGAAGGGGGCGAGCATTTAGGATCGGTCGTAAAAAATATTGAAAAAGGCGCTACTGATCTATTAGTAGCTTCCTCTAACGGTAAACGCCGCATCAATGTGTTGATGGATGAGCTTAAAGAAAATCGTCAAAAGTTAAGCCATTTAGCCGAGCATGAAACGCAATATGTAGAATTGCAAAAAGTCTTTCACAGCACGGAACAGACTGAGGCAGAATTACAAGGTCAGTTGCAAGAGTGGAAGGAATACCGCGATGGTATAGACGTCGTATTGCGCGCATGGGATACGTATCGCCGTAGCGAAGAAGCGCGTATGCATATGCAACAGTACAATAGCGAGCTTGCCTTGAGTCGTGATGAGTTCCTTCGTATCGATGAGGAAATCAAACGAGCTCGAGACAATATGCAGTTGTGGCAAGAAAAGGAAGCGGCCTTGATGCCAGCTAACTTTAGCCCGGATAGTCCATTTGGTACGTATGGTCAAGATATTGAAGACCTTATTCAACAAGGGGCTAAATGGGAACAATTGCGCCGTGAATGTGAAGAAGGGGATGCATACATTTTTAAAGTACGAGAACAATTAGAGTTTTCTCGTTCTATGCATTCTGCATGGCGTGATGATGAGCCGATGGCTGATGATGTGAATTGGTTTGAAGGAGAGCGCTTAGCAAGTCGCTTGCGCACTGCTAAAGAACAATTATTACATTGGCAAGATCGCAAGCCTGCTGAGGCCTCTGATGATTTGCCAGCAGCCAATCTCGACGGAGCATCGTTACCAAATTACAGCGAAGAGGATTTGGCGAAAAAAGAGCATCTCGAACGTGAACTAGATCTTATCTTGATAGATATAGATCGGGTTACAGAAAAACGGGATAGCTATGGTCCTGATGCACAACCGAGTAATTTGCCAAAGTGGTTACAACGCATTAGTGGCGTAGCCGCAGTAATTGGCGTTTTACTCGTATTAGCAGGCTTATTAGTATTAGAGTCTGTACTTTATACGATTGGCGGCTTTGTACTATTAATCCTATCTATGGCATTGTTCTGGTATGCTACATGGAGACGTCATAACGGCAATTCTGATGTATCTAAACTGAATTATGAGTTACAAATCTTGTCATCTCGTAAATCTGATGTAGAACATCAGTTAGAGGCACTTGTGAAAGCCGCAACACCTGTGGTGAGTCCAATTCCATCCATAGAGGGCGCAGCGCATCTTGATCGTTGGGTCCAAGAAGGTCATACGTTGCAAGCTATTTATGATGAAGCCCTTGCAGCTTGGCAGAATTGGTTGCCTCAAGGTGCGGCGAAGAGCCTTAACGAAGATGATTTCTTCGGTCTCAAACAAGAGTACGATCAGTACCATGAACAGTTGCGTACTATTGAAGGTTATGAAAAGCGCTTAGCAGAGCATAAAGAAGGCTTACGTGTTATCGAAGACCAAGCCATGACCTTGTGGTATAACCTTGGTGTTGAGTCGCCAGTATCTCCTACAGAGTTAAAACGTATTTATAACCAATATAAAAACTTCCAACAAAATAAAATTGTATGGGAACAAAAGGAAGCACAACGTAAAAGCTTCCGCAATGAGTACGATAATTGGCACCGCAAAGAAAAAGAATTGCTACTTCGTCAACAAGAGCTATTGCACAAGGCTGGCATGGAAAGCTCCAACGAGTATCGTCAACATCTTATCGATGAAGACCAATACAAGCAATGGCAAACCATTTACAAGCAAAGTCAGGTACAGTTAGATTTATTAGCTCCTGATGCGGAGAATAAAGATTTATTCTATCGCCGCTTGCGTGAAGGCAATAAGGATAATTGGTTAGATGAGTTAGCTCATTCTGAACGAGAAATAGCATCCATTGAAGACAAGTTGGCAATATTATATGAGCGCCGTGGTCAAATTGTGGAGTCTATGCGTGCCCTAGGTTCTGACCAAGAGCAACACCAAATGCTTCAAGAGCGTGAAGCGTTACAAAATGAGCTGGAATCTGCTCTCGAAGATTGGGCTACTCAAGTGTTGATGAGTCACTGCATGGATAAGGCTCAACAATCGTACGAGCAAGAAAAGCAGCCTCATATGTTAGAACTTGCATCTTCTTATATAGAACGTTTGACTGGCGGTATCTATACCTTTGATATCCTTGGTATCAACGAAGGTGTAGCCTTGGTTAATGGCAATGGAGAACGCTTAGAACTTAAGTTCTGGTCTAGTGGTTTAGCTGATCAAGTATACTTGGCATTGCGGCTAGCATTAGCTAAGGTATTCTCTTACCAAGTTGAATCTTTGCCAATTATTCTAGACGATATTCTCGTGCGCTTTGATGAAAACCGTCAACGTAGTGCGTTAGAATTATTAGTAGAAATAGGCAAGAACCAACAAATCTGGTTGTTTACATGCCAACGCTCTGTATTTGATATGGCTCAATCTGTTACAGGTATTGATTGCCATAGATTAAGTCGCAACTAAATGTAACCCCTGTGAAGGTATATAGCTTTCACAGAGAATAGTAATGACAACGTTATAAGTGATGTAACTAAAGTAACTGTTTTAGTTATCATAGTGTGTTAGTATTGATTAGAAAGAAAGGGGTTGAGTACTTGAATACAGCATATTTAGATATGATCCAAGGTAAGAACCCTGGTGTAACACCTGTGTGGTATATGCGCCAAGCTGGTCGTAGCCAAGCGGAATACCGTAAAATCAAAGAAAAATATACGCTCTTTGAAATTACAAAAGAGCCTGAGTTATGTGCTCGTGTTACAGAGCTACCTGTAAAAGAATACGGCGTAGATGCAGCCATCCTTTACAAGGATATTATGAGCCCTATGGTAGGGATGAATGTAAACGTAGAGCTCAAGGCGGGTGTGGGCCCTGTGTTTAATACACCGATTCGCTCCATGGCTGATGTAGATACATTAGATACCTTTGACCCTACAAAGGTAGATTATATCGGGAAAACGATTAGGTTATTAACATCCGGTATGCTCGACGTACCGCTCATTGGGTTCTGTGGCGCACCATTTACGATTGCGTCTTACCTCATCGAAGGGGGACCAACAAAGAATTATAATAAGACCCGTGGCATGCTTATAGGTGCACCAGATGTGTGGAATGCATTGATGACAAAGTTAGCAGATATGTCCATTGAATATTTATCTATGCAAGCCGAAGCCGGTGCGAATGCATTACAAATCTTCGACTCTTGGGTTGGTGCAGTGAATGCGGACCAATATAAACAAGGTATTTATCCTCATATGGAACGGATTATTAAGACTGTAAAGGAGCGATACCCTCACTTGCCTATGGCTATGAATGGTGTTGGTACCGATCATCTCGTATCTATTTGGTCTCATTTGCCATTGGATGTAATCGCTCTTGATTGGCGTAGCTCCATCGTTATGGCTAATGAACGAGGCGTAACACAAACGGTACAAGGTAATCTCGATCCAGCCTACTTATTTGCTGATGAAAAAACATTAGCTCACGAAGTGGATCGTATCTTACTTGATGGTGTTCGTTATGGCCGTCATATCTTTAATTTAGGCCATGGTGTATTCCCAGAGGCGGATCCTAAAAAGCTCCATTGGCTCACAGACTATGTACATGAACGCAGTCGTGAATTATGGGCACAAGAGGGGTAAGCTAGTGAACATCGAGAAAAAAGGATTATTATTCTTATCCTATGGTAGCCCTTCAAGTAAGGATGATTTAGTGCCATATATGACGAGCATTCGTCATGGTCGCGTGCCGACCGATGCTGAAGTTGCAAATCTTACCCATCGTTATGATGTCATTGGTCAGTGGTCCAACGTAGAATTACAAACGATGGCAGAACGTCAATATAATAGACTGCTTACGTTGTTGCCATCCATACCATCGGCCATCGGATATCTTCATATGAAGCCGTCCATTGCTGATGCGGTAGATGCATTAGTCAAACAAGGTGTAGAGCATATTATCGCTATCGTAACGGCCCCATTCTTTACGTCTCTTGGTACTGGTGCTTATGAGAAACAAGTGCAGGCTGCAATTGGTGACTTTCAAGATGTAACCTTTGATGTTATTCGTGCTTGGTGGGATCAACCTTCCTTTATCGAGTATTGGGTAAAAGCAGTTTCAGATTGCATCAATGACACTAAAGATGTATTTGTTATTTTTAGTGCTCATAGCATACCTCTTATTAATAGTCATAATGCAGACTCTTATGCATTGGCCTTAGAGGAAAGTGCAAAAGAAATCGCTCAACGTTGTGATTTGGAACAGTGGTCTGTAGCTTGGCAGAGCGCAGCCCCTCACGGACAATGGTTAGGGCCAACCGTAGCGGAAGCAATCAATCAATCTTTGCATAGTGGTGCGATACATATAGCCTTTGTGCCATTTGGCTTTGTAAGCAATCATGTAGAGGTATTGTACGATAATGATGTAGAGTGTAAAGAACTCGTTGATGCTGGCGGCGCTGTATATATGCGTGCAGAAATGCCGAATTGTGATGAAACATTCTTGCAAGCGATGGCGAGTGCAATAATAGAAAGGATTCATTCGTGAATGTAACAATAGTGGGCGGTGGCTTAACCGGATTGACAGCGGCTTATTATTTAGGCCGTGCAAAGCCGGACTGGACCATCACTCTTTATGAACAAGCACCACGATTTGGTGGGAAAATACAAACACAACGCGTCGATGACTTCGTGGTAGAGCTCGGACCTGATTCTTACTTAGGCCGTAAAACGGAAATGACGGATCTCGTCTATGATCTCGGATTAGGGGACACCCTTGTATCGAATGAAACAGGGCAAGCCTTTGTGTATGACAAAGGTTCTATTCATCCTATTCCAGGGGGCTCCATCATGGGCATCCCTACGGAAATGATGCCTTTTGTGAAAGCAACGCTTATTTCTTGGCCTGGCAAATTGCGAGCTGGTTTAGATTACTTTAAAAAGCCATACCAACTAGATAAAAATGGAGATGTATCTATTGGTCATTTCTTTCAATACCATTTAGGTCAAGAAATGATGGATAAGCTCATCGAGCCTCTATTGGCGGGTATCTATGGTGGTGACATTTATAAAATTAGCTTGTTATCTACATTCCCTCATTTTATTCAAGTAGAACAAAAATATGGGAACATGGTAAAAGGCATGATGGCTGCTAAGATGGGCCACTCTAAAGCGGGGGTTACTAAAGCGGCTAAAGGCGCCGTAGCTGAAGGGGACGTACCGCGTGCTGGTAAAGGGACTATGACAGACCGTCAATTCGAAAGTCATGAAGCGAAGTCTAGTCAAACTGTATCTACGAATAATAGTTCAAACAGTTCTGGCCATGCCACAAATACTAGTCCACAACGACAAACTAGTAAGGTTCAAGCGGATATGGCGAGTCGTAAGGGGACTGCTGCTCAATCTGGTATGTTCCGCCAATTGACAGGCGGCCTTGAAAGCGTTATTACCGCTATCGTTGATGCCATGCCTAGTAATGTGCACTTGTATACAGGTACGCTAGTTTCTAATATTCGATATGTTGAAGGTATGTATGCTATCGATGTGGAGAACTCTGTAAACGATGCTTGTGGCTGTCAGTCTCATTCTAAATCTATTAGAACTGCGTCTATTAATGCTGAGAACAGGGTAGAAGCTAGTGATTCTACTACAGATTCAGCTATAGAGGTACTCCTTGATAAAGCTCCTGCTATGGCGGATCATGTGATTATCGCGACACCGCCTGCCACATATGCGCAATGGTTTAAGGATGACCCGGGTTTTGATTTCTTGCGCTCTATGGAGCAATCAAGCTGTGCTATTGCTATTATGGCCTTTGATAAAGCTACCTTCGATGGTGACCTAAAAGGTTCGGGCCTCTTGATTACACGCAATACAGATACGCCTCTTACAGCGTGTACTATTCTTAATCAAAAATGGCCTCAAACAACGCCTGACGACAAAATCGTATTGCGCGTCTTTATTGGTAAACCTGGCAATGATGTAGTAGAACATCTCAATGATGAGGAACTTTCAGAATTAGCGGTAAAAGAAATACAACGCATTATGAATTTCTCTACGCAACCTGAATGGGTTCGCATTAATCGTCTCATTCACTGTATGCCGCAATATAATGTGGGGCATCGGGCAGGCATTAAAGCTGTACGTGAGCACGTAGCTGAACATTATCCAAATTTGCACCTCATTGGTACGCCATTTGATGGTATCGGTATTCCTGACGGTGTAAAACAAGCGAAAGAACTCGTACAGTCTATTGTAGGCAGTAATGAAAACTAATATTAGTAAATAATTATAAGAAAAGACTCCATATGCTATAATAGTATATGGAGTCTTTTCGATTCTTATAGTAATAAAAATATATCATTTTAATATAATCACCATAGATAGGAGTGATCACAATGGGGAAAGCAATCCCTACAGTAGAAGGTTGGCATAGCCAACACATGGTATTTGCCATGGACTTTAGCGCATGGAACTGCTTTACAGCTGAAGAAAAAGCAGAAGCACGCAACGAATTAAAAGCATTCTTAGCGGACCTTGAGGCTAAACATCAAGCTAAAGAAGGTAGCTATGCATTCTATGATTGCAATGGCGCAAAAGGGGACTTAATCCTATGGGTCCTTGGTCCATCCCTTGAATACTTGGCGCAAGTAGAACGCAAATTCCGTCGCCTTGCGATTGCAAGCGTATTAGTTCAAACATATTCCTATACATCTGTAACAGAAGTAAGTGCGTACGTTAAAGCTAAACTGGATACAGAAGAAGTTAACCAAAAACTATACCCTCATGTACCTCGTGACAAATACATCTGCTTCTATAACATGAGTAAAAAACGTGAAGGTGATGACAACTGGTTCATGCTACCACCACAAGAACGAGGCATGTTGATGAAATCTCACGGTGAACTTGGTAAAACATACTTAGACGTTTTATCCGAATTTACAACAGGTGGCTGTGGCCTAGACGACTGGGAATGGGGCATTACAATTTTCAGTAATGACGACATCCAATTCAAAAAAATCGTATATGATATGCGCTTTGAAGTAGCCAGTGCAAAATACGGCATCTTCAGCGACTTCTACGTTGGTACCATCATCAACGATGCACTACTAGAAGAAATCTTTGGATAAAAAAGGGGACTGCTTGGCAGTCCCTTTATTCTGATTTGACGATATATATCTTTAACTCTATAATATAAATAGATAGTCAGACGAGTAGGACGTCAGGCGCATCTCAAAAACTAATTATCTAGGAAATGGCCTTTCTGTTTATCTAATTACCCATGATAACGGAGGGCTATTTTTATTTCCTTTTTAATGAAGGCTATAATTTTGAATAGAAAATTTACTGTACGCACTGCACTTATACTACGTAAAATATAATTCACTATGTTTGAGCAGCTTATCCATAACTATATTTTCATAAAAGAAAACCCCGCATCGATCCGACTTACGAGGTCCTCCCTTCGTGCTTAGATAACAGAAACTATAATTTACATTCCCCTAAAATGCTAATACACGTCTAATTTTTAATAAAAGAACTCCCTCATAAAATCCGACTTGCGGGTTCAAGGCCTATGGCCGCAGAACCAAATCGCATGGAGGATTGTTGAGGGAGTCTTTTATTACCTTATTGGGTTGTAAATTATAGTTTCTGTTACACCCTATACGTTCATGTTTGCACTTTTACGCACATAGAACCAGTAGCATACTGCTACAGTTACGATGTTGAAGGCTAACAATACTGCGAAGGCTGGATAGATATTACCGAATGTGGAATATGTGAAGCCGAAGATTTTAGGTGTAATGAAAGCACCGTATGCAGCTACGGCAGCAACGAAACCTGTAATTAAAGAGGAAAGCAATGGATTGCCAAATACGTGAGGAATCATACGGAATGTAGCACCAGTTGCGAAGCCACAGCATACGAATGTCAACACGGACATAGCAAAGAAGAATGGGAAGTTGTGCATATCTACGCCAACTGCAATTAGCGCTGTTGTTGCACATAGACCGAGAAGGCTTACAAAGGTAACTTTTGTACCGCTGTTAATTTTGTCTGCTAACCAACCACCTACAGGGCGAAGTGCACCTGATACAAGTGGACCTACGAATGCGATAGAAGCAAATGGTACTTCTGGGAATTCTTTACCTACTAATAAGCCAAGTGCTGCTGCATAACCAGAGAAAGCACCGAAGGAACAAGTGTATAGCAATGTAAGTGCCCAAGTGTGTTTGTTCCCAAAGATTTGTACAAGATTTTTAGGATTTGGTTTTTCTAGTGGTAAGTTATCCATGAAACGTGTCATAAGTGCAAGGATAACAACGAGTGGTACGATCCACATGAAAGCTGCATTGGCAAGGTATACTGCGTTACCTTTGATGATAGCTGGTGTTACACCAAATACGCTACCTAATGCAGCGGAACCCATAGCGAATGGAGCTAAGAAGTAGATTACGGAGATACCAAGGTTACCAACGCCGCCGTTGATACCAAGAGCTGTACCTTTTTCGGATTTAGGGAAGAAGTTGCCAATGTACGCCATGGAGGACGAGAAGTTGCCGCCCGCTAAACCGATAAGGGCAGTTAAAATCATAAATGTCATATAAGAAGTTGTTGTATCTTGAACGGCAAAGCCAAGCCATACAACAGGAACTAATAAAATAAGTGTGGAAATAAATGTCCAGTTCTTACCACCGATTAAGGCTGGCATGTAGGTATATACAAAACGTAATGTAGCACCTACAAGACCTGGTAATGCGGCTAATGTAAATAATTGATCTGTTGTAAAGTTAAAGCCAGCGCCATTTAGTTGTGCTGCAATGGTTGCCCATAAATACCATACACAGAATGAAAGGGTTAATGCAATTGTGGATATAACCAAGTTTTGTTTAGCGATTTTTTTACCAAACTTTTCCCAAAATTCTGGATTTTCTGGTTGCCAATTAGCCACAATTTCGCTACGGCTTGCCCCTACTTGAGGCATTTTTAGTTCGCTCATTTTGAACTTCTCCTTACTGAAAAACTATACATGCAATGAAGACATGGAAGATACACTTATCAGTCAATGTATATGAATATTGCAATCTATAGAATTTCTATAGAAAGTATTCGAATTACTTAGAGAACTGAGTTATAATTATTGTATCAACAAAATTTGCAATGTCTTATATCACAAATATATTATATATTGTAAAAATTTTTGTGAATGTGACATAAAACACACATATTCTGAAATTAATAAGTTATAATAATCATATATATACAAAAAAGTATATAATACATGTACTTTTACTATAAATAGATTAGTATAACTAATGGATTTTATTTTAAAAGTACAATGGAGTGGTGAAGGTATGGATGAAAATTTAATTAACCAATTACTTGCTTTGCCGGGCGAGGAACTCCATCTTAAAAAAGGTGATTTTCTCTTCCACGAGGGGGACAAGGCAGAACACTTTTACGTAGTGTTAAAAGGTAGAATGAGCATTAAGAAATTCGAATCTAGTGGGCACATTTTTGCGTTGCGTCTAGTAGGACCGAATAATGTAATTGGTGAGGTTCCGTTGTATGAGGAGAACACAAAAACATACGTGTTCAACGCCATCGCTCGGGAGGATTGCACTGTTTATTCCATTCGCTATGATTTGTTAGAATCAGCTATTGCAAAAGATCATTCATTGGCTATTGCGATGATGAAAATCTATACATTACATATGCGGCGTCAACAGGCAAAATACCGAGACTTGCTGTTATACGGCAAGAAGGGAGCATTTTATTCTACCTTGTTGCGCTTAGCCAATAGTTATGGTGTGAAGCGCGAGGATGGTATCTTTATCGATATCGCCCTAACAAATCAAGAGTTGGCTGAATTTGCTGCCACATCAAGAGAAAGTTTAAATCGCATGCTAAGTGAGTTGCGTAAGTTGGGCTATGTAGCCTATGATAAACACCATCTAGTAATCTGTGATTTTGATGCTTTAATCGGATTGCTTGATTTAGAGGTTGATAATATAGACCCTAATATTAGTAATATCGAATAACAGTATTTTCTCCCTTGTGTTAGCTCAGCTAGCACAAGGGATTTTTTTGTAGTTTTGAAGGAGGACACGAGATGAGCTTGTTGTCTCAAAAGTTTAAGTTTCTTCGCAAGAAGAACGTATCTCCAAGCGGCCATCAAATAACTGAAGATGGCGGTCGCGAGTGGGAAAATTTTTATCGTGACCGTTGGTCTTACGATAAAGTTGTCCGCACAACGCATGGCGTAAACTGTACTGGTTCTTGTAGCTGGAATATCTACGTTAAGAATGGTGTTGTAGCGTGGGAAAATCAGGCGATTGATTACCCTGAAACACCAGATGATATGCCGGATTACGAACCACGTGGATGCCCTCGTGGTGCAACATTCTCTTGGTATCTCTATAGCCCATTGCGCGTAAAATATCCATATGTGCGCGGCGAATTGGCTGAGCTTTGGAGAGAAGCTAAAAAACATGCTAAGAACCCAATTGAAGCTTGGAAATCTATCGTAGAAGATCCTGAAAAAGCGAAGAAATACAAATCTGCCCGTGGTATGGGTGGCTTTGTGCGCTCCACATGGGATGAAGCGACAGAAATTACTGCCGCATCCTTATTATATACTGCAAAAACATACGGCCCTGACCGCAACGCAGGCTTCTCTGTAATTCCAGCGATGTCCATGTTGTCCTATGCAGCAGGTGCTCGTTTCCTTAACTTAATGGGTGGTACACCATTGTCCTTCTATGACTGGTATGCCGATTTACCACCTTCTAGCCCTCAAGTTTGGGGTGAACAAACTGATACACCTGAATCTGGTGACTGGTACAATGCTGGTTACATCATGACTTGGGGTTCTAACGTACCGTTGACTCGTACGCCAGATGCTCACTTCTTAACAGAGGTTCGTTACAAAGGTACTAAAGTAGTATCCGTATCCCCTGACTATGCGGAATCTACAACTTCTTCCGATGCTTGGCTCAATGTAAAAGCCGGTACTGATGCGGCTCTTGCTATGGCAATGGGCCACGTAATCTTAAAAGAATACTACATCGACAAGGAAACTCCATACTTCAAAGAGTATGCTAAAGAGTTCACAGATATGCCATTCCTTGTACGCGTTGAAGAAATCAACGGCACAGTTCAACCAGGCCGCTTCTTGAATGCTAAGGACTTGGGTCGCCAAGAAGAAGGCGCTGACTTCCAAATGGTATTGATCGATGAAACAACAAATGAAATCGTTATTCCTAATGGTACAATGGGCGAACGTCACACAAATCCACAAAAATGGAATTTACGCCTTGAAAACCGCGATACAGGGGCTAAAATCGATCCTCGCTTATCCGTATTTGATCAACGTGAAGATGTGACTGTTGTTAAGTTGCCATACTTTGGTGATGAAGAGCACGAAGGCGTAATTGAACGTGCTATTCCTACAATTACAGTACAAACTGTAGATGGTCCTGTAAAAGTAACTACTGTATATGACCTTATTCTTGCTAACTATGGTATCGATCGTGGTATCGGTGGTGAAGTGGCAACATCTTATACAGATGACACTCCTTACACACCTACATGGCAAGAAAAAATTACTGGTGTAAAAGCAGATATCGCTATTGCCACAGCTCGTGAATTTGCAGATAATGCAGAAAAAACTAAAGGTCGCTCCATGATTATCATGGGTGGTGGTATTAACCACTGGTACCATGCAGATATCATTTACCGTACAATCTTGAACCTCATCATGTTCTGTGGTACAGAAGGTGTTAACGGTGGTGGCTGGGCTCACTACGTAGGTCAAGAAAAACTTCGTCCTGTTGAAGGCTGGGGCGGCATCATGACAGCTAACGACTGGAGTAAAGCTCCTCGTTTGCAAAATGGTACATCTTGGTTCTACTTTGCTACAGAACAATACCGTTCTGATTGCATCGATTTGGCAGACCGCGTATCTAAATTAGCTAAGCCTCGTTACCGTCACCCTGGTGACTACAACGTATTGGCTGCACGTTTAGGCTGGTTGCCATCTTACCCTACTTTCAATAAAGGCAGCCAAGCCTTGATTAACGACGCTCGTGCAGCGGGTGCTAGTACAGAAGCAGAAATCAACCAATATGTGGCGCAAGCGTTGAAAAACAAAGAATTACAATTCTGCGTAGAAGATCCAGCGGCTAAAGAAAACCATCCACGCAACTTGTTTGTATGGCGTGCGAACCTTATCGGTTCTTCCTCTAAAGGCCACGAATATTTCTTGAAACATTTACTTGGTACAAAACATGGTGTTCTTGAAGATGATGATGCACCAGTAAAACCAGAAGAAATCAAATGGCGCGAAGCAGATGAAGCTGGTAAGCTTGATCTCTTAATCGATATCGACTTCCGTATGGCTTCTACAGGCTTGTACTCTGATATCGTATTCCCAGCGGCTACATGGTATGAAAAAGAAGACTTGTCTTCTACAGATATGCATCCATATGTACACGTATTCCAAGCAGCTGTTGATTGCGCATGGGAAACTAAATCTGACTGGGATACATTCCGTACCCTTGCAGAAACAGTATCTCGCGTAGCGAAAGAGTCTGGCTTCACAGAATACGAAGATATCGTAGCATTACCTCTTGGTCATGACAGCCCAGGTGAAGTGGCTCAACCAGAAGGTAAGGTTCTCGACTGGAGCAAAGGCGAATGTGAACCAATTCCTGGTAAAACAATGCCGAACCTCGTTCATGTAAAACGCGATTATAGTAAAATCTTTGAAAAATACATTGCATTGGGACCTAATATTGAAAACAAAATGGGTGCTCATGGCATGGCTTGGGATGTATCTGATGAATATAAGACATTATATGATCAAAATGGTACAATCGATAATCCAGAATTCATTTCTCATGGTCGCCCTAGCATTTACGAATGTAAGGAAGCTTGTAATGTTGTATTGACATTGTCCTCTTGTACAAACGGTAAATTGGCTGTTCGCTCTTGGAAAGCAATGGAAGAAAAAACAGGTCTTTCTGGTCTTGAAAAGAATGCAAAAGGCCGTGAACAAGAAAAAATTACTTTCGATGACATGGTTCGCCAACCACGCTTCATTATTAGCTCTGTAACAAGTACTGGTAAGAACGATAAAAACCGTCGTTACTCTCCATTTACAACATCTACAGAAGATAAGGTACCATTCCGTACCGTAACAGGTCGTCAATCCTTCTATTGCGACCATGAAATGATGCGTGATTACGGTGAAGCTATGGCGTTGTACAAACCTGTATTGTCCTATAAACCAGTACAAGGTGACTACAAACAAGAAGGTATCCCTGAAATCACATTGAAATACTTAACACCACATCATAAGTGGTCTACTCATAGTATGTACTTCGATAGCCAACAAATGTTGACATTGTTCCGTGGTGGTCAAACAATTTGGCTCAACGAAGACGATGCAGCAGAAATTGACGTTAAAGATAATGATTGGGTAGAAGCTTTCAATAAAAACGGTATCGTTGCAGCTCGTGCTGTAGTTTCCCCACGTATTCCTCGCGGTATTTCCTATATGCACCATTCCCAAGACCGTCATATTAACGTTCCTGGTGCGAAGGTTAAGAAACAACGTGGTGGTACGCATAATGCACCAACTCATATTCACATGAAACCGACACACATGATCGGCGGTTATGGCCAATTGAGCTATGGCTTTAACTACTATGGCCCAACTGGTAACCAACGTGATATGACAATTGTGGCTCGTAAAATGAAGGAGGTAGATTGGCTTGAAGATTAAGGCTCAAGTATCTATGGTCCTAAATTTGGATAAGTGTTTGGGTTGTCATACATGCTCTATCACTTGTAAAAATACATGGACGAACCGCGAAGGCGCGGAATATATGTACTTCAATAACGTGGAAACTCGCCCAGGCGTAGGTTACCCACGTCATTGGGAAGACCAAGAAAAATGGAAAGGCGGCTGGACATTAGATAACTCTGGCAAATTAGCTCTTTCTACAGGTTCTAAAACAAACCGTTTGATGAAATTATTCTTCCATCCTGAACAACCAGAATTGAAAGATTATTTTGAACCTTGGACATATGACTATGAAACATTGATTCATGGTGGTCGTAAAAACAACCAACCAGTTGCTCGTCCTCGTTCCCTTGTGACTAAACAAAAAATGGAAGTTACTTGGGGTCCTAACTGGGATGATGATTTAGCAGGTGGTCAACATGCTCGTTCTGATGTGAACTTAACTAAGATGGGCCAAGATATCGTATTTGATTACGAAGAAGTATTCATGCGTTATTTGCCTCGTCTTTGTAACCACTGCTTGAACCCTGCATGCGTAGCTGCATGTCCATCCGGCGCGATTTATAAACGCGACGAAGATGGTGTGGTTCTCGTATCTCAAGATGTATGCCGCGGTTGGAGACATTGTGTTCCATCTTGTCCATACAAAAAAATCTTCTATAACTGGGAAACTAATAAAGCTGAAAAATGCGTATTCTGTTACCCACGCTTAGAAAATGGCTTGCCTCAAATCTGTGCTGAAACTTGTGTAGGCCGTATGCGCTATGTTGGCGTTGTATTCTACGATATGGATAAAGTAGAAGCTATGGCAGCTACAAAAAATGAACAAGATATTTACGAAAATACATTAGATTTGATTTTGGACCCTCATGATCCAGAGGTTATCAAAGCGGCTCGTGCTGAAGGCATCTCCGAAGCATGGATTAAAGCAGCTCAAAAATCTCCTGTATACAAACTTGTAAAAGAGTGGGGCGTGGCATTGCCATTGCATCCTGAGTATCGCACATTGCCAATGGTTTGGTATGTACCACCACTCAGCCCAATCTTGCAACGTGTAACATCTGATGTATACTTGCCAGATGCACATGAAATGCGCGTACCTGTACAATACCTTGCTAACTTGTTTACAGCAGGTAATACAGAAATCTTAGCTCGTACATTGCAACGTGTTCTCGACATGCGTGAATATATGCGTCGTCGTGAAACAGGTGACGGTCCTATTGAACACAAAGTTGATTTAACAGAGGATCAAATGTACGGTATGTACAAATTGTTGGCATTGTCCAAATACAATGATCGCTTTGTTATTCCATCTGACGTAAAAGTATCTCGCGAAGGTCGCCTAGAAATGCAACATAATCGCGGATTTGCTTGCCCTACAGGGGGATGTCAATAATGAAGGATGCTCAGAAAATCGCTCTTATTGCGTCATTTCTTCTACGCTATCCTGATGAACAATGGTATAACGAACTACCTGAATGGAGAGAGGACGCCCAATCCGTTGGGCATCCTCAACTTCGCCAAGGTTTATTAGAATTCTTCGACTATGTAGAGGAATCCAATAAAAAAGAATTTGAAGACCAATATGTTCGTACCTTTGATTTTAGTCAAAATACAACTATGTATTTGTCGACTTATGAATTACAAGGTACTGGGGAACAAGCAGAAGAACTCGTTAAATTTAAAGCTTTCTTCCTAGAAAACGACTATGATTTACCAAAAGAAATGCCAGACTATATTCCAGCACTTCTTGAATTATGTGCCGTTATCGATGATGAAAAAGCAAAAGAAATTTACGACTATTGTAAGCCAAAATTGGAATACATTAGAGAACGCTTCATTGAGGCTAAATTGCCTTATGCATTCTTGTTTGATATTATCTTGTCTGTTGCAAATGGATTGGAGGACGGTGCACGATGAATCTATTCCTTTGGGGCGCTTTGCCTTACATCGCTTTCACCTTCTTAATCGTAGGTACTTTGGTTCGTTTCTTCTACTTTGAAAGAAACTGGACTACAAAATCGAGTGAATTTTTAGAGAAAAAACAATTGCGCATTGCCAATCCATTGTTCCACTTTGGCTTGCTTTGCGTTATCGGTGGTCACGTAGTAGGTGTGTTAATCCCTAAAACTTGGACTGCTGCAATCGGTATTAATGACCATTTGTACCATGAAGGTGCTTTATACATGGGTGCTGTAGCTGGTATTATCTTTATCGTAGGCTTCTTGCTTTTGATGAAACGTCGCTTTACTGTGCCTGCTATGAAAGTTAACACATCTGGTCTTGATAAATGGTTATATTTGTTCTTAACATTAGCCATTTTCAGTGGTATGGCTGGTACATTACTTAATGCATCTGGTTTCTTTGATTACCGCGTATCTATCGGTCCTTGGTTCCGTAGCTTACTATCCTTTATGCCTGATCCATCCTTGATGGAAGGCGTACCATTCATGTTTAAATTCCATATGTTAGCTTGGATGGTGGTAGCTATTATCTTCCCATTCAGCCGTTTGGTACACTGCTTGAGTGTTCCACTCAACTACTTAACACGTCCGTTCATTGTATATCGTAAACGAGACGAAAAATAATTAGGATGATGATTGATTTGTATGCCTTTCATGATATGACAAATTAATCGTAGCCCCTTGTAATAGTGAAAGCTGATGCTCACTACTACAAGGGGCTTTTATTTATTAATTTTTGTTAGAGTAGTTTAGATAACATAACTTAACATGACATAACATAACATGACATAACATAAGATAATATTATTTCTGATTGAGTTACTTATTTTACGAAAACACTTCGGAGTTGTTTATATAGTTAGAATGAAAGACTAAATTAGAATTATTCTTATAATAGATACTACCTATCTAATAAAAGTAATCTACAAATTTCAATTTAAATGATAAAATATATTAAGTAAAATTGGTATTTCAGGAATTATGTTTGAGAGGTATACAATGAATCAAGTGGAAACGAAACAGTATAAGAGTATTTACCATATCTTCATATGGATTGCAGTATTCTCCTTAATTATGATCGGTTTGCTGGAGTGGGGGTACATTGAGAGTGGTCGTGCCTTTGGTAACTATAAAGTTTATACTGGCCTTGTACCTTGGTGCGCGTGGATTGTGATGACTTATTTGGCAACTCGTCCTAAATGGTTTACTAGTCGTTATAACTTAGGTGAAATGTTTAAGGTTCACCGTGCATTAGGTATTGCATCTGTAGCGGTTATTGCGTTCCATTTATATCTCTATTTTGGTAAAGCTGCTAAATCCGTTCTCGGTTGGTGGGGTGGCTATGTGGCCCTTACTTCCTTCGGTATTGGTACAATCTCTGGCCTTGCGTTCTTAACTCCAAAACTTAGAAAAGTAACTGCATCTAGCCGTAATATTGGTATTTGGTTGCACCGTTTCAACTTAGTTGCATTAGTTGCTGCAGATATTCATATCCATGGCTTTACAAGAATTTCCAAAATGGTACCATTCCTTCAAGTGTTTGATATCATTACATATGGTCTTGTGATTTATTGCATCTACTTGATGTTTAAAAAGAAATAATATGAATTGCTAAAGTCCCTTCTGTATAGTACAGAAGGGACTTTTTTAGTTATATTTTTATTTTCCAAGAAATAAAATATTCTATATTATCAGTTTGATACATAATTGATTGTGAGATTGATATACATTCTCTCTTTACTGACCTGATGAAAATTGCTATTATCTGTATGTTAAATATGATAATGATAATTATAGTCATATAATTCATTGTTTCTTCATTTTTTATTAATCATTATTTATTGTGTGAGGTTTATTATGATTAAACGTAAAATGACCAGTGCTTTTGCAGTGGCAGCCATGATGGGTGTGGCTACAGCGTTTGCTGTTAATCCATTTTCCGATGTTCCGTCCGATAGCTGGGCATATCAAGCAGTAGATCAATTGGCTACAGCTGGTATTATCAATGGTTATCCTGATGGTACTTTTAAAGGCCAAAATAATATTACTCGTTACGAAATGGCTCAAATGATTGCGAAAGGCATGGCTAATCAAGATCGTGCTAATGCAGAACAACAAGCTATGTTGAACCGCTTGGCCGACGAATTTTCCAATGAATTGAATACACTTGGTGTGCGTGTAGCTAAATTGGAAGACCGTGTAGGCAATGTAAAGGTTACTGGTGATGCTCGTATCAACTACATCGGTAAAGAGGGGATCGATGGTTATGATTACGAAGATAAACTTACAGCCCGTGTACGTTTAGGCTTAGATGCAAAGGTTAATAAAAATACATCTGTAAAAGCTCGTATTACAACAGGCTCTATTGAACTAGGTGATAGTTCTAAAGATGCTCAAGCTAATTGGGATTTAGCATATGTAGAGCATAAATTCGGTAAAAATGTTGTAGTTGATGCTGGTCGTTATACCCAAAAATTTGGTGGTGGCTTGATTTATAGCTCTAACTTTGATGGTGTAGGCGCTACAGCGAAGCTAGGTGATAAAGTTACATTAAATGGTGCATATGGTTATATGACAGCAGGCCGTTTTGCTAAGACTAGCAGAGAAGATAACGGTGATGTAGGTCTTATTAATGCCCATGTAGCTGTTAATGATCGCTTTAGCTTTGGCGGTATGTTTGCTCATGTAGGTACAACAAATGTACGTATGGGTAATGGCAAGAAAAATAACGAATTCGATAATGTATATGGCTTTAATGCTAAATATAATGTTGGTAAATTCGGTATTGATGGCGAGTGGGTAAAAGCATCTGGCTTGAGTGATTCCGATGTTTGGAACGTAGGCGTTAAATGGGGCGATTATAAAATTAACAAGAAAAACTCTTGGGATATCCGCTTAGATTACTTTGATCAAGCTAAAAATGCACCTGTATTTAAAACGCAAAAATATGAATCTAATGATTTGTTGAAGAAAACACGGTATGAAGGTTATAAAGCATGGCAATTAGGTGCATCTTACGCACCAGAGAAAAATATTGGTATTAATGCATACTATGGTTTCCATGCGAAAACACAAGATGGTAACCGTGTAAATGATTACTACCGTGCAGACCTTAACTTCAAATTCTAGTTCTAATTTTAGGATGGATCTGGATTTAATAACTAATTAGTTTTAAGTTCTAAGTAGAATGCTATGTGGATTGAAATTGTTAGCATGCTACATTAGGCCAACTAGATATATACTGGTAGTTTGTATAAGAAATAGTGAGGTTTATATGGCAGAAGTAGTAAAAAAACAGTTTAAGAGTAAATACCATATTTTAATATGGATTGCGGTTTTATCCCTAATATTTATGGGAATGGTAGAATATGGTTATGTAACAGGCGGTAGATCATTTGGTAACTGGAAGGTTCACTTAGGTCTTATTCCTTATGTTGCATGGCTTGTATTAACATATATTGCAACAAAACCAAAATGGTTTATCAAACGATATAATCCAAAAGAAATGTTTGAAGTTCATCGCATCGTAGGTATCGTTAGTGTTGTTCTTGTATGTGTACATTGGTATGTATACTTCTTGAAAGCATTGAAGTCCTTCTTAGGATTCTGGGGCGGTTATATCTCCCTTGGAGCCATGTTTATTGCTCTTATCTTTGCCGTATTGTACTTAACGCCTTGGGTAGGCAATATGGCAAAATCTGTATCTCGTAAAAAAGCAATCTGGATTCATCGTTTGAACCTTATTGCTATCATTGCAGCAAATATTCATGTTCATGGTTTTGGACGTTTGTCTAAAATGGTACCATTCTTACCTGTATTTGATGTAGTGACGTATGCACTTGTTATTTACTACATCTATTGGATGTTCAAACAAAAATAAATGATGTATACGTACTTTTATTCTTATAAAAGTCGTATAATCATAGAACTAAAAAGAGACCATCTCTACCCTTTATATGTGGAAGAGATGGTCTTTTTTTATTCTTTACGATACAATAGGAGTATACGTATATACTTTACGGATTTGTGTAAGTATATGCTGTTTGTTATTGTGAGGGTTAGGGTAAATTAGTATTATAAACATTTATTATGTTTTAGCTTATTTTTAGACATTATTAATATGTATATATTACCTTTCTAGATAATCTCAAATAAGAAAGAAGGTCACTATGGATTCTTCTTGGAAACGAATTATATACCTAATCTGTACCATACAGGTTGGTGGCGGTATAACCATTATAGGGGTGGTTTCGTTTATTCCTTTGTTTTTGGCTGAGCTGGGACTTCATGATCAAGGACAGGCGGCTATGTGGGCAGGGATTGTATCTGGGGTTACACCTTTAATGGTAGCACTTAGTGCACCTTATTGGTCTCGTAAGGCAAATCAATGGGGCCCTCGTAAGGTGATGATGCTCATATTGTTTATTCTGATGATTACTGTTGGAGCTTGTGCTTTTACACAGACGCCAATGCAATTATTGATTCTACGTATTTTGCAAGGTGTTGTGGGTGGTTATGTGCCGATAGGATTAGCTATTATTGTCCTTATAACACCTGAGAATAAAGTGCCTTGGGCAATGGGCTTATACCAAGCGTCTATGGTTATGGGCCTCGTCTTTGGACCGCTCATGGGTGGCCTTGTGGCCGACTTCTTAGGTTATCGTGCACCATTTTTGGTATTTTCTGTATTGACTGGGATTTGTATGTTAGGGATTTATTTCTTAATGCCCAATTTACAGTTCAAACATAAGGTGGATGAAAGTGTATCAGAAATTTCGCTGATTAAATATTTTTTATCTATACCTCGTGTACGTCTCCTTGTAGGAATGCTATTCTTGTGTAATTTTGGTATTACAGGTATAGGTCCTATTTTACCGTTATATATTAAGCACTATATGCATATGACTGACGAGTTTGTGGCGACTATTGTTGGTATTATTATCTTCGGTGCTGGTGTATTCAGTGCCTTAGCATCCATTTCAATCGGTAAGGTAACACAACGATTGACCATGCCTCGTATTATCTTTACTGCTACATGGGCAGTGGGCTCCTTATTTATTTTGCAATACTTAATGCCTAGTATATGGGGACTAGGCATATTCCGTGCTATAGCCGGATTCTTTATGGGCTTTATTACGCCAATTGCAAATACGCTGATATCCAAGGCTGTCCCTATTGAGCGACGCGGCATTGTCTTTGGCGCCGTATCTAGTGTAGCCATGATGGGTAATGTATTAGGCCCTGTTATTAGTGGTATTATTGCGCGTGCCTTTGGATATGGTGCTGTGTTCTGGTCTACGGCAGCGATATTCTTTGTGGCGTCTTGGTTTGTATACCGTAATTTAGTTATGTCTCGTGAAAGCAGTTCATCATAGTGAAGATGCTTTCAATGAAATATAATAGTTGTAGTTGTAGTTGTAGTTGTAGTTGTAGTTGTAGAAAAATATTATGTGAGTAGCAAATACCAATGAGAGGGGTTGGTGTATGTTGTGTAGTGGGCTAGTAGATAGAGTAAGGCTACTAATTATAAGAGAGATGAGAGTGTATCGTTATGTTGTTGAAACAATTAGAGTATTTTGTGTGTGTAGTTGATAATAATAGTTTTACTCAAGCTGCGACAGAGCAGTATGTGTCTCAATCTGCTATTTCACAACAAATTAAAGCCCTTGAAACGAGTTTAGGCGTGGAGCTGATGGTACGAGAAAAACGAAGCTTTCACCTAACACCAGCGGGGCAATATTTATATCGATCTGGTAAAAAATTACTAGAACGCTTTCACGCTATTAAGGTAGAAACAACCCGCATTGGTACAGATGCACGTGTTAGCTTACGAATTGGCTATTTAAATCGCTATAGTGGGATGGCTATGCAGCAAACGGTCATTCGCATGGCTAAACGCTATAAAAACCTAGATATCCGCATGTATAGTGGCAGCCATGAGGAACTATATGGCATGTTAGATGATCGTCGTGTGGATGTAATATTTAATGATCAGTGGCAGATTTTATCTGATGATTATGAAAGTTTTTTGATTGATAAGGCGATCACCATAATTGAGGTGCCACAAGGTTATACAAAGGAAGGTAGCGTCGAAATTAAAACTATTGATGACTTACCACTTATCTTAGTTTGTCGCGGTAAGTATACGCTAGCTGAGGAAGAACATTATCGTAAGGCCATTGGTTATGCCGGTGCCTTTGCATATGCTCGTACATTAGAGGAGGCGCGCTATTTAGTAGCAGGTCAACAAGGACTATTGCTGCTTGATCGTTTTAAATATTTAACCGACTCCATGCCAGGTATTGAGCGCAAGGTATTAACTAACCATGGTAAATCGATGGAGCGCAATTACTACTTTGTATCGCAACAAAATCAAAATAACACCTATGTAGAAGCCTTTAGAGAAATGTTTAAACAAGTTTTAGCAGAGTTTTAACGTATCAAAGACGGATTATGGAAAATAAATTTAATCGTCATATAACAAATAAACAATTACAATATAAAAGCCGTTAGCATATGCTAACGGCTTTACTGCCTATAGATTGCGGTATTAAAGTTATTTTAATTAAAATATTCTAAGAACATTGTGACTCCATCGATGAATAATTTTATGCCATAAATGACGAGTACTGCACCACAGAAGCGATTGATCCACGCCATATGGGTGATTTTTATTTTTTTAGCTAATAAATGCATGGTGGCAGCCAAGGCTCCAAACCACATTGGGGTCATAGCTAGGAAGCCTCCAAAGAAATAATAAATACCTTCTTCAGGTATATTAGCTTGAAAGGCGCCGAGCATCATAGTTGCATCAAGAACGGCTTGAGGATTCCCCCAGGATACAGCGATAGCGGATAGGATAATTTTACGAATTGGAATATTCGTATTTACATTGTGCATATCTGGTTCAGTTCTGAATATATTAAAGCCCATGTACACAATCAGTAGGCCCCCAAAAAGGAGTACGATAAGCTTTGTAAGCGGCCACATTTCAAGAATGGCGCCGATACCAAAGAAGGCTGCCGTACTGAGGCTCATATCAAATAGTGCCAATATGATAAGGGTCAATATGATACGACGTATAGGTTGTACCAATGCTGTGTTGATGATGAAGAGGTTTTGCATGCCAACAGGGGCAAATGTTGCGAGACCGACAAGAAGTCCTTGTAAGAAGTACATGTTAACCCTCCTAACTATAGTATGATAAAGTACTAATAAGGTGAATAGTAGCACGAAACCCCTCCATTACTGGAGGGGTTATTACTATTCTAACTATATACAATTATATCATATTAAAATAGGTATGTATATTTCTTACCATAAACCAATCATATGTTGTGTAGCTAGGCTGACTGCTGTGATGGCAATCCAGCAACAAGCACCCAATGCAAGGGCAGAACCACCGGATTTTATCAATTTTACGATATTAGTATTAAGTCCGATAGCAACCATGGCCATTGTAATAAAGTATTTGGAAATAGTTTTGAATACACTCAAGAATTGAATATCTACATTCGCATAGGATAATACTGTTGTAATAAGAGAACAAATCACAAAGTATAAAACAAATTTAGGGAAGATTTTAGCGATGCTAACACTGCTACCATCAGCTTGAGCAGCACTTTGTTTTGCTTTATATACTTGGTAACTTGCTAAACCTAAACAAATAGGAATAATTGCAAGGGTACGTGTTAATTTAACGATTGTCGCATATTCTAGTACTTGTGTACCAGTACCTTTCATACTATCCCATACGGCAGCTGTAGCTGTTACCGAGGATGTATCGTTTACGGCGGTACCAGCAAATAGACCAAAGCCCATATTGGAAAGACCAATAGCATCACCAAATGGAGGGAATACAAAAGCTGCTACTACATTGAAGAAGAATACAACGGAGATTGCTTGGGCAATATCTTGATCCTCTGCCTTGATGACTGGTGCAGCTGCAGCGATAGCAGAACCACCACAAATGGAGGAACCTACGCCGATAAGTACGGCTGTATTAGAGTCGATATGAGTGAGTCGATAGATAACATAGGACACGATTAAGGATGTAGCGATAGTTGAAATGATGACAGGTAATGAAATCCAACCTACATGTAAAATCTGTGTAATATTTAAGCCAAAGCCCAATAAAATAACGGCCCATTGTAAAATCTTTTTGGATGTAAATCCAATGCCGGCACCAGTTTTTTCGCGTTTCCAAGATGTGAATATAGAGCCAATAATTATACCTAAGATAATGGCAAAGATTGGACTACCAATAAGGTGAAATTCCAGGCCTAATAGCCAACAAGGAATAGCGAGGACTGCACAGAGCAGAATGCCTGGCAATGTTTTTTGATTGATACCCATAATAAAAACCTCCTTACTGTACATACAGTTCACGTCATATGTGGTATCATGTGGCGTTTCTCTTCTATAGTATTAATAGTACCATATTGGGGGAATTATAATCTACTAGTAATGTAAGAAATATACAGTATATTCATTTTTGTAAATATATAAGAATGAAGAGTATAATAAATGAATATTAATTATAAATATAGAATTAATACGATTTTGTGGATTTCTCATGAAGAATATAGGTTATAATAAATATTTATATGTGATGAAAATCTCTTGTTTTTCATTGAATATATTGTATATAATGAATAGAATCTATTTTATAGATAGAAATGTAAATGAGGTACCTTATGATTGATATTAAAAAAATAATTGAAACCAATAAAGAGTATGTGAAAAACCACCCAGAATTACCAAAAGCAGGATTAACAAGCCATCCTACAAAAAAACTAGGTATTGTCACATGTATGGATACGCGTTTAGTCTGCATGCTAGAAGATGCACTAGGTTTTAACCGTGGCGAAATTATCGTCATTAAAACAGCCGGCAATAGCGTAACACAACCAATCGATAATATCGTACAAAGTTTGCTAGTTGCTACTTATGGTATGGAGATTGAAGACGTATTAATCATTGGCCATGAAAACTGTGGTATGATTGATTTCTCTGCTACTACATTTATGGAGTCAATGAAAGAAAAAGGTATCAGTGAAGATGCGATTCGCATGATCGAACCAGGCCTTATTGACTGGATGGATCGTTTCCATATCTCCGAAGACAATGTAATCTATACAGTTAACTTCTTGCGTCACCATCCACTATTCCCAAAAGGAATGGGATTCTATGGAGGGATGATGGATCCTGATACAGGCGAATTCCGTTATATTGAGATTTAGTGGTGGCCTCGATGGGGCCCATCTACATAACTACATTTAGGTAAAAAAGAGTGATGACTAACCTCTACGCTCCAAAGCGAGCTAAGTCGCTAATCGGTTAGTCATCACTCTTTTTATAACTGTATTTATGAACTAGTCCCATCGAGTCTATTCATAAATCAATAAAACGAAATTTACTGTATCAAATAAGTAAGAGGGAAAGGTTATCGTCCTTTTTCCTACTGTACCTATGAATTAGTCCCATCAAATCTAAATGTCCATTAACGAGTTAGCGTAATTTCTCTTTCCCCACACAGCCAACCTATTATTAGCGTATTCAAAGGTGTGGACTATAACTCTATGGGACTAGTACGGCGATAAGGTTATAAAAAGCTGTGTCCCTAAGCGAAGTGCGACTTAGCTCGCTTTGGAGCACGGAGGTTAGGGACACAGCTTTTTAGTTAAAATGTAGCGATGTATCCGGGCCCCATAGAGTTATAACAACGTAAACTTGAACGGTAATAATAGGTTGACTATATATTCCATTTGGCTGTATATTGTAATTAGATTGTAAACTTACTCACATAAATTAGTTAACCTATGCGGCGTTAAGTATCGCTGAGAGGAGACGTGTATGAAGCAGTTAGGTATTTCTATAATTGGAACCGATACAGATGTAGGCAAGACGTTTGTGACAGGGTTGTTAGGGGCTATGGCTGTCGATGATGGCTTTGCGGTTGGTATGGTTAAACCGGTGTCCTCCAGCGCAGTACCTTTTCCTGAATGTGTAACGATGGATGAGGATAATTATAATGTGGATCTTGAAAGCAAGGATGCTACACATTTGATGCGTTCCGCTGGCATTCCTGAGTCGCGCCGTCACGAGGTTAATCCATATGCTATTGCTGGAGATTTTTCTCCTCGTCTTGCAGCAGAATTAGCTGGTATAGAAATCGATTATGCTGGTGTAGTAGATCATACATTAGATGTTGTTAATCGCTATGATTTAACCTTTGTAGAAGGTGCTGGTGGTATTACAACACCTCTTTACGGCGATAAAACATTCACGGATTTAATGAAAGATATTAAATTACCAGCTATCGTTGTAGCTGATGGACGGTTGGGCTCCATTAACCGCGCTATTTTAACTTGTGAATACGCGAAGATGCATGGTATTGAGGTGAAAGCCATCATTGTCAATGATACGACTGCAGTGGATCCGTTCTTGTTGAAAACAAATGTGGAAGACATGGAACGATATACAGGTATTCCTGTGGTGGCTGTTGTACCGCCATACCAAGGACCAGATATCCAAAAGGTTCAGCTTGGTTGGGGGAGATCCTTTGTTGATTCTAAGAAGGTATGGCATACAGTATTAGGTCTATAAAGTTTAGATATGATAATTCAGCATATATTAGTGCTGGAAATTTAGCATAAGTTATATATTAATTTAGTGTAGTCAGATATATAGTTATTTAACTTACATTGTTTATGGTAATAGAGAGTTAGAGTTTGTAATACTTGTTAAGTATGAGGTGACGAAATGGCAGAGAAACAGCTTTCACAAGCAGCACAATGGGATCATGAGTTTGTATGGCATCCATTTACACAAATGCAAGATTGGTTGGCACAAGAGCCAGTCGTAATCGAACGTGGTGAGGGGGTATACATCATCGATGAGAACGGTAAAAAGTATTATGACGGCGTGTCCTCCTTATGGGTTAACATTCATGGACATAACCATCCTGTATTAAACCAGGCATTGAAGGAACAAGTGGATAAAATTGCTCATAGCACATTGCTCGGTCTTGTAAGCCCACCATCTGCACAATTGTGTAAAGAATTAGTAGAGCTCGCTCCAGACGGTTTAAATAAAGTATTTTTGTCTGATGATGGTAGTACAGCTATTGAAGTTGCTATTAAGATGGCCTACCAATACCGCCAACTAGTGGGACAAACGAAAAAAACTAAATTTATCGCCCTTAATGCAGGCTACCATGGGGATACATTAGGTACTGTATCTGTAGGTGGTATTCAATTATTCCACCAAGTATTTCATAATCTATTATTCAAACCGTTGACATTACCAAGCCCTGGCGTATATCGCGACGTAGCGGATCGAGATAAAGCTTTCGATGAGTCTTTGGCTGAATTAGAACGCATCCTTAATGAAGAGGGGGATGAAATCACAGCTCTTGTTATGGAACCATTGGTTCAAGCTGCAGCAGGCATGCTCGTCATGCCTCATGGATATTTGAAACGGGTTCGTGAATTGACTGCGAAACATGACGTATTTCTCATTGTCGATGAAGTGGCAACAGGCTTTGGTCGTACTGGTAAATTCTTTGCCTGCGAACACGAAGATGTGGCTCCAGATTTTATGACCTTGTCTAAAGGGATTACAGGTGGTTATATGCCACTCGCTGCCACATTGACTACACAACGCATATTTGATGCATTCCTTGGCACCTTTGAAGAAAAGAAAACATTCTATCATGGTCACTCCTACACAGGTAATGCCTTAGCTTGTGCGGTTGCATTGGCTTCGTTGAAAGTTTTCCGCGATGAAAAGGTTATCGAAGGATTGCCTAAAAAAATCGAGGCTTTCACCAATGCATTAAAACCTATTGAAAAATTAAAACATGTGAAAGAGGTTCGTCAACGAGGCCTCATCGTAGGTATTGAACTTGAAAAAGATGTAGCCACTCATGAAGCATATCGTCCAAATGATGCGGTAGGGGCTAAGGTGGCCATCCTTGCTCGTGAACAAGGGCTCATTTGCCGTCCAATCGGTGATGTGGTGATTCTCATGCCTCCATTGGCGTCCACTGTGGAACAATTAGAGGATATGGTTCGCATCGTTGGTGAAAGTATCCAACGAGCTACCGAAGAAGAGGGGATTCTCGAAGATTTACGGCCAATTATTCTATAACGATTTACGTCTAAGTATTTTATAAAGATTTAGGGTAAACATAAAAGCTATATATGTCATGATGCTACGTGAGTAGTGTGGTCGACATATATAGCTTTTTATATTTATTTATTATGATGTTTTAGTTATGTCTTTAAACTATAGACTATACATTGTGAAAATTCGATGATATTTCTGCATATCTATGATACTATATATGTATAAAGGAGGTCATCGTATGGACATTTATGTAATTATGCAAGTTATTATTTTATTTGGTGCCATCTTCCTTGGTGTTCGCCTCGGTGGTATGGGCATCGGTTACGCTGGCGGCCTTGGGGTAGTATTGTTAAGCCTTGGTATGGGTATGTTCCCTGGACAGATTCCGTGGGATGTAATTCTCATCATCATGTCTGCTATCGCTGCAATCTGTGCCTTACAGTTAGCCGGTGGTCTTGATTATTTGGTGCGTATTGCGGAAAATATTTTGCGCAAAAACCCTAAACACATCAACTATTTAGCACCAACAGTAACGTATTTCTTAACTCTGTTGGCTGGTACTGGTCATACAGCATTTTCTATGATTCCGGTAATCGTAGAGGTGGCAAAAAGTGAAAACATTAAGCCATCTGTACCTTTATCTATTGCCGTTGTAGCGAGCCAAATCGCTATTACAGCGAGCCCAGTATCTGCAGCAGTTGTTGCTATGAGTGGTTTCCTTGAACCATTTGGTGTAAACTACCCAACATTACTTGCTATTTGTATTTCTACAACATTCGTAGCGGTTATGATTACTGCCTTTGTTATGTCTACATTTGCGAATAATGATTTGTCTTCTGATCCAGTATACCAAGAACGTTTGGCAGCAGGTCACGTAGTACCACCTCGTGAAAAGAGCGCTGATTTCCACTTAAAACCAGGTGCGAAAACTTCTGTATTGATTTTCTTGATTGGTATTATCTGTATCGTATTCTACGCAACTGCAATTTCCAAAAATATTGGTCTTATTAAACCAGTTATCTTTGGCCGAAATGATGCGATCATCGGCTTCATGATGATTATTGCAGCAGCTATTACTTACTTCTGTAAAATTGATACAGCACAACTTGTTAACACTAGCACATTCAAATCCGGTTTATCCGCATGTGTCTGCGTATTAGGTGTAGCATGGTTGGGTGATACTTTCGTAAAAGGTCATATCCCTGAAATCAAAGCTCTTGCTTCTAGCATGGTAACGGCATATCCGTTCTTGTTAGCTGTAGCATTCTTCTTTGCTAGTACATTGTTGTATAGCCAAGCGGCAACTACACAAGCGTTGGTACCAGCCGTAATCTTGGCTCTCGGTATTACACCTGAGAATACAGGATCCGTATATATTATCATCGCATCTTTTGCAGCTGTATCTGCACTCTTCGTATTGCCTACATACCCAACACTTTTGGGGGCTGTACAAATGGATGATACCGGCTCTACACGAATCGGTAAACTCGTATTTAACCATCCGTTCTTTATCCCTGGCGTACTATCCATTGCTATCGCAGTAGCACTTGGCTTTGTAGTAGCTCCATTGATGCTGTAGTTGGTAAAAGCTAAATAAGGGTAATTCAAACATATTCAAATAAGAAAAGGACGTAACTTTCAAAAGTTACGTCCTTTTTGTTTGATTTATTTAGAGCGTTTTTATTAACCTTTATTCTTACAATCTTTACATGTTCCTGCAATTTCCAAATGATGCTCCGTCACTGTAAAGCCTGCATTAATTAATTCCTGTGGCATTTCTACAACAGGGCAGGTGTGCAGCGGTATCATGGCTCCACATTTTGTACATACTGCATAGTGGCGGTGCGTATGAGGGGTAATTTCATAATATGCCATATCGCTACCCATGAGTGTTGTACGGGTAACGATTTCCTTTGTTTCTAACAGCTCAAGAGTGCGGTAAATAGTAGACATCCATGTAGTGCTACCATCGCCTAATCGCTCTGCGATTTCCATAGCCGTAATAGGTTTATCTGCAGTTGTTAATACGGACCAAATTGCTTCACGCTGTTTGGTTTTTTTTATGCCTTCAGGCCAACTTGTTGTATTCATAACGCTCTTTCGATTCTGTTTTAATACTAAACTTGTTATACACTTGTATAAGTAGATAATTTATTTTGCACAGGATCGCCATCTTATTTTGCTAATAGAATAGCTATCTATATATTGATGATTATCTTTGTTTACTTGCTAAATTGCATACGGCGTAGGATGGTTCTGATATTTTTGATGACTAATACTACGAGTAGAATTGCAACTGATGTTAGCGATACAAAACCACCTGGAGCTACATTGAGATAGTAGGATCCGAAGAGGCCGATAATCATGGCTAGCAAACTAAATCCAATAGAACAGAGTAATGTTGTTCTAAATCCTTTTTCTAACTGCAATGCCGATGCTACAGGCAAGGCAATCATAGCACTTAATACGAGAACACCAACGATTTTAATAGAAATGGATACGGCCGCAGCCATTAAGATAGCAAAAATATAGTTAATAAAGTCTACTTTAACACCTGCTACGCGGGCCGCCTCTTCATCATAGGCGATGTAAAGAAGTGAGTTGTATAGGAAATATAAGGTGAGTACAGATAAGATTGTAAGCATAGCAATACTGATCATATCAGTTGCGTTTACCGTTAGGATACTACCAAAAAAGAATACATTTGCGTTAGCTTTTAATTTACCTGAACTAATAAGGGTAATAGCTGTACCAATGCTAAGAGATAAGATAATAGTAAGAATCAAATCGAGATGGTGAGAAAAATATTTTCGCAAGTACTCGATAAGGGCACCGCAGATAGCGGTAAAGATGAATGCTCCTAAGATAGGATTGGTATTTGTTAATAAGCCTAATGTAATACCTGCTAGCGATGCATGGCTCATGGTATCGCCAATCATACTAGAACGGCGTAGAACCATGAAAATACCGATGCATGGACAGAGTAGAGAAATGCAGATGGCTACGAAGAAGGCATTTTGCATGAAATCATAATTAAACATGGTGCACCTCCTTAGTTGTAGTATCATCGGCCTGAGCCTGAGCCTGAGCCTGAGCCTGAGCCTGAGCCTGAGCCTGAGCCTGAGGTGTTACATCTGTAAAGCAAGCACAATTTTCGTGATCCATAGGATTGCGCCCTGTGCTGTGCATGATTTCACTAGCGTATTGTTCAGGAGAGCAAAGGTGACCTTGGCCATTTGCGATGTGGTAGATATTAGTTGAATTGGCTAGGGCCATTTCAAGGTTATGTTCTACGGAGATAATTGTAATGTGGTGTACTTGGTTTAACTCGCGCAAAAGGGCGTAGATGCCTTCTTGGCTTTTCCGGTCGATACCAGTAGATGGTTCATCGAGTATGATGAGGTCAGGGCTGCCGATGAGGGCACGCGCGATAGATACGCGTTGCGCTTGACCACCTGACAGTTTACTGATTAAACGGTCTTTGAACGCCGTCATATTGGTAAGCTCTAATACGCGATCTACTTCATGCTTATCTTTAATCTTTAGTAATTTACGGTAGGAATCGAGGATTTCTTTTACCGTAATAGGGAAGCCTGCATGAGAAAAATCATTCTTCTGAGACACGTAGCGAATGTTGTTCGTATCTCGTTTGATAGAGCCTTTTACAGGTGTAAGGAATCCTAAAATGAGGCGTAGCAAGGTGCTTTTACCACACCCATTATCCCCAACAATGGATATATAATCACCACTGTGAATATGTAAGTTAAGGTCATTCAACACATAAGGTGGCTGACCTTGGTAGGAAAAATAAAGATGTTCTATGGATAACATATAAAAACCACTTTTCTAATTGACAAAATCTTGAGTAAGTTTATACTATAACTATATTACAAATGCAACTGAGTCGCAACTGCAACTAAAGAATGGTTACTATTCTATGAAAGCATAGCGATCAGGATTTCACAAAGGAGGACTACGATGGTCAAGAAGCTGGTTTTGTTAATGATAGGGATCATGATGGCTGCCTTATTTGCAGGCTGTGGCAATGATGCACCAAAGGAACAAGCAGGTAAGAAGATCCAAGTGGTAACAAGTTTTAATGCCATGGCTGAATTCGCAAAAGCTATTGGTGGTGACAAGGTAGAGGTATCTACCATTATTCCAGATGGCGTAGAGCCACATGATTTCGAGTTGAAACCTGAAAATATGAAACAATTGGCAACAGCTCAAGTATTCGTGTACAACGGTTTTGGTATGGAACCTTGGGCACAACAAGCGATTGATGCGGCTAAAAATAGCAAACTCATCACTGTTGTTGCTACAGATGGCGTAGAAGCTATCAAAAATACTGATCCTGAAGAAATTAAAGAACATGGTGCAGAAGATCCTCACGCATGGTTATCTTTGAAAAATGCAAAAATCGAAGTAAAAAATATTAAAGACGCTTTCGTAAAAGCTGACCCAGCAAACAAAGATTACTATGAAAAGAATTATAATGAATATGTTGCTAAATTAGATGCAATGATCAAAAAATATGAAGATCAATTCGCTAAAGCTCCTCATAAAAACTTCGTTACTGGTCATGCAGCATTTGCGTACTTATGCCGTGACTTTGGATTAGAACAAAATAGTGTAGAAGATGTATTTGCCGAAGGTGAACCAAATGCGGCTCAATTGGCTGAACTCATCAAATATTGTAAAGAAAACAATATTACTACTATCTTTGCAGAAGAAATGGCTAGCCCAGAAGTTTCTAAAACTTTGGCAAGCGAAGTTGGTGCTAAGGTAGAAACTATTTACACAATCGAAAGCAACGAAGATAATAAAACATACCTAGAACGTATGGATGAAAACCTTACAAAAATTGCAGCATCTTTACAATAAGATGAACGAAAAAGCAGCCCTTATGATATGTACCCCCTTTACTGGACAACCAGTAAAGGGGGTATTTTCATGAGA